>Ga0102832_1000229_pt1 | contig 131174 bp, 142 predicted proteins | sample EBPBio282013_DNA_FD_88942 | JGI IMG/M metagenome (GOLD analysis project Ga0102832, IMG submission 88942) | Wastewater treatment Type I Accumulibacter community from EBPR Bioreactor in Madison, WI, USA - Reactor 2_5/28/2013_ DNA (Illumina Assembly) | ecosystem: Engineered > Bioreactor > EBPR >... | reverse complement strand
TGACATCGTTTAGGGCGTGGACTACCAGGGTATCTAATCCTGTTTGCTCCCCACGCTTTCGTGCATGAGCGTCAGTACAGGCCCAGGGGATTGCCTTCGCCATCGGTGTTCCTCCGCATATCTACGCATTTCACTGCTACACGCGGAATTCCATCCCCCTCTGCCGCACTCCAGCGATGCAGTCACAAATGCAGTTCCCAGGTTGAGCCCGGGGATTTCACCTCTGTCTTACATCACCGCCTGCGCACGCTTTACGCCCAGTAATTCCGATTAACGCTTGCACCCTACGTATTACCGCGGCTGCTGGCACGTAGTTAGCCGGTGCTTATTCTTCAGATACCGTCATCCTCCCGAGTTATTAACCCAGAAGATTTCTTCTCTGACAAAAGCAGTTTACAACCCGAAGGCCTTCTTCCTGCACGCGGCATGGCTGGATCAGGCTTGCGCCCATTGTCCAAAATTCCCCACTGCTGCCTCCCGTAGGAGTCTGGGCCGTGTCTCAGTCCCAGTGTGGCTGGTCGTCCTCTCAGACCAGCTACAGATCGTTGGCTTGGTGAGCCTTTACCCCACCAACTACCTAATCTGATATCGGCCGATCCAATTGCGCGAGGTCCGAAGATCCCCCGCTTTCACCCTCAGGTCGTATGCGGTATTAATCCGGCTTTCGCCGGGCTATCCCCCACAATTGGGCACGTTCCGATATATTACTCACCCGTTCGCCACTCGTCGCCAGGTTGCCCCGCGTTACCGTTCGACTTGCATGTGTAAGGCATGCCGCCAGCGTTCAATCTGAGCCAGGATCAAACTCTATAGTTCGATCTTGATTTCGCTCAAAGAATTGAAGTGAACTTCACTTCTCATGAGCATTTAAAGTCTTTCGACTCCGTATCCAGCCTCTCAGCTAAATACTTCGCCTCTTCCTTCAAACGCCCACGCTTATCGGCTGTTGATTTTTAAAGAACATCGCTGACCTCGATCAGCAGAGAGATGAGATTCTGTCAGTCTTTTTAATCCCTGTCAAGCGCTTGGTTATTTGCACTTGCCGGTTGACTATCGAGCCTCTCACCGCCCCTCTCACCGCGAGCCCTGAGGGTCCTGCGTTGAGCGAAGCCTTGCATTATGGCCTCTTTTTTGGTTGTTGCGCAAGAGGTCTTGAAAAAAATTCGTTCAGGGCTCGCCGGCTGCTTCCTGGCGCAGAGCGAGGGCCCAGGCTTTTTCCGGCGCGTCGGCGGCCAGCGCTGCGTGGACACGAGAGGCAAGCTGGTTCGCATCCGCCCGCAGCACGCGCTGCTTGACGGCGCCGATCTGTGCCGGGTGCATGGAGAAGCTGCGCAGCCCCATGGCCAGCAGCAACTCGGTGAAGGCAGGGTCGCCCGCCATTTCGCCGCAAACACTGACCTCTTTGCCTGCCGCTCGCGCGGCGCTGATGGTTTGGTGGATCAGGTGGAGTACGGCCGGGTGCCAGGGGTCATACAGATGCGCCACGGCATCGTCGGTGCGGTCGATGGCCAAGGTGTACTGGATGAGGTCGTTGGTGCCGATGGAAAGAAAGTCGAAGTGCGCCAGCAAGCTATTGACCATCAGGGCAGCTGCCGGAATTTCGACCATGGCCCCCAGCTGGACGTCCCCGCTGGGCACCCCGCGCTCGTTCAACTCCTGCCTGGCCTGGGCCAGCTCGACGCGCACACGCTGCACTTCGCTCAGGTGAGCCACCATGGGAATGAGGATGCGCACAGGACCATGGGCGGCGGCGCGCAGCATGGCCCGCAGTTGCTGACGGAACATGGCCGGCTCGGCCAGACTCCATCGGATGGCACGCAGCCCCAGCGCCGGGTTGAGCGCATGTTCATGGCGCAACTCACCCAGCGACATGCGATCCAGTGGCTTGTCGGCGCCGATGTCGACGGTGCGTATGGTCACCGGCAATCCACCCAGGGCCAGCGTCGCATCGCGATAGGCGACGTATTGTTCGTCTTCGTCGGGCAGCTTGCCCAGGCGGTTCATGAACAGGAACTCGCTGCGGAACAGGCCCACGCCGGTGGCGCCTGCAGCCACGGCCGCCGACGCGTCGGCGGGCAGTTCGATGTTGGCGTGCAGCGCCACCGGTTGGCCATCCAGCGTGATGGATGGTCGGCTGCGCAGACGGTCCAGCCGCGCCCGCTCCAGCTCGATCTGGCGCTGGCGGAAGCGGTACTCCTCCAGCACGATGGGCGAGGGGCTGACGATGATGACGCCGGCGTCACCGTCGATGACGATCCAGTCGTCCTGGCGCACGATGCGGCTGACCTCGCGCGCGCCCACCACCGCCGGGATGTCCAGGCTGCGTGCCACGATGGCCGTGTGTGAGGTGCGTCCGCCCACATCGGTGACGAAGCCGGTGAACACGCTGCGCTTGAATTGCATCATGTCGGCGGGCGCGATGTCGTTGGCCACCAGGATCAGCGGATCGTCGCCACCGAAATCGCGACTGGCCGCCAGCGGCACGGCCTCAGCGCCTTGCGCGGCCGCTTGACGGGCCAGGGTGCGCAGCAACCGCTCGGCCACCTGCTCGACGTCGGCCTTGCGCTCGCGCAGGTACTCGTCTTCCATGTCATCGAACTGGCGCGCCAGCACCTCCAGTTGGGCCGACACCGCCCACTCGGCGTTGTAGTGGCGCTCGGTAATCCATTGCCGGGTCGCGGCCTGCATCGTGTCGTCTTGCAGCAGCATCAGGTGCACGTCCAGCAACGCCACCAACTCGGCATGCGCGTCCTCGGGCACGTCCGCCTTCAAGGCCGAAAACTCTTCGGCCACGGCGGCGCGTGCGGTCTGCAGGCGGTCCAGTTCGGCGGCCACCTGGTCCTCGGCAATGAAGTAATGCGCCACATCCACGCGGCTGGACGCCACCAGCACGGCGCGGCCTATGGCCACTCCGCGTGAAACCGGCAAACCAAAAACCTGGATGCTCATGGCGGTCAATGTAGCAGCGACGCCGGTGTCACGCGGCCGTCACGCCGGTGTCACTCTCCGTTCATGGTGGCGCCGCACCATGGGCGTCATGAAAGAGTTGCCCACCCCGTTGCTGCCGCTGCTGCGGCCCCTGCCGCTCGCCGCACCGCGGCGCTTCGACACCCCGCATCCGGCACAGACACCCAGCGGTCTGGCCGTGTGCTGGGCCCGGCACGCCGACGAGGTGAGTGCCGCCCAGCGCCTGCGCCACCTGGTGTTTGCCGAAGAAATGGGCGCCCGCCTCACCCCGCCGCCCGGCACGCCGGTTGGGCACGACGTGGATCGCTTCGATGCCTATTGCGAGCACCTGATCGTGCGCACTCCTGCGACTGACGACGCCCCCGCCGAAGTGGTCGGCACCTACCGGGTGCTCACACCCGGCGGCGCACGCCGCGCCGGCGGCTGGTACAGCGACACCGAGTTCGACCTCGCCCCCTTGCAGCCCCTGCGTGTCCGCACCCTGGAGCTGGGCCGCTCCTGCATCCATCCGGCACACCGGCAGGGCGGCGTCATCATGGCGCTCTGGGCTGCGCTGGCCCGTTTCATGGCGCAGTGCGGACTGGACACCACGCTGGGCTGTGCCAGCATCCCCATGCACGACGGTGGCCACAGCGCCGCCGCCATCTGGCATGAGCTGGCGCGCACCCACCTCGCGCCCCAGGGGCAGCGCGTCATGCCGCGGCTGCCGCTGCCGGTGGGCGCGCTGGGTCATGGCCTGCAGGCCGAGCCCCCTGCCCTCATCAAGGGCTATCTGCGCTGCGGCGCGCAGGTGCTGGGCGCACCCGCCTGGGATCCCGACTTCAACACCGCCGACCTGCCACTGATGATGCAACTGGCCGATCTGCCGGCCCGCTACCGGCGCCACTTCATGGGGCCGCTGGTCTGAGCCTGCGCGCCGCTCTACTGCCCCTCACCAAACTTGTCGTTGACCAGCGTGGTGATCGCGTCCTGCGCGGCCTGCTCGTCAACCCCATCGGTCTCCAGCTCCACGGTGGTGCCCATGCCGGCCGCCAGCATCATCACGCCCATGATGCTTTTGGCATTCACCCGCCGGCCATTGCGGGTCAGGAACACCTCGCTTTGGAACGAACCCGCCAGTTTGGTCAGCTTGGCCGAGGCCCTTGCGTGAAGCCCCAACTTGTTGTTGATGGTCAACGTGCTCGTGAGCATCGCGCCCCGTCCTTCCTGCGTCTCAAGAAAACGAAGGGCCGCTCCCGAGGTCTCTTGACCCCCTCGGGGGGCCTGACGCGCAGCGGCAGGTTTGGGGGCGCGTTCATGCCATCACCACCAGCGGCATCACGCTTTGCTGGCCCCCCTCCACCACCCGTCGAGCCAAGGCCGCCAGTGGTTCCCGGCGCTGGTAGGTCAGCGCCTTCCAGACCATGGCCACGTTGACGCCACTGACCACCTGCGTGCTGCCCAGCGGTCGCAACACCGCTGCGCGCAGCGCCGCGTTGCAGGGGCTGGCACCGAACACGTCAGCCAGGATCAGCACCGGCTCGCCGGGCGGCAACAAGCGGGCCAGCGCCGCGTCGGTGGTCTCCGTGGGCCAATGGGCCGCCACATCCAGCACGCCCAACCCGGCCGCCGCCTCGGCATCCACGTGCGCCGCCACCGCCGCCAGGGCGGAAGCAAGGGGGGCGTGGGCCACGATCAGCAGGTGGGTCATGGGCGCAAAGTATGTCATTGCCCGAATGCCACCCCCTCGAAGAAGGCCTGGGCCACGGCCGGCGGCAGCGCCTCGGCCCCCACCAGCGTGGCCTGAATCACCCACGTGCCGCGCGACGCCAGGGCCGTCTGCACGTGCAGCGCCGCGCCATCGCTGCGGCGGCCCGTGAAAGCCCAGCGGCCGGCCTCGGGCTGCGGCGTGGCGCGCGGCACGGCCCACGCGCCGCGCTCGGACGGCCCTTGTGCCGCCAGATTGGCCAGCGTGGCCTCGCGCCAGGCTCGCAGCGTCAGCCCCACCCGCGCCGGATCACCCACGTCAGCCAGCACCACCGCCTGGGTCACGCCGCCATGCTCGCAGGCCCACAGCGTGGTGGGCAGCGGCTTGCCGGCATCCAGCCAGGGCAGCTCGCGCATCTGGCTCACCGGCTTGCAGGCAAAACGGGCCGTCACCGCGCCGCTGGCCAGTGGCAGTTCGCGCCAATCCCAGGTCGGCGCGCAGCCCATCAATGCCAGCGCCAGCAGCCACCCCCACCTCACCGGCCAAACACCTGCTTGAGGATGGCGCTGCCACTGCCCAGCGGATCGGCCCGGATCTGCCGCTCCTCCTCGCCAATGACCAGATAGAGCCCGTCCAGGGCCTTGCGCGTCACATAGCGGTCGACCGACGCATCCTCGGCCTTGACCAGACCCAGACCCTTGGCCTTGCCGGCCACCGCGTCGTACTTGGCCGTCAGCGCCAACTGGCTGGTGGCCGCCTGCACCAGGGGCAGCAGACGCTCGGTCAGCGGCGCCCGCGTGCGGCCCGCAAAAAACTGCGTCACCGACGTGTCGTCGCCCTGCACGATGCCTACCGCGTCCTGCACCGTCAGGCTCTTGACCGCCGCCAGCAGCAGCGGCTTGGCCTCGGGCACCACCTGCTCGGCGGCGCGGTTCATCGTGGTCACCAGGTCATCCACCAGGCGCTGCTGGCCGGTGAACTTCAGCAGCTTGGCGGCCGATTCCAGCTGGCCCGGCAAGCCGATGCGCACCTTGGGGTTGCCCAAAAACCCATCGGGGCGGCCCAACTGGGCCACCGCCGCCTCGGCCCCGCGCACCAGCGCCTCACGCACGCCCTGCGTGGCCGCCGCGCCATCCAGCGCCCAGGCGGGCATGGCCACCAGGGCCAAGGTCAGCGTCGTAAACTCCCTGCGATGCATCGTCAGCCTTTCAACAAGTCGTGGAACCGCCGCCATTGTCTGCTCAGCCTTGCCGCTGCGCTGGCGCTGGCCGGCTGCGGCGGCGCCGACACCCCGCCCGACGTGGGCTACACCTTGCTGGACGGCCGCCAGACCACGCTGCATGCCCAGCGCGGCAAGGTGCTGCTGGTCAACTTCTGGGCCACCAGCTGCACGACGTGCGTAGCCGAAATGCCGCACCTGATTGCCAACCACCAGGCGCTCAAGGGCAAGCCGTTCGACACCCTGGCCGTGGCCATGAGCTACGACCCGCCCGACTACGTGGCCGAGTTCGCCAAGACGCGGGCGCTGCCGTTCGGCGTGGCCATCGACAACACCGGCAAGGTGGCCGAGGCCTTCGGCGGCGTCAAGCTCACACCCACCACCTTTTTGCTGGACCCCCAAGGGCGCATCGTCAAGCGCTATGTAGGCCAGCCGGATTTCGACGCCTTGCGGCGCGAGATCGACCAACTGCTGCCCAAGGCCTAGTCACAACGTCCGTCGGCGCCCTCTTGCGAACGTGGCCGCACTCCCCATCCTCCTGGCCGGCTACTCGATCTTCTGCGCCGCCGCCATCGCGCTGACGCACTTCCGGCCCAGGCCATCCGATCGAAGCCGAGTGGCCGGCAGGTTCATGGGCCTCGTTCTCCTGGCCGCGCTTACCGCCCTTCAGCTCGCCCATGTGGCCTGGCTGTTTGCCGACCAGCCGTGGCCTTCCAGCCTGGCCTACCGCATGGCCTTGTTCGCCGTCGCGCCCAGCTTCTACCTCTACAGCCGGACGCTGCTCCAGCCCGGGCAGAACGAGCCGTTCAGCGCCAGGGATCTGGTGCACGTCGCACCCGTCCTTCTTGCGCCCCTGCTGCCCGCTTCGCTGGCACAGCCGCTGGCCTTCATGGTCGGTGCGGGTTACCTGCTCTGGCTGGGTCGACGTCTGGCGGCCTTGCGTGCCGAGCGGGCGCGCTTCCACATCGAACTGCTGCTGCTGGGGCTCACCTTCCTGGTGGCCGTGGCGGTGGCCATCCTGGCACTGGCGCCCGCCGTGCTGCCAGGCAAGCTGTTCACCGCGTGGTACGCCAGCGCCATCGGACTGGCCTTCCTGCTGGTGCAAGTCACCCTGCACCTGCGCCCGCAGCTTGAGGTGGAGGTGAGCGAGGCCGTCCAATCCGCCTATGCGCAGACCACGCTGGCCAGGGTGGACTGCGATGCGGCGCTGGCACGCCTGAAGGTGTTGATGCTGGACGAGCGGCTGTACGTGGACCCGGCATTGAGCCTGCCCTCGCTGGCCACCCGCATGGATTTGAGCGCCCACCAGGTGTCGGAGCTGCTGAACACCCGGCTGGGCAAGAGCTTTGCCCGCTACGTGCGGGAGCAACGGGTCGAGGCCGCCAAGGCCATGCTGTGCAACGAGCCCTCAGCCTCCGTCCTGTCCGTGGGCTTGAGTGTGGGCTTTTCTGCGCAATCCAACTTCTACGAGGCCTTCCGCGAGATCGAAGGCAGCACGCCAGGGCAGTACCGCAAGCTGCACCTGAAGGCTGCCGGACGGACCTGAATCCCGCCGGTAGCGCCGATTTCCCCTGCGGAATGATCATTTCGGAGCCCCTATCTGCTCCATTTCTATCGTTCCGGACGACGCGCAAAAGCCGGATCGTGAGACTGAAGGCTCCTTCAACACCTGGGAGTCTTCACATGGATGCTGTCGTCCACCTGCTTGGCACGGCGCTGACCAGCGTGCTCTTGAGCCTTGTCGTCCTGCGCGTGTTGTCCAAGCCGCTGGCGCCACTGGTTGTCACCCTCTGGATCGACCGCCTGGGCCGATTCGTGGTGGCGCCGGGTCGCAGGGACAAGGCATGAACGTCCTGCTCACGGGCGCCTCCGGCTTTGTCGGCCAGCACCTGCGGCAAGCCCTTGCGCGCGCGGGCCATGCGGTGGTGCCGGTATCCCGCCGGGACGGCGTTGACATGACCAGATTGAGCACGCCACAACGGTGGTGGCCGCATCTGAATGGCATCGACGCGGTGATCAATGCCGCCGGCATCATCAGCCAGACGCGCCGCCAGTCGTTTGCGGCCCTGCACGACCAGGCGCCCCGGGCGCTGTTCGAGGCCTGCGTCCAGTCCGGCGTGCCGCGCGTCGTGCAGATCTCGGCGCTGGGCGCCGACAACACCGCGTTCTCGGCCTACCACCTCAGCAAGCGCGCCGCCGATGACGCGCTGCGCCAACTGCCGCTCGCGTGGTTCGTGCTGCGGCCCTCGCTGGTTCATGGCGCGGGCGGCGTCAGCACGGCGCTGTTCAACCGCCTGGCGCGGCTGCCAGCCATCCCTGTGGTTGGCGATGGCGGCCAGCGCATCCAGCCGGTGCACATCGATGACCTGGTCGCCACCGTGATGCAGTGCCTCTCGGCGCCCCAAGCCAGACGGACTTTGGACGTCGTGGGGCCGCAAGCACTCCGCGTCGTGGACTGGTTGCAGCGGCTGCGCGTCGCCCAGGGACTGCCGCCCGGCCGCGTGTGCCACCTGCCCCATGCCCTGGTTCTTGGCCTGACAGCCCTGTGCCAGCCCTTCAGTCCGCTGCTGCGCGTGGACAACTTGCGCATGCTGCAAGCCGGCAATGTCGCCGACGTCGCTCCCCTGGCGGCATTCCTGGGCGACATGCCGCAGGCCCCGGTGACCCCCGCGTCAGGAGGCCAACCATGACCTACACCGTCCTCAAAACGCTGCACATCCTCAGCATGGTGCTGCTTTTTGGCATCGGCCTGGGCAGCGCTTACTACAAGTGGATGGCCGACCGCAGCGGACAGGTCACCCACATCGCCGTCACCAACCGGCACGTCGTGCGGGCCGACTGGGTGTTCACCACGCCAACCGTGATCTTCCAGCCGCTGAGCGGCTGGTGGCTGGCGCATCTGGCTGGCTGGCCACTGAGCACGCCGTGGATCACCACCAGCCTGGCGCTCTATGCGCTGGCCGGCGCGTGCTGGCTGCCGGTGGTTTGGTTGCAGCTCCGGATGCAGGCGTTGTCCGCAGCCGCAGCCGCCGCCCACACCGATCTGCCGCCGGCGTACTGGCGCATGGCCAGAGCCTGGTTCTGGCTGGGGGTGCCGGCTTTCATGGCCATGGTGTGGGTGGTGGTCCTGATGGTGGCCAAGCAGGTCCCAGGGGGCCCGTCATGAGCCCGATGCAACGCGCGCTGGGATCCGATTGGGCCCGGCTGCCCAGGGCGCTTCAAGCCCACCACAGCTCAGGGCCGGCCGTCGACCGGGGGCATATGGACATCACCTACCCCAACGGCATGCAACCGATGCTGGGGCTGCTCGCCCGCCTGGGCGCCTTGGTCAGCCGCAAAGGCCAAGGCGTCCAGACCACGGTCGTCAAGCACATGGAGGGCGAGCGGCAGCATTGGCGCCGCACGATGGTCTTCGCAGATGGCCAGGCGCTGCAATTCAACAGCGTCTGGGTGCCATCCGGCCCCGGACGCCTCATCGAGTACATCAACCCCCACCTCGGACTGGAGATGCAGCCCGCGCTCGTGGGCCAGCAGATCCACTACTGCGGCGTGCGCTTCATCCTTCAAGCTGGGCGCTTGCGGCTACCCGTGCCGCAGTGGCTGGGGCCTGGCGTCACGCGCATCGTCGAGGTGGCCCTCGACGAGCAGCGGTTCGAGATGGACTTCCGCCTGACCCATCCCTGGTTCGGGCAGCTGTTTCGCTACGCGGGTCGGTTCACCACCAGTCAAAGCGACCCATGATGCGTCGCGCGCCTACCTGGCTTCGCCAACCCCGGCCTGCGCCGCCTGCTGGTCGGCGTGGTAGCTGGAGCGCACCATGGCACCCACCGCAGCGTGGGAGAAGCCCATCGCGTAGGCCTCGGCCTCCAGGCGTTTGAAGGCGTCCGGGTGCACGTAGCGCAACACCGGCAGGTGGTGGTTGCTGGGCGCCAGATACTGGCCGACGGTCAGCATGTCCACACCGTGGTCGCGCAGATCGCGCATGACCTGCAGGATTTCCTCGTCCGTCTCGCCCAGGCCCACCATGATGCCGCTCTTGGTGGGCACGCCGGGCACCGCCTCCTTGAAGCGCTTGAGCAGGTTGAGGCTGAAGGCGTAGTCGGAGCCGGGGCGGGCCTGCTTGTACAGGCGCGGCGCCGTCTCCAGGTTGTGGTTCATCACGTCGGGCGGCGCGGCCTTGAGGATGTCCAGCGCACGGTCCATGCGGCCACGGAAATCGGGCGTCAGGATCTCGATCCGCGTGGCCGGACTGGCCGCCCGAATGGCCTCGATGCAGGCCACGAAATGGCCGGCACCGCCATCGCGCAAGTCGTCGCGGTCCACGCTGGTGATGACCACGTACTTGAGCTTGAGCGCGGCAATCGTCTTGGCCAGGTTGGCGGGCTCGTCAGCGTCCAGCGGATCCGGACGGCCATGGCCCACGTCGCAGAACGGGCAGCGGCGCGTGCACTTGTCGCCCATGATCATGAAAGTGGCCGTGCCGTGGCCAAAGCACTCGCCGATGTTGGGGCAGGACGCCTCCTCGCACACCGTGTGCAGCTTGTGCTCGCGCAGGATCTGCTTGATCTCGTAGTAGCGCGTGGTGGGCGAGCCGGCCCGCACGCGAATCCACTCGGGCTTCTTCAGCGTCTCGGCGGGCACGATCTTGATGGGAATGCGCGCAGTCTTGTCGCGCGCCTTCTGCTTGGCGGTGGCGTCGTAAACGGGTTCGGTCATGACAGGTGCGCGCTCAGGCGCTCGGCGAGGGTGTCGGCCACGGCCTCGGGGGCAACGTGGATGCCGAGTGTAGCCAGATCGGTGGTGACCAGCCCCGCGTAGCCGCAGGGGTTGATGCGCAAAAAGGCGCCCAGATCGGGCATGGCCACGTTGAGCGCCACGCCGTGGTACGTGCGGTGCTGGGTGACCTTGACGCCGATGGCGGCGATCTTGGCCAGCCCCGCGAACGCGTCTGGCCTGGGGCCACTGCCCACGGCCAGATGCGGCGCATCCAGCCGCACATACAGCCCCGGCGCGCCGTTGACGCGGTTGCCCACCACGCCCACGCCGTCCAGCGTCTGGCGCAAGGCCTCTTCCAGCCGCCAGACGTACTCCTTGACGTAAATGCCCAGCCGCCGCAAGTCCACCAGCGGGTAGGCCACCACCTGGCCCGGGCCGTGGAAGGTCACCTGGCCGCCGCGGTCGGTGGCCACCACCGGAATGTCGCCGGGTGCCAGCAGGTGGCTGGCCTGGCCGGCAATGCCCTGGGTGAACACCGGAGGGTGCTCGGCCAGCCACAACTCGTCGGGCGTGGCCTCGTCGCGCGCCAGCGTGAAGTCGCGCATGGCCGCCCAGGTGGGCGCATAGGCCACGCGGCCCAGGCGGCGAACGATCACAGCACCACTTTGACCATCGGGTGGCTGGTCAGGGCGCGGTAGAGGTTGTCCAGCTGCTCGCGGCTGGTGGCCGTGATGTTCAACGTCACGCCCAGGTATTTGCCGCCGCTGCTGGGCCGCAGCTCGACGGTGGCGGCGTCGAACGTGGGGTCGTACTCGCGTGCCAGCTCGGTCAGCGCATGCACGAAGCCCGGCTGCTCCAGGCCCATCACTTTTATGGGGAAGGCGCTGGGGTACTCGATCAGCGAGTCCTTGGGTGTGATGTCGTCACTCATGGCGTCTCCTTCATTTCATCCACAGCCGCAGCGAATCCACGGCGCGGCCCAGGATGCCGGCCTCGGGCACTGCCTCGGCCACCGCCAGCGGGACGGTTGCAATTGTCGTGCCGCCGGCATTGGTCACCGTCAGCGTGCCCACGCGCTGGCCCTGGGCCAGGGGCGCCACCAGGGGGTCCGTGCGCTCGATGCGGGTCTTGAGTTGCTCGCCCTCGCCCTTGGGCACGCTGACGTAGACGGCACCGCGCTCGCCCACCAGCCTGGCCTCGGCCGTCTTGCCCTTCCAGACCGGTACCGTCTGCACCGCCTGGCCCACGTCGAAGAGGCGCACTGCGTCCCAGGCCGTGTAACCCCAGTTCAACAGCTTCTGGCTCTCGTTGGCGCGCCCCTGCATGGACGCCGCGCCCATCACCACCGACAGCAGCCGGCGTTTGCCATTGGGCATCTCGCGCTGGGCCGAGGCAATCAGGCAGTAGCCGGCCGCGTCGGTATAGCCGGTCTTCATGCCATCCACGCTGGCGTCGCGGCGCAGCAGCAGGTTGCGGTTGTCCTGGCGAATGTTGTTGTAGCGGAACTCGCGGATGGAGTAGTACGGGTAGCGGTCGGGAAAGTCGGTGATGATGTGCTGGGCAATCACCGCCAGCTCGCGCGCCGTGCTGCGATGCCCCGGCTCGGTCAGGCCGGTGACGTTCTTGAACGTGGTGTTCTTCAGCCCCCAGGCCTGGGCCTGGCGGTTCATCATGACCACGAACTGATCCACGCTGCCGGCCACGCCCTCGGCCAGCACCACCGACGCATCGTTGCCCGACTGCACGATCATGCCCTTGAGCAAGTCATCCACGGTGGGCGTCATCTTGGTGTCGATGAACATCAGCGAGCCTCCGCCCTTGCGCTCGGCCCAGGCGCGCTCGGAGACGGGCAGCGTCTGCTCCAGCGTCAGCTTCTTGTCGCGCAGCGCCACAAAGACCACATAGGCCGTCATCAGCTTGGTCAGCGAGGCCGGGTCCGCCGGTGCGTCGGCGTTGCGCTCGGCCAGCACCTGCTGGCTGGCCATGTCCACCAACAGGTAGCTGCGGGCGGCAATTTCGGGTGGCTGGGGCAGGGCCTGGGCACTGGCGGCAGAGGCAAACGTGCAGGCGGCAAGAAAGAGCAATAGCAAACGTCGGGTCATCAAACAGGTCATCAATCGGATCGAATGGCAAGGGGGTCAGCGGCCACGGCGCGCATCGCCCAGGTTTTGAGCAGCGCCAGCTGCCCGTGAAAAAAATGGCCGGCACCGGGAAACACCGTCACCGGCAGCGCCTGGGGCCGCGCCCAATCAAGCACATCGGCCAGCGCCACCACGTCATCGGCTTCGCCGTGCACCAACGCCGTATCCTGGGACACGGTTGGCATCGGAAAGTTCACCACCGCCGGCGCCACCAGCAACGAGGGCGCGTCGGCGCCCTGGGCTGCCGCCTGGGCCGCCACGAAACCCCCAAACGAAAACCCCGCCCAGCGCAACGGCAGGCCGGGCAGCCGCTGGTGAGCGGCCACGGCCAGCGCGTCGTCCACCTCGCCCACGCCGCCATCCCACTGCCCCTCGGAGCCCTTGACGCCGCGGAAGTTGAACCGCACCGCGCGCCAGCCGCAGGCCACGAACGCCCGCGCCAGCGTCTGCGCCACCTTGTTGTCCAGCGTGCCGCCGTGCAGCGGATGGGGATGGCAGACCACGGCCACGCCCAACGGCGGGGTGGCGGGCTCATCCACCGCCACCGCCAGCAGGCCGGCCGGCCCCTGGATGGTCAGGCGTTGGGTCTGGGCGTTCATTTCAGTTCTCCACGGCAGCCAACGTCTTGCGCCATGCAAGCAACCAGCCCAACCCGGCGACCGCCGTGGATCTGGCTTTGCCAGTCCACTGGCAGTGCCCCCCTGAGGGGGCGCGATCTGTGATCGCGTAGGGGGTGACTCATCTCAATGTCCCACGTCGTCGGACAGCAGCAGGCGCGTCACCGGCTGCCCGCCCACCAGATGCGAATCGATGATCTCGTCGATGTCGGCGGTGTCCACGAACGTGTACCACGTGCCCTCCGGATACACCACCGCCACCGGCCCGCCAGCGCAGCGGTCCAGGCAGCCGGCGCGGTTGACGCGCATCTCGCCCTTGCCCGAGAGGCCCATCTGCTTGATGCGCACCTTGCAGTGCTCGAAACCGGCCTCGGCACCCTGGTGGGCGCAAGAGGCGCGGCCATCGTCGCGCGCGTTGAGGCAAAAAAAGATGTGGCGCCGGTAGTAGCTCATGGCCCCATTGTAGGGAGCGGCCTGCGCACCAGCCGCCCCACGCACCAGGCGGCCGCCGCCACCGGCCACAGCCAGCCCAGCCACTGCGCCAGGCCGTGAAAGCGCACGTAGCGGCTGTGCTCCCAGGCCTGGACACTGGAAGCGAAATACGGGTCGGCCGGCGCCTGGGCCACCAACACCATCAACAGCAACACCGCCACCAGCACCAATGCGGCGGCCAGCCGCCGCCCCGTGCCCACCAGCACCAGCGCCCCCAGCGCGGCCACCGCCACCGCCGGCCACACCAGGGGGCCGACCCAGGCCAGCGCGTGAGCGGGACCGAAGTTCAACGCCGCCGACGCCGTGGCGCCGCCCAGGCCCGCCAGCAGCAACACCACCGCCAGCACCAACCGACGCCAGCCCGGTGGCATCACGGCATAGGCCAGCAACACCGGCGCCAGCAACCCCAGCGTGGTGCCCAGGGCCTCCAGCAACGCCGGCAGGCGCTGCAAGGGCGGGGGAATCTCGGCCAGCGCCTGCATCAGCGGCTCGGCCCACTCCACCCCATCGAGCAGCACCAGCAGCCCTTCGCGCACCCGCTCCCAGGCCGGCCCCAGTCCCATGGGCAGGGGCGTCGGGAACAGCAGCGAGGCCGGCCAGACCACCAGCAGCGCCAACGCCCCGCCGCTGTCCTGCGCAAACCAGCGTGCCCGCGCGCCGTCGCCCAGCCGCAGCAACCCCAGCGCAAAGGCCAGCACCACGCCTGCCGCAGCCCCCGCGCTGTTGAGCTCCCAATCCAGCAGCGAGGGGAAGCGCCCCGGCAGGCCGTGCTGGGCCACCTCCACGACGTACGACAGCGCCATGGGCACGGCCACCGCCAGCAGCGCAGCCCGCCAGGCTCGCAGGCCCGAGCGCACGGCGCCGGTGTACAGCAGCGCACCCAGTGGCACATAGCCCAGGAAGTTGGCCCAGATGTCGAACGGCACCCGCCAGCGCGGCATGGGCAGCATCAGCCATTCGGTCAGCGACACCGGCCCCAGGCTCCAGCCGGTGAACGGATAGAGGCTGGCATAAGCGATGAAGCCGCCGTAAATCAGCGCCAGCCACAGCGCGGTGCTGATGCGCGGGTCGGACGCCGGCACGGGTGGAGCCTCCCGGGGCCTCAGAAAGGCTTGACCACGACCAGCACCACGATGGCGGCAAACAGCAGCACCGACACCTCGTTGAACACCCGCAACCAGCGCTCGCTGCGCGTGTTGGCCGCCATCTCGAAACGACGTAGCAAGCCGCGACACAGATGCTGGTAGCCGATGACCAGCAGCACCAGCGCCAGCTTGACGTGCAGCCAGCCGTTGCCCTTGAGGTGCCAGACGTCAAAGCCCAGCCACAGCCAGAAGCCCAGCGCCAGCGCCACCCAGCCCAGCCCTGCCGCAAAGCGGTACAGCCGCCGTCCCATCAGCAGCAGACGCTCACGCTCGGCATGGCTGTCGGCCGGCACCTGGGCCAGGTTGACGAAGATGCGCGGCAGGTAGAACAGCCCCGCGAACCAGGCCGAGACAAAGACGATGTGCAGGGCCTTGACCCACAGGTATCCGGTGCTCATGCGACCGATTATCTGGGGCAGAGAAAAAAAGCCCCGGCCTGAGGCCGGGGCTTGAAATAGCCTTTTCGCTGTCATCACGTCAAGGCTCCTGCTCAGGGAGGAAAAGCAGGGAGCGCGGCCCTCACGGGTTACGCTCGGAGGCGAATGTAGCATCAGTGGCGCACGCTGTCAGCCCCTAGCCTGGCCTGTGTTGAATACCTGAGCGGCGGCGCCTGGGGCACTGTCGCAGCCGCTCGGCCTTGGCCGACAATGGGCCGCTCTCACCGCGCCTGTGGCCCGCCCATGAACCTGCTGCCTCCCTTTCCCGCCAGCCGCCCGCGCCGCATGCGTCGCGACGCCTTCAGCCGCGCGCTGGTGCGCGAGCACGCGCTGACCCCGGCCGACCTGATTTACCCCATCTTCATGCGCGACATGCCCAGCGGCAGCGAGCCCGTGGCCTCCATGCCCGGCGTGGTGCGCCATGGTCTGGACGGCGTGCTGCGCCAGGCCGAGCGCTGCGTCGAGCTGGGCGTGCCGGTGCTGGCGCTGTTCCCGGTCATCGACACCGCACTCAAGACGCCCGACGGCCGCGCCTGCCTGGACGAGCACGGCCTGGTGCCGCGCACCATCGCCGCCGTCAAGGCTCGCTTCCCCGAGCTGGGGGTGCTGACCGACGTGGCCCTGGACCCCTACACCAGCCACGGCCAGGACGGCGTGCTGGACGGCGCAGGCCACATCCTCAACGACGAGACGGTGCAAATCCTCACCGAGCAGGCGCTGGTGCAGGCCCTGGCCGGCGCCGACATCGTCGCGCCCAGCGACATGATGGACGGGCGCATCGGTGCCATCCGCCAGGCGCTGGAGTCGCGCGGCGCGCCGCACACCCGCATCATGGCCTACAGCGCCAAATACGCCAGCGCCTTCTACGGCCCCTTCCGCGACGCCGTGGGTTCGGCCGCCAACCTGGGCAAGAGCAACAAGAAAACCTACCAGATGGACCCCGCCAACGGCGACGAGGCGCTGCGCGAAGTGGCGCTGGACATCGCCGAGGGTGCCGACATGGTCATGGTCAAACCCGGCCTGCCCTATCTGGACATCGTCTGGCGCGTCAAGGCCGCCTTTGCCATGCCCACCTTCGCCTACCAGGTCAGCGGCGAGTACGCCATGCTCAAAGCCGCCGCCCAGAACGGCTGGCTGGACCATGACACCACCATGCTCGAATCGCTGCTGGCCTTCAAGCGCGCCGGTGCCGACGGCGTGCTCAGCTATTTCGCGCTGGACGCCGCCGCCCTGCTGCGCCAGCAGCAAGGCTGATGCGCATCTTTCACATCACGCCTGCGCATTTCGTTGCGCTGGAGGCGCTGCCCCAGAGCCTGCCCGATGAGGGCTTCATCTGGATAGGCTGCGGGCGGCGCGAATTTGAAGTGGGCTTGCCCGAGCTGCAAGCCAGCCTGCCCGGCTGGGGCTGCGACACGCTGCTGGACTTCCACGTGCGCGACCTGCTCAGCACCCAACTGCCCTCCCACTTCGAGGACACCAGCGGCTACGACCTGCTGGTGTTCCGCCGCCTGGCCACCAGCCCGGGCAGCCGCGAGCAATTCCTGGACGACGAACGAGGCACGCTGGCCACGGTGCGCCTGGCACTGCGCAGCATCGACACCAGCCCCGTGGGCTTCGTCGTCTACGACCGCGTGCTCATCACCGTCCACCCCGCCGACTGCCAGGTGCGCGAGTGGTTTGCCCACCGCCTGGTGCAGCAGGCCGTGGAGGCCGACGCGCGCGGCAGCGTGCGCCTGCCCACCAGCCCGGCCGACCTGATGCTGCGCATGGTCAACCACATGGTGGACAGCTACCTGGAGTTGCGCCGCCTGCTGACGCGCCAGCTGTCCACGGTGCAGCACGAGCTGCTCAAACCCCGCAGCCACTTCACCGACTGGGAGGTGCTGCTGGCCACCGGCGAGGCCTTGCGCCTGCTGGAGGACACCTGCGAAGACCAGCACAGCGCCATCCAGGAATGGATCGATGCGCTGGTCGAATGGCCGCCCGAGGCCGACCCCGCCGCCGCCCGCGAGCGCGAACTGCTGCATGTGCGCTCACGCGACGTGCTGGAGCATGTGGCGCGCGTGCTGACCCACATGCGCCGGCTGGAGCAATCGGCCGAGGCCGGCGTGCAGATGCACTTCTCGCTGATGGGGCAGCGCACCAACGACGTGATGCGCACCCTCACCGTGCTGACCGCCATCTTCCTGCCGCTCAACCTCATCACCGGCATCTTCGGCATGAACTTCGAGTGGATGCCGTTGATCCACTCGGCACGCGGCTTTGCAGTCGCGGCCGGGTTGATGGTGCTGGTGGCCGTGGGGCTGGGTGTGTTCTTCTGGCGCAAGCGCTATCTGGGCACGCGCCCACGCTGACACCGCGCGGGCGCTGGCGTCAGTTCCAGCAATTGCCGGGCTCGCCGATGACGCGCACCCACGAGCGCATGTCGTTGCGCACATGGCCATAGCCAATGAATGCCCAGCCACCTACTAGCGTATCGCTGCGCTTCTCGGGCCAAGGTGACGTGCTGTGCCAGTGGTACTCGTTGCCATAGGCCACGTCGCGCCCCATATTTTCGACGTAACGCCCGTCATGGAATTCAGCCATGCGCCATCCCTCGCCGAACGATTGGCGACAAATGTGGTTGGGGTTGCCTGGTTCATCGCCTGGGCCTGGCTTCGTCAAAGTGTTGCCCACCACCGGCAAGGTGGTCGCCATGTGTCCCCCCAACCAACCGCGGTAGAAGTAGTCAGGATACATGCCACCAGAAGGCGGGATGCGGTAGTTGGGCCGTGGTGAGTTGTCGATGTTCACACACAGTATCGGCCGTGCCTCGGCACATGACGTGTCGCCCTCGTAGGGATCGCATTGCCCCTCTGGCTGGCCGAAGCAGCCGACCAAGTCAACCCCCAGGCCGCTCCGATGGCCTTCCACACCCCAAGTCATGCCCTTGCCTTCTGCCGCCATGCCGGCGCCCGCCAGCAACGCCAGGGTCAAGGTCAAGCCGACTGATTTGGTATGCATCATCATCTCCCCGTTGTAGGCTGCGGCGCAGCCGGAAAGCCCATACTAAGGAAATGGGCCGCTGACGTCTCATTTTTCACATAGGGGTTTTCTATCTCAGGGCAACCGAGGATGCGCACCTCATCGACCGTCACAGCCTCGACATCGGCCGTGCTGGTGGAGCTATGGGGCTATGGGGCTGGGTGTGTTCTTCTGGCGCAAGCGCTATCTGGGCACCCAGCCGCGCTGAAGCGATTCGGGCCTCAGCGGTCCCAGCAGTTGGCGCTCTGGTCGTGGATGTGCACCCAGGAGCGCATGTCGTTGCGCACATGGCCATAGGCGGTGAATGTCCAGCCACCCCAATTGGCCTCCTTGCGCCCGGGCCAGGGCGAGGGGCTGTTCCACGCCTCGTTGCCGTAGTAGCGCCCCACGTCCATGCCTTCGACATACCGCCCGTCGTGGAACTCGGCGATGCGCCAACCGGCACCGAAGGCCTGGCGGCAGATGTGGTTCGGGTTGCCCGGCTCGTCGCCAGGCCCCGGGGGCGTCAGCGTGTTGCCCACCACCGGCAAGGTGGTAGCAACATGCCCCCCGAGCCAACCTCGGTAGAAGGGGACGGCAACGCCGCCCGACGGGATGACCTTGTAATTCGGCCGCGGCGAGTCGTCGATGCGCACGCACAGAATGGGCCGGGCCTCGGCACATGAGGTGTCACCCTCGTACGGCTCGCAGGCTGGCCCGGGGAAGCCAAAACAACTCATCATGTCGATGCCCAAACTGCTGCGGTGGCCTGAGACGCCCCACGTCATGCCTTTGCGCTCTGCCGCCACGGCCGCACCGGCCAGCAACGCCAGCGTCAAGACCAACCCCATCGATTTGATACGCATCGCTGTCTCCTCAATATGGGCCGCAGCGCGGTCGGGAGACAAAGCGTAACGATTTCGTGCGGTTTAGACCCTGTCGCCAGCGTAGGGGTTTCCCACCCCCAGTCGAGCCAGGATGCGCACCTCCTCGGCCTCCATGGCCTCGGCGTCCGCCGTGCTGGTCTCGTGGTCCCAGCCCTGGGCGTGCAGCGTGCCGTGCACCAGCAGGTGGGCGTAGTGGTCGGCCAGCGCGAGGCCGCGCTCGGCGGCCTCGCGCGCCACCACGGGCGCACACAGCACCAGATCGGCGCTGACCACAGGCTCCTGCGCGTAGTCGAAGGTCAGCACATTGGTGGCGTAGTCCTTGTCGCGGTAGTCGCGGTTGAGTTCGCGCCCCTCGGCCTCGTCCACGATGCGCACGGTGATCTCGCCCGGCACCGCCAGCGCCGCGCGCACCCAGCGCGCCACCCGGTGGCGGGCCAGCACGGCGCGGTGGCGGCCGTCGGGCTGTTGCAGCGACAGCTGCAGCGCCATCATGCGCCACCCCCATCGCGGGCGTCGTAGGCCTCGACGATGCGCGCCACCAGCGGGTGGCGCACCACATCGACCGCCGTGAAGCGCGTGGTGGCAATGCCTTTGACCTGGCGCAGCACCTCGGCCGCGTCCACCAGGCCACTGGCCTGGCCACGCGGCAAGTCGATCTGGCTGACGTCCCCGGTCACCACCGCCTTGGCGCCAAAACCGATGCGGGTCAGGAACATCTTCATCTGCTCGGGCGTGGTGTTCTGCGCCTCGTCCAGGATGACGAAGGCATGGTTCAGCGTACGCCCGCGCATGAAGGCCAGCGGCGCGATCTCGAGCTGGCCCTTCTCGAACGCCCGGCCCACCCGCTCGAAGCCCATCAAGTCGTACAGCGCGTCGTAGAGCGGGCGCAGATACGGATCCACCTTCTGCGTCAGGTCGCCCGGCAGAAAGCCCAGCCGCTCGCCGGCCTCCACCGCCGGGCGCGTCAGCACGATGCGCTGCACCCCGCCGCGCTCCAGCGCGTCCACCGCGCAGGCCACGGCCAGAAACGTCTTGCCGGTGCCCGCCGGGCCGATGCCGAAGGTGATGTCGTGCGCCAGGATCTGACGCAAATACTGCATCTGGTTGGGCGTGCGGCCCGAGAGGTCGGCGCGGCGCGTGTGCAGCACCACCGCCTCGCCCGGCTCGGCGCTGGGCGCCGCCGCCGTGGCCGGGCGACGCAGGTCGCGGCGGGCGTCGTCCAGCGCCAGTTGCACCACGTCCACTGGCAGCGGCTTGGCCGCGCGGGCGTAGAGCGACTCCAGCAGCGCCAGCGCCACCGCCGTCTCGCGCTTGCCGCCCTCCAGCGTGAACGCACCCTGGCGGTGCTTGATGGCCACCCCCAGCACCGCCTCGATGGCCCGCAAATGCTCGTCCAGCGGTCCCACCAGATGCGCCAGGCGCGGGTTGTCCAACGGGGTGAAGGTGTGGCGCAGGATCATGCAGCGGATTGTCGCCGGGCCGCAGCGACAATCCGGCCCATGATTGGACGACTCGCTGGCCGGCTGGCCGAGAAGACCCCGCCCGACGTGCTGCTGGACGTGGGCGGCGTGGGCTATGAAGTGGCGGTGCCCATGAGCACGTTCTACAACCTGCCGGGTCTGAGCGAGCCGGTGACGCTGCTGATCCAGCCCATCGTGCGCGAGGACGCGCACCTGCTCTACGGCTTTCTCACGGTCGGCGAGCGGCAGGCGTTTCGCGAGCTGATCAAGGTGGCCGGCGTGGGGCCGCGCACGGCGCTGGCCGTACTGTCGGGCCTCTCGGTCAACGACCTCACGGTGGCCATCGCCACGCAAGAGGGCGCACGCCTGCTCAAGGTGCCCGGCATCGGCAAGAAGACAGCCGAGCGGCTGCTGCTGGAGCTCAAGGGCAAGCTGGCCGATGCGCTGCCCGGCGTGGCCAGCGTGGCCGGTGGTGCCCAGACCGACATCGTGCAGGCGCTGATGGCGCTGGGCTATGGCGAGAAGGACGCCGCTGCCGCCGTCAAGCGGCTGCCGGCCGACGTGGGCGTCAGCGAGGGCATCAAGCTGGCCCTCAAGGCCTTGGGGTGAGCACGCGCCGCGCGGCCCTGGCCACGCTGGCTGCCGGCTGGCCGCTGGCGCTGCACGCAGCCGATGCGTTTGCCGCGCGCGACGTGGCCGGCGCGCTGGCCGCGCTGGGCGTGGCGGGCGAACCCCGACCCAGCGCGCTGGTGCACCTGACCGCACCCGACGTGGCCGAAAACGGCGCCGTCGTCCCCCTGACCCTGGCCACCAGCGCCCCCGACGCCACCCACCTGATCCTGCTGGTGGACGGCAACCCGGTGCCCTTGGTGGCCGTGCACGAGCTGACGCCGCTGCTGGTGCCCCGCATCGAGCTGCGCATCAAGATGGCCCAGGCCTCGCCCGTGCGGCTGGTGGTCAGGCTGGCCGATGGCCGTGCGCTGGTGGCCTCCAAGCAGGTGGCGGTGATTCAAGGGGGCTGCGGTGGCGACTGACGCCCTGCCGATGCGCCTGCGTGCCCAGGCCCTGGCCGATGGCGGGGTACAGGTGCGGGTGCTGATGCGCCACGACATGGAGACCGGCCAGCGCCGGGGCGAAGACGGCGCGCGCGTGCCGCGCCGCCACATCCACACCGTCACCGTGTGGCTGAACGACGCCGTGGCGCTGCGCGCGCAGTGGGGCCCCGGCGTGGCGCGCGACCCCTTCATGCAGTTCACCCTGCCTAGCGCCAAGGTGGGCGATGCGGTGCGGCTGCGCTGGGAAGACACCGCGGGCGAAAGCCGCAGCGCGCAGACGGCGGTGGTGGCGGCCTGACCCGCCGCCCCGTCAGGCGGCGAAGCTGTCGGCCCGCAGCGAGGCGAACCAGGCGCGGGCCAGCCGCGCCTCTTGCGCACTGGCCGCAGGTGACACCCCACCCGCGCCCGCCGCCGGCTTGACGGTGGCCTCGGCCGCATCCCATTGGTGGACGCTGGCCACGTGGGCCGCCGCGTCGGCCGCCACAAAGCTGTAGCAGGTGTTGATCAACAGCGGCGCCGGGTTGATGGGTTTGCCGTCCAACTCGGCCAGGATGGCCGCCGCCGCCACCTTGGCATGCTGGTTGGCCATGGTGGCGGACTTGGGCATGCCGGGTGCGGCCAACGTGGCGTCGCCCAGCACGTGCACGCCGGGCGCGTCGCGCAGCGCCAGCGTGCGCCAGTCCACGTCGGCCCAGCGGCCGTTGATGCGCGCCAGGCCGGCGCCATGGAGCAGGTCGCCCGCCCGCTGGGGCGCAATCAGGTTGAGCACGTCGGCCTTCACCGCGTCAAAGTCGAACTGCGCGGTGCGCCCCACCACCTCGCGCAACTCGGTATTCGGCTGGTACTCCAGCACCCCCGCATAGCGCTGGGCAAACACCTGGGTGAACAGCGCCTTCTTGCTGGTGATCTCGGCGTTGGCGTCCCGCAGCAGCAGCTTGGCGCGCGGCTTGCGGCGTTGCAGGAATTCGGCCACCAGACAGGCGCGCTCATACGGCCCCGGTGGGCAGCGGTAGGGCGCGCGCGGCACGCTGATCAACACCACGCCGCCGTCGGGCAAGGCCGCCAACTGCGCGCGCAGCGCCAGCGTCTCGGGCCCGGCCTTCCAGGCCTGCACGGCCTCGCCACGGGCCAGCGCCAGCGCCAGCCCCGGCACGGCGTCGGTCATGAAGCCCACGCCGGGCGCCAGCACCAGCCGCTGGCCAGCCAGCCGGCGGCCGTCGGCCAGGCGCACGGCGCGCGCCGCCGCGTCCACGCCCACCACCTCGCCCTGCACCACGCGCACGCCCAGCCGGGTGAGGCCACCGTAGCCTTGCGTCAGGTCGGCCAGCGTGCCCTGGCCCACGACGACCAGGTTGCTCATCGGGCAGCACAGCGCCTGCGGCTCGCGCTCCACCAGCGTCACCGCCACGCGGCCCGCGCTCCACAGCCGCAGGTAGCGCGCCAGCGTGGCGCCGCCAAAGCCGCCACCCGCCACCACCACGTGCGGCGCCCCCCGCGCCGCCGGGCTGGCGCAGCCCGCCAGTGCCAGCGCGCCCAGGGCGGCCAGGCTGCGGCGGCGGCTCCAGGGGCTCATCGGGGCTGGCTCTCAAGAAAACGAAGGACCGCTCCCGAGTTTTCTTGACCCCCTTGGGGGGCCTGACGCGCAGCGGCAGGTTTGGGGGCGCTCTCAAACCACTGCGCCAGCAACGCGATCTGCGCCGACGTGAGGCCGGCCGCGATGTGGTGCATCACCGTGGCCGGCCGCTCGCGGCGCGCAAAAGCGGTGAGTGCGGCCTGCATGGCGGGAGCCGGCATGCCGGCCAGCAGCGGTGGTGCATCGGGCGTGCCGGCTGGGGCGCTATGGCAGGCCGCGCAGGTGGCGGCCAGATCGCGCGCCGCCGTGTCAGCCGCCCAGACCGGCGCGGCCAACAGCGCCGTGGCCGCCAGCAACCAGGCGGCCGCGTGCATCAGTGGGAATGGCCAGCGTGCGCCGGCGCACCCATGGCGCGGGCCTCGGCCTGCACCTGCAGCGTCTCGGTCTTGCCGTCGGCGCCCTTGATGGTCACCGTCAAGGGCACGGTGTCGCCAGCCTTGAGGGTTTGCTTGAGGCCCATCAGCATCACGTGATAGCCCCCGGGCTTGAGCTCCACCGCCTTGCCCGCGGGCAAGGGCAGCGGGCCGACGGCGGCCATCTTCATCACATTGCCCTCCATCTTCATCTCGTGCACCTCGACGTTGGCGGCCACGGGTGAGGCCACGCCCACCAGCTCGCCGCCCTGGGCCGAGGTGAGCGTCATGAAGGCACCCGTGGCCCCTTGCTGCGCCACCGTGGCGCGCACCCAGGCGTCTTTGGCGGTGGTCTGGGCCTGGGCGGCCAGGGTGGTCAGCAGGGCAGCGAAGACGAAGGCAGAACGTAGGCGCATGGAGGATTCGGGATGGTAAAGAAACTTGAACGCAGCATACACCGCAGCCGTTGGCCGGTCGCGATAATGGCTGTATGTCCATCCAGACCGACGATTTCGGCGCCTGGTCGCCGCCCGAGGCGCCCGCGCGCCTGACCAGCCGCGAGGCGGCCTCGCCGCAGGAGGAAAACCTCGAGCGCGCGCTGCGCCCCAAGCGGCTGGCCGACTACGTGGGCCAGGCCAAGGCGCGCGAGCAGCTGGACATCTTCATCGGTGCCGCGCGCAAGCGCCGCGAGGCCCTGGACCACGTGCTGCTGTTTGGCCCGCCCGGGCTGGGCAAGACCACGCTGTCGCACATCGTGGCGGCCGAGCTGGGCGTCAACCTGCGCCAGACCAGCGGGCCGGTGCTGGAAAAACCCAAAGACCTGGCCGCGCTGCTGACCAACCTGGAGCGCGGCGATGTGCTCTTCATCGACGAGATCCACCGCCTCTCGCCGGTGGTGGAGGAAATCCTCTACCCGGCGCTGGAGGACTACCAGATCGACATCATGATTGGCGATGGCCCCACGGCGCGCTCGATCAAGCTCGATCTGCAGCCCTTCACGCTGATTGGCGCCACCACCCGCGCCGGCATGCTGACCAATCCGCTGCGCGACCGCTTCGGCATCGTGGCGCGGCTGGAGTTCTACACCACCGAAGAGCTGACGCGCATCGTCACCCGCTCGGCGGCGCTGCTGCAGGCACCCATCGACGCGGCCGGCGCGCAGGAGCTGGCCCGCCGCTCGCGCGGCACGCCGCGCATCGCCAACCGGCTGCTGCGGCGCGTGCGCGACTACGCCGACGTCAAGGGCGAGGGCCACATCACCGCCCCGCTGGCCGACGCCGCGCTGAAGATGCTGGACGTGGACGCGCAAGGCTTCGACACCATGGACCGCAAGCTGCTGCACGCCATCATCCACCGGTTCGACGGCGGCCCCGTGGGGCTGGACAACGTGGCCGCCGCCATCGGCGAGGAGGCCGGCACCATCGAGGACGTGATCGAGCCCTACCTGATCCAGCAAGGCTATCTGCAGCGCACGCCGCGTGGCCGCGTGGCCACCCAGGCGGCCTGGCGCTACGCCGGCCTGGCGCCGCCGGGCGCGTCCGCCCCGTTGTTTGATGACCCGGCCTGAGGCTGCCGTCGTCGGCGCCGGCCCAGCCGGGCTGATGGCTGCCGAGCGGCTGGCGGCGGCGGGCCTGCAGGTGGCGGTCTACGACGCCATGCCCTCGCCGGGCCGCAAGTTTCTGCGCGCCGGCATTGGCGGGCTCAACCTCACCCACAGCGAGGCGCGCCCTGCCTTCGATGCCCGCTATGGCGCGCAGCAGACGGCCGTCGCCCGCTGGCTGGACGTGCTGGACGGCCCCGGCCTGCGCACCTGGGCCGCCGGGCTGGGCATAGAGACCTTCGTCGGCAGTTCGGGCCGCGTTTTCCCGGTGGGCATGAAGGCCGCGCCGCTGCTGCGCGCCTGGCTGAGCCGGCTGCGTGCGGCCGGCGTGACGCTGCACCCGCGCCACCGCTGGTGCGGCTGGGCCGATGGGGCGCTGGTGTTCGACGCCCCCACCGGTCCGGTACAGGCCCGGCCCGCCGTCACCGTGCTGGCGCTGGGCGGTGGCTCCTGGCCGCAACTGGGCAGCGACGGCGCCTGGGCGGCGCTGCTGCAAGGGGTGGGCGCCCAGGTCAGGCCGCTGGTGCCGGCCAACTGTGGCTTCGATGTGGAGCCCGGCTGGAGCGCGCCGCTGCGCGCCCTGGCCGGCGCACCGCTCAAGCATGTGGCGTTGCACTGGGCCGGCCAGCGCCGCATCGGTGAATGCGTGCTGACGGACACGGGGTTGGAAGGCTCGCTGATCTACGCTGCCAGTGCGGCCCTGCGCGAAGCCATCGCCCGCGACGGCCGTGCGGCCATTGCACTGGACTTGCTGCCCGGTCACAGCGCCGAGGCCGTGGCCGCCGAGGTCAGCCGCCCGCGCGGCAGCCGCTCGTGGAGCACCCACCTCAAGAGCCGGCTCAAGCTCACCGGCGTCAAGACCGCGCTGTTGCGCGAGGTGCTGGCCTCATTCGCCGACCCGGCCGCGCTGGCCACCACCATCAAGGCCTTGCCACTGACGCTGGCGCGGCCCCGCCCGCTGGCCGAGGCCATCAGCAGCGCGGGCGGTGTGGCGCTGGAAGGGCTGACGCCCGCCGGCATGCTGTGCGCCCGGCCCGGCGTCTTCCTGGCCGGCGAGATGCTGGACTGGGAAGCCCCGACCGGCGGCTACCTGCTGACCGCCGCCATGGCCAGCGGCTGGGTGGCGGGCGATGGGGCAGCGCGGTGGTCAGGCCGCGTCAAATAAGCTCGTCGCGCGCCTCGTCCATCAGGTGGTCCACGTCGCCCCAGCCCTCGACCCACAGCCGGCCGTCGCGCCAGCGCAGTTGGTTGAGGCCGGCATTGGGCACGTCCCAGCCGCGCGGGGCGTCCAGCGCCAGGCCGTGGGCCAGCCGGTAAAGCACGTCCAGCACGCCGCCGTGGGTGACCAGCAGCAGGGTCTGGCCGGCGTGGCGGGTGGCCAGCGCCTCCACCGTGGCCTGTACGCGCTGGGCAAAGGTGCGCAGCGACTCGCCACCGCTGGGCGTGAAGTCGGGCGTGCGGGCCTTGAGGTGGGCGGCATCCTGCGCCGAGCGACCGGCAATCTCGGCGCGGGTGGCGCCCTGCCAATGGCCGAAATGGCGCTCGCGCAGGCCGGGCTCGGGCCGGGCCGCCAGGCCTTGCGTGGCCGCAATGGGGGCTGCGGTGTCCCAGGCGCGGGCCAGGTCGCTGGCATAGATGGCCGCCAACGGCTCGCTCGCCAGCGCCGCCGCAGCCTGCGCGGCCTGGGTGCGACCGGTGGCGTTCAGCGGCAGGTCGAGCTGGCCTTGCAGCCGGCCGGCCACGTTCCAGTCCGTCTCGCCGTGGCGAACGATCAGCAGGCGGGTGCTCACACGCCCCAGACCACGGGCTGGCCAGCGGCGTGGGCGCGGCGCAGCATCTCCATGAACGGCCAGGCGCGGCGGCGCAGCGAGATGTTGTCCTGGCCTTTTTCGGCCGCCTCGGCGTCGGCCTCGGCATCGGTGGCCGGCGCATCCTCGCCCGCAATGGCCGCTTCCAATGCCGCAAGGGCTGCGGGAATGGCGTCGGCCTCGATGATGCCTTGCGGCCCGGGGGTTTTGCCGATCAACGTCAACAGCCGGTCGCCTACGGCGGCATTCATGTTGAGGTCGGCGTCGGCACGGGATTTGAAGGTGTAGATCATGGCCCTCATTGTGCGCCCGTGCGGGCCTGCTGCAGCAAGGCATCGGGCGGTTGGGGCGGGCCGTGCAGCCGGCCTTGCCAGGCGTGGCAGCCCAGTTCGGCCACCAGTGCCCGCTGGGTCTCGGTCTCGATGCCTTCAGCGTCCACGACCAGCCCCAGGGCGTTGGCCAGCGCATGCAGCGCCCGCACCACGGCCACGGCGGCGGGCTGCTGGGGCACGCCCACCCAAAGGCTGGCGTCGAGCTTGACCCCGGTCAGCGGCAGGCGGCGCAGCAGCGCCAGCGGCAACTCGGCGGCCCCGGTGTCGTCCAGCACCAGCCGCACGCCCAGCTCGCGCAGCGCGCGGGCGTTGGCCTCGGCGGCCAGCGGGTCGGCCTGCAGGGCGGCGGCCGTGACGTCCAGCGCCAGCAGGTCGGCCGGCCATTTGGCTTGTTCGAGCACGGTGGCCACGCGGCGCGCATAGCCGGGCTGGGCCATTTGCGCGGCGCCCACGTTGACGGCCAGACGCACCGTCCAGCCGCTGGCGCGCCAGCGCACGCCCTGCTGCACGGCCTCGGCCAGCACCCAGTCATCCACCGCCCCGGCCAGCCCCGCGCGCACCAGATGCGGCCACCAAGGGGCGGGCGGCACCTCGCCCCGCAAGGGGTCTATCCAGCGCACCAGCGCCTCGGCGGCGACGATGCGGCCGCTGCCGGTGGCCACGCTGGGCAGGTAGCGCAGGCGCAGCGCGCGGCTGAACTGGCCGTTGTGGACGGCTTCCAGCAGCCCGCTGGCCAGGCCGCCATGGGCTTCGGGGATGTAGCGCTGCACGCGCCAGCGCTGGGCGCTGGGGTCGCGCAGCGCCTCGCCCAGGCCGGCCTCGGCCTGCCACAGCAGCGTGGCCGCGTCCAGTCCGGCCTGCGGGAAGGCGGCCACACCCACGGCCGACGGCAACGCCGGCAGACTGTGTGAGAGTCCTTCGTGCAGCCGGCGCGCCAGCGCCTCGGCCGCCTCCTCGCTGGCGCCCGGCAGCAGCACGCCAAAGCGCCCGCCGCCCAGGCTGGCGACCTGCCCTTGCGGCACGGCATGGGCCGCCAGCACCAGCGCCAGTTCGCGCAGGTCGCGCACGGCGGCCTCGCCGTCGAGGGCGAAGAGCGCATGGTCGTCAAAAGCGACGGCCATGACGACCAGACCCCCGCCATCGGCGCGCGACGCCTGCACGGCATGCTGCACCGCCTGCAGGAACAAGGTGCGGTTGGGGCAGCCCACGCGCGGGTCTTCGCCTTCGGCCCCGCGCGGACGCGGCGCGCCCAGCCGGCGCTCGTTGAGCAGGCGAAAGGTGCTGACCCGCCCGATGGGGCGACCCGCCTGCCACTGCGGCTGCGAGTGGCGCTCGATGACGCTGCCGTCCAGCAGCGTGAGTTGGTCGATGGCCGGCAGCAGGGGTTGCTGTTCGATTTCCCGCAGGCGACGATCGTAGGCCTCGGGCTCCAGCACGCAGTGGCGCATCCAGGCGCGCACGGCCTCGTCCTGGCCACGTGCGGTGGCGCTGTCGGGCAGTTGCCACTGAGCGGCAAAACGGCGGTTGAAGGCGCGCACGTGGCCGTGCAGGTCTTGCACCAGGATGCCGTCGGCCGTGGCCTCCAGTGTGGCGCGCAGCTCGGCCAGCGCCTGCTCGCGCTCACGCTGCGCGGCGCGCTCGGCGCTGATGTCGCGCAGCGAGATCAGCCAGCTGGAGACGACGCGACCCGCCTGCGGCGAGTCCACCCACAGCGGGCTGACACGCCGGTGCACGATGGCCGGGCTGCCGTCGGGGTGGGTCAGCTCGATGTCGCTGGCCAGGCAGGCGGTCTGGCCCGCCTCGACGGCAGCCCAGAAGGCCGCGTCTTCGAACGAGGGCAACACGGTGGCGGCCAGCGCGCCGACCAGTCCGTCGGCCGAGGGCAGGCCCAGCCAGCGGGCGGCGTCGGCGTTGGCATGCAGCACGGCCAGCTGGCGGCCATCGACCAGCCACGCCGGGCCGTCCATGCCGTCGAGCAGCACCGCCTGGGCCCGCTGCTGGCCGGCCAGCCAGGCAATGGCGGCGTCGGTGGCGCTCACGGGACCAGCCTTGGGGCGAGCGCGGTCGTCATGCGGCGGGCTCGTCGTCGTTGGGGGGCGCGGCGTCGAAGAAGTACGTCAGCCGGCGGCGGGGACGCAGGTAGCTGGCCGCCATGGCGGGCAACTGATCGGGCCGCAGGCTGCGGCGCACGCCCAGATCGGGATAGTCAGCCAAATCGAGATGCGAAAGTTTCTGAGAGGACGCCTTGCCGTCATACGCCAGCACGCACGGCTTGAGCGGTCGGGCGTCGTTGACGCTGGTAACCAGGGCCAGCCGGCTGTCGGACAACTCCACCACCGAGCCCGGTGGGTAGATGCCCAGCAGTCGGATCAGCGCGCTGATCAGCGTCGGATCATACTTGCCACGCCCTTGGGCGTAGAGCCTCGAGAGCGCTTCGTGCGGCGTCAACGCCTTGGCCGCCTCGGCCGGGTTGCACAGGTTGTCGAAGGCGTTGACCAGCCCGACCAGCCGCGCCAGCGGGGTGATCTTGTCACCCGCCACGCCCTGTGGAAAGCCGCTGCCGTCCAGATGTTCGTGATGCTGGGCCACGGCCAGCAGCACCGGCTGCGCCACGCCCATGCCATGCACCAGCGCCACCCCGTGAACGACATGTTGGCGGTAGGCGGCCAGTTCGCTGGCGCTGAAGTCATCGCGGCGCAGGCGCAGGCGATCGGGCAGCATCTGCTTGCCCACGTCGTGCAGCAGCGCGCCGGCCCCGAGATCCCCCAGATCGGCGCGCACCAGCTGTTGCTGGCGCCCCAGCAGCATGGCCACGGTGGCCACATTGAGGGCATGGGTGGCGGCCCGCTCGCCAGCGGGCTCGGTCAGCACGCGCACGTTCAGGCTGTCGGCGACCAGCATCTTGTCGAGCAGCGCGCCCGTCAGCCGGTTGACGTCGGCCAGCGCCGCCGCCGGGTCGGCCTGTGCCTGATCGTGGATGCGGCGCACGTCGCGCGCCGCCTCGGCGAACTGCCGCTCGCACAGCTCGGTGGCCTGCTCCTGCGCTTCCATGGCCCGCTGTCGCGCCGCCTGGGCCTGCGCGGCTGCGCTCAGCGCAGGGGCCTCGGTGGCCGGCGGAGGCGACTCCGCTTCAAGCAGCCCGACGCCAGCAGGGGCCGCCACCTCGCTGCGTGCCGGATCCCAGCGCACGCGCGCAAGGCCCAGGCCGCGTACCGTATCGATCTGATCGGCCGACACGATGCGGAAGCTGGACAGCGGGAACGGATGCGCCATCCACCCCAGATCGAGGTGGATGAACATGCCGACACGCAAATCACTGACCGGAATGCTCTCGCTCATACAGGTTGCTGTTCCACAAGTCCACTGAACTGGCTATCGGCGTGGCATCCCGCAACTTGACGATTGCCTCTGCCGCATGGGGCGCCGCACAAGCAAAGAAAATGGCATGCCGCGGCGGTTTTGTGGAAGGCGCCGGCGCTGCCATCACCGTTGCGCACCGCACCAAGGAAACACCGATGCCCTCACGCCTGCTGGAACGCTTCATCGTGCTGGCCACCCTCCTGGCCAGCAGCCTTGGCAGCCTGCCCACGGCCGTGCGGGCGCAGGCCAACGAGCAGTTCATTCCCCTGCTGGTCCACCGCACCGGCCCGTATGCGCCGGGCGGCACGCCCTGGGCCAATGGCAAGCAGGACTACATCAAGCTCATCAATGCCCAGGGCGGCATCAACGGCGTGCGCATGGCCTACGAGGAGTGCGAGACCGGCTACGCCACCGACAAAGGGGTGGCCTGCTATGAGCGCCTCAAGGGCAAAGGCGCCAGCCTGTTCGATCCGCAGTCCACCGGCCTGGCGCTGGCACTGACCGACCTGGCGCGCAGCGACGGCATTGCGCTGCTGACGCTGGGCTATGGCCCCGCCGCCTCGCAGGACGGTGGCGTCTTCAAGTGGAGTTTTCCGCTGATGGGCAGCTACTGGACGGCGGCCGACATCCTCGTGCAGGCCATTGCCAAGCGGGAGGGCGGGCCCGAGCGGCTGCGGGGCCGCAAGATCACCCTGCTCTACCACGACAGTCCGTTCGGCAAGGAGCCCATCGCGCTGCTGCAGGCCCGAGCCCGGATGCTGGGGTTCACGCTGGCGCTGATTCCGGTGCCGGCGCCGGGCACGGAGCAAAAGACCGCCTGGCAGCAGGTGCGCCAGAGCCGCCCCGACTACGTGTTGCTGTGGGGTTGGGGCGGGATGAACCCGGCGGCGCTCAAAGAGGCCCAGGCCGTGGGCTTTGCACGGGAGCGGATGTACGGCGTCTGGTGGGCAGGCACCGAGCCCGACGTGCGGGGCGCGGGCGACGGTGCCAAGGGCTATCACGCGCTGGCGCTCAACGGCGCCGGCCTGCAGGTCAAGGTGGTGCAGGACATCTTGCGGGTGGTGCACGACCAGGGCCTGGGCACCGGCCCGCGCGCCGAGGTGGGCTCGGTGCTGTACCTGCGCGGCGTCGTCATCCAGATGCTGACGGTGGAAGCCATCCGCCGCGCGCAAGAGCATTTCGGCAAGGGTCAGGTCATGACCAGCGCGCAGGTGCGCTGGGGGCTGGAGAACCTCAACCTCGACCAGAAGCGGCTGGACGCGCTGGGTTTTGGCGGCGTGATGCGGCCCATCGCGACCTCGTGCCACGACCACATGGGCTCGTCCTGGGCCCGCATCCAGACCTGGGACGGCCGCAAATGGGTGATGGGAGGCGACTGGTACCAGGCCGACGAGCGGGTGCTGGCTCCCCTGGTCAAGGAGGCGGCCGACCGCTACGCCAGCGAGAAGAAAATCACCCGGCCGACTGCGGCCGATTGCCCCGCCGGCTGACCCCATGAGCGACTTCTTTGCCCCGCCCCCGTTCGACGCCGACGCCGCACTGCAAAAAGTGCGGCGGCAGTTGCGGGAGTTGAACCTCACCGAACGCGAGGGCCGCTTCGAGGCCCGCGGCACGGCCTGGGCCCGCGTGCGCGTGGAGGGCGGCGCCCTGCTGCTGGACGCGGCGCGCGCGCCCGCCCGCAGCCCCGAGTGGCAGACCACCACGGTGCGCGATCACGCGCAACTCAGGGCCTGGCTGGAGCGCCTCGCCCGGCGTCTGGCCGACGCCAAAGACCCCGACAGCTGACGCGCGCCGCCGGCAACTGAACGCCACACACCCCAGCGACTACACGCCTCCTTACGCACACCGCCATCTAGCCTGGTGACTGCCGTGGATCCGGCTTCGCCGGTCCGCTGGCAGTGCCCTCTTGAGGGGGCGCGATCTGTGATCGCGTAGGGGGTGGGCCGTCTAGGGTTTGACGATAGCGAGCAGTTCGACCTCGAAGGTCAGCGTGGCATTGGGCGGGATCACGCCGCCGCCGGCGCCGCGCTCGCCGTAGGCGATGCCCGGGGGGCAGATCAGGCGGGCCTTGCCGCCGACCTTCATCATCCGCACCCCTTCCGTCCAGCAGGGAATGACGCGGTTGAGCGGGAACTCGGCCGGCTGGCCGCGGCCGTAGGAGCTGTCGAACTCCTTGCCGCCCGCCAGCGTGCCCCGGTAGTGCACGCGCACCACGTCGGTGGGCTGGGGCTGGGCGCCGCCGCCCTCCTTGAGGCTTTGGTAGATCAGGCCCGACGGCATGGTCTGGGCCGGCGCGGCCGGTGCTTTCTCGGCGGCGACCACATCGGGCACGGTGCCCCACAGGCCCAGCGCGGCGGCGACGATGAACAGGGTGCGAAACAGACTCATGGTGGGATCCTCAAGACAGGGTGACTTTGGCGAACTTGCGTTTGCCCACTTGCAGCGTCAGGGTGCCGGGGCCGACTTTGAGCCCTTTGTCGCTGACGGCGGCGCCATCGATGCGCACGCCGCCTTGCTCGACCAGCCGCAAGGCTTCGCTGGTGCTGGGCGCCAGGCCTGCCGCCTTGAGCAGCGCGCCAATGCCCAGCGGCGCGCCGCCCAGCGCCACCTCGGGGATGTCGTCGGGAATGCCGCCCTGGGCCCGCAGCGCGAAGTCGGCCTGGGCCGCGTTGGCGGCGGCGGCGCCGTGAAAGCGCGTGGTGATCTCGCGCGCCAGCAACACCTTGGCGTCCTTGGGGTTGCGCCCGCCCGCCACCTCGGCGCGCAGGCGGGCAATCTCGTCGAGCCCGCGCTGGCTGAGCAACTCGTACCAGCGCCACATCAGCGTGTCGGAGATGGACAGCACCTTGGCGTACATGGTGTTGGCCGGCTCGGTGATGCCGATGGTGTTGCCCTTGGACTTGGACATCTTCTCCACGCCGTCCAGCCCTTCGAGCAGCGGCATGGTCAGGATGCATTGCGGCGCCTGACCGTGCTCCTGCTGCATGTGGCGGCCCATCAGCAGGTTGAAGGTCTGGTCGGTGCCGCCCAGCTCCAGATCGCTGTTGAGCGCCACCGAGTCGTAGCCCTGCATCAGCGGGTAGAGAAACTCGTGCACCGAGATCGGGGTCTGGCTGGCAAAGCGGCGGGTGAAGTCCTCGCGCTCCAGCATGCGCGCCACGGTGTAGCGCGACGCCAGCGCAATCATGCCGCGCGCGCCCAGCGCGTCGCTCCATTCGCTATTGTAGCGCACCTCGGTGCGCGCAATGTCCAGCACCAGACCGATCTGATCGAAATACGTCCGGGCGTTGGCCTCGATCTGCTCGCGCGTCAGCGGTGGGCGGGTGCTGTTGCGGCCTGAAGGGTCGCCAATGGTGGAGGTGAAGTCGCCGATCAGCGCAATCACGGTGTGCCCCAGGTCTTGCAACTGGCGCATCTTGGTGAACACCACGGTGTGGCCCAGATGCAGATCGGGCGCCGTCGGGTCGAGGCCGAACTTGATGCGCAGCGGCTGGCCGCTGGCCTCGCTGCGCTGGAGCTTGGCCACCCATTCGGCCTCGGGCAGCAGATCGGCCACACCGCGGCGGCTGATGGCCAGGGCCTCGCGCACGGCGTCTGAGAGCGGGCGGTCGGCGGAATGTGTGACGTCTGTCATAAAATCTTCAAATTGCCGTCGCGCCGGTTGCGGTGACGGTCGCGCCAGGGTTCGCGCATTGTCCACGAACCCCGCGCGCGAGCTTCGGGGGTGCGGTCTGCCGCGCCCGAGTGATTGACAGTGCGCCGCCCTGGGTCACAAGCCCGCTGCGGCCTCCACGCGAGACCGGCATGACCCTGCCTCTTTCATCGCGCCTGCGGGCACGCTGCCTGGACAGCGCCTACGCCTTGCGCCAGCGGGTACACCGCCACCATCGGGCGCTGGGTGCCACCGTGGCCATCCTGCTGGCCGGTTTTGGCGTCACCGCCTTCGGCATCGCCCCGCTGGCCCCCGACGCGGCCGACCTGCCGCGCCAGCAGATCACGCTGGACGTCGCCCACCACCTGGACCGCCTGCAGCTTGACGCCCTGGATGGCGCCGCGCTGCTGCTGCCGCGCAGCGACGTGACCCGCGCCGACGACAGCGTGGACAGCCTGCTGCGCCGCCTGGGCGTGCAGGACGACGGCGCGGCCGCCTGGCTGCGCCGCGACGCCAGCGCACGACCCTTGTGGCAGGGCGGCGGCGGCAAGATGGTCACGGCCACCACCGACCAGGACGGCCTGCTGATGCAACTGGTGGCCCGGCTGCCGCTGGCCGCGTCGGCCACCGAACCCGAGGGGCCGCCCAGCGCCTTCCAGCGCCTGCGCCTCACCCGCGACGCGACCCAGGCCGACCACTGGCAGACCGAGCTGGAGACCGTGCCGTTCACCGCCACCACGCGGCTGGCCAGCGGCACCATCGACTCCTCGCTCTTTGCTGCCACCGATGCCGCCGGCCTGCCCGACGGCGTGGCCATGCAACTGGTCGAGGCCTTTGCCAACGAGATCGACTTCCACCGCCAACTGCGCAAGGGCGACCGCTTCACGCTGGTCTATGAAACCCTGTACGCCGACGGCGAACCCGTGAGCTGGGGTGGCGGCGGTGGCCGCCTGCTGGCGGCCGAGTTCGTCAATGCCGGCAAGGCCTACACCGCCTACTGGTTTGGCGAGGGCAAGGGCGGCTATTTCGACGCCGACGGCCAGGCCAAGCGCCGTGCTTTCCTGGCCAGCCCGCTGGCCGTCTCGCGCATGACCTCGGGCTTTGCCATGCGCGTCCACCCCATCAGCGGCCAGTGGCGCGCCCACAAGGGCGTGGACTACGGCGCCCCCAGCGGCACCCCGGTGCGGGTGGTGGGTGATGGCGTGGTGGAGTTGGCCGGCCGCCAGAGCGGCTATGGCAACGTGGTTCAGGTGCGCCATGCCGGCGGCAAGGCCACGCTCTACGCCCACCTCTCGCGCGTGGACGTGCGCGCCGGCCAGCGCGTGGAGCAAGGCCAGCGCGTGGGTGCCGTGGGCGCCACCGGCTGGGCCACCGGCCCCCACCTGCACTTCGAGTACAAGATCGACGGCGTGCAGACCAACCCGGTCAAGCTGGCCAAATTGGCCGAGACCACCACACTGAGCACGCCGCAACTGGCCCGCTTCGAAGGCACTGTGGCCGGCCTGCGCGGCCCGCTGACGGCGGCCGCGCAAGTGGCGGGCGCCCCGGGGCGGCGGTTCGAGTGAGGGCGAGCGACGGGGCGCTGTACATCGGTTTGATGTCCGGCACCTCGCTGGACGGCATCGATGCCGTGCTGGTGGCCGGCCTGCCCGGCCGCAGCGACGTCGCTGCCCACCACCACCAACCTTTCGACACCGCGCTGCGCACCGAATTGCTGGCCCTCAACAGCCCTGGCGGCGCCGATGAGCTCCCGCGCGCAGCGCGGGCGGCCAACGCCGTGGCCGATGCCTATGCCCAGGCTGCCCACGCGCTGCTGGCTGCAGCCGGCCTGGCACCCGGCGCGGTGCGCGCCCTGGGTGCGCATGGCCAGACCGTGCGCCACCAACCCGACCAGGGCTGGACGGTACAACTGCTGAGCGGCGCCAGGCTGGCCGAAGCGACCGGCATCGACGTGGTCTGCGACTTTCGCGCCCGCGACGTGGCCGCTGGCGGTCAGGGCGCCCCGCTGGTGCCCGCCTTCCATCAAGCCCGGTTTGGCGGCCAGCCGCAGACCGCCGTGCTGAACCTGGGCGGCATCGCCAACCTCAGCCTGCTGGGCGCGGCGCCGACCGGCTTCGATTGCGGCCCGGCCAACGTGTTGCTGGACGCCTGGGTCGCCCGCCACCGCCCGGGCACGCTGTACGACGCAGACGGCGCCTGGGCCGCCAGCGGCCAGGTGCTGCCGGCATTGCTGGCGCGGCTGCGGGCCGAGCCGTACTTTGCGCTGCCGCCGCCACGCAGCACCGGGCGCGACCGCTTTCACCTGGCCTGGCTGGACGCCCATCTGGCCCAGGAGCCACCGGCCCGCCCGCAAGACGTGCAAGCCACCTTGCTGGCCTTGACGACCACCACCATCGCCGCCGACCTGCGCGCCTACGCACCGGCCACGCAGTTGCTGATCGTCTGTGGGGGAGGCACCCTGAACCGTGCCTTGATGGCCGCGCTGCGGGCCGCGCTGCCGGGCGTGCGCGTAGAGGCCAGCGATGCCCATGGCCTCCCGGCCATGCAGGTAGAGGCCACGGCCTTTGCCTGGCTGGCAGCGCGCTTCATGCAGGGGTTGCCGGGCAATTTGCCGGCGGTGACGGGTGCCCTCGGCGAGCGGGTGCTGGGGTGCTGGTACCCCAGCGGCCACCCTCAGCCGACACGCGCCGGCTGAACCTTCAGGTCATCGGGCCGACAAATCAGGCCGAGAAGCTGGACCCGCAGCCGCAGGTGGTGGTGGCGTTGGGGTTCTTGATGACGAACTGGGCGCCCTGCAGGTCGTCCTTGTAATCGATCTCGGCACCCATCAGGTACTGCAGGCTCATGGCGTCGATCAGCAGCGTCACGCCGTTCTTGTCCATCTGGGTGTCGTCCTCACCCACGGCCTCGTCAAAGGTGAAGCCGTACTGGAAGCCCGAGCAACCGCCGCCTTGCACGAAGACGCGCAGCTTGAGGTCGGGGTTGCCCTCCTCGGCCACCAGCTCGGCCACCTTGGCGGCGGCACTGTCGGTGAACACCAGCGGCGCGGGTGGGGCGGAGGGAGCGGCTGCGGGGGCAACGGCGGTGGCGGTCATGGTCATTCCTTGTCGGTTGGCGAAGCCACCAGGCGCTCGGGCTTGGTGGCCAGTTGCAAGATGGGGGTGTCGGTATCGCTGCGCACGGCCGGGCGCATATGGCCATCGACCTGCGCGCCCTGGTGCATCTCCAAAGCACCATACATCACGTCCCCGAAGATACGGGCCTTGGGCTGCAATTCAAGCAATTCCACGGCGTGAACAGGGCCACGCACCTCGCCGTTGACGATGACGTGGCCGGCCAGCACCTTGCCCTCGACATGGGCATGCTCGGCAATCACCAGCAGGCTGGGCCCGGCACCGGTGGCGATGACGCTGCCGCGCACATCGCCGTCGATGCGCAGGCCATCGGTGAAACGCAGATCGCCCTGGAACGAGGCGCCGTCGCCGATCAGGGTGCGGATGGGGGGTTGTTTGCGGCGGCCTGGCCACATGGGCGAAAGTCTCCTTACAAGCGAGCCTGCTCACTGGCCCGCACCGCGCCCTTGGCGTCAAGCACGCGAAACTGCGCGGTTTTTACCACGGCATCAGGTGGGTACTCGAACACGCCCTCGATGCGCCGGTATTGGGTCAACTCCAGCGGGCTGGCGTTGCCTGAAGGGCCCATCGTCCAGGGCTGGCCGTGCAGCGTGCCGCTGAGCGTGAGCTCGTAGCGCCCGGCAAACACCTGCCGCGCCCGCCCGCCCAGCACCACCAGCGCCTGGTAGCGCAGCCGGCCCGGGGCCTGGGCCTCGACATCAAAGCGCGCCACGGCCACGCCGTCCTGCCCCGCCGCGCTGGGCAGCAGGCGCTCGAAAGCGCCCACATCGGCCTTGAGGGCGAGGTTCTCGGCCTCCACCTGCCGCAGTTGCTCGGCCAGTCGGGTCTGCGCCGCCTCACCCGCCTTGAGCAGGCTCTCGGCCGTATCGGCCACCGCCTGGGCACGGCCCAGCCGGGCCTGCGCCTCGGTCAGCTCACCTTGCAGCCGGATCACCTGCTGCTTGGCCGCGCGATCCAGGCCCGCAATGTCCTTGCCCCATTCGAAGGCCCACAGGGCCAGCGCGCCTGAGAGGCCCAGCACCACCGCGCCCACCAGCCAGCGCAGCGGCCAGAACAGCGCGCCACGCACATGCATGCGCTGCGTGGCCCGCGAGAACAGGCGGCGGCGAATGAGTTTGAGCTTCCAGCGCATGGGGACGAAAAAGGCCGCGCGAAGGCGGCCTTGTGTCGTGTGGGCGGTGGCGCCCGATCAGCGCTTGCTGAACTGCTTGCGGCGACGCGCGCCGTGCAGACCGACCTTCTTGCGCTCCACCTCGCGGGCGTCGCGGGTGACGAAGCCGGCGCGGCTGAGTTCGGCCTTCAGGGCCACGTCGTAGTCGATCAGCGCACGGGTGATGCCGTGGCGCACGGCGCCGGCCTGACCCGATTCGCCACCACCGTGGACGTTGACCTTGATGTCGAAGAACTCGCCATTGGCCGTCAGCAGCAGCGGCTGCTTGACGATCATGATCGAGGTCTGGCGGCCGAAATACTCGTCAACCGGCTTGCCGTTGACGGTGATCTGGCCACTGCCCTTCTTGATGAACACGCGGGCCACCGACGATTTGCGGCGGCCGGTGCCGTAATTCCATTGTCCGATCATCACGGCTCCTTAGATGTCCAGCACTTTGGGCTGCTGGGCGGCGTGCGGATGGGCGTCGCCCGCGTACACCTTCAGCTTCTTGATCATCGCGTAACCCAGCGGGCCCTTGGGCAGCATGCCCTTGACGGCCTTCTCCAGCGCGCGGCCGGGGTGCTTGGCTTGCATGTCCTTGAACTTGGTGCCGTAGATGCCACCGGGGAAGCCCGAATGGCGGTAGTACACCTTGTCGTTGGCCTTGTTGCCGGTGACACGCAACTTGTCGGCGTTGACGATGACGATGTAGTCGCCGGTATCGACGTGAGGCGTGTAGATGGCCTTGTGCTTGCCGCGCAGACGGAGTGCCACTTCGCTGGCGACACGTCCGAGCACCTTGTCGGTGGCATCAAGCACAAACCACTCGTGCGTCACTTCGGCCGGTTTGGCGCTGAAGGTTTTCATCAGAGAGGGTCTTTGCAAAAAAGAAATACCGGCTGTCGGCTGGGGTCTTCGGCGCTGCTTGTTCTGCTTTGCAGCCTCTCAGACCCGTGAATAGCCCCCCGCCAGTTTCGGGTAAGCCGGCGACTATAGCACAGCCGCCGCCGGCAGCTTGGGCTTGACCCAGAGCCAGGCAACCAGCCCCACCATCATCATGCTCAGCGAGGCGATGGACAGCCCCAGGGCGCTGTGCATCACCAGCGGCGCCACCACCCCGGCCACCACCGCGTTGGCGGCGCTGGCGATGCAGGCCTGCAGCGACGAGGCCATGCCCCGCCGCGTGGGCACCTGATCCAGCACCAGCAGCGTCACCACCGGCACCATCAGCGCCCAGCCGAACGAGAAGAACCCGATCAGTGGCAGCGCCCACCAGGCCGACAGCGGCAGCCACAGATTGGCAGCCAGGCTGGTCAGCGAGGTGGCCAGCATGATGACAAAGCCCAATCGGATCTGGTACTTGGGCTTGACGCGGCCCGCCAGCCGCCCCGACAGCCAGGCCCCGGCCATGATGCCGCCGATGGTGCACAGGAAGAAGCGGTAGTACTGCGTGGGCCCCAGGCCCAGCAACTCACCCAGGAACACCGGTGCCGACAGCACGTAGAGGAACATGCCGTTGAACGGCACGCCCGAGGCCAGCACCAGCGCCAGGAACCGCGCGCTGCCCACCAGCTCGCGGTAGCCGCGCAGCAGCTCCATCAGGCCGAACGGCTGGCGCTGGGTGGCGTGCAGCGTCTCGGGCAGCGCGCGCCACATGGCCACCAGCAGCGCCAACCCGATGGCTGCCAGAAACCAGAAGATGGCATGCCAGTCCAGGTGCACGAACAGGTAGCCGCCGATGATGGGCGCAATGGCCGGCGCCACGCCGAAGTAGATGGTCACCTGCGCCATCACCCGCTGCGCCTCGTCGGGCGGAAACATGTCGCGGATGATGGCGCGCGAGACCACCATGCCCGCCCCCGCCGACATGCCTTGCAGCGCCCGAAAGAAGATCAGATGCCCGATGGACTGCGACAGCGCGCACCCCACCGAGGCCACGGTGAACACCGCCATGCCGGCCAGCACCACCGGCCGCCGGCCCAGCGAATCGGACAGCGCGCCGTGGAACAGGTTCATCACCGCAAAGCCCAGCAGATAGGCCGACAGCGTCTGCTGCATCTGCACCGGCGTGGCATCCAGCGACGCCCCAATGCCCGAGAACGCCGGCAGATAGGTGTCGATGGAGAACGGCCCCAGCATGGCCAGCGAAGCCAGCAGCGCCGCCAGCAGCCAGCGGGCATGGGGCCAAAGTCGGGCAGCGTCTGGATTCATGCGGTCGGGGTGATGGAGTTGAAAAAGTGAAGCGAGCCGATAGGCCGGATTCTGTGCGCGCGCCAGGACTTGCGCCCAAGCGCGTGTGACCGCCATTCATCTGGGCCGCCGGTTACCCGGACGGCTCGGTGCCACCTACCCGCACGCTCTCCGGGCCAGATCATCGCGTGCCTATTTGGTGTTGCTGCGCGTAGAGATTGCCGCGTTTCACCCGGCCTGGGGCCTTGATGACCCCAGGCCGGGTGCTACTCGGCAGCCGCTCGCGCGGCTGGCCTTGGCTTGCGCCAAGGCAATGCCGGCTGACGCCGGCTCCTCGTAGACCACCCAGCTTGGAGCGCACCCCGGGCCGACTCGTCTCTGTGGCTCTGATCCGCACCTCGCGGTGGACGGGGGTTACCCGCTACGCTGCCCTGTGCAGTCCGGACCTTCCTCCAGCGCGCCCTTTCGGGCCTTGCGCCAGCGGCGGTCTGGCTCGCTTCACGGCGGGGATTGTGTCACGCGGCAATTGACAGACCCCGGCCGGCGCGGACCGCCGTGCAGCACCGCATCCATCTGCGGGGCCAGGCTACAGCGCCGCCTTAAGCAAAGTCAGGAGCTGCGCCTGCGAGAACGGCACTCCCTTGCCCAGCAAATCCGTCACACAGGCCGCATGGGTGACACTCCTGGCACAGACACCGCCAATCATCTTGTACTGAAAGGCTTCGGCGCCGACCCCGGCCACCGATGCAATGGCGTTGCCGCCGGCTTGCTTCCAGAGCGAGAACTGCGCCGGATCCGCATGACGAATGACGATCATCGCCTGCCCCTGCCCATCGACATAGGTGACATCCGAGTAGCTGACCCCGTACTTGTTGGCCACCTTGGTGGTGTGCTTCACGCCCGACACCCCTAGGGTTGAAGCCACCAGCGCATCGGGCACCTCAGCGGCCATGGCAACCGGCGCGGCGACGGCCAGCGCAATCAGGACAAACACAGTTTTCATCAGCATCATCGATAAGGGTTGTGACCGCTTGAGTGTAGAAGCCACCGCCACGGCTCCAGCCCGCGCCCACACGTTATGCCCGCGCGTTGGAAGCTCATAGGCGACAAGGCAGCCGCTTTTTGCCAACATGCACCCATTGCGCTAAAAGGACTCCCATATGAAAGCCGACACCATCCTGGCCACCATTGGCCGCACGCCGCACGTTCGCGTCCAGCGGCTGTTCCCCCAGACCCATGAGGTCTGGATCAAGAACGAGCGCGCCAACCCGGGCGGCTCCATCAAGGACCGCATCGCGCTGGCCATGGTCGAAGATGCCGAGGCCAGCGGCGCGCTCAAGCCCGGTGGCACCATCATCGAGCCCACCAGCGGCAACACCGGCGTGGGCCTGGCCATGGTGGCCGCCGTCAAAGGCTATCCGCTGGTGCTGGTGATGCCCGACTCCATGAGCATCGAACGCCGCCGCCTGATGCTGGCCTATGGCGCACGTTTTGAGCTGACGCCGCGCGAAAAAGGCATGAAGGGCGCCATCGCCCGTGCCGAAGAGCTGGTGGCGGCCACCCCTGGCGCCTGGATGCCACAGCAGTTCAACAACCCCGCCAACGTGGCCGTGCACGTGCGCACCACGGCCGAAGAAATTGCCACCGATTTCCCCGAGGGGCTGGACGCCATCATCACCGGCGTGGGCACCGGCGGCCACATCACCGGCGTGGCCCAGGTGCTCAAGGCCCGCTGGCCCCAACTCAAGGTGTTTGCGGTCGAGCCCACGCAGTCGCCCGTCATCAGCGGGGGCAACCCGGCCCCCCACCCCATTCAAGGCATCGGTGCGGGCTTCATCCCCAAAAACCTGAACACCGGGTTGCTGGACGGGGTGATCCAGGTCGAGGCCGAACCGGCGCGCGAGTACGCCCGCCGCAGCGCCAGCGAGGAAGGCATGCTGGTGGGCATCTCCAGCGGCGCCACGCTGGCGGCCATTGCCCAGAAGCTGCCTGATCTGCCCCCTGGAAGCCGGGTGCTGGGGTTCAACTACGACACCGGCGAGCGCTACCTGTCGGTCGAGGGCTTTCTGCCCACCGAAGAGGCGTGACGCTGCGCCGCGCCCTCCCGCACGACGTGGCCGAATGCGTGGCCATCCGCGGGTTGACGCGCGAGAACGCCATCTCGGCCACGCGGTTGGCCGAGTTGGGCATCACCGCCCAGAGCTGGGCTGCCGACGTGGCGGCCGACCGCCTGCCCGGCTTCGTCTGGACGCACGGGCCGCAACTGGCCGGCTACTGCTTTGGCGATGCCGCCAGCGGCGAGGTGGTGGTGCTGGCGCTGCGCCCGGCGTTTGAAGGCCAAGGCATAGGCAAGGCCTTGCTGGCCACCACCATGGCCGAATTGCGTGAGCGCGGCCACCCGCAGCTGACCCTGGGCTGCGCCGCCGACCCCGCCGTGCGCGCCCACGGCTTCTACCGCCACCTGGGCTGGCGGCCCACGGGTGAGCGCGACCGGTATGGTGACGAGGTGCTGACCCACCCCTGAGACCACCGCCCATGTCTGCCGCCCCCCGCCCATCCGCTCACGTCTGGCTGATGGCCGCCGCCGTCAGTGCGGCCGTGGCCATCCTGGCCGATGCCTCGGTAGGCGACCAGCGCGGCCTGTTCCTCATCGCCAAGCCGCTGACCACGCTGCTGCTGATCGGCTATGCCCGCCAGCGCGCGGCGCCGCAGGCCATCATGCTGGGGCTGCTGCTCTCACTGGGGGGCGACGTGGCATTGATGTTCGAGGGCGGCGGCTTCACCGCTGGCCTGGCCTGCTTTCTGGCGGCGCACCTGGCCTATTTGTGGGCCTTCACGCGCGGCCACCGGCTGGGCGCGTGGTGGCCACCATTCACGGTCTACGCGGCGGTCGCCACGGTGATGCTGGTGCAACTGTGGCCCGGCCTGCCGGCGGACCTGCGAGGGCCGGTGGTGGTCTACGTCGCGGCGCTGGCCACCATGGCCGCGCAGGCCGCCGGTGTGAGTCGGCTGGCGGCGTTGGGTGGCCTGCTGTTCGTCGCCTCGGACGCCGCGCTGGCCTGGAACCGATTTCACACCCCGCTGCCGGCCGTGGCGCTGTGGGTGCTGCCAGCGTACTGGACAGCGCAGGCGCTGATTGCGGCCAGCCTGGCCCCGGCCGCCCCGGCCCTATCCGGCGGGGCACAGGACGGCTGAGGTCAGCCCACCAGCCGCCAGCCCAGCGTCTCGCCCCCACGCAGTGGCTTGATCTGCGCCTCGCCCAGTGGCAGCACCTCGGGCACGACCCAGGGCTCGCGGCGGAGCGTCACCGTGCCCCGGTTGCGCGGCAAGCCGTAAAAGTCGGGGCCGTGGAAGCTGGCGAAGGCTTCCAGCCTGTCCAGCGCGCCGGCAGCCTCGAAGGCCTCGGCATACAGCTCCAGCGCGGTGGGCGCGGTGTAGCAGCCGGCGCCGCAGACGCTGGCCTCTTTCATCACGCTGGGGTGGGGCGCGCTGTCGGTGCCCAAAAAGAACTTGGGGCTGCCGCTGGTGGCGGCCGCCACCAGCGCGGCGCGGTGCACCTCGCGCTTGAGCACCGGCAGGCAGTACCAGTGCGGGCGCAGGCCGCCCATGAACAAGGCATTGCGGTTGTAGAGCAGGTGGTGGGCGGTGAGGGTGGCGGCCGTGTGCGCATCGGCGGCGGCCACGTACTGGGCGGCCTCCTGGGTGGTGATGTGCTCAAACACCACCTTGAGCTCGGGCAGCGCCGCACGCAGCGGCTGCATCACGCGCTGGATGAACACCGCCTCGCGGTCGAACACGTCGATGGCCGGGTCGGTCACCTCGCCGTGCACCAGCAGCAGCACGCCCTCGCGCTGCATGGTCTCCAGTGCCGGCATCACGCGGGCCATGTCGGTGACACCGGCATCGCTGTTGGTGGTGGCGCCGGCCGGGTAGAGCTTGAAGGCCACGATGCCGGCCGCCTTGGCGCGGCGCACCTCATCCGCCGTGGTGTGGTCCGTCAGGTACAGCGTCATCAGCGGCTCGAAGTTGCTGCCTTCGGGCCGCGCCGCCAGGATGCGCTCGCGGTAGGCCAGCGCCTGCGTGGTGGTGGTCACCGGCGGGCGCAGATTGGGCATGACGATGGCGCGCGCAAACTGGCGCGCAGTGGCCGGCAGCACGCTGGCCAGTTGGGCACCATCGCGCAGGTGCAAGTGCCAGTCGTCGGGGCGGGTCAGCGTCAGGGTAGGCGTCATGCTGCATTCTCGCCCTACCATCGAAAACCCCTGCTCAGGAGACCCGCCATGTGTGATGCCGAGATCTACCGTGCCGAAGCCCGTGCCCGCCAGCAACTGGCGCTGTCGCGGCGCGACTTCAACCTGTTGACGCTGGCCGCCGGCGCCATCGCCGCCCTGCCCACGCACGCGGCGCCGCTGCCCACGCGCGGCGAGGCCGTGCGCGTGCCCACGCCCGATGGCGAGGCCGCCGCCTACCTGGCCCGCCCCGCCCAGGGTCGCCATCCGGCCGTGCTGATGTGGCCGGACTGGCTGGGGCCGCGCCCGGCCTATGAGAAGCTGGCCGAGCAACTGGCGGCCAGCGGCTATGCGGTGCTGCTGCTCAACCCCTACTTCCGCTGGGAAAAGGCGCCGCTGGTGGAGAAGGCCGACCTGAGCGACGCCGCCACCATCACCAAGGTGCGCGGTCTGGTGGCGCGCTTCACGCCCGAACTCATCGCGCGCGACAGCCACGCCTACCTGGCGTTCATGGACAAGCAACCGGGCGTGAACGCCAAGCGCCGAGCGGGTGTGTTTGGCTACTGTGCGGGCGGCCGGCAGTCGTTCTACACGGCGGCGGCCGTGCCCGCGCGCGTCGGCGCGCTGGCCTCGTTCCACGGCGGTGGGCTGGTCACGGCAGAGCCCAACAGCCCGCACAAGCTGGTGAGCCAGATGCGTGCCCAGGCCCTGGTGGCGATTGCCGCCAACGACGACGCCAAAGAGCCCGCCACCAAGGCCGCCGTGCAGCAGGCATTTGCCGACGCCAGGCTGGCGGCCGAGGTGCAGGTCTACGCGGGCACCCAGCACGGCTGGTGCACGCCCGACATGACCACGCTCTATGACGCCGTCCAGGCGCAGCGCGCCTGGGGGCGGCTGCTGCACCTGCTTGAGACGGCGCTGGTGTAGTCAGCCGGCCGCGCGGCGGGTGAGGATTTCGAACGCCGGCAGGGTCTTGCCCTCCAGCACCTCCAGGAAGGCGCCGCCGCCGGTGGAGATGTAGCCCACGTCGCCCTCGATGCCGTATTTGGCAATGGCCGCCAGCGTGTCGCCACCACCGGCGATGCTGAAGGCGCTGGACGCGGCGATGGCGCGCGCCAGGGTCTCGGTGCCGCCCGCAAAGGCGTCGAACTCGAACACGCCCACCGGGCCGTTCCAGACGATGGTGCCGGCGGCCTTGAGCTGCTCGGCCAGCTTGGCCGCCGTCTTGGGGCCGATGTCCAGAATGAGGTCGTCCGCCGCCACGTCGGCCGCCGCCTTGACGGTGGCCGGCGCATCGGCCGCAAACGCCTTGGCGCAGACCACGTCCTCGGGGATGGGCACGGCCGCACCACGCGCCTGCATGGCCGCCATCACGGCCTTGGCCTCATCCAGCAAGGCCGGCTCGGCCAGGCTTTTGCCGATGGGCAGCCCGGCGGCCAGCATGAAGGTGTTGGCAATGCCGCCGCCGACGATGAGGCCATCGACCTTGCTGGCCAGGCTTTGCAGAATGGTCAGCTTGGTGGACACCTTGGAGCCCGCGACGATGGCCACCAGCGGGCGCTTGGGATTGGCCAGCGCCTTGCTGATGGCATCGATCTCGGCCGCCAGCAGCGGGCCGGCGCTGGCGATGGGGGCGTATTCGGCGATGCCGTAGGTGGTGCCCTCCGCGCGGTGGGCGGTGCCAAAGGCATCGTGCACGAAGATGTCGCACAGCGCCGCCATTTTTTTGGCCAGCACCGGGTCGTTCTTCTTTTCGCCCTTGTTGAGGCGGCAGTTCTCCAGCAGCACCACCTCGCCAGGCTCGACGCGCACGCCGTCCACCCAGTCGGCCACCAGCCGCACCGACTGCCCCAGCAGCTCGGCCAGGCGCTCGGCCACCGGCTCCAGCGAGTCCTCGGGCCTGAACTGGCCCTCGGTGGGGCGGCCCAGGTGGGAGGTGACCATCACCGCCGCGCCGCCCTCCAGCGCCAGGCGGATGGCCGGCACGCTGGCGCGGATGCGGGTGTCTTCGGTGATGCGGCCGTCTTTGTCCTGCGGCACGTTGAGGTCGGCGCGAATGAACACGCGCTTGCCCCTGGCTTGGCCCTGGGCGACGAGGTCGGCAAATCGGATCACGTTCATGGTGCAGCTCTCAAAGGTCTATTGAAAATGCAGGACGAGGCGCAGCGTCAGCAGCACGGCCGTGCCGCAGACGATGGTGCCCAGAATGGTTCGGCGCCAAACGTACCACGCCGCACCGGCCACCGTGGCCCACAGCGCCGCGTCGCGCCAGGTGGCCAGCAAGGCCCCATCGCGCAACAGCACATCGGGCGCCACCACGGCCACCAGGGCGGCCAGCGGGGCATAGCGCAAGGCCTCACGCAGCCAGGCCGGAATGGGCAGTGGCCGCCTGGGCAGCATGAAGAAGGCGCGCGTGACCACCGAGATGGCGGTCAGCCCCACCACGGCCGCCAGGGTGTAGAGCGTGATGCCCGTGGTCATGTGGGCGCCTTCGGGGTGCGCCCCCAGTGGTCCAGCACCACGCCCACCGCCACGGCGGCGGCGATGGCCACCACGATGTTGAGCCTGAACGGCAGCGCGAACGCCGCCACCGCGGCCAGCGCCGCCACGCCACCCGCCACCCAGGTGGCGCGGTCCACCAGCAGCGAGCCGGCCAGGCCCAGCAGCGCCAGCGTGCCGGCAAAGCCCAGGCCCCAGGCCGTAGGGATCTGCGCCGCCAGCGCAATGCCGGCCAGCGAGAACGCCTGCCAGGCCACCCAGTTGGTCACCGCGCCGCCCCAGAAATAGGCCTGCTGCCCCGGCTCGGGCCGGGGGCTGGGGTAGCGGCGGGTGAACAGCACGTAGTTGAGGTCGCCCGCCAGATAGCCGATGCCCAGCCGCCGGCCCAGCGGCAGGTGCTCGAAGTACGGCCGCCAGCCGGCCGAAAAGATGACGAAGCGCAGGTTGACGCAGGTGGCGGTGGCCCAGATCACCCACAGGGGCGCACCGGCCGCAATCAATGGGGTGGTGGCCAGTTGGGCGCTGCCGGCAAACACCGTCAACGACACCAGCACCGCCAGCGGCAGCGAGAACCCGGCCTTGACCATGGCCACCCCCGTCACCAGACCCCAGGCCCCGATGCCCAGCGCCGGCTGCGCCATGTCGCGTGCGCCTTGGACGAAGGCCGGGTCGCGCCAGATGGGGTGGGGCGTGCTCATCCCCGTCATTGTCGCTGGGCCGACCGCCGCCAGATTGGCAGGCAGCCTGTCAGGGTGGCAGGGCGGCGGCGGCCCAACGCCCGGTAAGTGCTTGATTCGGCGTCGCCGCCCGGCTGGCATGACGGATGCAAAGACAAGGGTGAGGAGACCCACGCGATGCCCATGCCTGCCACCCCCTTGCTGCGTCCGACCTGGCTCGCCTTGCTGCTGCTGCAGGCGGCTGCGGCCCAGGCCGGGGTCGCCGGCCTGGTGCCCGATCGGCGGCCCGCCCATGCGCCTGCGGTCACCCAGGCGCCCGTCGGACCCGAACTCAAGGCCCAGCGCCTGCACGGCGTGGTGCCGCCCTGGCCCGCCACGGTCGAGCGCCTGGCCGAGCAAGGCGCCTGGTGGGCCCCGTTTTTCCATCCTGGCATGAGCGGGCCCTACGACTTGCGAGGCTGGCATCGGCCTCTGGGCGATCCGTGAAGCCCCCTGCGGTGGCCACCGACACCCGCCAGGCGGGGCGACGAGGTGGCCGGCGCCACGCCCCTTCACTTCAATTGCGTTTATTCACACTCCAGAGGAGAGCACCATGAAATCAACTCGCACCCCCTTCGCGCTGGCCGCCATCGCTGCAGCAGCCCTGCTCGCCGGCTGCGCCACACCGCCGTATCCACAAGGACAGATGGGCATGTCGGGTATGGATGGGATGTCCGGTATGACTGGTATGTCGGGCATGGGTGGCATGTCTGGTATGGGCGGTATGTCCGGCATGGGCGGCATGTCTGGTATGAGCGGCATGTCTGGTATGAGCGGCATGTCTGGTATGAGCGGCATGTCCGGTATGGGCGGCATGTCCGGTATGGGTGGCATGTCCGGTATGGGCGGTATGTCCGGTATGGGCGGTATGTCCGGCATGGGCGGTATGTCCGGTATGGGAGGCATGTCCGGTATGGGAGGCATGTCCGGTATGGGAGGCATGTCCGGTATGGGAGGTATGTCCGGCATGGGAGGTATGTCCGGCATGTCGGGCATGGCCGGCAACGATGGCTGGGCCTGCACCCAATGGAGCCATGGCGGACAGCGCGGCATGTCGGGCATGTCGGGCATGGGTGGGATGTCCGGCATGGGCGGCATGGGCGGGATGTCCGGCATGGGTGGCATGTCCGGCATGTCCGGCATGTCCGGCATGGCTGGCGACGGCTGGGTCTGCACCCAGTGGAGCCAGGCTGCCAGGCCGCCCGCCCCCGCCAAGAAGTAATCGCCTCCCTCGCCCCGCTGCGCCCGTGCGGTGGGGCCGGTCTTGACGCCGGGCGGGCTCGCCTGCCTGGCGCCTTTTTTTCGCGACCGATCCATGAATGCCTCTCCGCACTCGCGCCGTCACGGCGCAGGGCACTGGCTGGCGGCCTTGGCGCTGGTGCTGCTCACGGGCAGCGCGCAGACGACCGAGCCCGACTACCAGCGCGCGCGCTACGACCCCATCCATTTCCAACCGGCCATCGAGCGCGCCACCGATGCGCAGTGCCTGGCCTGTCACGCCGAGGTGCTCAAACCCTCGGTGCGGCCGCAGTCACCGGCCGGCGTCAAAGCGGCCGACGCCAAGGCCTGGTACCAGGAGACCAGCACCTACGAGGGGGCGCAGGACACCTTCCATCGTCGCCACCTGCAGACCCCCATGGCCAGGCAATTGATGACCATGCGCTGCACCACCTGCCACCAGGGCAACGATCCGCGCGACGAAACCCCGCTGTCATCGGCCACCTCGCAGCGCCTGGGCGGCTTCACGCTGCGCAAGACGGTGGTGCCCACCGAGACCTGCCTCAAATGCCATGGCCAGATGAATCACGCCATCATGGGCCTGCCCAGCCCCTGGCGCGAGAGCAAGGCCGCGTTCCAGAACAACTGCCTGCTGTGCCATGCGGCCATTCGCACCACGCGCCACGCGGTCAACTACCTCAATGCCAAGGCCATCGAGGCAGCCGGCGCCCAGCCCGGCACGGGGGGCGACGTGTGCTTCGGCTGCCACGGTGGCCGCGCCTGGTACCGAACCAGCTACCCCTACGCCCGCCACGCCTGGCCAGGCATGGCCGATGAAGTGCCCGACTGGGCCAAAGGTCGGCCGACTGCCTCCGAACTGCGCTTCCTGAGCGACGCCCTGAACCCCACCTCGCAAGGAGCCCCGCAATGACCACGGGCACCCTGACCACGCCGCCCGCCACCCCCCTGCCGGGCGCCTCGCTGGCCGCCTTCACGGTGGCCCAGGCCGCACTGCCCACCAGCCGGCGCGACTTTCTCACCCTCATCGGCGCCACGGGCCTGGTGGCCCTGGCGGGCTTTCCGAAGAAGGCCACGGCGTTTGCCTACGAGCCCTACAGCAGCGACGACCAACTGACCACGGTGGTCACCTCGTGCGCCCACAACTGCGGCTCGCGCCACGTGCTGGTGGCGCACAAGAAGGGCGACGTCATCGTGCGACTCTCGACCGACGACGGCCGCTACCAGGAGGGCGGCGCCTTCGGCAAGGACACGTTCGAGGAGCCCCAGTTGCGCGCCTGCCTGCGCGGGCGCTCGTACCGCTCGCGCGTGTACTCGCCCGAGCGGCTGCTGTACCCGATGATCCGCGTCGGCGAGCGCGGTGCGGGCAAGTTCCGCCGTGCCAGCTGGGACGAAGCACTGGACTACGTCGCCCGCAAGATGACGCAGCTCAAGCAGACCTATGGCCCGACGGCGCTGGTCGATCAAAGCTATGCCGGCGCCAGCTACGGCGTGCTGCACAAAAGCGACCAGATCGAAGGCCTGCTGGGCCGCTTCATGGGCATGTTCGGCTGCCGCACCAGCTCGTGGAGCGTGCCCAGCTACCAGGGCACGACCTTCTCCAGCCGCATGACCTTCGGCACCATCGAGGACGGCAACGAGGACGATGCGTTTGCCCACTCCCAGCTCATCATCATGTGGGGCTGGAATCCGGCCTACACCTTCCACGGCGGCAACACGTTCTACTACATGCGCATGGCCAAGCAGCGCGGCTGCAAGTTCGTGCTGGTCGATCCGCAATACACGGATTCCGCCGCCGTCTACGACGCCTGGTGGATTCCCATCAAGCCCGGAACCGACGCCGCCATGATGGCGGCCATGGCCCATCACATCTTCACGCAGGGCCTGCAAGACCAGGACTTCATCAACCGCTTCACGCTGGGCATGGACGCCGGCACACTGCCCCCGCAGTACGCCGGGCGCGAGAACTTCAAGGACTACATCCTCGGCAAATACGACAAGACGCCCAAGACGCCCGAATGGGCCGAACCCATCTGCGGCGTCAGGGCGGCCGACATCCGCAAGCTGGCCCAGCTGTACGCCCAGACCAAGCCGGCCGCACTCAAGGCCAGCTGGGCGCCAGGCCGCGCCGCCTACGGCGAGCAGTACAACCGCATGGCCGCCGCCCTGCAGGCGATGACGGGCAACATCGGCAAGCTGGGTGGCTGCGCCGAGGGCGTGGGCAAGGCCTGGCACGCCGAGGCCGTGGCCTACCCGTACGACGAGTTCGCCAACGTCTGGTTCGCCTCCATCAAGAGCGACCGCTGGGCGCACTGCGTGCTGAACTACCCCGACGTCCGGCGCGAGGAGATCGGCCTGTGGCCGCGGCAGGATCAGCTCGACGGCGTCATCCCCAACATCAAAGGCATCTTCTGGCAGGGCAGCGACTGGTTCAACCAGCTGACCAACATCAACAAGGAGATCGCGGCCATCAAGCGGCTGGAGCTGGTGGTGTGCATGGACGCCACCATCACCCCCAGCGGCATCTGGGCCGATGTGCTGCTGCCCATCTGCACCCACTTCGAGCGCCATGACGTGGCCCTGCCCTGGTACAAAGGCCACTACTACATCCACCGCCCCAAGGTGATCGAGCCGCTGGGCGAGAGCAAGACCGACTTCCAGGTCTTCACCGAACTGGCCTATCGGCTCGAACAGCTCGATCCGCAGAACCTGGCCGGCTTTGGCCAGCGCTACAACCCGCGCGCAAGCCGCACCTATTTCAACGACCCCGACGCGGTGGACGAGGCCTACCTCACCGACTGGTGGCACCGCGTGCAGGAACACCAGCACGTGCAGATGAGCTGGGCACAGTTCAAGCAGCACGGCATCTACAAGTTCAAGCTCGCCCGCCCGCACGTGGCCTTCCAGGACCAGATCGAACGAGGGCGACCGTTCCAGACCCCCTCGGGCAAGATCGAAATCATGTCCACGCAGCTGGCCAACATCCGCGACTGGACGCGCACGCAATACGGCCAGCCCATTCCGGCCATACCCAAGTGGATCGAGCCGTTCGAGTCGCTCAACCATCCGCTGACCCGGCAGTACCCCTTCCACCTGATCACGCCCCACCCCCGCGAGCGCACGCATTCGATCTATCACAACGTCGGCGTGCTGCGCGAGACCTGCAGCCAGGAGGTGACGATCAACGCTGGCGACGCCCGGCGGCTGGGCCTGATCACGGGCGACACGGTGGAGGTCTACAACGATCGCGGCGCCTGCATCGTGCCCGTGTACGTCACCGAGCGGGTACTGCCCGGGGTGGCCGTGCTTCATGAGGGGGCCTGGATGGACCGGGACGCCCAAGGCATAGACCGCGCAGGCAACCCCGACTTTCTGACGCTGGACGCGCCCAGCCCCGCCGGCGCGTTTGCCTACAACACCATTTTGGTGGGCATCCGCAAGACCGCGCTCGCGCACCGGCCCGGCTGGGATCAATTGGCCACCGCCCGCTCGTCGGTGTTCCGCAGAGGAGATTGAGCGATGAGCCAGCAGCCCAGATCAAACCCCACCAAGCCCGTCATCAACAAGCTCAAGCCGGCCGCCAAGGCCAAGGTGGCCGAAGCCCAGGCGCGGCGCGACGCCCAGACCTACGAGCCCGTCAAACCGGCCCAGCAGTTCGGCTTCGTGCACAACAACGTGGACTGCATCGGCTGCCGCGCCTGCGAGATCGCCTGCAAGGACAAGAACGGCCTGGCTCCCGGCCCGCGCTTTCGGCGCGTCATGTACCACGAAGGCGGCAGCTTTCCTGAAGTCTGGGCGTACAAGGTCAACATGGCGTGCAACCACTGCGCCGAGCCCGCCTGCCTGCCCACCTGCCCCACGGGCGCCATCTGGAAGCGGGCCGACAACGGCGTGGTGGACATCGACTCCACGCTGTGCATCGGCTGCCGCCGCTGCGAAGCGGCCTGCCCTTACGGCGCGCCGCAGTACGACCCCAGCGACAACCTGGTCAAGAAATGCAATATGTGCATCGACGAGCTGGAGGCCGGCCGCAAGCCGTACTGCGTGCAGGCCTGCATGATGCGCGTGCTGGACATCGGCCCCATCGATCAGTTGCGCGCCGGCACCCACGCGACCCTGGCGGTGGGGCCACACGATCAGGTGGCCGGCCGCGTCAAAGACCTGGCCGACCCCGAGCTCACCCACCCGTCCATCGTCTTCGTCGTCCATCCCAAGGGGCGGGTCGAATGAATGCGCCGGGCCACCCCATGAACGCCGCCCCCACGGTGGCCCCCGTCGCCATGCCGCTTGCGCGCCGGGCGCGTGCCGCCACGCCCGCCGAGCAGCTGGCGGCGCAAGACCTGCGCGCGCTGGCCTGGCTGCACGCCGCCGAACGCGACAGCGCCACCTGGCTGGCATTGCACCGCAACGGCTTCCCGCAGGGGCTGGCCTTGCTCACCGCCGCCGACGACGCCGTCGTCGCCATGGACGCTGCACTGACGGCGCTGGGCCACACCCCGGCCAGCGAGCGACGCCAGCTTGACGCCGAACTGGCCGCCGACTACGCCGGCATCTACCTGACCCATGCGCTGCGCGCCTCACCATACGAATCGGTCTGGCTGGATGACGACAACCTGATGCTGCAGGCCCCCACCTTCGATGTGCGCACCATCTACCGCCAGCACGGCATGGTGGTGATCGACTGGCGCACCATGCCCGACGACCACCTCAGCCATGAGTTGGCCTTCTGCGCTCACGCGCTGGCCCTGGGTCAGCCCGAGGCGGCGCGTCAGTTCGCATCCGAGCATCTGCTGCGCTGGCTGCCCCGGTTTGCCGAGCGCGTGCACCGCCGCGCGGGCACCCTGCTCTATGCCGCGCTGGCCATGTTGACGCTGCACGCGGTGCAGGCCCTGCACCGCCCGGCCGCGTGACCGGGTTCAAGGCGGCGCACGCCGGCCGGTGTTAGGGTCAGCGTTCATGGCCACCACCTTGATCCGCCGCATCGCCCCACGCCTGCTGTTGGCGTTTGCGGCGGCCGTGGTGCTGCTGCTGTCGCTGTGGGCCTGGGTGGGCCAGCGCGCGATGCGCGCCGAGCACGAGCGCGCATCGCTGCGCCTGGCCGGGCTCTTCGAAGCCAGCCTGCACCACGCCATGCTGCGGCGCGACCTGGAGGGTCTGGCGCAGCTGCTGGACCAGGTCGGCGGCATGAACGGCATGAGCGGCGCGGCCCTGCTCGATCCGGCCGGCGAGGTGCGCTTTGCCTCGGACACCCGGCGCCTGGGCCAGACCGAAACGGGCGCGCTTGCCGGCCTGTGTCTGGGCACCCATTGCGGCCCGCTCTCACCCCCCGCGCTGAGCTGGCAGCAGGAGGGCGCCACGCGGGCCCTGCGCGTGGCCTACCCGGTGCGCAACCAGGCGCGCTGCCAGGGCTGCCACGGCAGCGTGGCCGCGCGGCCGATCAACGGCGTACTGGTGCTGGACTTCGCGCCCATGGCCGCCGAGCGAGAGGCCATTGAACGGGCCAGCCTATGGCTGCTGCCGGCCGCGCTGACCGCGCTGGTGGCGCTGGCCTTGGGCATGGTCTGGGCGCTGCAGCGCGATGTGCTGCGGCCGGTGGCCCGGCTGGCCGAGCAAGTCCGGCGCATAGCCGGCGGCGACCTGGCCGCCCGCTCGGGCCTGACCGGCCGCGACGAGCTGGCCCAGCTCGGCCAGGGCGTGGATCGCATGGCCAGACAGCTGCACGGCCAGATGGACGCACTGGCTGCCCAGCGCGCGTTCCTGCAGTCGCTGCTGGACGCCGCGCCCGACCCCATGCTGCTGCTGGGTGCCGACCACCGCATCGTCACCGCCAACACCGCCTATGCGCGGTTGATGGGCCAGCCGCTGGCGGCCATCCAGAACCAGCCCTGCCACCGCATCAGCCGCGCCCTGGACGAGCCCTGTCCGCAGACGCTGGTGCACTGCCCGCTGCGCACCTGCGAAGCCAGCGGCGTCCCCACCCGCACGGTGATGGCCTTCACCCGCGCCGATGGCAGCCGCGTGGACGTGGACATCCATGCCGCACCGCTGCGTGCGCCCGACGGGAGCATGCAGGTGGTGGAAATCATCCGGCCGCTGGCCGAGCAGGTGCGCTTCTCGCAAGAGCAGCGCCTGGCGGCCGTGGGCCTGCTGGCCAACGGCGTGGCGCACGAGATCCACAACCCGCTGGCCTCGATCCGCCTGGCGCTGCAATCGGCCCTGCGCGGCCTGCAAAGCGGCGCCATGCCGGCGACCGAGCTGGCCGAATACCTGCACCTGGTCGATGCGCAGATCGATCGCTGCGTTGACATCACCCAACGCCTGCTGCGCCTGTCGCAGCCGTCGGCCCAGCCGGCGCAGCCGGTGAGCGTGCGCGCCGCCATCGACGATGTGACCGCCTTGCTGGGCGAAGAGATTCGCCAGGCCGGCGTGGCGCTGCGGGTGCAGGCCGCGCCGGATCGGCGCGTGCTGGCCGACGAGGGCGAGCTGCGCCAGGTGCTGCTCAATCTGGTGCACAACGCGTTGCACGCCATGCGCGGGGGCGGCACGCTGGCCATCGACGTCCGCCGCGCCGACGACACCACGCTGCAGCTGGCCGTGCAGGACAGCGGCTGCGGCATCGACCCCGAGCAGATGGCCCTGATCTTCCTGCCGTTCTACAGCCGCCGCGCCGACGGCCTGCGCGGCACGGGCATGGGGCTGGCCATCTGCAAATCCCTGGTCGAGGGCCGCGGCGGCCACATCGCGGTGACCAGCACGCCGGGGCAAGGCAGCCGCTTCACCGTCACCCTGCCCGACGCGGATGCCGCCCGCGCCGACGGGTCATGAGCGCCAGCATTCTGGTGGTCGAGGACGACGTGGTGCTCAACCACATGCTTCAGCGCGCGCTGCGCCAGGCCGGCTACGAGATGGCCGGGGCCTACACCTGGGCCGAGGCCCGCGCCAAGCTCGACAGCCACGCCCCCGACCTGGTGCTGCTGGACTTGAACCTGCCCGACTCGCAGGACCTGGGGCCGTTGGCCGAACTCGCCGCCGACCGGCCCACCGTCATGTTGACCGCCTACGGCTCCATCGACCACGCCGTGCAGGCCATGCGGCTGGGCGCGGCCGACTACCTGGTCAAACCGGTCAACCTCGATGAGCTGGAGCTGGTCATCCGCCGCGCGCTGGTGGGCGGGCGGTTGCGTGCCGCCCACGCCGTCGGCGAGGCCCGCAGCAGCGCCCGCCGCACCCCCGACCTGCTGGGCGAGAGCCCCGCCATGGGTCAGGTGCGCGAGCTGATCGACGCCGTTGCCGATACGCCGATGACGGTGCTGGTCACGGGCGACAGCGGCGTGGGCAAGGAACTGGTGGCCAGCGCCGTGCACAAGGCCAGCGCACGCCATGCCGAACCGTTTGTGGCGGTGGACTGCACCACGCTGCAAGAGACGCTGTTCGAGAGCGAGCTGTTCGGCCACGAGCGCGGCGCCTTCACCGGCGCCGACCGGCGCAAACCCGGCCTGATCGAGGCGGCGGCGGGTGGCACGCTGTTTCTGGACGAGATCGGCGACATCGGCCCGGCACTACAGGCCAAGCTGCTGCGCGTGCTGGAGACGGGCCGGTTTCGCCGCGTGGGCGCCACCACCGATCTGCGCGCCGATGTGCGCGTGGTGGCCGCCACCAACCGCGATCTGCCGACCGCCGTCAAGGAGGGCGGCTTTCGCGCCGATCTTTACTACCGGCTGTCGGCCTTCACCATCCCGGTGCCGCCCTTGCGCCAGCGCCCCGAAGACGTCCCGCTGCTGGTTGATCACTTCATTGCCCGCGCCAGCCGTCGCCCCGTGCCGCACACCGTGACGCCCGAGGCCATGCGCAGCCTGCTGGCCTACGACTGGCCTGGCAATGTGCGCGAGCTGCGCAACGTGATCGAGCGCGCCGTGCTGCTGGCCCGCGCCAGCCCGCGGATCGAGCCGTGCCACCTGCCGGTGCTGGCGCCGCCCGCGACCAGCCCGCCGTCGGCCCACCCCATGGCGGCCGCGCTGACGACGCTGTGGCAAGGCCATGAGCCCACGTTGGACGACATCGAGCGGCTCTACCTGACCTTGCTGCTGGAGCGCCATGGCGGCAACCGCCGCCTGGTGGCCGAGGTCTTGGGCGTTTCCGAGCGCACGGCCTACCGGATGCTGGAGCGCCACGGCCTGCGTCAGCCCTGAGCGCGTGCCGGGGCCGGGGCGCGCGCGGCGCGGTCGATGAGCACCGTCAGCATCAGACCCGGGAGCAGGAAACCCAAGGTCACGAGCACCCCATGCGTCAGATGCGCGGCGGGCTCTCCCCAGGTGGCCACCAGTTTCATGGGCGACAGCCAGGGCGAAAGGTTGGCGAACAGCACCAGCAGCAGCACGCAGGGCCAGATCCAGCGCTGCCCCTGCTGCGCCGCCCGCCTGGCGGCGTAGGCGGCAAGCACCGCCGCGAACAGCCCTTCAAGCACCCACGACAACGTGCCCAGCCTGCCCCAGCCCCCAAGGCCAAGGTGCGTGTCGGCATAGGGGAATAGCGCCAGATCGTGGTTGTGCAGGGGCCAGTCGGCCACGATGTGCGAGAAGGCTGCGACGAAAGCCAGCAGGGCGCCCCGCTTGTCCCTGATGAACAGCGCGCCCCAGACCAGCGACCACAGCAACGCCGCCGCCAGCGAGTGGTCCCAGTCGATGAAGGTCAGGTCGAAGAACAGGTAGGGGCCGGCGTTCAGGTTGGGCGTGACCAGGTTCCAGCCCAACACAATGAACAGACCGTCCAGGATGTCCAGAAACCCGACACCCAGCAGCAGCGGCAGCGTAGGGGTCTTGGGAAACCGGGCTTTGAGCGCGAGGCCGATGGCAAAGTGACCGACGTACATGGCGATGGATGGACCAAGTCAAGGAGCGCTCATGGTGGCGACGACCGCCCTGCGAAACTGTCACTTTTGGACAATCTGCACATGACCCGATCTGACCTGACCGCTGCGGGTGGCCTGCCGCCGTCACTGGCCGCGCGCTTTGTGGCCGCGTCCTCGCGTCGGCGTCTGGTGGCCGGCGAAGAACTCTTCGGCCTGGGCTCGATGCCGCAGGCCATGTTCGGTGTGTTGGCGGGGCGGGTGCAGGTGTCGATTTACGCCGCCGATGGCCGCCAGCTGCTTGCCGCCGTCTTGGGCCAGGGCCAGTGGTTTGGCGAGGTGCCGCTGCTGGATGGGGTGTCGCGGGCGTTTCGCGCCGAGGCGTTGGCAGCGGCCGAGGTCGCGGTGCTGTCGGCGCCTGCGTTCTGGCGCCTGGTGGGCCACGACGCCCAGGCGCTGCTGGCGGTCACCCGGCTGGTCTGCCACCGCTACCGCCAGGCGCTGGCCTGGATCGAGGACGCCTCGCTGCGGCCCCTGTCCGCCCGGCTGGCGGCCCGGCTGTTGGCGCAGGCGCAGACGGCCGAGCCGCTGCGGCTGCCGCAAGAGGCCTTGGCGGCCCAACTGGGCGTGTCCCGCCAGCGCGTCAACCGGCAGCTCAAGGCCTGGGAGGCCGAGGGTCTCGTCGAACTGGGGTACGCCAGCGTGCGCATCCGGGATCCGGCCCCATTCCTGGCGCTGAGCCGCCACCCGGCGTAAGGCGAGTGGCCCGCCTCAGGTCAACGGGGCCACCACCCCCAACACCGCCAGATCGTGACGCCGCCCCGCGGCGTGGTCGTCCACACTGCGCATCACCATGGGGCTGCGCAGGCGCAGGGGGTCGGCGGCCAGCTCCTCGCGGGTGAGCCACAGCGTGCGCACGATGGGCTCGTCCAGCACCCGACCCGGTTCGGGCTCGCCCACGCGGCCACAGAAGGTAAAGCGCAGGTAGGCGTCGGCCACGCCGGCACCGGGCGCCTCGACGCGGGCCAGGTAAATGCCCACCACCGCCTCGGGGACGAAGGGTCGGGCGGTCTCTTCGAGCACCTCGCGCACCACGGCGGCCGTCAGCGTCTCGCCGGGCTCCAGATGGCCGGCGGGGTTGTTCAGCCGCAGGCCGCGCGCGGTGCGCTCCTCCACCACCAGATAGCGGCCTTGCGCATCGCTGATGACGGCGGCCACGGTGACGCGCGGTGCCCAGCGGGCGGCTGCGGGCAATGGGGTGGACGACATCCAATCTCCGTCACAAACGCTGGGGGCGACTAAGGATTACCCGTAGGGCTGTTGGTTGACACCGGGCTGACAATAGCACGATCGTTTCATTTTCTTGAGATTGGTTGCGAGATGGACAAACCCTGGTTGCAGTCGTATCCGTCGGGCGTGCCGGCGCAGGTGGACGTGGATCGCTATGCGACGCTGGCCGACCTGCTGGAGCAAGCTTACGGGCGGCATGCGGCCAAAGAGGCGTATGTGTTCATGGGCAAGCGGTGGTCGTTTGCCGACGTGGACCGCGCCAGCGCGCAGTTTGCGGCCTATTTGCAGCACGAACTGAAGCTGGCGCCCGGCGACCGGGTGGCGGTGATGATGCCCAACGTGCCGCAGTATCCGGTGGCGGTGGCGGGTGTGCTGCGGGCGGGCATGGTGCTGGTCAGCGTCAACCCGCTGTATACGCCGCGCGAGTTGGAGCACCAGCTCAAGGATTCGGGCGCCAAGGCCATCGTCATCCTGGAAAACTTTGCCCACACCCTGGAGCAGGTGCGCGCGCGTGTGCCCACGCAGCACGTGGTGCTGACGGCGATGGGCGACCTGCTGGGCACCCTCAAGGGAGGCATCGTCAACCTGGTGGTGCGCCACGTCAAGAAGCTGGTGCCGGCCTTCGACCTGCCCGGTGCGGTGCGCTGGAATGCCGCGCTGGCGCGCGGCGCCACCTTGCCCAGGTACAGCCGCCCGCCATTGACGGGCGATGACATCGCGGTGCTGCAGTACACCGGCGGCACCACGGGCGTGAGCAAGGGGGCGGTGCTGCTCAACCGCAACATGGTGGCCAACGTGATGCAGGCCGAGGCCTGGTTCCAGCCAGGCCTGCGCAAAGTGCCGCCCGACACGGTGCTGACGGCGGTGGCTGCCTTGCCGCTTTATCACATCTTCGGCCTGACGGTGAACCTGCTGCTGTGGACACAGATCGGCGGGCGCAACGTGCTGATCCCCAACCCGCGCGACCTGCCGGCGACGTTCAAGGCGCTCTCGACCGAGACCGTGCACTGTTTCCCGGCCGTCAACACGCTGTTTGCGGCCATGCTCAACCACCCGCAGTTCAACACGGTGAACTGGCGCAACCTGCTGATCTCGGTGGGTGGCGGCATGTCGGTGCAGCAGATCACGGCCAAGCGCTGGCTGGAGGCCACGGGCTGCGCCATCTGCGAGGGCTACGGCCTGTCCGAGACCTCGCCGGTGGCCTCGTGCAACGCCACCGACGCCACAGCCTTCACCGGCTCCATCGGCCTGCCGGTGCCCAACACCGACATGGCGCTGCTGGACGACGCAGGCGCACCCGTGCCGCAGGGCGAGCGCGGCGAGATCGCCATCCGCGGCCCGCAGGTGATGGCCGGCTATTGGCAGCGGCCCGATGAGACGGCCAAGGTGATGACAGCCGATGGGTTTTTCCGCACCGGCGACATCGGCACCATGGACGAGAAGGGCTACTTCCGCATCGTCGATCGCAAGAAAGACATGATTCTGGTGTCGGGCTTCAACGTCTACCCCAATGAGGTCGAGGAAGTGATCAGCCAGATGCCCGGCGTGCTGGAATGCGCCGCCGTGGGCGTGCCCGATGAACGCACGGGCGAAGCGGTCAAGATCGTCATCGTCAAGAAAGACCAGAGCCTGACCGAGGCGACGGTCAAGGCCTGGGCACACGACAACCTGACGGGCTACAAACGCCCGCACATCGTCGAGTTCCGCACCGAGTTGCCCAAGACCCCGGTGGGCAAGATCCTGCGGCGCGAGCTGCGCGGCTGAGCACGCCACCGCTGGCGGCGCTGGCAGAATCGCCGCATCGTGTCGTTACTTTTGCGCCCATGAAGCTTTATGGCTCCCTGACCAGCCCGTTCGTCCGCAAGGTGCGCGTGGTGCTGGCCGAAAAGAAACTGGACGTCCAGTTCGTGCTGGAAAACGTCTGGGCCGGCGACGGCATGCTGGCCGTCAACCCGCTGGGCAAGGTGCCCTGCCTGGTGATGGATGGCAGCGACGCCGTGTTCGACTCGCGCGTGATCTGCGAGTACGTGGACACGCTCTCCCCCGTGGGCCGGCTGCTGCCCGCCAGCGGCCGTGAGCGCGTCGCCGTGCGCACCTGGGAGGCGCTGGCCGATGGTGTGCTGGACGCCTGCGTCAGCGCCTATCTGGAGCGCCACTGGGCCGGCCGCACCGCCGAGCAGCGCAGCGAGGTCTGGGTGGCGCGGCAGTTTTCGCGCATCCACTCGGCACTGGACGCCATGGAGCGGGGCCTGGCCGACGACCAGCCTTTCTGCCTGGGCATCCATTTGACGCTGGCCGACATCGCCACCGGCTGTGCGCTGGGCTATATCGACCTGCGCCACCCCGAGCTGGCCTGGCGCGAGCAGCGGCCCAAGCTGCAACGCCTTTACGACAAACTGATGGCGCGCCCCAGCTTCATCACCACCGCACCGCCTGCCCCATGAGACGACTTGCCCTGACCCTGGCCGCCGCGTTGGCGCTGGCCGCCTGCTCCGACAAACCGGCTGAACCCGCATCGGCGACGGCCACCGTGCCCGCGCCGGCCAACACCGCCGATGCCTATGCGCTGGCGGCCAAAGGCCACGGCTTCACCGTGGGCTCGATGATGGCGGCCAACACCATCTACGTGTACTTCGACACCACCTGCCCGCACTGCGCCCAACTGTGGCAGAACAGCCAGCCGCTGCTGGGCCAGGTGAAGATGGTGTGGATGCCGGTGGGTCTGCTGCGCCCGCAGTCGCTACCGCAAGGTGCCACCATCCTGGCCAGCGCCGATCCGGCGGCGGCCATGAGCGCACACGAGGCCTCGGTGCTGGCGCAAGGCCCGGGCATCACGCCGGCCAAAGACCTGCCCGAGGCCGTGCTGGCCCAGGTGCGCGAGAACACCGACATCCTGAACAAGCTGGGCTCCACCAGCGTGCCGCTGGTCGTCTACCGCAACGGCAAGACCGGCGAGCACGGCCAGACCTCGGGCGCGCTGGACACCGATCACCTCAAGGGGCTGGTCGGCCTCAACTGATGAGGCCGCCGCCCAGGCAGACGTCGCCGTCGTAAAGCACGGCAGACTGCCCCGGCGTCACCGCCCACTGCGGCGCATCGAAACTCAGTGCCAGACCGTTCTGGGTCGGTGCATATGTGCAGGCCGCGTCGGCCTGGCGGTAGCGGGTCTTGGCGGCATAGCGACCCGGCGCGGGCAGCTCGCCGGCCACCCAGCTGGTCTGGTCGGCCTCCAGCTGCGGCGTCAGCAACCAGGGGTGGTCGTGGCCTTGCACGGCCACCAAGGTGTTGGCGGCCACGTCTTTGCGCGCGACGAACCACGGCGCCTCGGGCGCCCCCTTGACGCCGCCTATGCCCAGCCCCTGGCGCTGCCCCAGGGTGTAGAACGACAGGCCGACGTGCTGACCGATTTCAAGCCCCGTGTCGTCCACGATGGGCCCGGGTGCCTGACTCAGGTAGCGCGACAGGAACTCGCGAAACGGCCGCTCGCCAATGAAGCAGATGCCGGTGGAGTCTTTCTTGCGGGCATTGGGCAGGCCGATCTCGGCCGCGATGCGGCGCACCTCGGTCTTGGGCAACTCGCCCACCGGGAAGCGCACGCGCGCCAGCTGGGCCTGCGTCAGCCGGTGCAGGAAGTAGCTCTGGTCTTTGAGCGGATCCAGTCCCTTGAGCAGTTGCACCGCATTGCCCGTGCGCCGCAAGCGGGCGTAGTGGCCGGTGGCGATGGCCTCGGCGCCCAGCGCGACGGCATGGTCGAGAAAGGCCTTGAACTTGATCTCGGCGTTGCACAGCACGTCGGGGTTGGGCGTGCGCCCGGCCGCGTACTCGCGCAGGAATTCGGCAAACACGCGGTCTTTGTAGTCGGCAGCAAAGTTGACGTGCTCGATCTCGATGCCCAGCACGTCGGCCACGCTGGCGGCATCGATGAAGTCCTGACGCGACGAGCAGTAGGCGTCGTCGTCGTCATCCTCCCAGTTCTTCATGAACAAGCCCACGACCTCATGGCCTTGCCGCTTGAGCAGCCAGGCCGAGACCGCAGAGTCCACCCCCCCCGAGAGGCCAACGACGACGCGTTCGCGCTTCATTCGGCAAACCGCGCGCGCGCGAGCCGCCACTCCTGGGCGCCGGTCAGGTTCTGGGTGCAGCCCAAGGGCTCGGGCTCACCCCCGGGCGCGAGCAGCGCGCGCGAGCGGTCACCGGTGCCTACGCCCAGTTGGTAGCGATCCAGCCAGATCTGGATGGCGCGGCTGGGGTGGGTGCTCTTGACCAAGACCTGCATGCCGCCCAGTTGCACACAGCGGGCGGCGGGCTCCTGCACGAAGGCCACGTAGGTGGTCGGCTCGTCATCCGCCGCCCAGGCCGGCTGCGTCAGCAGCGCGAGCACACACAGCGCAGCGGTGGCCCTCATCCCAACCACCCCTTGCGATAGAAGTAGATGAACGGCGTGGCCACCGACACCAGCATCAGCCCCAGCGCAAACGGGTAGCCCAGCTGCCACTCCAGCTCGGGCATGTACTTGAAGTTCATGCCGTAGATGCTGGCGATCAGCGTGGGCGGCAGCAGCGCCACCGAGGCGACCGAAAACAGCTTGATGATCTTGTTCTGGTTGATGTTGATGAAACCCACGGTGGCGTCCATCAGGAAGTTGATCTTGTCGAACAGAAACGCGGTGTGCGAGTCCAGCGAGTCAATGTCGCGCATGATCTGGCGCGCCTCCTCGAACTGGTCGGCGCTGAGCATGCGGCTGCGCATCATGAAGCTGACCGCGCGGCGCGTGTCCATCACGTTGCGGCGGATGCGGCCGTTCAGGTCCTCTTCGTGGGCAATGGCCGACAGCACCTCGCTGGCGGTGGCGTCGTCCATCTTCTCTTCCTGCAGCACGCGGGCGCTGACGCGGTCAAGGTGGTCGTAAATGCCTTCCAGCGCATCGGCCGAGTACTCGGCATCGGCGTCGTACAGCCCCAGCAGCACGTCTTTGGCATCGCTGACGTAGGCCGGCGTGCGCCGCGCCCGCAGCCGCAGCAGGCGAAACACCGGCAAATCCTCGCTGTGCACCGAAAACAGCACGCCGCCTTGCAGGATGAAACCCACGCGCACGTTGCGCGGCGCCTCGTCCACGTCGATCAGGAAGTCCGAGCGGATGTGGACCTCGCCGTTGTCTTCCTCGTAGAAGCGGGCGGACTCCTCCAGATCGTCGTCGTCAACGTTGGTGGGGATGTTCAGGCCAAAACGCTGGGCGATCCAGCCGAGCTCGTCGGCCGTCGGTATCTCCAGATCGACCCAGACGGGGTTGAGGGGCGCAAGCTCGGCTGCCGAGGTGATTTCCTCTTGCAGCAGGCGGCCATTTTCCAGGGTGAAGACATTGAGCATGGGCAACGAAGCAGCGGTGCGCGCGCGGCGAGGGCCGCGCGCCATTGCAGGGCGGGAGGGTGGGGCACCGTCTCGCCCCGGCCGCGCAGGCTGCGCTCAGCAAAGGCGGACGGTCACCGAGGGTGGCAACTGTCCAAGGTCGGAATCACTCGAGGTGGTGAAGCGGCGGATTATCGCCCAGCGCAGCCAGCTCGGCCACCTCAAAGCCTGCCGCGCGCCGGGCCGCCCAGTTGAACGGGCCGCGCAGGCGCGGGGCTTCGTGGGTGCGCGCCAGCTCGGCATAGGTGGCGACGGGCTCCAGCCCGCGCTCGGCACAGACATGGCGGTACCAGCGGTTGCCAATGGCCACGTGGCCGATTTCGTCGCGCAGGATGAGGTCGATGATGTCGGCCCCGCGCGCATCGCCCACGCCCGCCAGCTTGGCGCGCACGGCCGGGCTGGCGTCCAGCCCCCGCGCCTCCAGCGTGCGCGGCACCAGCGCCAGACGCGCCAGCACGTCGTGCGCCGTGCGCTGGGCCATCTCCCAAAGCGCGGCATGGGCATCGAAGTCGCCGTAGTCGAAGCCCAGCCCCAGCAGATGCTCGCGCAGCAGCGTGAAATGCAGCGCCTCCTCGCGCGCCACCCGCAGCCAGTCGGTGTAGAAGGCATCGGGCAGGCCGGGAAAGCGCCAGCAGATGTCCAGCGCCAGATCGATGGCGTTGAGTTCGATATGGGCCAGCGCGTGGATCAGCGCCGCCCGCCCTTCCCGCGTGCCCACGCCGCGGGCGCGCAGCGCCGTGTGGGGCACCAGCCGAGGCCGAACGGGCCGCCCGGGAATACCTTGGGGAGACGTCAGCACCTCAAGCGCCCCCACCGGCAGATCGGTGGGCAGTGCCAGGGTGGCCTGGGCCTTGTGGACGGGGTCGGCTAGGGCCAGCGGCACCAGCACCGCGCGGCGCAAGGAAGGCTCGGACATGCCGCCATGGTATCCCCTGCCTGTGTGACGGACTTGGCATGAGCTCGCCTTGTCAAATCCACCGAACCAGCGCAAACTGGCTGCGCCGACTCTGTTTCTTTCACCCCTTTTTGAAAGGAGGCCTTGATGAACCTGACGATCAGCGGTCATCATCTGGACGTAACCCCGGCGCTGCGCGAGTACGTGCACACCAAGCTGGAACGGGTGCTGCGGCACTTCGACCAGGTGGTGGACGTCACCGTGTTGCTCAGCGTGGAGAAGAACCGTGAGAAAGAGCGACGCCAGAAGGCCGAAGTGACGCTGCGCGTCAAAGGCCGCGACCTGTTCGCCGAGCAGATGCACGAGGATCTCTACGCCGCCATCGACCAGCTGATGGACAAGCTCGACCGTCAAGTCGTGCGCCACAAGGACAGGCTGCAAGACCACGGCCACGTGACCGCCAAACGCCAGGGCGAGTTGCACACGGGCTGATTGCCGTTGTACGGCCTTGCTGCCAAACGGGACGCCGGACACCTCGGCGTCCCGTTCTCGCTTCCGGTGTTGCTGCATTGCAGCAAAGTGCGTGTAAAGGCGTGTTGCGCTGGCGCCTGCTTCCTATAATCGCCAGCCATTTGTCCCGCGAGGGTCTGCCATGAACCGTCTTGCCGCGATCCTGCCTGCCGACAACGTGTTGGTAGACGTGGACGCCACCAGCAAAAAACGCGCGTTTGAACACGCCGGCCTGCTTTTCGAGAATCAGCACGCCGTGGCCCGCGCCACCGTGACCGACAACCTGTTCGCTCGCGAGCGCCTGGGCTCTACCGGCCTGGGCCATGGTGTGGCCGTACCGCATGGCCGCATCAAAGGCCTCAAAAGTCCATTGGCTGCGGTGCTGCGGGTCAAGACGCCCATGCCTTTTGACGCGCCGGACGACGAACCGGTGGCGCTGATGATTTTCTTGCTGGTGCCTGAAGCCGCCACGCAGCGGCACCTTGAAATCCTTTCCGAGATTGCCGAGTTGCTGTCCGACCGCGACCTGCGCGAGCAACTGCTGACCGTGCCGCTGGCGGCCGACGTGCACCGCCTGATCAGCGGTTGGCAACCGGTCAAGTCCACGGCGTGACCTCGGCGTGAAGCCCATCGTCCTCAGTGCCGAGGCACTGTTTCTGGACCTGGCTGACCCACTCAAGTGGGCCTGGATTGCGGGTCATACCCACCCGCAGCGGCGCTTCGACGAGGCGGCCGTGCGCCGCGCCCACGCCAGCGCCGACCTGGTGGGCTATCTGAACTACATCCACCCTTACCGCGTGCAGGTGGTGGGCGAGCGCGAGGTGGCCTATCTGTGCAACACCGACGACGCCGGCCAACAACGCCGCATCCAGCGCATCGTCGAGCTGGAGCCGCCGGCCATCGTCGTGGCCGACGGCCAACAGGCGCCGGACCGGCTGGTCGCCCTGTGCGACAACGCCGAAATCCCGCTGTTCCAGACCCAACATTCGGCAGGTCACGTCATCGACGTGCTGCGCTCCCACCTGGGCCAGCGCATGGCCAACCGCCTGACGCGCCACGGCGTGTTCATGGACATCCTGGGCCTGGGCGTGCTGATCACCGGCGAGTCGGGCCTGGGCAAAAGCGAGTTGGGGCTGGAGCTGATCTCGCGTGGCCACGGCCTGGTGGCCGACGACGCGGTGGATATCTACCGCGTCTCGCAGACCACCCTCGAAGGCCGCTGCCCCGAGTTGCTGCGCAACTTGCTGGAGGTGCGCGGCATCGGCCTGCTGGACATCCGCGCCATCTTTGGCGAGACCGCCGTGCGCCGCAAGATGCGGCTCAAACTCATCGTCCATCTGGTGCGCAAAGACGTGATGGAGCGCGATTTCGAGCGCCTGCCCCATGAGCCCATGACCGAGGACGTGCTGGGCATCGACCTGCCCAAGGTGCCCATTGCCGTCGATGCCGGCCGCAACCTGGCCGTGCTGGTGGAAGCCGCCGTGCGCGCCCACATCCTCAAGCTGCGCGGCATCGACACCTACCAGGAATTCATTCAACGCCAGCAGACCGCCATGGCCCAGGCCGGTGACGCCGATCTCGTGCCGCCGCCGGCGGAGTAACTCATACGGCTTCGCAATCAAGGTGATCACAAGGCGCGGAGCCGCAGACAGTGCTGTAGCACGGCAAGGCGACGCAACGAAGTCAGCGCCTTGATTGCGAAGTCGTATCAGTGCCGATGCGGGCAGTTTTTCTTGGTGCACTCGGCGTAGAGCGCCAGCGCGTGGTCGTGTAGCGCAAAACCGCGCGACTCGGCCACCGCACGCTGGCGCGTCTCGATCTGGGCGTCGTAGAACTCCTCCACGTGGCCGCAACTCATGCACACCAGGTGATCGTGGTGCTGGCCCTCGTTGAGCTCGTACACGGCCTTGCCAGTCTCGAAATGGTTGCGCGACAGGAGGCCCGCCTGCTCGAACTGCATCAGCACCCGGTAGACGGTGGCCAGCCCGATGTCGGCACCCTCGCTCAACAACACCTTGTACACGTCTTCGGCCGTCATGTGCCGCTGGGCGCCCGTCTGGAACACCCCAAGGATGCGCAGGCGTGGGGCGGTGGCCTTGAGGCCGCTGCTTTTGAGTTCGTCGGGATTGGCCATGCGTGGATGGGCGGGGAGTCGTTATCCTAGAATCGACCGATCATAGGCCACGCGGCAAAGCCCTACTCAGCGTCATGCGTTTTCTACTCTGCCTTGGTGGCACCTTGCTCATCGCCGGTTGCTCCAGTGTTTCCAGTGTGATGGGCGACGGCATCACCAGCGTCATCACCCCCTACCGCGTGGAAGTGGTGCAGGGCAACGTCGTCACCCGTGAACAGATGGCCCGGGTCAAACCCGGCGCCAGCCGCAACGAGGTGCGCAACGTGCTGGGCTCGCCGCTGCTGGCCGACCCATTCCATGCCGACCGCTGGGACTACAGCTTCCTGATCCGCCGCCCCGGCACCGAGCCGCAGCAGCGCAACGTGGTGGTGTATTTCACCGGCGACCACATGGACCGCATCGAAGCCCCCGAATTGCCCAGTGAGGTGGAATTCGTGGCCGCCATCAGCCGCCCCCTGTCGGGGCAGCCCCCAACGCTGGCGCTGACCGAGGCCCAGCGCGCAGCGCTGCCCGTGCCAGCCCCCCCGGCCACAGCGGCAGCCGCCGCCGAGCCACAGGGCGCCAATCGTCGCTACCCGCCGCTGGAACAGCCGTGACGCTGCGCGTGGCCGTGGCGGGCGCCGGCGGACGCATGGGCCGGCTGCTGATCGAGGCCGTGCAGGCCGCACCCGACTGCACATTGGTCGCCACACTGAGCCAGGACACCCCGGACGTGACCGCCGCGCTGGCCGACGCCCAGGTGCTGATCGACTTCACCCGCCCCGAAGCCACGGCCGCCTACGTGCCGCTGTGCGCCGCGCGTGGCGTGGCCATGGTCATCGGCACCACCGGCCTGACCGAAGCCCAGCGCGCCGCCATCGCTCGTGCCGCCACCCAGATCCCCATCGTGTTGGCGCCCAACATGAGCGTGGGCGTCACCGTGGCGCTGGCGCTGCTGGAGCAGGCCACGCGCGCCCTCGGGGCAGGCTGGGACGTGGAAGTCATCGAAGCCCACCATCGCCACAAAGTCGATGCCCCCAGCGGCACCGCACTGGCCATGGGCGAGGCCGTGGCCCATGCGCGCGGCCAGCGGCTGGCCGACGTGGCCCGGTATGCCCGCGAAGGCCAGACCGGCGAGCGACCCGACGACGAAATCGGCTTTGCCACCGTGCGCGGCGGCGACATCATTGGTGAACACACCGTGCTGTTCGCCGGCGAGGGCGAGCGCATCGAAATCCGCCACCTCAGCAGCGGCCGCGGCATCTACGCCAGCGGCGCCCTGCGCGCCGCACGCTTCGTGGCCACCGCCGCCCCGGGCTTCTATGACATGCAACAGGTGTTGACCGGGAGCGCCCCATGAGCGGCATGGACGGATTCTGGGCTCAGGCCGATGGCGTGGGCGTCGCCGTGGCGCTGACGCTGCTGCTGCTGTCCATCGCCACCTGGGTGCTGCTGCTGTGGAAGAGCTGGCTGCTGCACCGCGCCCGCCGCGGCATGCAGCGCGGCATGGCCGCCTTCTGGCAAGCCCCCACTGTGGCCGATGCCCACCAACGCCTGGCCACGCTGGACGCCGAACACGTGCTGGTGCCGCTGGTGGCCGCGGCACTGGAGGCCCCGGTGCGCGGCACGCTGGACGCCACTGGCGGCGACCAGGCCCAGCGCACCCGCCGGCTGCGTGACGCGCTGCACGCCGTGCTCACCCACCTGCGTCGGGGCCAGGCCTTTCTGGCCTCGGTGGGCGCCACGGCCCCCTTCATCGGCCTCTTTGGCACGGTCTGGGGCATCTACCACGCCCTGCTGGGCCTGGCCGGTGGCGGCGGCGCCAGCATCGAGCGCGTCGCCGGCCCGGTGGGCGAGGCGCTGATCATGACGGCCGCCGGCCTGGCCGTGGCCATCCCGGCCGTGCTGGCCTACAACGGCTTCAACGCCTGGCTGGCCACCTGCGAGGCCGAACTCGAAGGCTTTGCCCACGACCTGCTGCACCTGGGCGAGGACGCGCCGTGAGCTTCGGCCGCCTGGCCACCGCCAAGCCCGCGCGCGGCCCCATGAGCGACATCAACATGACGCCGCTGATCGACGTCATGCTGGTGCTGCTCATCATCTTCATGGTCACCGCACCGCTGATTGCCAGCAGCCTCAAGCTGGATCTGCCGCAGACCGAAGGCGCCAGCCCCAGCGATGCCCCCGAGACCCTGCTGCTGGCACTGGATGCCGAAGGCCGCCTCTTCATCGGCGGCGAGCGGGCCGAACTGGCCGAGGCGCACGCCCTGGCCAAGCGCGCCAAACCCGACACCGAGGTGCAACTGCGTGCCGACGCCGGCGTGGCCTATGGCCGCGTGGCCGAGTTGATCGGCGTGCTGCAACAGGCCGGGCTTTCACGCATCGCCTTCGTGACGGCGCCGGCGGCTTCGGCACCTTAAGCCGCAGGGGCGCCGACGCCGCTTGTGCCCCGCGCCGTGCCGGCGTGGCGCAGCGACCGGGCGGCCCGACGGCTTGCCCCCGGCCAAGCCGGGGGTGCCCTCCAGTGCTCGCTGCGGATACCCCGTCGCCGAACTCCCGTCGCTCGCCCTGCTCGCTCTGGTCAAACAACGGCTCCGAGTCAGGCCACGAAGCGCGCCTCACGGCGCGCGGGCATCCTCCACTGCGCGCTTCGGCTGCGCCAACGGGCCACCCGGCCGCTGCGCCACGCCGACACCGAGGAGATGAACTGCGAAGGTGTGTTCGGCCGCAGCGGCATGCCACCTCATCCCTGTGGGTCAGCAGCTCGCCTCTCTCAAGCCGCTTTGCTTCAAAATCCGGACGTCCTCACACCTGCCGTCAAGTTCCATGCAGCACGCTTCAAAAGGCCGCGTCTTCCTAGGTGAAATGCTCATTCTGGGCACGATCGCGCTGGTCTTCACCATCGCCGCGCTTTGGCTTTGGCCAAAGTACCGTGTCTACAGTCAGGAGTTGGCCGGGCAGGCTCGGTTGAAGGAGGCCGAGTGGTCAAAACAAATCCTCATCGAGGAAGCAAGAGCGCAGGAACAGGCCGCTCTCCTTCAGGCGCAGGCCAAGGTGACCCTGGCCAAGGCACAAGGCCAAGCCGAGGTGGAGCGAGCCAAGGCGACCTCTGAGGCGAATCGCATCATTGGCGAGTCGCTCAAAGGCAATGAAGCCTACCTGCGCTACCTCTGGATCGAAGGCCTGAAGGACGGCAATGGCGAAAGGATCTATATCCCTACAGAAGCAGGCCTGCCGATCTTGGAGGCCGGAAAGCCTGCTGTGTCATCGCGCTGACACCACCCGTCTGCTTGCATCGCGCCCCCACCGAGGACACTCATGTTCGTGGCAGATTGCCCGGCTCATGAAGGAGACCCTATGAACACCACCCCTGAGCAGCGCCGTGCAGAAAATGACTTGCGTGTCGCAAGCGATATTGCGACGTATGGCTGCCATGTCGTCAACGTCTTCGATCCCGATCAGAAGCTCCCTTCGTTTTCCTACTCTGTAGGCATCCAAGCCACTTCGGGAGCACCGGAAGCAATAGTCATCGGCGTTCGGCCGGACCTTGGCCACAGCATGGTCAACGAGTACAACGATCAAGTACGAAACGGCGCGCGTTTCGCGCGAGGCACAAAGTACGACGGCTTCCTCAAGGGTTTCAGCATTTACATCGAACCTGCCAAACCTGACCTGCTACTTGACTACATGCTGGGCTGCACACGGTTCTACCAAGGCGCGCGCTACGCGGCCGTTCAACTCATCTATCCGACAACTTCTGGCGTCTGGCCTTGGCAGAAGACTGCCGATGCGTGGTTCAGGTCCAATCAGCCTTTGTTGGGGCGCGCACATCCGTATCGCCGATAGGCCCAGCGGCGTTCGCCGGCAGAGAGCGTAGGGCAACATCAGCCAAAATCGCGGGATGAACGACAAGTACATTCCGCAAGAGGTCGAAGCCGCTGCCCAGGCGCACTGGCAGGCGCTGGACGCCTACCGTGTCACCGAGGAAGCGAACCGCCCCAAGTTCTACGCCTGCTCGATGCTGCCCTACCCCTCGGGCAAGCTGCACATGGGCCATGTGCGCAACTACGCCATCAACGACATGATGGCGCGGCAGTTGCGCATGAAGGGCTACAACGTGCTGATGCCCATGGGCTGGGATGCCTTCGGCCTGCCGGCCGAGAACGCCGCCATCGACAAGCAGGTGGCGCCGGCCCAGTGGACGCGCGACAACATCGCCGACATGAAGGCCCAGATGCAGCCGCTGGGCCTGGGCTTTGACTGGAGCCGTGAGATCGCCACCTGCGACCCCAGCTACTACCACTGGAACCAGTGGCTGTTTCTGAAGATGCTGGAGGCGGGCGTGGCCGAGCGCCGCACCCAGGTCGTCAACTGGGATCCGGTGGACAACACGGTGCTGGCCAACGAGCAGGTGGTGGACGGCAAGGGCTGGCGCTCGGGCGCGCCCATCGAAAAGCGTGAGATCCCCGGCTACTACCTGAAGATCACCCAGTACGCCGAGGAGTTGCTGGCCGGTGTGGCCGACCCGACCAGCCCGCATTTCCTGGCCGGTTGGCCCGAGCGCGTGCGGCTGATGCAGGAGCACTGGATAGGCCGCAGCCAGGGCCTGCGCTTTGCGTTTCCGCACGCGATCACCGATGCACAGGGCGCCCTCATCGATGGCGGGCGGCTCTACGTCTTCACCACCCGCGCCGACACCATCATGGGCGTGACCTTCTGCGCCGTCGCCGCCGAGCACCCGCTGGCCACCCGTGCGGCCGAGCTCAAGCCCGAGTTGCTGCCCTTCATCGAGCAGTGCAAGCAAGGCGGCACGTCCGAAGCCGAGATGGCCACCAAGGAGAAGGAGGGCCGCGCCACCGGCCTCTTCGTCACCCACCCGATCACGCAGCAACCCGTCGAGGTCTGGATCGGCAACTACGTGTTGATGGGCTATGGCGACGGCGCGGTGATGGGCGTGCCGGCACATGACGAGCGCGATTTCGCGTTTGCCAAAAAATACGGCATTGCCATCCAGCAGGTGGTGGCCGTGGAGGGCCTGCCCTTCAGCACCGACGCCTGGCAAGAGCACTACGCCGACAAGCAGCGCGGCGTGTGCGTCCACTCCGGCCCGCTGGACGGCCTGACGCACGCCGCCGCAGTGGACCAGGTGGCCGCATTGCTGGGTGATCTGGCCGAGAAAAAGACCACCTGGCGCCTGCGCGACTGGGGCATCAGCCGCCAGCGCTACTGGGGCACGCCCATCCCCATCGTCCACTGCCCTGAGCACGGCGCGCAGCCGGTGCCGTATGCGCAGTTGCCGGTGGTGCTGCCCGAAGACTGCATTCCCGATGGCTCGGGCAACCCGCTGGTCCATCACGAGGCCTTCCACGCCGGCGCCACCTGCCCCGTCTGCGGCACGGCCGCGCGGCGCGAGACGGACACCATGGACACCTTCGTGGACTCGTCCTGGTATTTCATGCGCTACTGCGACCCTCGGCTCGACACCGCCATGGTGGGCGAGGGCACGCGCTACTGGTCGCCCATGGACCAGTACATCGGCGGCATCGAGCACGCCGTGCTGCACCTGCTGTATGCGCGCTTCTGGACCAAGGTGATGCGCGACATGGGGCTGGTGGCCTTTGGCGAGCCGTTCACGCGGCTCTTCACCCAGGGCATGCTGCTCAACGAGTCGTACTACCGCGAGGACGCCAGCGGCAAAAAGCGCTGGTACTACCCCGAGGAAGTGACGGTGCAGCACGACGACAAAGGCCGCCCCGTGGGCGCGACGGCCAACGCCGACGGCCAGCCCGTGCAGTTGGGCGGCATCGAGAAGATGTCCAAGAGCAAGAACAACGTCGTCGAGCCGCGCACCATCATCGAGCGCTTTGGTGCCGACACGGCACGCCTGTTCAGCATGTTCGCCGGCCCGCCGCAAGACAGTGCGGCCTGGTCACATGCAGGCGTGGAAGGTGCCCACCGCTACCTGCGCCGGCTTTGGGGCTTTGCGCACCAGCACCGCGACACCATCCGCTCCGCTCAGGGCGAGGCCGCGCATCCGGTGCGCTTCGTGCTCCACAGCGTGCTGCAGCAAATCAGCGCCGACTATGAGCGCCTGCAGTACAACACCGTCATCTCCGGCGCCATGAAGCTGCTCAACGCGCTGGACGAAGCGGCGAAACCTGGCCCCCAGGGTCGGGCTGCGCCCGCCCCGTCCCCCAAGGGGAGCGAGTCAACTTGGGGCGGCCCGGCGTTGACTCACGGCGCACCGCCCGCCGTGCTGCGCGAAGGCATGGGCCTGCTGCTGCGCGTGCTCTACCCGGCCTGCCCGCACATCACCCATGCGCTGTGGCGCGAGCTGGGCTTTGGTGGCGAGCTGCTGGACGCGCCCTGGCCCGAGGTCGATCCGGCCGCCCTGGTGCAGGACGAAATCGAGCTGGTGCTGCAGGTCAACGGCAAGCTGCGCGGGGCGCTGCGCGTGCCGCGCGAGGCCGACAAGGCGGCCATCGAGGCCGTCGCGCTGGCGCACGAGGAAACGGCGCGCTTCACCGAAGGCCGGCCGGTGAAGAAAGTCGTCATCGTCCCTGGCCGGCTGGTCAACGTCGTCGCATGAAGCGCCGCGCCGCCTGCCTGACGCTGCTGACCTTGGCCGGTTGCGGTTTTGCGCTGCGCCAGCCGCAAGACGTGCCATTCGAGCGCCTGGCCTTCATCGGCTTTGCGCCGCGCGCCCCCATGGAGGCCGCGCTGCGGCAGGCCTTGCCCACCTCCGTGCACGTGACGGCCGCCCCGGCGCAGGCCCAGATCGTGTTGCGCGTGCTGGAAGACCGGGTGACGCGCACCATGGTGGCCTCCACCGCCGCCGCCCAGGTGCGCGAGCTGCGGTTGCGCCTGATGCTGCGGCTGCAGCTGGAGGCGCCCGACGGCCGCATCCGCCTGCCCGCCACGCTGCTGGAGCAAACCCGCGACCTGAGCTACACCGAGACCCGCGCGCTGGCCAAAGAGACCGAAGAGGCGCAGCTGTTGACCGCCATGCGCGCCGATCTGGCGCGCCAGGTGGTCCACATGCTGGCGACGCTGGATGCAGATCAAGACTGACCAGCTCGCCGGCCACCTGGCGCGCGGCATGGCCCCGCTCTATGTGTTGCACGGTGACGAGCCGCTGCTGGCGCAGGAGGCCGGTGACGCCATCCGCGCTGCAGCCCGCGCCGCCGGCTGTGGTGAGCGGCTGGTGTTCCACGTGGCGGGCGCCCATTTCGACTGGAGCGGCGTGCGCGGTGCCGCGCAGAGCATGGGCCTCTTTGCCGAGCAGCGGCTGATCGAGCTGCGCATCCCGGGTGGCAAACCCGGCAAAGAAGGCAGCACCGCGCTGAGCGCGCTGGTCACGCCGCCACCCGAAGGCGTGGTGCTGCTCATCACCCTGCCCCGGCTGGACCGCACCGGCCAGCAAAGCGCCTGGTTCACCGCGCTGGACCGTGCGGGCGTGGTGGTCAACCTCTTGCCCATCGAACGCGCCCAACTGCCACGCTGGATTGCCCAGCGCCTGGCCGCCCAAGGCCAGCAGGTGGACGACGAGGCCGCGCTGGCCCTCTTTGCCGACCGCGTCGAAGGCAACCTGCTGGCCGCCCACCAGGAGATCCAGAAGCTGGCCCTGGCGCATCCGCCCGGCCCGCTGACGCTGGCCGCCATCGATGCCGCCGTGGGCGACATGGCGCGCTACGACGTGAACCAGTGGGTTCACGCCACGCTGCAAGCCCAGAGCGCCCGCGCGCTGCACCTGCTGACGGCCCTGCAGGCGGCCGGCGAGCAGCTCGTGCCGCTGCATTACCGGCTGAGCGAAGAGCTGCGCGCGCTGCGCCTCGCCCGGCTGGCCCTGGACGACGGCCAGCCGCTGCCGCTGGCGCTGCGCCAGGCCCGCGTCTGGGGTGAGCGCGAGCGCCTCTACGAGCGGCTGCTGCCCGGCCTGACCGCCCCCGCCCTGACCCGGCTGGTGACCATGGCCAGCATCTGCGACGGCCTCATCAAAGGCCTGCCCCACCCCGACTGGCCGCGCGACCCCTGGGACGGCCTGCGCCACCTGCTGTTGGCCACGCTGGATGCGCTGGGCGCCACGCGCAAACCTCACCCGGGTCGCATGGCCTTGCGCGCCTGATTCACCTGACATACTCGGTCGTCCTAGAGTCCAGGAGGAGACCGCGATGACGGCAGGCCCGCTGATCGATCCGGCGCTGGTGCGCCTGGGGGCCACCGCCGCCACCAAGCGCGAGGCCATTGAACAGGCCGGCGCCTTGCTGGTGGCGGCCGGCGCCATCGAGGCCGGCTACGTGCCCAGCCTGCTGGCGCGCGAGGAGGTGGCCAACACCTGCCTGGGCCACGGCGTGGCCATCCCGCACGGCAAGATCGAAGACCGCCACCTGATCCGCCGCACCGCCATTGCCGTGCTGCAACTGCCCCAGGGCATCGAGTGGCGTGCCGGCGAGCGCGTGCATCTGGTGTTTGCCATTGCCGCCCAGTCCGACGAGCACCTGGTGCTGCTGCGGCGCCTGACCCGGCTGCTGCAGGACGACGCCACGCTGCAGCGCCTCTACACCACCCGCGACCCGGCCGACCTGCTGGCCGCGCTGGATCAAGCCCCGGCCGCCGCCGCGGCCCCGGCCACCGACTACGCCCAGGGCTTCGACTGGGTCATGAGCTACCCCAACGGCCTGCATGCCCGCCCGGCCCAGCAGTGGGTGGAAACCGCCCGCCGCCACGTCGCCAGCGTGCGCGTGCGCAGCGGCACCGAGGTGGGCGACGCCAAAAACCTCATCGCCCTGCTGCAACTGGGTCTGGCCCATGGCAGCGCGCTGCGCGTCTCGGCCGAAGGGCCGGATGCCGACGCGGCGCTGGCCGCGCTGCGCGGCGTGATGGACGGCCTGCTGGCCGCCGAGCAGGCCGACGCCGAGCGCGCCCGTCAGCGACTGGAGGCCGCCCGCAACCGCCCCGGCTGGCGGCCCGCCGGCACGCCTCAGGCCCTGCCCGGCGTGGCGGCCAGCCCCGGCCTGGCCATCGCCCGGCTGCACGTGCTGCGCCCGGCGGTGCTGGAGGTGCCCGACGTGCCCGCCCCCCTGCCCCAGGCCGCCGACGCGCTGGACCGTGCGCTGACCGCCACCCGCGCCGAACTGGACGCGCTGGCCGCCACCACGGCGGCCCGGCTGGGTGCGGCCGAAGCCGGCATCTTCCGCGCCCAGGCCACGCTGCTGGACGACGCCGAACTGCTGGCCCTGGCCGGCCAGTTGCTGGCCGAAGGCCATGGCGTGAACTGGGCCTGGCATCAGGCCGCCAGCCGCCTGGCCGATCGGCTGGCGGCCCAGCACAACGCCTTGCTGGCCGCCCGTGCCGCCGACCTGCGCGACGTGGGCCGCCGCGTGCTCGGCCATCTGGCGCCCGAGCTGCGCACCGAGGCGGCACCCATGCCGCTGGGTGAACCGCTGATTCTGGCCGCCACCGATCTCACCCCCTCCGACACCGCCGCGCTGGACCCACAGCGGGTGCTGGGCCTGGTCACCGCCCAGGGCGGCCCCAACGCGCACACCGCCATCATTGCCCGCACGCTGGGCATCCCGGCCGTGGTGGCCACCGGCGCCAGCCTGCTGACGCTGGCCGACGGCGCCACGGCGGTGCTGGACGGCGACGCCGGCGTGCTCTACCTCAACCCCGCCGCCGCCGACCTGGCCAGCGCCCAGGCCTGGCGCACGGGCCAGCAGGCCGCCGCCGCCGAGCAAGCCGCTGCCGCACAGACGCTGGCCACCACGCGCGACGGCCAGCGCATCGAGGTGGTGGCCAATGCCAACCGCCCCGACCAGGCGGCCACGGCCGTGGCCGCCGGTGCCGAGGGCGTGGGCCTGATGCGCACCGAATTCCTCTACCTGGAGCGCGCCCAAGCCCCCACAGAGGACGAGCAGGCCGCCATCTATGAGGACATGCTGGCGGCACTGGCCGGCCGCCTGCTGATCGTGCGCACGCTGGACATCGGCGGCGACAAGCAAGTGCCCTACCTCAACCTGCCGCACGAGGAGAACCCGTTCCTGGGCGTGCGCGGCAGCCGGCTGATGCTGCGCCGGCCCGACCTGCTGGACGCGCAGCTGCGCGCCATCTACCGCGCCAGCCGCCGGGGGCCGCTGGCCATCATGTTCCCCATGATCACCCACCTGGCCGAGGTGCAGGCGCTGCGCGCCGCCTGCGACACGGCGCGGCTGGCGGTGGGCGCCCAACCGGTGCCCATCGGCATCATGGTCGAGGTGCCGGCTGCCGCGCTGATGGCTGAACAGCTGGCGCGGCACGTGGACTTCTTCTCCGTCGGCACCAACGACCTGACGCAGTACGTGCTGGCCATCGACCGCCAGCACCCCGAGCTGGCCGCCGAGGCCGATGCGCTGCACCCCGCCGTGCTGCGCGCCATTGCGCAGACGGTGCAGGGCGCCACCGCCCACCCGCCGTGCTGGGTGGGGGTGTGCGGCGGCCTGGCCGGTGAGCCGCTGGGCGCGGCCATTCTGGCCGGGCTGGGCGTCAAGGAGTTGTCGATGAGCGCGCGTGACATCGCCAGCGTCAAGGCGCTGCTGCGCCGCCACACCCTGGCCGACCTGCAGCGCCTGGCGCAGGACGCCCTGCAATGCGCCGACGCCGCCGCCGTGCGCGCCCTGGCGGAGCGACTGGCATGACCCCTGTGCTGACCCTGACCCCCAACCCCGCGCTCGATCTGACCGTGCGCGTGCCCACGCTGCAGGCCGGCCACGTGCACCTGGCCAGCGAAGCGGCCACCACACCGGGCGGCAAAGGCGTCAACGTGGCCGCCTGCCTGGCCGATTTCGGCGTGCCCGTGGTGGCCGGCGGCCTGCTGGGCCAGGCCAATGCCGGCCCGTTCGAGGCCCTGCTGGGTGCCAAAGGCGTGGCCGACCACTTCGTGCGGCTGGCCGGCAGCACGCGCACCAACATCAAGCTGGTGGCGGCCGATACGGGCGACACCACCGACATCAACCTGCCCGGTTTCGACGTGCCCGCCGGTGCCTGGGAGGCACTGCTGGCGCGCGTGCGGCCGCTGGCGCGGCCGGGCGTCATCGTGGTGGCGGCCGGCAGCCTGCCGCCCGCCCTGCAAGCCGGCGGCTACGCGCCGCTGCTGCACCTGCTGGCCGAGACCGGCGCCACCGCCGTGCTGGACACCAGCGGCGCGGCGCTGGCCGCCGCGCTGCAACCCGGCCAGCCGCTGCCAGCCCTCATCAAGCCCAACCGCCATGAGCTGGAAACCCTGGCCGGCCGTGCGCTGCCGACGCTGGCCGACGTGGTGGCCGAGGCCCAGGCATTGCGCACGCGGGGCGTCGGTGCGGTGGCCGTCTCATTGGGCGCCGAGGGCGCGCTGCTGGTGGCACCCGGTGGCGCCTGGCGCGCCGAGGCGCTGCCGGTGGTGCCGGTGAGCACAGTGGGCGCGGGCGATGCGCTGGTGGCCGGCCTGGTGGCCGCCCGCCATGCCGATCTGCCATGGCCCGAGGCGCTGCGCCTGGGCGTGGCCTTTGCCACCGCCAAGCTGCGCCGCCTGGGGCCGCACCTGCCACCGCGCGACGAGGTGCAGGCGCTGGCCGCGCACGTCACGCTGCACAGCCTTTGAGGAAGGTGTCCATGTCCGATCCCACCATCGTGATCCGCGCCGCTGGGCGCGACACCCATGCCCATCTGGCCGCCGCCGCCCTGCGCCGGGCAGCACCGGGGGCGCGCATCGAGCTGCACACCAGCCAGGGAGTGCAGGACGCGCTCAGTGCCGCCGAGGTGAGCCGCGCCGCGCGGGTGCTGCTGGTCGGCCCTGCCGACGGCGAAACCCGCTTTGCCGGGCCCACGGCCAGCGCCACGCTGGAGGCAGCGCTGGCCGACCCGAACGGCGTGGTCGCAACGGCGCCCGCAGCCGCCGGCCCCACCGGCGGCGCGCTGCGCATCGTGGGCATCACCTCCTGCCCCACGGGCATTGCCCACACCTTCATGGCCGAAGAAGGCTTGCGCGCGGCGGCCGCCGCGCTGGGCCATGCGATCAAGGTCGAAACCCAGGGTTCGGTGGGGGCCCAGAACGCGCTGACGGCCGAGGACATCGCGGCAGCCGATCTGGTCATCATCGCCGCCGACACCCAGGTCAACCTCGACCGCTTTGCCGGCAAGCGGCTGCTGAAGGCCAGCACCAAGGCCGCCATCCACGATGGCCAGGCATTGATCCGCAAGGCGCATGTCGAGGCCACGGTGCACGCGGCGGCGGCCAGCGCGGCCGAGCCGGCCCAGAAGGCGCGCGCAGGCCCCTACAAACACCTGATGACGGGCGTGTCCTTCATGCTGCCTTTCGTCGTCGCCGGGGGGCTGCTGATTGCGCTGGCATTTGCGCTGGGCGGCATCTACGTGTACGAGGACGCGCACAAGGGCACGCTGGGCTGGACGCTGTTCCAGATCGGCGCCAAGGCCAGCTTCACCCTCATCGTGCCGGTGCTGTCGGGCTATATCGCCTACTCGATTGCCGACCGGCCTGGCCTGGCACCGGGCATGGCCGGCGGGGTGGTGGCGGCCAGCATCGGCGCCGGGTTTCTGGGCGGCATCGTTTCGGGCTTCATTGCCGGCTATGCGGTGCTGTGGCTGAACCGCCGCATCCGGCTGGGCCGCAACTTCGAGGGGCTCAAGCCCATTTTGCTGCTGCCGCTGCTGGGTACCCTGATCGTGGGCCTGGCCATGTACTACGTGCTGGGCCAGCCGGTGGCGGCGGCGCTGGCGGCGCTGACCGAATGGCTCAAGAGCCTGCAGGGCTCCAGTGCGCTGGCGTTGGGCGCGCTGCTGGGCGGCATGATGGCCGTGGACATGGGCGGCCCGGTCAACAAGGCGGCCTATGCGTTTTCCACCGGCCTGCTGGCCAGCCAGGTCAACGCGCCCATGGCGGCGGTGATGGCCGGTGGCATGACGCCGCCGCTGGGCATTGCACTGGCCGCGTGGCTGTTCAAGCGCCGCTTCACGCCCGAGGAACGCGAGGGCGCCAAGGCGGCCGGCGTGCTGGGCCTGTCGTTCATCACCGAGGGCGCCATTCCGTTCGCAGCCAAAGACCCGCTGCGCGTGATCCCGGCGCTGGTGGCCGGCTCGGCGCTGGCGGGCGCCATCTCCATGCTGGCCGGCTGCGCGCTGCGCGTGCCCCACGGCGGCGTGTTCGTGCTGCCGATTCCCAATGCGGTGACCAACCTGCCGATGTATGCGGTGGCGCTGGTGGCGGGGACGGTGGCGACGGCGGTGCTGCTGGGGCTGCTCAAGCGGCCTCAGCCTGCGCCGCCTGCGTAGCGGCGCGCAGCGCCCAGGCGGCGCTGGCCCTGCGCACGGCGGCCCGGTCGCCTGGCCACAGCTGCCGCTCGGCCAGGCAGCCACCACGCCAGGCGAGGGCGTGCCAGACGGTGCCAACCGGCTTGCCCACCAGGCCGCCGCCCGGGCCGGCGATGCCGGTGACGGCCACGGCCACGTCGGCGCCGCTGCGGGCCAGTGCCCCTTGGGCCATGGCGCGGGCCACGGGCTCGCTGACGGCGCCGTGGGCGGCCAGCAGGTCGGGCGGCACGCCCAGCAGCGCCGTCTTGGCGGCATTGCTGTAGGTGACGAAGCCGAACTCGAACCACTCGGAGGAACCGGCCAACTCCGTGCAGGTGGCGGCGATCAGGCCGCCGGTGCAGCTCTCGGCCGTGGCCAGGCGCCAGCGGCGCGCACGCAGCGCATCGGCCAGGCGCTGGACTAGAACTTCCACAGCGCCAGCACCAGCAGGGTGAGGCCGGCGGCCACGAGGTCGTCCACCAGAATGCCCATCCCGGCACGCCAGCCGGGCGCCTGGCCGGGCAGGGTCTTGAAGGCCCGGTCGGCCCAGCCCACGGGGCCGGGTTTGACGGTGTCGAAGAGCCGAAAGAGCAGGAAGGCGGCCAACTGCCAGCGCCAGCCCAGGGGGCCGACGACCCACAGCACCAGCCAGAAGGCAAGAATTTCGTCCCAGACGATGGCGCCAGGGTCGCCGCTGCGCAGCGAGCGCGCGGCAGCAGTGCAGGCCCACCAGCCGATGAGCAGGCTGGCCGTCAGCAGCAAGGCCCAACCGATGTCGCCCAGCCGGGGCGCCAGCACGCCGTAGGTGAGCCAGGCCCAGAGCGTGCCGACGGTGCCGGGCGCCCAGGGCGAGAGGCCGCTGCCGAAGCCAACGGCAATGGCGTGCAGCGGCGAGGACAGCATCCAGGCGGCGGTGGGACGGGTGTTCATGCGAAATGCTCGAACGAGCGCCAGGCGCTGGCGTCGAGCTCGGTGCCGTCGCCGTCGCGAACGACGAGGCCCGGCGTGGCGGTGATGCGGCCGATGCGGGCCACGGCGCCGAGCGCCTGCACGGCGGCGGCGCGATCGGGTGCGGCGGTGAACAGCAGTTCGTAGTCGTCGCCGCCCGAGAGCTGGCACAGCCGCCGCAGCGCCAGCGGCTGGGCGGCGAGCGCGGGGTGCAGGGGGATGGCGTCGGCATCGACCTCGGCGCCGACGCCGGAGGCGCTCAGCACATGGCCCAGGTCGCCCAGCAGGCCATCGGAGAGGTCGATGGCGGCGCTGGCCAGGCCGCGCAGCGCCAGGCCCAGGGCGACGCGCGGCACGGGGGCTTCCAGCGCCAGGCGGGCTGCGGCGCTGTCGTGCGGAGGCAGGCTGGCGCCGCGCAGCGCTTCCAACCCCAGCCGGGCCAGGCCCGGTGTGCCGCTGACCCAGATGCCGTCACCCGCGCGCGCGCCACTGCGCCGCAACGCCTGCCCGGCGGGCACCTCACCCAGCACGGTGATGCCGATGGTCAGCGGCCCAGCCGTGGTGTCGCCACCCACCAGCTCGATGCCGTGGACGTCAGCCAGCGCGTGCAGGCCTTGGGCGAAGGGGGCGAGAAAGGCCGCGTCGGCGCACGGCAGCGCCAGCGCCAGCAGGTAGGCGCGCGGCGTGGCGCCGCAGGCGGCCAGATCGGACAGGTTGACGGCCAGCGCCTTATGGCCCAGCCGCGCGGGTGGGTGGGTGGCGACGAAGTGGCGGCCCTCGACCAACAAGTCGGTGCTGACGGCCAGCGCCATGCCCGGCGTGGGGGCCAGCAGCGCGCAATCGTCGCCCACGCCCAGCACGGCACGCGGTGTGGGGCGATGAAAGTAGCGCGCAATCAGATCGAATTCGCCGAGCGTCATGCGGCGATTTTAGAATTCGCCCATGCTGACCTCTGCCGAAAAACAAGCCGAGCTGCGCCAGGCGGCACTCGAGTACCACGAGTTTCCGACGCCGGGCAAGGTGGCCGTCACGGCCACCAAGCAGTTGACCAACCAGCGCGATCTGGCGCTGGCCTATTCACCTGGCGTGGCAGCGGCCTGCGAAGAGATCGTGGCCGATCCGGCCAACGCCTTTCGCTACACCGCGCGCGGCAACCTGGTGGCCGTGGTCACCAACGGCACCGCCGTGCTGGGCCTGGGCGACATCGGGCCGCTGGCCTCCAAGCCGGTGATGGAAGGCAAGGGGGTGTTGTTCAAGAAGTTCGCCGGCATCGACGTGTTCGATCTGGAAGTGCGCGAGCACGACCCCGACAAACTGGTGGACATCATTGCGGCGCTGGAGCCGACGTTTGGCGGCATCAACCTTGAAGACATCAAGGCACCCGATTGCTTCTACGTTGAGCGCAAGCTGCGCGAGCGGCTGTCGATCCCGGTGTTCCACGACGACCAGCACGGGACGGCCATCGTGGTGGGCGCGGCGCTGCTCAACGGCCTGGAGGTGGTGGGCAAGCGCATCGAGGAGGTCAAGCTGGTGGCCTCGGGGGCGGGCGCGGCGGCGCTGGCCTGCCTGAATCTGCTGGTCAAGCTGGGGCTGCCGCGCCAGAACATCTGGGTGACCGATCTGGCGGGCGTGGTCTACCAGGGCCGCGCCGAGTTGATGGACCCCGACAAGGCCGAGTTCGCACAGGCCACCGACGCACGCACGCTGGCTGAGGTGATTGCGGAGGCCGACATTTTTCTGGGCCTTTCGGCAGGCGGCGTGCTCAAACCCGACATGGTGGCCACCATGGCGACGCGGCCGCTGATTTTTGCGCTGGCCAACCCCACGCCCGAAATCCTGCCCGAAGAGGTCAAGGCCGTGCGGGACGATGCGGTGATCGCCACCGGCCGCACCGACTACCCGAATCAGGTCAACAACGTCCTGTGTTTTCCGTACATCTTTCGAGGCGCCCTGGATTGCGGCGCCACCACCATCACCGATGCGATGGAGATTGCGGCCGTGCGGGCCATTGCCGAGTTGGCACGCGCCGAGCAAAGCGATGTGGTGGCCAGCGCCTACATGGGCGCCACGCTCTCGTTTGGGCCCGAGTACCTGATTCCCAAGCCGTTTGACCCCCGGTTGATGATGCAGATCGCGCCGGCGGTGGTGGAGGCGGCGCGCGCCAGCGGGGTGGCCCAGCGGCCCATTGAGGATCTTGCGGCCTACCGCGACAAGCTGCAGACCTTCGTCTACGCGTCCGGCACGGTGATGAAGCCCATCTACGCCATGGCCAAGCGGGCCAAGGGCAAGCGCATCGCCTACGCCGAAGGGGAAGACAGGCGCGTGCTGCGGGCGGCGCAGATTGCCGTTGACGAAGGCCTGGCCACGCCCGTGCTGATCGGGCGCACCAGCATCATCGAGGCCCGCATCCGGCAGTTGGGGCTGCGCCTGACGCCGGGGCAGGACGTGGAGTTGGTCAACATCGACGACGACCCGCGCTACCGCCAGTACTGGCAGGAGTACCACCGTCTGACCGACCGTCAGGGCGTGACCGCGCAGTTCGCCAAGATCGAGATGCGGCGGCGCCTGACGCTGATCGGCTGCATGTTGCTGCGCGACCGCCAGGTGGATGGCCTGATCTGCGGCACCTGGGGCTTCGTCGGCGCCCACCTGGAGTATGTGGACAACGTCATTGGCCGCCGCCGCGGTGTGGGCACCTATGCCTGCATGAATTGCCTCATCCTGCCGGGGCGGCAGGTGTTTCTGGTCGACACCCACGTCAACCACGAACCCAGCCCTGCGCAGTTGGCCGAGATCACTGTGCTGGCCGCTGAGGAAATGCGCCGCCTGGGCATCCAGCCCAAGGCCGCGCTGCTGTCGCATTCCAACTTCGGCTCCAGTCGCCACCCGGGCGCCGCCCGCATGCGCGAGGTGCTGCCCCTGGTGCAGGCCGCCGCGCCGTGGCTGGAGATCGACGGCGAAATGCATGGCGACGTCGCGCTGGACCCGCGGCTGCGCCAGGAAATCATGCCGCGCAGCACCCTGCAGGGCGAGGCCAACCTGTTGGTCTTTCCCAGCATGGATGCCGCCAACATCAGCTACAACCTGCTGAAAACAGCGGCTGGCGGCGGCATCGCCGTTGGCCCCATCCTGCTGGGCGCGGCGCAGCCAGTGCACATCCTGACCCCGTCGGCAACCGTGCGACGCATCGTCAACATGACCGCCCTCACCGTGGCCGACGCCAACGCGGGGCGCTGATAAAGCAGGCTTCAAAACGAGAGTGCGCACTCACCTCTAGCCCCATCGCCAGGCGGGGCTAGGGGTGTGGGGCTTGTGGTTTTGGCGCCAATTCGCTACCATCTCGCCCTTGGAGTTCAAGGGTTTCCCCTGCAATGCGCCCAGAGGCACCGCGACAGCGTTTGTCCCCCATGTGGCGCGGGTTGGCTGCCGTGGTGGTGGCCGCGACGATGGCGATCGTGGCCTATGGGCCGCGGCACCAGAGTCAGCTCGCGCCGTTTGCACAGGGTACACCCGCGCGGCCAACGCCGCAGGCCAGTGATGCACCGCATGAGGCGGTGGCACTGGCTCAGTTGCCGCCTGAAGCGCAACGCACCGCCCGGCTGATCCGTGCCGGTGGTCCTTTTCCCTATGAGAAGGATGCCACCGTGTTTGGCAACCGCGAGCGGCTGCTGCCGGTGATGCCCCGTGGCTTCTATCGCGAATATACCGTGCCGACGCCCGGTAGTCGCGACAGGGGCGCACGGCGCATCGTCTGCGGCGGGTGGCAGGCCCGCGAGCCAGACCATTGTTTTTACACCGACGACCACTACGTCAGCTACAGCCGCATCACGTGGTAAAGCGTCGGGTGCGAGATTCAGTCAAAACCGAAGGACGAGCGATCATGCAGCTGCAAACCATCCGCCCCAACATCGTGCAGGCCATCCGCGCCTACCGGGTGGACGATTTGATGCGCGCCGCGCAAGAGGCCGGCCAGCACTTTCTGTACGCCAACCTGGCCGAGGCCCAGAACAAGCAAGAAGTTCTGGACGCCATCGCCGCGTCGTTCATGTTCCCGGCGCACTTCGGCAAGAACCTGGATGCGCTCTATGACTGCATCACCGATTCGGTCAACAAGAGCGGGGCTCAGACCGGCTTCGTCGTGGTGCTGGAGCTGATTCCCGACAACGCCAAGTTCGACCGCGAGTTCCGTGAGCAGTTGCTGGACACCTTCCGCGAAGCCGCCGACTTCTGGGCCGAGCGCCGCGTGGCGTTCCGCTGCTTTTACTCCTTCGCCGTCGCCCCCAACCAGGACGACGCCTGGGAGCACACCATTGAAGTGGCCCAGACCAAGCCCATCAGCAAGGCCAGCGCCAAAGCGGGACTCAACCCCAACTTCGGCGTCAACATGCCGCTGATGAGCAGCGCGTTCGACACCTCGATGTGGCTGTCAGCCGCCTGAGCGAAGACGACGAGCGCCGCGCCGCCTGGAGCCGCCTCTGGGCCCAGGGCGGCGCCGGTTCGTTTCACGACCCCGCAGATGGTGACCTGCCGCTGCGCGCCCATTGGCAAACCTGGTTTGCCACCCTGCCAGCCCATGCCCATGTGCTGGACATCGCCACCGGCAACGGCATCTTGCCGCGCTGGCTGGTGACGGCTCACCCCACCGCCACTTGTGACGCCATCGATCTGGCGGCTATCCAGCCAGGGTGGCAAGATGAGCGCGTGCACTTTCATGCGGGCATGGCGGCTGAGCGACTGCCCTGGATCGATCCTCGGTTTGATGCAATTGTTAGTCAATTTGGTGCCGAGTATGGCGACCTGGATTCCATTTTTGACCAGATAGCTCGAATCGCACGCCCAAATGCACAATTGCGATTTGTGTCACACCATACCGAATCACTGCCAATCCAGCTTGCGATCGAGGAGATATCTCATATCGATTGGTTGATGCAGAAGGGCGGCTGGTTGGATGCATCAATCGACATGTTGATGCCCGTGAGCCTGTTGCGCGACCCGCAGTCTCAGCAACGGCTGCATAGCGACGCCACGCTTCAACTCGTTCGTCGCATCTATGACAACATGACTCACGACTTGGCAAATCGCATCAAAATGAGTCGTTGCCCTGATATTTTAATAGATGCGCATAACCAGACAACAAAAATATTCGATGAAACTTCCTATCACGGTCACAAGCATGGATATCAATTATCCTGCGAACTTATGCAGTGGCTGATTGATAGCAGATCTCGATTAAATGATATGCAACGGTGCGCGCTGGAAAGAAGAGATCTGGATCTAATCATACGGAAACTACGTCGATTGGGTTGCTCAACCTCCGAGTTCGACTTCTGCCAAGAGCGCGGCCATCTAATGGGTTGGCAAATATTCGCCACATATCCAGCATAAAAAAGGGCCCCGAAGGGCCCATTTTGTTTTACGGTGGAGGACGAATCAAAACCTCTGCGTATAGCGGAAATATGGCGTCCGGCCGTAAGAATCATACAGATAGAAGTTGAAGTTGCGCCCGTCATAGGGCACCAATGAGGGCGCCTTATTGCCAAGGTTAACCACACCCAATGTCAATTTGCCACCCTTGATAGGAGTATCCCAATCAACTTGCACATCATGGGTCACATAGGTGCCGACATAGTTCTTCTTCGCCACGGAGCCGTTCGAAGCGATCATGTTGATGTTCCACGCAACACCAAAATCACCCCACGACCAGCTATTATTCAAAGTGGCCCGATACTTGGGAGAGCCAAGTGTACCATTGTCATCAACATCATTCGTCTTGCTGGTCAGCACGTAGGAAAGCTGGAATTCATTCCGCAGCTTGCCATACTCACCTAACCCAAAATTGAGCAGCATGTTGAGGTCAATGCCCGACTTCTTAATTGTACCCTCGTTGGCATAACCGGCATTGACACGAGTGATAACACCGTTGGCATTCCGAATGACACCCAGCCCCGGCGGAATTGGGGTCGGATCCACTCCTCTTTCGCGGTCAACCAGTGTTGCGGCGCCAAGCGAAGAAATAGCATCACTCAGGCGAATGTTCCAATAGTCTGCACGAACAGACATCCACTCCACCGGGTCATAGGTGGCACCGAAGCTGAACTGACGTGACTTTTCCGATTTCAGATTCGGATTGGCTTGATAGTACGTATCAACCTGAACGTCATCCGTTTGGCATAGAACCGGATCACCACCGAATGCGATACAGGTCGGCGGATCAATCACAGAATCGGCAGAGAAAGTCGTCTTTTGATGCAAGATATTGATCGGCGGCGCGCGGAATCCGGTACCCACCGAAGCACGGAGGGCGAGTTCGCTTATAGGACGATACACCACCGAAGCTTTTGGCGAGAAGTCATTGCCATAATCATTATACTTTTCAAAGCGAGCGGCCAGGTCAACATCCAAACCCTTGACAACCGGCAGCAACCATTCCGCAGTGAGTGCCCCCACCTTACGGGTGCCTGCTGATGAATTCCCGGCTGATCCGCCGATCACACCAGCCTCCGACAGCGAGTCATAGATGTCAGCATAACGCTCATTGCGGACCTCACCTGCCACGTACAAGCTCGACATGCCACCGTCCATGCTGAACAAATCAAGGGTTACGTTGGCATAGGCCTCATTTTGCTTGTAATAGCTATCGCGGGAAATCGTCGCCTTCATGGCGCTCAAAACATCCGGATTGTTTTGGGTCGGATGAAGGATGTCGTATGTGCCATCGGCAATATATTGCGAAGCGATAGGAAGAACGACGAAGTTTCTTCCCAATTCAGTATACTTAGATTGACTGCTGCGAAGGCCAGCCGTCACATCATACTTGTCGAAAAGGCGACCCCGAACACCGACATCAATATCATACACATTACCATCCGACGTGGTATCCCGGTTTCCCAACCCAGCAAATCGATGAAGGAGCGTGATATCCGATCCATTATTGAGAAAATCGTTGGGACTCCCGGCCGGAATGACAGCCGCACCCAGCGAGGGCGCATACCGCCCAAAGCTCTCAACTCGACTTACAACTGTACTGACATACGTGGACCAATTTTCATCGATACGATACTCACCCTTGGCAAAAAAGGCTGAGTTGGTAATGGCAGCCTCATCCGCGGCAACCGCATTGAAGTTGTAGGAGCAGGTGCCGCCAGGCGTCAACCAATAGTTGCGATCGGTACATCCACCCGGGACGGCATGCAAGCCTTCGTCGTCGAGGTAGTTGTTACCATACGCAGAAACACCCGGATTTTGACCCCACGGCCGTTGACTTGTGAACACCATCTCGCGCTTCGTACGTGAAGCACCAAATAGCATGCTGCCTTTATCGCCCACGATGCCCGTCACGATTGACATCTCTTCGCGCTCGCCACCAGCGTTCTTCGGGTTCGAGTAGCCCACCATCGCCGACGTGCCCTCAAAATCCTTTTTCAGGATGATGTTGATCACCCCCGCGATGGCATCGGAGCCGTAAATAGCTGAAGCGCCGTCCGTCAGCACTTCAATTCGCTCGACCGCCGCCATCGGGATCGAGTTCATATCCACAGAGCTACCTACGTTGGGCGCTTTCACCACACGACGACCATCGATCAGCACCAGCGTGCGATCAGAGCCCATGCCACGCAAGTCCACCCCAGCATATGCTTGGGCCGAACTACCCGACTGTGGACGAAAGTTGCCCGACGAAGAAAAGGTGGAGCTACGAACGAACTCCGCGACGGTGACCGCACCGCTCTTGTCAAGTTGCTCACGCGTCACCACCGTAACCGGCAAAGAGCCTTCGGTCTCCGCACGCTTGATGCGCGAGCCCGTGATCTCCACACGCTGCGGTTTGGCGGCCGGCGCCTCGTCCGGGGTGGTTTGGGCGTCCTGCGCGTACACCGAACCTGCAAAAGCCGCCAACACGGCGGCGCAGAGTTGAGTTTTCTTGAACATGATCTCTCCAACTGATGAACCAGCGAAACAGCCCCCACACCACTTGTGAACGAATGTGACGGCCATGGCGCCCGCTTAGGGCACTGGACGATTGTGTCCGAGCGTTGCGGAAGAATTTCCTACGGGAAACCCTTGAACGTTGCGGCCAGCCAACAGCCGCTTACACGCCGCGAGCGCGATCGGCGTAGAAGCGGGTGCGCAGGGCGGTGAAGGTGCCGGCCTCCAGGGCATCGCGCACCTCTTGCATCAGGTTCAGGTAGTAGTGCAGGTTGTGGATGGTGGCCAGCATGGGGGCCAGCATCTCGCCGCAGCGTTCCAGATGGTGCAGGTAGGCGCGGCTGAAAGCACCTTCCTTGCAGGTGTAACAAGTGCAGGTTTCGTCGATGGGCCGGGGGTCGCTCTTGTGGCGGGCGTTGCGGATCTTCAGGTCACCAAAGCGGGTGAACAGGTGGCCGTTGCGGGCGTTGCGGGTGGGCATGACGCAGTCGAACATGTCTACGCCGGCGGCCACGCCTTCAACCAGATCTTCGGGCGTGCCCACACCCATCAGGTAGCGGGGTTTGTGCGGCGGCAGGCAGTGCGGCGTGTGGGCCATGATGCGGCGCATGTCGTCCTTGGGCTCACCCACGCTGACGCCGCCCACGGCGTAGCCGGGCAGGTCAAGGTCCACCAGCGATGCCAGCGACGCCTCGCGCAGGCTCTCGAACATGCCGCCCTGGACGATGCCGAAGAGCGCGTTGGGGTTGGCCAGACGCTCGAACTCGGCCTTGGAGCGCCGGGCCCAGCGCAGGCTGAGTTCCATCGAGGCCCGCGCCTCGCGCTCGGTGGTCAGGCGGCCGTCGGTGGCATACGGCGTGCATTCGTCGAACTGCATGACGATGTCGGCGTTCAGCGTGGTCTGCACCTGCATGGAGACCTCGGGCGTCAGAAACAGCTTGTCGCCGTTGACGGGCGAGGCGAAGCGCACGCCCTCTTCGCTGATCTTGCGCATGGCGCCCAGGCTCCAGACCTGAAAGCCACCTGAGTCGGTCAGGATGGGCCGCTCCCAGCGCTCGAAGCCGTGCAGGCCGCCAAACGCGCCGATCACGTCCAGCCCCGGGCGCAGCCACAGGTGAAAGGTGTTGCCCAGGATGATTTGTGCCCCCATGTCGCGCAGCGACTGGGGCAGCACGCCCTTGACCGTGCCGTAAGTGCCCACCGGCATGAAGATGGGGGTTTCAACCACCCCGTGGTTGAGTCTCAGGCGGCCGCGCCGCGCGTGGCCGTCGGTGGCCAGGACCTCAAATGCCAGCATGGGGCGGATTGTCGCCGCCGCCCGAGCGGGTCAGCCACATGGCATCGCCATAGCTGAAGAAGCGGTAGCGCTGCGCCACGGCATGGCGGTAGAGCGCCATGATGTGGGCGTGCCCGGCCAGCGCCGACACCAGCATCAGCAACGTGCTTTGCGGCAGATGGAAGTTGGTCAGCAGTGCATCCACCACCCGGAACCGGTAGCCCGGCGTGATGAAAAGCTGGGTCTCGCCTTGGGTCGGTGCCAACGCACCGCCCGCTGCCGCCGACTCCAGTGCTCGCAGCGCTGTGGTGCCGATGGCCACCACGCGGCCGCCGCGCGCACGGCATGCGGCCACGGCCTGCACGGCGTCCGCGCCCACGCGAAACCACTCGCTGTGCATCTGATGGCGCGCCAGGTCGTCCTCGCGCACGGGCTGGAAGGTGCCGGCGCCCACGTGCAGCGTCACCCGCGTCTGGGCCACCCCGCGCGCCAGCGCCGCCGCCAGCAGCGCCTCATCAAAATGCAGCGAGGCCGTGGGCGCGGCTACGGCACCCGGGTGCTGGGCAAAGATGGACTGGTAGCGCGCCGCGTCTTCGGCGTTGTCGGCATGGGTGATATAGGGCGGCAGCGGCACATGGCCGTGGGCGTCCAGCAGCGCCAGCACATCGCCTTGCTCGAACTGCAGGTGGAACAGACTGCCCTCGGGCCCGACGCGACCCAGTACCCGGGCCGTGCAGGCCTCGCCAAAACCCAACACATCACCGGGTTTGGGGGTCTTGCTGGCCCGCACATGGGCCCAGACCTCGCCAGGTGCCGCCAACAGCCGCTCGACCAGCGCCTCCACCTTGCCACCGCTGGCCTTGTGTCCCAGCAGCCGGGCCTTGATGACGCGGGTGTCGTTGAAGACCAGCAGGTCGCCCGGCTGCAGCAGCGCGGGCCAGTCGCGCATCTGGCGATCCACCGGCGCCGCCCCACTGCCATCAAGCAACCGCGCCCCGCTGCGTTCGGGTGCGGGGTGCTGGGCAATCAGATCGGTCGGCAGCGCGAAATCGAAGTCGCTGCGCGAGAGCCTCACGGCTGCTCGGCGGTCCCCACCGGCGGCGTCGCGCCGGCGGCAGCGACCGTGTCGGAGCGGTCCCATGCCCAGGCCAGGGCCACGCCCGTACCCAGCACCACCGTCAACACGAGGAACACGCGGGCAAGCAGGCGGACGGCAGACGACATGGCGGACAACGCTCCAGAGCAAAAATCAGTTGGCGCGCATTTTCCAGCCACAACAGGCACTTGCAACGCCTTGCTCATAAATTGCGTGCATTTCGCCCGTTGCCGTGGCACAAAATCCACAGCCATGCCTGCGCCCACTCCGCCGTCTCCAGCCCGCAGCGGCCCCGCCCAGGCGCTGGCCAAGCTGGGGTTGACCCGGCCGGAAGCGCTGGCGCTGCATCTGCCGCTGCGCTGGGAGGACGAGACCCGGCTGAGTCACGTGGCACGCCTGCTGCCGGGCCAGACGGCCCAATTGGACGTGACCGTGGCGGCCAGCCGGGTGGCGGGCCAGGGTCTGCACCGGGTGCTGCACCTGACCGTGACCGACGCGGCGGGCGATGCACTGATGCTGCGCTTCCTGCGCCACTACCCCAACCAGGTCAAGGCGTGGGCGGTGGGACGCCGCCTGCGCGTGCGCGGCGAGGTGCGCGGCGGCCTGCTGGGCCTGGAGATGGTGCATCCCGCCGTGCGGCTATTGACCGACGGTGAGCCCGCACCACTGCCCACCACGATGACGCCGGTCTACCCGGCAAGCGCCGGATTGCCTCAAGCCTATGTGCGCAAGGCCGTGGATGCCGGCCTTGCGCGTGCCGATCTGGCCGAAATCCTCCCCCCCCAGGCCGTGCCCACTGGCCTGCCCACGTTGCGCGAGGCGCTGGCCTATCTGCACCACCCGCCGGCCGACGCGCCGCTGGCCACGCTGGCCGAGCGCAGTCACCCCGCCTGGCAGCGGCTGATCTTCGAAGAATTGCTGGCGCAGCAGCTCTCCCAGTGGCAGGCCCGGCGCGAGCGCGAGCGGCGCCATGCCCCTGCGTTGGTTGCGCGTGCCGGTAGCGCCCACGACGCCTTGCTGGGCACGCTGCCGTTTGCCCTCACCGCCGCCCAGCAGCGGGTGGCAGATGACATCAGCGCCGACCTCGCCCGCACCCGTCCCATGCACCGGCTGCTGCAAGGCGATGTGGGCGCCGGCAAGACCGTGGTGGCGGCGCTGGCCGCACTGCGCGCCGTCGACGCCGGCTGGCAATGCGCGCTGATGGCCCCCACCGAAATCCTGGCCGAGCAGCATTTCGGCAAGCTGCGCGAATGGCTGGCCCCCCTGGGCCTGCCCGTGGCCTGGCTCACCGGCAGCCGCAAAGGCCGCGCCCGGGCCGCGCAGATCGAGGCCCTGGCCAGTGGCAACACCCTGCTCGCCGTGGGCACGCAGGCCGTCATTCAGGAGGGCGTGCGCTTTGCGCGGCTGGGCTTGGCCATCGTTGACGAACAGCACCGCTTCGGCGTCGCCCAGCGTCTGGCGTTGCGCCAGGGCGAGGGCAGCTTCGAGCCTCATCTGCTGATGATGAGCGCCACCCCCATCCCGCGCACGCTGGCCATGACGCAACTGGCCGACGTCGACGTCAGCACCATCGACCAGTTGCCCCCGGGCCGCACCCCCATCCTGACCAAGGTGCTCAGCGACGCCCGAAGGCCGCAAGTCATCGAGCGGGTGCGCGCGCAAATCGACGCCGGCCGCCAGGCCTACTGGGTCTGCCCGCTGATCGAGGAGTCCGAAAAGCTCGATCTGCAGACCGCCATCGCCACCCGCGCCGACCTCTGCGCGGCCCTGCCCGGCATTCAGGTCGGCCTGCTGCACGGCCGGCTCAAGGCCGCCGACAAAGCCGCTGTCATGCAGGCCTTCGCGGCCAACCACATCCAGGTGCTGGTGGCCACCACCGTGGTCGAGGTGGGTGTGGACGTACCCAACGCCAGCCTGATGATCATCGAGCATGCCGAGCGCTTTGGCCTGGCCCAGTTGCACCAGTTGCGCGGCCGCGTGGGCCGTGGGGCGGCGGCCAGTGCCTGCGTGCTGCTGCACAGCCCTCCACTTTCATCTGCCGGTCGCGAGCGGCTGCGCGCCATGCTGGAAACCAGCGACGGCTTCGAGATCGCCCGCCGCGACCTGGCCTTGCGCGGCCCTGGTGAATGGCTGGGTACGCGCCAATCCGGCGCCGGCATCCTGCGCTTTGCCGAGCCTGAGCGCGATGCGGGCTGGCTGGATCAAGCCCGCGCCACCGCCGTCCACCTCTGGCAACACCACCCGGCCATCGCCCGCGCCCAAGTCACCCGCTGGTTTGGCGCCGAGCTGGACTGGGCGCGAGCCTGAACGCACTGCGGAACTAGGGGGGAAGGGGCAGCAACCAGGGTTACCCCGCATCACGGCGCGCTGGCGGCCTGCTCGAATTCAGTTACACATTTCCGCCCTGGAGACCGGTATGCGAGCCCTGTCGTTTCGCCCCCACCTGTTGACGCTCACCGCCGCCGTGGCGCGCGGCGGCCATCAAACCCACGACGACCAAGCCAAGGCTGCGGCCAATGCCTGAGGCGCCGCGGACGTGAACTGACCCCGACCCCCATTCCCAACCCAACCACCAACCGACCGACCACCCACAAGGCGGCGGCCTGGTGGCCCGTAACCCCGCTTCCCTTCCCTCACCAAAAACAGGAGCTTTCCATGCGTTCACTCAACTTTCGTCCCCACCTGCTGGCGCTCGCCGCCACCCTGAGCACGGCCGCCCTGGCCGCGCCTGATGCCAACCATCCGGCCGTGGCCCGCGCGCTGGGGCATCTGCAAAGCGCCGACATCGCCGCTCGCGCCGGCACCAGCGGCCACACCTTCAACGTGCGTGACGTCATCGTCGATGCCAACGGCAGCGAACACGTGCGTTTCGCCCGCGACTACCTGGGCCTGCGCGTCATCGGCGGCGACCTGGTGGTGCACAGCAATGCCGGCGGTGCCCTCACCGCCATCTCGGAAACCTTGAACAGCGCACCCGCGCTGTCGGTGACCCCGACATTGTTGGCCGATGCCGCCTCCAGCGCCGCCCTGACCGCCATGGGTGACGACGCCGCCACCGAGGCCCGCAGCCAGAGCCTGGCTGCCGAGCGGGTGATCTATGCCCGCAGCGCCAAGCCCCAACTGGCCTGGGCCATCACCGTGCCCAGCCGCCATCTGGGCATGGTGGCCAATGAAATCGTCATCATCGACGCCCATCGCGGCAAGGTGCTGGACCGCTGGAGCGACACCCAGACCTACGACGCCCCCATGACCGGCAAGACCCAGTACAGCGGCAACGTGTCGCTGCGTGGCGACAAGCAAGCCGACGGCAGCTATGTGCTGCGCGACCTCACCCGTGGCGGCCACAAGACCGTCGACCTCAACGGCGGCCAACTGGGCTCCAACGGCGGCACCTTGATCACCAGCGCCACCGCCACCTACGGCAACGGCAAACACAGCAAGAAGACGGCCAACCTGACCGACGCCGCCGACGCCACCTACGGCCACGCGATGACCTGGGACTACTACCTCAACGTGCTGGGACGCAACGGCATCGCCAACGACGGCGTGGGCGCCACCTCCAAGGTGCACGGCGGCACCGGCCCCTTCGGTCTGTTCTACAACGCCTCGTGGAGCGACAGCTGCTTTTGCATGTCCTACTCCAAGATGAAGGACCGCAGCAATCCTGGCCTCCTGGGGCTGGACGTGGCCGGCCACGAGATGACCCACGGCGTGACCTCGCGCACGGCCGGCCTGATCTACTCCCAGGAGTCCGGCGCCCTCAACGAGTCCATTTCCGACATGATAGGCAACATGGTCGAGGCCTACGCCAACAACCCGGCCGACCCGGTCGATGGCGACATCGGCGAGCAGATGTTCCCCACCGCCCCGCTGCGCCGCATGTACCAGCCCAATCTGGATGGCGCGTCGGCCGACTGCTACTACCCCACCGTGGGCAGCCTGAACGTGCACTACTCATCCGGTGTGGGCAACCACTTCTTCTACCTGCTGTGGCAGGGCAGCGCCCCGGCTGGCGGCAAGACCTCGCCGTCGTGCAAGGCCGGCGACACCAAGACAGCCACGGGCGGCGTGGGCAATCTGGCCGGCATTGGGGCCGATGCGGCGGCCAAGATCATCTACCGTGCGCTCAGTGTCTACATGACCTCCAACACCAACTACGCGGCCGCCCGCGTGGCCACGCTGAAAGCGGCCAACGACCTGTACGGCAGTGGCAGCACGCAAGCCATGGCCGTCGCCAATGCCTGGAGCGCCGTGGGCGTGAACTGAACGCGAGCCTGCGCTTGCCCTGAACGGCGCCTGCGGGTGCCGTTTTTTGTGGGTGGACAATCGTGGGCCATGACGCTGACCGAACTCCGATACGTGGTGGCCGTGGCGCGCGAACGCCATTTCGGCCGCGCCGCACAAGCCTGCCACGTGGCCCAGCCCACGCTGTCGGTGGCCGTCAAAAAACTGGAGGACGAACTGGGCGGCAAGCTGTTCGAGCGTGGCAGCGGCGATGTCTCGCCCACACCGCTGGGCGAGGCCGTGGCCCGCGAGGCCCAGCAGGTGCTGGAGCAGGTGCAGGGCATCAAGGCGCTGGCGCAGCGCGCGCAGGATCCGCTGGCGGGGCCACTGACGCTGGGGGTCATCTACACCATAGGCCCCTATCTGCTGCCCAAGCTGGTGCGTCAGATCATTGCCCGCACGCCGCAAATGCCGCTGGTGCTACAGGAGAACTTCACCGTCGCGCTGCTGGAGATGCTGCGCCACGGCGAGATCGACTGCGCCATCCTGGCCGAGCCCTTCCCCGACGCCGGCCTGGCGGTGGCGCCGCTCTACGACGAGCCCTTCCAGATCGCCCTGCCGCGCACCCACCGGCTCGCCAAAGAGTCATCCATCAGCGCCGAGCAGCTCAAGCGCGAGACCATGCTGCTGCTGGGTCACGGTCACTGCTTTCGCGATCAGGTGCTGGACGTATGCCCCGAGTTCGCCCGCTTTGGCGGCGATGGCGACGGCCCCCGGCACGGCTTCGAGGGCTCGTCGCTGGAGACCATCAAGCACATGGTGGCCTCGGGCATGGGCGTCACGGTGGTGCCACAGCTGTCCATCCCGGCGGCGGCCGACCCCCATGTGGTCTACATCCCGTTCACCCCGCCCGCCCCCTCGCGGCGCGTGGTGCTGGTGTGGCGGCGCAGCTTCACCCGCTACGAGGCCATCGCCGCGCTGCGCAACGCCGTGGTGTCGCTCAAGCTCCACGGCATCAGCTGGGCCACGCCCAAATGAAACACGCCAGCCGGGTGGCTGGCGTGAGGTGGGTGAACCCGGGTCCGCGACTTACAGCAGCGTGTCGGCGTTCACGTAGGTGTAGCCCAGGTCGCGCGCCACGGCCTCATAGGTCACCTTGCCCAGTGCCACGTTGAGGCCTTCCTTCAGATAGGGGTTGGCCTTGAGCGCGGCCTTCCAGCCCAGCTCGGCCAGGGCCACGCCATGGCCGATGGTGGCGTTGTTCAGCGCGAAGGTCGAGGTGCGGGCCACGGCACCGGGCATGTTGGCCACGCAGTAGTGCACCACGCCGTCCACCACGAAGGTCGGCTCTGCGTGCGTGGTGGCGTGCGAGGTCTCGAAGCAGCCACCCTGGTCGATGGCCACGTCCACCATCACCGCACCCTTTTTCATGCAGCGCACCATGGACTTGGTCACCAGCTTGGGGGCCGCCGCGCCGGGGATCAGCACGCCGCCGATCACCAGGTCGCTCTCCAGCACCTTCTCTTCCAGCGCCTGGGCGGTGGAGTACAGCGTCTTGATGCGGTTGCCGTAGATCAGGTCCAGGTGGCGCAGGCGGTCGACGTTCTTGTCCAGCACCGTCACGCGGGCGCCCATGCCCACGGCCATCTGCATGGCGTGGGTGCCCACCACACCGGCACCGATGATCAGCACATGCGCCGGCTCCACGCCCGGCACGCCGCCCAGCAGCACGCCCATGCCGCCCTTGGATTTCTCCAGGTGCGCGGCACCGGCCTGGATGGACATGCGGCCGGCCACCTCGCTCATGGGGGCCAGCAGCGGCAGCCCGCCGCCCGGGCCGGTGATGGTTTCGTAGGCAATGCAGACGGCACCGCTCTTGACCAGCGCAGCGGTCTGCTCGGGGTCCGGCGCCAGGTGCAGGTAGGTGTAGAGGATCTGGCCTTCGCGCAGCATCGCGCATTCCACCGGCTGCGGCTCCTTGACCTTGACGATCATGTCGGCCTTGGCAAACACCTCGGCCGCATCCTTGGCGATGCTGGCACCGGCCGCCGTGTAGTGGGCATCGTCGAAGCCCACCCCGGCGCCCGCGCCGGTCTGCACCAGCACCTCGTGACCGCGCGAGGTGAACTCGCGCACGCTGGCGGGCGTCAGGCCCACCCGGTATTCATGGTTCTTGATTTCTTTGGGGCAACCGATGCGCATACTGTGTCTCCATATCAGCGTTTGGGATGGGCCGCGATGTTGGGCCTTGCCTCGCCACCTTTCAAGAGGCATTGAAAACTTTGTGGCGCCATTAGGCCAGCTAATAATGCCTGATGCACACGCTGGACCCCGCCGGACTGGATTGCCTGGCTGCCCTGGCCGACACCGGCAGCTTCGAGCGCGCCGCGCAGCGGCTGTCCATCACCCAGTCGGCCGTGTCGCAGCGCCTGCGCGGGCTGGAGACCCTGGTGGGCCACCCGCTGGTGGTGCGCGCCCGGCCGCTGCGCATGACCGAGCCGGGCATGGTGTTGCTGCGCTACGCCCATCAGATGCAGGCGCTGCGCGCCGAAGCCGCGCGTGAACTGGGCGCCACGCTGACACGCGCCCTGCGCCTGCCCATCGCCGTCAACGCCGACAGCCTGGCCACCTGGGTGCTGCCGGCGCTGGATACCCTGGTGCAGCGCAGCCTGGGCCAGGGTCACGGGCTGGAATTCATCGTCGATGACCAGGACTTCACCCACGACTGGCTGCGCCGCGGCGAGGTGCTGGGCTGCGTCAGCTCGGTGGCACAGCCCCTGCAGGGGGCGCTGTGCCAGCCGCTGGGGCAGATGCGCTATGGCGCCGTGGCAGCCCCGGCTTTCATGGCCCGTGCGCTGCCCGGTGGCCTCTCGCGCAGCACCTTCGCGCAGGCCCCGTTTCTGGTCTTCAACCGCAAGGACGACATGCAGGCGCAGTGGGTAGCCCAGGCGTTCGGCGTGACCGCCCCCAGGCTGCAGGAGCGCTGTGTGCCCAGCAGCGAGGCCGGCGCCCGCGCCGCCGCCATGGGCTGGGGCGTGGCCGTGCTGCCCGAGTTGCTGGCCGCCCCGCTGATCGCCAGCGGCGACCTGGTGGCCTTGCTGCCCGACGTCACGCTCGACGTGGCCCTGCATTGGCATCAGTGGAAACTGGGCGCCCACGACAGCGCATCCACCCCACCTCGCCACCTGGGCCTGGTGGATGAAATCGGCCAGGCCGTGATCGAAGGCGCACGCCGGGTGCTGCGCCAGCCTCAATAATTCCGGCCATGATTCGCTTGCTGGTCGGCTTGGGCAACCCAGGCCCTGAATACGCCGCCACCCGCCACAACGTGGGCTTTTGGTGGCTGGAGGGCGCCGCGCGGCGCCTCAACGCCCTGCTGTCGGCCGACCGCAGCTACCACGGTCTGGTGGCGCGCGTGAACCACCAGGGCGAGGCGCGCTGGCTGATTCAGCCCATGACCTATATGAACCTCTCGGGCAAGGCGGTGGCCCCGCTGGCGCGCTTTTTCAAGATCGCGCCGGAAGAGATCCTGGTCGTGCACGACGAGCTGGACCTCCCCCCGGGCCAGATGAAGCTCAAGCAAGGCGGCGGCAACGGCGGCCACAACGGCCTCAAGGACATCCAGGCCCAGCTGGGCAGCGCCAACTTCTGGCGCCTGCGCATCGGCATCGGCCACCCCGGCCATCGCGAGGCCGTGGTGGGCTATGTGCTGGCCAAGCCCTCGGCCACTGACCGCGACGCCATCGAAGGCAATGTGGACGACGCGCTGGCCCAGCTTGACCTGCTGCTGGCCGGCGACATGGTGGCCGCGCAGACCCGACTGCACGGCAAGCCGGCCAAACCGGCGCCGGCTCCATGAAGCCGCACCTGCTCGGCCTGTGGCTATTGGCCGCCAGCGCCCAGGCCGGCACCGTCTACCGGTGCGGCACCAACTATCAGGACACGCCCTGCCCAGCCAGTCAACCCGGCCAGGTGATAGAGGCAGACGACAGCCGCAGCGCCGCCGACCGCAAGGCGGCCGAAGTGGCTGCTCGCGCAGAGGCGCGCCGGGCCGAGGCGCTGCGAACCGAGCGCCATGCGCGGGAACGGGAGGCCGCCAAGGTGGTGCGAGCCCAGGCCAAGGCCGCCAAACCTGTGGCCCTGGCCGCATCCAGACCCGCTCCTGCTGAAAAGCCGGTTCTCTATCGCCCGCTGCCGGCCAGCGGTCCTCGCCCCTGAACCACCGCACGGTCACGCCGCCCGATCACTGCCTGCCGCCGCCGGGGGTGCAACGTCGCGTCACTGGCGCTGGCGATCCAGCCGATGATGCTCGCGCATGTCGATGGCGGTCTTCAGCAAGCCCACCATGCCCAGGCCAAAGGCCACCAGACCCAGCGAAAGCTGGTTGAGCGCGGTGCTGTCCGCCAGATAGGCACCCACCAGGCCAAGCGCCATGGTGCCCAGCGCATAGGCCGCCAGCACCACCAGCATCCAGCGGCCTTTGCGCGGGTCTTGCCAGACCCTGCGCGACAGCTCGTTCTGGGTCTTGGTCGGGTCTTGCAAGGACGACAGACCCACGCCGACGCCCATGTAGAGCATGGCGTAGTTCCAGTCGTCGAAAAGGGGCGCCCAGCCCGTCTGGCGCAGGGCCGGCATCGCCAGCATCGATTTGCACACATAGCCCAGCGCCACCAGCATGGCCGGGTATTGCAGGTAACTCAACCACTGGAAAGCATCGCGCATGGCGATGCGTCGCCACGCGGGTTGATCGGTTGCCATACACGGTCCCATTTCTCTCGGTCACGTCGATGATGGGCGCATTGTCAACAAGAGCCAGCAGCCCTCGCCGCCGACTTACCGCACCGCGACACCACCAAACCACTGACGCCCCCGCGCCGCAGGGTCGTAGCTCACGTGCACGCGCTCGGCCGGTCGCGCCAGCACCTCGGCCACGACAAGGGTCAGGGCGCAGGCCTCAGCGGCCAGCGCATCGCCCGTGGGGGGCTCGCGGTGCAGCACCTGGACGAACACCGGCCACTTGCCGGGGAGGGGCAGCACATCGTTTTCGGCATAGTCCTCGGGTGCGAGGCGCAAGAGCCGCACCCAGACACGGCCCGGCTCGGTTCGCCAGTACGTACCCAGCCGGTCCGACAGCCGCTGGGCCGCGCCCTCGGGGACGTCACCCACGCAGGTCAGGGTCAGAATCGGCATGGCCGGCTCTCCCGCGCCCGCCATGGGCGCCGCCATCGGATTGTGCGCCGAGGCCTTTGCATCGCCACGCCACTCGACTACCGTGTCGCCCAACCACCCGAGGAGCCTTCTGATGCCGTCCACCGTTCACCTCCACCGCGTGCTGCGCGCGCCGCCCGAGCGCATCTACCGCGCCTTTCTCGACCCCGCCGCCCAGGCCAAATGGCTGCCACCCTATGGCTTCACCTGCACCGTCCATGAGTTGGATGCGCGGGTGGGCGGGCGCTTTCGGGCCAGCTTCACCAACTTCAGCAAAGGCCAGTCGCACAGCTTCGGCGGCCAGTACCTTGAGCTGGTGCCGGGCGAATTGCTGCGCTACAGCGACGTGTTCGACGACCCCAACCTGCCCGGCCAGATGGTGACCACCGTTCGGCTGCGCCCGGTGGTCTGCGGCACCGAGATCCAGATCGAGCAGGCCGGCATCCCCGACATGATTCCGGCCGAGATGTGCCACCTGGGCTGGCAGGAGTCGCTGGCGCAACTGGCGCTGCTGGTGGAGCCGGACATTCCCGCCGAATGAACGGGCGCTGGCAACGGCCTCAAGCCGTGGCCAACCCGCCCGCGTAAGCCTCCAGGCCCAGCGCCACCACGGTGGCCACGTCGGCCCCCACCTCATCGCGGAACTCTGTCTCGGCCTGCGCCACGGCCGCGTGAAACGCCGCCAACCAGTCCAGCCCCATGGGCGTGAAGCGGATCAGGCGCGCGCGTGCATCGCGCGGGTCGGGCTCGCGGCCGACCAGTCCCCAGGCCGCGCACTGGTCCACCAAGTCGGCCATGGCCTGCTTGCTCATGCCGGCGCGCGCGGCCAGGTCGGTCAGCCGATCGCCAGCCAGACGCAGATGGCGGGTGATGTGGATGTGGGCGGCGCTGACCTGCTCGCGTGCCGCCAGGTTGGCCAGGGCCAGCGGCGCCTGCGGGCTTTTGGCCATCAGGTGCAGCACGCGGGCATCAAAGCGGCGCATCGCGTGGCCCAGCAGCCGGCCCAGATGGGTCTGACGCCAGCCGTCGTTCAGAGCAGGATCCATGCTTTGATTGTCAGTCAAACTGACCAAATTGCGATGGATTCCGTTTTGACCCCCCTCTAAACTACTGTTCAAGTATCCAGTTATCCAAACCCGAGGATTTTTGTCATGAACGCTCCCACCGCCGCCTCCGCCCTCAACCCCGACAAGGCCAAAGCCCTGGCCGCTGCGCTGGCGCAGATCGAAAAACAGTTCGGCAAGGGCTCCATCATGCGCCTGGGCGAGGGCGAGGTGGCCGAGGACATCCAGGTCGTCTCCACCGGGTCGCTGGGCCTGGACGTGGCGTTGGGCGTGGGCGGCCTGCCGCGCGGCCGGGTGATTGAAATCTATGGTCCCGAGTCCAGCGGCAAGACCACGCTGACCCTGCAGGTGGTGGCCGAGATGCAAAAGCTCGCCGGCGTCGCCGCCTTCATCGACGCCGAACACGCGCTGGACGTGCAGTACGCGCAAAAGCTCGGCGTCAACCTGCAGGACCTGCTGATCAGCCAGCCCGATACCGGCGAGCAGGCGCTGGAGATCGTCGATTCGCTGGTGCGCTCGGGCGCCGTCGACCTGATCGTGATCGACTCGGTGGCTGCGCTGACGCCCAAGGCCGAAATCGAGGGCGAAATGGGTGACCAACTGCCCGGCCTGCAGGCGCGGCTGATGAGCCAGGCCCTGCGCAAGCTCACCGCCACCATCAAGAAAAGCAACTGCACCGTCATCTTCATCAACCAGATCCGCATGAAGATCGGCGTCATGTTCGGCAGCCCCGAAACCACCACCGGCGGCAACGCGCTGAAGTTCTACGCCTCGGTGCGGCTGGACATCCGCCGCATCGGCTCCATCAAGAAGGGCGACGAAATCATCGGCAACGAGACCCGCGTCAAAGTGGTCAAGAACAAGGTCAGCCCGCCGTTCAAGGAGGCCGTGTTCGACATCCTCTATGGCGAGGGCACCAGCCGCGAGGGCGAAATCATCGACCTGGGCGTGGCGGCCAAGATCGTGGACAAGGCCGGTGCCTGGTATTCGTACCAGGGCGAAAAAATCGGCCAGGGCAAGGACAACTCGCGCGAGTTCCTCAAAGAAAACCCCGATCTCGCCCGGGAGATTGAGAACAAGGTGCGCGAGGCGCTCGGCGTGCCGCTGCTGCAAGAAACGGTGGCATCGGAGTAACCCACACCTTGTTTCGGCGCAGGCTCATGGCGGCAGAGCCGACGTGAAGGCCGCAGCCCAAATCGTCATCCCATGTCACAAACCCAATGACCCCCGCCCTCACCATCGCCCAACAACTCTGGGCTCTGTACCAGGCCCGCCGCTGGCGCGAGGCGCGTGAGCTGTTCGCCCCCGACGCCATCTGCGACTGGCCAGCCACGTGCGAGCGCTACACCGGCGCCGAGGCCATCGTCCACGTCAATGCCGTCTACCCCGAGGGCTGGACCATCCATCTGTTGGACGCCCAGCCACTGCCCGACGGCCGCGCGTTGACGCTGGTGCGCGTGGACCAGGCAGGTCAGTCCTTTTACGCCACCAGCTTTTTTACCGTCACGGACGGGCACATCACGGGGCTGATCGAATACTGGGCCGATACCCAAACACCCCCCGCTTGGCGGGAGGGCTTGCCCGGACGCAGCCTCCTGCCACCATGACCCTGCGTGCACCCCCCTCGCTCAAGGCCCGCGCCATCGCCCTGCTGGCCCAGCGCGAGCACAGCGTGGCCGAATTGCGCCGCAAGCTGGGCGCGCGGGCCGACGAGGGCGACGATGTGGAGGCGCTGCTGACCTGGCTGCAAGATCAGGGCCATCTGAGCGACGCCCGCTTTGCTGCCTCGCGCGTGCACCTGCGCGCGCACAGCCATGGTGCGGCGCGCATCCGCCAGGAGTTGGCCCAGCATGGCGTGCCGCTCGATGCCGAGACGGCGGCCCAGCTGCGCGCCAGCGAGGCCGAACGCGCCCGAGCCGTGTGGCAGAAAAAGTTCGGCGCCGTGGCGCCCGACCTGGCCGGCCGCGCCAGGCAGATGCGCTTTCTGATCACGCGCGGCTTCGCCCCCGATGTGGTGCGGCGCTTGTGCGCCGGCCTCGACGAGCGGTAACACCCGTCCTGCTGCGCCGCAGCACGAGCGTGCTAGAGTTCTCCGGTAGTGTCGGCTCCCGTCGTCAGGTTGACGCCAAGTTGCGCCCTGACAATGCCGACTTCGGTCCGTTTTCACGAATCAACCCTGAGAATCCCTCATGAAGATCCACGAGTACCAAGGCAAGGAAGTACTGCGCCAGGCTGGCGTGCCGGTGCCGCGCGGTTATCCCGCGTTCACCGTGCAGGAAGCCATTGAAGCCGCGCAGAAGCTGGGCGGCAACGTGTGGGTGGTCAAGGCCCAGATCCATGCCGGCGGCCGCGGCAAGGGCGGCGGCGTCAAGCTGGCCCGCTCGCTGGACGAGGTCAAGCAACTGGCCAATGAAATCCTGGGCATGCAGTTGGTGACCCACCAGACCGGCCCGGGCGGCCAGAAGGTGCGCCGCCTCTTGATCGAAGAGGGCGCCGACATCAAGAAAGAGTATTACGCTGCTGCGCTGACCGACCGCGCCACGCAGAAGGTGGCGCTGATGGCCTCTTCCGAGGGCGGCATGGACATTGAAGAGGTGGCGCACAAGACGCCCGAGAAGATCATCAAGGTTTTCGTCGATCCGCTGCTGGGCATCACCGACGCGCAGGCGCTCGAGCTGGCGCAAGGCATCGGCGTGCCGCCGGCCTCGCAGGCCCAGGCAGTGGACGTGTTCAAAAAGCTCTACCAGTGCTACATGGACACCGACGCCAGCCTGGCCGAGATCAACCCGCTGATTCTGGAGGGCAACGGCGCCATCAAGGCGCTGGACGCCAAGTTCAACTTCGACAGCAACGCGCTGTTCCGCCATCCCGAGATCGTGGCCTTTCGCGATCTGGACGAGGAAGACCCGGCCGAGGTCGAGGCCAGCAAGTTCGACCTGGCCTACATCAGCCTGGACGGCAACATCGGCTGCCTGGTCAACGGCGCTGGCCTGGCCATGGCCACCATGGACACCATCAAGCTGTTTGGCGGCGAGCCGGCCAACTTCCTCGATGTGGGCGGCGGCGCCACCCCCGAGAAGGTGACAGAGGCCTTCAAGATCATGCTCAAAAACCCCAAGGTCAAGGGCATTCTGGTCAACATCTTCGGCGGCATCATGCGCGGCGACACCATTGCCGAGGGCATCATCACGGCCAGCAAGGCCGTTGACCTGAAGGTGCCGCTGGTGGTGCGCATGAAGGGCACCAACGAAGACATCGGCAAGCAGATGCTGGCCGACTCGGGCCTGCCCATCATCAGCGCCGACACCATGGCCGAAGCCGCGACCAAAATCGTCGCCGCCGTCAAGTAAACCGGGAAGCAGCAAGCATGTCGATCTACATCAACAAAGACACCCGCGTCATCACGCAGGGCATCACCGGCAAGACGGGCCAGTACCACACGCTGGGCTGCCAGGCCTACGCCAACGGCCGCGCGGCCTTCGTGGCCGGCGTCAACCCCAAGAAGGCCGGCGAGAAGTTCTCGGACATCCCCATCTACGCCAGCGTCAAGGAGGCCAAGAGCCAGACCGGCGCCAACGTCAGCGTCATCTACGTGCCGCCCGCCGGCGCGGCCGACGCCATCTGGGAGGCCGTGGAGGCCGACCTGGATCTGGTGGTCTGCATCACCGAGGGCATTCCCGTGCGCGACATGCTGGTGGTGCGCAACAAGATGAAGGTCAAAGAGGCCGCTGGCGGCAAACGCACACTGCTGCTGGGCCCCAACTGCCCCGGCCTCATCACGCCCGACGAGATCAAGATCGGCATCATGCCGGGCCACATCCACCGCAAAGGCCGCATCGGCGTGGTCTCGCGCTCGGGCACCCTGACCTATGAGGCGGTGGCGCAACTGACCGAGATCGGCCTGGGCCAGTCCAGCGCTGTCGGCATTGGGGGCGACCCTATCAACGGCCTCAAGCACATCGACGTGATGAAGGCCTTCAACGACGATCCCGAAACCGACGCCGTCATCATGATTGGCGAGATCGGCGGCCCCGACGAAGCCGAAGCCGCGCTCTGGTGCAAAGACCACATGAAAAAGCCCGTGGTCGGCTTCATCGCCGGCGTCACCGCGCCAGCGGGCAAACGCATGGGCCACGCCGGCGCGCTGATCTCGGGCGGTGCCGACACGGCCGAGGCCAAGCTGGCCGTGATGGAGGAGTCGGGCTTCAAGGTCACGCGCAATCCGTCCGAAATGGGCAAATTGTTGATGAGTTTGCTTTAGAATCTGCCGCCCTGAGTTCAAAACCGCCCACGGGCGGTTTTTTCGTACCTGCTCCATGGAAGCCTTTCTTCATCTGCCGTTCTGGATTGCCGTCGGCCAGATCATCCTGATCGACATCTTGCTGGGCGGCGACAACGCCGTGGTCATTGCGCTGGCCGTGCGCAAGCTGCCCCCGGCCCAGCGCAAGCTGGGCATCATCTGGGGCACGGCCGGCGCCATCGGGCTGCGCGTGGCCTTGATCTTTTTCGCGCTGACGCTGCTGCAGATCCCCTACCTGAAGCTGGTGGGCGCGCTGCTGCTGATCTGGATCGGCGTCAAGCTGATTGCGCCTGAAGATGAAGACCCCCACGCCGACCTGCCGGCCAGCGACAAGCTCTGGGGCGCCGTGCGCACCGTCATCGTGGCCGATCTGGTGATGAGCGTGGACAACGTCATCGCCATCGCCGGCGCGGCCCAGGGCGCCGGTGAAGGTCACCAGGTGGCGCTGATCATCTTCGGCCTGGTCGTCTCCATCCCCATCATCGTCTGGGGCAGCCAGTTGGTCATCAAGCTGATGGACCGCTTCCCCATCATCATCACCCTGGGTGGCATGTTGCTGGGCTGGATTGCCGGCACCATGGCCGTGGGCGATCCGGTGCTCAAACCCCATCTGCCCGAGGCCGCCTGGCTGCATTACGCTGCCGGCATCGGGGGCGCGCTGCTGGTTTGGCTGCTGGGTCAGTGGGTGCTGCGCCGCCGCACCGCTGCCCGCCTTGCGGTCAACCCCGACGCCTGACGCGCGGGCAGGCGGCGTGCATTGCGCACGCCCGCAGCGCGGCCTGGCGCTGCACAATCCCGGCATGAACCGGCCACTGCCTGCCTCCGTCTTGTCCCACACCGCCGCACCCCTGCCCCTCAGCCTTCACGCCGCCACCGATGTGGGGCGTCTGCGCCTGAACAACGAAGACGCCGTGGCCGTCGATCCGGCGTTGGGTCTGGCCGTGCTGGCCGACGGCATGGGGGGTTACCAGGCCGGCGAAGTGGCCAGCCAGATGACCGTGCAGATCTTGCAGGCCACGCTGCGCGAACGCCTGGCGGCGCTGGGCGGATCGCGCATCGCGGTGGATTTGCCGCAGGCACTGGCCGCCGCCACCGACGCCGCCGTCGCTGCCGTCTATGAGGCGGCCAACACCCGCCCCGAGTTGGCCGGCATGGGCACCACCCTGGTGGTGGCGCTGGCCTTCGGCACGCGGCTGTGGGTGGGGCACATCGGCGACTCGCGCGCCTACCGCTGGCGCGATGGCCGGCTCAAGCTGCTGACACGCGACCACTCGCTGCTGCAGGAGCAACTCGACGCGGGCGTCATCAGCCCCGTCGAAGCCCGCCATGCTGCCCACCGCAACCTCGTCACCCGGGCCATCGGGGTGGAGCTTGAGGTCGAGCTCGAACTCCACGCCCACGATCTGGCTCCGCGCGACCTGATCCTGCTGTGCTCCGACGGCTTGACCGACATGCTGGCCGATGACGAACTGGCCCTGCTGCTCGCAGGCCACGACGGTGCCGCACTCCCCGAGTTGGCCCAGGCCTGCATCGACGCGGCCAACGCCGCTGGCGGGCGGGATAACATTGCCGTTGCACTGCTGCGCGCCCATGCCCCTGTGGCCGGCCGCGCGTGGTGACCCACCGCCCGAACGAGGAAGTCATGGGGAAGCTGGTCGTCAGTCTGGACAACGTGGTGCTCAAAGAGGTCACACTCACACAAGACCGCACCACCGTCGGACGCCGTCCCTACAACGACATCGTCATCGACAACCTGGCCGTCAGTGGCGAACACGCCGTGCTGCTGGCCGTGGGCGCCCAGGTGTTCGTCGAAGACCTGGGCAGCACCAACGGCACCTACCTCAACGGCAAGGCCATCAAAAAGCACCTGATGGCGCATGGCGACGTGATCGAGGTGGGCAAGTACCGCCTCAAATACCTGCTCGACGAGTCCACCGACTACGAAAAAACCATGGTCTTGCGCCCCGGCAGCCTGGGCCAGCCACCGGCCGTGGTGCCGCCTCGGCCCTACGTCTCGCCGCCGCCCCCGCCGCTGGCGCAAACCCTGCCAGCCTCCATCAAGGTGGTCAGCGGCCCGGCCACCGGCCGCGAGGTGCTGCTGACCAAAGTCGTCACCACCGTAGGCAAGCCGGGCGCGCAAGTGGCCTCCATCGCCAAGCGCCCCAGCGGCTACGTGCTGGCCCACGTCGAGGGCGAGTTGCGCCCCACCGTCAACGGCCAGGCCGTGGGCAACGACGCCGTGGCGCTGAAGAACGGCGACCTGATCGAGTTGGCCGGCACCCAGATGCAATTCATCCAGGGTTGACGTGAACACCGGCCGCCGGCCCGCATGGCGTTGGCTGTGGTGGCTGGCTGCGCTGCTGGCGCTGCTGGGCGCCTGGCACGCCGCCGTTGAACCCGTGGGCGCGCTGGCGCGCACCGAATGGGCCGTGGACGACTGGCGCGCCGCCTGGCTGGCGCCCACCGCACCCGTCGGCGCCATCGTCATCGTCGACATCGACGAAGCCAGCCTGACCCAGATCGGCCGCTGGCCCTGGCCGCGCACGCAGCTCGCGCAGCTGATCGACGAGGTGGTGGAGCGCCAGCGCGCCGCTGCCGTCGGCCTGGACCTGGTCTTTGCCGAACCCGACGACGGCCCCCTGCCCGCGCTGCGCGCCGCCGCCGCCAGCGACCCGGTGCTGGCCAGCCGGCTGCCAGTCTGGGAGACCGCACTCGACCCAGACACCCACCTGGCCCAGGCCCTGGCCCACCGCCCGGTGGTCCTGAGCTACTACCTGACCCAGGACCGGGGGGGCAACCGCAGCGGCAACCTGCCCGCCGCGCTGGTGCCCGGCCCGCCCACCACGCCCTTGCTGCCCACCTGGAGCGGCTGGGCCACCAACATCGCCGAGTTAAGCCGCGCCGCGCCGGTCGCGGGCTTCATCAACGCCTGGCCCGACACCGATGGCCTGGTGCGCAGCGTGCCCGCCGTGGCCTGGGTCGATGGCGGCCTGCGCCCCTCGCTGGCCGTGGCGCTGGCCGCCCAGGTTCAGGGCGCCCGGCTCACCCCCGACTGGCAGGTCGATGGCCGGCTGCCGGCCCTGATCTGGCGCGACGCCCAGGGCGTGCGCCGCCTGCCGCTGGACGAAGCCGGCCGCCTGCGCGTGCCCTACCACGGCGGCACCACCGGCCCGCAGGGCGACACCTTCACCTACCTCAGCGCCGCCGAGCTGCTGAGCGGCCGCCTGCCGCCGCAGCACCTGGCCGGCAAAATCGTGCTCATCGGCACCTCGGCCCCGACGCTGGCCGATCTGCGTCCCACCCCCACCAGCGCCGCCATGCCGGGGGTCGAAATCCATGCCAATCTGCTGGCCGGCCTGTTGGCCGGCGTCTGGCCGCAGCGACCCGACTGGGCTGGCGGCTACGCCGTGCTGCTGGGCAGCCTCTTGCTGGCGGCCATCGCCGCCCTGTTCACCCGCCTGTCCCCAGGCCCGGCGCTGGCCGCCAGCACCGCCTTGATGGCCGCCTTGGTGGGCGCCAACATCTGGACCTACCGAGGCGCCCATCTGGTCTTGCCGCTGGGCGCGCCGCTGCTGCTGGCCACCGTGCTGGCCGTCAGCGCCGCAGCCGCCGCCGCCGTGGTCGAGAGCCGCCGCCGCCGCTCGCTGGTGCGGCTGTTCTCGCGGTACGTGCCGCCCTCGCGCGCCGTCAGCCTCGTCGAGCAGGCCGCCGAGGCCCCGCTCGAGGCCCACAACGCCGAGCTCACCGTGCTGTTTTGCGACCTGCGCGGCTTCACCGCCATGGCCGAAGGGCTGCCGCCGCAAGCGCTGCGCGAACTGCTCAACGCCTACCTCACCACCGTCACCCACATCGTCCACGGCCACCAGGGCACGCTGGACAAATTCATCGGCGATGCCGTCATGGCCTTCTGGGGCGCGCCCCAGCCCCAGGCCGACCACGCCCAGCGCGCCGTCGCCACCGCGCTGGCGCTGGCCGCCGCCGAGGCACCGCTGAACGCCGAGCTGCAGGCACGCGGCCTGCCCGCCGTGCGCTTCGGCATCGGCCTGGCCACCGGCCTGGCCTGCGTGGGCGACCTGGGCTCGCGCGAGCGCAGCAGCTACACCGCCGTGGGCGACACCGTCAACCTGGCCGCCCGCGTCGAGTCGCTGACCCGCCACCTGGGCCACACCGTGCTGGTCGATGCCGCCACCCGCGAAGCCGCCGCCGACCTGCCCGGCGTGTGCTGGCAGGCCGTCACCGAAACCACCGTGCGTGGCCGCCAGCAGCCCGTGACGCTGTTCACGGTCGCCGCGTCCGCCCCTGAATCCGGTGGCACACCCACCGCCGCCAGACTGGAACAATCGCCGCCATGAGTTTGCACGTCCTCGGTTGCGCCGGTTCACTGGCCCTGGGCCACCACACCACCACCTTCCGCATCGATGCCGACATCCTGCTCGACGCCGGCAGCGGCCTGGCCCGCGTGCCACTGGCCGAGCTGGCCTGCATCGACCACGTGCTGCTGACCCACAGCCACATCGACCACCTGCTGGGCGTGCCCCTGCTGGTCGATGGCGTGCTGCGCCTGCGCACCGCCGCCGGCCGCCCGCCCATCGCCGTGCACGCCCTGCCCCAGACGCTGGACGCCCTCTCTCGCCACATCCTCAACGACGTCATCTGGCCCGACTTCACCCGCCTGCCCCGGCCCGAAGCGCCCGCCCTCACCCTGCACCCGCTGGCCGTGGGCGACGTGCTCACGCTGGGGTCCCGCCAGCGGCGCGTGCGCGTGCTGCCCGCCGCCCACAGCGTGCCCGCCGTGGGCTATGCCATCCACCCGCAGCAAGCGGGCGGCGGCGTGGCCTTCAGCGGCGACACCGGCCCCTGCCCCGCCCTCTGGGCCGCGCTGCAACGCGAACCCGTGGCCACCCTCATCATCGAGGCCGCCTTTGCCGACCACGACGCCCAACTGGCCGCCCGCAGCGGCCACCACACGCCCGAGAGCCTGGCGCGCGAACTGGCCGCGCTGGCCGGCCCGCGCCCGTTTGGCGCGCTGCGCCTGACCCACGCCAAACCGGGCGAAGAGGCCGCCATCGCCGCCGACCTGAGCCGCGCCCTGGCCACCCACGGCCTCACCGGCCTGGACGTGGCGCCGCTGCGCGAAGGCGAGCGCATCGCCATCAGCCCGCACCCGACCAAACACGTCACCCTGCCCTGATGCGTCACCGCCAGGTGACCAAACGCGTCACCCGCACCGGGCGCCATGGCGCCCAACCGTGGCAAACGTCACGCAAGAGTGGCGCTCGCAGGCCGACAACCCCCTGGCACGGGGCTCGCTCTATCTGAATCAGCGCGGCACATCCCGTGCCCCCCGCAGTCTCCTTCACCTTGTTTGCAAAGGACTTCCTCATGAAAAAGCGCATTCAAAAAGGCTTTACGTTGATCGAATTGATGATCGTCGTGGCCATCATCGGCATTTTGGCGGCGGTGGCCTTGCCGGCCTATCAGAACTACATCAAGAAGAGCGCCTACACCGAGGTGATCGGTGCGATGGCGTCGTACAAGTTGGCGGTGACGGACTGCTTCAATGCGACCGCAGATCTCGCCAACTGCGACGCGGGCGACAACGGCGTACCCGACGCCCCGACCGCGAGCACATCGGGGGCGTTCAACACGTTGGGGGTCACGAATGGCGTCATCACGGCCGTTCCCAACGACGGATACAAAGGCATACAGGACACCGAAACCTGCATCTTGACTCCCACAGACGACGGCAATGGCCGCCTGCTGTGGCGCTATAGCGGCGGTTGCCTGGACAGCAATTACGTCAAGAACTGATCTAGCTCTTGTGATTTGATCCCACAAATGCGCCTGCGGGCGCATTTGTGTTTGATGGCCCGCTTCGGTGAACCGCACGCCCAAGACATGACCTCACCCTCCCTATCTGCGTCGCCCACCGGACGGGCCTCGCCCCTCAGCAAACCCACCAATCTGAGCATCCATCCTCTAATCACCGCCGCCTGGCTGCTGGCCCTGGTGTTGCCGCTGACCCTGGCCTGGCAGCAATTGCCGTTGGCGACGTTCTGGAATCAGGTGCTAGCCGGCGCCGGCTGGGGCGCGGTGCTGGCAGCGGGCGCCGCCGCCTGGCGCCTGCCTTTGCGGCAGGTGTCGCCCGCAGCATGGGGGTTGGCCGTCTGGCTGCTGCTGGCCGCGCTTTCGCCGCTGCTGGGTCTGCGATCGGTGGCGCAGGCCTTGCCCATGGTGATGATGCTGGCGGCGGCATTGCTGCTGCTGCTGTGGGCGCAAGGCCTGGCCGCCAGCAGCGCCGCCCGGCTGGCGCAGGGGTTCGCCTGTGCCTGGGTGGTGGTGGGACTGTTGTCGGTGGCTGCGGCCGGCCTGCAGTTCTTCGCTCCCCACCTGGTCGATGGAACCAATCTGGTGATGCCGCGCCAGTTTTGGGGCCGGGCCACCGGCTATCTGCATCAGCCCAACTTGCTGGCGTCTATTTTGCTGGCTGCGCTACTGGCCGGCGTTGCCCTGGTGGAGATCCGCAAGCCCCGGCCCGCCCGCCGCTGGGTGCTGCCGCTGTGGCTAACGCTGATGATTCTGGGCGTGCTGTTCAGCGGCTCTCGTATGGGTTTGCTCGGTCTGGCCCTACCGTTCCTGTGGGGGCTGGCGGACCGCTCGCTGCGCCCGGCCACCCGGCGCTGGTTGTGGGCGATTCCGCTGTTGACCGGGCTGCTGTGGCTGGCGCTGTCCCTCTGGGCCGCGACTTTTGGCCACGCGTTTGGCTTTCAGGAGCGCCTGGCCAATGAGGGCGTTGCGGGCTCCAGCCGCCCCATCGTCTGGCGCCACAGCCTGCACCTGCTGGCCGCCGAGCCGGTGACAGGCGTGGGCCTGGGCGAATTCCAACGCGCCTGGACGCTGACCCCGTTTGCCGACCGCCCGCAAGAGCTGTTTGGCCACGCCCACAACCTGCCGCTGCACGTGCTGGTGGAGATGGGCTGGTCGCAAGGATTGGTGGTGCTGGGCCTGCTGGCTGCAGGCGTAGCGCTGGCTTTAGTTCGAGCCTGGCGGGCGCAAGGCGAGGACGCCACGCTGCGGCGCTTTGCCGTCATGCTGGTGCTGGTCTACGCCTGGCACAGCCTGCTGGAGTACCCGCTGTGGCACCTCAACCTGCTGCTGCCCACGGTGTGGGCCTTGGGGTTCGCGACGCGGCCGTTGGACGGCTCGCCCGCCACACCCGCACGGGCTGCGCGATGGGCCTGGGCGGCCATTGGGATGACGATGGTGGCGGTAGCGGCGCTGACCGCCTGGGATTACCAGCGCGTGGCCCGGCTCTATGCCCACGACGGCGACACCCAGCGCACCGGCCGCATGGCCGATGCCCGCCAATCGGTGCTGTTCGCGTCACTGGCCGACTACGCTTTTGCGACCAACACGGCGCCCAGCATCTACACATTGGCGGCCGCGTGGAACAGCAGCCACGATCAGATCGATGCGAAGCTGCTGCAGGCCTGGGCCGAGTCGCTGGCCGCCACCGGTGAAGTGGACAAAGCCCGCCACATCGCCGCGCGGCTGCGTGAATTCAACTTTGCGCAAACCCGGCCCTGGTTTGCACCCTGCGCAACGGCGCCCGCCGAGGCGCAGCCGTTCCAGTGCACGCCGCCGCAGCAGACCTACTCACACCGCGAGTTCTGACGCGCCCTCAACTCACCGACACCGGCGCCTCGCGCGCCCGCAGCGCGCGCAGCAGGGCGCTGCGCAGCACGCCGGCGTCGATGGGCTTGGTGACGAATTCGTTCATGCCGGCGGCCAGGGCCTGCTCGCGCTCGGAGACCAGGGCGGCGGCGGTCAGCGCGACGATGGGCAGCTGCTGCGGCGAGTAGCGCTCGCGCAGCCGTTCGGTCACTTCAATGCCGCTCATGTCGGGCATTTGCACGTCCATCAGCACGGCGTCGAAGGGGCGCTGCGCGTCGGGCGCGGTGGCCACGGCGGCCAGGGCCTCGCGGCCGTCGGCGGCCTGGGCCACTTGCACGCCCCACTGCTCCAGCAGCGCGGCGGCAATCATCATGTTGACGGGGTTGTCTTCCACCAGCAGCACCCGCGCGCCTTCGAGCAGCGTCTGCGCCAGCTCGCCGAATTCGGAGGCCACGGCCTGCATGTCGGCGCTGGGCAGCGGCAGCTCGGCCCAGAAGCAGCTGCCTTCGGCCCAGCGGCTGTCAGCGCCCACGCGCCCGCCCATCAGCACCGCCAGCTCGCGGCAGATGGACAGGCCCAGGCCGGTGCCGCCGACGTCGCGGGTGGCCGAGTCATCGACCTGGGAGAAGGGATGGAAGAGACGCGGCAGATCGGCCGGGCGGATGCCGCGCCCGGTGTCGAACACCTCCAGCCGCACCACGCCGCCGGGCTGGGCCAGCGCGCGCAGATGCACGCGGCCGCGCGCGGTGAACTTGAGCGCGTTGTTCAGGAAGTTGCTGAGGATCTGGCGCACGCGGATGGCGTCGCCCAATACGTTGACGGGCAGGTCGTCGGCCAGCGTGACCGACAGGCGCAGGCCTTTGGTGTCGGCCAGCGCGCCATAGGCCTGGCCCAGTTTGTCCAGCAGCTCCCAGAGGTTGAAGGGCTCGTTCTCGAGCTGCAGCTTGCCGGCCTCGATCTTGGACAGATCGAGGATATCGGTGAGGATGGTCGAGAGCGCCTGGGCGCTGTCGGAGATCTGCTCGATGTACTGGCCCCGGCGCGACGGCTCCATCTGCGGGTCGCGCGCCAGCCGCGCCAGCCCCAGCAAGGCGTTGAGCGGCGTGCGGATTTCGTGGCTGGTGTTGGCCAGGAAGGCGCTCTTGGCCCGGTTGGCGGACTCGGCGGCATCGCGCGCCTTGGCCAGCGCCTGCTCGTCGGCGCGGCGCTGGGTGACGTCTTCGACCATCCAGATGACGCCGCCACGCTCGGGGTGCACGGGGTCGATGGCCTTGGCCAGCACCCGCGCCATGAAACGGCCGCCATCGGTGCGCGCCATGGGCCGCTCCAGATCGAGCTGGGCCTGGGGCGCGCGCGCCAGCGCACTGGCGTTGCTCAGGCGGGCGGTTTGCGCGTCGTAGGTGGTCCAGACCTCGGCGTCGCGCATGCCCACCAGCGTGCCCACCGTGCGGCCCAGCAGATCGGCAAAGCGCGCATTGACCCGCTCGAAGCGACCATCGCGCAGCATGGCAGTGCCCAGCGTGGCGTTGTTCAGCAGCGCCTCGTACTCGTGCCGGGCCTGCTCGGCGGCGGTCACGTCGCGCGCGGTGGTGATGATGTAGGAGCGGCCCTCGCTCTGGAACAGCGAGGCCGACACCTGCATGTTGAGCACGCCACCGCCCTTGAGGCGGAACTGCGTCACCATGTTGTGCACGTGGCCGTGCTCGCGCAGGCTGTGCACCATGCGCTCGCGGTCGCCCTTGTCGACCCAGACGGCCAGCTCCAGCACCGTGCGCCCGATGACTTCGCTGCGCGCATAGCCGAAGACGCGCTCGAAGGTCTCGTTGATCATGTGGTAGCGGCCACTGCCCAGCTCGGTCAACGAGATGACGTCGGGGTAGGTCTCGACCACGCGCGACAGCAGCCGCTCGGACTGCACCACGGCGTGCTCGGCGCGCAGCCGCTCGCTGTCGTCGATGTGGATGGTCAGCGTGGCCGGGCCGTCTGCCGTGTCGATCTGCACGTGGCTGATGCGCACGTCCAGCACCTCGCCATGCGGCATGTTGAGCTGGTGGTCGGAGACGGGGCCGGTGCTGCCCACGGCCCGCTTGACCACGGCCTGCAACTCGGTCCACAGGCGCTCGCGGGAGTCGCCGGCGGCGAAATAGCCCACCAGGTCCTGGCCGATCAGGGTGTGCAGGTCGCTGGCCCCCAGCAAGGCCACGGCCGCCGGGTTGGCGTCGATGATGTAGCCCGCACGATGGACCACCAGCGCATTGGGGATGCTGCGAAACAGCTGGTGGTAGCGCACCTCGCTGGCCACCAGATCCTGCTTGGCGCGCGCCTCGGCCGAGGCGTCGCGCAGCACGCCCCAATAGCCTATCCACTGGCGCTGGTCGTCGAAGCGGGGCTGGCCGTCGAACACCATGTGGCGCGGCAGCGGGTGCTGCGCGTCCATCCAGTGCACGGGCAGGCCGCGCACCTCCTGCTGGGCGGCGTGGCGCTCGCGCAAGGTGTCCACGGCCTCGGTGGACAGCAGCAGGCCCGGCACATCCCACAGCGGCGCGCCCAGGTGCTGGCCCAGTTTGCCAAAACGCCCGCCCGCGTCGCGCATGGCAAAGCGGGTGATGCGCATGTCGGTGTCCAGCTCCACATAGGCCTCGGCGCTGATGGCGAGCAGCTTGGCGAAGGCACGCTGACGCACCCAGGCGTCGTGTTGCTGCTGGCGCGCCCGCTGGTGCACGCGCTGCACGGCCATCAGCAGCGGCACGGCCACCACGGCCGCCGCCAGCCCCAGGCGCAGGGCCATGGGCAGCGCCGTCGGCAGCAGCGCCCCCAGCACGGCGATGGCCACGGCGGCCACGACACCGAGGCCGGCACCGGTCAGGTAGGGCGTGAAGCGGGACGACGGCATCGGCAGCGACCCGGTCAGCGAGAGCCCTGGGCCAGCGCCAACTCGGAGCGGGCCGCCAGCGCCGCCGCGCGGGCGGCAAAGGCGAAATCACTGCCGCCGCCGGCATACAGCACGGCACGCGAACTGCTGACCACCGTGGGCACGCCCTCGCGCCAGGCGGCGCGCACGGTGGCCTGGGCGTCGCCACCCTGGGCCCCGATGCCGGGGATGAGCAGCGGCACCTGCGGCGCCAGCGCGCGCACGCGCGCCAGCTCGTCGGGATAGGTGGCGCCCACCACCAGGCCCACGCGGCCACCGTCCTGCCAAGGGCCGGCCACCAGCCGGGCCACGGCCTCGAAGAGGCGCTCGCCGCTGGCCAGCGGCTGCGCCTGCAGGTCGTCGCCACCGGGGTTGGAGGTGCGGCACAGCAGGAACAGCCCTTTGCCGTCGTAGCGCAGATAGGGCTCGATGGAGTCGCGGCCCATATAGGGCGAGAGGGTGACGGCGTCGGCCTGGTAGCGCACAAAGGCCTCGCGCGCGTACTGCTCGGCGGTGGCGCCGATGTCGCCGCGCTTGGCGTCCAGAATGATGGGCACCTCGGGCGCCACGCGGCGGATGTAGCCCATCAGCCGTTCGAGCTGATCTTCGGCGCCATGGGCCGCAAAGTAGGCGATCTGCGGCTTATAGGCCGCCACCAGGTCTTTGGTGGCATCGACGATGCGGGCACAGAAATCGAACAGACGCCCGGTATCGCCGCGCCAGGGCGCAGGCAGGCGCCCTGGCTCCGGGTCCAGTCCCACGCACAACAGCGACTCGTGGCGACGGCTGGCGGCCACCCACATACCAGGAAAGTTCATGCCTCCATTGTAGAGACGCCGACCATCCTGGCCTAACCGGCCGCCATGGGGGTCAGCGAAACACGGGCCGACTTGCCAAATTCGTCGCAGCGCCGGTGTAGCCCGCCGGGGTCAACGCCAGCAAACGGGCCTTGACCTCGGGCGGCAGCGCCAGATTGTGATCCTGGATAAAGCCCTGCATCAGCTCGCGCGTCATGGGCTTGCCACGCGTGAACAGCTTGAGCTGGTTGTAGGGGTCGGGCAGGCCATGGGCGCGCATCACGGTCTGGATGGCCTCGGCCAGCACCTCCCAGGCGCCGTCCAGATCGGCATCCAGCGCGGCGGCGTTCAGCTCCAGCTTGGCCAGGCCACGGGCCAGCGCGTCCCAGCCCAGCAAGGTGTAGCCCAGCGCCACGCCCATGTTGCGCAGCACGGTGGAGTCGGTCAGGTCGCGCTGCCAGCGGCTGATGGGCAGCTTCTGCGCCAGGTGGGCCAGCAAGGCGTTGGCCAGGCCGAAGTTGCCCTCGGCGTTCTCGAAGTCGATGGGGTTGACCTTGTGCGGCATCACCGACGAGCCCACCTCGCCGTCCTTGAGCCTTTGCTTGAAATAGCCCAGCGAGATGTAACCCCAGACGTCGCGGGCGAAATCGATCAGGATGGTGTTGACGCGCGTGGTGGCGTCGAACAGCTCGGCCATGTAGTCGTGCGGCTCGATCTGGATGGTGTAGGGGTTGAACGTCAGGCCCAGGCGCTGCTCGACCACGCCGCGCGCAAAGGCCTCCCAGTCCACCTCCGGGTAGGCGGCCAGATGGGCGTTGTAATTGCCCACGGCGCCATTCATCTTGCCCAGCAGCGGCACGGCGGCCAGGTTGGCCCGCGCCCGCACCAGACGCGCCGCCACGTTGGCGATCTCCTTGCCCACGGTGGTGGGGCTGGCCGTCTGGCCATGGGTGCGCGAGAGCATGGGCTGGGCCGCGAAGCGGTGGGCCATGTCGGTCAGCGTGGCGATCACGCCGTCCAGCGCGGGCAGCAGCACGCCGTCGCGGGCGCTTTGGAGCATCAGCGCGTGGCTGGTGTTGTTGATGTCCTCGCTGGTGCAGGCAAAGTGGATGAACTCGGCGGCGGCGGCCAACTCGGGCACGCCCTGCACCTGTTCGCGCAGCCAGTACTCCACCGCCTTGACGTCGTGGTTGGTGCGTGCCTCGATGGTCTTGATGGCCTGGGCATCCGCCTCGCCAAACCGCGCCACCAGCCCGTCCAGGTGTGCGCGCGCCGCTGGCGAGAACGCCGCCAGGCCCGGCAGCCCGGCGTCCGACAGCGCAATGAACCACGCCACCTCCACCTGCACCCGGCGGTGCATCAGCCCGTACTCGGACAGCAGCGGCCGCAGCGCGGCAACCTTGGCGGCATAGCGGCCATCCAGCGGCGAGAGGGCGGTCAGGGCAGACAGGTTCATGGCAAGGCTCAGGCAGCGGGGAAACCCTTGATTTTAAGATGCGCCCCCATGGCTGCCCTGCTCCGACTCTTTATCGACACCCCATTGGCCGCCGGCCAGACCCTGGCGCTGGCCGACGGCGCGGCACGCCATGTGCAGGTCTGGCGGCTGCAACCGGGCGACGCTCTGGTGCTCTTCAACGGCCAGGGCGGCCAATGGACGGCCGACGTGGTGGCCATGGGCCGGCGCGAGGTGACTGTGCGGGTGGGTGCCCACCAGACCGGTGTGGCCGAGGGCCCGCGCGCCGTCACGCTGGCCGTGGGCGTGCCCACCGGCGAGCGCATGGACACGCTGGTGGAAAAAGCCACCGAACTGGGCGTGGCACGCATCCAGCCGCTGATCTGCACGCGCAGCGTGCTGCGCCTGACCGGCGAGCGCGCGGCCAAGCGGCGCGCACACTGGCAGGGCGTGGCCCAGGCCGCAGCCGAGCAAAGCGGCCGCTGCGTGGTGCCGCAGGTGGCCGATTGGCTGGACCTGGCCGACTGGCTGCCCCAGGCCCAGGGCAGCCGGCATGTGCTCAGCCTGGCCGGCGACGCCGTGCCGCTGGCGTCATGGGCAGGGCCGGTTTCCGTGACGCTGCTCTCAGGCCCCGAGGGTGGCCTCACGCCAGACGAAGAAGCGCGGGCACGGCAAGCCGGATTCACTCCGGCCAGCCTGGGCCCGCGCGTGCTGCGGGCAGACACCGCGCCGCTGGCGGCGCTGGCGCTGCTTCAGCTCTTGTCGGTCTGAGCCTTGCCCGCCTGGATCTTGCCCACGACGAACAGCAGCACCAGCGCACCGACGACGGAGGCGATCCAGCCCGCCGGGGCACCTTCGGCATACCAGTTCAGCGCCCGGCCCACGAAGCCGGCCAGCAGCGAGCCGGCCACGCCCAGCACCGCCGTCATGATCCAGCCCATCTTCTGCTCACCGGGCATCAGGAAACGGGCAATGGCGCCCACGATCAAGCCCACAACAATGGCGCCAATCACACTCATCATGTTCCAACTCCTACAAAGTGATGGTTGCGGGCCGCAGGGTAGCCGGTTGCCGCCGCAGCCGTCATAGGGGTTTGGCCTGCGTGCGCGTGGGCACGCGCGCCGCCAGCGCACACATCAGCTCGTAGGCCAGCGTGCCGGCGCTGGCCGCCACCTCGTCCACCGGCTGCACGCCGCCCTGGCCGTCGGCGCCCCACAGCGTCACCCAACTGCCGCAGCCCGCGTCGGGGCAAGGCGTCAGGTCCACCGCCAGCATGTCCATCGACACCCGGCCCACGGTGCGCGTGGCCACCCCGCTCACCCGCACCGGCGTGCCCGTGGGCGCCACGCGGGGGTAGCCGTCGGCATAGCCGCAGGCCACGATGCCCACGCGCATCGGTGCCGCCGCCACGAAGGCGCTGCCATAGCCCACCGTGCCGCCGGCCGGCACCTGCTGCACGGCAATCACCTGCGCGCGCAGACTCATCACCGGCTGGAGACCCCAGTCGGCGGCCGTGTGCAGCGGGTGGTCGGGCGAGGCACCATAAGCCGCCAGACCCACGCGCACCCAGTCGCCGCTGGCCTCGGGGTGGCGCAGCACGGCGGCGCTGTTGGCCAGCGAGGCAGCCCCCGGCAACTCGCCGCAGGCCGCATCGAACGCCGCCAACTGGTGCGCAATGCCGTCGGCCGCGCCCAGGCGCGGACCGTCGGCATCGGACAGATGGGTCATCAGCGTGATGCCATCCACCTGCGCCAGCGCCGCCAGACGCGCCCAGGCGGCGCGCGCAGCGGCCGGCGCAAAGCCCAGCCGGTTCATGCCGGTGTTGACCTTGAGAAACACCTGATGCGCCTCGCGCGTCTTGTGACCCGCCAGCCAGTCGATCTGCTCGGTGCGGTGCACCACATGCCACAGGTTCAGCCGCGAGCAGGCCTCCAGGTCGCGCGGCTCGAAGCAGCCCTCGATCAGCAAAATGGCGCCGCGCCAGCCCAGCCCCCGCAGGCGCTGGGCCTCGTCGATATCGACCACCGCCAGCGCATCGGCGCCGGCCAGGCCGGTGAACACGCGCTCGATGCCGTGCCCGTAGGCATTGGCCTTGAGCGCCACCATCTGCCGCGCGCCCGGCGCCCGCTGGCGCAGCCGGGCCAGGTTGTGGGCCAGCGCACCGGCGTCGATCACAGCTTCAATGGGACGGGGCATGGGCGGCGATTTTGCCAGCCACCCACCCGGCGGCCACGTGCTATAACCCGCCCACTTCGAGTGACCCCCAGCGCATGTGAAACGCGGTTTTTACACCATCATGTCGGCGCAGTTCTTCAGCTCGCTGGCCGACAACGCCCTGTTGGTCGCTGCGATCGAACTGCTCAAAAGCTCCGGCGCCCCGGCCTGGCAGGTGCCGGCATTGGCGCCCATGTTTGCCCTCTTTTACGTGCTGCTGGCACCGCTGGTGGGCGCGTTTGCCGACGCCTGGCCCAAAGGCCAGGTCATGTTCTTCAGCAACAGCATCAAGTTCGTGGGCTGTCTGCTGATGCTGTTTGGCGGCCACCCGCTGCTGGCCTATGCGGTGGTGGGCCTGGGCGCCGCCGCCTATTCGCCGGCCAAGTACGGCATCCTCACCGAGCTGCTGCCGCCCTCGCAACTGGTCAAGGCCAATGGCTGGATCGAGGGCCTGACGGTGGCCTCCATCGTGCTGGGCGTGGTGCTGGGCGGCCAGCTCATCGGGCCGCACGTGGCGCCGATGCTGGTGAGCCTGGGTGAGCCGCTGCTGAACACGCCCTCCGAAGCCGCCATCGCCGTCATCGCCCTGCTGTACGTGGTGGCGGCCATCGTCAACCTGTATGTGCCGCTGACCGGCACCAAGCCCCGCCCCATGGGCCACAGCCTGACGACGCTGGTGACCGATTTCTGGCGCTGCAACCGCCTGCTGTGGCAGGACAAGCTGGGCCAGATCTCGCTGGCCACCACCACGCTGTTCTGGGGCGTGTCGGGCAACCTGCGCGTCATCGTCTTTGCCTGGGCCGCCGCCGCGCTGGGCTACACCACCTCGCAGGCCTCCACGCTGGCCGGCGTGGTGGTGCTGGGCACCGCCGTGGGCGCCGTGGCCGCTTCCATCTGGATGCGGCTGGACCAGGCCGTCAAAGTCATCCCGCTGGGCGTGCTGATGGGCGTGCTGCTGGTGGGGCTGAACTTCATCGACAACGTCTGGGTGGCCGCGCCCTTTCTGGTGCTGCTGGGCCTGCTGGGCGGCTACCTGGTGGTGCCCATGAACGCGCTGCTGCAGCACCGGGGCCACAACCTGATGGGCGCCGGCCGCTCCATCGCCGTGCAGAACTTCAACGAGCAGGCCTGCATCCTGGCGCTGGGTGCGCTCTACACGCTGATGGCCCGGCTGGGCTTCTCGGCCTACGTCGCCATCGGCATCCTGGGCGCGCTGGTGGCGGCCACCATGTGGGCCATCGGCCGGCTGCACCGCTACAACCTGCACACCCACCCCGATGAGGTCGCGCGCCTGCTGCGCATCGCGCGCAGCGACTGCGACTGCCACTGACCCTGTCATGACCCACGACAGGCGTGACCTGGCCGCCGGCGCCTTGCTGGTCAACGCCGCCATCTGGGGCCTGGCCTGGCTGCCGCTGCGCTGGCTCAGCGAGCGCGGGCTGCACCCGCTGTGGGCCACTGCCGTCGTCTACGCGCTGGCAGTGGCGCTGATCACGCTGGCACGCCCGCGCGCCTGGGCCGAGCTGGCGCGCCACCGCGCGCTGTGGCTGATCGTGCTGTTTGCCGGCGGCACCAACGCCAGCTTCAACTGGGGCGTCACCGTGGGCGACGTGGTGCGCGTGGTGCTGCTCTTTTACCTGATGCCACTGTGGGCCGTGCTGCTGGGCCGCCTGCTGCTGCACGAACCGGTGACCCGCGCCGCCGCGCTGCGCGTGGCCATGGCTCTGTGCGGTGCCGCCCTGGTGCTGTGGCCGCCGCAGGGCATGGCCCTCCACCTGGCGCCCGCCGACCTGCTGGGGCTGGCCGGTGGCCTGTGCTTTGCCTGCAACAACATCCTGCTGCGCCGCGCTGCCGCGCGCGGCAGCGCCGCCAAGGGGCTGGCCATGTTTCTGGGCGGTTGCGTGGTGGCACTGCTGCTGGCCGTGCTGCTGGCCGTGGCGCCGCCGCCCGCACCGGGGCCGTGGCTGTGGGGCGCGGCGGCCCTGGCCGCCGGCTTCATGTGCGGCAACCTGGCGTTGCAATACGGCGCCTCGCGCTTGCCCGCCAGCACCACCGCCGTCATCATGGTGACCGAGGTGCTGTGGGCCACCGGCTCGGCGTTGCTGCTGGGTGCCGGCAGCGCCAGCGCACGGCTGGCCGCGGGCGGCGGCCTCATCATTGGCGCGGCCTTGCTCGCGGCCCTGCCCCATGCTGCCAAGGAGACGACATGAGCGACCAGACCCTGTTCGAGTTTCACGCCACCGACATCGGCGGCCAGCCCTTTGCCTTTGCCCCACTGGCCGGCCACGTGGTGCTGGTGGTCAACACCGCCAGCGCCTGCGGCTTCACGCCCCAGTTTGCCGGCCTGCAAGCCCTGTATGAACGCTATGCGCCCCAGGGCCTGGTGGTGGTGGGCTTTCCCAGCAATGAGTTTGGCGGCCAGGACCCGGGCAGCGACGCCGAGATCGGCGCCTTCTGCCAGCGCAACTACGGCGTCGCCTTCCCCATGATGGCCAAGACCCACGTCAACGGCGCCGACGCCCACCCGCTGTGGCGCTGGCTCAAGGACGCCAAGCCCGGCATCCTGGGCATAGAGGCCATCAAGTGGAATTTCACCAAGTTCCTGATCGGCCGTGACGGCCAGGTGATCCGCCGCTATGCGCCGCAGGAGGCGCCCGAGAAACTGGCCGCAGACATTGAGACCGCATTGGAGACCAAGGCATGAAAAAGACATTGACATTGATGGCGCTGGCCGCCCTGCTGCTCGGCGGCTGCGCGATGACCGTCACCGAGCGCGACTTCCTGCCCCCTTCCGACGGCGCCTGGCCGGTGGCCGCCGTGGACGGGCGCTTCACCCGCCACCCCATGGCCGTGACCCACGCCGATGGCCACGTCAGCCACGGCCTGAGCCAGACGACCGCGCAGGCGCGCGGCAGCGTGCTGTTCTTTCAAGGCAGCGGTGAGGTGCTGGACCGCGAAGGCGCCACGCGGCTGTGGCAGTTCGAGCGGCTGGGCCTCAATGCCTACGTGTTCGACCGCCGCGGCCTGGGCCAGACCGGCGGCGACGCCAGCGTCGACGCACTGGCGGATGACGCCTTGGCGCTCTATGACGCCGTGCGCGCCCGCACGCAAGGCCCGCTGCTGGTGCACGGCTTCTCGCTGGGCTCGGTGCTGGCCGCCCACGTGGCGCGGCACCGGCCGGTGGATGCGCTGCTGCTCGAAGGCGCGACGCCCAACCTGCAGGCCTATCTGGACGCGCACCTGCCGTGGTACGCGAAGGCGTTTGCGCGCGTTGAGCCGGCGCCCGCGCTGTTGCGCTACGACACCCTCGCCGCGTTGGTCGACTACCGCGGCCCCGTGCTGGTCGTCACCGGTGAGGCCGACACCAACACGGTGCCCGCGCTGGGCGAGGCCCTTTACGCGGGCCTCGCCAGCCCGCGCAAGCGCTGGGCGCTGGTCGCCGGCGCGCCGCACCGGGCCCTGGTCACGCCGCAGGGCGCGGCCCTCTACGCCGACTACGCGGCGCATGTGTTTGGCGCGCAGGACGCCGCGAGATAATCGCCCCTCCCCTAGCCCACCCCCTGCCCACACCATGTTTGCCCACCTCGAACCCTATGCCGGCGACCCCATCCTCACGCTGAACGAGTCGTTCCAGAAAGACCCGCGCGAGGGCAAGATCAATCTGTCGATCGGCATCTACTTCGACGACGAGGGCAAGATTCCGGTGCTGGGCGCGGTGCGCGCGGCCGAGGCCGAGATCGCCGCCCACGTGGGCCCCAAACCCTATCTGCCCATGGAGGGCCTGGCCGCCTTCCGCTCGGGCGTGCAGACGCTGCTGTTTGGCGCCGACAGCGCCGCCCTCAAGGCCGGCCGCGTGGCCACCATCCAGACCGTGGGCTCGTCGGGCGGCTTGCGCGTGGGCGCCGACTTCCTGGCTCGCTGGCTGCCGGGCAGCACCATCTACCTCAGCGACCCCACCTGGGAAAACCACCGCGCCGTCTTCCAGGCCGCTGGCCGCAAGGTGGAGACCTACCCCTATTACGACGCCGCCACCGGCGGCCTGCGCTTTGATGCCATGAAGGCCGCCATCGAGCAGATGCCCGCCCAAAGCGTGGTGCTGCTGCACACCTGCTGCCACAACCCCACCGGCGTGGACTTGACGCCCGACCAGTGGCAGGCGCTGATCCCCGTGTTCAAGGCGCGCAACCTGCTGCCCTTCCTGGACCTGGCCTACCAGGGCTTTGGCGACGGCATGGACGAAGACGTCTACGCCGTGCGCGCGCTGGTGGCGGCCGACGTCACCTTCATCATCACCAACTCGTTCTCCAAAAGCCTGTCGGTCTACGGCGAGCGCTGCGGCGCGCTCAGCGTGGTCTGCCCCGACGCCGACCAGGCCGCCCGCGTGCTGGGCCAGCTCAAGGCCACCGTGCGCGCCAACTACTCCAACCCGCCGCTGCATGCCGGTCAGTTGGTCGCCACCGTGCTCAACACCCCGGCGCTGCGCCAGCAGTGGGCCAGCGAGCTCGAGGGCATGCGCGCCCGCATCCGCCTGATGCGCGAGCGCCTGCACGCCGTGCTGACCGCCCGCCTGCCCGGGCGCGACTTCAACTACCTGCTGACCCAGCGCGGTATGTTCAGCTACACGGGCCTGACGGCCGAGCAGGCCGACCGCCTGCGCGAGCAAGAGGGCGTCTACGTGCTGCGCTCGGGCCGCATGTGCGTGGCCGGCCTGAACTCGCGCAACGTCGAGCGCGTGGCCGAGGCCATGGCCAAGGTCTTGGCGGGCTGAGCCCTCACTGAGGTGCCCCACAGCAGACGCAAGGCATCGACGTGACCACGGCGCCGGTTGTCAATCCAACGGCTGGCCTGCCGTGGCGCGCCGGGTTGCCCGACATGTCAGGCCTCACCCGCGAGCGCGCGAAGCGCGAGTTCGTTGCCAAGCGCTTGCAGGTAATGTGTCGTGAACCCAACCTCGCCACGACGCAGCCATTTGATGCAGTTGAATAGTTCCCACACGAGCCCACTCTCTCCGCTTGACAGCGGCTTGGCTGTGCTGCGACCGATTGGCTTCTGGTCATCGGTTCTGCTTGCCAGGTAGTCGCCATGGTTGAGGACTTCAAGGTACGGGGGGGCGAGTCGCATACGTGTCGAGGGCTCAACAACGTGTAGCTCGTAGGATGACCAGTCTTCAAGAATGACTTTTTCGTACACGCTGCATGAGTCGTGTTGACCTGACAACCGATGCACAACTGGCAGGTCGGCGGCGATCTCACTCAGCATCTTCAGAATGTCGGATGCAGCGTTGGTCTCGCAATAGACCAGAAGATCAACGTCCGACATGCGATCTCCGCGACGCTCGGCGAGCGAGCCACCAACCGCCGCCCCTAGGCAGCGGGCATCCTGTGAGAGTGCGCTTTGCAGGCGCTGTAGCAATTCGTACTGCCTGGCCAGTTGTGGTGAAGTTCTGAGGCAGCTGAAGTGCGACGAGATTTGCATGTTAGGCCTACTGGATACAAGCGATTTCCCCGTCTCGAGGTGCCACAAGAGTTGATGGAGTTCGGCATCCAAGTGTCACGATGGGAAGTGCAGTCCAGTCTAGCGTTAGGCCGCGCCGAGCCCATCCTGATTTTTGTGTGCGAGGCATAGCATGACCGTCAGGAGCATGTATGCCGATCAGCAAGACGAAGATGAAGAACGCAGCGATTGCGGCCAAGTCCACAGCGCTGCCCAAGATCCCCAAAGAGCTGCTGGACCAGTTCGTCAGCGGGCCGATGAGCGGCGAGGCAGTCAACGCCGCGTCGATGGCGTTCAAGAAGGCGCTCATTGAGCGCGTGCTTGGGGAAGTGTCCGAAATTCTGTGCTCGAGGCGGGTTGTTGAATTCGTCTTTGTGTGAATGTTCTTTGAACAAAGGGCCCCTGCCAGGCCGCCGGAGGCGCCCCCGGTTGGGCCATGTATTTCATGGTTCAACCCGAGGTGCGGGCCTGGGCTGCGATGCCAGCGGTATATTTATCTAACTGCTTGCCTGAGAGTCAGTAAGCGGGACGTGAAGTGTTGTCTTCACTCTATCCATTACCACAATAGTTCTGAACCATTTGACACTTGGATTGCTGTAAAAAAGCCTGTTTGCAATTAGCTGGAACTCGGCCATGCTGGTGACATTCAAAATCAGCAGAAAGTCAGCATCCCCTGTGACGTAGTAGCACTGTTGGATTTCCTGACCGGAGAACTGCTTTTTGATGGCATTTAGATCGTCGGATTGGACGCGATCCACATGCACCTCGACCGCAATCGTGATCACCCTCCCCACCTTATCGGGGTCTATGACGGCTGCATTAGCCTTGATGACCCCTGTTTTCTGCATCCGCTGAATACGCCGCTGAACTGAGGCGGTTGACAGGTGTACCTGATCGGCCAGTTCGCGCAACGGGACGCTGTTGTCCACCTGCAGCGCAGCGATCAAGGCCATATCGAATTTATCGAGGTTCTGGTCCTGCGCCATTGAGAAAATTTCTCATTTCGGGTTGGAAAAACGGGGCCATTTATCAAGCCATACGCAATAAACTACCATCAAATCGTGGTCACGTTATAAGGTGTTTCTCATGCATTGGCGTACTCGTCTCGTTCAACCGCAGCAACTCGCACCAACCGGCTTCAAATCCCTCACAGTTCCAACGTACCGTGGTTCGACAGTCCTGTTCGACTCTCAAGCTGACGTCCGGGACGATTGGAAACAGCAGCAGAACCGGTACACCTATGGTCTCTATGGTACCCCTACCGCCATGGAACTTGCGGCGCGGGTTGGTCAGCTTGAGGGGGCTCATCACACCTTCACTGTACCTGGTGGTCAGGCCGCTATTGCCTTGGTGTATTTCGCTCTCTGCTCTACCGGCAGCCATGCCCTCGTGCCATACAGCGCATACGGCCCGAACAAGGAGATGGCATCCAATCTGCTCAAGCGCCTTGGCGTTGAAGTTGAACCCTACGATCCGCTGATCGGGGCAGACATCGCTGCGTTGATCCGTCCAAACACGGCCCTGATTTGGACGGAAAGTCCCGGGTCGGTGACGATGGAGATTCAAGATATTCCAGCCATCTGCAAGGTTGCGCATACGTTTGGTGTTCCGGTTGCCATCGATAACACTTACGCCGCCGGAGTTCTGTTTGATGCGTTCGCGCACGGAGTGGATATCAGTGTCCAGGCTCTGACCAAGTACATTGGCGGGCATAGTGATCTCTTGCTGGGGACGGTCTCGGTCAAGAACGAGCATCTCAAAGAAGTGGTGGGGGACACGTTCAAACAGCTTGGCCTGGCGGTCTCGCCAGATGATTGCAGCCTCGCTCTCCGTGGCCTGCAAACACTGGGTATCCGACTGACCCACCTGGAAAACAGCACTCTGGCGATCGCCGGCTGGTTGGCGGAGCAGCCCATGATTGAGTCTGTTCTCCATCCTGCCTTTGCTTCTTGCCCGGGCCACGAAATCTGGAGGCGAGATTTCACCGGCTCGGCAAGTGTCTTCTCGATCACGTTCCGCGATGAGATCCCGGCTGCTCAAGTCGACGCGTTTGTTAACGCGCTGAAGGTGTTCAAAATTGGAATGAGTTGGGGTGGGGTCACTAGCCTCGCGCTGGTCTATCCGAATCTGGAGCGGCCAGGAAAAAACTACGGCGGACGCCTGGTCCGATTGAACATTGGTCTTGAAGCGCCTGAGGACCTCCGTTCTGATATCGAACAGGCCTTGAGGACTTGCATCAAATAGATAGTCGGCCCTGCAAAATTCATCCCCACGCCAGCGGCATGGAGAAAGCCGCGAACGCAGACGCCGGGCAGCAACGACCACCAGAATGAGCACCGTCCAGGCCGCGAGCACGAAGACAGGAACGAGGATGGCGGTTTCGCGCATGGTGGACCTCAGAATGGATGGTGCTGCCTAGCTGTTGCATCCCGGATGATTGCATAGACAATCGACGCTATCCGTTCTTCATGGCGCGTGCTGTGATGAGCGAGT
>Ga0102832_1000226_pt1 | contig 132209 bp, 129 predicted proteins | sample EBPBio282013_DNA_FD_88942 | JGI IMG/M metagenome (GOLD analysis project Ga0102832, IMG submission 88942) | Wastewater treatment Type I Accumulibacter community from EBPR Bioreactor in Madison, WI, USA - Reactor 2_5/28/2013_ DNA (Illumina Assembly) | ecosystem: Engineered > Bioreactor > EBPR >... | reverse complement strand
GGCGGGGCTACCTCATACCCCCACCACGTCCCCACCGACAGTGACGCCCACATCCTCAACCGACGCGTCCGTCAACACCCACGTGGCCACGTCGGCACTGCCGGAGATGTCCTCTGCTAAAGCACCCAGCAGAACGGCCGCGAGAGTCCCTGTAATGAATACTGCTATAAAGCCACCCCATCTTGGGTCGCTTCCCGTCACCTCGGACCACGCACGCATGATGGCGGGCAATCCTGGAAAGAAGGCATTGTAGTTGCTCCCCGGGCCGTCGGGCATGTAGCCACGCTCGGCGACCGCCGCATAGAGGTGTGAGTCAAAGTGAGTGAAACGGAACAGAACCCACCTCACGAAGGACTGGTGCCGGACGTCGGCGTCTACGCCACCCAGCCATGAACTCACAATTAAAAGCGAGAAGAGTATGATTCGACTGGTTAGCCAGATGCCTATCCAACGGAGCAAGGTTCGCTCTGAGATTCCCTTTAGTAGCATGAGTACTCGACTCCCACTAAGTTAAGCAGCAAGGCCACCCCTCTTAATTCGTCTCATCTGGCTAGGATCGCACCTCCCGAAATACTCGCCGGCGATCAGAGTGCCGACGGCGGTGGCCGCCCTCCGACGGACCCGCCGTGCCGTGATCGGGCCCAATCGTTGATCACGGCGTCGTCATCGTCCTGGCGTCCACCTGGGACAAGGACCAGACTGGACTCGCCCCAGTGTCGACCCAGTTTGACAGGGAGGTGCCCGACGCATGGAGTGTCAAACCGAAAGTGAGCTGCCTCTGCAGCAGCCGCCGCTGTGGTGGGGCGCGAAGTCGCCAGCCAATTAGGCGGCCTCCATCGCGATGCTGGCGAATCCCTTTGAACCGAAGGCGTTGATCAGGCGGCCGCGCGCCAGATGGCGCACCCCACCCCAGAAGCACAGCCCTGTCGACGGCGATCGAGTTTCGTGATGGAGCTGTTCCAATCATCGACGAGACCGGGACGTCGATCGCGCAGGTCGCTCGTGGCCTCGGCCCGGTCGAGGCCACCCTGGGCACCTGGGTCAAGCAAGCTCGGGAGGCCCGCGAAGGGGATGGGGACCTGACCAACGGACGGCTACGGGGAGCTCAAGCGGCCTCGTGCTGAAGTCGCTGAGCTCCGGATGGAGCGCGATGTCCTCAAGCGATCCGTGCTTCTGTGGGTCAACGCCGACCAGAGAACATCGCACCGGGTGCCGCATACCGTGACCTACCTGCTACTGGGAGTCAACTTGACGTGGTTGTACAGGTGAAGCGGCCGGACGCTGGAGCCGGCTGCGTCCAGTGGCCTTTTCACGGTCATGGACCGTCGCCGCGACACCACCGATCGGGCCAACACGATGACGGTTCGGAGGTCAGCCACAGGGGTGATCCACCACGAGCCGCAACGCGTCAGCAAGTGCCTCGTCATCCATACCGCCTACGCTAGAGGGGGTTCGAGCGCGCTCAAACTCAACTCCTGAATCGATCAACGTCCCGGTCAGTACACCCCGGGCGCTTGCAAGCCGCACCCCGCACATATCCGGCTCATCCCAATCGAGGGTGTAGTCGGGGTCTGAAGCCGCCGGTCTCGAGGAGGCTGCGGGCGATGTAGTTGGTCAGGTTGCGGAAGCCGAGGGCCGAGCCACGCAGGTGCTCGAGGCGACCGTTGAGGGCTTCGGTGGGGCCATTGGAGGTGCCGGGGCAGTCGAAGTAGGCGAGGATGTCCGCGGCGCGTTTCTTCAGAGTCCTGCCCAGGGTTCTGACCTCTTTCAACGCGGCCGGGACGCCGGCGCTGACGGAGTCGATGACGGCCTGCATCCGGGCCTTGCCGGCGGCCCGGTCGGGGTCGCGGTAGGCGCCGATCATCCGCTGGTAGATGCCCCATGTCGCCTCCACTTCGACATGCTCCTCGACGGCGAACAACGCCTCCAGGCGGGCGCGCTGACGGTCGGTGAGGAGGTCGGAGCCGGTGTTTAGGGTGCGGCGGGCAGCGTAGAGCGGGTCGCCTTTGCGGCCGCGGTGGCCGGTGGTGGCCTGTTGAACCCGGCGGCGTGTCTCATCGAGGGCGTCCCCGGCGAGGCGGATCACGTGGAACGGGTCAAGGACCGGGACCGCGTTCGGAAGTTCTTGCGCGGCAGCGGTTTTGAAGCCGGTGAACCCGTCCATCGCGACAACCTCGATGGCATCGCGCCAGGCCTGATCCTGATCACTGAGCCAGGTGGCGAACACCTCACTCGAGCGGCCCTCGACCATGTCCAACAACCGCGCCGGCCCCGTGCGATCACGCACCGGGGTCAGGTCGATGATCACGGTCACGTACTTATCGCCCTTGCTGGTGTGCCGCCAACAGTGCTCATCCACGCCGATGACCGCGACACCGGTGAACCGGTCCGGGTCATCGATCAAGACCCGACGCCCCTCGGCCAGGACCGCATCGTTCGCGGTGTCCCACGCGACCGCCAGCGCTTGGGCGACCCGCGCGACCGTCAAGTGATACAAGACCAGCGCCTCCAACGCCCACCGCAACGCAGCCCGGGACAGCTTGGCCCGCGGCTCGGCCGCGGCGGTGGTGTCCTGACGCCACACCATCCCGCATTCGCGGCAGCGGTACCGGCGGACTGTAACCTCCAATACCGTTGGCCGCCAACCACATGGCACATGCGCCAGCCGACGCACGACACTATCGCTCACGCGCCCTTCGCCGCCGCAGCGGCGGCACCACGGATCGGGCTCGATGACCCGACACGCCAGCACCGCCCGGCCCACCTCGATCCGCTGCCCGGTAATGACCAGCCCCAAGCCGTCCACACCGGCGAAGGTGTCCAGATCCGGGCGCGTGAAGGTAACGTCAGCCATGTCGAGGTCTTCCAGATCGAAGGCGTAGGAACCTCCATCATCGGAAGGCCTCGACCCTCAACCAAGCAGCGACGCGCACACCCAACCCACACTCTCCTTTGGGAAGAGCCGGATACCTCCCGGGGGCAGGTTGGTCGCGTAGCTCGTGAACGCCACCAGCCGGCCATCGGTGGTGATGCGGGGAGTGACGGTGTGACCGTCAGGAATCTCCCCGCTAGCAGCAGCGGACAGGGCGGTCGTCGTCCGCGATGTGCGATCCCACGCGAACGCCTGCGCCGGAGCGCCGCCGGGCCCAGGGGCGAGGACCACCGGCTTGACGTACACGATGCGCGAACCATCGCCCGATGTTGAGATCCGAGAAGGGCACCGGACGTCGCCGGACGTGCCCTCCAGCGGCGCGAGGAATCTCAGCCCACCGGTGTTGGTGTCCAGGACGGCCGCGACGGCCGCACGTGGCTCTTCACGGAGTGTTTGTCCGACCACCAGGAAGCCGTCGGCGCTGGCGCCGTCGTAGTCGAAATACCAGCCCTGCGGGTTGGGGGCATCGAAGACCAGGCTCGGACGGTTCGTGCCGACCTGACGATAGATGTCGAACTGTCCGTCGGGATTCCAGAAGAACACCCGGCCACCCGGCGCCATCCGGGTCTGCCCACGCATGTCACGCAGGCCGAGGGTTTCGCCGGAGGCGCGGTCCAAGCGCACATAGTGCGGAACACGCCCCTCTCGGTGAAGCAGGACGAAGCGTCCGGTCTCGCTCACGTCGATCACCTCAGCCCCCGACGCGAGGAGCCGCAGAGGGCCGGCCACGGCGAGCGCGGTCAAGGACCAGACGGCAACCAGGGCCGCGAGGGTCAGGCTCGCTCGACGCCGGATGCGAGGCAGGGTGCACTCCATACCAGCACCCCGTCGCGTGCCGTCACGAACGGCAACATCCACTGAAGGATGTTGTCGCCGGCAACGGCATACCGCTCAATCCAGCAGCGGGTGGCGTGCGATGATCGCGTCGCGGCCGGGGCCGACACCGATCGCGGAGACCCGGGCGCCGATGAGTTCCTCGACGCGCAGGATATAAGCCTGGGCATTCGCCGGCAGGTCCTCGAAGGTCCGCACGCCGGTGATGTCCTCCCACCAGCCGTCCATCTCCTCGTAGATGGGCTTGGCGTGGTGGAAGTCGCTCTGGTTGACCGGCATCTCGTCGTGCCGGACGCCGTCGACGTCGTAGGCGACGCAGATCGGGACTTTCTCGAGGCCGGTGAGGACGTCGAGCTTGGTGACCACGAAGTCGGTCACGCCGTTGATGCGGGTGGCGTAGCGGCCGATGACGACATCCATCCAGCCGCAGCGGCGAGGGCGGCCTGTCGTGGTGCCGTATTCCGCGCCGGTCTTGCGCAGGAACTCGCCGTCGTCGTCGAAAAGCTCTGTGGGGAAAGGCCCTTCGCCGACCCGGGTGGTGTAGGCCTTGAGGACCGCGATGACCCGCGACACCCGCGTCGGCGGGATGCCGGAGCCCGTGCACGCCCCGCCCGCCGTGGCCGAGGAGGAGGTCACATACGGGTAGGTGCCGTGGTCGACGTCGAGGAGGGTCGCCTGGCCGGCCTCCAGCAGGACGTTGCGTCCCTCGTTGAGAGCCTGCTCGAGCAGGAGTGTCGTGTCGGTGACCATCGGGGCCAGCCGCTCGGCATACGGCAGCAGCTCGTCCATGACCTCCTGGACGGTGATCGCGCGCCGGTTGTAGATCTTGGTCAGCACCTGGTTCTTGAACGCCAGCGCCGCCTCGACCTTCTGCTCGAGGATGTGCGGGTCGAAGAGATCCTGGACGCGAATCCCGTTGCGGGACATCTTGTCCGCATAGGTCGGCCCGATGCCGCGGCCCGTCGTGCCGATCTTGCGCGAGCCGAGGAAGCGCTCCCCCACCTTGTCGAGGGTGCGGTTGTACGGCGTGATGACGTGCGCGTTGGCGCTGACGACGAGCTTCTCGGTGGACACCCCCCGCGCCTCCAGGTCGTCGATCTCCCGGAAGAGCACCTCGAGGTCGATGACGACGCCGTTGCCGATGACCGGCGTGCACGTGGGGGTGAGAATGCCGCTGGGCAGCAGGTGCAGCGCGTACTTCTCGCCGTCGATGACGATCGTATGCCCGGCGTTGTTGCCGCCGTTGAACTTCACGACATAGTGGACGTCCGACCCCATGAGATCGGTGGCCTTGCCCTTGCCCTCGTCGCCCCACTGGGCGCCGACCAGCACGATCGCCGGCATGTCCTACTCCCCTTCGTCGGTGAACCAACAGCACAGGCTAGTCGTATGCCGCGTCAGCTCGTCCCCGCGTCCGCGCCGTCTCGCTCCGGGACGAACTTGTAGGGCGTGGTCGTCGCGACCCGTTGCAGACCGAGGCCAGTCAGGATGGGCTCGGAGTCGGGAGAGGCGTCGACGCGGGCGAGGGTCGCGCCCCGCTCCAGCGCCCAGCGGGCGCGGGTGGCGAGCAGGGCGCGGAAGAGGCCCTTGCGGCGCCAGTCCGGGTGGGTCGAGCCGCCCCACATGCCGGCGAAATTGGTTCCGGGAGTGAGGCTTACGCGGGCCGCGCAGAGGACTGGACCGTCAGCGGACTCCTCGGCCAGCAGGGAGAGCTCATTCGGGTCAGCCGCGTCAAGCAGCTCGTCGTCGCGGCTCGTGTCGGTGTCGGCGCGCCCCCACGCTCCCGACCAGACCAGTTCATACAGCTGCTTGACTCGGCGGGCGTCGCCGTGGGTGGCGACCTCCCGGATCGTCACGCCGGCCGGCAGGACGACGTCTGCGGCGAGCACCGGCAACTCCCCGAGCATCAGCGCCTCGTCCGCCTCCTTGACGAAGCCCGCGCGGGTCAGACGTTCGCCGAGGTCGGCCGGCACGTCATACGAATAGGTCTTCCACTCCAACGGGATCCCGAGAGAAGCGAAATGGTCCCGCTCCCCCGCGATCACGGCGTCCGGATCGGGGCCCAGCCCGGCCGGGCAGTCGACCATCGCCCACGGGTCGTCCGGATCGGAGGAGATCACCCGGAAGACGTGTCCGACGCGCTCCCGCGTCGAGCGCGTCGAGCCCTCCCCCGCGCCGAGCCGGATCTGCTCCTGGAAGGCGGCGAGCAGGTGCTCCGGGGTCATAGGCCCAGCTCTCGTGCCGCCTCGGGACTGGACGCGCGGAGGAACTCGGTGCACCGCATACGTTCGTCCTCCTCGTCGATCTCTCCGGCCGCCTTCGCGAGCGCGGCGAGCGCGCGCAGGAATCCGCGGTTGGGCTCGTGCGACCACGGGATCGGGCCCTGGCCGCGCCAGCCGGCCCGGCGCAGAGCGTCCAGTCCGCGGTGGTATCCCGTGCGGGCATACGCGTAGGCCTGCACCGGGTGGTCGGCCTCCAGGGAGGATTCGGCGAGTACCGCCCACGCGAGCGACGAGGCGGGGTATGCCGCGGCGACCCGCCCCGGTCGCTCCTCACCTTCGGCGATCATCGCCGCCGCCGGGTCGTCGGGAAGGTGCGTTTCGGGGATACCGAGCAGGTCTGTCATACCGCCCACATTAGGGGCTGATTCCTCGCTGGGGATTCTCAACGGCCGTGGCGGGCAATAGCATCAGCAGTGGCCGGCGGGACGGCTCGCGGGCACGATTCGAAGCGGGAGTTGACGAGAAGATGAATGCCGACCAGGCAGCCCAGATGACCAGCGGCAAGGGGTTCATCGCTGCCCTCGACCAGAGCGGTGGGAGCACCCCGAAAGCCCTGAAGCTCTATGGCATCGACGAGAGCGCCTACAGCAACGACGAAGAGATGTTCGACCTCGTCCACGAGATGCGCTGCCGCATCATGACCTCGCCGGCCTTCACGGGCGAGCGGGTCATCGCGGCGATCCTTTTCGAGATGACGATGGACCGGCAGGTCGAGGGCAAGGACACGGCCGACTACTTGTGGGAGGACAAGCACGTCGTGCCCTTCCTCAAGATCGACAAAGGCCTGGCCGAGGAGGCCGACGGGGTGCAGCTGATGAAGCCGATGCCCGACCTCGACGCCCTGCTGGCGCGGGGGGTGGCCAAGGGCATCTTCGGGACCAAGGAGCGCTCGGTCATCAACGCCGCCAACGCCGCCGGCATCCAGGCCGTCGTCGACCAGCAGTTCGAGGTCGGCCGGCAGGTGCTCTCGCACGGGCTGATGCCGATCATCGAGCCGGAGGTCAACATCAAGGCCGCGGACAAGCAGGAGTGCGAGGACCTCCTCAAGGCGGCGCTGCTGGCCGGGCTCGACGGAGTCGCCGACGGGCAGCAGGTGATGTTCAAACTCACTCTGCCGAGCACAGACGACTTCTATGCCGAACTCATCGCGCACCCCAAGGTGATGCGGGTCGTCGCGCTGTCCGGCGGCTACAGCCGCGAAGAGGCGAACGAGATGCTGGCCCGCAACCCCGGCATGATCGCGTCCTTCTCGCGGGCGCTCTCCGAGGGCCTGACCGCGCAGATGAGCGACGAGGAGTTCAACGCCACGCTGGATGCCAGCATCCAGGCGATCTACGACGCCTCCATCACCTAAGCAGGCAGCGAGAGTCCTTCCCGCACCGCGTGATCGGCTGCGGGAGGGACTCTTGGTCCGGCAGGTTTTCCGCAGGGCACTCGCGTTCGCCTTGCGCTCCCCGGGCGGGCCGGGCACCCTGGCCACCATCGCCGTCGCGCGAACACCAGGCCGTTGTCGCCGCGACCCTGGTCAGGCTCGAGTCGAGCTTTCCGCCGGCTCTCTGGTGCCTGACCGCGCCCTTGGACCACCTGCTGGCGTGGGATCTGGTGGACGGCGACTACGTTCAGGTCGGGACGTCATGGGGGAGACGACCTGGACGGCCACCAGGCCGTTCCCCGTCACCATCAGCCCGCAACTGCTGCTCTGAGAAATCCGGCGTCCGGCGGCTCAGAGGCCGCCGGACGCCGGATTCGACGACAGGGCGCGAACGTCAGGCGACGTGGGTGCCGGCGGAGCGCAGGTTCTGGCAGGCCTCGACGACGCGGGCGGCCATGGCGGCTTCGGCCTCCTTGCCCCAGGCGCGCGGGTCGTACTGCTTCTTGTTGCCGACCTCGCCGTCGACCTTCAGCACACCGTCGTAGTTGTGCATCATCCACGCCGCGACGGGGCGGGTGAAGGCGTACTGGGTGTCGGTGTCGACGTTCATCTTCACGACGCCGTAGTCGACCGCGGCCGAGATCTCCTCGGGCAGCGAGCCGGAGCCACCGTGGAAGACCAGGTGGAAGGGCTTGGCGTCCGCGGCCAGACCGAGCTCGCCGGCGGCGGCTTCCTGGGCGGCCTTGAGCACGTCGGGGCGCAGCTTGACATTGCCCGGCTTGTAGACGCCGTGCACGTTGCCGAAGGTCAGGGCGGTCATGTAGTAGCCCTTCTCCCCCGCGCCGAGCGCCTTGACGGTCGCGACGGCGTCCTCGGGCGTGGAGTAGAGCTTGTCGTTGATCTCGTTGGCGACGCCGTCCTCTTCGCCGCCGACGACGCCGACCTCGATCTCGAGGATGATGTTGGCCGCCTGGCACTTCTCCAGCAGCTCCTGGGCGATCTGCAGGTTCTGGTCCAGCGGCACGGCCGAGCCGTCCCACATGTGCGACTGGAAGATCGGCAGCCCGCCGGCCTTGACGCGCGCGGCGGAGGCCTCGATCAGCGGGCGCACGAAACCGTCGAGCTTGGGCTCGGGGCAGTGGTCGGTGTGCAGGGCGATGTTGACCGGGTAGTTCTTCGCGACCTCTTCGGCGAACGCGGCGAGTGCCAGCGAGCCGGTGACCATGTTCTTGATGTTCGAACCGGACGCGAACTCGGCGCCACCGGTCGAGACCTGGATGATGCCGTCCGAGCCGGCCTCGGCGAAGCCGCGGATGGCCGCGTTGATGGTCGAGCTCGAGGTGATATTGATCGCCGGGTATGCGAACGAGCCATCCTTGGCCCGGTCGAGCATGTCGCGGTAGACCTCGGGGGTTGCGATGGGCACTATCTGCTCCTTTGTGCGGGTGCCGTCGGAAAAATGCTTTCCACCGTCGATCCTCCCACGGCCGCCGGACGCACCCGCTCGCGTCTCACCCTGCATCGTCCGCCCGCGTCATTCGTCCAGCCAGTAAGACGTGACGAAGCGGCGGTGAAACGGCACGATGGGTCGCATGGCATCTCGCGCATCCAACTTCTGCATCGACGCCCACGATCCCTACGCCCAAACCCAGTGGTGGGCACAGGTTCTCGAGGATTTCGAGCCCGAGGCCGACTGGGACATGAAGCCCGGCGACGACGAGTGCGGGTTGGCTGGTCCGGACGATCGCTTCCTGCTCTTCCTCAAAGTGCCCGAGCCCAAGACCGTCAAGAACCGGATGCACATCTGCCTGCGCCCCACCGATCGCCACCGTGACGAGGAGGTCGACCGGATCCTCGGCCTCGGCGCCACCCTCGTCAACGACCTGCGCGACGGACCCGACGAGGGTTGGGCCGTCCTTGCCGATCCGGAGGGCAACGAGTTCTGCGTCCTCTCCCGCTACAAGGGCAAGCCCGCATAGCCACCGGCCACCGGCCACCGGCCACCGACAAAGACAACGACAACAGACCGAAAGAGTCAGCACATGACCGTTCTCGACCGCTTCTCCCTCCAGGGCCGCCGCGCCCTCGTCACCGGTGCCACCCGAGGGCTCGGTCGCGCCTTCGCCCAAGCCCTGGCGGAGGCCGGGGCCGACATCGTCGTCCACGGACGCGACGAAGCGGCGGCCGAGCAGGCCAAGACAGAGCTCACGGCAACCGGACGCCGCGCGGAGGTGGTGCTCGGTGAGTTGACCGACCGGCCCACCGTGGATGCCGTCACGGCCCAGGCCGTCGAGTTGTTGGGAGGAATCGACATCCTCGTCAACAACGCCGGGACGTGCATCCACGCACCGGCGCTGGAGGTGACCGACGAGCAATGGGCATCGGTGCTCGACACCAATGTGACCGCCCTGTGGTACATGTCCCAGGCCGTCGGTGCACACATGGTCGAGCGGGGCTCGGGGAGCATCGTCAACATCGGATCGATCTCGGGGATGATCGTCAACCGCCCGCAGATGCAGCCGGCATACAACGCGTCCAAGGCGGCCGTGCACCAACTGACCAAGTCGCTCGCGGCGGAGTGGGCGCCCCACGGCGTCCGCGTCAACGCCGTGGCTCCCGGCTACGTCAAGACCGATATGGCGCCCGTCGACGAGCCGCAGTTCCAGCGCTATTGGATCGAGGACGCGCCGCAGCAGCGCTACGCCAGCCCGGACGAGATCGCTCCGGCGGTGCTCTTCCTCGCCTCCGACGCCGCAGCCTTCGTCACCGGCAGCGTGTTGGTCATCGACGGCGGTTACACCGTCTACTGATCGAATCCTTCAGTCCGAGAACGCTTTTGACAGGGCGATCATCCGGGACCGGAAATCGTCGGAGGCCGGTGCGTAGGCCGCAGCCCAGACAGCGTTGAGCACCAGCCGGACGAAGGTCCAGTGCGTGACCCGGTCGGGGTCGAGGCCCGCGGCGTCCGCGACGATGTCGGCACGCAGGCGCACGTGGGTGCGCTGGTTGTATGCCGCGGCGATCGCGTCGGCGCGATTCCACACGATCGGTGCCACCGCATACGCCCACTCACCAGACACCGGTTTGGGGTCGATGGCCAGCCAGTCCCCCCGCGAAAGGACGAGGGGCGCAAGGACATTCATGTCGTGGAGATCCTCATGGACCAGCCGCCCGTCGACCTCACCGGTCACCAGGTGGGCGAGCGTCGCTGCTGCTTGGTCCGTCAGCCGGCGCGGCACGAGCGGGGTGCCGTGCCGGAGTTGGGCGTCCCAGCGCTGGGCCTTGTCGGACACCAGGACGTACTGCTCACCCGCCGGCTGGTCCAGGACGCGCATGAGACCGCCTATGACGTCGCAGGCTTCGAGGATCGACACGCTCGTCAGTTCCCGGTCCGCGTCCAGCCGTTCGAGGAGCAGACCGTATGACGCTGGGTCGGCCGCGAGCAATCGCACCGCCCCGCGCCCGTTCCAGTGGCGCAGCGCCAGATGCTCGAGGCGGGCCTCGTCGTGGGGCCATGTGAGCTTGAGTATCGCTTCGCGGGTCGGGGCCGAATCCGCGAAGTCGTTGCCCTGCAACCGGACCGGGAGGACGAGCGCACATTCCCCGTGCCGCGCCTCGCCGTCGGGCACGAGGTCCCATCGCGCCAGGGATGCGTCGATGAGCGACGGCAGCCGGCGCAACCACTCAGCGCCGGAGACGTCAGGCTCGGGCTCTCGGTCGGCGAGCAGGTCCCGCAGCGACTCGGGGATCAGTGGATGCGACACGGTCACGCGACCACGAAGACCCCGTAACCGAAGCCTTCCAGAGTGATGCCCGACTCAGTGACGGTCACACCCGAGCCCCAAAGGAGTTGCGCACCAACAGCTTCCGGCGACTCCAGCACCGCCGCCAGCCTGCGCGGATTGACCACCACGAGGTGGGAGTGGCCGCGCATCCAAGCGAACGGATAGCCCTCGTGAACAACGCGAGTCGGCTCGTGCCCCTGGAGGGCGGGCGTGGCGCGGCGGAGGGCGAGCAGGTCGCGCACGAGGGTCAGCGTCGAGCCGGGAACCCCGTCCTGCGCCGCGACCGTGGGGCGGTCGGGGTCCGGATCGATCGGCAGATACAACGCCTTGGGGGCGGCAGTCGAGAACCCGGCATTCGGCCCGTCGTCCCACTGCATCGGAGTGCGCGCGCCGGCCCGGTTGTAGAGCGGATTGCAGACGGCCCCTTCGACATTCGGCATACCGGGCAGATAGCGCATCCCGATCTCGTCGCCGTAGTAGAGACTCGGCACGCTCCCCCACGTGAAGAGAAAGGTGAAGGCGGCACCGAGTTGCTCCGGAGTCCGACCGCCGCAGCGGAGCCGGTTGAAGTCGTGGTCGGCCGTGGCGAGCAGGATCGACCGTTCGGGGTCCTCGGCCCGCCAGCCCTCCCACAGCCGCAGGAAGGTCTCGGTCGAGCCCGCTCCCTCCGCCGCGAAAAAGGGCTCGTGCGGCGTGTGCCAGGGCAAGGTCCCCGCCGAATGGTCGTCGAAGAGACTCGCGTGCGCCTCGAAGATCACCAAGGCGAAATCGGCGTCGAAAGCGCGCCGGCCGCCGACCCGCGGCTCGTCGCCCTCGGGGATCAGCACGGCGTCCGGGTATACCGTGTCGAGCCACTCCCGGATCTCCTGCCAGATCCGCGCCGAGGCGAGCCGCCCCTCGGTCAGGTACTCGTCCTTGACGAGCGAGAAGGCCATGTCGACGCGGAAGCCGGCGATGCCCCGGCTCAGCCAGAAGTCGAGAATGTCCTTGAGCGCCTGGCGATTTCGTGTCGGGCCGGGGGCATCGATCGCGTCCCGCCACGGCTGCGCGGGGTCGGTGCGGGTCCAGCCGAAGTTCAGGGCGGGTTGCTCGTCGTAGAAGTTCTTCAGGTACCAGCCGGGTCGCGGGCCGGGTGAGGCCACCCACGCGGGTATGCCGGGTAGGTCGATCCCCCACCCGTCGCCCGGATCCTCGGTGGTCCAGATATAGCGGTCGCCGTCCGGGTTCGGCCCGGAGGCCGCGAGTTCCTCCTGGAACCACGCGTGCGCGGTGGAGGTGTGTCCGACGACCAGGTCGAGCAGGATCCGGATGCCGCGCTCCCGGGCCTTGTCGACGAGTTCGACGAGGTCGTCGTTCGTGCCATAGCGCGGGGCGACCCGCAGGTAGTCGGCCACGTCATAGCCGGCGTCGACGAAGGGCGACTCGAAGCACGGGTTGAACCAGATCGCGTCGACGCCCAGTGCGGCGATGTAGTCGAGCCGCTCGATGACCCCGCGCAGGTCTCCGATCCCGTCGGCATTGGTGTCGTGGAAGGACTGCGGATAGATCTCGTAGATCACGGCATCGCGGAACCAGGCGGCGGTCATGCCCACATCCTTCCCCACTTCGCCGCTGCGGACGCCCACCTGGCGAGGCGCGGTTGCCGCAGATGAAAGCGGTTACATACTCTGCTGCGCATGACCATCCCTGCCGAGTCGAGCGAAGCGGCCGAACCCGCCGACGCCCTGCTGCGCCGCGACATCCGCCGGCTCGGCGAGCTGCTCGGCGATACCCTCGTGCGCCAGGAATCCCCCGCCGTGCTCGACGCGGTCGAGGAGGTCCGCCGGCTCACCAAGCGCGCCCAGGGCGGCGACGAGGACGCCCGGCGTGATCTGACCAAGCGGCTCGCGGCCGTCGATCTGGCCACGGCGACGTTGATGGTGCGCGCCTTTGCGACCTACTTCCACCTCGCCAATATCGCCGAACAGGTGGACCGGGCGGCCCACCTCGCCACCCGACCCGAGGATGCCGACTGGCTCGTCGCGGCGATGGACAAGATCGTCGAGGCCCGCGGCCCGGCCGCCTTGACCACCGCGCTGTCGAAGCTGTCGGTGCGCCCGGTCTATACGGCCCACCCGACGGAGGCGAGCCGGCGCACCGCACTGCTGAAGCTGCGCGAGATCGCCGACGCCTTGATCGCCCATCGCACCAACCCCACACCGCGTTCCGAGCGCCGTCGTGACCAACGGCTCGCGGAGATCATCGAATCGATGTGGCAGAGCGACGATCTGCGCGTCGATCAGCCGCAGGTCACCGACGAAGCCCGCAATATGCTCTTCTTCGTCGGCGGCCTTCTCGAGGAGACCGTCCCGAACCTGCTCGCCGACCTGGCCGACGAGGCGGCGCGGCGCGGCGCCTTCCTTCCCCCGACCGCACGCCCGCTCATCTTCGGCAACTGGATCGGGGGCGACCGCGACGGGAACCCCAATGTCTCGCCCGCCACCACGCTCGATGTGCTGGTCATGCAGCACGCCGTCGGCATCCGCGGGCTGATCGACATGGTGCAGCAGTGCGTCGACGAGGTCTCGATGTCCACCAAGCTCGTCGGCGTGAGCGACGAACTCGCCGCCAGCCTCGAACGCGACCTCGCCATCCTGCAGATCGAGGACCGCATCCGCCGGCTGAACGTCGAGGAGCCCTATCGGCTCAAGCTCTCCTGCATCCGCCAGAAGCTGATCAACACACGCGATCGCATTGCGGCACGGGTGGATTCGCGCCCCGGGTTCGACTATGTCGGCCGCGACGAACTGGTCGCCGATCTCATGCTCATCCGCGACTCCTTGTTGGCGCACCGGGGTGAGCTGGTCGCGGGTGGCGCCCTCGCCACCCTGATCCGCACCGCGAGCGCCTTCGGCCTGCAGGTGGCGACGATGGACGTGCGCGAGCACAGCGGTGCTCACCATCACGTCATCGAGCACCTCGCCGACCGCGTCGACGACGAGCCGGGGTCGTATGCCGCCCTGGCCCGCGAGGACCGGATGGCGTGGCTGGCCGAGGAGCTGACGAGCCGGCGGCCGCTGGCCCCCTTCCCGCCGCCGCTGGACGCGGACGGCTCGCGCACCTTCGAGACCTTCCGGGCCATCCGCGCCGCGCAGAAGTGGTTCGGCCCGGAGATCATCGAGAGCTACATCGTCTCGATGACGCAGGGCCCGGACGACATCCTGGCCCCGGTCGTCATCGCCCGGGAGGCCGGGCTGGTCGACCTGCCCACCGACCAGGGACGGCCGGTGCGCGCCGACATCGGGTTCGTGCCCCTGCTGGAGACCGTGGAGGAATTGCGTTCTGCCGGAGAGATTCTCGATGCCCTGCTCTCGGTCGAGGCCTACCGGGAGATCGTGCGGGCCCGCGGCGACGTCCAAGAGGTCATGCTCGGCTACTCCGACTCCAACAAGGACGCCGGCATCACGACGAGCCAGTGGGAGATCCACCGGGCCCAGCGGGTGCTGCGCGATACCTGCACACGACATGGCGTCCAGCTCCGCCTCTTCCACGGGCGCGGCGGCAGCGTCGGCCGCGGCGGCGGCCCGACTCACGAGGCGATCCTCGCCCAGCCCTTCGGCACGCTCTCCGGCGAGATCAAGGTCACCGAGCAGGGTGAGGTCATCTCCGACAAGTACCTCCTGCCGGCTCTGGCACGGGAGAACCTCGAACTCACCCTCGCCGCCGTCATGGAGGCGAGCGCGCTGCATACGACGGCGTGGGTCGATCCCGCTCAGCTGACCCAGTGGGACGAGACCATGTCGAGCATCAGCGCAGCAGCCTTCACCGCATACCGCGCCCTCGTCGACAACCCGCAGCTGCCCACCTACTTCGCCCAGTCGACGCCATTCGAACAGCTCGGCGCCCTCAAGATCGGGTCGCGACCGTCGAAGCGACCCGACAGCGGGCAGGGCCTGTCCGGGTTGCGCGCCATCCCATGGGTTTTCGGGTGGACCCAGTCCCGACAGATCGTCCCCGGATGGTTCGGCGTCGGGTCGGGGCTGCGGTCGGCGATCGATGCCGGGCGTCTCGAGGAACTCCGGGCGATGTATGCCGGGTGGCACTTCTTCAAGACGTTCATCTCCAACGTCGAGATGATGTGCAAGAAGACGCGGCTGGACATCGCGGCACACTATGTCGGCTCACTCGTCGACCCCGAACTGCACCCGATCTTCGAGCAGATCCAGCAGGAGTATGCCCGCACGGTCGATGCTGTCCTGCAGATCACCGGCGAGGAAGAGCTGTTGGAGGCCCAACCGGTTCTCAAGCGCACCCTCGAGGTCCGCGACCGCTATCTGGACCCCATCACCTATCTGCAGGTCTCCATGCTCGCCCGGATGCGGGCCGGCGACACCGACCCGCAGCTGGAGCGGGCGCTCTTGCTCGCCGTCAACGGTGTCGCCGCCGGGCTGCGCAACACCGGGTAGGCCACACACCGGGGCAGCACCCGTTCGTGCCAGGCCGTGCAGCCCGACGCCGTCCCGGGTTGGTTCAGCCCCCGCTGAACAGCGGGCCGTCCATCCGACACACGGCCCCCGGCGCCGGCATGACGCCGGATGCGAAGAAGGTGTCGAATGCCGCTGTCACGCAAGAGTTCCCGATGGCGGTGTGTCCCCACCCGGCATAGGTCAGCAGCCGCGCCCGGTCGAAGCGGCGAACGACCGCCCGGGCGCCATGGATCGGAGTCGCGGGGTCGTAGGTGTTGCCGACGACGAGGATCGGCCCCGACGTCCGCCCGCCGAACGGACGGAACCAGGTGTCTTCCTTGGTCACGATCGGCCAGTTGCCGCAGGTCGCGCTGCGCCATGTCCACAGCGACCCGAACCACGGGTATTGCTTGTCCTGGGCTTGCCCGGCACGCCACCAGTCGATCCGCTCGCGCGGGTTGCGGCTGTCCGCGCACGCGACCCCGTGGAAGGCATCCACCGTCTCGGTCACCGGCCCCCGCGTTGCCGACGGGGCGGCATACGGCTGCTCGTCGACGCGCCTGCTGGCGCGGTCCAGCGCCTGGACGAGCCGCGGGTCGACCCTGTCGACGCGGCGGAAGTTCTCGACCCAGATCGCTTGAAGTGACTGCGCGAGAAGGGAATAGTCGTCCTCGTACATCATCCCGAGGGTGGACTGCACAAGGGCGGGATAGGTCATGCGGCGCTCGTTGACCTGCAAGCCGCCGGCCTTTGCCCGTGCAAGGAGCTGGCGCCACTTGCCCGGCGCATTACCGGCGAAGGCGCACTGCCGGCGACCCAGCCGGTCACACTCGCGCAGCGCCGCGACGAGCCCGGTGTAGGCACCTTCGGCGCCACGCACCCGCGTGGTCACCGGCAGGGTCGCGGCTTCTCCGGTCGCTCCGGTCGCCCACGCCACCGGGTCCACCACGCCGTCGAGGACCATCCGTCGCACCCGGTCGGGGAACATCGAGGCGTAGGTCGCCCCGAGATAGGTGCCATAGGACGCTCCGTAGTAGTTCAGCCGCGGTTCGCCGAGCGCCCGGCGGATCAGGTCCATATCGCGGGCGGTGTCGGCGGTCGACATGTGCGCGACGATGGGGTTGGGATTCTCCTTGCATCCGGTGCGCACCCATTGCGCGCTGCGCCAGACCGCCGCCGATTGCGTCCAGGTCACGGGGAACGGTGGCGGTGCCGGCGTTGGTTCCGGATTGTCGTTGTGGCACAACATCATCGAGTCCTGGCCCACGCCACGGGGGTCGATCCCGATGACGTCATACCGCGCCGTCACGGTGGGGCCGAGATGCCGGGATGCATAGTCGACGAAGTCCGTCGCGCGCACGCCCGGACCACCAGGGTTGACGAAGACCGTCCCGATGCGCGGCTGCGGGCCGGTCGCGGGCATCTTGACCAGGTCGAGCAGGAGCGTCGCGCCGCGCGGGTTGTCGTAGTCCAGCGGCACGCGCACGGTGGCGCACTTGGTGCCCCAGCCGGCCCAGCAGTCGTGCCACGCGATGGCGGGTGCCACCGCGTCAGCTGTCCCGGCCGCCGGCGCCGCGACACCGGCCGCCAGCGCCGTGCTGGCGGCAGCAATCCACCCCACACGACGCGACATCTTCGTCCCCGTTTCTCGTCAGGCGCTTCGCGCCGTATGGGATACGAGTATGCCGCGTCCCCCGGCCTACCCGTCGTCACCGTCCCACAGGCCGGAGTCCATCGGGCACACCGCGCCGACCGGCGGCAACGCCCCGGTGGCGTAGTAGCGGTCGAAGGCTCTGGTCACGCAGCCGGTGCCGATCGCGCCGTGCCCCCACCCGTCATACGTCAGCAGGCGGGCGCCGGTGAACAGGCTCGCCACCTTGCGCGCGCCGTGGATCGGCGTGGCCGGGTCGTAAGTGTTGCCCACCACCAGGATCGGCGTCGCCGTGGCACCGCCATACGGCCTGAAATAGCTGTCCGACTTGGTCACGATCGGCCACTTCGAGCAACTGGCCGACGCCCACGTCCACAGCGACCCGAAGCCGGGATACTTCGTGTCCTGCTCGACACCGGCCCGCCACCAATCGGTGACCGAGTCGGGATTGCGGGTGTCGGAGCACGCGACGCCGCTGAAGGCGTCGGAGACGACTTCGCCGCGCAGCAGCGGCGTCACATACGGGGCCTTGCGCACCCGCTCCCCCGCCGCCCGCAGATCGGCGACGGCCGAGGCACTGGCCCGCGCCCCGCTGCCGGCGTTCTCCTCCCAGATCTCTTGCAGGGCACTGTCGAGGCCGACATATCTGGTCGCGTAGAGATAGCCCAGCACGCCGCCGATCAGGTCCGCGTAGTTCAACGGACTGCCGTATGCGGTGAGCTTGCCGGCCTTGGCCAAGGTCACCAAGCGCTGCCACTTGCCGCTGGCGTTGCCGGCGAAGTCGCATTTGGCCCGGCCCACCCGATCGCAGTCCTCCAGCGCCGACATCAACGCCTCGTGCGCGCCCTTGGCGCTGCGCAGCCGGGTCGAGAACGGCTGCACCGCGGGCACCACGTCCCCGGTCGACCAGGCGATCGGGTCGAGGACGCCGTCGACGACGAACCGCCCGACCCGCGAGGGGAACATCGAGGCATAGGTCGAGCCGAGCTGCGTGCCGTAGGAGATGCCGTAGTAGTTCAGCTTCTTCTCACCGACCGCCTGCCGCATCAGGTCCATATCGCGGGCGGTGTCGGCCGTCGACATATGCCGCACGATCGGCGCAGCCTGGTCCGCGCAGGCCCACCGCGTCCATTGGGCCTGGATGAAGGCCGGCTTGGCCTGTGCCCAGGTCATCGGGAACAGATAGTCGATGCCCGGCGGACGCGGCACGTCGCTCACGCACTTCATCGGGGTCGAGGCCCCCACCCCTCGCGGGTCGATGCCGATCACGTCATACCGGTTGCGCACGGTCGACCCGAGCAGGATCGAGGCCATCGGGGCAAAGCCGGTCGAACTGCCGCCCGGGCCCCCTGGATTGACGAAGAGCGTGCCGATCTTCGTGCTCGGCCGAGCCGCCGGAACCTTGAGCAGATCGAGCAGAATCTTCGCCCCGCCCGGGTTGTCGTAGTCGAGGGGCACGGCGACCGTCGCACATCTGAACTGTTTCGCGCCCGTGCAGGCCTGCCAGTCGATCACCGGCACCGGCGCCCGCACCTGATCCTCGGCCGCCCGGCTCACCCCCGGCACCAAGGTCGCGGCCAACGCCGCTGCCATACCGAACCCGATCCCCTGCATCCTGCGTCCCACGACGAATCCCCATTCGCTGACGCGACCACCTCGGTTGTGGCCGTCACCACCACCCTTGTGCCTTCCGCGGTTTCGCGCAATACCCGGGAATAGGCTGAAGTGCCCCCCCACGAAGGAGATTGCGGTGTCCGAGAGGCTGTCTCGACTGCGCACGATGCGCGAGCAGGCGCTCGCCGGTGGCGGGCAGGCCCGCATCGACCAGCAGCACGCCAAGGGCAAACTGACTGCGCGAGAACGGCTTGCGATTCTTCTGGACGAGGCGTCCTTCCAAGAACTCGGCGCGCTGGCCACCCACCAGCTCAGCGATTTCGGCATGGACAAGCACAAGGTCCCCGGCGATGGGATCATCACCGGCTTCGGCAAGATCAACGGCCGCCGCGTGGCCGTCTTCGCCCAGGACTTCACCGTCCTCGGCGGGTCCTTCTCCGAAGTGCAGTCCCACAAGATCAGCCGCATCCAGGACCTGGCGATGGAGAGCGGCATACCGCTGATCGGGCTGAACGACTCCGGCGGGGCACGGGTGCAGGAGGGGGTGCGCTCGCTCGCGGCATACGGAGAAGTGTTCTTGCGCAACGTGATGGCGTCGGGAGTCATCCCGCAGATCTCGTTGATCATGGGCCCGTGCGCCGGCGGCGCCGTCTATTCGCCCGCCCTGACCGACTTCACGATCATGGTCGAGGGCACGAGCAATATGTTTCTCACGGGGCCGGACATCGTGCGCACCGTCACCGGCGAGGACGTCGACGCCGAGACCCTCGGCGGTGCGGCGGTGCACAACACCCGCAGTGGTGTCGCCCAGTTCTCGGCACCCACCGAGCAGGCCGCGCTCGCCCTGGCCAAGACCTTGCTCAGCTATCTGCCGCAGAACAACAACGACGACCCGCCGCAGATCACGCCGTACGACTCCCCGGACAGAATGGACGAGGAGCTCAATTCGATTGTGCCGGAAGACGATACCGAGGCCTACGACATGCGCGAGGTGCTCGACCGGGTCTTCGACGCCGACAGTGTCCTGCAGGTGCACACCGACTACGCCCCCAACGCGCTCGTCGCCTTCGCGCGGCTGGACGGCAAGCCGGTCGGGATCATCGCCAACCAGCCGATGGTGATGGCCGGCGCGCTCGATCTCAACGGGTCGGACAAGATCGCCCGGCACATCTCGTTGTGTGACATGTACAACTTGCCGCTGGTCACCTTCGTCGACTGTCCCGGCTACCTGCCCGGGGTCGACCAGGAGTGGGGCGGTGTGATCCGGCACGGCGCGAAGATCATCTACGCCTACTGCCAGGCGACGGTGCCCAAGGTGTCGGTGGTCACGCGCAAAGCGATCGGCGGGTCGTATGTCGCGATGAGTTCGAAGCAGATGAACAACGACATCGCGTTCGCCTGGCCGAGCGCGGAGATCGCCGTCATGGGTCCGGAGGGGGCGGCGCGGCTGCTGAACCGGCAGGCGCTCAGGGAGGCCGAGGATCCGGCGAGCCTGGAGGCGCAGTTCGTCACCGACTATCGCGAGAAGTTCTTCAATCCCTATCGCGCCGCGGACCTGGGGCAGATCGACGAGGTCATCGAGCCGCGCGAGACCCGCCCGCACCTGATCCGCTCCTTCGAGGTGCTGCAGACCAAGGTGCAAGGCGGGCTGCCGAAGAAGCACGGACTCTTCCCGGTCTGATTGCCATGAAAGACATCGGTTTCGGACTCGGCATGACGGCGGCCGGCATGGGCACCGTCTTCGCCATGCTGCTCCTGCTCATGATCATCGTCTCGCTCATGGGACGAATGGACCGTCAACCCTCCTCGGCCGAGAACGCCGGACGCGACGGGCTGGCCGGCGCGGACCTCGACGCGATGAGCGGCATCGACGACGCCCCGGACACCGCACCGCGGGTCCTTGCCGACGGCCTGACGGAGGACCAGATCGCCGCCGTCTCGGTCGCCGTGCTCCTGCACGCCGAGATTCGCCGCCAGCAGGCGGCCCCGGCGATGCGCACCCACCAACCCGGAAGCCACATCTTCGCGAGCCGTTGGGTCGCCAACGGCCGCGGGCTACAGACCCAGCCTTGGCGTAGGAGCTGACGGCATGCGCAGATACACGGTGACCGTCGGTGACCAGGCCTATGTCATCGACGTCGAGGAGCGGAGCGCGGACACCTTCACCGTGATCCTCGACGGGCGGCCGCTGTCGGTCCGTGTCGACGGGCACGAGGACCTCGCCCAGGCCGCCATCCGTCCGCAACTGGAGATCGCCGACTCCCCGGGCGCGGCGGGGGTGCCGACGGCGGCGGGGGCGGCGAGCGCTGCCGGCCACGGGACGGCCGCAGCGCGCCCGACGGGGGCGACCACACCGCATACCCCGCCCCCGTCGCGGGCCCCTCGCGCCGCGGCCGGCACCGACGCGACCACGCTGACCGCGCCCATGCCCGGCGTCATCCTCACCATCGTGGCACCCGTCGGAACCGTTGTCGCCCAGGGCGATCCGCTGCTCGTGCTCGAGGCGATGAAGATGAAGAACACGCTGCGCGCCGGCCGGGACGGGCGTGTCGCGGAGGTCGCGGTCGGGGTGGGTGACCAGGTGAAGTTCGGCGACGTGCTGGTGCGGGTCGAGGACGCATGAGTCCCGACACCCTCAACTCCATGCTCGCCGGGGTGCAGGCGGTCACGTGGCAGTCGCTCGTCATGCTCACCGTCGGGTGCCTCCTCATCGCGCTGGCCGTGGTCAAGGAGTACGAGCCGTTGCTGCTGCTGCCGATCGGCGCCGGCTGCATCCTGGCGAACCTGCCGCTCTCGCCGCTGGCCGACGAAGGCGGGATGCTGGACATCCTCTACAACATCGGCGTCGGCAACGAACTCTTCCCGTTGCTGATCTTCATCGGCATCGGCGCGATGACGGACTTCGGTCCGCTGCTGGAGAACCCCCGTATGGTGCTGCTCGGCGCCGCAGGCCAGCTCGGCATCTTCTTGACGCTGATCCTCGCTCTCGCACTGGGTTTCAGCCGGCCGGAGGCGGCGTCCATCGGAGTCATCGGCGCCATCGACGGGCCGACGTCGATCTATGTCAGCGGCATCCTGGCGCCGGACCTGCTCGGGCCGATCACCGTCGCGGCATACAGCTATATGTCGCTCGTGCCGATCATCATGCCGCCGATCATGCGCCTGCTCACCACGAAGCGAGAACGCGCGATCCGGATGCCCTACTCCCAGCGCGTGATCAGCAAGCGCACCCGCGTGCTCTTCCCGGTCGTCGTGACGATCGTCGTCGGCATCCTCGTGCCGTTCGCCACGCCGCTCATCGGCATGCTCATGCTCGGCAACCTGTTGCGCGAGTCGGGAGTCGTCGAGCGGCTGACGCAGGCGGCCTCCAACGAGCTGGCGAACGTCGTCACCCTCTTCCTCGGTCTGGCCATCGGCTCGACGATGGTCGGGGAGGACTTCATCAAGGCCTCGACGCTGTTCATCCTCGGGCTCGGCCTGATCGCCTTCTGTCTCGACACCGCCGCCGGGGTGATGTTCGGCAAGCTGCTCAACCTGTTCAGCGGGGGCAGGTTCAACCCGCTGATCGGAGCGGCCGGCATCTCCGCCTTCCCAATGGCCGCCCGCGTGGTGCAGCAGGAGGCGCAGCGGGAGGACTACGACAACTTCCTCCTCATGCACGCCATGGGCGCCAATGCGGCAGGCCAGGTGGCCTCCGTGGTCGCCGGCGGCGTGCTGCTTGCCCTCATGGGCGCCAGCTGAACGGCCAACTGCGTCAGAATGCGCGAACTCCCGGAGAAGGCGCCAACTGCCGCGGATATATGTCCCGGAGTTCGCGCTAGAACAGGGGGTTGGTGTTATCCGAGGGGGTTGGGGTCAGTGGGCCGGCGACGGCGACTCGGCCGGTGATGCGACAGGTGATGCGACAGGCCGGGCAGGGGCGGCATACAGCTGCCTCACAGGGTTGGTCACCTACCCTTGACGCGTGATGATGCCCACCCTTGGCCCCGACTGGATGGACCCCGCCTGGCTGCTCGATCGATTCGGCAGCCAGTTCTTCTGGGTCAGCTGCGCGATCGTGTTCGTCGAGTGCGGCCTGCTCTTCCCGATCCTGCCCGGCGACTCGCTGCTCTTCGCGGTGGGGCTGTTCATCGCCAATGGCGCGCTGAAGTTCAATATCGTCACCGCCTGCGTGATCCTGACGATCGCCGCGTTCGCCGGCAATGTCGTCGGCTACGAGATCGGCCGGGCGATCGGTCAGCCGCTGTATGAGCGCCAGGGGCGGTTCGTCAACAAGGCCAACTTCGACAAGACCCACGACTTCTTCGAGAAGTACGGCGCGAAGGCGCTGGTGCTCGGCCGCTTCGTCCCCATCGTGCGCACCTTCATCACCGTCGTCGCCGGCGTGGGCAAGATGGATCGTCGCCACTTCTTCGTATGGAGTGCGGTCGGCGCCGCCCTGTGGGCCACCGGCGTCACGCTGGCCGGCTACTGGCTCGGCCAGGCTTTCCCCGCGCTGCAGGACCACCTCGAGGCCGCGATCCTGCTGATCGTCGCCGTCTCGGTGATCCCGATGGTCCTCGAATACCTCAAACACCGCCGCGAAGCCAAAGCCGGCCTGAACGCCTGAGCCGCGGCCGCCACTGCACTTTTCCGCCCAGTGCCACTTTGTGTCGGTACGCATCGGGAATGTTGCGATGCGCACCGACATCTCTCCGCCCGGAGTTCGACCCTGGCGCGGGTTGTCGGTGAGCGCGCCTCAGGCGGCCCGGGCGTATGCCGGGTGCTCGCTCGCACGCAACAGGTCGGCATACCGACCGCCGCGGGCGAGCAGCTGGTCGTGGGTGCCGATCTCGGCCACCCGACCCTGGTGGAGCACCGCGATCTGGTCGGCGTCGCGGATCGTCGAGAGCCGGTGGGCGATGGTGATCGTCGTGCGTCCGGCGGCGAGCCGGTCCAGCGCGTCCTGCAGGGCGCGCTCGGTCTTGTTGTCCAGGGCCGAGGTCGCCTCGTCCAGCACCAGCACCTTGGGGTTGCGCAGGATGGTGCGAGCCACGGCCAGGCGCTGCTTCTCGCCACCGGAGAACCGGTGGCCGCGTGAGCCGACCATGGTGTCGAGGCCCTGCGGCAGGCCGGCGACCAGGTCCGCGACCTGGGCAGCGGCGAGCGCCTGCCATAGTTCGGCCTCTGCGGCGGCCGGCTTGGCGAGCAGCAGGTTCGCCCTGATCGTGTCGTGCACCAGGTAGGTCTCCTGGCTGACGACACCGACGATGGCCGCGAGGTCCTGCTCGCCCATCGTGCGCAGGTCGATCCCGTCGATCGTCACCGTGCCGGCGGAAGGATCCCGGAGCCGGGCCACCAGTGAGGCCAGGGTGGACTTGCCTGAGCCGGTGTCGCCGACGAGCGCGAGGCTGGAGCCGGCCGGCACCGACAGGGTGATCTCGTGGAGGACGGGCGTGCCACCGGGCTCGTAGGCGAAGCTCACGCCGTCGAGACGAACGTCCCCGCGCATGCGGTGGTGGTCGACCGCCACCGGGGCGATCGGAGCAGGGACGTCGGTGACCAGGTCGAGATAGCCGAAGATCCGGCTGAAGAGCGCCATCGAGCTGACCCACTGCACGCCCACGTTGAGCAGCCCCATGACCGGACGGAAGAGACCGGCCTGCAGGGCGGTGAAGGCGACCAGGGTGCCGATCGTCATACCGCCGCTCGTCGCCGGGAAGCCGGCGGCGAGGTAGAGCAGGGCGGGGATGATCGCGAAGATGATTGCCATCGTCGCCATCCGCCAGCGCCCGGCGAGCTGCGAGCGCAGCTCTAGATTCACGAGTTCGGTGGACGTCGATGTGAAGCGCTCGGTGGCCTGCGCGCCGGCGCCGAGGGTCTTGGTCAGCAGGACGCCGGAGACCGACAGGCCCTCGTCGACCTGGACGTGCATGTCGGCCAGGCGGCGCTGCAGCTGCGCGGTGATCTCCTTGCGCAGCATGGCGACTCGCCGGGTCAGCCAGATGGCCGGCGGCATGACGATCAGCGACAACAGTGAGAGCCGCCACGACAAGGCGGCCATCGCGATGGCCGTCCCGACCGCCGTGGTCAGGTTGGAGGCGATGGAGGTCGCCGTCGAGGTGACCACGGACTGCATACCGCCGATGTCCTGGATGATGCGCGACTGGACCTCGCCACCGCGGGTGCGGGTGAAGAAGCCGAGCGACTGCTTCTGCAGGTGCGCGAAGACGTCGGTGCGCAGGCGGTGCATGACCTCCTGTCCGACGCGCGTGGAGATCCATGTCTGCGCGACGCCGAGCAGCGCCGTCGTCACGGTGACGGCGAGCATGCCGCCGACGGCGAGCAGGAGGAGACGGACGTTCTGGTTCGGCAAGGCATCGTCGATGACGGCCTTGACGAGGAAGGGCTGCGCCAAGGCGATGGCCGAGGAGGCGACGATGATCGCCACGACGATCGCGAGGGCGAGCCGGTGCGGCGCGAAGAGCGCCAGGATGCGTCGAGGGTCGACCGGGGAGAGCGCCAGTTGCGCTCGATCCGCCGGGTCGAGTTTCTGCGGGCCGCGGCCCCCGCCACGGCCACCAAGGTTGACGTCCTCGTTCAAGAGGCCCTCCTTTCGGGGAGGTATGTCGTGAGGTTCCCTCACTAGTTGTGGAGGTTACCTCACTTTGTGGCTGCCACGCAAATCGCCGTATGCTGTTCGGTATGCCGGTCGCCGACGAACCCCTGGATGTGCTGCTGGGTCGCGCTCTCCGCCAGTTGCGCCACCAGTGGGGAGCGGGAGTCGGTGAGGTGGACCTCGCGCCGCACCAGGCCCGGGCCCTGCGGATCGTCCACGAGGACGGGCCGCTGCGCCTGTCCGAGCTGGCACGCCGACTACGGATCGTGCCGCGTTCGGCCACCGAGGTCGCCGACGCGCTGCAGGAGCGCGGCCTGGTCCTGCGCTCCCCCGATCCGAGCGACCGGCGGGCCACCCTGCTGGAGATGACCGGACACGGACGCTCCGTCGCCACCGAGGTGGGGCGGATGCGGCGCGAGCAGGCGGAGGCCTTCTTCGGCAGGCTGAGCGCGAACGACCGGGCGAGTTTGCACCGCATACTGACCGAACTCCTCGACCAAGGAGAATAGGCGCGTGGCCACCATCGTCTTCTTCCATGCCCACCCCGACGACGAGGCATCGCAGACCTCCGGGTCTATGGCTCGCGCTGCGGCACAAGGCGATCGGGTCGTCGTGGTTTACGCGACCAATGGTGAGCACGGCGAGGTGCCGGACGATCTGCTGCCCGGCGAGACGCTCGTCGAACGCCGCCGCAAGGAGGCGACGAAGTCCGCCGCAGCTCTGGGCACAGCCCGCATCGAGTGGCTCGGCTACAGCGATTCCGGGATGACCGGGTGGGATCAGAACGCCCATGTCGGGGCCTTCCACAATGCGACGTTGACCGACGCCGGCATGCGGCTGGCACAGATCCTCGATCGCGAGGACGCGGACGTGATCGTCGGTTATGACTGGCATGGCGGCTACGGCCATCCGGATCACGTCAAGGTCCACCACGTCCTGCATGCAGCGGCCAAGCTCGCCGCGCGGCCGCCCCGCGTGCTCGAGTCGACGATGAATCGAGACGTGACGCGCCGGCTCTACCAGGAAGCGGTCGCTGCCGGGGCCACCGAAGAGCAGGCGTGGGACCCCGACCAGCCCATGGATGACGGAAACCCGCTCGGCAGCAACGAATACGAGATCACCTGGGCTGTCGACGTCCACAAGTTCCTGCCGCAGAAGCGGGCCGCTCTTGCCGCCCATGCCAGCCAGAAGACCGACATCGAGAGCCTGCTCTCGATGCCCGAGGAGGCGTTCACGGCGGCGTTCGGCACCGAGTACTACATCGAGCCGGCCCTCGGTCCGGGCATGCGCGACGGCTGGCCCTTCACTCGATCGTGAGCAGACCGCGCCGATAGGCCTCCGTCACGGCAGCCGTGCGATCGGCTACCTCGAGCTTCTGGAAGGCCCGGATCAGGTGCGTCTTGACGGTCGCCTCGCCGATGAAGAGGCGACTCCCGATCTCGGCATTGCTCAGTCCTTCGGCGACCAGCCGCAGGACGTCGAGCTCGCGGGTGGTGAGATCCGCAGCTGCTGGCTTGCGCAGTCGCTCGGCCAGCCGGCCCGCGATGGCCGGCGCGAGCACCGTCTCGCCGCGCGCCGCTGACCGCACCGCTGCCGAAAGCACCTCTGGCGGAGCATCTTTGAGCAGATAGCCCCGCGCTCCTGCTTCAACCGCCCGCACGATGTCCGCATCGGTGTCATAGGTCGTCAGGATGAGGACCGGCGGCCCGTCGGGGAGGGCGGTGATCGCCGCGGCCGCTGCCGCGCCGTCCAGCACGGGCATGCGCAGGTCCATGAGCACCAGATCGGGATGATGTTCGGTGACGGCGACGATGGCCGCGGCGCCGTCGGCCGCCTGGCCGACCACCTCGAAGTCCGGCTCCTCCGACAGCAGCGCCACCAGGCCCGCCCGAACGACGGGATGGTCGTCGGCGACGACGAGCCGGATGCGCGTCACCGCAGGTGTCGTCATGACTCACTCCTCGACAACGAAGGCGGCGGGCCGGTTCTCCCCGGATCGGGCTCGGCCGCAACGGGGTCCGGCTCAGCGGGAAGAGCAACGTCGATGGTTGTTCCGTGGTCGGGGGCGCTGCGTACCTCGACCGTCCCACCGATCGCCTGCGCCCGGGACTGGATGCCGTCCAGACCGAAACCACGCCTCGGGGTCGAGGTGTCGAAACCGCGGCCGTCATCGGTGACGATCAACCGGACGTCCTCCCCGTAAACCAGCTGCATGGTCACGTGCCGGGCCGCCGAGTGCCGGCGGGCATTGGTGATCGCCTCCTGGGCCGTGCGCAGCAGCACCACGTCCGTGGCGCCGCCGAGCGCGATGGGCATGCCACGGGTCTGCATCTCGACACGGAGTCCACTCTCGGCGCTGACTGTCGCGGCGAGCCGCTCCAGGGCCTCGGCCAGGGATCGCGACTGCAGGTGCCCCGGGGTGAGTTCGGCGACCATGAGCCGGGCCTCGTGCAGGTTGTCGCCGGCGGTCTGCTCGATGAGGTCCAGCCGCGCGATCGCCGTCTCGACGTCCCCTCGCCCGAGGGCCGCCCGGGCGGCGCGGGTCAAGGTCAGCACACTGGTGAATCCCTGGGCCAGGGTGTCGTGGATCTCGCGCGACAGCCGCTCTCGCTCCTGAGCTACGCCGCTCTCGCGTTCTGCTGCAGCGAGTTTCGCCTGGGCGGCGCGGAGCTCGTCGATCGTCTTCGCACGGGCGGACGCCTCATTGGCCATGGTGGCGATGAAAAGCCCGAGTCCCAGTGACAGCACGAGCGACAGCGTCGTCGAGACGATGACGCCGGCGGCGTCCCCCGAGCTACGGTCGGACTGCCACCACTGCACGACCCCGATCGCCAGTGTCACCAGGATGGTGACCGAGAAGGCGCGCCATCGCGAGAGCAGGGCCCACGTCTGGGGGAAGAGCGCGAAGAAGAGGATCCACGTCTCGGTGTTCGGGTTGAGCCATTGGACGGTGACGACCAGGCCCCACGCAATGAGCAGGTAGGCCGCACCCTGCCACTCGTTCTCGCGAGCCAGTCCGCGGGCGCCGAGGGCGGCATACGCCACGCCCACGCCGACGATGCAGGCCAGCTCGAGCCCTCGACCCCGCGGGCCGGAGTCGTCCAAGAGGCTGACGATCACCGCGCCCAGCCACACGGCCGCAAAGACGAGATGCCAGAAGACCATCTGCCGTTGCCAGGTCGTCTCCAAGTCCTCGTGCGAGCTTCCCGCCTCCACGGTCATACCGTCACGCTCTCATGGCCGACCCTGCCGGCCTACGAATCGCGCGTCCAGCGGAAGGTGCGCAGGCACAGGACCAGCCCGGATACTGCCCATACCGCCAGCACCAGCAGGGTCCTTCCGACCTCCCAGGTGCCCGTCATCTCCTGGCCGGCCCAGCTCGCGGGATAGAAGACCGAGCGCATGCCCTGCGCGATCCACTTCAGTGGGAAGACGGCGGCGATCTGCTGCAGCCACGACGGCAAGGCGCCGAAGGTGAAGTAGACCCCCGAGATGAACTGCAGCACCAGCAGCGGCCCCACGACGACCGCCGTGACCGAGCGCGGGTTGGCCAGCGACGAATAGGCGACGCCGAGCGTCGTGCCGCCGACGACGGCCACCACGAAGAAGGCGGCGAAGTGCAGCCAGGCCGCCGGCTCCGTGGGCATCCGCACGTCGAAGACGAACCGCGCGACAACGAGGAGCAGGGCCAGCTGGGCCAGCGCGGTGATCAGGACCAGCCCGACCTTGCCGAGGAAATACGCGACAGGTGGTAGCGGAGTCCCGCGCAGTCGCTTGAGCGTGCCATCGTCGCGTTCGATTGCGACCGACATCGCGAGGGTCTGGAAGCTGGTGAGCAAGACGCCCGCGGCGATCATGCCCGGCAGGAAGACCCGCGCCGCGTTCATGCCCTGCGCCTTCTCGCCGGCGTCGATCTCGGAGCCGAAGACGACGCCGAAGATCGCCAGCATGATGACCGGGAAGAGGAACGAGAAGATGACCATATCCCGTTCTCGCGCATACATTTTCAACTCCAGGATCGTGCGATCCCAGGCGAGTCTCAACGCGTTCATGCCGCCACCTCATCGGCGTTGCCGACCGCGGACTGCGGGCCGATGAGCGCGAGATACGTCTCCTCGAGCGAGCGGCGGGACACCGTCAAGCCGGGGACCTCGCCGCCGAATCGGCTTGCCAGCCGGGCGATCTCGGCCGTCGGGCGGTCCGTATGCAGCGTGGCCCGGCGCCCACCCTCATCCCAGGCGAGCGTCGACGTCCGTCCCGACCCGCCGAGTTCGCTCGGAGTCCCGAGCGCCACCATGCGGCCGGCCGCGATGATGCCCACGCGGGACGCCAGCGCCTCGGCCTCGTCCAGATAGTGCGTCGTCAGCACGATGGTCGTACCGTCCTCGCCGAGGGCTCGGATGAGGGACCAGAAGTCGCGGCGCGCCTGCGGGTCGAATCCGGTGGTCGGTTCGTCGAGGAAGAGCAGTTCCGGCCGGCCGACGATCCCCAGGGCCATGTCGACTCGTCGTCTCTGGCCGCCGCTGAGACCGCGGATCCGGTCGTTCGCCTTGGTCGCCAGGCCGGTCACCTCGATGACGTGATCGACGTCGAGCGGATTGCGGTATGCCAGTGCGGTGCTCGCGATGATCTCGCGTGGGGTGAGCAGGTCGAGTCCGGTGCAGCTCTGGGAGACGATGCCGATGCGGTCGCGCCATGCGCGATCCGCAGTGGCCGGGTCGACGCCGAGGACGCGGACCTCTCCGCTGTCGGCTCGTCGGAAGCCTTCGAGGATCTCGACGGTGGTGGTCTTGCCGGCGCCGTTCGGGCCGAGGATCGCGACGGTCTCCCCCTGCGCGACCTCGAACCCGAGCCCGTCGACGGCGGCCACCGTGCCATAGGACTTGTGCAGGTCGGTGACCTGGATCGGTGTCGTCATGTCTCAACGATGCGCCGCCGCGGCGTGGCACCACCACCCGCGACCGGTTGACCCACCGGTCCACCGGCCGGTGGACGCCGCTGCCGGGGTCCAGGTCCTCAGGCAGCGGGCGCGACGTGAACGAAGCGCCCGATGGCGCGGAAGGCCTCGATGGTCGCGATCAGCTTCTCGCTGTCCTGGGGCAGCGGCCAGCTCGAGAGCTTGACGCCGACCAGGCCGGTGGACCACTCGACGAAGACCATCTGTCCGTGAATGCCGAGGCAGAGCAGGATCGGGCCGTTGTCGCCGGGGACGAACCAGAACTGGTTGCGATACCAGCCACCCGGGAGATACGGCTCGTTGACCGAGCGAGCGAAGGCGTCACGCACGTCGGCCGGCGGCTCGGCGGCCGTGGTGATCCAGGAGGCCGGGATCACCTGCCTCCCGTCGACCGTGCCGTATTCGGCCAAGAGCTGGCCGAAACGCCCGAGGTCGCGCAAGGTCGCCGACAGACCCCCGTCGTGGATGGCGACCCCGAGCGGGTCGGCCGTGATCTCGGCATCGTGGAAGGCTCCCATGGGGCGCCAGACGTGCTCCCCGATGAGATCCGACATGCGTTCTCCCGCAGCCCGTTCCACGATCCAGCCCAGAACGTCGGTCTCGATGGACCGGTAATCGAAGACCCCGTCATGCGGGCGGTCCGACACCGTCGAGAGGATGTAGGGGTACATGCCCAGCGGGTCGCCATGGTTGCGCGGGGCCCACCCCATGGAACGCTCCATGACGCGGACCTCTGAGTCGGGGTCGAGGTAGCCCTCCCGGAAGGCGACACCCGATCGCATGTCGAGGACGGTGCGCACGCGCGCGCCGGCGTAGCCGCATGAAGCGAGTTCTGGCACATAGGTTTCCAGCGGAGCCTCGGGATCCAGCAAGCCCCGCGCCGTGATCGCTCCGGCCACGCAGGACACGACCGACTTCGTCACCGACATGACCAGGTGACGCCGGCGACGTGTCATGTCGCCGAAATACCTCTCGTCGATGATCCGCCCGCCATGCAGGACGAGAAAGGCGTCGGTATCCGTGCGCCCCAACAGTTCCGGCAGCGTGGGAGCCCACGGGGTACTCAAAGTGACGCCGTCCAGATCACGTTGCGCCTCGAGCAGCTCACGGGGCTCGTCGGTTCCCTCGATGACCTGGCTCGGCATCAGCTCCCGCATGTGTTGGAAGGACCACACATGATGCGGGACTTCCTGCCAATTCGCCAGCGTGACCAGCGGCGCGGACCCGACGACGAGGGATCCGGCCGCGTCCACACCCTCCCAGGCCGTGCCGGGCTGAGGGTGGTAGTAGGGGTGTTCGGTCGCCGTCGGCTCGCTCACTCTCCCATCGTAGGAACCCGGCATTGCGAGCCCGCGCCGGGCCCCCGAGACCGCGTCCCGTCAAAGCCACCTTGACACGACGCCTTTTGTCAAAGCAGACTTGACGTCATGGCAACCTTGACGACCATCCGTCCCCCCGCCGCCGACGCCGACTGGCAAGCCTGGATGGCCTACGGCCTGGCGCTCGCCGCGGCCTCGCCACACCACCACGCCGCCCGTCCCGCGCCCGCCTGGGCCCCGGCACGTGCCACGGCAGGCCGGACCGAACTGGCCCTCACCGTGCACGCCTACCGCGAGGACCGGCCGGGTCCGCGCTGGCAACAACTGGCCCGGGCCACCTGGCCGGCATACCAGCGCTGGTTCCGCTCGGAAGGGACGGCCGCCCGCCCGTCATACGACGACTGCCGAACCGCACTCCGGCACCACCTGCCCGAACTGGTGCCCACGTGGGAACGGCTCACCCAACTCGCGATGGACGCGACGGGCGCCAGTCGCGACGAAGCCGGCCGGCTGCTCAGCCTCTGGTGCCCGACCCCCTTCGTCACGGGCTGTTCACAGGTGCTCGTGCCCGGCCCCGACCCGGCCCTGATCCGCAGCTACGACTACGACCCGGCCCTCTTCGAGGGGGTCATCGCCACGACCGCCTACTCCGGCCGGCGCCGGGTGCTCGGCACCTCGGACTGCCTGTGGGGATTGCTCGACGGGATCAACGACGCCGGCCTGGCCGTGTCCTTGACCTACGGAGGCCGGCCGGGGCGCGGCACGGGCAGTGTCGGGCCCGGTTTCGGCATACCGCTCGTCATCCGCTACCTGCTCGAGACGTGCGCCGACGTCCCCGCTGCGGTCGCCGTGCTGCGCCGGGTCCCGGTCGCGCAGGCCTACAACATCGGCCTCGTCGACACGGCCGGACGGCACGCGACCGTCTTCGTCGCGCCGGGCGAGGACGCCGAGGTCAGCACGCAGCGGATCGCCTGCAACCACCGCCTGGACGTCGTCGAGCACCCGCACCTGGCGGCCCGGCTGCGCAGCCCGGAGCGACACGCCGAACTGACCCGGCTGCTGGCCCGCGGGACCGACGAGGCGGGGTTGAGCGACGCTTTCCTGCGGCCCCCGTTGCGCTCGCGAGAGTACGGTGCGGGCTTCGGGAGTCTGTATGCCGTGGCCCTGCGGCCGGGGGCGGGTACTGTCGAGTATCGCTGGCCGGGGCGCACGTGGACGCGCCGGTTCGACGATCCCGACGAGGTCATCACCGTGGAGGTGCCCCATGAGCCGACCGGCCCCGGATTCGGTGAGCGACACGCGTGCCGCGGCCGAGGCCGCCATCCGCGCCCTCGCCACGACGCCGACTCCTGAGGCGTTCGCCGCGCTGCTGGAGTTGAGTTCTCTCACCGGGGTCGCGCTGGGCGACAGCGCCCGCCTCCTTGCCGCGACATCCTCGTGGAGTACGGTGGGGGAGGCCTCCGGAACGACGAAGCAGGCGGCCTGGGCTCGCTGGCACGGGTGACCGCTAATACCCCGAACGATGCGTGAGTAGGGCCGGATTGTCCACACCACCTCGGCCCACGGGACGATCCGGCCCTCGCTCTGTTCGCTGAGCGCTGACAACCTCCCAGGAATCAGAGCCTGCAAGGTTGGTGGAGGTCAGAAGAATGACAGCGACAACGGACGAGGTGCGGACCGACGGTCTGCACAAGGGTCTGCGGCAACGGCACCTGACGATGATCGCGATCGGCGGGGTCATCGGAGCCGGCCTGTTCGTCGGCTCCGGGGTCGTGATCAACGAGGCCGGCCCCTCCGCCTTCATCACCTACGCCCTGTGCGGCGTCTTGATCATCATGGTCATGCAGATGCTCGGGGAGATGGCAGTGGCCAAGCCACACACCGGATCCTTCTCGCAATACGCCCGGGACGCCCTCGGCAACTGGGCGGGCTTTTCCGTCGCCTGGCTCTATTGGTACTTCTGGGTCATCATCGTCGGCTTCGAAGCCGTCGCCGGCGCGAAGATCCTCCAGTACTGGATCGATCTCCCGCTCTGGGTGATGTCGCTCGTCCTGATGCTCTTGATGACGGCGACCAACCTCTACTCCGTCAAGACGTTCGGCGAGTTCGAATACTGGTTCGCCGGCATCAAAGTCGCCACCATCTTGATCTTCCTCGTCACCGTGACCCTGTTCGTCCTCGGGTTGTGGCCGGGGGCGCAACTCGACTTCAGCAACCTGACAGCCCACGGCGGGTTCTTCCCCAACGGCAAGTCGATCATCCTCGCCGGCATGGTCACGGCCATCTTCTCGATGGTGGGGGCGGAGATCGCGACGATCGCCGGGGCCGAGTCCGACGACCCCGAGCGCGCCGTGACCAAGGCCACCCGCTCCGTCGTCTGGCGCATCTCGCTCTTCTTCGTCGGTTCGGTGTTCCTCCTCGCCGTGATCCTGCCGTGGAATTCCACCGAACTCGGCGCCTCGCCCTACGTCAGCGCGTTCGAGAAGCTCGGTGTCCCGTATGCCGCGAACCTGATGAACGCGGTCGTTCTCACCTCGGTGCTCTCGTGCCTGAACTCCGGGCTCTATACCGCATCGCGGATGCTCTTCGTCCTCGCGCGTGAGGGTGAGGCTCCGCAGCGGGTGACCCGGATCAATTCCCGGGGCGTGCCGATCTACGCGATCCTGCTCTCGACGATCGTCGGCTTCCTCTGCGTCGTCGCCGCCTACCTCTCCCCCGAGGGCATTTTCAGCTTCCTCATCAACTCCTCGGGCGCTGTGATCCTCTTTGCCTACATCCTCATCGCCGCGTCGCAGCTCGTCCTGCGCCGGCGGGCGGAGGCCGAGGGCCGGGAACTGAAGTTCAAGATGTGGGGCTTCCCCTACCTGACCATCCTCACCATCGTCGCCATGCTTGCCATCCTCGTCTCGATGGCCTGGCGGACGGACACCCGCTCGCAAATCACTCTCGGCCTTGTCTCGTGGGGCGCGCTCATGGTCGCCTACGTGATCATCCGGGCCCGCAAGAAGGCGCCGCTGACGTCCGACGTCCCCGCGACGTCATGACTGGGTTGGCCACCATCCACCCGCTCTCGCCCGGTGCGCACGAGCGGGGGGTGACCCTCGACAACTGGGCCGAACCGCCCCAGAACCGGTGGACTTTCCTGCACCTCGACGAGGTCCTGGCGACAGTCCGGATCCCCGCGTCGTCGCGCCCCGAGCCGTTGGCGGTGGACATGGCCCCGCTCACGGACCTCGTCAGCCCACGCTACGACCCGACCGGGCGGATCGTCGGGCACGCGCCGATCTGGAAGGTGCTGGCGGAGACCTTCACCGACGCCTTCCTCGTCCTCCATCACGGGCGGCTCAAGACCGAGTCGTATGCCGAATCGATGACTGCCTCGACCCGCCACCTCCTGATGTCGGTCACCAAGACCGTCGTCGGCGTGATCGCCAACGCCCTGGTGGACGAGGGGTTGCTCGGGTTCCACGACCGCGTCGGGGACGTCATCCCCCAACTGCGGCAATCGGGGTTCGCCGGGGCCACCGTGCGCGACATCCTCGACATGCGCTCCGGTGTGCGGTTCAGCGAGACCTATCACGATCCCGACGCCGACGTCTACCGGATGGAGCACGCCATCCATTGGCGCACCCCCCGGGCCGATGTCCCGACCACCCTGCACGACTTCCTCGCGACCTTGCCGCAGGAGCGGGAGCACGGCGGGACCTTCCACTACCGCTCGAGCGAGACGAACGTGCTGGCCTGGCTGTGCGAACGCGCGGCCGGCACCGACCTGGCCACCCTCATCCACGAAATGGTGTGGGAGCCGATGGGCGCCGAGGACGAGGCAGCCATCACCGTCGACAGCGTCGGCACCGCGGTCGGCGACGGCGGCATGTGTGCCACCGCCCGCGACGTCGCCCGCTTCGCCGAGATGTTGCGACACAGCGGCATCAGCCCCTCAGGACGCAAGGTCGGCCCGAGCTGGTTCACGACGGACACCCTCTTGGGCACCGAGGACTTGCGGACCGCCTTCGCGGAGACCTCCTCCCCGACGGGGATGCCCGGCGGCCACTACCGCAACCAGGTGTGGGTGCCCTTCCCCGACCGCACCACCTTCCTCGCCCTGGGGATCCACGGACAGATGGTCTACGTCAACCAGCGCGCCGCGGTGACCGGCGTCAAGCTGTCCACGTGGCCGACCGCGCGGAACGCGGCCTACTTCTACGACAGCCTCGCGGCCTTCGAGATCATCGCCGCCCACCTCGGCAAGACCCACTTCGCCGCCCATCCAGCCGCAATCCGGGAGCATCGATGAGACCCACGCACGAACTGCGGAATATCTCCGAGATCCGCACCTTCTACCGGACCAATGACGAGCCCATCTACTTCGTCGGGCCGACACCGTTCAACCTTCTCGGGCTGGACCGGTGGGTGCGCAACTTCAACTACGTCACCTACTACGACCCGTGGGACGGGGAGCACCCGCGGATCATCACGCCGGCCAAGGTCCCCGACACGACGTTCACCTCCTCGGAGCAGATCACCAACCACCTGCTGACCTCCGACGAGGTCCGCACGAAACTCGCGGCACGCGGGGGCGTCCCGCGCGTCATGGCGGTCTTCATCGACGAGGAGACCGAGGCCATCTGCGCCGACCTGGGCTACCAACTCACCTTGCCCCCGGTCGCCCTGCGCAAACGTCTCGACTCCAAGCTCGAGACCACCCGGCTCGGCAACGAGGCCGGCGCTCCCAGCGTCCCGAACACGCTCGCCGCCGCCGACAGTTACGAGCAGCTGCTCAGGCTCGCCGCCGACGCCGGGCTCGGTGAGGACCTGGTCATCCAACTCCCCTACGGCGACTCCGGGAAGACGACGTTCTTCATTGCCGGACAGGAGGATTGGGACAGGCACGCCAAGGATCTCGCCGGCAAGGAGGCGAAGATCATGAAGCGCATCCGCAACACCGCGCTCGCGGTGGAGGCCTGCATCACCCGGCACGGCACCATCGTCGGCCCGTTCATGATCGACCTCACCGGATACGACACGATGACGCCCTACAAGGGTGGGTGGTGCGGCAACGACGTCTTCCCCGGGGTGATGAGCGCCAAGCAGCGCACCGCCGCGACCAGCCTGGTCCGCCGGCTCGGGGACCGGCTCGCTCTCGAGGGCTACACCGGCTTCTTCGAGGTGGATACCCTCATCGACCTCGACACCGACGAGGTCTACCTCGGCGAACTCAACCCGCGCATCTCCGGGGCCTCACCGATCACGATGGTCACCGCCGGTGCCTATGCCGACCTGCCCCTCTATCTCTTCCACCTGCTCGAATACATGAACGTCGACTACACGATCGACGTCGACGAGATCAACGAGCGCTGGAGCGAACTGGCCGCCATCGACCAGTGGAGCCAGCTGATCATTAAACAACCCGAGGACGAGGTCAGCCAGATCCTGGCAGCCCCCCGCACCGGGACGTGGGGGATCGAGCCGGGCGGCGGGCTCGCCTACCGGCGCCCGTCGCGGGACTGGCACGGATTGGAGGACGAGAGCGAGCTGTTCTTCATGCGGGTCTACGGCGCCGGCGACTACCTGTTCAAGGGAGCCGATCTCGGGATCGTCATGGCCAAGTGCCGGATGCAGACCGATGATCCCAAGAGCCTCACGCCCCGCTGCGAGCAGATCGTCGCCGGCCTGCGATCGCAGTACGTCAGCGCTTCTTTGAGCGAGCCGGCTTTGCCGATGCCTTCCCTGTTGGGAGGGAAGGCCCTTTAGCCTTGTCCGCCGCGCCGGCCGAGGTGAGACTCAACAGTTCCCTTGCCTTCAGGGCGAGCCAAACCTCCGCGCGTTCGGAGGCGGAGGTGAGATCGCGCCCGAGAAGTGCCGAGATCCGGTCGATGCGGCTGCGGAGGGTATGCCGGTGCACCCCGAGGGCGGCCGAGGTCGCCTCCCACTGACCGCCGTGGGAGACGAACTCGTTGGTGGTGCGCAACAGGTCTCCCGGATGTCCGTGAACCGCGGCATCCAGCGGGGAGAGCACCGATCCGGCGATGGCCGCGAGCGTGTCGCGGGACTGGGTGCCGAGCAAGAAGTCGAAGATTCCGAGGTCGGAGAAGTCGACGACCTCGCCGGGGTGTGAGGCGGCATACCGTGCCGCGGCGCTGGCCTGCCGGAAGCTGTCCAGCACCGCGGACACGTCGACCGACCCGCCGACGCCCGCGGACAACGGTTGCGCACGTTCCCGTTCCAGTGCCGCGCGAGCCACCTCGGCGACCTCCGCGATGGACTGCGCCGGCGCCAGCACGGCGAGGCCCTTGGAGTTCGCCATGATCAGGACGGGCACGCCGGTGGCGCTCAACGCACTGTCGACGAGCGCCTCGGCGGCCCGCGGAGCGCCGGTATCGACGAAGGCGACGACCGCCACGCGCTGCTCCGGCGTGAACCCGACATACCGCAACAGGCCCAGGTCCGCCTCACCGCCGGGCCGCAAGAGGGACCGGAACAGCATCCGCCGCAGCCGCATCTCCGCCTCGCGCAGGTGCGCCGGACGGTCGAGGAGAAGGGCCAGCAAGGTGGCAGCATGCGCGACGAGTAGCCGCTCGTTGGGCTGCAACTGGCGCCGCCGGCCGACGGCGAGCACCCCGGCTCCTTTGACCTTGCCGAGCTTCTGCACGATCAGGTAGCCCTCGTCGTCCACGTGACTGAAGCTGCGTTGGCGCGATGCGCCGCGACGACCGCCCTCAGACAAATGCTTGCCCACGCGCTCGGCCAGGGCCTTGCTCTTCGGGCCGGCCGCCTCGACGAGTTCGCCGGAGGCGTCCAGGGTGATGGCCGTCGCGGACAGCGACCGCTGCAGGCTCGACAACACCCCGCTCGAGCCGCTCACCAGCGCGGCGCCCGCCAGCCGCTCCTGGTTTCGGCTCAACTGAGCCACCTCGGCGACCTGATCCGCGGTGATCGAGGTGATGACCGCCCGGGAGATCGCGAGGAACGGGGTCGGACCCGGGATGGCGACGATCGGAAGACCGAACTCGTCACCCGCCCGGACGATCGCCTCGGGCACCGCGTGGTGAATGACGCCGGCGTCGAACGCGAGTCCGGCCAGACCGACCGCGGCGAGCCGCTCGACATACAGTCGTTGCTTGACCGGGTCGTCGGGCAGCTGCAGCCCGAGCGTCATGAGCAGTTCCCCGCCCTCGAGCCATCGCGTCGGGTCGGGCAACTCGCTCGTGTGCGCCCAACCGATGACGTTCGTCTTGGCCTGCTCGCCGGCCACCAGACGCAGGCCGAGATCTCGTTGCGAGCACAATTGCTCGATCGTCAATGGCACGGCGGTCACCTCAGCCTTAAGTGGACATCTCGTCCGGAGTATGTCGGTGAACGGGACTTTGCGTCCAGAGACGCCGACTCGCGCCGCTGCCTACCGTGACAGGAAGCGCCGGGCCCGACAGGAGCCCTGCGACGACGCTACGGAGGCTGACATGGTGGCAGATATCGCAACGATGGCACCGGCACCAGGGATCCCGGTGCAGGAGGGCTGGCCCGAGCAGACCCGCATCGTGCACACCGCAATCCCCGGGCCGCGATCCCTCGCCCGGCATGCGCACCGGCAGCAGGTTCTCTCCACCGGTCTCGGGACCGTGTTGCCGGTCTTCGTCGAGCGCGCCGGCGGGGGCATCCTCGTGGACGTCGACGGCAATCATCTGATCGACTTCGCGTCCGGGATCGCCGTGACGACGGTTGGTTCGAGTGCCCCGGCCGTCGTACGCCGCGTGCGCGACCAGGTCGCCCAGGTCACCCACACGTGTTTCCTCGTGACCGAGTACGACGGCTATGTCGAGGTCGGCGAGAAGCTCAACGCCCTCACTCCGGGCACGCACGCGAAGAAGTCCGCGCTCTTCTCGACCGGCGCCGAGGCGGTCGAGAACGCCGTCAAGATCGCTCGCGTCTCAACCCGTCGCCCGGCCATCGTCACCTTCGGGCACGCCTACCACGGCCGGACGTTGTTGACGATGACGATGACGGCCAAGAACGCCCCCTACAAGGACGGCTTCGGCCCCTTCGCCCCGGAGATCTACCGCGCGCCGCTCGCCTATCCCTACCGCTGGCCGACCGGACCGGAGCGCTGCGCCACCGAGGCCCTGGCCTCCCTGGAGGACCTCGTCCTGAAGCAGATCGGCGCAAACAACACCGCTGCCATCGTCATCGAGCCGATCCAGGGCGAAGGCGGCTTCATCGTGCCGCCGGCCGCCTATCTCAAGGGCGTGGCCGACCTGGCCCGCGCACACGGAATCGTCCTGATCGCCGACGAGGTCCAGACCGGCATCGCCCGCACCGGTGAGATGTTCGCCTGCGAGCACGACGGGATCGTCCCCGACCTCATCGTCACGGCGAAGGGACTCGCCGGCGGGCTTCCCCTGTCCGGTGTGACGGGCCGGGCGGAACTGATGGACGCCGTCCCGCCCGGAGGGCTCGGCGGCACCTTCGCCGGCAACCCGGTCGCCTGCGCCGCCGCGCTCGGCGTCTTCGAGACCATCGAGAGCCTCGACCTGCTGTCCCGGGCCCGGCACATCGAGGCTGTCGCCCGGCCCATGCTCGAGGAGGCGGCTGCGGGAAACGGCTGGATCGGTGAGGTGCGCGGCCGCGGGGCCATGATCGCGGTGGAGTTCGTCATCCCCGGCACGAAGGACCCGGCCCCCGACGCCGCCGCCGCGGTGATGGCCAACTGCCATCGCCAAGGCGTCGTCACCTTGCAGTGCGGCACCTACGGCAACGTGATCCGGTTGTTGCCGCCGCTGGTGATGAGCGACGAACTCCTCCACGACGGCCTGTCCGTGCTCATCGACGCCTGGAAGGGGTTGTGATGACGATGAGCGTGCCCACCGCCGCCGCGAACGCCATCGCCACGGAGTCCACATTCGACGATGTCCAGGCCGCCGTGGCGGCCGCCGTCGCCGCCGTCTCGGTCCTCGCCCAGGTCTCTCCGGCCGAACGCGCCGGGTGGCTGGACGCGATCGCTGCCGCGGTCGAGCACCATGCCGACGAACTGGCGGCCGTGGCCGATACCGAAACCGGACTCGGCCGTGTCCGCCTCGACGGGGAGGTACTGCGGTGCGCGGCCCAGCTGCGCTTCTACGCCGACGTGTGCGCCGAAGGATCCTGGCTCGGCGTCACCATCGACCACGCAACCCATACCGGCCCCGACCTGCGCCGCATGAACGTCTCGCTCGGCCCGGTCGCGGTCTTCGGTGCCAGCAACTTCCCCTTCGCCTTCGGCACTCTCGGCAATGACACGGCCAGCGCCCTCGCCGCGGGCGCACCCGTCATCGTCAAGGGCCACCCGGCCCACCCGCAGACGCACGCAGCGTTGATGGAGCTCGCCTGTGCGGCACTGGATGCGGCCGGCGGCCCCGCCGGCACGTTATCCGCCCTCACCGGGCTGGACGCCGGCCGACAGCTGGTCCTCGCCGAGGGCATCGGAGCGGTCGCCTTCACGGGGTCCGAGGTGGCCGGGATGACGCTGCACCGCCTGGCCGCGACCCGGCAGCAGCCCATTCCCGTGTATGCCGAGATGGGCACGGTCAACGCCGTCGTGGTCACCACAGATGGCGCCGACGCGGGCGACGATCTCGCTCGAGGGTGCGTGAACTCCTTCACCCTCGGGTTGGGCCAGTTCTGCACCAAACCCGGCCTGGTGCTCGTCCCGGCCGGCAGCGGCGTCGATGTCGCGATCGCCAACCACCTCACGGCGGAGCCACCCTCCGGCGTGATGCTCACACCCGGGATCCACGAGGCCTACGACCACGGCATCGGCGCCCTGCTCGCCGCCGGCGCCGTGCCGGTCGCCCAGACGCGGGCCACCGATCCTCTCGGCCCGAATGCGTGGGTTCTCAAGGCCGATCCCGTTCTGCTGCAGCCGGGCTCACGCCTCCTGGCCGAGTGCTTCGGTCCTGTCATCCTCGTCGTCGAGTATGCCAATCGCTACCAACGCGACAAGCTGATCGCCAACCTGCCCGGTGGTCTCGTCGCCACGATCATGTCCGGCGGGAAGGGCGATGAGGAAGTTCCCGAGCTGGTGTCAGCGCTCGCGCCGGGCGTCGGCCGGGTCACCGTGGACACGTGGCCCACCGGCGTCGTCACGACGTGGGCTCAACAGCACGGCGGGCCGTGGCCGGCCACGACGGACCCCCGTGCGACCTCCGTCGGTGCCTTCGCTCTCGACCGTTTCACGCGTCCCGTGGTCTTCCAGAGCACCCCCAACGCCGCCTTGCCGACGGCCGTCCAGCGGGGCAACCCGTGGAATATCGTCCGACGCGTCAACGGGCGGATCAAAGTCCCGCACGAGGTGGCCAGGTGCCAGGTCCCCTGACCGGTCTGCTCGTCGCCGACTTCAGCCGCGTCCTGGCCGGGCCACTCGCCACGATGACCCTCGCCGACCTCGGCGCCACGGTCGTCAAGGTGGAGCGGCCAGGCACCGGAGACGACACCCGCGCCTGGGGGCCCCCATGGACCGCTCACGCCAGCTCCTATTTCGAGGCACTCAACCGCGGCAAACTCAGCGTCGCCTGGGACCTCGGCGCCCCGGCCGATCTGGCGAAGGCACGCGAACTCGCCTCTCGTGCAGACGTTCTCGTCGAGAACTTCATGACGGGGACCTTGAGTCGCTTCGGCCTGGACTACGCGAGTGTCGCGGCGGTGAACCCGGGGATCGTCTACGCGTCCATCAGCGGTTTCGGGTCCGGCGCCGGGGCATCCCTCCCTGGCTACGACTTCGTCGCCCAAGCGGTCGGCGGTCTGATGAGCATCACCGGCGACGCCGGCGGCGAGCCGCAGAAGGTCGGCGTCGCCCTCGTCGACGTGCTCACCGGCAAGGACGCCACGATCGGTATCCTCGCCGCCCTTCGCGAGCGAACCGAGACCGGGAGGGGCGGGCGCGTCGAGGTCAATTTGCTCTCGAGTGTCCTCGGCGCCCTCGTCAACCAGGCCAGCGCATTTCTCGCGACCGGCGTCCCGCCACGCGCAATGGGCAACCAGCATCCGTCCATCGCGCCCTACGAGCCGCTGCGATGCCGCGACACGCACTTGGCGGTGGCCTGCGGCAACGACGGCCAGTTCGCACGGCTGTGCGCGGCGATCGGCATACCGCACCTGGCAACCGACCCGCGCTTCGCGACCAACGCCGACCGGGTCCACAACCGCCCGGAACTCATCCGCTGCCTCGAGGAGCGCCTCGGCACCGAAACGGCCGCCCACTGGGAGCATGTCGTTCGCGCGGCCGGGGTCGCCGCCGGCCCGGTCAACTCCCTCGACTCGGCGTTCGCCGAGGCCGAGGACCTGGGACTGGCACCGCTTTTCTCAGTCGGGGATGACCATCCGCGACAGGTTCGCAACCCGATCACGTTGTCGGGCAACGTTTTCGACGTATCCACGCCGCCACCCGACCTCGGTGAACACACCGCACTCGTCGAGCGCTGGCTCGACTCGTCTGACCCTTTACCCACCCTCGCACCCAGCAGGAGCCACGCGTGAGCACCCAACTCAGCATCAGTGACCGACTCGATCTCGCCGGCCTCGAAGACCTCTTCTCCGAGGATGAGCGCGCGATCCAGCAGAGTGTGCGCGCGATGTGCGAGCGCCGCATCGACCCCTATGTCGCCGACTGGTTCGAACGCGGCGAGATCGACGACATCCGCGGCCTGACCAAGGAGCTCGGCGAGCTGGGCGTCCTTGGCATGCACCTGACCGGCTACGGCTGCGCCGGAATGTCCGGGGTGGAGTACGGCCTGGCGTGCATGGAACTGGAGGCCAGCGACTCCGGCGTGCGGTCGCTGATGTCCGTGCAGGGATCCCTCGCCATGTTCGCCATCTGGCGCTGGGGCTCGGAGGAGCACAAGCAAGGGTGGCTCCCGGACATGGCGGCCGGCACCGCCATCGGCTGCTTCGGTCTCACCGAGCCCGATCATGGCAGCGACCCCGGCAGCATGCGCACTCACGCCCGCCGCGACGGCGACGACTGGATCCTCAACGGTTCGAAGATGTGGATCACCAACGGCTCGGTCGCCGACGTGGCGGTCGTGTGGGCACAGACCGACGAAGGGATCCGCGGGTTCGTGGTGCCCACCGACACACCTGGCTTTTCCGCCCCGATGATCAAACACAAGATGTCGCTGCGGGCGTCGGTCACGAGCGAACTCGTTCTCGACGACGTCCGGCTTCCGGGCGACGCGGTCTTCCCCGAGGTGCGGGGACTGAAGGGTCCGCTCTCGTGCCTCAACGAGGCCCGCTACGGGATTACCTGGGGCGCGATGGGCGCTGCCCGGTCGGCGCTGGAGACGGCGTTGACCTACGCGGAACAGCGCACCCAGTTCGGGCGCCCGCTCGGCGGGTTCCAGTTGACCCAGCAGAAACTCGCCGAGATGTACCTCGAATACACCAAGGGAGTCCTGCTCGCGCTGCACCTCGGGCGACGCAAGGACGCCCACACGCTCACGCCGAACCAGGTCAGCCTCGGCAAGCTCAACAACGTCCGGGCAGCGCTCGACATCTGCCGCACCACGCGAACCATCCTGGGCGCCAACGGGATCTCGCTGGAGTTCCCGGTCATCCGGCACATGAACAACCTGGAGTCGGTGCTGACCTACGAGGGCACCGTCGAGATGCACACCCTCGTGGTCGGACAGGCGCTGACCGGCGAGGCCGCGTTCCGCTGAACCACCCCGCCGTCAGCCCTGCGCTAAGCGCTCAGGTCTGGGTCGGCGGCGCCGCCTGCTGCCCCGGCTGCGGGTTGGGGACCTGGGTGTTCGGGAGCTGGCCCGGAGGCGGGGTCGTCGGGATCTGGGTCGGCGCGGTGTCCTGCGGCGAGTTGTAGCCCGAGGGCGGGGGGATGTTGTAGTTGCCTTGGCCGAAGTCGACCTTGACCGGGTCGCGCTCAATGCCCTCGACCTCGAAGTACTCCTCGCGCTTGATGTTGAACATGCCGGCGACGACGTTGCTCGGGACGGTCTCGACCTTGGTGTTGAGCTCACGCACGTTGGCGTTGTAGTAGCGCCGGGCGGAGGCGATGCGGTCCTCGGTGGAGGTCAGTTCGTTCTGCAGCGCCATAAAGTTCTGGTTGGCCTTCAGGTCGGGGTAGGCCTCGGCGACCGCGATCAACCGGCCGAGTGCGGCGGACAGCATCCCTTCGGATTGGGCCTGCTGCGCCGGGGTCTGACCACCGGCCATCGCCGCGCTGCGGGCCTTCATGACGTCCTCGAGCGTGCCCCGCTCGTGGGCGGCATACCCCTTGACCGTCTCGACGAGGTTGCCGATCAGGTCGTGGCGCCGCTTGAGTTCGACGTCGATCTGGCGCCAGGCCTCCTGGACGAGGTTGCGCTGCTTGATCAGCCCGTTGTAGACCCCGACCGCCCACAGCGCGAAGAGCACGATGATGCCGAGGATGATGAGCAACGCGATCATTGCCACTCCGTTTCGTATGCCGCGCGTGAACGCGGCCGGTCGCCTGTCGCTGCCGATCCTAACGGGCGGGCGGCGCCGGAGCCGGGATCAGGCGAGTCCGAGGTCGTCGAGGGAGAAGGCGTTGCGGTAGTCCAAGCCGGCCTCCGCGAAGCGCTCTGCCGCGCCCGTGGCCCGGTCGGCGATGGTCGCGACGGCCACGACCTCCGCCCCGATCTCGCGGGCGGCTGCGGCGGCGTCGAGGGGGGAGGCGCCGGTCGTGGAGGTGTCCTCGACGATCAGCACCCGGCGGCCGGCGATGGACGGTCCTTCGATGCGTCGCTGCAGCCCATGGGCTTTGCCGGACTTGCGGACGACGAAGGCGTCGAGCCGCTGCCCAGCCGCCGCCGCGGCATGCAGCATCGAGGTGGCGACCGGGTCGGCGCCGAGCGTGAGCCCGCCGACAGCGTCGAAGTCCAGGTCCTTGACCAGTTCGCGCATCACCCGGCCCACCAATGGAGCCGCCTCCCCGTCGAGGGTGATGCGGCGCAGGTCGACGTAGTAGTCGGCCTCCTTGCCCGAGGACAGCGTCACTCGTCCGTGCACGATGGCCTTGGCCTTGATGTGCTCCAGTAGCGCGGCCCGGTCGGCGGCAATGTCCGTCATACCGCTCACCCTATGCAGTGACATCTCGATGGGGCCGAATCGACATCTCGACGGGGTCAGGGTTTGCGGTGCTGGCCGACGATGCGGGGGTGGCGGGCCAGGGCTCGCGGGGTGAGCTTGAGGATGCGGGTGGCGGCCTTGTACTGCCACCCGGGCACCGAGATGACCTTGCCCTTCTCGGAGTCGAGGAGTGCCTCACGAACGAGCTTGTCCACCGGCACCCAGGCCACATCCGGCAGATAGTCCATCCCCATCTCGGCGCGCTCGTGGAACTCTGTGTGCACGAATCCCGGGCACAGCGCCGTCGCCGTCACTCCCGAGCCTGCGAGAGCGACCGACAGCGCCTCCGTGAGCACGGTGACATAGGACTTTGCCGCCGAATAGCTGCTCCCCGCAATGAAACTCGCGACGGAGGAGACGTTGATGATCCGGCCGCTGCCCCGCTCGCGCATGGCCCGGGCCGCCGTGTGCGAGAGGACCAGCACCGCTCGGCAGAGCACGTCGAAGAGCTCTTCCTCCTGCGCGAGATCGTTGTCGAGGAAGCCGCCCTTGAGGCCGAATCCGGCGTTGTTGACGAGGATGTCGACCGACCGGGCCGGGTCGGCGAGCCGGTCGGCAACTCGTTGCAGCTGGTCGCGAACGGACAGGTCGGCCACGAGGATCGCCACGGCGCAGCCGTATGCCGCCCGCAACCCCTCCGCGGTCGCCTCCAGGCGGGGCTGGTCGCGGGCTACGAGGACCAGATCATGCCCCTGCGCCGCGAGCTGGCGCGCGAACTCGGCGCCGATGCCCGCCGTCGGGCCGGTGATCAGAGCCGTCGTCATGGACGTGACCCTAGCCACCCCGCCTGGGATGCCCCGCGTGGGCCGGCTGGCCTACTGTGAGGCCGTGCGGATCGCCACCTGGAACGTCAACTCCATCCGCTCCCGGATCGAGCGCGTGGCCGCCTGGCTGGAGCGCTCCGATATCGACGTGCTCGCCATCCAGGAGACCAAGACCCGGGTCGACCAGTTCCCCTTCTTCCGGTTCGAGGACTTGGGCTATGAGGTGGCTCACCACGGCTTCGATCAGTGGAACGGCGTCGCCATCGCCTCGCGCGTCGGAATGGCCGATGTGCGCGCCGGTTTCGACGGCGCTCCCACGTGGCGCGAGGCCACAGAACCCGAGGCCAGGCACGTTGCGGCGACCTGCGGCGGCATCCGGGTCAACTGCGTCTACGTGCCCAACGGGCGGCACCTGACCGACCCCCACATGGACTACAAGATCGCCTGGCTCGATGCATTGCGCGTCGCGGCAGAGGGCTGGATCACAGACGGCCCGAGCATGATCATGGGAGATTGGAATATCGCACCGAGAGACGAGGACGTCTGGTCGATGGAGTTCTACGAGGACAAGTCGCACGTCAGCCCCCGCGAGCGGGCCGCATTCGAGGCGGTCGTCGCGTCCGGGTATGCCGATGTGGTGCGCCCCTTCCTCCCCGGGCCCAAGGTTTACACCTATTGGGACTATCAGCAGCTGCGCTTCCAGAAGGGCCGTGGGATGCGGATCGACTTCCTGCTGGCCAGCCCGGACATCGCCTCCCGGGTCACCGGCGCATTGATCGACCGCGAAGAACGCAAGGGCAAGGGGGCATCCGATCATGCGCCCGTGATCGTGGAGGTGGCCGATGTCTGATCCCTTGCGCGGGCACCGGTTCGAGGTCGACGTCGAGGGTGGCGCCCGGTTGATCGGCGAGGTCTACGCGCCGGCCGGACACATCGACGCCGACACTCCCACGGTCGTCCTCGCGCACGGGTGGACGCTCAACCGCACGCTGTGGAGCCGGGTCATCCGGCGTCTCCACGACCGGCTGCCGGTGCGGATCGTCGCCTATGACCAGCGCAGCCACGGCGAGTCGACGCGGGGGAACCTGGCAGCCTCGATCGGGCAGCTCAGCGACGACCTCGCCGCCGTCATCGAGGTCGTGGCGGGCGCGGATCGTCTTGTCCTGTGCGGGCATTCGATGGGCGGCATGACCATCATCGCCTACGCCGGCCGGCACACGGAGGAACTGCACGACCGGGTCGACGGGGTGGCGCTGCTCGGAACCGCATGCGCCGAGGTGGGCCGGCCGGGGTGGTTCGGCAAGTTCGAAGCCGGTGTCATGCACGCGGCCCGGTGGGGCCCGGCCATCCCCGCCGGCGCCTTCGTCACCTCCCGCCACCAGCGTTTCCTCAACTTCGGTGACGACCCCGACCCGCGCGACGTGCGCCTGGTCCGCAAGGCCATCGCGAGCACCAAGATCCGGGACATGGGCTCCTACTTCGGCGCCCTGGAAGCGCTCGACGAGCGCGAGTCCTTGGCCGCTCTCGCCGCGGTGCCGACGGTGATCATGGTGGGAGAGAAGGACAAACTGACTCCCGTCCACTATGCCCGGGCCCTGCACGAGGGCATCGACGGCTCGACGCTTCTCGAGTTGCCGGGCAAGGGCCACATGCTCGGGTATGAGGCGACGGACCAGGTCGTCGACGTGCTCGCGGCCCTCGTCGAAGGGGAGCCCGTCCCCGAAGCCGTCAACGGCTGATCCGGCTCAGCTCGTCGAGGCGCTGCCGCCGGGCGGGGGCGCCTCCGGGCTGGCCGTCGCCGCCGGGACCGGAGCCGCCGGTGGGCTCGGTCCCCGTGTCGACGGGCGCGGTCAGCGCGATCGTGTAGCCGTTGGTCACGTCACCGGTCATCGTCGCCAATTGCGTTGCGCCGGAGCCGTCTCCGAAGACATTGTCGGTCGCCAGCGTGAGTTGGCCGAGGTTGGTCACCGAGTCCTCGTAGCCGGTGGTGGCGTAGACCGTCTCGCACTCCGCCTGGGGTATCGCGATCTGCGAGGTCGAGATGGCGTTGGTGCTGTCGGTGATGCTGGCCTGGTGCGGATGGACCGCGAAGTGGATGTACGGCCAGCGGCCCGAATAGCAGGCCGGGAGATGCTCGTGAAGGCCTGGCCTTTTCGTCAACCGTGAGCGACACGGACAGCCCTGCGGCGCAGTGCATCCAGTGATTGACTGAACCCCGATGGCTCTCCTGCGCGCCCTGTTCGACGTCATCCTCCCGGTGGTATTGGTCGCCGGCGTGGGAGCCGTCCTCGCGCGCCGCTTCACTCTGGACCGGGCCACGATCACCAAGATCGCCCTCAACGCGCTCACGCCCGCCCTGGCGTTGCAGACGGTCTTGACGACCAAGGTGTCGGGGACGGTCGGCATCCGGCTGGCGTTGGGATTCGTCGCCTTGACGTTGCTTGCCGCGGGCCTCGGGTGGCTCGGCACGATCGGTTCCCCAGGGCGCACCCGCCGCTCGGCGGCGGTGGCCGTGGCCATCGGCAACAACGGCAATATGGGCCTGCCCATCGGCATGTTCGCACTCGGCCAGGAAGGACTCGATCAGTCCGTCCTGATCTTCGTGCTGTCGGTGGTCATGACCTTCCTGCTCGCGCCGGCGCTCTATGGCGCGCACGAGGGCTGGCGTGGCGCCGTGTGGAATGTCCTGCGGCTACCGACGATCTGGGCCATCGCGATCGGTCTCGGGATCCGGGTCACGCACGTGACGCTGCCGACCGGCGTCAGCCGCGGCATCGAATTGCTCTCTGCAGCAACGCTCCCGATGATCCTGCTCACCCTGGGCATCCAGTTGGGCATGACGGGGCGGGTGCGCGTCACGCGGCCCGTCCTCACCGCGTCGATGCTGCGGGTCCTGGTCCTCCCGGCCCTCGCGATCCCGCTCGGGCTGGCCATCGGGCTGCGCGGCGTGCCGCTGCAGGCGTTCGTCCTATCCAGCGCGATGCCGACGGCCGTCAACGCGTTCATCCTGGCGACGGAGTACGACGGGGACGTCGAGTTCGTGGCCCACACCGTGACCGTGTCGACGCTGCTGTCCTTCGTCACGGCTGGGGTGACGACCGCCCTGCTGCCCTGGACCGGTGGCCTCGGCTGACGCCGTCGGTCATCCGAGAAGGAAAGTGTGGGTGGCGGCGCCGAGACGGCGCAGGCCGAGGCGCAGGGAGGCCAGAGCGCCGAGGGCGGCGGCCACGGCGGCACCGGCGAAGACCCAATGCACCTGGGCGATGGCGGCATCTTTGAGGGCTTCCTTGTCCGTCGGGTCGGGAAGGACCGCGACGATGGCGAAGTAGCGGTGCAGGCCGATGGCCGTCAGGAGGGCCAGGCCCAGGACCATGCCGACCATCCGGGCGACGACGACGAGCGCGCTCGCCGCGCCGTGGGCCTCCTCGCGCACGGCCGCCAGCGCAGCGTTGTTGACCGGCGCGAGCGCAAGGCCGATACCGAAACCGCTCAGCGCCAACACGATCCACGCTCCGGCGGTGTCGAAGACGCCGCGGCCCCAGGTGGTCATCAGACCCAGCCCGAGCGTCGCGAGCGCCAGCCCGGTGGCGGAGACGACGCCGTCGCCGAGACGGCGCAGCGACCAGCCGCCCAGCAGCGCGCCGACCGGAACGGCCAGGAGGAAGCGCAGCAGCACGAACGCGGCCGCTGTCTCGTCGGCCGCATTGGCCACCCGCGCCAGCAGGGGGATGTTGACGATGACCGCCACCAGGGCCGCGCCGACGCAGAAGGAGACGACCAGCGCCCAGGCCGTACGGCCGCGCACCACGCCGTGCGGGATCACGGGATTCTCCGCGCGCCGGTGGTGCAGCACGTATGCCGCGCCGCAGACCGCCGCGACGGGCAGCAGGGCATAGCCGAGCGGCCCGACGATCTCCTTCTCCGGCTGCGCGGCCGCGAAGGTGAGGATGACGCTGCCGAGCGCGCCGGCGAGCATGGCCGCCCCGAATGGACCGGCCTGGTGCAGGATCGGCCAGGCCCGGCGGAGCGACCAGGCGAGCGCGAGCGTCACCAGGCTCAGTGCTGCGGCACCCACCGGGGTCGTCAGGCGGGAGATCGTCGACCCGAAGGGCACGAAGGGCACCCCGAACGTGACATCGGTGGCGAGCCGGTCCGGGGCGGCGAGCGCTAGCCACAGTGTCGCGAGGGCGAGCAGCCATACGACGGGCAGCGCCCAGCCCTGGCGCCCGCCGGCGCGGGGCGATGGCGGCTCGCCCGGCCCGGCGGTTGCCCGGCCGCCGCGGCGGATCACCGCCGCCAGCACGATGCCGGCAATCGCGTTGAGCCAGAAGATCATCCGCCAGTCGGCAACGGCCAGGACGGCAGCGCCGAGCACTGGCCCGACCACCGACCCGAGCTCCTGGACGGCACCGACGAGACCGAGCGGCATACCTCGCTCGTGCGGCGGCCAGGACGCGGCGACGATGGCAAGCGTCGCCGGCACCAGCCCGCCCCCACCCAACCCCTGGATCACGCGGCCGGCGACGAGGACGGGCAATTCGACAGCGAGGGCGGTGAGGCCGCTGCCGATCGTGAAGATCGCCAGGCACCACATAAGCACGCGCTGGCGATCGACGAGATCGGCGAGACGCCCGATGAGCGGGAGGACGGCGACATACCCGAGCAGGAAGCCGCTGATGATCGGGGCGGCGCGCTGGAGGTTCTCGATGCCGAGACCGACGCCCTGCATCATCTCCGTCAGGGCGAGGACCACGACATAGGTGTCGGCGGCGGCGAGCGCGACCGCGACGGCGGCCCACCCGAGCAGCGCGCGCGGGCGGGCCCGGGCGGCGGGCGCGGGGGCAGTCACGACGTCAGGGCTGGGCGATCTCGACGGTCTTGCCGTAGTCGGTCAGGACGATCTCGTAGCTCGAGTCGCCCGTGTCGTAGAACGGGCCGGTCAGTTTGGCGGTGCGCAGCTGGTTGCCCTCGGCGATGCCGAACTCGGCAGCGTAGGTGGAGGTGTCGGCGCCGAGGTTGAGCAGGCTCTTGACGACGGCGCCGGGGACCTTCCCGGTGTAAGCCGTGAGCACCTCCTTGCCGAAGCGTTTCTCCGTGCCTCCGGCGGCGTCGCTCGTCTTGGCGAGGATCTGTGACAGGCCGGTGTCGGGCTTGAAGAAGCTGCCGGGGTTGGGGGCGTTGAGGGCCTTGAGGTCGACCTTGGTGAAGGTGGGGGTGAACAGCTTCATCCACGTCGTGTCGCCGATGGTGATGACGTCGGTGGTCACGGGTGCGCCGCTGACGACCGCGCTGACGGTGCCTTGGAACTTCGGCGTCGTCGGGTCGATCAGTCCGGTGCCCTTGGCAGCCGACACCCCGTTGTGCCCGGACGGGATGGGCTTGTCGGACTTCAGGTCGAGGGTGACGGCCTGGGCGCCGTCGAGGGTGGTCTTGGCCGCGGCCAGGGCCGCCGCCGGGTCGGCGGCGGCCTTCTTCTCCCCCGAGCAGGCGACCACGGCCACGGGCAGCAGCACGGCTGCGAGGACGGCACGACGACGCATGAGGCGAACGATACCCGCTGCGGGTGATCGATCCCGGTCACTTCGGTGGCGACCAGGCGGCGATGGTAGGCAGGCTCAAGCCCACGTATATGGACTCCCTGGAAGGAAGGCCGGGCGGTCAGGCGGCGACGGTCAGGGAGTCGCCGTCGGGGGCCAGGTCCACCGTGACGGTGTCGCCGTCGCGCACCTGCCCGGCCAGGACCGCACGAGCGAGCCGGTCGCCGATCTCGCGCTGGACCAGGCGGCGGAGTGGGCGGGCGCCGTATGCCGGGTCGTAGCCGGTCTTGGCCAGCCACTCCCGCGCGGCGTCCGTGACCTCCAGCGTGATCCGCCGGTCGTGCAGGCGACTGGCGAGCTGGCGGACCTGGAGCTCGACGATGCGGGCGAGTTCGTCCTGGCTGAGCGGGTCGAAGATGATGACGTCGTCGAGCCGGTTGAGGAACTCGGGCTTGAAGGCCTGGCGCACCGTCGACATGACGGCCTCCTTCTTCTGCTCCGCGCTCAGCATCGGGTCGATGAGGAACTGGCTGCCGAGGTTGGAGGTCATCACGAGAATGACATTTCGGAAGTCGACCGTGCGGCCCTGGCCGTCGGTCAGGCGGCCGTCGTCGAGCACCTGCAGGAGGATGTCGAAGGTCTCCGGGTGGGCCTTCTCGATCTCGTCGAAGAGGACGACACTGTAGGGCCGGCGGCGAACCGCCTCGGTCAGCTGGCCGCCCTCGTCGTAGCCGACATAGCCGGGCGGGGAGCCGATCAGGCGCGCGACGGCGTGGCGCTCGGAGTACTCCGACATGTCGATGCGGACCATGGCCCGCTCGTCGTCGAAGAGGAAGTCCGCCAACGCCTTTGCGAGTTCGGTCTTGCCGACACCGGTGGGGCCGAGGAAGAGGAAGGACCCGGTGGGCCGGTCGGGGTCGGCGAGCCCGGCACGGCTACGCCGCACGGCGTCGGAGACGGCCTGCACGGCACTGCCCTGGCCGATCAGGCGGGCCCCGATGATCGACTCCATCGACAGCAGCTTCTCGGTCTCGCCCTGCAGGAGTCGGCCGGCGGGGATGCCGGTCCACGCCGAGATGACCTCGGCGATGTCGTCGGGACCGACGCGCTCCTTGACCATCAGGTCGGTGGCTCCGCGGGCGATCTCGTTCTCGTTGGCGATCGCGAGTTGCTTCTCGAGCGCCGGGATGTCGCCATACAACAGCTTGGAGGCCTGCTCGTAGTTGCCCTCGCGCTGCAGCCGATCGGCCTGAGTGCGCAGCTCGTCGAGCTGAGCCTTCAGGTCACCGATCGTGTTGAGGCCGGACTTCTCTGCCTCCCAACGTGATTCGAGGGCGTTCAGTTCTTCGGTGGCGTCGGCCAGGTCCTTGCGGAGCTTGGCCAGGCGCTCCTTCGAGGCATCGTCGCTCTCCTTGGCCAGGTGCAGCTCCTCCATCTTCATCCGGTCGACGGAGCGGCGCAGCTGGTCGATCTCGACAGGGCTGGAGTCGATCTCCATGCGCAGGCGGGAGGCCGCCTCGTCGACGAGGTCGATGGCCTTGTCGGGCAGTTGGCGGCCGCTGATGTAACGGTCGGAGAGATCGGCCGCGGCGACGAGCGCGCTGTCCTCGATCTCGACCTTGTGGTGCGCCTCGTAGCGCTCCTTCAGGCCGCGGAGAATGGCGATGGTGTCCTCGACGCTCGGCTCGCCGACGAAGACCTGCTGGAAGCGGCGTTCCAGGGCGGGGTCCTTCTCGATGTGCTTGCGGTATTCGTCGAGCGTGGTCGCGCCGACGAGCCGCAGTTCGCCGCGGGCCAGGAGCGGCTTGAGCATATTGCCGGCGTCCATGGCGCCCTCGCCGGTCGCGCCGGCCCCGACGACCGTATGCAGTTCGTCGATGAAGGTGATGATCTGGCCCTCGCTGGCCTTGATCTCCTCGAGGACGGCCTTGAGCCGCTCCTCGAACTCACCGCGGTACTTCGCGCCGGCGACCATCGCGCCGAGGTCGAGGGAGAGAAGTCGCTTGTCGCGCAACGATTCCGGGACGTCGCCGTCGACGATGCGCTGGGCGAGGCCTTCTACGACAGCGGTCTTGCCGACGCCGGGCTCGCCGATGAGGACGGGGTTGTTCTTGGTGCGGCGGGAGAGGACCTGCACGACGCGGCGGATCTCGGTGTCGCGGCCGATGACCGGGTCGAGCTTGCCGTCGCGGGCGGCCTGGGTCAGGTCGGTGGAGTACTTGTCGAGCGCCTCGGAAGTGGCGTCGGGGTTCTCCGTCGTGACCTTGCGGCCGGCGCGCAGCTGCGCGATCTGATCCTCGACGGCCTTGGCGTCGACGCCGCGCAGCGCGCCCTTCTCGGCGAGCGCGAGGATGAGAGCGTCGACCGAGAGATAGGTGTCCCCCCACGCCTTCATCAGGGTGTCGGCCTGGTTCAACACGGCCATGACGGCCTGGCCGAAGCCGGGACCGCTGCTGGACCCGCTGACCTTGGGCAGCGAGGCGATCTCGGAGCGGGCCGCGGACGCGACCGCCTCGGGGCTGGTGCCGCCGGCGGCGAGGAGCGCGGGGACCGTGGTCTCGGGGACCTCGGTGGCCGCGAGCGCGACGTGAGCAGGGGTGATCTCGGGGTTGCCGGCCGTCTGGGCCGCGCGCTGGGCAATGGCCATGATCTCGGCAACCTTGGTGGTTGGCTTGAGTTCCATGAAGGCGGTGACTCCTTTGTGCGGGCAGGGCAAATGTCGTTACCTCTGTCAACCCTGCCAAAGTTGAGTCTATTCGCTCAACCCTCACCGGTATGGCGTGTGGCCGGGCCGTCCGTATGGCCGAGCCGACCGGCTGCCGTTGCGGAGGCATGCGATGGATACGGATTATCCATTGGGATGTGGGTGATCACCCCACATCCCGATGGGCAAGGGCGTGGATCGCCAGGGCCTACCCCGTCGAGATGACGATTCAGGGTCGTCGAGAACGCATCCTCGCGAGGCCGAGGGCCGCAGCACCGAGGGTGGTCAGCAAGGGAAGTGGCAGGCAGCAGCCGGCGACCGTCACCTGCGAACCGTTCTTGGTCTGCCACGTCTTGTGCGGGATCGGCCATCCGGCCATCGGGTCGTTGACCTGTCCACCCTGGCCGGGGATGCGCTGCGGGGCCTGGGGCGGCGTCTGCGCCGGCACGTCCTGAGGCGCTCCCGCGGGCCGGTCCTCGCCAGGGTAGCTGGGCGTGGGGATCTGGGTGCCGCCGGTGATGCCGTAGCTGCGCCCGGGCTTGACCCCCGGGACGCGCGAGTCCGCGCCAGGCGTGAAGGCGAAGTACGGGCGCCTGCCACGGGGACGCGAAACCATGGAGTGCTCCTGACGTGGGCGATGAGGGCTGTCCTCACCTTAAGCATCCGAGCGCTCAGCCACCCGCCCAAGCAGTTGCACAATTGGCGGGCGCCCCCCATCCGCGACGGCACACCCGTCGTGAGGTTTGTCCCATCCGGCCCGACGGGCCGGCGTGGGGGGGAGGATGAGCACGTGCACCCTCCGACGGAAGGCACCTCCATGACCGGCCGACTCCCCACATTCGACGATGCGTTGGCGGTCCTCGCCGGCCAGAACTTCAGCGCCCTCGTCGGGGCGGAACTGATTGCCTTCGGCACCGGCGCTGCCGCGCTCAAGATTCCGCTACGCGCCGATCTGCTCCAGCAACACGGGGTCGCCCATGGCGGCGTGCTCGCGTACGCCGCGGACAACGCCATCACCTTCGCTGCGGGTTCGCTGCTCGGGGCGGATGTCCGCACGACCGGCGTGAGCGTGGCGTACATCCGCCCGGCCGCCGGCGCCTACCTGGTCGCCACGGCCACCGTTGTCACGTCGACGAGCCGGTCGGCCGTATGCAGCTGCGAGGTGGTCGCGTTCGACGAGGACGACCAGGCCAGCATCGTCGCGGTCGCGCAAGGCACCGTGCGCCGCGCTCAATCCTGAGGACGGTGGCGCAGCTCGGGTTCGAGTTCGCGGACGATCTGCGCGTGCAGGGCCTCGTCGATGCGGAACTTCGCGCGCCATACGAGATAGCCCAGGGCGACGAGGACTGCCGGGATCAAGAGCATCGAGATCTTCACCATCGTCACGCCACGGTCGGTGACGTCCGCGGCGGTGTCCGCGTCATTGATTCCGGCGAGAATGATTGTCGCAGAGACGATCCACGTGTTCATGGCCGCCGAGGTCTTGTTGATGAAGGGCTGCAGGGCGAAGGTGACGGCGTTGTTGCGACGGCCCAGCTTCCACTGGCCGTATTCGATCGTGTCGGCCTGGAAGACGAGCATCAGCAGCACGATGAAGCTCGCAAGGAAGAAGAGCGTGAATGCCAGTGCGCCCAGCACCACGAGGTTGAGTGGCGCGAAGTAGAAGACGACATAGGTGACGAGGATCGCCAGGGTCGACCAGGTGTAGATCTGTCCGCGCGACCAGCGGCGGCGCACGAACGGGAAGGTCGCCAGGCCGGCGATCTGCCCCAGCCCGACGAACAGCGCGAAGACGGGGAAGACCGCCTCGTCGCCGTAGACGTACTTGAAGTAGTAGAAGCCGAAGGATCCGGTCGTGCCGTACCCGAGCATGAACAGCAGGTATGCCGCTGCGGCCCAGAGCAATTGGTCGTTGCGGAAGAGGGCTCGCAGGAGTTCGCGAATGCCGGTGCGCTCACCCTCCAGGTCGATGTCCTTGCGTTCGCGCACCAGCGCGATCGTGACCGCCATGAGCGCGACCATCACGACAGCGATGACGATCGCCACGAAGCGCCAGGAGGCCGCGTCCCCGCCGTCGACGCCGGCCACGGCCGACGCGGCGACCGGCACCCCGGCGACGGCGGCGAACTGCCCGACCGAGGCGAACGTCTTGGCCACCGCGGCCATTCGCTCCCGCTCCACGGGGTTGACCGACAGGGCCGGCAGCATCCCCCAGTAGGAGATGTCGTGGGCAGACCAGGTGATGCCCCACAACAGCATGAACAGCCCGTACACGCCGACGAGTTGGCCCCCGCGCAGGCCGGTATCGGTGAAGAGGAGCACCGTCATGACCGCCGAAGCCACTCCGCCGACGAGCATCCACGGCTTGAACTGCCCCCACCGGGTGCGGGTGCTGTCGACGAATGCGCCGACGACCGGGTCGAGGAAGGCGTCGGCAATCCGCACGCCGAGCAGCACCGCCGAGACCCACCACATCGTCGCGTCGGGCAGGTCGAGGACCTCGGTGAGGAAGACGACCTGATAAAAGCTGACGAGCGTGTAGATCGCGTCCCGGCCGAGAGTGCCGATGCCGAACGTCCACTGGTTGCGGCGAAAATCCGGGCTGCGCTGCCCGCGCAACCCGCCGGCGGCGGTGTCGGTCATGCGGCGAACCTTACTGGCGGGTAGCCGCCGGCGTCACTCGTCGGCGGAGCGTTCGAGATAGGCGTGGATGAGCGGGACGACGCTGGCGCCCTCGCCGGCGGCCGACGCGACCCGCTTCATCGACCCCGAGCGGATGTCGCCGACGGCGAAGATCCCGGGCACGGACGTCGCGAGGCTCTCCGGCGGGCAGTTGTCGACCCAATACTCCATCGGGACGTCCCGCCCGGTGAGGACGAATCCCCGCTCGTCGCGGCATACCTCCGGCGGCAGCCACGCGCAGTGCGGTTCGGCGCCGAGCAACAGGAACAGTCCCCGCGCGTCGGTCCGCCTGCGTTCGTGCGTCGCGGTGTCCTCGATCTCGATCCACTCCAGCTGATCCTGACCGCCACCGTCGACGACTGCCGCGTTGCCGCGCACCGTGATTCGCGGGTTGTGGTCGATCTCGTCGATCAGATACCTCGACATCGTCGAGCTGAGATCGGGCCGGCGGATCAGGATCGTCACCGACCGCGCGAAGCGCGCCAGATGCACGGCGGCCTGGCCCGCCGAGTTGCCGCCGCCGACGACGAAGACCAGCTGGTCCTCCATCTCGCGGGCGGCGGTCATCGCCGCGCCGTAGTTGACGCCCCGCCCGACGAGTTCGTCGATCGCCGGTATACCGATGCGCCGGTAGTCGACGCCGCTCGCGATGACGACGGTTCGGGCGCGCACGTCGCCGCCCTCGGTGCAGACGGTATGCGGATCGCCCCCCTCCCCCGGTTTCAGCGCCGTCGCCGGCCAGCCGGTGAAGAACTGCGTGCCGAAACGGATCGCCTGACTGCGGGCGCGCTGCGCGAGCTTGCCGCCGGAGATCCCGCGCGGAAAGCCCAGGTAGTTGCGGATCATCGAGGACGTACCTGCTTGTCCCCCAATGGCTTCCGCCTCGATCGCCACCGTGCTCAGCCCTTCGCTCGCGCCGTAGACCGCCGCGGCGAGCCCGCCGGGCCCGGCCCCGACGATGAGGATGTCGGCGACGGTGTCGACGAGGATGTCGTCCGGCCGGCCGGTGATCATCGTGGCCACCTCGCGCACGCTGCCGGGCGCGACGATCTGGTCGGTCATGTAGGCGCGCATGAGCGGGTAGGTCGGCTCCCCGTCATACAGCGCCACGATCTCCCGGCCCACCTCGCTCTCGGGCGCGTAGAGCCGGTTGGGCGACCCGACCCGGTCGAGGTAGTCGCGGATGGCGAGCGTCAGGCCACCACCGTTGTCGGAGACGAGTTGGACCGAGTCGACCAGCGGCACCGGCACCGTCGCGCCCCACTCGGAGAGCAATTCGCACACGGCAGTGTGGAATTCCTCGTCCCGCGCCCCCCGCGGCATGAGCAGGAAAGCGTCGAACTTGCCCTTCTGCAGGCCCGGACGCAAGGCCGGCCCGTCCTCGCGGAACCGGTCCCACGGCGAGACGATCAGCCGGCGGGCGGTCGGCACGGCCGAGCGCAGCATGCTGATGCCGACGAGGGGATGCATGTCGGGCAGCATCGAATCCGCGACGAACATCGCGATGTCGCCGCCGCGCCGCACGACCCGCATCGTCGCGGCCATCGCGTCATCGCCCGAGCGAGCCGTGACGATGTCATAGTCACGGGCATACCGGCCGAACTCGTCGGCCAGGTGTTCCGCGTGTTCCGCGGAGACGATGATGATCGCCGGCTTGCTCCCCCGTGGTGCCTCGGTCACATGGGGATCGTAGGCCGCCTTCTCGTCAGGAGCAGCCCTCCGTCGTGAATCGGCACATGCCCTTGGCCAGCATCGCGAGGGTCTGCCGGTCGTCGGCGCGGTCGGCCTCGTCTTCCACGGTGAGCCCGTCGCACTCGCTCGCGGCCGTGCGCCACCTGGTGAGGGCGTCCTGGGCTGAGGCATCGTCCGCGTACATCCGGGCCACTCGGGAGACCTGCCCCGAGGAGCTGGTGAGGACGGCGGGGATCGCATCCACGGCGCCGGACTCGGCACGTCAGGTGCCCCTGTTGAGGCAGTCGCCGAGGCCTTCGAAGACCTGGCCGACGAGGTCCCGCGACGGTTTGTCGAGGGAACCGTCGCCGACCCCTTCCAGACCGTCCGCGAGGGGGATGGTGTCGAGGGTCGCGGGGGTCGTGGTGTCGGCGGCGCTCGGCGGCTGGGCGGAGACGACGGCGTCGGGCGTCGCGAGGGCGGCATACCCGGCGCTTCCCGGGCAAAGGTCGGAGAAGGTCCTGTCCGCGCGCTCCGAAATACCAACTCGCGCAGTGATTTTCGTGCCCAGCGGGAGGGCATTGGCGCCCTCGGCTCCAAGACTCGCCATCCCGCCACCGTCCATTGTCCAGGTGGCGCCGACGGGGAGGACGAGGACTCGGGGCGTGCCTTCGGGGGACTCCGCTGGCGGGCCCTGGAGGACCAGGCACCCACCGGCGATCGCCAATGTGCCCTCCACCGTCGCCGTGGCGCCGGCCAGTCCGGACCCCCCGGGGGCATGCCGGAACACCTGCGGGTCGTCGGCGATGCGCTCCGCCCACACGGGCACCACGGCCGGCTGCGGGCCGGCGGGTGGCGTGGGCGAGTTCCACAAGGACGCACCGCTGAAGGCCGCGGCGACGGTCACGACCGTGGCGGCACAGACCATCGCGATCTGGCGGCGCACGCGACGCCGACGACCGATGCTGCGCACCTCTGCGCCGTCGACGTCGGGATCCGCGCGCAGACGCTCGGCCAACTCGCGCAAGCGGGTGTCGATATCGCTCATCGAAGACTCCCCTCGGATACGCCGGCGAGGCCGGCGCGAGCACGGTGCAGCCGGGACTTGACGGTCCCTTCGGGAACGCCGATCTCCGCCGCGATCTGAGCGACCGATCTGTCGGCGAAATAGTGCAGGACGATGACGCGACGCTGATCGAGGGGCAGCCGCTGCAGGACGTCCAGCAGATCGAGCCGAGTCTCACTGTCCGCCAAGGGATCCCGCGGGGTTTGCAGTCCTTGTGCGGTCAGTTCCCGGCCGCGCCGGAGCCGGCGCCAGCGGCTGACGGCCAGCCGGTATGCCGTGGTGCGGATCCACGCGTCCTGCTCGCCGACGCTCTCGAGAGTGGGCTTCCTGTCCCAGGCGCGCACGAAGGCCTCCTGGACACAATCTTGCGCCTCGGCGCGATCGCCGACGAGCGCGGTGAGCTGGGCGACCAACCGGGGGTATGCCGCGGCGTACCAATGATCGAACTCAGCAGCGTCCACCAGGCCTCCCTCCGGCACCACGATCAGCATCTGCGATCATCACAAGAACGCACCCGGGCGACCGGCCGGTTGCATGCGGGCGCGACTTCTTCGCCAGGTGCTCGCTGCGAGAATGACCAACCGCCCCCGCATCTCGAAAGGCCCCCATGCGCATCGTCGTCCTCGGCTCGGGCGCGTCATCCTCGATGCGCTCGGCCATCCGCGCCGTCCGGTGGTGTCGATGCCCAATGCGGCACTCACGGCCGGGTTGCGGGCCCGACGCCGCACGGCTGCGGGTGCAGAAGAAGGACTCGGAACTGACCCTTTCCCGACTGGCCGCCGACCTCATCGGGCGCGACCTGAGCCTGGACACGCGCGCCTGCGGCAGCGCGATCGGCCTGACCCCTCGATCGCTGGACGCGGAGACCGTCGCGACGGTCGCCGCCTGCCGCTGAACCGGCGCGGGCGTCTCAGCTCTCGTAGCGCGGCTCGGGCTCGGGGTCGTACCAGCCACCGCGCTCGCTCGCGGTCGCCTCGAAGCGGTCGCGCAGGCCGGACGCGACGGCGCCGCTGTCGTCATCGACATTGGCCTCGCGGACATAGACCGCCCACTCGTCGGACTCGGCGTCGTCCTCACCGGCCAGCGGTTGCCGAAGGACGCGGACCTCGGTGAAGCCCTCGTCGCGCAGTTCCTCGGCGACCTCGTCGGCGTCGTCACGCTCGGGGAAGACCAGCAGGTGCTCGCTCACGCGGCCACTGTATGACGGGAGACCGCGCCCGAGGCGTGAAACCGGCTGCGCTGCTCGACCGCCGGCTGCCATGCTCTGGCGATGGCTCCCACCCGCGTCGCTCACTACCGGACCCCGGAGGAACTGGCTGAATTCCTGCCCACGCTCGACGCCACCGCCAAGGATCGGGGCACGGTGAAGCTCATCGTGCGGCGCCCAGCGGTGGGCGAGCGCGAGGTGCTCGGCGTCGGAAGGCTGGACCCGGCATACGGACTGCAGGGCGACACCTGGATCGAACGCGGATCGAAGCGGACCAGTGACGGGTCTTCCCACCCCGACATGCAACTGAACGTCATGAGCCACCCGATGGTGGAGTTCCTCGCCCAGGATCCCGCCCTGGAACCGCTCGCCGGCGACCAGCTCTATCTGGATCTCGATCTCTCCCAAGACAATCTGCCCGAGTGGACGCTGCTCCTGTTCGGTGATCCGGACGCACCAGGCGCGGTCATCCAGGTGACGGATCAGCCGCATACCGGCTGCCAGAAGTTCGTCGAGCGGTTCGGGCCGGAGGCCATGCGCTTCGTCAACGGCAAGGACGGCCGGCCCCGCCGGCTTCGCGGGCTCAACGCCCGGGTCACCCAGGCCGGAGAGGTGCGCGTCGGCGACACGGTGACCGTGCGCCGGGCCGGGTGACACCTGCCGTCTGGACGACATCGCTCAGCCCTCCTAGGGTGGCGCGCCCGCACGCAGGTGCGGACGCAGCCGGACGGCGGCGACCGCCACGGCCACCAGGCCGGCGACCCCGGCCACGACATAGGCGCCGCGGGGCCCCACAGTCGCGTTGAGCGTGCCTCCGAGCAGCAGCGCGATCAGGCCCATCGCGCGCGATGCACCGCCGACGAAGGCGAGGACGCGCGCCCGCACGGTGTCCGCCAGAATGCTCATGAGCAGGGTGAAGACGAGGGCATTGCTCAGGCCCAGCGTCAGGCCGACGATCGACCCGAGGGCAAGGAAGACGAGGAAGTCGGGCGCCAGGCCTTGCCCGATCTGCGCCACCGGCAGGAGCGACAGGCATATCACGATCACGAGGATCCGGCGTCTCGTGCCGTGCACCGCGCCAGCCCCGAAAGCCCCCACGACCGCTCCGGCCCCGGTGGCCGCCTCCCCCAGGCCGAATTGAAAGGCGCTGGCGCCGAAGACATCTCGTAAGAGGAAGACCTCGACGGCGTTCACGGATTCCAGGGCGACGATGAGCGGCAACAGCGCCCACACGAGGAGCACGAGCGCCGGGTGACGACGCAGTTCGCGAATGCCGTCACGTGGCAGGAACTCCAGCCGGGCGGGATCTGCCGGCTCTCCGTCGACCCGCGGCGGCAGGCGGAGAAGGAGCGCGGCCACCACGAGGCCGGCGACTGCGCGTGCACGCGCAGCAGAAGCGCAACCATGGCCATCGCGTCCGTCACGAGCGACCCGATCGCGGCCACGAGCAGGATCACCGCGTCCCGAGAACGACCGATCTGTCTCCATTCGTGAAGCGTTTGTTTCATGGTTATGAAAGTATCACTTCACAGTTATGAAGCAACTATTACGATGGGCTGTATGCCGACCTCCCGCACGACCGCTCGCACCGAGTTGCGGATCGAGGACCCGCGCGCCCTGCGCGCCCTGGCCCACCCGGCCCGGCAGCGGATCATCTCCGAGCTGTATGCCGGCGAGACGCTCACGGCGACGGAGGCGGCGAAGCTCGTGGGGCTGACGCCGTCGGCGACGAGCTATCACCTGCGCGCCCTCGAGAAATGGGGTGTCGCGGTGCGCGATGCGCCTGGCGACGACGGCCGGGAACGACCGTGGCGTTCGGCCGCCGACTCGATCACCGTGCTGCCCACGGCCCATCGGCGCGCGGGGCTCGACGCGAGTCGGACCTCGGTCCACGCGTGGCTCGGGGACCTCGAGGACGGGCTCGAGCGGCTCACAGCCTCGGTCGCGCAGGGCCGCGAGCAGGGAATGACGTCTCGAGGCCGCCTGTGGCTGACGCCGGACGAGGAGCGGCAACTGCGGGAACGCCTCGGGGAGGCCGTGGCGGATCTGCAGGGCCGTACGCGGCGTGATCACCCCGCCGGCGCGACCCCGTATGACGTCTTTGCCCTCATCCTCCCCGCAGACGAATCGTGACCCGATCTGCGGCCCTCCCTCCCGCCACGGATGGCAGAGTGGCCCGCATGTGGGGTTTGCGATGAGCACACCGACCGTGCGCCAGCGCACGTGGCTGCCCCTGGTGGTCGTGGCCGTGGGCGTGCTGACCCTGGCCGTGCTCTTCGCCGGCGCCTTGAGCAGCTTTCGCGATGCCCTCTTCGGCGAGGACGCGCCACCGGCGCCTGGCGACACGACCCTGCTCGAGATCCGCAAGACAGCGGAGTTGCGGGCCGCGACCGGGTCCTATTCGGTGCCCGTCTATTACGGCTACGACAAGGACAAGGGCATCCTGTCCGAGATCGTGCCCGATGTCATCGACGAGAACTCCGGTGTTGCGATCTATCAGGGGAGCATCGACGCGCTCATCGACCTGAAGTCGTTGCAGGACAATAACATCAAGGCCGACAAAGAGGCCGGCACGCTGAGGATCACGGTGCCCGCCCCGGCCCTGACGACGCCCAAGGTGGACCTCGACAAGTCGCGGATCGTCGCCCAGCAACGCGGCATCGGCACGCGCGTCGGGGAGTTCTTCGACGACGCACCGCTCGAGCAGCGCGAGTCCCTCGATCAGGCCGCGGTGGCGGCCTTGCAGCAGGCGGCCGGGGAGTCGGGGTTGCAGGCGACCGCCCGCGAGAACGGCCGCGACTTCCTGACCGCACTCGGGCATCAAATGGGTTTCACCACCGTCACGGTCATCTATGCGGACGAGCCTGGGGCGCTCCAGTAACGCACGTCGCATGGCTGCACTCGAGGCAAATTTGCACTGAGTGCATGATGGTGTCACAGTGGAGACATGAGCATGTCTCCCAGCGACTGCACCGTCCACGGCGCCGTCACGGCGGTGAGCGGCCTGCGGGAGCGCAAGAAGGCCCGCACGACCCAGCAACTCGTCGACGCGGCCTACGCGCTGCTCGCCGAGGGTGGGTTCGAGGCGATGACCGCCGAGGCCATCGCCGACCGCGCCGGCGTCTCGCGCCGCACCTTCTTCAACTACTTCCCCTCCCTCGATGCGGTCCTCGTCCGCGGCGTCACCGACCTGCTCGACGAGGTGTGCGGGGCTCTCGAGGACTTGCCGGCCGACGAGCCACTCCTGGAGGGCCTGATGCAGCTGGCGTCCTCGCCGGCCCAGGAAGCCCTCCTGCACCGCGTCGCCGTCCTGGGGGCGCTCGGCACTGCCGCACCGCATACCAAGACCGTGCTGCACACCGCCATGCTCGACTGGCTGGAGTGGCTCATCGACTTCGTCCGCTCGCGGGTCCCCGCGGGCACCGACGATCTGTATGCCGTCTCCCTCGCCACCGCGATCGTCTCGGCCGCCCAGGCCGCGATCATCCGCTGGGCCGAGCAGACCGGCGCCGACCTTTCCCCCTCGGGTGTGGCTGCCTTCCGGGCCACGCTCGCCACCAGCATGAACTACTTCCGTCGCGGGTTCGACGCCGCGCCGATCGGCTGAGGAGGCCGACTCCCACATGGCACGAATTCTCTATCGAATCGGGCGTTGGTGCGCCGAGCACGCCAAGTCCGTCGTCGCCCTCTGGCTCGCCGTGCTCGTCCTCGTGGGCGGCGCGGCGGCGAGCTTCGGGACGCCGATGACGAGCAAATTCTCGTTGCCCGACAGCGAGTTTCAGTCCGTGCTCGACAAGCTGGGCGCGGAGATCCCCGAGTTCCGCGGCGGCTTCGGCACCGTGGTCTTCGAGAGCGAGACCGGCGCGTTCACTGCTTCGCAGAAGACGGCAATCGAGAAGACGATCGCCTCGTGGAAGAACGTCGATCACGTCACCGCCGTGACCGATCCCTTTGCCGCCCAACAACAACTCGACCAATCGCGCACCGAACTCGACGCCGCCGAGAAGAAGCTGACGGACGGGCAGAAGGATCTCGAAACGGGACGTGCCAAGCTCGACAAAGCCGGCGCCCAGGTCGCCCAGGGCGAGGGCCTGATCAAGCTCGTCGCCGACAAGGACCCGAACGACCCCACCCTGCCAGCCCTGCGCAAGCAGGTCGCCGACGGCAAAGCGCAGCTCGCCGAGGGTGAGAAGGAGTGGGAGGCCGGCAAGGCCGACCTCGAGGCCGGCTGGCAACGCTACAACGTCGGCAAGGCCCAGATCGACTCACTCGGCGGCATGCACTTCGTCACCTCCGACGGGCGCTACGCCCTGACCCAGATCCAGTTCGACGACGACGTCAATTCCGTTCCGTATGAGGCCCGTTCGCAGATCCCCGAGCGTGCCGGCGATCTCGCCGCGGCGGGCGTCAAGGCAAACTACTCAAGCGAGATCGTGCAGGAGATCTCGCTCGTAGGGCCCGGCGAGATCATCGGTCTCACCATCGCGCTCATCGTCCTTGTCGCGATGCTCGGCACCCTCATCGCGGCCGGTCTGCCGCTCGTCGGCGCCATCATGGGTGTGGGCGTCGGCCTCGCCGGCGCGGTGGCCGCCTCACACTTCTTCGACATGCACCAGATGACGCCGACCCTGGCCCTGATGCTCGGCCTCGCCGTCGGGATCGACTACGCCCTGTTCATCGTCAACCGGCACCGGTCGATGTATCTGCACGGCACCCCCCTGCGCGAATCGATCGGACGGGCCGTCGGGACCTCCGGCAGCGCCGTGACGTTCGCCGGTATGACCGTGGTCATCGCCCTCGCGGCCCTCGTCCTGTCGGGCATCCCCATCCTCGCCCAGATGGGCCTGGTCGCCGCCGGCACCGTCGCGGTCGCGGTGCTCGTCGCCGTCACCCTGACGCCCGCGCTGCTCAGCCTGATCGGCACCCGGGTGGCCTCACGCCGGCTGTGGCGCGCCAACGGATACTCGACGCCGGCGGACGACTCGACGCGCGTCATACCGGGCGACGAGCACGAGGAGGAGCACGGCGGATGGTATGTCCGTCTGACGACCGGTCACCCCTGGCTGACCATCCTCGCCGTGGTCTCCGCAGTCGTCGTGCTCGCATTGCCCGCGCTCTCCATCCGACTCGGCCTCCCCGACGGGTCGAGTGAGCCGAAGGGCAGCTCCGCCTACACGACCTATCACATCATCGACGAGCACTTCGGCAAGGGCATGAACGGCCCGGTGCTGGCCGTCGCGACGATGGACTCGGCGCAGCCCACCGCGCAGCAGGCGCAGGACGCGGCCGCCGAACTCGCCATCGCCCTTGCTGACTCCGCCGGCGTGGACGGCGCCGCCGTCGCCGGCGTGTCGGACGACCACAAAACCATTGCGCTGCAGGTGATTCCCCAGAGCGGGCCCGCCGATGAGGCCACGCTCGACACCGTGCACAACCTGCAGGACAGCGCCGCCCACCTGGGCGAGATCACCGGCACGACGGTTGGGTTCACGGGCCAGACGGTCGCCAATATCGAGATCTCCGAGAAGCTGAGCGCCGCCTTGCCCGGCTATCTGCTCACCGTCGTCGGCCTCTCGCTCGTCATCCTGCTCATGGTGTTCCGCTCGCTCGTCGTGCCGTTGGTCGCGACGGCCGGATTCCTGCTGTCCGTGGCGGCGGCTTTCGGCGTGACGGTCGCCGTCTACCAATGGGGGTGGCTCTCCGACCTCTTCGGCGTCAGCACGCCCGGACCGATCCTGTCCTTCATGCCCATCATCCTCATCGGCGTGCTCTTCGGCCTGGCGATGGACTACCAGATGTTCCTCGTCACCGGCATGCGCGAGGCGTGGGCGCACGGCGAGGACGCCCAGCGCGCGGTGAAGTCGGGCTTCCTCCACGGGGCCAAGGTCGTCACGGCCGCGGCCATCATCATGGCGTCGGTCTTCGGCGGCTTCGTCTTCTCCCACCTGGCGATGATCCGGCCCATCGGCCTCGGCCTCGCCGTCGGCGTGATCGTCGACGCCTGGCTGGTGCGGATGACGCTGACCCCGGCCATCATGCAACTGCTCGGCGAACGTGCCTGGACCCTCCCGCGCTGGCTGGACCGCCTCATACCGAATGTCGACGTCGAGGGTGCCAGCCTCGAAGGCCACACCGGCCCGACGCCCGGCCGACCCACGGCGACGCAACCCGCTGGCGCCTAGACTCTCGGATCCTTCAGCACGGCGACGAACGTTGCACGTATCCACGACCAGTTGCCCTCCCGGATAGCGGCACGGTACGGAATGCTCCCCGTTGCCCTTGCGCGGCGTCCCCGACCTAGCGTCGGCGGCACCTCACCGCCGGCCACGGCGTGACTGAGTCCGGAGCCTTCTGCAACACCTGTTGCTGTATGACGTTCCCGCCCGGCACCTTCTGTTGCTGCTGCGGCTGAGACCGACCCGTGGCGGATGCGCTGCGCTCCCGCAGGGCTGTACGCATCCGCCACGACCGGCCGCCAACGGTCCCGTACCACTGCGCATCGGGAGTGCTTGCCCCTGCGCCGGGGCTGCGATCTAGCGTCGAAGCGCCAACCAGTGAAAGGACGCGGCCCATGGACACCCAGACGACGGTCGACTTCGATGACCTGCCGATGAACTCCTTCGAGCTCGCAAGGCCATCGCCGATGTCCAGTTGAGTGGAGTGACCATCCGCGCAGGCGACATCGTGGTCCCCGCAGTCGGCGCCGCCCACCGCGACCCCGAGGTCTTCCCCCATCCGGACACCCCCGACGTGGATCGCGTTGGGCCGCGCCATCTTTCGTTCGGCGCCAGGGCTCACGCGTGCATCGGTATGGCGCTGGCCCGGCTGGAACTGCTGGTGACGCTGCGCGAGCTCAGCCGCGCGCTGCCGGATCTGACACTCTGCTGCGCGGTGGACGAGCTGAGTCGGTCGCACCCGGAGCTGCCGGTGAACCCGATCGAGAGGATCCCCCTGCGCCTGTCGGCGGTCACCCACTGACGCTTCCGGTCAGCGCTGGCCGGCGCGGGTGCGGGGCCGGGGGGCGAAGGGATCCCAGCGCACCAAGGCCTGCGAGCCGAGGTGCGGAGGGCGCTCGCCGGGACGGAGCACGATGGTCTCTCCGGCAGAGCCGACAGCGAAAACCCTTCGCCCAGCGGCCATTTCGGCACGCTGGAACGCGAAGGTCAACTCTTCGACTCGCGCTCGGAGAGCTTCGACGTGGTCCTCGAGGTCAAGGATCCGTTGGATACCGGCGAGGCTGACGCCCTCCTCCTGCGAGAGGCGCTGCACCTCCCGCAGCCGGGCGACGTCCCGCGCCGAATAGCGCCGGCCGCCGCCCGGGGTGCGGGTGGGGGTGACCAGCCCGAGCCTGTCGTACTGGCGGAGGGTCTGCGCGTGCATACCGGCGAGCTGGGCCGCGACGGAGATGACGAAGACCGGAGTCTCGTCATCGGGGCCGAGCCCGTTGATCGCCATGACGGTCAGTCCTTCGCCGCTTCGCGGAAGAGGTCGGCCCGCGGGTCGGCGCCCTCTTCCTGAGCGCGCAGCGTCTCGATCGCAGCTCGAGCCTCGTCGGAGAGCCGTTGCGGCACAAGGATGGCGACCTTGGCGAGCAAGTCTCCTGTGTGGGACTTGGTCTTGACGCCGCGACCTTTGACTCGCAGGACGCGGCCCGACGGAGTCCCCGGAGCGATCTTGACCTTGACGGCGTGACCGTCGAGCGTCGGCACCGCAACCGTTGCGCCCAAGGCGGCTTCGGCGAAGGTGACCGGCAGGTCGATGGTCAGGTTGTCGCCGTCGCGTCCGAAGACGGGGTGCTTCTCGACCGAGACGGTGAGGATCAAGTCGCCCTTGGCGGCGCCGGGATCACCGTCGCCGCCCTTGCCGCGCAGCTTGATCTTCTGGCCATCCTTGACACCGGCCGGGATGCGCGTGGTGATGCGCTGCCCGTCCAGGCCGCTGAGGGTGACCGTCGAGCCCTCGACCGCGTCGCGGAAGCTCAGGGTCGTCTTGGCCTGGATGTCCGGGCCCCGCTGCGGCCCGCGCGGGGCGCCGAAGCCGCCGCGATCGCCATACGGTGAACCCTGCCCGAACCCACCCTGCTGGCCGAACAGACCACCGAGAATGTCATTCAGGTCCGGCTGGCCGCCGCCCCCGCGGGTGCTGAAGCGGACGTTGCCGCCCTGCCCGCCGAACATCGAGGAGAAGATGTCCTCGAAGCCCTCGGCGCCGGCGCCCCCGCCGGGGCCGCCGGCAGTGAATCGGGCTCCGCCACGGGCCATTTGGCGAACGGCGTCATACTCCTGACGCTGCTTCTTGTCCGACAGCACCGAGTGGGCCTCGGTGATGTCCTTGAACTTCTGCTCGGCGGCGGGATCCCCGGCGTTCTTGTCCGGGTGGTGCTGCCGGGCGAGCTTGCGATAGGCCTTCTTGATGGCCGCGTCGTCGGCGTCGCTGGGGACGCCGAGGATCGCGTAGAAGTCCTTCTCGAACCAGTCTTGGCTAGCCATGTTGGCGTCCTCCCTTCGTTACTGCGGATCGGCGACGGCCACGCGGGCCGGACGGATGACCTTGGTGCCGGCACGATAGCCGGGCTGGAGCACCTGGACGATGGTGGTCGTCGTGGCTTCGGCCGGCAGGTCGGCGTCGGGCAGGTGCATAAGGGCCTCGTGCTGCTCGGGGTCGAAGGCTTCACCCACGACGCCGAAACGCTCGAAACCGAAGCGCCCCAAGGTGTTTTCGAGTTTGTCGGAGATGGCGGCAAACGGACCGTCGGTGAGGTCACCATGGTCGCGCGCGCCCTGGATGTCGTCCATCACCGGGAGCAGCGCCTCGAGGACGTCGGCAATCGCCCGCTCCTGGATGAGCGGCCGGTCACGGTCGACGCGACGCTTGTAGTTGACGTATTCGGCGTTGAGCCGCTGCAGGTCGTTCAGACGCTCGGCGGCCAGGACGGTGTCCGGGTGGACGGCGTCCGGCGGGGGCGCGCCCGCGGACTCGGCCGGAGCCGAATCCGCAGGCGCGGCGGCATCATTCGCCGCTTCCGTGTTCACCGCGTCCGCCTCGACCGGCTGCCCGCCGTTCGGGGTGATCGGGGAATCGGTCACTTCTTGTCGTCCTCGTCGTCCTCGACGACCTCGGCGTCCACGACGTCGGAGTCGTCGGCGGGGGTCGTGCCCTGCGCGGAGTCGGTGGACTCGCCGCCACCCATGTTGGGCGACTCACCCTGCTCGGCGGACGCGGCATACAGCGCGGCGCCCATCTTCTGGGACTCCTCGTTGAGCTTGGTCACCTTGGCATTGATGTCCTCGACCGAGGCCGTCGACTCGGGCTTGATGGCCTCCTTAAGGTCGGCCAACGCCTCATCGACCGGCTTGCGCAGGTCGTCGGTCAGTTTGTCGCCGCTGTCGGCGAGGAATTTCTCGGTCGAGTAGACCAGCTGCTCGGCGGTGTTGCGCGACTCGGTCTCCTCGCGGCGCTTGGCGTCGTCGGCGGCGTGCGCCTCGGCGTCCTTGACCATGCGGTCGATCTCCTCCTTGGACAGGGCAGACCCGCCGGAGATGGTGATCTTCTGCTCCTTGCCGGTGCCGCGGTCCTTGGCCGTGACGTGGACGATGCCGTTGGCGTCGATGTCGAAGGTGACCTCGATCTGGGGCACGCCACGCGGAGCCGGCGCGATGCCGGACAGTTCGAAGGTGCCGAGGTTCTTGTTCATCTGGGCCATCTCGCGCTCGCCCTGGAAGACCTGGATCAGCACGGACGGCTGGTTGTCTTCAGCGGTGGAGAAGACCTCCGAACGCTTGGTCGGGATGGCGGTGTTGCGCTCGATGAGCTTGGTGAACAGGCCACCCTTGGTCTCGATGCCGAGGCTGAGCGGGGTGACGTCGATGAGCAGGACGTCCTTGCGCTCACCCTTGAGGACACCGGCTTGGAGGGAGGCGCCGAGGGCGACGACCTCGTCGGGGTTGACACCCTTGTTGGGCTCCTTGCCGGCGAGCTCCTTCACGAGGGCGGAAACGGCCGGCATACGGGTCGAACCACCCACCAGGACAACGTGATCGATGTCCTCGAGCTTGATGCCCGCGTCCTTGATGACGTTGTGGAAGGGGGCCTTGCAGCGGTCGAGGAGGTCCTTGGTCATCTGCTCGAACTGGGCCCGGGTGAGGGTCTCGTCGAGGTGGATGGGGCCGTTCTCGCTCATGGAGAGGTACTGCAGGGAGATGTTGGTGCTGGTCGCGGACGACAGCTCCTTCTTGGCCTGCTCGGCGGCGTCGCGCAGACGCTGCATGGCGATCTTGTCCTTGGACAGGTCGACACCGGTGGTGTTCTTCACCGTGGTGAGCAGGTGCTGGACGATCCGGTCGTCCCAGTCGTCGCCACCAAGGCGGTTGTCACCGCTGGTCGCCTTGACCTGGATGGTGGAGAAGCCGTCCTCGGGGTCCTTGCCGACCTCGAGGAGGGAGACGTCGAAGGTGCCACCGCCGAGGTCGAAGACGAGGATGAGCTCGTCTTCCTTGCCCTTGTCGAGGCCGTAGGCCAACGCGGCCGCGGTGGGCTCGTTGACGATGCGCAGGACGTTCAGGCCCGCGATCTCGCCGGCCTCCTTGGTGGACTGGCGCTCGGCGTCGTCGAAGTATGCCGGGACGGTGATGACCGCGTCGGTCACGGGCTCACCCAGGTAGGCCTCGGCGTCGCGCTTGAGCTTCTGAAGGATGCGCGCCGAGATCTCCTGCGCGGTGTACTTCTTGCCGTCGATCTCGTCGGTCTTCCAGTCGGTGCCCATGTGGCGCTTGACCGAGCGGAGGGTGCGGTCGGCGTTGGTGACGGCCTGCCGCTTGGCGACCTCACCGACGAGGACCTCGCCGTTCTTGGCGAAGGCGACGACGGACGGGGTGGTGCGACCGCCCTCGGCGTTCGCGATGATGGTGGGCTCGCCGCCTTCGAGGACGGCGACAGCAGAGTTGGTGGTTCCGAGGTCGATACCGACTGCACGGGCCATGTGGTGATGCTCCTTGTGTGTGAGAGTTGAGCTGCTTGCACTCAAGTTAAGGACCGTAGGCGGCTTGCGCAACTTGAGGTCCAGAAACTTGCGTCTGCTTGACTCAACCCTTGACACCCCGGCGGTGTTCCCGATTCCCGGAGAAAGTCGGCGACCATTCCTCCTCGTGAGACCACCGCCGCCCTGCTGACTGCTCGCGTCGTTGTTACGCATATCGTCGGGCCCTCGATGCATCGACCCCCTGCACCGGGGTGAGGATGCGCCAATGCACCCGACGATGTTGCAGACCCGACCCCGTGACCGAGCCGGCGCTGCGGCCGGCGATGCCAGACCGGTGACATCGCTCCTCAGCAGCGGATCGCGGCGACGGCTTCGATCTCGACGAGCTGGTGGTCGTAGCCGAGGACGGTGACGCCCAGGAGTGTGCTCGGCGGGTCGTGCTGTGCGATGGCAGCCCGGTATCCGTGCCAGGCGGCGCCGAGATCCTGCTGGTCCGTGCTCGCGACCAGCACCCTGGTACTGACCAGGTCGGTGATGTCGGCCGACAGCTCTCCCAGGACGGTGCGCAGGTTGGCGACACACTGCTCAGCCTGGCGCAGGTAGTCCCGGGTCCCGACCGTGACACCGGACTCGTCCAGCGGGCATGACCCGGCGAGGAAGACGAGGCGAGTGCCCTCGGGGACGGCGGCGGCATACGCGTACTGCGCGACATCGGACAGAAGACCGGAGCGGATCAGGTCGGCCGGCATGTCCGCCAGTATCGCGTCGCCGAAGCGCCCTGTTGCGCACATTGCGACACGACGCGCCAGCGCACGGCGCTGTTGCCCGGGGCGCAGGGCGACGACGAGACACCGTCCGCGCGCTGCGTCGCCGTCGCCGTGGCCGTGACCTTGCCGCGGTGACGAGACCCGGATCGGGCGGTTAGGTTCGAGGCATGCGTGAGCTGATCGAGATCCCGGTCGCGACGGAGCGGGTCGAGGCGATCGTGGCCACCCCGGACCAGACAGACGCCCATCCCGGGGTGCTGCTCTTCATGGACGCCTTCGGGCTACGCCCGCAGATCGAGGCGATGGCCCGATCGCATCGCGTCGTGGGGATATGTCGTCCTGGCACCCAACACTCTCTATCGTTCTGGCCGGGTCGCGAAGGTCTCCCCACCCGCCGATCTGCGCGACCCGGACACTGTCGCAAAGGTTTTCGCACGAGTCATGCCGATGATCGGGCGGCTCGACGGCGCGGCGGCGGCGGTCGACGTCCCGGCATACGTCGCAGCGCTGCGTGCGTTGCCGCAGTGCGCACCGGGTGCCATCGGCGTCACCGGCTATTGCATGGGCGCCCGGCTCGCGACGCGCAGCCCGCACCGGGGCCTCTCGCATGCCCGCGCCGCCTTCGTCTACGGTCACGCCGACGAGGACGCCGGCATGGACGCCGAGGCACAGTCCCGGCTGGACGCGGCGCTCGTTGAGGCGGGGGTGCGGCATACGACCGCGGTGTATCCCGGCGCCCGCCACGGCTTCACGATGGCGGACACCGGTGCCTACGACGCGCAGGCGGCGCAACGGCATTACGCCGAACTCGAGGCCCTCCTGCGCGACACCTTGGAGCGCCCCTGACCGGCGCCGGCGCTCAGGCGTTTCCGCGTTCCCGACGGGGCTTGAGATCGGCCAGCGCCGTTTCTGCGGCGTGGAAGCCGCCCATGCCGTGCACACCCGCGCCCGGCGGGGTCGCCGCCGAGCACAGGTAGGCACCGGCGGCCCCGGTGCGGTAGGGGTGCAGCGAGATGCGCGGGCGCATGACGACCTGGACGGGCGAGTTGCGGCCGGTCGCGATGTCACCACCGACGTAGTTGGGGTTGTACACCTCCAGCTCCGCGGGACCCCGCGTGAAGGTGGCCCGGATGCGATGGCGGAAGCCGGGCGCGAACCGCTCGATCTGGCCGACGACCGCGTCGGTCGCGTCGCCCTCCCAGCCGGCCGGCACATGCGCGTAGGCATACACCGGATTGAGCCCGCCGGCCGAGCGAGTGGGGTCGGCGACATACTGCTGCCCCAGCAGGACGAACGGCCGCCACGGCATCCGCCCCGCGACGACGTCCGCCTCCGCTGCCGCGGTCTCCTCGAGTGTCCCGCCGAGATGCACGGTGCCGGCGCGGCCGACGTCGGGGTTGCGCCACGGGATCTCGCCCTCGATGGCCAGGTCGACCTTGAAGGCGCCGGGGCCGAAGCGATACCGCCGGTATGCCGCCGCCGCCCGCTGCGGCAGCCGCTCGCCCAGGATCCGCGCCACCGCCGGTGGCGAGAGGTCGAAGAGGACGACGTCGGCGTCGCCGATCTGGTCGTATGCCGTGATCTCCGCCCTCGTCTCGATGCGGCCGCCGAGGTCGGTCAGCCGGGCGGCGAGGGCGGTCGCGATCGCCTGCGAGCCACCTTTGGCGACCGGCCAGCCATACGCGTGCGCGGCGGCACCGAGCATCAGCCCGACCGCGGCCGAGACCGGCCGGTCGAGGCGACCGAGGAGATGGGCGGCGACACCGCCATACAGCGCCTTGGCCTGCGGGTCCTGCCACCGGCGCGCGAGCACGGTCGCCGGGAGGAGCGCGGCGGGACCGAACCGGGCCAGGGCGAGCGGATGGCGCGGGACATGCAGGACGGGCCGGAAGAGCTCGGCGGCCAGCGCGTCATACTGCCGGGCCAGCGGCCCGAACAGCCGCGCCCACGACGCCCCGTCACGACCCAGACCCTCGGCCGTCGACTCGACGGACCGGAAGGCCAGCCCGGCCGAGCCGTCGTCGAGCGGGTGGGCGTATTGAATCTCCGGCCACAGCCATTGCAGCCCATGGCGTTCGAGGCCGAGTGACTGCAGATAGGGCGAGGCGGCGCCCGTCGGGTGGAACGCGGAGCAGTCGTCGTGGAGCAAACCCGGCAGGGTGTTCTCCGAGGTGCGCATCCCGCCGCCGATCCGGTCAGCGCGTTCGAGCACGGTGACGTCGAGACCGGCCTCGGCCAGCCGCACGGCACCCGCGAGCCCGTTGGGACCGCTGCCGACGACATAGGCGGTCGGCATCAGTCCTCCGCTGACGCCGCCCGCAGCACCTCGTCGACATACGCCTTCAGCGCCGGCTTCGCCTCCTCGTTGGCGTATTTCACACTCACACAACCCTTTCCGCCGAAGGAGCCGGGGATCTCGGCCTTGGTCTCCTCGATCAGCTCGAACGCGAGGGAATGCGCCGAGAAGTGGCCCTTGGCCGCGGTGAACATGACATAGCCGTCCTGATAGCTCCGTTCGAACTTGAACATCGGCACGCCGCGGAACATCGCCAGCTCCAACTCCGGGCTGCGGCGGCGGACGTGGTCCCAGAACTCCGTCAGCCAGGGCCGGCCGGCCTCGGGTGCGGCGGCGAGATAGTCCTCCGGCGAGTCAGCCACGGCGGTGCCTTTCGTCGTATGCCGGTGTGGTCACCGACCAGTCTGCCCGCCGGCGATGACGACGACCGCCAGTTCCACGACTTCGGCGAAGTGGGCCGCCGGGTCGCTGATCGCCTGGGTGCCGTACTGGGAGAACACTTCCGCCGTGACGGCTCCCATGATCATGGCCCAGACCGCGAGGCCCAGGGTCAGCCGCGTGGCGTCTGCGCCCAACGCCTGGATCCACGGATCGGCGAGGAGTCCGTCGAGTCCACCGGATCCGGCCACGCCGGCATACCCGCGCGGGGGCCGCAGCGGCATCACTGCGGGCCTCGGGCCGGCACGCGATCTGCTACCTCAGCGCGGGATCGTGGGAGGACTGGCGCTCCGACGCCGGCGCGTTCCCCGACCGCGTCAAAGGCCGTCCGTTGTCGGGGTGGCAGGGTGAGCGCTGGCTCGATACGCGGGCCCTCAAAGTGCTCCTGCCGATCATGGGCACGCGGATGGATGTGTGCAAGGCAAAGGGATTCGAGGCAGTCGACCCCGACAATGTCGACCGCTACGAGAACGGAACCGGTTTCTCGCTGACGAAGGCGGACTCCACGGCATACCTGCGGGCGCTGCTGTCACTCGCCCATCAGCGAGGGCTGTCGATACCGTCCGATGCTGAACGCGGGCAAGGCCGTCCTGCACATCGAGTACAAGGGACCGATCAGCAAGGTCTGTGCGGACCGGCCGGCGCGCCTCTCGACCATCTTGAAGAATCGCGACCTGGACGCCGCCATCCTCGGCCGGTGCCGACGTCGACGGCCACGCGCCCCCGGCCCTCGCCACCGCGAGCGCAGCACTCGGGCGCGCTCTAGCAGGCGCCTCCCCCACGTGCGCCTGTCAGGATGGAGGCCTCACCGAGGAGGTCCGCATGTCCGATGTCGTCGTCACGAACAATCCCGCTCAGGACCGCTACGAGGCGCACCTGGACGGCGAACTCGCCGGCTTCGCCGAATACATCCTCTCTGCCGACCTGATCGTCTTCACCCACACCGAAGTCGACGACAAATTCGAGGGGCAGGGCGTCGGCAGCGCGCTGGCACGGTTCGCCTTGGACGAGGTGCGCGAGGGCACCCGCCGAGTCAAGCCGCAATGCGCGTTCATCAAGAGTTGGATCCAACGTCACCCTGACTACGCGGACCTCGTCACCCGGGGCGAACACCACTGACCCCGCCCGTGTCGGGCGGAAGAGGTCAGGGCAGCGGTTCGAAGCGGGCCTGGAAGAAGCGCAGATACTTGGGCTCGTAAACCAGCCGTAGACCCGTCGCCGAATCGCGCGCGTCGAAGCACGCCTTGACACTCTCGGCGACCAGGTCGAGGTGGGCCTGGGTGTAGACCCGCCGCGGGATCGTCAGCCGGGTCAGTTCCAGCTTCGGGTGCCGGTGCTCCCCCGTTTCCGGGTCACGGCCGGCCGAGACGATGCCGCGCTCCATCGAGCGGATGCCCGAGTCGGCGTAGAGGTTGGCGGCGAGCGTCTGCGCTGGGAACTGCTCCTGATCCAGGTGGGGATAGAAGGCCCGGGCGTCGAGGAAGATCGCATGTCCCCCAACGGGTTTGACGAAGGGGATGTCCCACTGTTCGAGCAGCTCACCGAGGTATTGGATCTGTCCGATGCGTGAGCGCATGTAGGGCATGTCGAGTGATTCCTCGATGCCGATGGCCATCGCCTCCATGTCCCGGCCGGCCATGCCGCCGTAGGTGTGCAGACCCTCGTAGACGACGACGAGGTTGCGGACCTCCTCGAAGAGCTCGTCGTCGTTGGTGGCGAACCACCCGCCGATGTTGACGAGGTGGTCCTTCTTGCCCGACATCGTCGCGCCGTCGCTGTAGGAGCAGAACTCCGCCAGGACCTCGGCGAGGGACTTGTCGGCATACCCCGCTTCGCGCTCGATGATGAAGTAGGCGTTCTCCACCGCGCGGGTCGCGTCGAGATAGACCTTGATGCCGTGGCGGTCGGTCAACTCCCGCACGGCGCGCGCGTTTTCCATCGAGATCGGCTGTCCCCCGGCCATATTGACGGTGGCCGCCATGCACACGTATGGGATCTTGTCGGCGCCGACCTCGTCGATGAGGGCCTGGAGCTTGTCGAGGTCGATATTGCCTTTGAAGGGATGGAGCGAGGCGGTGTCGTGCGCCTCGTCGATGATCACGTCGTGGAAGGTCGCGCCGGCCTTCTCTTGGTGGAAGCGCGTCGTCGTGAAGTACATATTGCCCGGCACGTGATCGCCCGGCGTGATTGCCGCCTGCGACAACAGGTTTTCGGCGCCGCGACCCTGGTGCGTCGGAACCAGGTGTTTGTAGCCGTAGTACTTCTGCACGGTCTCTTCGAGGCGGTAGAAGTTGACGCTCCCGGCGTAGGCCTCGTCGCCGAGCATCATCCCGGCCCACTGCCGGTCCGACATCGCGGAGGTGCCGGAGTCGGTCAGCAGGTCGATGTAGACGTCGCGCGAGTGCAGCAAGAAGGTGTTCCAGCCCGCCTCGGCGATCGCCCGGTCGCGCTCCTCGCGCGTGGTCGTCCGGAGCGGCTCGACGACCTTGATCTTGTAGGGCTCGGCCCAACTGCGGCGGGAATGCTGCTGGCCCATGGTGTGCAACGTGGTCATGACGCGGGAACCCTTTCGTCCAGTCGACCCCAAGCGGTCCGACGTTGCGGCGGCACCGCCCCTGCGAGCCTCCTCGTGGGGTCCAACCCTCACGCTAGACCTCGCGCATTCCCCCATCCACACGCCCCACAGGTGATGATGGCGACCATGGAGAGGTCCACGTGAGCGGCGGGCACGCCCATGGAGGCTCGGCGGCGGCCCATCACCGGTGGCGGCTCGCGATCTCCTTCGCCCTGATCTCCGGCTTCTTCGCGGTGGAACTGATCACTGGTCTGGTCTCGGGCTCGCTCGCCCTGATCAGCGACGCCGGCCATATGGCCGCCGACGTCGTCACCCTCGGGGCGGCACTCGTGGCGACCCGCATCGCCACACGGCCGGACACGACCGGGCGGCGCGCGTTCGGTTCGTATCGGGCCGAGGTCTTCGCGTCGGGCATCGCGGTGCTCGTCATGCTGGGCGTGGCCGTCTACATCGTGATCGAGGCCGTGCAGCGCGCCGATCACGCCACGGCGCCGGCCTTGCAGGCGATGCTGCTCGTGGGCGCGCTCGGCCTGATCGTCAACCTCGTGTGCTTGGCGTTGTTGCACTCCGTCGCCGGCGAGAGCCTGAACGTCAAGGGTGCCTACCTCGAGGTCCTCGGTGACACGCTCGGGTCCGTCGGCGTGATCGCCGCCGCCCTGCTCATCGAGGCGACGGGCGACTCGCGGTGGGACACCGTGATCGCCCTCGCCATCGCGCTCTTCGTCGCCGTGCGCGCCCTGCTCCTCGGTCGTGAAGTGCTCGCCGTGCTCGGCCAACACGCCCCGCCGGGATGGAGCCGCGAGAGATCCTCGCCGCACTCGAAGGCCTCGACGGGGTCGCGGAGGTCCACGACGTGCATGTCTGGCAGTTGACCTCGGGCATGAATGTCGCCACGGCACATCTGGTCCGGGCCGGCGACGCAGCCGGGGACCCGCTCGCCGCCGCGACCGCCCTGTTGCGCGACCGGTTCGGCATCGCGCATGCCACAATCCAGGTCGAGACCACCCCCGGCACGGACTGCGAAGGAGCCGACTGGTGACGGACACTCCCGAGACAGACCGTTGGGCACGGAAGGACTTCTGGGGCGTGGTGCTCGACGCCCCGGAAGTTGCACCCCTGTTGAACTTCTACTCGAAGCTGCGAGGCTGGCCGATCTACAGGGCCGATGAGGAGGACGGCGCTCTCGACCTGGGCGAAGGGGTCGCCTATCTCGCCGTGCAGCGCAACCCGGATTATGTGCGGCCCCTATGGCCGACACCCCCGGGTGGCCAACAGATGCAGTCGCACCTCGACTTCGAGGTCGAGGATCTCGACGCCGAAGTCGAACGTGCGATCGCCCTGGGGGCCGAACTCGCGGCATACCAGCCGCAAGACGACGTGCGCGTGCTGCTCGACCCCGTCGGCCACCCGTTCTGCCTCTACGTCAGCTGAGGCACCCCTCACTACGCGCGCAACGCAGATCGATGATGGTATGAACGGGTGAGCAGTCTCCAGGCCGATCGCCGGGTCGTGCGGCAGATCCGCCACGATGTGAGCGAGCGGCCGTTCATCGTCATCTGGGAAGTCACGCGTGCCTGCCAGCTCGCGTGTGCGCACTGTCGTGCTGAGGCGATCCATCAGCGAAACCCGTTGGAGCTGAGCACAACCGAGGGCAAAGCGCTGTTCGACGACATCGCGGGCTTCGGCAAGCCCTACCCGATCGTCATCCTCACGGGCGGTGACCCCTTCGAGCGCGAAGACCTGGCCGAGCTGACGGCATACGGCCATTCCCTCGGTCTGCACATGGCCCTGTCCCCCTCTGCCACACCGAATGTCACCGCAGAGCGGCTCGCTGCGATGCGGGAGGCGGGGGCGTCGGCGATGTCCTTGTCGTTGGACGGGGCGACCCCGGCCGTGCACGACGCCTTCCGTGGTTTCGGCGGCACGTGGCAGCGCACGATCGACTCGGCCGGCCTCATCAACAACGCGGGCTTCCGGCTGCAGGTCAACTCGACCGTGACCAGCCGAACCGTCGCAGAACTTCCCGAGCTGTTGGCGCTGCTGCTCGATCTCAAGGTCCACCTGTGGAGTCTCTTCTTCCTTGTCCCGACCGGGCGGGGCAAGGCGCTGGAGGCGCTGAGCCCGGACCAGGTGGAGGACGTCCTGCACTGGATGGTCGACATCTCGCACACCATGCCGGTGAAAACCACTGAGGCGCAGCACTATCGGCGCGTCGTCGTGCAGCGCGCCGCAGCCGAGAAGGAGGGTCACGGCGCCGAGGCGTTCGCCACCGGACAGCTGTATACCGCTCTCACCCAGCGCACATCCGAGGTCCTTGCCGGACGCAAGCTGCCCACCCGGCCCGCACGACCGCCGATCGACACCAACTCCGGACGCGGCTTCGTCTTCGTCGACCATCAGGGGTGGGTCTACCCCTCCGGCTTCCTGCCGCAGCGTGCCGGCAACGTCCGCGACGAGGGCACGACCTTCCGCGAGATCTATCGTGAGGCGCCGATCCTCAAGGCGCTGCGCGACCCCGATCACTTCGCCGGCAAGTGCGGGGTGTGCGAGTTCAACCAGGTGTGCGGCGGCTCCCGGTCCCACGCGTATGCCGTCACCGGCGATCCGCTCGCCTCCGACCCGACGTGCGCCTACCTGCCTCCGCGCTGGCGCGAAGCGGCCGTCTAGTCACGGCACTTGGCAGTTCGGATCAGAAACCCGATTCGTCGGCGGGGCGACCGGCATACCTGAGGCGACCGTCCCGCATACCGGCGCCCTGCCAGCGATCGAGGTCGACCACGGCCAGGGCGGAGGTCGGCATGCGCACGGACTCGTCGGTGAGAACGGCGACCAGGTCTTCGACGGCCGGGTTGTGGCCGACCAATGCCAGCCGGGCGACGGATTCCGGCGTCGCGCGCACGAGGCCGAGCAAACCGCCCGCGCCGAAGGTGTAGGCCGCCTCGTCGATCCTGACCTCCGTCGGCGGAGCGGTCCAGGCGCCGCAGACGAGTTCCCAGGTCCGGATTGCGCGCGTGGCCGGGGAGACGATGACGACATCCGGCACAAGATCGTTGTCGGCGATCCACCGGCCGGTATGCGGCGCTTGACGCACACCACGCTTCGCGAGTGGCCGTTCGCGATCGCTGACCGGCACGGCCCAGTCCGACTTGGCATGTCGCAGGACGAGCAGCGTATGTGCCATAACGGCAGATTAGCCAACCATACGAAGCTCCCCGATAGGACTCGGGGCTTGACTGACGCACCTCTCGGCCCCGCTGACCCCGTCCGGGCTGGCCGAAAAGCGCCGAGTAGGCTGGGGACAGGCGGGTCCCGCAGCCAGGACTGCCCAAAGTCAGGGCAAGTCGGTTCCGGCGGTCGACCGCAGCCGCGACGGAGATCACCATGACCGCCCCAGTGTCCGCACTGCCCCAGGCCCGCGAACGCATCCTCATCCTCGGCGCCGCCGGCCGCGACTTCCACGACTTCAACGTCATCTACCGGGACGACCCGGCCAAGGAGGTCGTCGCGTTCACCGCGACCCAGATCCCGGACATCGAAGGCCGCACCTATCCGCCTGAACTGGCGGGTTCGCTGTATCCGGGCGGCATACCCATCTACGAAGAGGCGCGGATGGAAGAACTCATCGAGAACGAACGCATCGACACCGTCGCGCTGGCCTACAGCGACCTGCCTCACGAGCAGGTGATGCACCTTGCCTCGCGGGCCATCGCGGCAGGCGCGAATTTCCTGCTGCACGGCGCCGATTCGTCGATGGTGGAGTCCACGAAACCCGTCATCGCCATCACCGCCGTGCGCACCGGGGTCGGCAAATCCCAGACCACCCGGTACCTGTCGAAGATCCTCGCCGATCTGGACCAGCGCGTCGTCGCCATCCGCCACCCGATGCCCTATGGCAACCTGGCCAAGCAGGCCTGCCAGCGGTTCGCGACCTATGAGGACCTGGACCTGCACGAGTGCACGATCGAGGAACGTGAGGAGTACGAGCCGCACATCGACAACGGTTTCGTCGTCTATGCCGGGGTGGACTACGAGCAGATCCTGCGTGCCGCCGAGGACGAGGCCGATGTCATCCTCTGGGATGGCGGCAACAACGACATCCCGTTCTACAAGAGCGACCTCCACATCGTGCTCACGGACCCGCTGCGCCCGGGGCATGAAGCCACCTATCACCCCGGCGAGGCGAACGTGCGAATGGCGGATGTCGTCATCGTCGCCAAATGCGACAGCGCCGCGCCCGAGGACATCGAGGCCGTGGAAGCCAGTGTGCGGCAGATGAATCCGACGGCGACGGTGCTGCGCTGCGACTCACCCGTGACAGTCGACGACGCGGAGGCGATCGCCGGCAAACGCGTCGTGGTCGTCGAGGACGGTCCGACCCTCACGCACGGGTCGATGAGCTTCGGCGCGGGTGTCGTCGGCGCGAAGGCCGCGGGGGTCGCCGAGATCGTCGACCCGCAGCCGTATGCCGTGGGCGCCATCGCCGCGACCTACGCCAAGTACCCGAACGCCGCCGGGATCCTGCCGGCCATGGGCTACGGGGAAGGTCAGGTCGACGACCTCCAGGCCACGATCGAAGCGATGCCCGTGGATGCCGTGGTGGCGGGCACCCCGATCGATCTCAGCCGCGTGCTGACGGTCGAAAAGCCCCTCGTGCGCGCTCGGTATTCCTTGCGTGAGCAGGAGCCCGGACGCCTCGCCGAGGCGGTGCGGGCCGTCGTCCCGTAGGGGTGGGCAGGCGGGCGTGATCCGTGCTTCGATGAAGCACGGATGATCGAGACCACCCGAAGGAGCAGGCGATGTCAGCAGGTGCATTGAGCGGCAAGACGGCAGCGGTCACGGGGGCGGGCGCCGGGATCGGGAGGGCCAGCGCGCAGGCCATGATCGGGGCCGGAGCGCGGGTGGCCATCATCGATCGTGACGAGAACCTGCTCAACAAGATGAAGGACGAGCACGGCGAGGCCGTCGTGCCCATCCAGGCCGACCTGCTCGACACGGCGCAGTGCGCCGGACTGATCCCCCGGGTGCTCGAATCCTTCGGCGGCAAGCTCGACATCTTCCACTCCAACGCCGGGATCTATGTCGGCGGCGATCTGACCGAGGCCAGCAACGAGGCCATCGACCGGATGTTGCACCTCAACGTCAATGTCGTCATGAAGAACGTCCACGATGTCCTGCCCCACATGATCGAGGCGGGCGGCGGCGACATCCTCGTCACGAGTTCTCTTGCAGCGCATTACCCCACGCCGTGGGAGCCGGTCTACGCCTCGAGCAAGTGGGCGATCAACTGCTTCGTGCAGACGACACGGCGTCAGTACTTCAAGCACGGCATCCGCGTCGGCTCGGTCTCCCCCGGCCCCGTGGCCAGCGCGCTGCTCTCGGACTGGCCCGAGGAGAAGTTGCGCGAGGCGAAGGAGTCCGGCTCGCTGATGGAGCCCAGCGATGTGGCCGAGGTCATCCTCTTCATGTTGACCCGCCCGCGGAATGTCACCATCCGCGACGTCATCCTCATGCCGACGAACTTCGATCTCTGAGAAGACTTTCGAGAAACTTGTCCGGAGCGCTTGACCCTGACACGGTGTCAGGCGATTCGCTGACAGCGCCATGTTGAGTATCGGAGACTTCGCCCTACACGGTCAGGTGTCGGTGCGCATGCTGCGCCACTATGACGCCCTCGGCCTGCTCGAGCCTGTCCACGTGGACCCGTCCTCGGGCTATCGCTGGTATGCCGCGGAACAGCTTTCGCGGCTCAACCGGCTGATCGCTCTCAAGGAGTTGGGCTTCACCCTGGAACAGATCGGCCCGATCCTCGACGCCTCGGTCTCCGCCGAGGAACTGCGCGCGATGCTGCTGTTGCGGCGCTCGCAGGTCGAGGAGCAGATCACCGCCGATCACGCCCGGCTCCGCGCGATCGAGCGACGTCTCCGAACGATCGAGAAGGAGAACCAGATGTCCGATCTGACGTTCACCGAGAAGTCCCTCCCCGCCGTCCAGGTCTCGCAGCGCCGCGCCCAGGTCGAGGATCGCACCGAGATCGCAGGCGTGATCGGCCCGATGTTCGGCAACCTCATCGACCAGGCGGAGGCTCTGGGTTACGACCCGGACGCCCCCACCATCGCGTGGTACGGCGACGGCGGCGACCCCATGGAGATCGCCGCCTGCATCCCGCAGACCGAGGGTCTGCCGCTCCTGCCCGGCACCGAGCACGTCGAACTCGAGGCCGTCCCGCGCGCCATCACCGTCGTCCACCGGGGCGACATGGAGACCATCGGGGACACGTGGCAGGCGCTGCAGCAGTATGTCGGCGCCCAGGGTCTGTCCAACACCGGCCGCTGCCGCGAGGTCTATATCGCGACGCCGATGGATCGCCCGGACGACTGGGTGACCGAGCTGCAGCAGCCAGTCACTGCCTGAGCGTCACACCGACCACCGCCACCGCAGAACCGGAGTCCCGGCGCCTTCGGTGGCGGTCAGATAGGTGCCCGCGTCGGGTCCGAGGGTGAGTCCCTCGCCCTTGGGCTCGGCCGGGAGCGTCGCCGTCGCGACCTGCTGGAAGCCGGGATAGCCGTATGCCGTGACCTCACCGTAGGTCCGCAACAGCACGTGCTCGCCGCTCGCGTCGAAGACGCCGTCGGTCACCGTCGCCGCGACCTGCGCGACCTTCTCCAAGGTCACGGTTCGGGTCGCGTCGAGGGTCGGCACGGCATACACGACACCGCCGGAGGCGTCCTTGGTGACCACGAAGAGATCACCGGAATCAGGTTGCACGAGAAGGGTTTCGGCGTCGTGGGCGCCGTCGGGATAGGCGAATTCGTAGCGTTGGGCGGTGACCGTCGTGTCGCCGTCCCACTGGGTGATGGGCGGCAGGCGGTAGATGACGATCGTGGAGCGGGCGCGGGCGTTGTCGCCGATGTCGCCGACCCAGATCGTCCCGTCCGGTGAGGTCGCGAGCGCCTCGACGTCGTCCGGCGCGGCGTCGGCGTAGGTGATCGTGCCGGTGATCTGACCGCTCGTGCCCGTCGAGACATAGAGGACCGCGGGGTCGCCGCTGTCGTTGACGGTGATCAGGTGGTCGCCGACACGCGTGAGGCTGCTGGACTCGGTAATCCGCGGGTCGGCCCAGGTCGCATAGGTCGAGACATCGGTGACCCCGCCGACGGAGACGACGGTTGCCGACGTCGCCGCGGACGTGACCGGCGGCGAACTCGTGCGGTCAGGCGCGGCGCCGCAGCCGCCGAGGACCAGGAGCGCCACCACTGCGGCGGCGCCGTGCCGCCGCCTTCCCGAGAAGCCGTGTCGACTGGTCATACGACCAGGGTCCGCCGGCCCGCTGTGCGCTCGCTGTGCCCCGGCAGTGACCCACCGGTAGGTCTGCACGTTCACGGGCCCCAGGTCGTGTTATGAAAGTGACAGTTGAGGCTTGAGCGTCACTGCTCGCATCCGGGCGAGTGTCAGAGCCCCAACTTGTCCTCCAGGTCGAGCAACTCAAGGGCGGCGGCCCGGCGCTGTTCCAGCCGCATCCTGCGCAGGGCGAGCACGTCATTGGTGCGCAACCTATGGTGGCTGCCGACCATTGTGCTCGGCAATTCTCCAGACTCGATACGCTTGACTTGTAGGTGCAACTTGGGATGCGCCTCCGAGGTTCAATGGGAAGAGCGGAGACCGACGACCGGGTCGGCCACCGGCGAAGAGGCCGGCGAGGAAGTCGAGGCCGGTCTGCCACTGGGCGCGGATGTCGGCGCCGAGGAAGGCGTGCTCGGCGCCGGGCACGACGAGGAGCCGGCTCGGGGCACCCACGGCGACGGCCGCCTCGTGCAGGCGCACGGCCTGGTCGAACGGCGCCATCGTGTCCTGGTCGCCGTGCATGATCAACAGGGGCGGCGAGTCGGCGCGCAGATAGGTGACCGGCGAATAGCGCTCGGCCAGGGTTATCCGTTCCTCAGGTGTCGCTGTGGCCCAGAGGAATTCGCACAGCTCGGGCAGCACGGTCAGATCGGACGCGCCATAGCACCAGACGATGCCGGTCACATCGGCGCGGCCCTCGCCTACGCCCTGCGAGCCGAGGATCGCCGGATCCGGATCCGGTGCGCTGCCCGCGAGCGCCGCGAGAGAACTCAGGTGCGAGCCGGCCGAATCTCCCCACACGGCAACGCGATCGGCGTCCAGGGCCAGCTCACCGGCATACCGGCGGAGATAGCGGATGGCAGCGACGATGTCCTGGACCATCGCCTCGACCGGCGCCTCCGCGATCAGCCGGTAGTCGCACGTCGCCACCGCGATGCCGGCGTCGACGAACTGTTGGAAGAACTCCTGCTGCCCCCACTGCAGAGGCACCAGGCGCCGATCGCCCTCACCCCAGCCGCCGCCGTGCACCCACAAGACCACCGGCGCCGGCCGGGGCGTCGCCGGCACGTGCACGTCCATCAGCAGCGGACGGAAGCCACCGCCCTGCGCATAGATCAGCTGCTGCCACGAGGTGGCCCGGGCCAACGGCTCGAAGGTCATCGGCGCCAGCTGGGTGAGGGGCGGCCACGGGCCGTCCTCGACGGGCGGGCGCAGGTCACGAATGTCCATGCTCAGCAGTCTGGCCGACCAGTCCGACAGCCTTCCCCGGAGGTCAGATGAAGATGGTCTGCGCGCCCTCGCTGATCTCGATGAAGTCGGCGGCGCTGATGACGCCCTCGACGCCCGGATGCAGGTCGGCCTCGATCATCTTCATCATGTCGAAGGAGAGCTTGCACGCATACATGTGCACGCCCGCGGCGGAGAGCAGGTCGAGGAATTCGGGCACGTCCGGGATCTCGAGGTCGGCCATCTGCTTCTTCATCATCTTGGTCGCCATGGCCGTCATGCCGGGCAGCTGCCCCATGAGCTGGGGCATCGACGCGTGCTCCAAACCCGTTCGCAGATAACCCAGCTCGGGCATGTGCATCGCGGTGTTGCCGAGCATCGTGAACTTGAGGTTCTTGTGGGTCTTCTTGTTGACGATGTCCAGCCCCCAGAAGGTGAAGAACATGTGCACCTCGACGCCCTCGCCCGCCGCCGCATTGCCGAGGATGAGTCCCGGGTAGGCCATGTCGAGGTTGCCCTTGGAGCAGATGAGCGCCAGCTTGCGGGGGCCGCGGTATGCCGGCGCCTCACCCCCTGCTGCCGGCTCGGGGCTCGTCGTGGTCGCCTTGGCGGCGCTGCCGCCGAAGTCGGGGATGATGAATCCCTCTGGAAGAGTTCGCATTTCGTCACTCAGTTCGTGGGGTTAAACGCAGCCGACGGGCTTGGGGAGGCCGGCCAGGTAGGCCATCTTCTTGGCCGGCTTGCCGGGATAGAGAGCGAAGAGGTCCTTGACGTCGAAGCCGCCGACGGCCTGCATGCGGCGCAGCGTCGGGGTGACGCCGGTCTTCGCGGAGTCCTCCCGCATGAACCGCAACGGCGCCCAATGGGCTTCGGTCATCTGCTCGATGCCCACGAGGTCGGCGAGGATGACGGCGAGGTCCTCGCTCCAATCCTCGCGGTTCGTGAAGAACCCCTCGTCGTTGACGGCGAACGTGTGGCCGTCGATGGTGTTGGTGGGCACCGCTGTCAACTCCTATGTCCTGCAGGGATCTTTCCGGCCATCGACATCTCCGTCGGAACGGGGAGCGGCTTGCCGGGCAAAAGCATGTTCCAGTAGATCTTCTCGAAGGCCAGCTTGCCGATGTGGTTGAGCCGGGACTCGCCAAGGAGCTTCATGGGCCCGACCTTGGACGCCGGGAAGGTGCCCCTCAACGGCTCGGTGTCGTAGTTGAAGTCGAGAAGCAACGCCTTGCCGTGACCGGACTCGACGAAGCAGTTGGCGTGTCCGTCGAATTTGCTCGGCAGCGGCTCGCCGGCGATCGCGGCTTCGAGGTTCTTGACGAGATGCTCGACTTCGAAGTGGGCGACGGCGCCGGCCTTGGAGGTCGGCACATTGGTGGCATCACCGATGGCGAAGATGCGGTCGCTGATCTGCGAGCGCAAGGTGTGCTTGTCGACTGGGACGAAGCCGAGGTCGTCGCCCAGCCCGGAGTCGATGATGAACTGCTGGCCCATGTTCAGCGGCACGGTCACGAGCAGGTCGAAGGGGAGTTCGCGACCGTCGTAGCCGACGATGGCCTGCTTCTCCGGGTCGACGTGCGAGATCGCGAAGTCAGGCGCGACGCGAATGCTCTTGTCCTCCAGGAGATCCCCGAGCGCGGCCGACGCAACGGGCTTGGTGAACGCGCCGTCGAGGGGCGTCACGTAGGTGATGTCGACCTTGTGCCGCATCCGGCGCTTCCGGAAGTAGTCGTCGGCGAGGAAGGCGAACTCCAACGGAGCCACCGGGCACTTGATCGGCATCTCGGTGATGTGCACCAGCAGCCGGCCGCCTTCGAAGGACTCCAGCGCATCCTGCAACGCCGCCGCTCCGTCGAGCGTGTAGAAGTCGAAGGCGCTTGTGCGCCAAACTCGTTCGTCCAGCAGGCCCGGCGTCTGATCGGCCCGCGGCACGGTGCCGCTGGCGATGATCAGCCATTGATAGGACAGCTGCCGGCCACTGGCCAGCCGCACCTGCTGATGCACCGGGTCGACGTGCGCCACCGCGTCGATGTCGAAGTCGACCCCACGGTCGAGTTGGGCTTTGCGAGAACGCACGACACGCTCGGGCGTATAGGTGCCAAACGGAACGAAGAGGTAGCCGGGCTGGTAGTGGTGCTCGTCGTCCTTGTCGACGACGGTGATCGACCAGTCGCGCGGCAAGGCCTTGCGGAGTTTGTTGGCGAGCATCGTGCCAGCGGTTCCCGCACCCAGGATCACCACTGTTGACATGACTCCACAATAATACCTACGGGGGTATGCTGCGCACGCCGGTGAATGTTTCGGAGATCACGTTTCCAGCAGGACGGGTGGCCCGTGGTGGTGGCTACGCGCTAGCGGCTCGCCGTCCAGACGCAGCACGGGGCCGTCTCGCCGGATGTCATAACCGTCGGTCCCCTGTCGCGGAGGCACGCCTTCCATCGACAGGTGGGCGAGCGGCATACGACGGCGGGCCTCGGCCAGGTGCGCGTCGACGTCAGCGGACTCGTGTGCCGGCCAGTATTGCCGCGTGATCGACTCCCATACGATCGTCAGCACACCTGGCGTCGGCGGTCGATTCAGTTGCCCGGCAACCCATTCCGACGCCGGAGCCCGGTCGACCCGAACGGGGTGGGCCTGCGCCACGGCCAACGCCGCCGCGAGGCGGGCATGCCGTTCGAGCTGCCAGGGCCAGACGAAAGAGGTCAGGTAGATCCGGCCCTCCTGGGTGGTCACATCCACCGGGTCGAGGTCACACCCGCCCCGACGGACGATTGTCAGATCGAGGGGGCGGATGTCCGCCGCTTCGGTATCGAGCGCGAGGGGCGAATCGGGCTCCCCCCAGGTCCACCCTGGACCCGACACCCGATAGCGGTCGGGATGCAGGTTCAATCCGGCTGAGGCCCCCAGCTCCAGGAGCCGGACCCGGTTGAGACCGGTGCGCCGGACCGCCTCGAACAAGCCGGCCACCAAGACCGCCGAGCGTCCCACCTCGTTGGTCTGCGGCGGCCGGGTCAACCCGGCCCGGAGTTCGGCGACGTGGTCAGGCAGCACGGCGCGCAGCACCGGCCAGCACTGCTCCGCCGGCGCAGTGCCACCCAGGCAGGCATAGAAGGGCGTCAGCTGTGGTGCTTCGCCACGCAGAACGATGCGGAAAACCGCTGCCAGCAAACGCAATTGAATCGCATCGGCCCGCACCGCATCGAGTTGGTCGCGGCAGACCTCCGCTGTCGGCCCGCCCGCCTCCAGGTCGTCCGCGAGGTGATCGAGCAACACGCCATACAGGTGCTGGCGGTGGCCGAAGTGGCCCCGGAACTGGTCGGCGAGAGGCTCCGGCATACGGGGCAGTGAATCACGTCGACCACAAGCGGGGCCGGGTTTCACGGAAGCGGGGCCAGGTTCGCCGACGGGGCCGGGCTATAACCCGGCCCCCGTCGCGCAACCTGGCCCCGCTTCGTCCTGGCGTGGCGAACGGACCGCCGGTGCTCAGGTGAAAGAGGTGTTGGAGTTCGAGGTGGTGCCGCTCGGCGTCGGGACCGGCAGGGTGCCCGAGCCGCCGGACGAGCCGGACTGGCCGGGAGCCTGGCCGGGCATCCCGCCGCCGTGGTGGCCACCCATGCCGCCGCGGCCCATACCGCCGCGGCCCATACCCGGCCCGCCCTGGCCGACCTCGACAGTCTTGAGATCGGCAGAAACCTCGACCCGCACCATCTGCCCGTCCTTGGTGCCGAACGCGTCATACGACCCGTCCTCGTCCTTCATCACCTGCGTGACGGTGACGTCCGAGTCCTTGGCCTTGATGGCGTCCTTGACCTTGGTCAACTCATCGCCGGTCACGGCCGTATGCGCGTGGCCGCCCATGCCCTGACCGTCACCCATACCCCCGCGGCCCATGCCGCCCTGGCCGACCTCGACAGTCTTGAGATCGGCAGAAACCTCGACCCGCACCATCTGCCCGTCCTTGGTGCCGAACGCGTCATACGACCCGTCCTCGTCCTTCATCACCTGCGTGACGGTGACGTCCGAGTCCTTGGCCTTGATGGCGTCCTTGACCTTGGTCAACTCATCGCCGGTCACGGCCGTATGCGCGTGGCCGCCCATGCCCTGGCCGTCACCCATACCGCCGCGGCCCATGCCGCCCTGGGGTGCCTGCTGGCCCGTCTGGCCGTTGTTCGCGCCCTGGCCGTTGTCCAGGCTGGGCAGACCGCTCGACGTCGACGAGCTGGCGGAGGACGTGGGAGTGGTCGTGGAAGTCGAGTCGCCCGTCGCGGCATACGCGATCGCGCCGCCGCCGGCAATGAGCAGACCGGCCGCGCTCGCGGCGAGCGCGCCTTTGCCGAGCTTGCTGGAAGCCATAGTCTTCATGCTCCTTGTGCGAGGTCGAGAGCGGCATCTCCGCTCTCCCTGATGGCCTCAGATTGGGCCGCGAACCTGTCATGAAGCTGTGGCCGGGATAAGTCTTCGCCCAGCGTCACCGACCCCCGGCGCAGGTCACCTCACGCGGACACGGCTTTGCCGACGGGGGTCCGCGCGGTAGTTTGCCTCCCAAATCCCAAAACAACGTGCTGCTCACAGGGGGACCCATGCCCACATTGCCGATCGCTGCCCGCCTGGGCGCCGGGCTGTTGACCATTCCGGTGTTCGCCGCCGGCACCACCGCGACCGCGTCGATCCCGGAGGGCGGCCGCCTTGTTGGCGCGAGTATCCACGTGGCCACCACCGGCAGCGATGCCAACCCCGGCACGGCCGCCAAGCCGCTCCGCACGATCCAGAAGGCCGTGGACCGGTCCGGGCCGGGCGCGAAGATCCTGGTCCACAAGGGCACCTACAACCAACAGATCAGCATCACGCACTCCGGCACCGCCCGGGCGCCGATCACCCTGACCGCCGCCGGCGACGGTCCCGTCAAACTCACCTCCGTGCAACCGGCCACCAAGTGCTCCTCGATGAAGCCGACCTCGGACCGCACGATCCTCGTCAAGGGCGGGGCGGACTACTGGACGATCTCCGGTCTGCAGATCCACAACGGCGTCTACATCAACGGCGGCGGGGGCTTCGACGCCTTCACGTGGACCGACAGCCTGGTGGACAAGAGGAACTGGCAGGAAAGGCGTCGGGTCCCCGGCACCTCCACGAACGACCCGGAGGTCAGCAAGGGCGCCATCGCCTACGTCGAGAGCAAGATCGGCCGGACGCTGAACCCCGCCGACGGCATAAAGCTGATCGGCAACACCGTCACCGGCCGCGGAATCCACGCCACCCTCGCGCGCTCGGGCCTGATCCAGGACAACACGATCACCCGCGTCGACTGCGGCACCGGCCCGGGCATCTGGGTGCTGACCTTCAGCACCTTCTGGCGGATCACCGGCAATGACGTCTCGCACATCGCCGACGCCAGCACCAACCACTACATGCAGGAGGGCATCCGGCTGGGCACCTCCTCCAATTACAACCGCATCGACAACAACTACGTCCACGACCTCGGTGACGACGGCCGCGGCTTCGCCACCGACGTCGACGCCTCCTTCAACATCTTCGAGAACAACCTCGTGCGCGACGTGCCCGTCGGCTACAACGACGAGATGTCCGGATGGGGCAACGTCTGGCGCAACAACCGCGCCGACCGCTACACCACCATCGCCTTCGGCTTCCGGATGAAGGACCGCGAGCTGACGCTGCCGTCGAAGGACACCAGCACCCACTACTCCATCGTGACGAACAATGTCGCCACCAACCCGAAGGGTTCCACGGCCTACGGTCTGGGCATCGGTGCCATCGCCGGCAGCACCTTCAGTGGCAACCGGCTCGGCCGCGTCGTCCTCGGCAAGTACCTCAAGGGCTACTGGGCCAAGCAGGGCAACACCTGGAACGGCACCACGCGCCCGCCGAGCAACTCCTGATCGGCCGCTGACAGACTGGGCCCTGTGCCCGCGTTCCGTCAGATCGACGTCTTCACCGCGGTCCCGTTGCGGGGCAACCCTCTTGCCGTGGTGCACGACGCCGACGACTGGTCCGACGAGCAGATGGCCCAGTTCGCCAACTGGACCAATCTGTCGGAGACCACATTCCTGCAGCAGCCGACCGACCCGCGCGCGGACTACCGGGTGCGGATCTTCACGATCGCGGGCGAGCTGCCGTTCGCCGGCCACCCCACGATCGGGTCGGCGCACGCGTGGCGGGAGGCGGGCGGCATACCGAAGGCGGAGGGCCGGATCGTCCAGGAGTGCGGGGTCGGGCTGGTCGATGTGTCGTATGCCGAGCGGCTCGCCTTCGCCGCTCCCCCGCTCCTGCGCAGCGGACCGGTGGAGCTGGACCACGTGGCAACGATCGGCGCAGCGCTCGGGCTGACCCCCGACCAGATCCTCGCCGCCGCGTGGATCGACAACGGACCGGGCTGGATCGGCCTCGAGATCGATTGCGCCGCAAGCGTTCTCGCGCTCGACCCGGATCCGGCCAGAATGCGCGGACTGAAGGTCGGCGTCCTCGGCCGGCACGCCGACAGCGGCCCCGTGGCGGTGGACGTCAAGGGCGTGGACGTCAAGGGCGTGGACGTGGAGGGCGTGGAGGTCGAGGTGCGCGCCTTCTACTCGGACGGCCGCGACGCAGGCGAGGACCCGGTGACCGGTTCCCTGAATGCCGGTATGGCGCAGTGGCTCATCGGCGAGGGCCGCCTGCCGGAGCGGTATGTCGCCCGGCAAGGGACAGCGCTCGGCCGCGACGGGCGAGTGCACGTCCATACTACCGACGACCGGATCTGGGTGGGCGGTGACGCGGTGACAGTGCTGACAGGTAGCGTCGCAGTGTGACTGAGTATGCAGGGGCTCCCGGACCCACCCCACACCCCCCTCCGCAGGCGGCGCCTCAAAAGGCGGCGCCCACCCCACCCGCGCTGGCCATCCGCGGTCTCGGCAAGGCCTTCGGCGGCCGGGTCGCCGTCAACGGCATCAACCTCGACGTGCCCGCCGGATCCTTCTACGGGCTCGTCGGCCCCAATGGCGCCGGCAAGACGACCACCCTCTCCATGGTCACCGGCCTGCTGCGGCCCGACCAGGGCCAGGTGTGGGTGCACGACGTCGACGTCTGGGCCGACCCGGTGGCGGCGAAAAAGGCGATCGGGGTGCTGCCCGACGGGCTGCGCCTTTTCGAACGGCTCTCCGGCGCCGAGTTGCTGTCCTATCTCGGGCGGCTGCGCGGCATACCCACCGAGGTCGTGACCCAACGCAGCGGCGAGCTGCTCGACGTACTCGACCTGACCGGCGCCGGCGACAAGCTCGTCGCCGACTATTCGACGGGGATGCGCAAGAAGATCACGCTCGCCGCGGCGCTGCTGCACTCGCCGCCGCTGCTGCTGCTGGACGAACCACTCGAGGCGGTCGATCCCGTCTCGGCGCGCATCATCCGCGAGGTGCTGCACTCGTATGTCCGCGGCGGCCGCACGGTCGTCCTGTCCTCCCACGTCATGGACCTCGTCGAGGACAACTGCACCCACGTCGCCGTGCTCAACGAGGGCAATATCGTCGCGGCCGGGCCCCTTGCCCAGGTGCGGGGCGACGCCGCGTCGCTCGACGACGCCTTCTTCCACATCGTCGGCGGCCGGGACATCGCCGAGGGGGGCCTGGAATGGTTGCGCTCTTCGCAGGACTGAAGCTGCGCCTGATCCGCAACCGGGCGATGAACCGCGGCGGCCTCGGGATCCTCTGGCTGATCCTCGGCGTCCTCGCCGCGATCGTCGTGGGCGGCCTGGTCGGCCTGGGTTTCGCCACCTTGCGCGCCGCACCGGACGCCGCCCCTCTGGGGCTGGCCAGCTTCTTCTTCAGCCTGCTGCTCGCGTGGATGGTGATGCCGCTGGTGGCGTTCGGCGTCGACGAGACGGTCGACCCGCGCCGCTTCGCGCTGCTCCCGATACCCCTCGGCCGGCTGCAGCGCGGCCTGCTCGTCTCCTCGCTCGTCGGCTATCTCCCGCTCGCCAACGCGATCGCGCTGACCGGCGCCGCCATCGGCCTGAGCCGGAGCTGGTCGCTGCTGCCGGTCGCCCTCGCCTGCGTGCTGGGGGTGCTGCTGATGTGCGTCATCGGGTCGCGCGCGCTCGCCGCCTCGATGGCCTCCCTCATGGGTTCGCGACGCGGCCGGGACCTCGGCATGGCCGTCACCTTCGCCCTGTTCGTCGTCTACGTCGTGCTGTCCGGCGCGGCGGGCGGCGCCCGGGCGGGGTCGTTCGCCGACTCTCTGGCCGGCTCCGTCGGCCGCGTCCTGGGGTGGACGCCTCCCGGAGCGCTTGCCGTCATCCCGTCGGATCTCGACGAGGGCCGCTGGCTGTCTGCCGCCGTCCGCGCCCTCATCGCCGTCGCCTTCCTCGTCGCGCTGTGGGTGTGGTGGGGCCGGGCCCTGCACAAGAGCCTGACGACGATCGGCTCGACGACCGAGGCCTCGGCCGTGGCCGGCGGGCTCATGGACGCCGACGCGGTCGCCACCGACACCCGCTCGACCGCGCAGCTGATGGTCGGCCGCGATGCGACGATGACCTGGCGCGACCCGATGCGGCGTCTGCCGCTGCTGATGATCGTCATGCTGGCGGTCGGGTGGCCCTTCCTGGTCACGGGAAGCGAACGGTCGGGGTATGCCGTCGCCTTCGCCGGAGCGATGGCCGGCATGCAGGCCGCGACGTCCTATGCCACCGAGGGTTCGGGGCTGTGGCTGCACCTGGTCGCCTTCGCCGACCGGGCCCGCGCCCGGGGCGAGCTGTGGGGGCACGCGATCGCCGCCATCGTGCCGGGGCTGGTCATCAGCCTCGTGGGGGTGCTCATCCAGGTGGTCGTCCGGGACGGCTGGTCGCACCTGCCGGGCATGCTCGGGCTGTGCTTTGGCGCGGTGATCGCCTCGACCGCCGCGGCGCTGTTCGCCTCCGCCTACGTGCCGTATGCCGTGCCCCAGAGCCGGACCTCGCTGTTCGCCTCCCGCGTCCCGGGCCAGGGTGGCCGCGCGTTCGCGGCGTCGCTCATGACGATGCTGGGCGGCGCGGCGCTGTGCATCCCCGTCATCGTGCTGGTCGTGCTCGGGGAGACGGTCGACTCGATGTACGCGTGGGCGACGCTCGTGCTCGGCCCGCTCTATGCCCTCGTCCTGCTCTGGTTCTCGGTCCGGTTCTCGGCGGAGCGCTATCTGAGCCGTGCCCCGGAGATCCTTCAGACCGTCAGCGCCGGCGACCGCGTCTGAGCCGCGACGTCTGAGCCGAGACGTCTGAGCGGCGACCGCCCGCGAGCGGCGATCCGGGCACTCGGGCGCTGGGCAGATCCGGGGTCGGCGCTAAGTGCCGTGGACGGCCCGGCCCTCCGTTACGGTTTGACACCTGACCCGGAGGCTACCTGTGGCTGATGTTCTCCGACCCGCCCGCGTAAGGCAAAAGGACGCGTGGAAACCCTTGGGGTTGTCGGCGCGATTTGTCAGGATTGGTCTGTGAGCCCGTCGCCACCGCCGCCGCCCCCGCCGGGGTGGCGGCGTGCTGCGCCGGCGCCGACGCCGCAGGAGCCGGAGTGGGGCGACGAGGACTGGGGTTATGAGCCGGACCCCGAGCCGGTCGCGCCTCCCGGACCCCCGACTCGCACGCAGCGGGTGGGCCAGGTCGTGCGCCGCGGGAGCCAGGGGGCGGCCCGGGTCGTCGGGGCCGGCACCCGCGCCGGGACGCGGCGCTATCAGGCCTTCGCGACGGCGCACGGCGCGGACGCGACCGGGCTCGCCCGGCTGATCCAGCTGCATACGGCCAATGTCGCCGGCGATGCCGCACTCACCGTCTCGCTCGCCGGCACCGTCTTCGCCCTCCCGACCGACGAGGCCCGCAGCCAGGTCGCTCTCTTCCTGGCCCTCACGATGGTGCCATTCGTGCTGCTCGCCCCGCTCATCGGGCCGCTGCTCGACCGGTTCAACCACGGCCGGCGGTGGGCGATCGGCACCACGCTGGCCCTGCGCGCCTTCCTCGCGTGGGTGCTCGCCTCGGCGATCGTCGACGACTCGGTGTGGCTTTATCCGACCGCGCTCGGTGCGCTCGTGGCCAGCAAGTCGTATGCCGTGACGCGGGCCGCCGCGGTCCCGCGCCTGCTCCCCCAGGGCATCACGCTGGTCAAGGCCAACTCCCGGCTCACGATCGCCGGCCTGCTCGGGATGATGGCCGGCGGCGGCATCGCCGGGGCGTTGTCGCGGATCGGTCCCGACTGGTCGCTGCGGGCCGCCTTCGTCCTCTACATCGTCGCCACCGTGCTGGCGATCCGGCTGCCGTCCCGGGTCGACTCCGACCGCGGCGAATCCGACTTCGCCGGTGACGAGGCCGCCTCCCCGACCCGCCGGCTGCGGGCGCTGCCGGTGAGCGTGCGTTATGTCCTGTGGCTGCTCACGGGGGCGCGGATGCTGTCCGGCTTCCTGACCCTCTTCCTCGTCTTCCTCATGCGCGAGCACCCGATCCCCGGCATCAGCGGATCGCTCGTCGTCGGGCTCGTCGCGGGGGCGGCCGGCGTGGGCAACGCGCTCGGCAGTTTCATCGGCAACCGCAAGCACAATCCGCCGCCGGAACTGCTGGCCACGATCCTGCTCGGGGTGGCCGTCGCCGCGGCCGTCACGGCGACCTTCGTGTATGCCGTATGGAGCCTCGTCGCGCTCGGCCTGATCGCCGGGCTGTTCGGTCAGCTCGGCAAGCTCAACCTGGACGCACTCATCCAGCGCGACGTCCAGGACCGCCTGCGCGGGCGGGTCTTCGCGTGGTCGGAGACGCTGCTGCAGACGTTCTGGGTCATCGGCGGGGCAGCGGGCATCGTCGTGCCGTTGCAGCCGCGGCTCGGGTTCGCCGTGGTCAGCGGTGCGATCATCCTGGCGCTGCTGGCCGCGTTGCGCTCGCGCAGCACCGGCCAGGGCCGGGCCTCCGTGGGCGAGTCGGCGCCCGACCTCGCCGGTGGGCGATGAGCCGCGACATCGCGGAGCTGGTGTCCAGCGTCGGTGTCCGGCTCCGCGAGCGGGGCGAGCGGATGACCGAGGCCCGCCGGGCGGTGCTCGTGGCGCTGGCGACCACCCCTGGACATCTGACGGCCGACGACATCCACGCCCGGGCTGGCGCCGACCTGCCGGCGAGCAGCGTCTACCGGGCGCTCGAGGCCCTCTCCGGGGTGGGCGTGGTCCAGCACATTCACCTCGGGCACGGCGCGACCGCTTATCATTTGACCGACGGCGACGACGCCCACGTGCACCTTCAGTGCCGCAGTTGCGGGGCCGTCCTCGACCTGCCGGCCGAGATCCTCGATCCCGTGGCCGCCTATGTCGCACGGGCCGGCTTCGAGCTCGACCCCACGCATACCGCCCTCTCGGGCAGTTGTGCCGCCTGCCGCTGAGGGGACGCACCTCGACCTTGCTCCGACTCCCGGGAAGCTCCTTCCGTGACCACCACCGCTGCGCCCATCGCCGCCCTGCCCGCCCCCGTCGATGCGCCCTCCTGGGCCGCCGCCACCTGGCCGCTCGGCGCGCATTTCGACGCGAACTCCTCGAGCACGACCTTCGCCGTGACCGCTCCCGCGGCGACGCGCGTGCAGTTGGAGATCTATGCGCGCGCCACCGGCGCGGGTCCGGTGGCCGTGGTCGACGCGCAGCGCGGCCCCGACGGGACGTGGCGGGCGCGGCTGACCGGGGTCGGGCCGGGCGCGCACTACGGCTATCGCGTGTGGGGGCCGGGCTGGACCGTCGACCCGGCCTGGACCCCCGGTTCGGCCGCTGGTTTCGTCGCGGACATCGGACCGGGCGGCGAGCGTTTCAACCCCAACAAGCTGCTGACCGACCCGTACGCCCGCGAGATCTCCCACAGCCCGGCGAGCCCGGAGGTGGCGGCGGCGGGCGCGGACGCGGGGATCTTCGGCTGGGGCCCGCGCGACTACCGCGGGCGGCCGCTGCGGGAGTGGGAAACCGCGGCATACGCTCCGAAGGCCATCGTGGTCGCCGACGCGACGCCCACCGGCACCAAGCCGAAGGTGGCGGCGCAGGACGCCATCATCTACGAGGCGCACGTGCGCAACCTGACCTCGCACCCCTCGGCGACGCAGCTGCATACCCTGCTCTCCGGCCTGCCGCGCTTCGCCGGCGTGGGCGACGTCCCGGCGCACCTGCAGGGCACGTATGCCGGTGCGGCGCTGCTCGCGCCCTACCTCAAGGGCCTCGGCGTCACGACGCTGGAACTGCTGCCGGTGCACGAGACCAGCGGCAGCGAACTCGACACCGCCGGATCCTCGAACCACTGGGGCTATATGACGCTCGGCTTCTTCGCGCCGAACCGGCAGTATGCCGCCGACAAATCCCCCGGCGGGCCGACGCGGGAGTTCAAGGCCATGGTCCGCGCCTTCCACGACGCCGGCATCGAGGTCTATCTCGACGTCGTCTACAACCACACCGGCGAGGGCGGCAATTGGGGCGACGGCGACACGGTCGGGTTCACGAGTTTCGGCGGATTCGCGACGCCCGACTACTACGTGCTCACCGACACCGGGCTGCTCGTCGACGGCGCGACCGGCTGCGGCAACCAGACCGACCTCTCCTCGCCCGTGGCGCAGCGCCTCGTGCTCGAATCGCTGGCGTACTGGTGTGACGAGATGGGCGTCGACGGGTTCCGGTTCGACCTGGCGCCCGTGCTCGGCCGGCTGCCCGACGCGGCGCCGCGGGAGGCATGGGAGGAGCAGCGGCGCTTCCACTCCGAGCACCCGATGCTGACGGCGATCCGCGACCTGGCGGCGGCCCGCGACATCGAGGTCATCGCCGAGGCGTGGGACCTGTGGGGATACGAGGTCGGCAACTTCCCCGACGGCTGGGGTGAGTGGAACGGCCGCTATCGCGATGCCGTGCGGCGCTACCTGAAGGGGGACGGCAACACCGGCACGTTCATGGCGATGATGAACGGCGACTATCAGGGCTTCCGCGACCAGGGCGGGCCGCAGCGGTCGATCAATTTCGTCACCGCGCACGACGGTTTCTGCCTGCTCGACCTGGTGTCCTATGACGGCAAAGTCAACGGCCAGCCGTGGCCGTTCGGGCCGTCCGACGGCGGCAGTGACAGCAACGACTCGTGGGGCAGCGGCGGCAACCAGACCCTCGTGCGGCAGCGCCTGCGCAACTTCATGGTCGCGCTGATCCTGGCCCGTGGCGTGCCGATGATGTGCTCCGGCGACGAGTTCGCCCGGACCCAGAACGGCAACAACAATCCCTACAACCTCAACACGATCGGGATGTGGAACAACTGGGCCGCCGCAGCGACCAACGCGCCGACGCAGGCTGCGGTCGGGGTCGAGGGCGCGGCCTACCACGACACCTTCGGGGTCGCGGCCGCGCCCGCCGGGGTCAATCCGCACTTGGTGTTCACGACGTATCTGACGGCGCTGCGGCGCTCGCACCCGGGGTTGCGGCAGCGGTCGTACGGCGATGCCGAACTCGGCGGCACCGACGTGAGCTATGTCTTCACCCAGCCGCAGTCGGCGGACGCGCCGACGGACGGTGACCGGGCGGTGCGGCTGTGGATCGACGCCTCGCCGGTCGGCGGATCCGATCTGTTGGTGTTGATCAATATGGCCGACCAGGCGGTGCGCTTCGGGGTGCCCGCGGCCGCCGAGGGGGTGGCGTGGCACCGGATCGTCGACACCGCCTCGCACTTCGAGGCCGGCTACAACTGCTGGGCGCTGGAGAAGTCCGACGTCATCGTGGGCGACTATGCCGCCGCGCCGTGGTCGATCGTCGTGCTGTCGGAGGGCGCGCCGGGCGTGGAGTCGGCCGCCAACTCCCCCGACGGCCCGCCGGCGTCGAGCATCGTCACGGAGGTCGCCGACACCATCATCGACACGGTCCGGGACTGGCTGCGCCGCCGCTGAGACCGTGCGGTAGGTTCGGGGTGTCCCTCGCGGGGGAAGCCGGTGCGAATCCGGCGCTGACCCGCAGCGGTGATGTCGGCCTCTGGCCGGATGAGCCCGAATGCCTGTGACGGACATGTCCATTCACATCGACTCCCCGCCGAGGTATGCGGAGGAAGGACCTCTCGTGTCTGTCCCCTCTCTTGCTCTGTCCCCTCTTTCCCTGTCCCGCAAGGGCGTTCGCCGCGCCGGCGTGACCGTCGTCGCCGCTGCGGCCACGCTGGCCGTGGCGGCCGGGCCGGTTGCTGCGGCACCCACTCCGTCCGACCGGCTGGCCGGCCGCACCGCCGCCGGCTGGCTGAACCGGCAGTTCGTCGACGGCACGCACCTGCAGACCGACTTCGGCGGCACGGCATACGACGACCCGGGTCTGACGCTTGATGCCGTCCTGGCCTTCGCCGCGGCGAAGACCAACAAGGTCACCAGTGACCGGGCGATGTCCTGGATCGCCCAGCCCGCCACCCTGGGTGCCTATGTCGGAACCGGCGGCGAGTCGTATGCCGGCGCGCACGCCAAGCTGGCCCTCGCCATCGACGTGACCGGGCGCGATGTCCGCTCCTTCGGAGGGCGCAACATCATCGCGGAACTCGCTGCGCTGCAAACGAGTTCGGGGCGGTTGTCGGACAAGTCTGAGTGGGGTGACTATTCGAACGCCTTTGGGCAGAGCTTCGGCGTGCTCGCGCTGCAGCGGGCCGGGCTGTCGGGTCGGGCCGGGTGGGCGGCGGGTTACCTGCAGCGGCAGTCCTGCGCCGACGGCAGCGTTCCGATCGCCTTCGACCAGAGCCCGTGCGCCGGCGACCCGGACGCGACCGCCCTGGCGATCCAGGCGTTCGCCGCGACCGGGCGCAGCGGCGCGGCCGCGCGCGCGGGAGCGTGGCTCGCGCAGTATGTGAAGTCTCCCGGGGTGACGAACTCCAACACGGCCGGCCTGGTGGCGGCGGGCCTGGACCGCACGGCATACGGCGCGGCGGCGGACACGGCCCGGCGGGTGGTGCGCTCCAACCAACTCGGTTGTGCGGCCCCCTTCAGCCGCCGCGCCGCGATCGCCTTCACCCGGCCCTTCGACGCTGCCGCGGCACCGCGCGCCACGGCCCAGGCAATCCTCGGCCTCGCCGGCGCCGACCTGGCCACCCTCTCCGCCAAGGGCAGCATCGCCTACGCCCCGACGATGGCCTGCTGAGGCCGGGCAACTGCGTTGCCCCCAAGGAACTACTGCTAGCAAAGGTTGGTGAAATCAGCAGACCTAGCTAGGTGTGCTGATTTCACCAACCTTTGCTAAGTCGCCCCGCTCGGTGCACAACAGGGCTGCTGAGTCAGCTTGGGCGGCCGCTGTCTAGGGGGCTGCGGGGCGCACGATATGGTCCGGCGCCTCACCGCGGCCGATGCGGCCGAGCTGCTCGCGCAGCATTTCCACGGCTCGGGGGCGGAAGGCCGTGGACGGGCCGCCGACGTGCGGGGTGATCAGGACCCCGGGCGCCTGCCAGAGCGGGTGCTCCGGGGGCAGCGGCTCCGGGTCGGTGACGTCGAGAGCGAAACGCAACCGATCCGTATGGTGCAGAGCGGCATCCGTATCGAGGACCGGGCCGCGGGCGATGTTGACGACGAGGGCGTTGTCGGGAAGTTTCGACAGGAACGCGTCGTCTGCCAGGCCGCGGGTGGTGTCGTTGAGGGGCACGGCGAGGATGACGACTTCGGATTTCTTGAGCAGCCGGTCGAGTTCGTCCATGCCCCCCACACGCTTGACCAGGTCGTCGCCGTCGCGTGCCGTCGTCGCGACCACGCTCACGCGTGCCCGGAAGGGGAGGAGCCGCTCGACGATGGCCCGGCCGACGCCGCCATAGCCGAGGACCAGCACCCGCCGGTCGGCGAGCGAGGGCAGGAAGCCGGGCCGCAGCCATACCCCCCGCTCCTGCGCCCGGACGAAGTCTGGGATGCCACGCTGCGACGCCAGAATCATGGCCAGCGCCAGCTCGGCCGTCGAATCGTCGTGCACGCCAACGGCATTCGCGATTGCGATGCGATCCGGCACACGTTCGAAGATGCCGTCGAAGCCGGCGGTGAGGAGTTGGACCAGGCGCACACCGGGGACCTTGTCCACCGAGGCGATGCACGCGGCGGCACCGACATAGGGGGCGACGACGACATCCAAGGGCCCGTCGGGCGGTGGGTTGTCCGGGTGCCACACGACGGGGGTGATTCCCTCGATGGGTCCCACGTCGCGGACCCAGCCCTTGCTGGGAAAGGACACCGTGGCCATGACCAGACCCTATTGCGCGTGCGCCCCCACCCGTCCAACCGATCCGTGTCTGCGTGTGTATCCTCATTTCCATGCCGCATTTTCGGTTCAAGGAGGCTGCCGACCTACTTGGGGTGTCCGACGACACCGTCCGGCGGTGGGTCGACCAAGGGCGGCTGCGGGCGAGCCTGGACGCCTCCGGCCGGCAGACCGTCGACGGCGCCGAACTGGCCGCCTATGCCCGGGCGCTGGCGGCCGAGATGCCCCGGCCGCAGCCCCGGCCGGTGGTCTCGGAGTCGGCCCGCAACCGCTTCGTCGGTCTCGTCACCCGGGTTGTCAAGGACACCGTGATGGCGCAGGTCGAAATCCAGTCGGGGCCACATCGGGTCGTGTCGTTGATGAGTCGCGAGGCTGCAGACGACCTCGGACTCGAGCCAGGTGTGCTGGCGGTCGCGTCCATCAAGTCCACAAACGTCGTCATCGAACTGCCGGAGGCCCCCTGACCATGCGTGCTCTCGCCCGCTTGACCCCCGTCGTGATTCTCGCGGCCGTGGCTCTCGCCGGCTGCGGCGACTCCTCGTCCGGATCGTCGAGCGCGGGCTCGACTGGCGCCGGATCGGCCTCCGGGTCCGGCTCGGGACCGGTGGCCAACGGGAGCCTCACCATCCTCGCCGCGGCCTCGCTACGTGACGTTTTCGCCAAGCTGGGCGACCAGTTCGAGGCAGACCACCCCGGGTCCACGGTGGAGTTCAGCTTTGGCCCGTCCTCCGGTCTCGCGACACAGATCGTCGAAGGTGCTCCCGCGGATGTCTTCGCGAGCGCCAGCGCGAAGACGATGAAGACAGCCGAAGATGCCGGCGCCGTGAACGCCCCGGTCACCTTCGCAACCAACTCGATGACGATCGTGGTGCCTAAGGACAATCCCGGCACGGTGGACGATGTCAGCGATCTCGCGAACAAGGACACGACGGTTGCGGTGTGCGCCAAGGACGTTCCGTGTGGAGCGGCGGCGCTCACGGTTTTCGAACAGGCACATCTGGACGTCACACCGGTCAGCGAGGAGGTCGACGTGGCGGCCGTGCTGACCAAGGTCAGCCTCGGCGAGGTCGATGCCGGGCTCGTCTATGTCACCGATGCCGCGCTCGCGCGCGACAAGGTCACCCAGATCACGCTGCCTGCTGACGTGAGTGCAACGACGGACTACCCGATCGCGGTCACCACGGAGAGCGCCAACCCGGCCCTGGCTCAGCAGTTCGTCGACCTGGTCACCGGCACGATCGGGCAGGATGCGCTGAAGGCAGCCGGCTTCGCGCCCGCGCCATGACCCTCGACTAACCGAAGTGCCCCGATGATCAAGGATGTGGCTCTCGACAGCCCCGGAGTGTGCCCTCGACTGGGGCGGCGATGAGGACGCCGTGGCAGCTGCGAGTGCCGGCGGCCGTAGCTGCGGCGTTCCTCGTGCTGCCGTTGGTCGCGCTGCTGTTTCGCGTACCGTGGTTGCACCTGCCGGACCTGTTCCGCGAACCCATTGTCGGAGAAGCACTTCGGCTCTCCCTGCTCTGCGCGACGATCGCGGCGTTGCTGGCTGCCGTGACCGGCATACCGCTGGCGTGGCTGCTGGCGCGATCCACCGGACGCCTGACCGGGCTCGTGCGGGCGCTCGTGACGGTCCCGTTGGTCCTGCCCCCGGTGGTGGGCGGCGTGGCGCTGCTGTCCGCCTTCGGCCGCCGCGGACTGCTCGGGAAGCCCATCGACGTGGTCTTCGGATTCAGCCTGCCGTTTACCCCCTTCGGCGTCATCGTCGCCGAGACCTTCGTCGCGCTCCCCTTCCTCGTGCTGACCGTCGAAGGCGCCTTCCGCACCCTCGACGACGGGTATGCCGAGGCCGCCGCCACTCTGGGCGCCAGCCCGTGGTTCGCCTTCCGTCGGGTCGTGCTGCCCATGATGGCCCCGGCCCTGCTCGCCGGGACGGTGCTGGCCTGGGCGCGGGCGCTCGGGGAGTTCGGGGCGACGATCACCTTCGCCGGCAACTCCCCCGGCCGCACCCAAACCATGCCGCTCGCGGTCTATCTCGCGATGGAGCGCGACCCGGACGCGGCAAGCGCCCTGTCGCTGGTCATGCTCGTCGTATGCGTCGTGGTGCTGGCCCTGCTACGGGGACGCTGGCTGACGACCGGGTCGGCGGCGTGATGGGGGCCGCTCCTTCGGACGCCGCCGACCCTGTTGCCCTGGACGCCCGGGTGGAGGTGGTCCATCAGGGGGCGCGGCCGTTCGCGCTGCAGGCCCACGTGGCCGCCGGCCCTGGTGAAGTCGTCGCCGTGCTCGGCCCGAACGGCGCCGGGAAGACGACGCTGCTGCGGGCCATCGCCGGGCTGACCCCGTTGTCCGGCGGGCGGATTCGGCTTGGCGACCGGACCCTGGACGACCCAGCGCTGGGCACCTGGGTCGTTCCGGAGCAGCGCCGGCTCGGCGTCGTCTTCCAGGACCACCGACTCTTCCCGACGATGAGCGTCCGCGAGAATGTCGCCTTCCCGGCACGAGCCCGCGGTATGCGGCACGGCGCGGCCCTCGCGAACGCGGACGCGCAGTTGGCGCACTTCGGACTCACCGAGATCGCCGACCGGCGGCCGGCGCGGATCAGCGGAGGGCAGGCCCAGCGCGTCGCGCTCGTGCGCGCCCTGGCCAGCAAACCTGACCTGTTGCTCCTCGACGAACCTCTCGCCGCCCTCGACGCCCAGAGGCGGGACACCACCCGCGCCGAATTGCGTGCTTTCGTCAGCGCCTTCGCAGGGCCGGCATTGCTTGTCACGCACGACCCGCTCGACGCCCTCCTCCTCGCCGGCCGCATCGTGGTCATCGAGGCGGGACGCGTCACGCAGGACGCCGACCCGGCGACGATCGCGCGGCGTCCGGCGACGGCATACGTGGCCCGGTTGGCGGGGCTCAACCACTATCGGGGACGCGTATCGCGGGGCGGGATCGAGCTGGACGGTGGCGGACGACTGGTGGCGGTGGACCTCCCGGCGCCATCGTCATCGGGGTCGCGAGAGGTACTGATTGCATTGGCGCCCAGCGCGATCACTGTCCACACGACCCGGCCCGACCACGGATCGGCCCGCAACGTGTGGGCGGGGCGGGTGCGCGGCATACAGCAGATCGCCGATCGCGCTCGCCTCGACGTCGCCGGCCCACCCGACGCCCTCGTCGACGTGACACCGGCAGCGATTCTCGACCTGGGCCTGACGCCGGGAAGCGCCGTGTGGCTGAGCGCCAAGGCGACCGAGGTCACGGCATACACGGCGGAGTGAGCCCTCGCCTGCTCTAATGGCGCACGTGTCCACAGCGCTCGATGTCTCCGAGGCGTTCCGGTTCGTCGACCTCGCCGGCGTGCTGTGCAACGGCATGATCGGCGCGACCATCGCCCGTGGTCGGCGCTTCGACCTCGTCGGCATGATCGTGCTCGGCATCGTCAGCGGCCTGGCAGGGGGCGCGCTGCGCGACATCATGCTCAACGTCGGCCAGCCGGTGGCCCTGACGGATCCCGCCTACCTGGTGACGGCGATCGTGGGGGTGCTGATCGCGCTCGTCTTCCGGATCGAGGGGCGCCGCTGGCGCTGGCCGCTCCTGATCGCCGATGCCCTGGCCCTCGGATGCTGGGCGGCGACGGGGACGTTCAAGGCGCAGGTGGTGGGACTCGGTTGGCTACCCTCGCTCCTGCTCGGCGTCGTCACCGCCGTCGGCGGCGGGATGGTGCGGGACATCTGCATCGGGCAGGTGCCTGCGGTGCTCGGCGGCAACACGCTGTATGCGACGGCGGCCGCTGCGGCGTCGGGGGCGATGTTGTTGGTGCCGGTGCAGTCGCGGCTGACGTGGGGTATGGCGGCCGGCATCGTCATCGGCGGCGGGCTCACCTTGCTCGCGCGACGCCTCGGCTGGTCGCTCCCGGCGGCGGATCCCGATGCGGGAGTTGTGCTTTCGCGCTCACAACTGCGCCAACTCATCCGCCGCAGCGAACGCGCCGGCGCCCGCAAGGCGGGCAGACCACCGCCACCCTGACGCCAGGGTGGCGGGCCTAGCAGAAGTTCCTTGCGGGGCAAGGGGTTTCAGGCGTTGGCGATGACCTCCTTGGCCTGGGCGGCGGGCATGTAGTCGTAGCGGACGAAGGTGCGGGTGAAGGACCCCGTGCCGTGCGAGACGGAGCGCAGGTCGATCGGATAGCGCGAGAGTTCGTGCTGCGGCACCTCGGCCGTCACCTTGGTAAAGCCCTCGGTGTCGGCGGGCTCGGTGCCGTGCACCTGGCCGCGGCGACCGCGCAGGTCGGCCATGACGGCGCCGACGTTGTCGTCGGCGACGGTCACGACGATCTGGTCTACCGGCTCGAGCATCGAGACGGTGGACTCGTTGGCGGCCTCACGCAGCGCGGTGGCCGCGGCGGTCTGGAAAGCCATGTCGGAGGAGTCGACCGAGTGGGCCTTGCCGTCATAGAGCGTGACGCGGACGTCGACGACCGGATAGCCGGCCAGGACACCCTTCTCGAGCTGGTTGCGGGCGCCCTTCTCGACCGAGGGGATGAACTGGCGCGGCACGGCACCCCCGACCACCTTGTCGACGAACTCGATGCCGGCGCCCCGCTCGAGCGGCTCGATCTTGACCTTGACGACGGCATACTGCCCGTGGCCACCGGACTGCTTGACCAGCCGGCCCTGCAGGTCGCATTCGCGCACGAAGGTTTCGCGCAGCGACGTCTTGAGCGGCTCGACCTCGACGTTGACGTGGTAGCGGTCCTTCAGGCGCGCGAGCAGGTCGTCCACGTGCGCCGGGCCGAGCGCCCACAGCACGAGTTGGTGGGTCTCGACGTTGTGTTCCAGCCGCATCGTGACGTCCTCGGCGACGAGGCGCTGCAGGGCGGTGGCGAGCTTGTCCTCGTCGTTCTTGGACGCCGCATGAATGGCGACGGGCAGCAGGGGCGCGGGCAGCAGCCACGGCTGGACGAGGCCCGGCTTGTCGGTGGCGGAGATGGTGTCGGAGGTCTCCGCGTGCGCGAGCTTGGTCAGCAGGACGACCTCGCCGGCAATGGCGGAGGTGCGGACAATCGGGTCGACGGCGGTCGGGGTCTGCACCCCGCCGATCTTGTCGGTGTCGTCGTGGCCGGGGTGGCCTTCGACCTCCTCCCCGGTGAGGTGCTCGAGGTGGCCGGAGACGTGGACCTGCTGCTCCGGGGTGAGGGTGCCGGAGAAGATGCGGACGAGGGAGAGGCGGCCGACATACTGGTCGCTGCTGGTCCGGACGACCTCGGCCACGAGCGGGCCGGCGGGGTCGCACGCGATCTCGCCGAACTCGCCGGCGTCGGGAGTGGTGACCTCGGGCAGCCAGGCATCCGCCGGTGAGGGGAAACCGGTGGCGAAGAGGTCGAGGAGTTCCCCGACCCCGACACCGCTGGCCCAGTGGGTCGGGATGATCGGGAAGAACCGGGCCGTCGCGATGGCGGCCTTGAGGTCCTTGGTCAGCGTGTCGGCGTCGAGTTCGTCGCCATTGAGATAGCTGTCGAGGGCCGTCTCGTCCTCGGACTCCTCGATGATCGCCTCGACGACTCCGCCGCGCAGGTCCTCGATGATCGCCGCCTGGTCGCCCGTGGGGGTGCCGGACACCTCGCCGTCGGGGCCGTGAACGCTCTGGCCGAGCAGGTCGAGCAGACCGGTGACCTTGTCCCCTTCGAGAATCGGCACCTGCAACGGCTGCGCATCGCCGAACGCGCGACGACACGCCTCGACGATCGTCGCGTAGTCGTCGTGGCACTGCTCGAGCTTCGTCAGGGCCACGGCGCGCGGCATACCCACCGCGGCGCACTCGCGCCACAACATCCGGGAGGCCTCGTCGACCGACGCGCCCGCAGCGACGACGAACAGCGCGGCGTCCGCGGCCCGCAACCCCGCGCGCACTTCGCCGACGAAGTCCGGCGCACCCGGGGTGTCGAGAAGGGTGACGGCAAGGTCGTCGACCCCGACGGTCGCGACCCGCAATGTCGTCGATGCGGAGTCGTCTTCCTTGCGCCGCAACGCCGATTCCCCGCTGACCAACCGGTCGAACAGTGTGCTCTTGCCGCCGCCGCTCGGCCCGACGAGGACGACATTGCGGATCTGGGCAGGAGAACTGGGAACGGGGACAGCCGAAACGGCGCTGGAACGACTCATATACCAAACCTTAGTCCTGCGCGTGCGCCATCGACCGGGCCGTATGCCGCGCGCCTGCCCCGCGCCTGCCTCGCGGCCGCGCGTCGGCGGGGCCCGCTGATCCGTCAGCGAAGGGTGCTCAGAGCATCGCGCACGCCGCTCTCCTGGGCGCCGAGGACGGGGTCGCGCCGAATACTGATGTCCCAGCTCGCCTTGACCACCGCCGCCCGCTCGCGCAGGCGGCCCTGACTCCAGGTGGCGCCATACTGCTGGCCGCGGGTGTCACCGACGCCGACCGCGTCGACACCGACCGCGCGACAGGTCGCGACCGCGCGCGGCAGGTGGTATTCCTGCGTGACGACGATCGCCTCGGTGACACCGAAGATGCGCGTGGCCCGCGCGCACGAGTCATAGGTGTCGCGGCCGGCGAAGTCCCGCACGATCCGGGTTGCCGGCACCCCCTGAGCGACGAGGTAGTCCATCATCGCCGTGGGCTCGTCGTAGGCGTGGGTGCGGTTGTCTCCCGAGACGAGGAGGACCTCGACCTTCCGGGCGTCGTAGAGCTGCTTGGCCAGGTCGAGCCGGAAGGCGAGGTATGGCGTGGGCTCGCCGGCCGGCGTCAGACCGGCACCCAGGACGAGGGCGACCGGCTTGGCCGGGACGTCCGCCACGGCATACATCCGGTCCGCGCTCGCCCGGGCGACCCAGATGTTGGAGCCGGCGAGGATGCCGAGTCCGGACGCGGCCGCGCCGATGAACAAGGCAAGGGCTGTCCGCCGCCACCGCATGATGGACAGGCTAACGTGTGGCCATGGGCGGAATGGTCTGGAAAGCACTTGCGGCGGGCGCGGCGGTCGTCGCGGGTCTCGTCGCGAACAAGTCGGTGACGGCGATCTGGAGCAAGGCGGGCAAAGACGAGAACGTCGACCCACAAAACCCCAACACGCCCCTCGGAGAGGCGTTGGCCCTCGCCGCCGTGAGCGCATTGGCAGCGGCCGTCGCCAAGACCTTCTTCACCCGCAAGGCCGCTCAGTACTACGCGAACTCCGCCGGACACCTGCCCGAGCCGATGCGCAAGAAGGAAGAAGAGGCGCAGGCCTGAGCACTCAGGCGAGATCGACGGCGCGAGCGATGGGGACGCCGGGGCGATACGCCAGGTGTGCATAGGAGGCCGCGTCCAGCACCGTCAGGTCGGCCGGCATCCCCACGGTGATGGCTCCGATATCGTTGCGCCGCAATGCTTTCGCCGCCGTGCGCGTCGCGCCGAGCACGGCCTCAGCAGGAGTCATGCGCATCTCGCGCACCGCGAGGGCGATCATGAACGGCATCGACGAGGAGTTGCACGTGCCGGGGTTGCAGTCGCTGGCCAGGGCCACGCTGATGCCGGCATCGAGCAGCCGGCGGGCGTCGGGATAGGGCGAGCGGGTCGAGAACTCGACGCCGGGCAGCAGCGTGGCGACGGTCTGGGGCGCACCCGCCAACGCGTCGACGTCGGCGTCGCTGAGATAAGTGCAGTGGTCGACGCTCGCGGCGTCGAGTTCGACGGCCAGCTGCACACCGGGGCCGGGGCCGAGCTGGTTGCCGTGGACGCGCGGGAGCAGGCCGGCGGCCACGCCGGCTGTCAGGACGGTCCGCGCTTCGTCGCCGTCGAAGGCGTGCGCTGAGTTGGGTTCGCAGAAGACATCGATCCACCGCGCGTGCGGCGCGCACGCCGAAAGCATTGCCCCACAAACTAGTTCGACGTATGCCGCGCGGTCACCCGAGTATTCCGGTGGCACGACGTGGGCGCCGAGGTAGGTCGTCTCGGTCGTCACCTCGCGAGCCAGGCGGAGCAGGCGCGCCTCGCCGTCGACGTCGAGGCCGTAGCCGGACTTGATCTCGACGGTGGTGCTGCCCTGCCTGCGCAGCTCTGTCATCCGGCTGCTCAGCAACTCCCGCAGCTCGTCGTCGCCGGCCGCGCGGGTGGCGGTGACGGTCGTGGCGATGCCGCCGCCGTCATACGGCCGCCCCGCCATCCGCGCCTCGAACTCGGCCGCCCGGTCGCCGGCATACACCAGGTGGGTGTGGCTGTCGACGAAGCCGGGCAGGACCGCCCGCCCCTCGCAGTCGATCCGGCGGTCGGCGGGCGGTGCGTCGGCGGCGGCGCCGATCCAGGCGATGCGGTCGTCCTCGACCACGAGAGCCGCATTGGTGCGGATCCCGAGGGCGTCCTCGGGAGTGCTGCCCGGTCCAGCGCACGTGACGAGTTGGCCGATCCCGGTGACGAGCGCGCTCGTCATAGGGGCCTGCTCATGCCCCGCGCAGCTTCATCAGCGCCTTGCCGAGCAGCGCGCCCGGATCGCCTGCGCGATGGACGCCGCCACGGACGACGAACTCGCCACCGATCATGACGTCGGTGACGTCGTCGGCGGCGGCCGAGAACATGACCTGCGCGGCGCGGGATCCGACCGTGCGCACCGAATCACGGCGCACAGCAACGAGATCCGCGAGCGCACCGGGGGCGATGAGACCGCCGTCGGGCCAGCCGATGCTCGCGTAACCGTGGTGGCTCATCGCGAGATTGAGTTCGTCGAGAGTGAAACGCCCGCGTTCGCCGCTGTGCAGGCGCTCGTGCATCTCCAGGCCGCGCACCTCGATGAACGGGTCGATCGAGACGTGCTGATCGGTGCCGATGCTCAGCCGGGCGCCTGCGTCGAGGAGGTCACGGGCAGGCCCGATGCCGTCGGCGAGGTCGCGCTCGGTCGTCGGGCACATGCAGATGAAGGCCCGGCTGCGGCCCATGCGCCGGATGTCGTCACGTGAGAGGTGGGTGGCGTGCACGGCGGTGAAGCGTTCGCTGAGGAGGCCGGAGTTGTCCAGCAGTTGCGTCGGCGTCTGGCCGTAGACCAGGGTGCACGCGGCGTTCTCGGCGGGCTGTTCGCTGACGTGGGCATGGATGACGCGGGGCCCCGCGACCGAGGCCAGCTGGAGCAGCGCCTCGCGGGGCACCGCGCGCACCGAGTGCGCGGCGACCCCGATCCGGCAGCCCGCGGTGTCACGAAGGTCGCCGAACCGGCGCGCCCACGTGGCAATGTCCTTGTCCGCGAAGCGTTCTTGGACAGGGTCGAGCGGCAGGTGCCCCTCGCCGCCCAGACCGCCCGCGAGATAGAGAGTGTCGAGCAGGGTGAGCCGGATGCCGGCAGCCTGCGCCGCCGCGATCACGGCCTCGCCCATCGCGTTCGGGTTTTCATAGGGACGCCCGCCGGCTCCATGGTGGAGGTAGTGGAACTCCCCCACGGCGGTGAACCCTGCCGTGACCATCTCGACGAAAACCCCATGTGCCAGAGCGAAATAGCTCTCCGGGGTCAAGGCAGACGCGGCGGCATACATGTGATCGCGCCACGTCCAGAAGTTGCCTGCCGCGTCCTGCACGCGGCCGCGTAGGGCGCGGTGAAAGGCGTGGGAGTGGCCGTTGGCGATGCCCGGCAGCACGAGCGGGAGGCTGATGTCGTCGGGTTGCGGCTCGCCGCGCCCGACCGCGCGAATGCGGTCGCCCTCGATGGTGATGCGGACCTTCGCCGCCATGCCGTCGGGCAGTTGCGCGTGACGCGCCCAGATGGTCGTCATCGTTCTCCCCCCGTCAGATCCGCCGCCACGGTGGCCAGTGCCTTCACCCCGGCGAGGCAGTCGGCCTCCTCGGCGAACTCGGCCGGCGAGTGCGAGACGCCGGTCGGATTGCGCACGAACAGCATTGCCGTCTCGATGCCGTATTGCGCAAGCACTCCGGCATCGTGGCCGGCCCCGGTGCCGAGGGCCGGTATGCCGCCCAGCACCTCCCGCATCCGGCTTACCAAGTCGGGGGTGAACTCGGTGACCGGGGTCCAGGATTCCTCGTGAACCGCGCCGCCGTGGGCCCGCGCCATCGCTGTCACGTCTTGTATGACGCCGCGGACGGCCTCCGGGTTGGCACCTCGCGCGTCCAACCAGCCGGTGGCGTGGCTGGCGATCGCGTTGACGCCGCCGGGTTCGATCGCGACCTTGCCGACGGTCGCCAGGCAGCCGCGCCGCTCGGCCGCCTCGCGAGTGCCCTGGATGACACCGGCCAGGCCGAGGACGGCATCGCGGCGATCCGCCAGCCGCGTCGTGCCCGCGTGGTTGGCCTCGCCGGGCACGTCGATCCGCCAGCGGCCGTGGGGCCAGATGTCGGTGCCCACAGCCACGGGCGCGTCGAGGTCGGCCAGGGCGCGGCCCTGCTCGACGTGCAGTTCGACATAGGTCCCGACGCGCCGCAGGGTCTCGGGGTCGGGGCCGATCGCGTCGGGGTCGCGGCCCGCGGCCCGCATGGCCTCGGCCATCGTGATGCCGTCGCCGTCGGTCAGGGAGCGGGCCCGGTCGGCGTCGAGCAGTCCGGTGATCACCCGGGAGCCGGCGAGGGCGATGCCGAAGCGGGCGCCCTCCTCGTCGACGAAGTTGGCGACGCCGATCGGGCGGTTCGGCCTATGCCCGGCACCCCGGAGCGCATCGACGGCGGCGAGCGCTGAGACGACGCCGAGCGGGCCGTCATACGCCCCGCCATCGGGCACCGAGTCGAGGTGACTGCCGAGCACCAGACCCGGCCCCGCTGTGTCGGGGTCGCCCCACCAGGCCCACTGGTTGCCCATACGGTCCTCGGTCAGCTCCAACCCGCGGGCGGTCGCCTCCTGGGCGAACCATTCCCGCAGCTGGTGGTCCTCGGGTGACCAGGCGAAACGTCGATATCCCCCGGTCTGCGCGTCCCGGCCGACGGGGCTGAGGGCAGCCCACATGGCCTGGAACGTCGACGGTGACATGCCTGCATGCAATCACGTCCCCGGCCGGTGTGCCAGCCAGGGCGTCCTGACCTTCGACCCGGTCACCTGACCAGGCCGGACGGCCCAGGCGAGTGCCTCGCCGACGCGGGCCGGGTTTCGCGACGCGGGGCCTGGTTTCGCGGAGCGGGCCGGGTTTCGTCGAAGCGGGGCCTGGTTTCGCGACGCGGGCCGCCTTATAGCCCGGCCCCGGTCGGCAAACCCGGCCCCGCTTCACCCGTGGGCGGACGCCGGAGTCGTCACGCCTCCCGCATGGGGACCCGCACGCCCCGCTCGGCCGCGACCTCGTCGGCCCGCTCGTAGCCGGCGTCGACGTGGCGGATGACGCCCATGCCCGGGTCATTGGTCAGCACCCGGGCGAGCTTCTGCGCCGCAAGCGGGGTGCCGTCGGCGAGGCTGACCTGGCCGGCGTGGATGGAGCGCCCGATGCCGACGCCGCCGCCGTGGTGGATCGAGACCCACGTCGCCCCGGAACTCGTCGCCGTGAGCGCGTTCAGCAGCGGCCAGTCGGCGATGGCGTCGGAGCCGTCGGCCATCGCCTCGGTCTCGCGATAGGGACTGGCGACCGAGCCGCAGTCGAGGTGGTCGCGGCCGATGACGATGGGCGCGCTGACGGCGCCCGAGGCGACGAGGTCGTTGAAGGCCAGCCCGGCCTTGTCGCGCTCGCCATAGCCGAGCCAGCAGATCCGGGCCGGAAGTCCTTGCCACGCAATGCGTTCCTGCGCCCCGCGGATCCACTTGTGGAGCCGGTCGTTGTCGGGGAAGAGGTCGAGGACGGCCTTGTCGGTGGCGGCGATGTCCTGCGGGTCCCCGGAGAGTGCGGCCCACCGGAACGGGCCCTTGCCCTCGCAGAAGAGCGGCCGGATGTATGCCGGCACGAAGCCGGGGAAGGCGAAGGCCCGGTCATAGCCGCCGAGCCGCGCCTCATCGCGGATGCTGTTGCCGTAGTCGAAGGTCTCCGCGCCGCCGTCCAGGAAGCCGACCATCGCCTCGACGTGCCGGGCCATGGACTCGCGGGCCCGGTCGGTGAACTCCTCAGGCTTCTTCGTCGCGTATTCGTCCCACTGATCGAGGTCGATGCCGATGGGTAGATAGGACAGCGGGTCGTGCGCGCTGGTCTGGTCGGTGACGATGTCGATGTCGACGCCACGGCGCAGCAGTTCGGGGAAGACTTCGGCGGCATTGCCGACGACGCCCACCGAGTGGCCGCGGCGTTCTGCCTTGGCGCGCAACGCTTTTTCGATAGCGTCGTCGAGATCGTCGGCGACTTCGTCGAGGTAGCGGTGCTCGACGCGCCGCTGCAGCCGTTGCGGGTCGACGTCGACGATCAGGCAGGCGCCCTCGTTGAGCGTGACGGCCAGCGGCTGCGCCCCGCCCATCCCGCCACAGCCTCCGGTGAGGGTCAAGGTGCCGGCGAGCGTGCCGCCATACCGCTTCTCAGCGATCGCGGCGAAGGTCTCGTAGGTGCCCTGCACGATGCCCTGGGTGCCGATGTAGATCCACGAGCCGGCGGTCATCTGGCCGTACATGGTCAGGCCGAGGTGCTCCAGGCGGCGGAACTCGGGCCAGTTGGCCCAGTCCGGGACGAGGTTGGAGTTGGCGATGAGGACCCGCGGCGCCCACTCGTGGGTGCGGAAGACGCCGACGGGCCTGCCGGACTGGACGAGCATGGTCTCGTCGGGTCCGAGGGTGGTCAGGGTGCGCACCATGGCGTCGAAGCTCGCCCAGTCGCGCGCCGCGCGGCCGGTGCCGCCATAGACGACGAGGTCGTCGGGCCGCTCGGCCACCTCGGGGTCGAGGTTGTTCATGAGCATGCGCAGGGGGGCTTCGGTGCTCCACTGCCGCGCGGTCAGCTGCGTCCCCCGCGCCGCGCGAACTGGTCGTGCCCCGTCCATCCGGATCTCCTCATCGTCGAGTCGTATGCCGCTGGCATCCTCTCACCCCGCCCCCAGTCGGGTGACCACCGCGCACCCCCCGTCGAGTGAACACGTATCTCCCGTCGAGTGAACACGTAACGCACATCGAGTGGGAGGACACGGGCACTTTTCGTCCGCTACGCGGCATACCGTCGGCTCCATGACCAGCACGATCACGACGAAACTCGACCTCGTCATCCTCGACTGCCCCGACGCTCCGGCTCTGGCACGCTTCTACGCGCAGATCCTCGGCTGGCACCCCGAGGGCGACCCGGACGCCGACTTCGTCGTCATTGCCCCGCCGGAAGGTGGCATCTCGACGGAAAATCCGAACGGGCGAACGTGTCTGGGGTTCCAACAGATCCCCGACTTTGTCGCCCCCACATGGCCCGGCGGCGCCCACCCGCAGCAGTTCCACCTCGACCTGTCGTGCTCGGGTCAGATCGAGGCCGTCGAACCTGCCGTCCTCGCGGCCGCGCCACGGTCCACGAACACCAGCCGGCGGAGAACGGCAACTTCAAGGTCTTCCTCGATCCCGCCGGCCACCCCTTCTGCCTCATCCGCTGACCGGGCCCAACCAGCATCGAGAGGAGGTGACGACCCATGGCACAGAGGAGGACCCGGGCTATCGGCGACGCGGACTCGTCCGTGCCGCCCGATGGACTGATGGTCCAGTCGTTCGCGACGCGCCAGGAGTTGCGGTCGTGGCTGGAGCGCGAGCACAGCCGCTCCTCAGGAGTTTGGGTGCGCGTGGCGAAGGCCGGCAGCGGCATACCCAGCGTGACCTTCCACGACCTGCTCGAGGAGGGGCTCTGCTTCGGCTGGAGCGAATCGACGCGACGGGCGGGCGACGACACGTCATACCTGCAGCGCTTCACCCCACGACGCACTCGCGGAACGACCTCCGAGCGCAACCGCCGGCTCGTCGTGGAGCTGCGCACTCGCGGGCTGATGACGCCCGCAGGCGAAGCAGCGCTGTAGGCCGGCGCCGACCGCCGCCTAGTTCAGCGGACCGGCGGCTGCCTCCGCGGCAGCGAGGAGCGAGCCGTCGGCCACGGCATACACGGCTTCCGCGATGTCGTCGGCCAGTATGCGGTCGGGCCCAGGAGCCGTCCGCGTGACCTCGTCGAGCGCGGCGATGACCGCCGCGCTTACCGGGGAGGGCCGCAGCGGTGCGCGTAGCTGTATGCCGCGGGCGGCGGCGAGCAGTTCGATCGTCAGCACGTGGGTCAGGGCATCGACGGAGCGGCGCAGCTTGCGGGCCGCGCCCCAGCCCATCGAGACATGATCCTCCTGCATGGCGCTGCTGGGGATGGAGTCGACGCTCGCCGGCGCGGCGAGGCGCTTCATCTCGGAAACCATTGCGGCCTGGGTGTATTGGGCGATCATCAGGCCGGAGTCGACGCCGGGGTCGTCGGCGAGGAAGGCATGCAGGCCGTGGTTTCGGGCCTTGTCGAGGAAGCGGTCGGTGCGCCGTTCGCTCATGCTCGCCAAGTCCGCGGCGGCGATGGCGAGGAAGTCCAGGACATACGCGACTGGGGCTCCGTGGAAGTTGCCATTGGACTCGACTCGGTCGTCGAGGGTGACGACGGGGTTGTCGACGGCACTCGCCAGCTCCCAGCCGGCGACGCGCGCCGCGTGGTCGATGGTGTCGCGGACGGCGCCGGCGACCTGGGGCGCGCACCGCAGCGAGTAGGCGTCCTGGACCCGGGTGCAGGCGTCGGGGTCGCGGTGGGAATCGCGGATCTCGCTGACCGCCAACACTTTCCGGATGTTCGCGGCGCTGAGCGCCTGACCCGGCTGCGGGCGCAGCGCCTGCAGATCGGCGGCGAAGACGTCGTCGGTGCCGAGCAGGCCTTCGACGCTCATGGCGGCCGCGATGTCGGCGACGGTGACGAGCGCGCGCAGGTCCGCGATCGCCATACAGAGCATCCCGAGCATGCCGTCGGTGCCGTTGATGAGGGCCAGGCCCTCCTTCTCGGCGAGGTCGACCGGCTCGATGCCGGCGGCGGCGAGCGCCTCGGCGGCCGAGCGCAGGTCGCCGGCCGCGTCGCGGACAGTGCCTTCGCCCATGAGCGCGAGCGCGCAGTGGGCGAGCGGGGCGAGGTCGCCGGAGCAGCCGAGGGAGCCGTATTCGTGGACGACGGGGGTGATGCCGGCGTTGAGCATCGCCACGTAGGCGCGCAGGGTCTCCTCCCGGATGCCCGTGCGCCCGGTGGCGAGGGTCTGGATGCGCAGGAGCATGAGCGCGCGCACGACTTCGCGCTCTACCTCGGGTCCGGCGCCGGCCGCGTGGGAGCGAATCAGGCTGCGCTGCAACTGATGTCGCTTCTCGACGGGGATGTGCATGGTCGCCAAAGCGCCGAACCCTGTCGAGATGCCGTAGTGCGCCACCGTGTCGTCGGCCAGCCCTTCGACGACGGAGCGGGTATGCCGCACTCTTCCCCATGCCGCCTCGCTCACCTCGACGTGGATCGGCTCGCCGAGATAGTCGCTGCCGGGCGGCACCGACCGCGCCACCGCCACGACCTGGTCGATGGTCAGGGGTTCGTCACCGAGGATCACCGTTGAACTCACGCGGTCCATCAAACACGCTGCCCGCCCGTCACGGCACTCCGCGCGCCCGGCGATGCCGCAGTCCCGACCACCAGACCACGGCGCTGCCGCCGACACAGGCAAGCGCGGACGCCACGAGCAACGGCACGTGACATTGTTGCCGTCCAGCGCTCGCTGGAAGGACTAGCGCTATCATTGGTGATATCAACTTGCGAGGTGGGGAGTGGCGTCGATCATCGTGCGCGGTCTCGATGAGTCCGTGAAGCAGCAACTGGCCGAGCAGGCCCGCGAACACGGCCGGTCCATGGAAGCCGAGGTCCGTGCCATCCTCACTCGGGCTGCCCGAGGACCCAATATCGGGATTGCGTTGATGGAGGCCGCGCAAGCCGTCGGCGGGGTCGACGATTTGCCTGTACCAGCGCGCACCGATGTCGCGCGGGCCGTGGAGTTCGAGTGATCGTGGAGTTCGAGTGATCGTGGAGTTCGAGTGATCGTGGAGTTCGAGTGATCGTCCTCGACACCAACGTCATCTCCGAGCTCGTCAGGTCGCAGCCCGAGGCGCGCGTGGTGGCCTGGGTGCAGGCTCTGAGCGGCGACGTCGCCATCACGGCTGTCACCCTGGCCGAGTTGCTCGCGGGAGTTCAACGCCTTCCGAAGGGCAAACGGAACACGGCTTTGAGTGCGGCCATCGACGAGGCTCTGCGCCCCTTTCGCGGCACCAACTCGATCCTGGCCTTCGACGAGACCGCCGCCGCAGCGTACGCGGACGTACTCGCTGGTCGCGAACGGGCCGGCCTGCCGATCGCCACGGCCGACGCTCAGATCGCCGCTATCTGCCGCGCCCATCACGCCACGTGTGCGACCCGGAACACCTCGGATTTTCTTCACACGGGCGTCGACTTGGTGGATCCGTGGTCACCGTGAGCCATCAGAAACGCCCGGCCGACGTCAGCCTGAGCCTCGGCCGCGCGTTCATCGTGCCTACTCGATGTCGGCTGACTCCGGGGTGACGCTCAGCCCGCATCGGGCCACGTCGAGGACTTTGCCGAAGCCCGTGAACTCATAGGTGACGCGGTGGGGTCGACACCCGCTCTGACGGGAACAACCCCGGAGATCCTCTGGGCCGACACCACCAGACACCCATTCGCGTCGCGATCGGGATGTGCGGGCTCGCCGAAGGACACGGAGGCAAAGGCGAGGTCGCCAGGTTATGCCAAAGGCGCCTCAGGTCAGCTTGCGCACCACCTTCAGCGGCGCGTGGCGCATCGCGGTGCCCAGGGGCACCCACGGCCAGGCGGGGACCCGAGCGTGGGCGCGCTTGGCCTCGACCGCCTCGACGATGGCCTTGACGCCCGACTCGGTGTCGACCATGAAGGGGGTGTGCTTGACCCGCTCGTTCATCTCCGAGCGGATGTAGCCGGGATAGATCACCGACACGTCGATGTCGAGCGCGGGCTCGCCGGCCATCTCGTTGCGGATGCCCTCGGCGAGGGCGGCGACACCGGCCTTCGTCGCGGCATACGTCGTGATCGTCTTGGGCATCCCGCGCATGGCGGACATCGACGAGATCATCACCAGGTGACCGTGCTTCTGGACGCGGAAGATCTCCATTGCCGCCTCGCATTGCGCCAGTGCCGCAACGAAATTCGTCATCGCTGTGGCCTTGTTGGCGTCATACCTGCCGGTGCCGATCGGGGCACCCTTGCCGAGCCCGGCGTTGACGATGACCCGGCCGATGGCGCCGAAGTCGTCGCGGAACCCCCGGAAGACCGCGAAGACCTGCTCGTCGTCCGTGACATCGAGCGCCCGGATCTCCACCCGCCGCTCCGGATGCCGCGCCTGGATCTCGGCGCGCAACTCCGCGAGCCGGTCGAGACGGCGCGCCGCCAAGGCGAGGTCGTGCCCGCGGGCGGCGAACTGGCGCGCCATCTCGGCACCCAGGCCGGAGGAGGCGCCGGTGATGAGGATCGTCGTCATGGGTGGCTCCCTCAATAGGTGAGTTCGGAGAGCAGGTCCGGCTGGCGCTCCAGATGGGAGAGTTCGCCGAGTGAGCGCAGGCGCAACCCGCGCTCGCCGTGGGTCAGGCGCATCAGACCGGTGTTCGGGAACATCCCGAAGATGCGCCGCCACGTGTCGGAGCCACCACCGAGGATCTGCGACGCGATGGCGTTCTGCACGCCACCGGAGGTGACGACCACCGCTGTTGCCTGCGGCGCGAGGCCGGCCACGAGCGCGTCCAGGGCCGCGTTCACCCGCTCGACGAACTGGGTGAAGGACTCGACGTGCCCGCCGTCCCCACCGAGCCAGCGATCCATGGCCTGGTCGAAGAAGGACTCGAAATCCTGCGGCGCACCGCGTCCCGCGAAGTGCGCCAGAGCGCCGGTCATCGTGTCGTGCTCGGGGTCGTGCACCCGGATGATGTCGTCGGCGTCGAGTTCGTTCCATCGGGTGTCCTCGACGACGGTCAGCGGCCACTGCGCTCCTGCCAACAGCCCCGCCGCCGTCTCGCGATGCCGGCGCAGGGTCCCCGACATCACGACGCCGGGGACGACGCGACGCGCCACCAGTTCCTCCCCCACGGCGCGTGCCTGAGCGTGTCCGCGGTCGGTGAGCCGGTCGTAATCGTCACTGTGCCAGGACGCTTCGCCGTGGCGTACGAGGAAGATCCGGCTCATGGCAGCAGCTCCGTGCAACGGGCGTCGAGGATTCGGACGAACTGGCCCATCATGCCCGCCTTGGGGTTGGTGGTCTGCCCGTGGAAGAAGCGGTAGTAGATCTGCTGGGCGATGACGGCCAGCCGGAAGGTTCCGAAGAGTTCGTAGAAGCGCCGCTCGCTCTCGCTCACCGCCAGCCCGCGCCGCGCACCGTATGCCGCCCACACCTGATCGCGTGTCCACATCCCTGGGGCGTTGGTCGGCTGCAGCCGGATCGCCTGGATGGCCTCGGGGTCGTCCGCCTGCGCCCAGTAGGCGAGGGCGGAGCCGACGTCCATCAACGGGTCACCGACGGTCGCCAACTCCCAGTCGAGAACGCCGACGACGCGGACCGGTTCCGCGTGGTCCAGGACGAGGTTGTCGAAGCGAAAATCGTTGTGGATCATCGTGTGCGGCCGATCGGCGGGCTGGTGCTCGGACAGCCAGAACATCACCGCTTCGAAGTCACCGACGTCCTCGGTCCGGGCCCGGCTATAGCGCTCGGACCACCCGCCGACCTGTCGAGCGACGTACTCCGGACCGCGATCCAGCTCCTGCAACCCGGTCGCGCCGAGGTCGGCATCGTGCAGGTCCGCGAGGGCGCCCACGAGTGCCGCGCACAAGGCCCCGCGCTCGGCCTCGGTGTCCAGCCCGATCCCGGCCGGGATGTCGCGGCGCAGGATCAGCCCGTCGAGCCGCTCCATCACATAGAACTCGCTGCCGATGACGGACTCGTCCGCGCAGTAGCCGACCATCGGCGGCACCAAAGGATAGACCGGCGCCAGGGCGGCTTGGATGCGGTATTCGCGGCCCATGTCGTGGGCGCCCTTGGCCTTCGTGCCCGCCGGCGGGCGACGCACGATCAGGTCGCGAGAGGGCCAGCGCAGCAGATACGTGAGATTGGAGGCGCCCCCGCTGAACTGCTGCACCTGCGGCGCACCGTCCAGGCCCGACGCGTCGGATGCGTTGTCGCGCAACCATTCCGCCACCACCGCCGCATCGAAAGAGTCCTCGGCGCGGACCTCACCGGCGCCCGCGACGAACTCGGCCATCAGACGCTGCCCCTCTTCGCCAGTCGGAGGCCAGACGACCCGATCGCGATGTCATAGGCCGGGCGTGCCACCCGCTTGGCCCACGACGCGACATACCCAGTCTTGTCCGTGAGGATGATCTTGCGGTCCTTGTCGATGCCGGACATCACCTTCGCCGCAATGACGTCGCCGTCCGGCCCCGCTCGCGTGATGAGCTTGACGGCCGACTCCTCTACCTCGGTGTCCTTGCCCTGCAGTGACGTGTGCAGATTGGTCCGGAAGAACGCCGGGCAGACGACGTTGACGCGAATCCCGAAGGGCGCCAATTCGAACCGCAGCGTCTCCGACAGGGCGACCACCCCGGCCTTGGCGGTGTTGTAGGACGACATCGCCGGCGCATGCACGAGCCCGGCGAGCGAGGCGACATTGACGATCCGCCCCTCGCCCTGTTCCTTCAGCAGCGGCACGAACGTCTGGCAGCCGCGCACGACACCCATCAGGTTGATGTCGATGACCCGCTGCCAGTCGGCGAACGACTCGACGTCGATCCGCCCGCCGGTGGCGACACCCGCGTTGTTGACGAGGACGTCCAGACCGCGCCAGCGCTCCTTGACCTCCAAAAGCGCTGCGTCCCAGTCCTGTTGCGAACGCACGTCGAGCTTGCGGTATGCCGCCTCCGCCGGCACGTCGTCCGGCCGCTCGTCCGCCAGGTCGCCGACGAGGACCTCGTCACCTCGCGCGAGGAAGGCCTTGGCGAGCGCCAGCCCGAGTCCGGACGCGCCGCCGGTGATCAGGACGCGGCGAGTCTCACGACTCACCGGGCGACCCCGCCGGAGCTCTGCCCGGCACGCTGGGCGGCGCGAGCGGCATACGGCGCCAACATGATTCGGCCGATGACTCCCAGATGCACTTCGTCCGGCCCGTCCGCGAGCCGCAGCGAACGCGCCCCGGCATACGCCGCGGCGAGGGGGAAGTCGGGACCGGTGCCACCGCCGCCGTGCAACTGGATGGCCAGGTCGATCACCTCGCACGCCATGGACGGCACGGCGGCCTTGATCTCGGCGACCTCGGAGAGCGCGCCGGCCGTGCCGAAGGTGTCGAGCTTCCATGCCGCGTGCAGGACATGCAGTCGCGCCTGGTTGATCGCGATGCGCGCCTTCGCCAACTTCTCCCGGTTGCCCCCGAGATTCGCCAAAGGCTTGCCGAACGCCACGCGCGTCGTCGACCGCTCGAGCGCGAGCTCAAGTGCCTTCTCCGACAAGCCGATCAGCCGCATACAGTGGTGCACCCGGCCGGGCCCGAGGCGGCCCTGGGCGATCTCGAAAGCCCGTCCCGGTCCGCCGATGATGTGGTCGACCGGCAGGCGCACATCGGTCAGCGACACCTCGCCATGACCGAGCGGCTCGTCGAACTGCCCGAGGGTCGACAGCATCCGCTCGACCTTCACCCCGGGGTGATCCATCGGCACTACGACCATCGAATGCCGGTGGTGGCGATCGGCATTCGGGTCCGTGACGGCCATATAGATGCCGACCTTGCAGTCCGGATGCCCCGCACCGGAGGACCACCACTTGCGCCCGTTGAGCACGACCTCGTCGCCGTCGACGGCTGCCGTCGCCGCCATATTCGTCGCGTCGGAGGACGCGACGGCGGGCTCGGTCATCAAGAAGGTCGAGCGGATCCGCCCGTCCAGCAACGGCTCCAGCCAGGTGTCCTTCTGCTCCTGGGAGCCGTACTTCAAGAGCACTTCCATATTGCCGGTGTCCGGCGCGTTGCAGTTGAAGATCAGCGGAGCCATGAAGGAGCGGCCCATCTGCTCGGCGACCGGGGCGTAGTCGAGATTGGTCAGCCCGGTGCCGCCGTCGGTGCCGAACTTCGCGGCATACGGCCCCTCGTGGCCGGCGGGGAGGAAGAGGTTCCACAGCCCCTCCGCGCGGGCGGCGGCCCTGAGTTCCTCGATCCGCGGATCGACCGCCCACGAATCCTCGCCGCGCGCCCGGCGCGCCTCGATGTCGGCGACCAACTCCCCTTCCACCGGCTCGATGCGCTCGTCGAGGAACTGACGGACGCGGGCGGTCAGATCGGCGGCGCGCGGTGACGGGGCGAAGTCCATGTGCTTGACCTTAGCGTCCTATTGAGCAATGCTCAATAGCATGCCGAGTCGGTCAGCTCACACGACGAGTCGGGTTCGTCTGACCCCCGAGGAGCGGCGCCGCCAACTGGTCGGCATCGGCCTGCGCAAGTTCGTCGAGCGCCCGGCGCTCGAACTCTCCCTCGACGAGGTGGCGGCGGAGGCCGGCGTCTCGCGCGGCCTGCTCTTCCACTACTTCCCCAGCAAGACGGCATACCACCGGGCGGTCGTCGAGGCGGCCGGCCGACGCGTGCTGCGCACGGTGCGGCCCGACGCGGGCCTGACCGGTGCCCCCGCGGTCCGGCAGATCGTCGAGCGTCTCATCGCCCAGATCGTGCGCCGGCGCGCGTCCTATCTCGCGCTCGTCTACGGACAAGCCGGGCCGCTGCACGACCAGGACGACCCGGGCGCGACGGCCACCTCGCTGCGCGCCGGCATCGCCGAACTGGTATGCCGCGCGCTCCCCGGCCTCGACCCGGGCGTCACTCACGCGTGGGTCGCCTATGTCGAGGACCGCGCCCTGCACGCCGGCGCCGACACCGCGCGGGAGGCGGCGCACTGTGTCGCCGCGCTGCAGGCCCTCCAGGCGCTCGAGGCCGCGGGCTGAGTCACCGCCCGACGTCGGTATGACGCTGAGGGTGCGTCAGCGCTCCTGGGCGGCCTTGCGGGCGTTGGCGATGATGCCGGCCGCGAGCGGCACCAGGCCGGCCGCGGTGAGGGTCGCGGCGGCCCGCGCCTTGGGCACGGCGGAAATCCCGGCGGCGACGAGGGCGGCGCCGAGGCTGATGAGGGTCTTGTCCATGGTGGTTCTCCTGCTCCCGAGGGGTGCGGTGCACTCTCGTCAACGCTCGGGACGCCGCGGGTATGCCGCGTGTCCCCGCCGCCCCGCCCTCAGGCCGGCCCGGGGCCGGGGACGGTGATCGGGCAGGAGCGCTCACCCGCCAGCCGGGTGCGCAATGCCCAGGCCAGGAGGGCGATGCCGGCGATCCCGAGGTAGGGCTGGATGGGAGCGAACCACTGCACCGCGCCGGCCGAGCCCAGCAGGAGGAGCGCCACCTTGTTGCAGACCGGGCACCCGACGGCGAAGAAGGACAAGGCCCCGCCCACGGCTCCGCGCCGGTTCACCTGCGACTCGGCGGGCACCGCACCCGGCTCACGGACGTAGGTCGCGAAGAGCAGTCCGCTCAGGAGGGCCGTGACCGCCATGACCGGCCAGGACCACCAGGTCGGCGGGATCGAGCGGCCGATCACGGGGTTCGCGATCATCGCCGTGCCCAGGCTGATGAACAGTCCCGTGGCCAGCGTCGCGACGGACGCGACGAGCGAGCGCCTTGCGGACCAGGTCGACAGCATGCCCCCTAGGGTATCCGACCCACACCGGCGTCGCCCTTCTACGATCGTCACCATGCGCGCGATCACGATCCCCACGCCCGGCGAGCCGGAGGCTCTTGTCCTGGCCGAGGTCCCCGACCCGCAGCCCGCGGCCGGCGAGGTGCGGATCCGCGTCGCTGCGGCGGGCGTCAACCGTGCGGATGTCATGCAGCGCAAGGGTTTCTATCCCCCGCCGCCGGGCGCCTCGGCATACCCGGGCCTGGAGGTGAGCGGCACGATCGACGCCCTCGGCGAGGGGGTCGAGAGCTGGCAGGTCGGCGACGAGGTCTGCGCGCTGCTGTCCGGAGGCGGGTATGCCGAGCTGGTCACGGTCCCCGCTGGTCAGGTTCTCCCGGTGCCGCCGGGCGTCTCACTGCAGCATGCGGCGGCCCTCCCGGAGGTTGCGTCCACCGTCTGGTCCAATGTCTTCCTGACCGCGAATCTTCAACCGGAAGAGACCATTTTGGTCCATGGCGGTTCGTCCGGAATCGGGACGATGGCCATCCAGCTCGCCCGGGCCGTCGGCGCGCGCGTCGCCGTGACCGCCGGCTCCGCCGAGAAGTTGGAGGTATGCCGCGACCTCGGCGCCGAGATCCTCGTCGACTACAAGGAGGAGGACTTCGTCGAGCGGCTCAAGGCAGCCACAGACGGCCACGGCGCCGACGTCATCCTCGACAACATGGGCGCGAAATACCTGTCCCGCAATGTCGACACGCTCGCCGTCAACGGCCGCCTCGTCGTCATCGGCCTGCAGGGCGGCGTCCAGGGGGAACTCAACCTCTCCACCCTGCTGACCAAGCGGGCCGCCGTCATCGCCACCTCCCTGCGCGCCCGCCCGGCGGCGGAGAAGGCGACGATCGTCGCCGCCGTCCGCGAGCACGTCTGGCCCCTGATCGAGGCCGGCGAGGTCCGCCCGGTCATCCAGGCGACCTACCCCCTCGCCGACGCCCCCCGGGCCCACCGCGACCTCGAAGCCAGCCAGCACATCGGCAAGCTCCTGCTCCTCCCCTGAGCCGGGGGTGGTTGCGGGCTCTAGCGCTTGTCCAGGACCCACCGGGAGAGTGAGAGTTCGCTCATCCCGGCCGGCGCTGAGGCGATGACCTCCCCAGTGTCGGCGCGCGCCATCGGTGAGCGGGCCGCGGTCCTCCCAATCCACCATCGGTGGCTCCGGCTGACCGGATGTGATCGTCTCGCTTTCGGCCAACCAGTCGGTCAAGGACAGGGCCACCTGCCGCCAGTGCCCGGCGGCCCCGCGCTGCAGACCGAGCAGGTCCTCGGCGCCTTCGCGCGACCCGGTGAGCAGGAAGGCGGCCCGGACCAGGGCGGCATACCGAGCCCGGAAGGTCATCGGTCGCTTCTCCACATGGGCATGACTTCTCCACGGTGCCAGATCGGCGTGGGGGTGGCGTCGTGACCAGAATGTGATCCGCCGCGACATACCGCGTATTGCGCTGAGCGAAATACCGGGTATACGCTCGCGGCAACTGGTCGGATACCGGGTATCACGGCCACGGAACGGGAGGACGGCCATGTCGGTCAAGTTGGGACTGCTCGCACTGCTCGCCGAGCAGTCGATGTATGGGGCGCAGTTGCGCTCGGAGTTCGAGGCGCGCACGGGGGGGACCTGGCCGCTGAACGTCGGCCAGGTCTATACGACGCTGGCCCGGCTCGAGCGCGACGGCATGGTCGCCCAGGACGCGCAGGCCGACGAGGAGGGGCGCATCCTCTATCACCTGACCCCGCTCGGGCTCGAGGAGGTCACCACGTGGTGGCGGACCCCGGTCGACCGCGACGAGACTCCGCGCGACGAGTTGGTCATCAAGCTGGCCCTGGCCGTCACGACCCCCGGGGTCGACGTGCCCGCCGTGGTGCAGACCCAGCGGACCGCGACCCTGCGGCATCTGCGCGACCTGACCCGCCTCAAGGTGCAGGCCTCCGATCAGCAGGCATCCAGCGACGGCACCTCCAACGACCTGGCCTGGCTGCTCGTCGTCGAGAACCTCATCTTCGCCGCCGAGTCCGAGGTCCGCTGGCTCGACCACGTCGAGGCCCGCCTCGCCACCGAGGCCGCGCGCCCTAAGCGGGCCGTCGCCTCGACCGACGCGGCGGCCGCCGAGGACGCCGAATATCGCACCGCCGCAGCACGATCCGCCAACACCACCACCACGAGCCAGGGGGCCCGGAAATGACCGCACCGATCCTGCACATCGTCGACGTCACCCGCACGCACGGCGAGGGCGAGACCGCCGTCCACGCCCTGCGCGGCGTCAGCCTGGACGTCTTCCCGGGCGAACTCGTCGCCGTCATGGGGCCCAGCGGCTCCGGCAAGTCCACCCTGCTCAACCTCGCCGGCGGCCTCGACAAGGCCACCAGCGGCCAGGTGCTCATCGAGGGCGACGAGGTGGGCGCGCTCGGCGCGAACCAGCTCGCCTCGCTGCGCCGGCGCCGGGTCGGCTTCGTCTTCCAGGACTTCAACCTCATCCCCTCTCTCACCGCCGCCGAAAATGTCTCTCTCCCACTGGAACTCGACGGCATGTCGGTCAAGGAGGGTCGTCGCGCAGCGCACGAGATCCTGGAGATCGTCGGCGTCGCCGAACTCGCCGACCGCTATCCCGACAAGATGTCCGGCGGCCAGCAGCAACGGGTCGCGATCGCGCGCGCCCTCGTCGGCGACCGCCGCCTGGTCCTCGCCGACGAGCCCACCGGCGCCCTCGATTCCACGACCGGCGAAGGCGTCCTGCGGGTGCTGCGTGATCGCTGCAACGCCGGCGCCGCCGGGCTGCTCGTCACCCACGAAGCCCGGCACGCCGCCTGGGCCGACCGGGTGGTGTTCCTGCGCGACGGCGTCGTCGTCGACACGACCGGTTCGCCCGAAGAGGCCGAGACTCTCCTCGTCGGATCGGGGAGCTGACCACGATGTCGGCCACTCTCACCGAGCGCCCCACGGCGCCCGCGAACCCACCGCCCCCCGTCGCCCGCGGCGGCAGCCGAATGCAGCGCTGGCTCAACTCCTGGCGGGTCTCCCTCAAGATGGCGCGCCGGGATGCGTTGCGCTACAAGGGCAGAAGCGCGCTGGTCATCCTCATGGTCGCCCTCCCCGTCGCACTCATCGTGGGCGGCCTGACGCTTTCGGCCACCAGCTTCACGTCCGCCGCCGAGGCCCTGCCGCGCACGCTCGGCTCGGCCGTCGCCCGCGTCGACACCATCCAGACCACGGTGGTGCAGCAGGGCGTTGACGGATCCAACTCCTATCAGGTGAGCGGCCCGAGCCCCGAGGACCAGCCTCCGAAGGCCAAACCCATCCCGGGCGTCGATCCCGAGACGGGCCGGCCGAGCGAGATCGCCGCGGCCCTCGGCGTCTTTCTCGGCGGCACCGTCAAGGCCGTCGAGAGCGGCGACTTCCGCTGGCACGACGGGGACCGGCGGCCCTGGGGCGATGCCACCTTCTTCGACATGAAGCAGGACTTCGGCGAGCGCGCCAAGCTGACGGACGGGCGTTGGCCGACCGACAATTCCGAGGTCGTCGTCACCCCCCGCGCGGTCCATGAGGGGCTGCCGACGAGCGGGACGATCACCCTCACCGTCGGCGGCGAAGACCGGGTCGTCACGATCGTCGGGCAGGCGGACGTCGCGTCCGCCTGGGGCGGCATGACCATGCTCGCCACCACGAAACCGTGGGTGAGCGAAGGGCCGTCAGGGCCGGCGAGTGCGTCCTATCTCCTCTTCCGCGACGCTCCGTTCACCTGGAGCGAGGTGCGCAACGCCAACGAACACGGCCTGAGCATCACCAGCCGCGAGGTCATCCTCAACCCGCCGGCGGCGTCCGAGTTGCCCGCGGACATCTACCAGCAGGACGTCGAGAACGCCAAGAGCCTGCGGATCGCGGCCGCGATGCTCGGCGCCACGCTCTTCCTCCTGACCGCTCTGCTCGTCGGGCCCGCCTTCGCGGTCAGCGCGGGCCGGCAGCGTCGCAGCCTCGCCCTCGCCGCGAGCAATGGCGCCGAGACCCGGCAACTGCGCCGCAGCGTCCTCGCCTCGGCCGTGGTCCTCGGCGCGATCGCCGTGCTCATCGGGGCGGCCTTGGGCGCCGCTGTTGCCCTCGCCGCCGCGGCGATCTGGACCCGGATGCGGCCCTGGGATCAGATGTTCGGTCCCGCCGAGATCCCGTGGCTGGGCGTGCTCATCGTCGTCGTCTGCGCCGTCCTGGCCGCCCTCTTCGCCGCACTGATCCCAGCACTCAAACTCGGTCGCCTCGACATCGTCGGGGTGATGAAGGGGCAGAACGTCTCGCCGCCGATCAACCGCAAGCTGCCGATCGTCGGCGCGGTCCTCTTCGCGCTCGGCGTGGTCGGTGTCTTCGGCGCCGTCGTGCAGGAGTCCGCGGTGATGGCAGCTCTGGGGGTCTTCGGTCTGTTCTTGGGCCCGATCTGCCTGATCCCGCTCCTGCTCGTGGCCTGCGGCAAGCTCGCCTCGCGCTTCTCCGCGCCGGTCCGCATGGCGTCGCGCGATGCCGCCCGGCAGCGCCACCGCTCCGCACCCACCGTTGCAGCGGTGATGGCCGGCGCCGCCTTGTTGTCGACCTTCGCCGTCGCCCTCGCGAGCGATACGAAGTTCCAGGCCAAGCTCTACACCCCGCGCAATATCGCCGGCGAGGCCTCGACGTGGGTGGACCCCGCGACTATGCCGGCTCTGCTGGCGTCACTACAGGCCAACGCCCCGACGTGGCGCACGGCCGAGCAGCGCTACATCGCCGCCGACTACGGCACGCCGGGAGCGGAGAAGAAGCCCACTGAGGAGCCCTTCCTCAGCGTCCAGCCTCCCGGCTGCACCGTGGCCGACACGATGCCGAACTACGAAGGCGCACCCTCTCCAGAGACGGAGAAGTGTGCGGTGGCCGGCACCAACGGCGGCATGTCCATGCGCGCCGGCGTCATGGTCACGCCCGCTGCGGAGATCATCCGCCGGGTGGGCGCCACCGGCGCGCAGGCCCAGGCCATCCGCGATGGTGCCGTCCTCGTGGGCGATCCGGCCTGGACCTCGGGCGGCAAGGTGACGCTGGCCTACGGCGGGCAGCCCATCCCCACCGATGCCAACCCCACCGGGCCGGCCCAACCCACGTGGTCCAAGAGCACGGCATACCCCGCGATCGTCATCGACGAAGCGACGTATCGGCGCGGGGCCGTCGAGAGCTACACCGGCGTGGTCCTGACCCAGGAGTTGGTGGAGAAGCTGAAGCTCCCGACCACGATGAGCGGGCTCTACATCTACGACCCCAACGGCCCCATCTCCAAGGACGCCGAGGACAAGGTCAACGACAAGCTCGGCGAGGACATGCGCATCCAGGTCGAGCGCGGCTTCCAGCGCAACGACTGGAAGATCATGCTCATCGTCTTCGGCATCGCCGGCTTTCTGCTGACCACTGTCACCTTGATCAGCACGGCGCTCGCGTTGGCGGAGCAGCAGGCCGACATGGGCACCCTCGCCGCGGTCGGCGCGACCAAGGGCACCCGGCGCCGGTTCGCCGGAGCGCAGGCGGCCACCGTTGCTCTGGTCGGAGTCGCCCTCGGCACACTGATCGGCCTCGTCGCGGGCGTCGCCATCGCCTACCCGAGCACCTCGCGTGGCTGGGACGAAGCGCTCCAGAAAGAGGTCACGCTGAGCCCGACGATCGGCATACCGATCTGGCACCTGCTGTCCATCCTGATCGGCGTCCCGCTCGTCGCAGCTCTCGTCGCCGCCGTCAGCATCCGCCGCGCCCCGCACGTCACGCGCCGGGGCAACTGACCCCGACGAGTCACAGCGACGAGCGCGGCCGGGCCTCGCAGGGGAGGGTCCGGCCGCGCTCCTAGCTCGTCGCCCCCCGCCGCGAAATAGGGCCGCCCCTTCGCGAGCGTCTCGGTGCAGGTCTTGGCCTCGCCCTCGAAGTCGGGGAAGTGGTTGCCCTCCGTCAGCCCGCCCCAGTGCTCCCTCAGGCAGTTCGCGGACAGCTCGAGCGGCAGTTTGGGCCCGAAGACGGCCATCACGTTGGTCATCATCACGGTGCTGTTCTCATAGGGGTTCGCGGGCTCTTCGAACTTAACCGGGCAGGCGGGTTCGGCGTGGTGACGCGTGTGGGCCCGTGACCTGCGGTGATCATGGCTGTTGAGGCAGTTCATGGTCACGAAGGTGAGGTCACGGGCTTGAGC
>Ga0102832_1000223_pt1 | contig 132642 bp, 122 predicted proteins | sample EBPBio282013_DNA_FD_88942 | JGI IMG/M metagenome (GOLD analysis project Ga0102832, IMG submission 88942) | Wastewater treatment Type I Accumulibacter community from EBPR Bioreactor in Madison, WI, USA - Reactor 2_5/28/2013_ DNA (Illumina Assembly) | ecosystem: Engineered > Bioreactor > EBPR >... | reverse complement strand
GCACGAAGACCTCAAAGCCCTCGCCGTTCAGCGCCACCGTCTCCAGCCCGACATGCATCAGGATCTCAGCGCCGTTGTCCGCCCGCAGCGTCACCGCGTGCCTCGCCCGGTGCACCGACACCACCACCCCGTCGCACGGCGCGTGCAGCACCGAGTCCAGCGGATCAATCGCCAGCCCGTCGCCCAGCATCCGCTCCGCAAACACCACGTCCGGCGCCTCCTCCAGCGACGAGACCCAGCCCTTCAGGGGCGCGGTAAGGATCAAGGCTGACATCGGCATCCCCCTTTCCGCCAGCAAACACCCGGCGACACACTACATTCCATTTTAATACCATTTGGCAAGGCCACTTTTTAAATTTGGCAAGGACACTCTTTCGCGCGCGCCGAAATTCCTGCTATAGCGTTGTCCGGCAGCGAGATTCCGGTTCGCCAGATCGATCTCATCGTTCGGTGATTGGTCCCACATTGGCATCGCGCTACACTTTAAGTTCCCGAAGCCCCCGAACGCAGGAGTCGGAGCGACGTGTCTCTTTCCAAGCGCATAGGCTTCGCCCATGGCGCGGTTTCGGCCCCCCTTTACCTGCAGCTGCAACGCGCGCTGCGCGAGGCGATCGAAACCAAGGTGCTCGCGCCCGATGACGCCCTGCCGCCCGAACGGGACATGGCCGAGGATTTCGCGGTATCGCGGATCACGGTGCGCAAGGCGCTGGAGGGCCTTGTCAGCGAGGGCCTCCTGACTCGTCGGCAAGGCGCCGGCACGTTCGTTGCCGCACGCGTGGAAAAGAACTTCTCCAAGCTGACCTGCTTCACAGAGGACATGCGCTCACGCGGCCGCGCGCCGTCCAGCGAATGGATCGCGCGCGCCGAGGGCGCGGTGACGCCGGAAGAAGCGCTTATGCTGGGCGTTTCGCCCAATACGCCGGTCTATCGCTTCCACCGCATCCGCTTCGCCGACGGCGCGCCTATGGCGGTGGAGTACACGACGATCGCCGGCTTCGCCCTGCCCTCGGCCGAGGCCGTTCAGGACTCCCTCTATGAGGCCATGGCCGCGACTGGTCACCGACCAACGCGAGCGCTGCAGCGGCTGCGCGGCGTCCTGATCTCGCGAGAACACGCGGCGCTGCTGGGCGTGAAGGCCAAGGACGCCGGCTTGCTGGTCGAGCGACGCGGCTTCCTCAAGGACGGCCGGGCCGTGGAAATCTCGCACTCCTATTATCGCGGCGACGCCTACGATTTCGTCGCCGAGCTGAACGACGCAACCTGAACGGCGCTAAGGCGCACCTAGCCAAAGGACCACAAGCTTGGAGGCGACTGTCTTGACCCGTTCCGATGAAAACGCGCCGACGCCGCTGCGCCCTCAAGACACGCGCATGTTCCTCGAGGCCCGCGAAGGCGCCGCCGTGGTCAGGAGGCTTATCGCCGCCAACGCCGAACGCGTCGCGGCGCTGGCGGCGCGGCTGCGAGAGCAGCCGCCCCGCGTGGTGATGACCTGCGCCCGCGGAAGCAGCGATCACGCCGCCACCTTCGCCCGTTACCTGATCGAGACAAGGACCGGGGTGCTCACCTCGTCGGCCGGCCTGTCGGTCAGTTCGGTCTACGACGCCTCGCCCAATCTCGACGGCGCGCTCTGCCTTGCCGTGTCGCAGTCGGGCAAGAGCCCCGACCTCCTGGCGGCCGTGACGGCGGCCAAGGCGGCCGGCGCCTATGCGGTGGCCTTCGTCAACGTCGAAGACTCGCCGCTGGCGGCGCTGGCCGATGTGGTGATTCCCCTGCACGCCGGCCCGGAGCTGTCGGTCGCCGCGACCAAATCCTACATCGCCGCGCTCGCGGCGATAACCCAGTTGATCGCGGCGTGGACGCAGGACGAAGCTCTGACGACGGCGCTGGACGGGCTGCCGCTTCAGCTGGAGGCGGCCTGGAACCTGGACTGGTCCAGCGCGGTCGAGCGCCTTCGAGACGCCGTCAATCTCTATGTGTTGGGACGCGGTGTCGGCTTTGGCGTGGCGCTGGAAGCGGCGCTGAAGTTCAAGGAAACCTGCGGCCTCCACGCGGAAGCGTTCAGCGCCGCCGAGGTGCTGCACGGCCCGATGGCCTTGGTGAAGGATGGCTTCCCCGCTCTGGTCTTCGCCCAGAACGACGAAAGTCGGGACAGTGTCGTGGAGATGGCCGACGGACTTCGCCAGCGCGGCGCGACCGTCCTGATGGCCGCCCCGGGCGACGACGCCACCGGCGGCTTGCCAGCGCCTTTGTCCCATCCGGTGCTTGAGCCCATCCTGATGATCCAGAGCTTCTACCGGATGGCCAACGCTCTGTCGGTCGCGCGCGGTTACGACCCCGATCGCCCGCCGCACCTCAACAAGGTCACCGAAACGCGCTGATGCCTGTCGCTCTCGTCAACGGTCAAGTTCTGACGCCGCTGGGTTTTGTCAGCGGCAAGGCGGTGCTTGTGGACAACGGGCGCGTCGCCGCGCTTGTCGATGTCGCCGACATCCCGCCCCGCGCCCGACGCCTTGACCTCGGCGGGGATCGCCTAGTGCCCGGCTTCATCGACACCCAAGTCAATGGCGGCGGCGGCGTCCTGTTCAACGACGCCCCGACGGCGGCGACGATCGCTGCAATTGGCGCCGCCCACCGGGCTTACGGCACAACGGGTTTCCTGCCGACGCTGATCAGCGACGACCTGGACGTCGTCGCCGCCGCGTTGCGCGCGACCGAGGATGCGATGGACCAAGGCGTTCCCGGCGTCCTGGGCGTCCACATCGAAGGCCCGTTCCTCAACCCCAAGCGCAAGGGCATTCACGACGAGGCCAAGTTTCGGGTCATCGACGAAGACGCCATCGCGCTCCTGACCTCGCTCAAGCGCGGCAAGCTCCTGCTGACCCTGGCGCCGGAGCGGACCACGCCCGAGACCATCGCGCGCCTTACAGGCCATGGGGTCATCGTGGCCGCAGGGCACACCAACGCGCGCTACGAGACGATCCGACGCGCACTGGACGCCGGGGCCACAAGCGCCACCCACCTCTTCAACGCCATGTCACCCCTGACGAGCCGAGAGCCGGGTGTCGTCGGCGCTATTTTGGAAGACCAGAGCGCCTGGGCGGGGATCATTGTCGACGGTCGCCACGTCGATCCGGTGACCCTCAAGATCGCGCTGCGGACCCGCCCGCTCGACCGATTCATGCTGGTCACCGACGCCATGCCGACCGTCGGCATGACAAACAAGCGCTTCAATCTGCAGGGCCGCGAGATCGTGGTTCGCGACGGCGTCTGCGTGGATGAGGCGGGCACCCTGGCCGGGTCGGACCTGGACATGGCCGCTGCGGTTCGAAACGCGATCGCGATGCTGGGACTAACGCTGGAAGACGCGATCATGATGGCCTCGGCCGCGCCTGCGGCCCTGCTGGGCCTGGGACGTCAGCGCGGCGCCATCGCGCCGGGGTTCGCTGCAGACTTCTGCCGCCTCGATGACGCGCTGAACGTCACGAGCACCTGGATCGACGGGGAGGAAACACATGCCCGACAAGAGGCGCTCTTGGCCTAGGCGCTCGCTAGCGTTGGCCCTGACATTGGCGATCGGCGGCGGGCAGGCCGCGTGGGCCCAGCCCGCCGTTGACCTGCTGGCCAAGGTTGATCCGTTCGTGGGGGTCGATGGCGGCGGCGTCACGGGCGGCAACACGGTTCCCGGGGCCGGCGCGCCGTTCGGCTTCGTGTCGTTCAGCCCTGACACCACGAACGCCGACACCAACGGCTACGACTCAAAGAGCCCGATCATGGGCTTTAGCTACACTCACGTCAGCGGCACGGGCGGTTCGGGCAAGTACGGCAACTTCCGGGTGACGCCGACGGTCGGCCCTCTGCGCGTCAATCACCTGCACTACGGCAAGACGGACGAGCGGGCCTCGCCGGGCTACTACACGGTCGGCCTAGGCGACACCGACGCCGAGCGGATCAAGGTCGAGCTGACGGCGACGCGCCGGGTGGGCGTCCAGCGCCTGACCTACCCGGCGGCGACCGACAGCCACCTGATCTTCGACGTCAGCTCCGTGATCGCGATGCGCGGCCGAGGCCAGCGCGTACGACTGGCCAAGGTCGAGCTTATCGACGACCACACCCTGGCCGGCGAGGTTACGGTCGAGGGCGGCTGGAACCCGACGCCCTACACGCTTTATTTCCACGCGGTCACCGACCGCCCGGCCAAGGCGTTCGGCGCCTGGAAGGCCGGCCAGGGCTGGATGGAAACCCTGCCCGGCGTCGGTCGCGCCGAAGGCGGCGTGCAGGTCAAGAGCCCCGCCAACCGCCTGGGCCAGATGATCGAGTACGACACCGAGCGCGAGTTCTCCAATCGCCTGGGCGCCTATCTCACGTTCGACACGACGACGGATCGGCAGGTTCAGATGAAGCTGGCCGTGTCGTTCATCAGCGCCGAGAAGGCGCGCGCGAACCTCGCGGAGGAGGCGCCCGGCTGGGATTTCGACGCGACGCGTCGGGCGACCGAGGCGCAATGGTCCGAGGCGTTGGCGAAGATCCGCGTCGAAGGCGGTCGCGAAGAGCAACAGCGCATCTTCTACTCGGCGCTCTACCGCTCACACACCATGCCGCATGACCTCACGGGCGAGAACGTCTGGTGGGCCTCCGACGAGCCCCACTACGAGGACTTCTACACCCTCTGGGACACCTTCAGGACCCTGCATCCGCTGCTGACGGTCATTCAGCCCCAGCGCCAGCGAGACATGATCCGCTCGCTGCTGGACACCTACAAGCACACCGGCTGGATGCCCGACTCGCGCATCGCCGGCGCGAACGGCATGACCCAAGGCGGGTCGAACGGCGATATCCTGATCGCCGACGCCGTCTCAAAGAAGCTCGGCGGCTTCGACGTGAATCTGGCCTACACGGCGATCCTGAAGAATGGCGAGGTCGACAGCGAGCAGCCCTTCATGCAGGGGCGCGTCCTCAAGGACTATCTGAGGCTGGGCTACGTGCCCTTCACGGAAACACGATCGGCCTCCCGCACCCTGGAGTACGCCTACAACGACTTCGCCATCGCCCTGGTCGCAAAGTCGCTGGGCAAAACCAAGGACGCCGAGCGCTATCTGGCGCGCTCGGGGAATTGGAAGAACCTCTGGGACGACTCGATCGGGTGCGTCCGTCCCCGCTATCCCAACGGCGCTTGGGTCGAGAACTATAGCTGCACCTACGAGTATCCGGATCGCTCGGGCCCCTGGTGGGACGCGGTGTTCTACGAGGGCAACTCGCTGCAGTACTCGACCTACGTCCCGCAGGACGTCCCGGGTCTGATCGCCAAGACCGGGGGGCCGGACGGCTTCGTCAAATGGCTCGATCACCTGTTCGACGGCCACTATTCCCAGAGCAACGAGCCGGACCTGCTGGCGCCCTATCTCTACATCCATGCGGGGCGGCCGGATCGCACCCAAGAGATCGTGCGCGGCCTGATGGCCAAGCACTACAGGCTCAGCCGCACAGGTCTGCCGGGCAATGATGACGCCGGCGCGATGTCCAGCTGGTACGTCTGGAACGCCATCGGCCTCTATCCCAACGCCGGCCAGCCCTTCTACTACCTCACCTCGCCGATCTTTACCCGCAGCGAGATCCATCTCGAAGGCGGCAAGACCTTCGTGATCTCCGCGCCCAATGCGTCGGATGCGAACCGTTATGTCACCGGCGTCAAGCTCGACGGCAAGCCGCTGGATCGGGCCTGGATCTCGCACGAGGAACTCGTGCACGGCGGCGTGCTGGAGATGACCTTGGGCCCGGCGCCGGGAGCTTGGGCGGCGGCCCTTCCCAAACCGCCCAAAGGGCTTTGAGCGCGCGAAGGCCCGTCGCAGCGGAAGCGATGTCGGGCCACCACCCATGAAGCGAGCGCCCCGCTGCGTTGAGACGTCGAGGCGCGGGTCGGAGGCGGCCTCGCCACGCGGCCACGCGGGCAGGTCCAGCGCGATGGACGCGCCGCTTTTGGCGAAGCCGATCTAAATAGGCGGCGGCGGCCCCTACCTCTCCGGCGCCGGCCGGCGTCAGCGCCGCGCCCGGCTGAAGCAAGTCTTCCGAAGCGTCGCGGAGCCCTCAGTTCCCGAACGGGAAATGCGATCAAGTCCCCATCCCGCGCGCCCGGAAAATCGCATCCAAGGCGGTGACACAAGGCCTTTGGTAAGTCCGTCTGGGCGGCCTCCATCAAGATCTTTGCCGCACCTGTCTCATCGGCGAGACACCCGCAAACGCGCAACCCCCACAATTAAGACCTGAATAACCAATTCGGCCGCGGGTGGAATGAGTAAAAACAGCCGTACTCAAGCATTCAACTCAAGAATGATCTACTCAACCAAAATCTCAATCGTGAATTGCAAGTCAATTTACGCCTCCAATGAGATCGGACGAACAGTATGCGTAACAATCATCCCTAGATCGGATCCTAAGTCGATCCGCCCAAGCTCAAGAGGATCCAATCCATGACCGCTATTGAGACTAAGATTGTTACTTGGGACGACCGCGCCCGTGAACGCGGCGAAGTGGTCCATCGGCGTGCGGGTAAACACCTTGAGAGCGCCCTTCTGGCCGCGTATCGCGTGATCGACCCTACCCTGAAGGCGCTGCCGAAGGACGTCTGGAAGAATGAGCAGAGGAAGTTCGCATTCATAGCCCGGGGCCACTTCCCGCGCGAATACTTCGAACAACAGGCCGTCATCACGCGGAATATTGCTGAAAGCCTCGATTACGCGACCTATCTCAGCAAGACCTACGCGGCCTACGCCGCCGGCCTCGCCTCCGGCCTGATCAAGGAGAAGGGCTGGAACGAGAAGAACTCGGATGAGCTGATGCTCAGCCTGATGCAGTCGGTGTTCTCCGACGCCAGCGTGGTGATGTACTATTTCTTCGAGTTGCTCAACGCGAAGGCGGACGAAGAGCGCGCGATCGTCGAAGCCGAGCGGAAGGCGATCGCCGACGAGCAGGCCGCCGTTGTCGACACCCTTGCCGACAGCCTGAAACGTCTGGCGCGGGGCGACCTGACTGCGCGGATCGTGGCGCCGTTCAATGGCCGCTACGAACAGATCAAGGACGATTTCAACGCCGCCATCGACAGTCTCCGCGCGGCGATGACCACCATTTCGGCGTCGACGGGCGGGCTGCGGGCCGGCTCGGACGAGATCGCGGCCGCCTCCGACGACCTGTCCCGCCGGACCGAACAGCAGGCCGCCAGCCTCGAGGAAACGGCGGCAGCGCTCGACGAGATCACCGCGACGGTCAAACGCAGCGCCGACGGCGCCCGGCGCGCCTCCGAGGCCGCCTCCAGCGCGCGCCTCGACGCCACGAAATCGGGCCAGGTGATGGAAGACGCCGTGCGCGCCATGGGGGAGATCGAGCAAAGCTCCAAGCAGATCACCAACATCATCGGCGTGATCGACGAGATCGCCTTCCAGACCAACCTTCTGGCTCTGAACGCGGGCGTCGAGGCGGCGCGCGCGGGCGAGGCGGGACGCGGCTTCGCCGTCGTGGCCCAGGAAGTTCGCGCCCTCGCGCAACGTTCCGCCGACGCGGCCAAGGAGATCAAGGGCCTGATCGCCAGCAGCACCGCCCAGGTCGAGCGCGGCGTCCAGCTGGTCGGCGACACCGGGCGGGCCCTCGGTGGCATCGTCAGCAAGATCACCGGCATCGATGGCCTGGTCTCCGAAATCGCCCAGTCCTCGCAGGAGCAGGCGACGGGGCTGAACCAGGTCAACACGGCCGTGAACCAGATGGACCAGGTGACCCAGCAGAATGCGGCGATGGTCGAGGAGGCCACCGCAGCCGCGTCGAGCCTGAGATCGGAGGCCGCCGAGCTCGAGACGCTGGTCGCCCGCTTCGAGACCGGCGGCAAAACCGGGGGACGATCGACCGCTGCGCCGGTCGCCGCCGACGCCCGCCCGCGCTTGGTCGCCTTCTCAAGGCCCGCTGCAAACGCCGGATAGCCGTCGGCCCGGAGGACCTACCCGCGTTCAGACCGTTCGAAGACGCCCCGCTGAAGCCAGAGTCAAGGACGGGGCAAGGCGAACACCGGGTAGGTCGCTCCTGTCCCAGCTTCTCGTCCGTTGCAGGCTTACGTGAAAGGACAGACTCGGCAGGCCGATCCGGTCCGCTTCTCGCAACTCACTCCTATCGCGCCGCGCCTGAGAGACGAGTTCCAGCCTCGGTAGAGCGCGCCCTCGCCTTAGGAACTCGTCTCGTTCCGCAGAAGCGCCCGAAGCTCATGCTTGGCCACCTTCTCAAGCGTGGATCGAGGCAGGCTGTCGACGAAGCGGATCAGCCGAGGGCGCTTGAAGGCGGCCAGCGCGTGTTCGCAGGCGGCCTCGATCTGCCGCTTGAGATCCTCGTCGGGCGCTTGGGCGGGCAAAACAAAGGCCGCAGGGACTTCGTCGAGCATCGGATGGGCCATGGCCACGACCGCCACCTCGGCGACGCCCGGGACCTGAGCGATTACCCGCTCAATCTCGGAGGCGGCGACGTTCTCGCCTCCGACCTTCAACATGTCCTTGGACCGATCTGCGAAGTAGAGCCATCCGTCCTGTCCGACCCGGACGCGATCGCCGGTGATGAACAGGCCATCGGGCGTAAAAGCGGCCGCCGTCGCGGCGGGATCGTTGGCGTACTCCAGAAAGAGCGACACGCCCCTCTGACCCTCGACATAGAGATCGCCGACCTCGCCCGGCGCGACCGGGTGGCCTTCGCCATCGAGCACGTGCAGCCGGTAGCCCGGCGAAGGCCGCCCCATGGACATCGGCGCGTCCGGGTGGTCGACGGACCCGACCGATCCATGGGCGATGGTCTCGGTCATGCCCCACCAGCCGATCGAGCGGACCCCGAACATGGCGTCCCAAGGCGCGTCGCAGATGCCGTTGCCGAAGAACCGGTAGCTATGCGTGGGCGGGACGGGCTGTTGAACCAGCGCCTTGGCGCAGAACGGCACCATCGAGGTCCAGGTCGCGCCATGACGAAGCGACACCGGCCAGAACCGCGAGGCCGAGAACCTGGGCTGCAACACCACGGTCGCGCCGACCCACAGCGACGCCAGCACCGAGTAGACCTGGGCGTTGGTGTGGAACAGCGGCAGGTAGGTCAGATGCACGTCGTCCGCCCGCAGGCCTTCATGCAGCGCGCACATCTTGGCGCCCCACAAGGCGTTGGCGTGGGTCCAGAGCACTGCCTTGGGGCGGGCGGTCGTGCCGGACGTGTATTGGATGCCGAACGGCGCCCAGGGGTCATGCGGACGTGGGGGCATATGGGCCGGGTCGCCGTCCAGAGCGTCGAAGAGCTCAAACCCCGCCGGCAAGCCCTCCCCCGCGCTGGTCGCCACGCGCCAAGCGGTCGCGGGCAGGACGCTCGCCACCAGCGCGGCGAAGCCTGGCTGGGTGATCGCGCCGACAGCGGCGCTGTGACGGACAAAATAGTCCAACTCGTCCTGCGTGGAGTTGGTGTTCGTCGTCACGGGCACGGCGCCGGCATAGGCGCAGCCCAGCCACGCCAGAATGAACTCCGGACAGTTCTCAAGGTGAACCAGCACGCGATCGCCCGGCTCAACGCCCCGCGCGTTCAGCCCTCTGGCGAAACCGCGAACGCGCTCGGCGAACGCCGCATAACGCCAGGTCTCCCCGTCGCCTTCGAACGGCGCCCAGATCAGGAACGGGTGATCGCCCCGGCGTTGCGCGTGACCGTCGATCAGGGTGCGGATGTCCATGCCCTCGAAGGGCGTCAACGGCCGGGAGACGGGGGTCTGATCGGTCATGAGGAGGCTCCGCGACGGGTTGAGCAGAATTGGCGCGACGAACGCGCCTTGGATAGGGCGCCCTAAGGTGAGGTTAGAGCTCTTGCGCGCGCAGGCCGGTCATCGTCCGCCAAGCCGTGCGCAAGATGTCGGGGGAGCCTGCGCCAAAGACATGACGGTCGGGCCGCACCAGCACCGCCTCGACGCCGCGCGCCTCGAACCAGCGCGAAAGCGGCTCGGCGAAGGGCTGTAGCGGGGCGGTGCCCAGAGCCTTGCGGGTCAGAAGCCAGGCCTCCTGACCCAGCGCGTCGTCCAGGCGCGCGCCATCCGCCGCGAGGCATTGAGGGAAATACGCGCCCGCATTAGCGTCGCCGGACACGATCACGCCGGCCGACAGCGCCGGATAGCCGGGCGGACCACTGGGCAGCTTGCCCAGAGCGCGGCCAAGTCCGATCTGCATATCGCGTACCCAGGCCGACAGGCGATTGGTCTTGCAGACCATCCGCCCCATCATCACCGCCATGTCGATCGTGGCGCGCACATGCGGGCCGCGCTCGGGCTGATAGCTATCAAGCAGACTTTCGGGCGCGTCGGCCTTAAGGACGGCGGCGAGTTTCCAGGCCAGATTGTCCGCGTCACGCAGGCCCGAACACAGCCCCTGCCCCGCGAACGGCGGGGTTTGGTGCGCCGCGTCGCCGGCCAGGAGCACGCGTCCCTTTCGCCATTCGGCGGCGATCCGCGCCCGGAAGGTATAGACCGCCTTGCGTTCGATCCGCACCGCGCCCTTCACGTTCCACGGCTCCAGCAGCGTCTCGATGAAGGCGTCCTGGCTGACCTGCTCGAGGGTCTCGCCCGGCAGGATCATGAACTCCCAGCGGTGACGTCCCTCCCCCATCAGGACGCAGGTGGTCGGACGTTTCGGATCACAGATCTGCAGGTTGGCTTCGGGCAGGCGCGTGGCGTCATCCACCAGCACGTCCACCACCAGCCAGGGCTCCTCGAAGCGAAGGTCCTCGAAGGTGACCCTAGCGGCCGAGCGCACGGGCGAGCGCGCTCCGTCAGCGCCGATCAGGAACCGGCTGCGAACCACCTTGTCGCCCTCGGGGGTGTTGATCCGGGTGGTGACGCCTTCGCCGTCGTCGACAAAGCCCTCCACGGCCCAACCCGACTTCAACTCCGCCGTCTGCTGTCGCTGCAGCGAGCGGCGCAACGCGGCCTCGACCGACGGCTGGTGGATCATGTTCGCGCCGGGCCATCCCCCAGGCCCCATCCGGTCCGCGCCATCGAAGCGCATCAGAAGCTTGCCGCGAGCGTTGAGGAAGTCATAGCGCGCCACGCGCCGGCTGGTCGCAAACACCGCGTCGGCCGCGCCGGCCGCCTGCAGGATGCGCATGCCTTCGTGATCGATATGGGCCGCGCGCGGCAGCGGAAAGATCGCGGCTTCCTTCTCCGCGACCACCACGTTTACGCCCTGCCGCGCCAGGAGGACCGCCAGGGTGACCCCTGTGGGCCCGCCGCCCGCGATCAGGACATCGCAATCAAGGTCGGCCACGTCACGCCTCGTCGACCATAACGGCCTCGATATGGCCAAGTCCCTCGATCTCGCAGCGCACCACGTCGCCGGCCTTCAGGAACTGGCGAGGATCCATGGCCGCACCGACGCCGCCCGGCGTCCCGGTGAACAGGCAGTCCCCCGGCTCCAGCGTCATGCCGACCGACAGATGCTCCACCTGACTCCAGATGTCGAAGACCAGGTGACGGGTGTTGGACTCCTGCCGCATCTGGCCATTGACGAAACAGCGGAGATCCAGCGCATGGGGGTCTTCGACCTCGTCGGCGGTGACGATCCACGGCCCCATCGGCGCATGGGTGTCGAAGCTCTTGCCCAGCGACCATTGCGGGCCGGCGTGCTGCCAGAGGCGCTCGGTCACGTCGTTGCCGACGCAGTAGCCGAAGATCGCTGCAGGCGCGTCGGCCGCTGCGATGTGTTTGCCCCCCTTGCCGATCACCGCCACCAGTTCGACCTCATAGTCGGCCGTCGCGGTGCCCTTGGCGATCTGGATGTCGTCGAAGGGGGCGTTGACGCTGGTCTGGGCCTTGGTGAACCAGACCTGCCGCTGCGGCGTCTCCATCTTCGACTCGGCGATATGGTCGGCGTAGTTGAGGCCGATCGCCCAGATCTTTCCGGGGCGCGGTATCGGAGCCTCCAGCTTGACCGAGGCCAGCGGGACGCCCCCGCCGCCCTTGGCCTTGTCTTCCAGAGCGGCGCGAACCGTGTCCCAGTCGCGGATCAGGTCTATCATGGAGCCCGGCAGGCCGGTGTCGATGATGCTGTCCCCGACCACGATGCCCGTGCGGGTGCGGTTGTCGACGGTGTAGGTCGCGAGCTTCATGCGCCAATCCTCTGAGTGTCGCGACGAAACAGGCGCTGAAGGCGCAGCAGCATCGCGGTGATGAAGGAAACCAGGCCGGGCGGCGGCGGGCGCTTGCCGGCGAACATCGGATGGGGACTGCCCCATTGCACCGCGAGCAGGGCGCTCATCGGCTGCTTTTGCGGAGGATCCGCCGCCGTGAACAGGTCACCGTCCGTCCAGTGCTCCAGTTCGTTCCCGAACGGATCCTTCCAGTAGTCGAAGACCTGGCTGCCCATGATGTGGCGGCCGACGCCCCAGGCGGACTGGCGGTTTTTGGATTTCAGGTGCTGGTGGCCCAGCATCAGGTCGTCGAGATCGGTGACCTCGAAGGCCGCGTGCAGCAAACCCAGCGGACCGGGCAATTGCGCCAGAAACAGGGTGTGGTGGTCCGCCGGCTTGTCACCGCGGTCGCACCGCATGAACGCCCCGACCGGAACGCCCTCGGCGGCCTCCACCTCGTCGGAGGTGAGAAAGCCGAAGCGCTCCTTGTACCAGCGCTCCGAACGGCGAAAATCGCGGACCTTCAGGACCGCGTGTCCGATGCGGCGCACGTGGGCGGGGGCCGGTGACAGCCGGACGGCCTCTCGCAGACGGGTCTTCGACAGCGCGGTGTTCCAGAGCGCGCCGGCCACCGGGGCCGCAGCCGTGTCCTTGGCCTGACCGGCGACGACCTCGACGCGATAGCCATCCGGATCGATCAGCCGCACGACCTTGCCGCCGCCAGGAGCGCCGAGATCCTCCACCAAGACGCCGTCGTGAGTCGCCAGGCGCTCAAGGTCCGAAACCTGCTCGGCGCGCAGCCCCAACGCCAGGAACCTCGCCTCGCCCGGCTCGGTCACATGTACGAAGGGTCGTCCGTCCTCCGCCCTGCCGTACAACCGCCCGTCCGCCTCGAAGGGCCTGAGGCCGAAGTCCTTCAGAAACGCTCGCATGACACGAAGGTCCGGCGCGGCGAACCGCACGTGCGCAATATCCTCGATCTTGATGACCGACATGAGCCCCTCTCGCGCCAATCTAAGTTGACTACTTAGTCAGATTGGTTGCGACTGACCAAACAGTCAAGTAGCTTCCTCGCGTGCAAGACCCGTCAGACCTCTCCCCTCGCGCGGCCCGTACCCGCGCAGCCCTGCTTTCCGCCGGCTTCGAGCTTCTGGCCCTCAAGCCGATCGACGCCATCCCGGTCGACGAGGTCGTCGCCAAGGCGGGCGTGGCCAAGGGCAGCTTCTTCAACCACTTCGCCGACAAGCACGCCTTCGCCGCCGCCATCGCGGCCGAGGTGCGACTTGACCTGGAAGACCAGGTGACGCGCGCGAACCAGGATGTCGTCGATCCGGTCGAGCGCATCGCCAACGGCATGCGGGTCAGCGCGCGGTTCGCGATCCACAACCCCAAGCGCACGGCGGTGCTGCTACGCGGGCTGGGCGGCGTGACCGAACGCGCGCACCCGCTGAACCAGGGCGTGTCGAACGATTTTGACGCAGCCGGGAGACTGGGCCTGATCAGCCAGGAGGCCAGGAACACGGGGGTCCTCTATTGGCTAGGCCTGTGCCAGGTGCTGATGGCGAGCCTGCTGGACGCCTCCGAGGACGGCGACGCCATCCGGCTGCGCGTGCGCGAGATGATGAGCCTGGGGCTGACGGGCCTGGGGGTAGCGCCCGCAGACGCCGCCAAGCTGTCCGACCGGCGCTGGGCCGACTGATCGACCGGCGTCGTTGACGCTTCGCCCGGCAAGCCGGGCGGCGCTATGCGGGCCGCGCCGATCCACTAAGCTGCGACCCATGAGTCGTGACCTTCCCGAACCGCCGGCCGGCCGCATCAAGATGGCCGACATCGCCAAGCTGGCGGGCGTTTCGACGTCGACGGTCTCGCGCGCGCTGTCGGACCACAAGTCCATCCCCCAAGCGTTGAGGGATCGGATTGCTGCGCTCGCCCAAGCCCACGGCTATGTCGTCAACCAGTCGGCCCGCAGCCTGCGCCTGCAACGCACCCATGTCATCGGCGTGGTCGTACCTCTGGGCCACGAGCGCGAGCAGCTGATCAGCGATCCGTTCTTTCTGGAAATGATCGGCCGGCTGGCCGACGAGATCACCGGCCGAGGCTATGAGGTGCTGTTGAAGAAGGTCGTGGCCCCGCGACCGGGATGGCTCCGGCGCATCGTTCAGTCGCACCGGTCCGACGGCCTGCTGGTGATCGGGCAGAGCGACCAGCACGACGCCCTCAACGCCCTGGCCGACGAGTATCGCCCCCTTGTCGTGTGGGGCGGGGACATCGCCGGACGTCGCTACTGCACGGTGGGTACGGACAATGTCGCAGGCGCACGTATGGCCGTGCAGCATCTGATCGCTCAGGGTCGGCGACGCATCGCCTTTCTCGGACCGCCCGGCGCGCCGGAAGTCGAGCTGCGCCGCGCGGGTTACCTCCAGGCCCTGAGCGAAGCGGGCCTGACGCCCGAGCCCGACCTCTTCGCACCAGCCCATTTCACGATCGAAACCGCGCAGCCGACGGTCCAGGCGCTGGTCAACAGCGGCGCGGCGTTCGACGCGGTGTTCGCGGCCTCCGACCTGATCGCGATGACGGCCGTCCAGACCTTGAATCAGGCCGGACGATCGGTCCCCGAACAGGTGTCGGTGGTCGGCTTCGACGATATCGCGCTAGCGCGGCACGGCGCACCGCCGTTGACGACGGTCCGCCAGGACATGGCCGCCGGCGCGCGGGGCATGGTGGACCTGCTGTTTCGCCGCATCGAAGGCGGCGCCCCCGAGTCCGTCTTCATGGCGCCCGAGCTCATCGTTCGCCAAACTTAAGCGACCGGAGCGCGCGAGTGTTGCCAAATTAACGCAATCGATTGCGAATTTCATGAAGGCGTCACTTTCCCTGTTCGCAATCGTTTGCGTAGGGCGCATGGTGTCATCGCAGCCATCGCCAAAAGAAGCGGCGGCGACAGAGGAGGAAGTGATGAACAGGCAAAAAGCTCGCCTGCTGGCCGGCGTCGCCGTGCTGACCGTGCTGCCGCTGGCGGCGCACGCCCAACAGACCACCACCCGCGACAACGACGTCCTGGAGCTCGACTCGGTCGTCATTACCGCTTCGCGCGACGGCGCGACCAAGATGAACTCATCGATTTCCGTCAGCGCGCTGTCGGCCGACCAGATCCTGGCCCAGGCCCCACGCTCGACCGCCGAAATCTTCCGTGGCCTGCCCGGCGTGCGTTCGGAGTCCACCGGCGGCGACGGCAACGCCAACATCGCCGTGCGCGGCCTGCCCGTAGCCTCGGGCGGCGCCAAGTTCCTGCAGTTGCAGGAAGATGGCCTGCCGGTCATGGAATTCGGCGACATCGCGTTCGGCAACGCCGACATCTTCCTCCGCGCCGATCAGAACGTGGCCCGGATTGAGTCCGTCCGGGGCGGCTCGTCCTCAACCTTCGCCTCGAACTCGCCCGGCGGCGTCATCAACTTCATCAGCAAGACCGGCGAGGTCGAGGGCGGCGAGATCGCCCTGACCAAGGGTCTGGGCTACGACCATACGCGCCTGGATTTCGACTATGGCGCGCCGATCAGCGACACCCTCCGCTTCCACGTCGGCGGCTTCTACCGCGAGGGCGAAGGCGCGCGGAAGTCGGGCTACACCTCCGAGAAGGGCGGCCAGATCAAGGCCAACCTGACCAAGGACTTCGAGAACGGCTTCGTCCGGCTGAGCATGAAGTACCTGAACGATCGCGCCGTCGGTTATCTGCCGATGCCGACCCGCGTGACCGGCTCCAACGGCGCCCCGGACATCGGCTCGTTCGCCGGCTATGACATCGGCCGCGACGACCTGCAATCGGTCTATCTGACCAGCAATCCGGGCCTGGACGGCGACGGCAATCGTCGGATCAGCAAGGTCGCCGACGGCATGCATCCCGACACCCTGCAGTTCGGCGCCGAAGCCAAGTTCGATGTCGGAGGCTGGAAGATCGAAGACCGCTTCAAGGTCGCCAAGACCTCGGGTCGCTTCGTCGCCCCCTTCCCCGCCGAGGTGCTGGGCGCTCAGGCGCTGGCGACCTCGATCGGCGGCGCGGGCGCGACCCTGCGCTACGCCAATGGCCCGAACGCGGGCCAGGCGATCACCGCGCCGGGCAGCTTGAACGGCAACGGCCTGGCTATGCGCATCCACATGTTCGACGTCGAGATCAACGACTTCGGCAACGCCATGAACGACCTGAAACTGTCGCGCAGCTTCGACACCGGCGAAGCGGTGATCGACGTCACGGCCGGCTACTACAAGTCGCGCCAGACCATCGCCATGGACTGGCTGTGGAACACCTTCGTCTCGGAAGTGAAGGGCGACAACGCCGCCCTGCTCGACGTCTTCAACAGCGCCGGGACCAAGCTGACCCAGACAGGCCTGGCCGCCTACGGCGTGCCGCTGTGGGGCAACTGCTGCACCCGCCGCTATGACGTCACCTACGACATCGACGCGCCCTATCTGAGCCTGTCGAGCCGCATCGGCGCCCTCAGCGTCGACGCCAGCCTCCGTCGCGACGAAGGCAAGGCGCGCGGTCTCTATGCCGGCGCCAAACAGGCCGCCTTCGACGTCAATGGCGACGGCGTGATCCAGAACGTCGAGCAGAGCGTGTCGGTGATCGACAACGCCAAGGCCTCGCCGGTCAATTATGACTGGGGCTACACGTCCTGGTCGCTGGGCGCGAACTACCAGTTCAACCCTGACGTCGCGGCCTTCGCCCGCGTCAGCCGCGGCGGACGCGCCAACGCCGACCGCCTGCTGTTCGGCAAGGTCCGCGCCGACGGCACGGTGTCCAAGGAAGACGCCGTCGACATGGTCGACCAGGTCGAGGGCGGGGTGAAGTATCGCCGCAACGGCTTTGGCCTGTTCGCGACGGCCTTCTGGGCCCGCACGCAGGAGCAGAACTTCGAGGCCACCAGCCAGAAGTTCTTCGACCGCACCTACAAGGCCAAGGGCGTCGAACTGGAGGCCAGCTATCGCATCGGCGGTCTCTCCATCACCGGCGGGGCCACCTACACCGACGCCGTCATCGACAAGGACGCCCTCACGCCGGCCGTCGTCGGCAATACGCCGCGCCGCCAGGCCAAGTGGATCTACCAGTTCGCCCCGACCTGGACGATCAACGACAAGGCCACGATCGGCGCCAGCGTCATCGGCACCACCAAGGCCTACGCCCAGGACGACAACCAGTTGATCTTCCCGGCCTACGCCCAGGTGAACGCCTTCGCCGAGTATAAGCTGGCCGAAACGCTGTCGCTGTCGGTCAACGCCAACAACCTGTTTAACAAGGTCGGCCTGACCGAGGCGGAAGAGGGTTCGATCACGGCGGGCTCGGTCAATGCGATCCGCGCGCGTTCGATCAACGGACGCACGGTCACGGCGACGCTTCGCTACAGCTTCTAATCCCCTGGCCGGCGGGTCTCCTGCCCCGCCGGCCGATTAGCCTCGCCAAGCCGCCTCAGGCTGGGCGAGGCTCCTCTTTCAACGAGTTCGCTGGCATGGCCTTCGCCGCATCGACCCCGACGCACGAGGATCACGTCCAGGCCCGCTTCACGCGGCTCTGGCCGGAGGTCGAGCGCCGCTTCGCCGGCCTCTATGGCCAGCATCCGCGCGGCCTTGAGGTGATGGATCGCCTGAAGCGCACGCTTATGGACGCCGCGCTGGCCCGACCGGAACCCCTTCGCGCCTTGGACTCGGCCCGGGAAGCCGATCCCGACTGGCTGCAGGCGCCGGGTCAAAGCGCCTACACCTTCTATGTCGATCGCTTCGCCGGCGACCTGAACGGCGTTCGCGGCAAGCTAGACTATCTGTCTGAGCTGGGCGTGCGCTGGCTGCATCCCCTTCCCCTGCTGGAGCCACGCCCTGGCGACAGCGACGGCGGCTTCGCCGTGGCCGACTATCGCAAAGTCGATCCCAAGCTGGGAACGATCGACGATCTGGCGGCCCTGGCCGACGACCTGCGCCAGCGCGACATGGGCCTGATCCTAGACGTGGTGTGCAACCACACCGCCCGCGAACACGCCTGGGCCGCCAAGGCGCGCGCGGGCGACCCCGCCTATCGCGACTACTACATCGTACTACCGGACGCGCAGAGCGCGGCCGCACGGGACCGCGAACTGATCGACGTCTTCCCCGACACCGCCCCCGGCAGCTTCACCCATGACCCGGAAATGGGCGGCTATGTCTGGACGACCTTCTATCCGTTCCAGTGGGACCTGAACTACGCCAACCCGGCTGTCTTCGCCGAGATGCTGGAGGTCCTGATCTTCCTGGCCGCCAAGGGCGCGCAGGGCTTCCGACTGGATAGCGCGCCGTTCCTCTGGAAGCAGGCGGGAACCACCTGTCGCAACCTGCCCCAGACCTATGACATCGTCGAGGCCTGGCGCGCGGCGCTGTCGATCGTAGCGCCGGGCGTCGTGCTGCTGGCCGAGGCGATCGAGAGCCTGGAGGACGTCATCCCGTTTTTCGGTCGCGCGACGCCGGGCTGCAACCTCGCCTACAACAACGTGGTCATGACCGCGCTATGGGCCGCGCTGGCCGACGCCGACGCCGCCATCGCGCGTCGCTGTCTGACCGTAGCCGCGCAGAAGCCCTCGCAGGGGGTCTGGCTGAACTATGTCCGCTGCCATGACGACCTGATCTGGAATGCGCTCGCCGCCTATGCGCCGCCTGCGGACCTGGCGCGCTGGTCGGCGGCCTATGGCGAGGGCGAAGGCTTCTCGCGGGGCCGGGCCTTCCAGACCGCAGCCGGTGGCGTGCCGTCCACAAACGGCATGGCGGCCTCCCTGGCCGGCCTCGACGCGGCCGACGACATCGAGAGCGCCGGGGCGCGCCGACTTTGCCTGCTCTACGGCGTGATCCACGCGCTGGACGGCTGGCCGCTCATCTACATGGGCGACGAAATCGGTCTGGGCGATGATGAGGCCTACGCGCAAGACCCGTTGCGCGCCGGCGACGGGCGCTGGCTTCACCGTCCGCTGATGGACTGGAACCGCGCCCGCCGTCGGCTGGAGGCCGGAGCTGTGGAGGCGGACCTGTTCGCGGCGTTCGCCCGCTTCGGACAGGCGGCGCGGGCTCTGGCGTCCCTGGGCGTAGCGGGGCCGGCCGAGCCAGTTGACCTGGGCGCGCGTCAGGTTCTGGCCTTTCAACGGACCAAGGGCGCCGGTCAATTGCTGTGCTTAGCCAACCTTTCGGCCGAGCCTGTGGATGTCGCCCTGCCCGCCGCCTATGCGGGGCACGCGCTCGATATCCTGACCGACGAGGCCGCCGCCTCGGTCGTGCGCCTCGGTCCCTACGCGCAGAAATGGCTGGTCCGCCGATGACCCGCGTCGCCGCGATCGAGCTGGGCGGCACCAAGGCGCTGGTCGCATTCGGGTCCGGCCCGTCCGACCTGACGCCAGCCACGCGGATCGCCACGACCTCGCCCGAGGAAACCCTGGCGCGGATCGAGGCCGTGCTCGACGCCGAGCGTGGCGGGTTCGACAGCATCGGCGTCGCCAGCTTCGGTCCCATTCGCCTCGACCGGCGTGCAGCGGACTGGGGTCATATCCTCAAGACTCCCAAGCCTGGCTGGTCCGGCGCGGATATCGGCCAGCGGCTGAGCGCGCGGTTCGGCGCGCCGCTGGCGCTGGACACAGACGTCAATGGCGCGGCGCTCGGGGAAGGCCGATGGGGCGCAGCGAAGGGCCTGTCCACATACGCCTATGTCACCATCGGCACGGGCGTCGGGGTGGGCCTGATCGTCAACGGCGCGCCGGTGCATGGCCTCCTGCACCCAGAGGCCGGCCACCTGCTGGTAAGGCGCGACGTGGCCAGGGATACGTTCGCCGGCGCCTGCCCGTTCCACGGCGACTGCCTGGAAGGCCTGATCAGCGGTCCCGCCCTCGCCGCGCGCACCGGCGCTCCTGGCGAGACGCTCGCCGCGGACGACCCAGTGTGGGGTCTTGTCGCCGACTATCTGGGACAACTGCTGTGCAGCCTCGCCCTGACCGTGTCGCCCGAGCGCATCATCATCGGCGGCGGCGTCGGGATGAACCCGAATTTGCTGAACCGCGCGCGCGTCAGGCTGCGGGAGAACCTCGCCGGCTATCTTGACGCCTTGACCACCGACGCGGCGATCGAAACCCTCGTCGTCGCTCCGGCGCTGGGCGGCGACGCCGGTCTCCTCGGGGCGGTCGCCTTGGCCCAGGCCGCCAACCCTCAAGTTCAGGAGCTGACGCCATGACCTCGACGGCACAGGTCGCGCAGGACCCGCGACGGATCCGCATCCTGACCTATCTGATGTTCATGATGTTCGCGATGACCACGGACTCGGTCGGCGTGATCATCCCCCACGTCATCAAGACCTTCGAGCTGGGCATGGCGGCGGCGGGCTCGTTCCACTACGCCAGCATGACCGGCATCGCGCTGGGCGGGGTGGGTCTGGGCTTCCTGGCCGACCGACTGGGCCGCAAGGCGACGATCGTGATTGGCCTCGTCGCGTTCGCCGTCACGGCCTTCCTGTTCGCCGTTGGCCAGACCTTTGGCTTCTTCGTTGGACTGCTGCTGATCTCGGGGCTGGCGATCGGGGTCTTCAAGACCGGCGCCCTGGCCCTGATCGGCGACATCTCGACTTCGACCCGCGCCCACACCGCCACCATGAACATGGTCGAGGGCTTCTTTGGCCTGGGCGCCATCATCGGACCGGCGATCGTGGCGGCCCTGCTGGCCAAGGGGGCCTCGTGGAAGTGGCTCTATGTGATCGCCGGTGCGCTGTGCGTCCTGCTGATCATCGCGGCGATGACCGTCCGCTATCCGGAGGTTCCGCGCGCGGCGCAGGAGAAGACCGATCCGCGCGCGACGCTGGCGATGTTCGGCAATCCCTACGCGCTCGGGTTCAGCCTCGCGATCATGCTGTATGTCGGGGTCGAGACGGCGATCTACGTTTGGATGCCGACCCTGCTGGCGGGGTACAAGGGTCCGGCCGTCGCCTTGGCGGCGTACGCCCTGTCGATCTTCTTCGTCCTGCGCGCCGCCGGACGCTTCCTGGGCGCCTGGCTCCTCAGCCGTCTGGCCTGGACCCAAGTGGTCGCGCTCTGCAGCGTGGCGATTCTGGCCTGCTTCGGCGCGGCCCTGGCCGGCGGGCGCGAGGTGGCGGTGATCTCGCTGCCGTTCTCGGGCCTGTTCATGTCGGTGCTCTATCCGACCCTGAACTCCAAGGGCATCAGCTGCTTTCCCAAGGCCCAGCACGGCTCTGTCTCCGGCGTCATCCTGTTTTTCACCTGCGTCAGCGCCGTGGTGTCGCCCTGGATGATGGGCCTGGTCAGCGACCATTTCGGCGACGCCAGCTACGGCTTTGGCCTGGCGACCGTGCTGGCCGCCGCCCTGGCGTTGCTGGCCGCGTTCAACCTGGTCGCCGACCCCAGCCGCCATAAGCTGCTGGCCCGGCAGGAAGCCGACTATGTCGTGGCGGACTAGGCGCTAAAGTCCTTCGCGCCGAGACCACCACGCGCCCACCGCGGCGACCAGGGCGGTCATCCCCACGAGGCCCAGCAGCAAGCCGCCCGGCCACCCGCCCGGGTCGGGCGCGGCCTGGTACACGGGCGCGCGGGCGAAGTCGTCACGGCCGAACGGTCGGTCCCGGAACAGATACGGATAGTAGAACCCGCGCAGGGCGCCGTGGAACGCCCGGATGCGATCCTGATAGGCGATCTGCGCGGACGGATCGGCGCCTGCCAGGCGATGTAGCGCCAGCTGCGCGGCCACGCCTGGCGTCACCAGGCCCAGCCGCTCGCTCCACGCAGCCCGCTTCAAGACGCCGGCGCGATAGGCGCGCGCCAGATCCGCAGCGCTTTCGTCGCCGACCTGATGGAAGGCGAAGTACCATTTCCAATGGAAAGCCTCGGTGAGCGGCGCGGTGTCCTTCCATTCGGGATGGGTGCGGAAGAAGGCGTCCATGGTCTGGGATTTCGGGATGTCCCACGCCCGATGGACGGCGGTGCGCTGGCGCTGACCCAGCTCCATGCCCTGGCGCAGCGGGATGGCGCTGTTGATCACCACGTGACCGATCGCAGGCACGATCAGGGTCAGCGTCATCCAGGCCGCCGCCAGCGTCATCGCGTTGGCGAGCGAGCCGCGCTTGGCTCGGGCCACCACGACGCTGAGCGTGATCCAGAAGGCAAGATAGGCCAGCACGATCAGCAGCACCGAACCGGTCTTCCACAGCGCCGTCCCGGCGACCGCCGCGCCAATCAGGAACGGGACCGCCAGCGCCAGGAACAGACCCGCCGCCCGCACCGCGATCCGCGCGCGCCACAAGCCCCTCGGCGATCCCGCCGAGGCCTCTAGCGCGCCGAGCCGTCCTGCCTCCCGCTCGCCCGACCGCAGGTCGTGGAACAGAAGGATCACGAACAGCGGGGCCAGATAGACCAGCACGAAGGCGAAATCGAAGCGGCCCGGCAGCGCCGCCTCGGGATTGCCGATCTCGCCCTCATAGAGTTGCGCCTCCAAGCCCAGGGCCCGCACGCGCAGCACGTAGGGCGAGACGTCCCGCGTGCCGATCGCCGCGAACGCCAGGTCCGAAGGCGGGTCCCAGGTGGCGTGGAACGTGTAGTAGGCCGCGTTGCCGGGATCCTTCTCGCGCGACGCCCAGTCGGCGATCGCGGCGACGTCGGCCGCCTGTTGGGGCGCGATCCGGGCGATGGTCGCCTGTTGCCGCGCGACCTCGACCAGCCCCGCGCCGACCGCCACGGCGGATAGCAGGAAAAGGCACAGAATGGCCGCGACGGCCGATTTCAGGCCCAGCAGAAACCGCGCCTCGCGAAACAGGGCGTTCATGCGGCGCTCCGGTTCAGACGGCGACCGGCGCGGGCCGCCAACAATGCTCCGGCGGCGAGCCAGAGCAGCAGGACGATCAAGGATGGCAGCGCGCGGCCCGTCACCTCGCCGGCGGACGGACGGTCCGGCGCGAAATGCGGCATCGACCGCCAGTGATCGGCGGAAATCCGGCTGCGGGACTCGGCGGCGGCGCTCTTGCTCTTGGCCGCATCGTCCTCGGCGGTCACGGCCGTGGCCTGCAGCCGGTTGAGCCGCTGGACCAAGTCGTAGCGATAGGCTTCGGCCTGCTCCAGAAAGCGGCGATAGGCTGACAGATCGGTCTCGGCCAGGGTCATCGACAAGCGCCGGATCGCGATGGTGGGGCTGACCACCGCCAAGGCGTCCATCACCCGCCCCTGCGCCGCCATCGCCCCGAAGGCCTGGTCGGCGTAGCGGTCAAACAGGCTGGAGGTCAGCTTCTCGCCCTCGATGGCCAGAAGGCCGCGATAGTTGACGGGCAGATCCTCGACGCGGCTGACCCCATACTGCTTCAGCGTCTTCTGCTTGAAGGCCGCGAAGTACGGATCATTGGGATTGTGGCTGTCGCCCATGGCCCGCAGATCGCGTTGAACGGCGATGTCGGTCTCCACCCGTGTCGGCAACGGGGCCAGGCCGGCGGCGACTTCCGGCGCAAGGCGAGGAACGAGCACGACGCTGAAGGCCCAGGCCCCGACCAGCGCGATCAGGGCCGTGCGGCTGCGCTGGACCATCGCCGAGACGGCGACGATCAACAGGGTCCAGAAGGCCAGATAGGCGACATACCCCAGCGCGCTCAACGCCACGGCCGACGCGCGCGCGCCGCCGTTGACGCCGACCCACAGCAGCAGTCCAAAGGCCGGCGCGGAAATGATCAGGCCCGCAAAGCCAAGCGCCAGGGCCTTGCCGCCGAGCAGCGTCCCGCCGGACACGCCAGCCAGGAGCGATTGCCGCAGCGTGCCGCGCTCCCGCTCGCCCGCCACCATGCCCGCGCCGATGAACACCAGCAGCAGCGGCGCGATCACCTGCAGAACCAGGGCCGGCGACAGCTGGCCAAAGCGCACAAGCAGCGACGACTGGCGCGCGTCGCCGAAATTGGCGCTGTTCTGGCGATGCCCCTCCAGGAAGATCATGTTTCCGGTAAAGGCCTCGACGCCGGGATCCATCGCCGCCAGGCCGCTGGCGGGTCGGATGGCGAAGTGGCCGAAATGGACCACGCGGTGCGGATGGCGGTTGGGCTGGGCCGCAAAGTCCTGATCGGCAGCGTGCTGCAGACGATCGCGCAAACCCGCCTGATCGGCTTGATAGGCTCTGGACGTGACAGCGGCGGCCAAGGTCAGCAACGCGACCAGAACGACCCCCGTCAGCGCAATGCGGCTTCGGAGCAGGTGGCGAAGCGCGTTGCGCGCCACCGAAATCATCACGCTCATCCGGCCCGCACCCTCGAGAAGCGATCGTGCAGGGCCCGCAGGTCGAAACGATCAGGCCCCTCGGCGACCATCTCGGCGCTGATCCGTCCGCGCTCGAGAAAGCCGATTCGATCGGCGATATCCGCCACGCCGATGAGGTCATGGGTGACGATCAGGATCGCCGCCCCCTCCCCGCGCAACCGTGAAACCAGCGCGTTGAAGTCGGCGCTCGCGCCTGGATCCAGGCCCGAGGTCGGTTCATCCAGCAGCAGCACCGAAGCTCGACGCAGCAGGGCCAGGGCGATGGCTGTCTTCTGACGCATCCCCTTCGAGAAGCCCGAGACACTGCGCGACCAGGCCTCCTCGGCCAGACCGACGGCGCGAAACGCCGCGTCCATCTCGGCCCGGTCGGCCCGAAGCCCGCCCAGTTGCAGGAAGTAATCGACATTCTCGCGGGCGGTCAGATGCTCATACAGGGCCACGTTCTCGGGAATGTAGGCGATCGTGCGGCGAACGCCGGCCGGGTCGGATGCGGGATCCAGGCCCGCCACACTGACCCGTCCGGCGCTCGGCTGGATGAAGCCGAGAATGGCCTGCAAGGTCGTGGACTTGCCAGCGCCGTTACCGCCGAGCAGGCCGTAGACCTCGCCGGCGGCGACGCAAAGCGACAGATGATCGAGCACCTGGCGCTCCCCATACCGGACCACGAGGTCCTCGATCTCGATCGCCTTGCCGCCGTCAATGCTCGTCACGCCACCCTCGTTGATCGCTCACGACGCCGCCCGCGCCTGTATGTGATGTTATATCTTAACATTCATCTTGACCGTCAAGTCACCCCTCGCCTATTCGACCGGACCACACAGACCGCCGTTCTCCAGCGAGACCTTTCATGACCCCCAAGGCCCTTCTGCTCGCCCTCTGCGCCGGCGCCTCTTCGCTCGCCCTCGTCGACATGGCAGAGGCGCAGGAACGCACCGACGAGGTCGAGGGCGTCGTGATCACGGGTTCGCGCGCGGCCAGCGCCAGCATCAACGGCGTCGTCATCGACCCCATGCGCCTGCCGCAGAGCGTGCGGGTTCTGGATGAGACCCTGATCGCCGACACCGGGGTGACGAACCTGTCGGATCTCTTCGATTTCGCCGGGGGGATGGCGCGCCAGAACAGCTTCGGCGGCGCCTGGGACGCCTACGCGATCCGCGGCTTCTCGGGCGACATCAACCAGGGCCCGGACCTGCTGGTGAATCGCTTCACCGCCAATCGCGGCTTCAACGCCCGGCGCGACGTGGCCACCGTCGAGCGCTTCCAGGTGCTCAAGGGCCCCGCCTCGGCCCTGTCGGGCAAGGGCGAGCCGGGCGGCTCGATCAACATCGTGACCAAGGCGCCAACCGAGACCGCGCAAGGCTCGGGCGAACTGTCCTATGGGAGCTTCGACGCCAAGCGCGTCATGGGAGATCTCAGCGGCCCGCTGGGCGGCGGTGTCTCGGCGCGCATGATCGCCGTCTATCAGGACACGGACGGCTGGCGCGATCACGTCGGCAGCGATCGGCTGCTGCTGGCCCCCTCCCTGGCCTGGAGGCCGTCAGACGACCTGCGCCTGCTCTATCAGCTGGAGGCCAACACCGTTCACTTTGTGCACGACCGAGGCCTCGTGGCGGTGGGTGGCAACGGCAAGGCGTTGCCGCGCGAGCGGTTCCTTGGCGAACCCAACGATGGCGAGATCACCCAGAAGACGATCCAGCACCAGCTGACTACGACCTACAACTTCAGCCCCAGCGTCGCGGTGGAAGCCGGCGTCCAGTATCGCGACGGCTCGTTCAGGGGCCAGTCCACCCACAACAGCGTCCTGGTGGGAACCCAGCTTCGTCGCCAGCTTCGCATCCACGACTACACCTGGAACGATCTGTCCGGCCGGATCGAGGTGAGCTTCGACGGCAAGCTCGGGGGCCTTGAGCATCAGTTGCGCGCCGGCGCCGACGCCTTCACCTATGAGCAGCGGCGGGTGTTCTATCGTTTCAGCCCGACCGCCGCGACGCCCTACGCGATCGACATCTTCAAGCCAGTCTATGGCCAGCCCAAGCCTGTCGCGCCGCTGAACCAGAACCTGCTGGAGGAGCTGCGCGGCGAGAGCCTTTATCTGCAGGATCTGGTGACGCTAAACAGCCAGTTCACCCTGCTGGTCGGCGTGCGCCAGGACTGGATCCGCCAGACCAACACCAACTATCGGAATAACTCGGTCACCCGGCAGTCGCCGTCGCAGGCCTCGCCGCGCGCGGCCCTGACCTGGGCGCCGAACGAGAGCTTCTCGGCCTATGTGAGCTGGGGACGCTCGTTCCGCTACAACCAGGGCGCCGACGCTGCGGGCGGGGCCTTCCCACCGGAAAAGGGTGAATCCTGGGAAGCCGGCGTGAAATGGGATCTGGCCAGCCGCCTGACCGGCACGGCCTCGCTTTTCCGCATCGACAAGGAAAACATCCTCGTCAACGACCCGGCCAATGGCGGCTTCTTCATCCCCGTCGGCGGCGCCCGCAGCCAAGGCCTGGAGGTCGAGGCCAATCTGCGTCTGCCCGCAGGGATCACCGCCACGGCCGTCTATGCCTATACCGACACCGAGGTCACCCGCGACACGCGCGCCAACCTGGTCGGGAGCCATCTCAGCAACATCCCGCTGCACTCGGGCGCGCTCTACGCCAACTGGCGTTCGCGGGGCGACGCTCCGGGATCGGTCACGCTGGGCGGCGGGGTGGTCTATGTCGGCAAGCGCGCGGGCGACGACGCCAACACAGGCTTCAAGCTGCCCGACTACGTCACGGTGCGCGCCAACCTCGCCTATCAGGTCTCCAAGGCGGTCTCACTGCACCTGGATGTCGAGAACCTGTTCGACGCCAACTATCTGGAAAGCTCGTACAGCGACGTCTGGATCACGCCCGGCGCGCCCCGCACGATCACCGGCAAGCTGCGGGTCAGCTTCTAGGCCCGAACGGCCGCCGTCAGATGATGGTCATGCCGCCGTCGACGACAATGATCTGACCGGTGATGTGGCCGCCGGCGTCGGAAGCCAGCAGCAGGGCGGGACCCATCAGGTCGGTGTCGCCGCCCAGCTTGCCCAGCGGCGTCTGGCGCAGCATCTCCTCGCCATGCTGTCCCAGCGTCGTTAGCGTCATCTTCGACGGGAAGTAGCCCGGGGCCACGGCGTTGACCCGGATGTTCTTCGGCCCCCACTCGGCGGCCAGCGCCCGGGTCATGTTGATCACCGCCCCCTTGGCGGTGTTGTAGGCGATCGTGCCCAACTGGCTGTGATGATGGCCCTGCAAGCCCTCGATCGAAGCCAGATTGACCACCGCGCCCTTCCCCTGCTTCAGGAAGGCGTCGCGCGCCACGGCCTGGGTCAGCAGAAAAAGGCCGGTGACGTTCAGGTCCATGACCTTGTTCCAGCCTTCGGGCGGATACGCCTCGGCCGGGGCTCCCCAGGCCGCGCCGGCGTTGTTGACCAGAATATCGATCCGGCCAAAGCGCTCCAGCACGCGAGCCGTCACGGTCTGCGCCGCGTCCGGCAGCCCGAGGTCGGCGGCGAAGCCGACAGCGGTGCGACCCTCCGCGGTCAGGCTTTCGACGGCGGCGTCCAGCTCGTTCTGCTTGCGCGCCACCAACGCCACCGCCGCGCCGTACTCGGCCAGGGCGCGGGCGATCTGCAGACCCAGTCCCCGCGAACCTCCCGTCACGATCGCCACGCGACCGCTGAGATCGAACAATTGGCTCAGGACTCCGGTCATGTCCGCTCTCCGAAGATCAGGCGACGACGCTGTTTTGTGTCTCCGGCCGTAATGGGTTCCCCTTACGGAGGTCAACGGCGGCAGCGCGGCTAGTCCCCTCGCCGGGCAAAAGAAAAGCCCGGCGACGAGGCCGGGCTGGAATAAGTAGGGAGGAAACGCCCTGGGAAAGGGCAGAGGCTGCTCGCCTCACGTTGGTGATCTATGTTCACTCAAGCGGGCTTCAAGAGGTCGAACGAAAAAAACTTGGCCGCCGTCGCGCTTGGCTTGCCACGGCCGTGTGATAATGAGCGCGCTTGACGAGTGAGGGCCTGCGCCCGAAGCGAGCGCCAAGCCCCATGTCTGATCCAAACGATCCCCAAGACGACGTCCCCGCCGCGCCCGCGCCCAAGCCGCGCCGGCCGCGCAAGCCGCGCGCCCAGACGGTGATGACCGAGGCGGCCGGGCTGGACCCGCAGTCGCCGGAAGCCGCGCCGCCCAAACCTCGCCGGGCCCGAAAGTCCCGCCGCGCGCAAGCGGCGACGCCGGTCGAGGATCCGATCGAGCCAACACCGGTGGCGACGCCCGACGAAACCATCGACGCGACGCCCGACGCCGAACTCTTCGAGGCCCCCGCCGAGCCCGCCTCCGAGCTCGAAGCGTCGCCGACCGCGCCGCAACCCGAAGCCGACGAAGCCATTTCATCCGAGCCCGAGCCCGACGCCCCTCTATCGCAGGCCGCCGAGCCGCAGGCCGAGACCGCGCCGCCGCCCTCACCGCCCGAGCCCGCCGCCAAGCCGCCGATCTGGAAGCGTCCCGCCTGGCTGATCGGCGCGGGCGCGGCGGCGCTGCTGGTGGTCATTCTGGTCGCGTCACTGTTCTGGTCGCTGCCGCTGAGCCGCGCGCTGGAGCCCCTCAACAACTCGGCGATTGTGCTGGTGGCCGACGATGGCTCGCCGATCGCGCGTCGGGGTTCCTACAAGGAAGCGCCGATCGATGTCGCCAAGCTGCCGGACTATGTGCCTGGGGCCTTCATCGCCATCGAGGATCGCCGCTTCTACAGCCACATGGGCGTGGACCCGAAGGCCATCGCGCGGGCGCTGGGCCGCAACGCCCAGGCGGGCGGTGTTTCCGAGGGCGGTTCGACGATCACCCAGCAGCTGGCCAAGAACGCCTTCCTGTCCAGCGACCGCAACCTGCGCCGCAAGGCCCAGGAAGCGCTGATCGCCGTCTATCTGGAAGCACGGCTTTCCAAGGACGAGATCCTGTCGCGCTACCTGTCATCGGTCTATTTCGGCGACGGCGCCTTTGGCCTGCGCGCGGCGGCCCGGCACTATTTCGGCAAGCAACCCGAGCAGTTGTCGATCGGCGAAGCCGCGATGCTGGCCGGTCTGGTCAAGGCCCCCTCTCGCCTGGCGCCGACCAACAATCTTGAAGGCGCGCGCGAGCGCATGCGCGTGGTGCTGGGCGCCATGGTCGAGACCAAGACCATCACACAAGCCCAGGCCGACGCGGTGGGCGAGGTCTCGCCCGTCGAGGCCGAGGATAAGCTGCCGACGGGCTCCTACTTCGCCGACTGGGCCCTGCCGCAGGCCCGCGCCCTGATCGGCGCGCGCTACGGCGAGACCATCGTCAAGACGACGCTGGATCCTGAACTGCAGGAGAAGGCCGAGCGGATCCTCAACGACTACATCGAACGCGACGGCGAGGTCCTCAACGTCACCCAGGGCGCCCTGGTGGCGATGCGCAAGGACGGCCGGGTCGTTGCCATGGTCGGGGGGCGCGATTACAAGCAGAGCCAGTTCAACCGCGCCGACGCCGGACGCCAGCCGGGCTCGGCGTTCAAGCTGTTCGTCTATCTGGCCGCCCTGCGCGACGGCATGACGACGACGACGCCGATCCTCGACACCCCGGTTCAGGTGAGCGGCTACATGCCCAAGAACCACGAGGGCAAATACCACGCCCGCGAGGTGCCGCTGATCACCGCCTTCGCCGGATCGTCCAATGTCGCGGCGGTGCGCCTGGCCCACGACCTGGGCCCCGCCAAGGTGATCAAGGTCGCGCGCGAGCTTGGGGTGACCGAAGACATCCCGTCCGACCTGACCATGGCGCTGGGCACCGGTCCGATGAGCCTCACGCGCCTCACCGCCGCCTATGCTTCGGTCGCCGCTGGCGAGTATCCGATCGTTCCGCACGGTCTGGCCGACTTCAAGAAGCCCAAGACCAAGGCCTATGACCCCAAGGTGCTGGCCAATATGCGCGACCTGCTGCGCTCGGCGACCCATCGCGGCACGGGCGTCGAGGCCGCCATCGCCGGCGCCTACGGCAAGACCGGCACCACCCAGGATTATCACGACGCGCTGTTCGTGGGTTATGTCGACGATCTCGTCGTGGGCGTGTGGCTCGGCAACGACGACAACAGCTCGATGAACGGCGTGGTCGGCGGCGGCGAGCCGGCCAAGATCTGGAAGGCGTTCATGCTGGCGGCGTTGGGACGCGACATCGCTCCGGTGGTCGAAGAAGATCCGCTGGAAGACCTGGGCCTGCCCCTGGAGGGCGAGATCGGCCCGGACGGGCTTCCGATCGCGCCTCTGACCCCCGCGCCCGACGCCCCGATCCCATCGCCCGGCGGCGGGGCGCCGGCCGCCCCGCCGCCGCCCGAACCGCGTCCCGAAGCGCCATAGATCAACTTTATCCGCCTACGGACACACCGTCGTAAAACTGTCGCCAAGCCGTGACAAAAGCCCGTCATCGGTCTGGCAGGTTTCCTCTCGCTCCAGACGCCTCAGGATTTGACGACATGAACAAGCTCATCGGCGCGGTCGCCACCGTCGCTCTGCTCGCCGTCGCCGACCAAGCCCACGCGGCGCGCGACTACGTCTGGGCCGCCGGCTCCTCGACCGTCTTCCCGTTCTCGACGCGCGTCGCCGAGAACTACGCCAAGAAGACCGGCAAGAAGTCGCCCAAGATCGAAGCCCTGGGCACGGGCGGCGGCATCAAGATGTTCTGCGGCGGCGCCGGCGAGAAGTTCCCGGACATCGCCAACGCCTCGCGTCCGATGAAGAAGTCCGAGTTCCTCGCCTGCCAGAAGGCCGGCGTGAAGGACATCGTCGAAATCAAGATCGGCTTCGACGGCATCGTCGTCGCGTCGAACAAGAAGGGCCCTGACTTCAACTTCAAGCTCGAGCAACTGTATCTGGGCCTGGCCGACCAGACCCTGCGCGGGGGTAAGCTGGTGAAGCAGCCCTACAAGACCTGGAGCGAAGTCGGCCCCGGCCTGCCGAACGCCCGCATCCTGGCCTACGGCCCGCCGCCCACCTCAGGCACGCGCGACGCCTGGATCGAGCTGGCCATCGAAGGTGGCGCGGCCAAGCTGCCGACCCTGGCCAAGATGAAGACCGCCGACGAGAAGAAGTTCAAGGCCACCGTGTCGCCGATGCGCACCGACGGCGGCTGGGTCGATGCGGGCGAGAACGACAACGCCATCGTCGGCACCATCGAGAAGACCCCGAACGCCCTGGGCGTCTTCGGCTATTCGTTCCTCGAAGAGAACGGCTCGCGCATCAAGGGCGCTACGATCAACGGCGTGAAGCCCACCGCCCAGACGATCGCCAGCGGTCAGTACCCGCTGTCGCGCTCGCTCTACATCTATGTGAAGAAGTCGCAGGTCGGCGTGACGCCGGGCCTGAAGGAGTTCGTGGCCGAGTTCGTCTCCGACGCCGCCACGGGTCGCGGCGGCTACCTGCAAAGCCGCGGCATGATCCCGCTGCCGCCGGCGGTTCACGTCCAGATGAAGCAGAAGGCCAGCGCGCTGACGCCGATGCCGGCGCCGAAGAACTGATCTCGGTCCACAGCTGAATCTAGCGAAGGCGGTCGCTCGCGCGGCCGCCTTTTCTATTTGTCCTTGGCCGGCGTCCGGTCTTCCCACCACGAGGGTTGATTGGGGCGGTGTTCGTGGAAACTGGCCGTCAGGCCAAGGTCGTCGTCGAGGCAAGCGGCCGCGATCGCCACGATCCGCCCGCTGAACGGATCGCCCAGCGACGCGCCACAACGCCTGCAAAAGCAGCGGTCGAAAGCAAACGGCGGCCTTGGCCGGTATCGCGTGACCAGCGCACGTCCCGCCACCCACGAGAACGCCTCGGCCCGCACATAGGCGTAGGCGCTGGACCCCGCCTTTCGACAGCGCGAACAGTGGCAGACGCCCACCATCAGCGGACGCTCGAAGAGCTCGAACCGCACCCCGCCACAGCAACAGCTTCCGGTGATCGCCAATCTTGGTCTCCTTGATCGCTCAAGGACCGTGCGCCTCCCCTGCCGCCAGCCGTGTGTCAGCAGGGTTCGGATCGAGATGAGGCGGATCGCCGCAATGAGATCCCGCTGGGCAGGACGCCTAACGCGTTCGCGACGTCATGCCGGCGGCGGCCGCATCGTCGGCCACCTGCGGGTCGAGTTCCGGCGCTGGACCGGTCTGGCGCACGGACGGAACGGCAGGCGTCTCGGGCGCCGGGGCGGCGGTTTCGGCCTTGGTCGGGGCGGGCGGAGGAGCACGGGCGGCCATGGCGGCGGCTGCGGCGTTGTCCGCCGCAGTGCGTGTTTCAACGGGGCCGTCCTCATAGCCGCCACCGCTTGAGGTCAGGAACAGAATGGTCCCGAAGGTCGCCAGAACACCGATGATGAAACCCAGCAGGACCCAACCGAACGGGTTGCCGCGACGCTCGCTCATCTCAGGTTCCGCCTTTCGCGCCCAAACAGCCTTAACGCCGGCTATCACGGTCTAAACGTGCGAGCCAGAGCTTGGTTACCGAATTCGGCTGACAGGCGAGCGGCGCGCTCAGGTCCCCGTCCACTTGCGGACCGGCCCGACGTCAACATGGACGAAATTGCTGGTCGGGTAGTAGCCGACCCCGCCGACGCCCAGGTCCAGGGCCGCGGCGCGAACATGGTTGAGCGCGACATCCTCCAGGAAGATGTCCATCGCCTTGCCGTCCATGTGGAGACTCTTCTTGGCGACCTCGCCGCTGCGCTTCGACAGGAGACGGTTGGTCGCCGGCGAGCGATAGCCGGAAATGACCTGGAATGGCCCTTTGCTCTCGGTCTTGCGGGCGATCTGGTCGAGAAGGTCATAAAGACCGGGGTCCATCGGATGGACCTCGTCGTTACGATAATCGCGCAGCACCCTATCGAGAGCGCTGACGGCGTCCGGCACATAGGCGCCGTTTTCCCAGTAAACCGCTTCCAGCTTCTCGCCGGTGTGGATGTTGTGCAGGTGAACCCAGCGTGGATCGACGGCGGGCTTCAACGTCGGCGGGTCGATCGAGGCCACCGTGGCGGCGACGCTGGTCGGCGCGGGAACCGAAGCGGCCTGCGGGACCTTTCCCTCCAGGATCGCACCGATGATGTCGTCGTCGGCGCGCGCGGCCAGCGGCGAGAGCCCAACCCCGATAGCGCCCAGCCCCCACTGGAGCAGCTTACGTCGATGCATGAGTACGCCTTACACCCCGACACAGAAGGCCGGAAGGACACCTCATACAGACCAAGAATGCAAGCTGAGCAGTATCAAAGTGCGGCGATACGCTGCACCAGCTCCCGATCCCATCCATACGGATCCTGGCGGAAGTTCACCTGCCCGTCCGGGGTCACATAGGCCGTCCAATACAGCAGGTAGACGGCGATCTGCTGGGGCAGCTTGGCCCGCACGGTGTCGCCCGAAGCCAGGGTCTCGTTGACCTTTTCCGGCGTCCAGGTCGGATCGTCGCGCATCACCTCGTTGACCAGCTCGATTGGCTTTTGCAGGCGCACGCAGCCATGGCTGGCAAGACGGCTGAAGCTGTCGAACCGCGAGCGGCTGGGCGTATCGTGCAGATAGACGCCGTAGGGATTGTTGAAGTCGAACTTCACCTGCCCCAGCGCCGCCTTGGGCCCGGCCTTCTGCTGCAGGCGCGAGCCGCCGCCCTCGGTCGGGATGACGATGAAGTCGTTGCGCGCGAAATAGCCCGGACTGGCCCGCTCCTTCGGCCACAGCTCCTTGGTCGCGATGGACTGCGGCACGTTCCACGGCGGATTGAGCACGATGCTGTGGATCATCGACGACAGCATCGGCGTCTCGTCGCCAGGGCGCCCCGTGACCGCCCGCATCGTGAGGGTCGGGGTGTCGTGGTGGAACACCGACAGGATCGCCGCGGCGACGTTCACCTGGATGCGATCGGCCGGCAGGGTCTGCGGCAGCCAGCGCCAGCGCTCCATATTGGCGACGATCTGGTCGATGCGGCGCTCGACCGGGATGTTCAGCGCCCCCAACGTCGCCTTGTCGACGACCCCAGTGGGATTGAGCCCAAAGCGCTTCTGCGCGCGCTGAACGGCCTGGGTCAGCGCGGCGTCAAAGACCGGCGCGGCGTCGACGGCGACGGTCGGGTCCTCGGCGGCCAGACGCGCCTCCAGCGCGATCACCCGCGCCCCGGTGGCGCCCTCCTTCAGGTCGGGACCAGCGGCGATGGGAAGCCAGCCGCCCTTGGCGGCGATCTCGCGATAAGTGACCAGACCGGTGCGCAGGGTCTGATAGCCCGTATAAGGCGGCGGCAAGGCGTCGAGCCATTCGGCGAGGCGGCCCTGCTGCACGGCCGCGACAAACTCCGGGGTCGGATCATAGGCCGCCGGGCGCAGCCCCCACTCGGCCTTGAAGGCGCTGATGGGCAGACGACCGGTCCGCACGGCGCGGGCATAGGCCAGGGTCAGATTGACGAGCTGCGACTGGCCGGCGGCGCGCGCCCCCGGGTCGTTGGACATATAGAGTTCGATCGCGCGATCCGGCGAAAACACGCTCATGGCGAAGCCATGGCTGTAGGCGTCGCCAAGGACGGCCCGCAACACCTCCACCTGGTCGGGACTCAGCTGCACCGCCGACAGGTCCGGCGGGATCACTGAGGGACGCGGCGTGACCAGCGGAACGTTCTGCACGGGTCGAGCGCCGGCCAGCGGAGGTCTTTGCGACTGCGCCTGGGCGACCTCGAGGGACAGAAGGCTCAACGTCGCCGCCAGGGCGCCGCAGGTTCTCGAAAATCGCATCACCGTCGAACAACTCACCGCGCGGCCAGACCGCGTTAAGGTTTACAGATGGCCGCGTGGCCCCTGCCGCGTCAACGCGGGTAGCGCGAAAGGCGAGCCCTCCCCCAGCCGCACGAAGACGTTTTTCAGCAACAGGAACCCGCAAGCCACACCGTTGGTTTCATCGTGGCCAGGAACATCGCTGGCCTCGCGGGGGCGACCATGGACAGAGCCTTGCAACAAAAGACCCTAGACCTGTTTCCGATCGGCAATTGCGCCGTCAGCGCCATGATCGACACCGGCGGTCGTTTCGTCTGGGCTTGCGCCCCCCGCATCGACTCCGATCCGGTGTTCAGCGCCCTGCTCGACAACGTCGATCTCGAAGGCGCGGAAGCCAAGGGCGTCTGGGACGTGCAGGTCGAGCGCCGCGCCGAGGTCCGCCAGGGCTATCTGCGGAATACCCCGATCCTGCGCACCGAGATCGCGGACGAGGACGGCGCGCGGTTCGAGATCATCGACTTCGCGCCACGCTATCAGCAGTTCGGACGCCTTTTCCGGCCTACCGCCTTCGTGCGGCTGATCCGTCCGCTCGTGGGCGTAGCGCGGATCACCCTGCGCCTGCGGCCGACGGCTGATTGGGGCGCTCGGGTCGCCGAGCACACCTCCGGCTCGAACCACATCCGCTATCTGTGCTCGGACATGACGCTGCGCCTGTCGACCGATGCGCCGGTGTCCCACATCCTGGAAGAGCGGACGTTCCGGCTTGAGCGCCCTATCGCCATGTATCTGGGTCCCGATGAAGGGTTCAACGCGCCCATCGGTCCGACCTGCGAGCGGATGATGCGCGAAACCGACCAGTACTGGAAACTGTGGGTGCGCGGCCTGGCTCTACCGCTGGAATGGCAGACCGCCGTGATCCGCGCCGCCATCACCCTGAAGCTCTGCATGCACGAGGAGACCGGCGCGATCGTCGCGGCCCTGACGACCTCGATCCCTGAGCACGCCGACAGCGGCCGCAACTGGGACTATCGCTACTGCTGGCTGCGCGACGCCTATTACGTGGTGCAGGCGCTCAACCGGCTGGGCGCGGTCGATATCCTGGAGAACTATCTGGGCTATCTGCGCAACATCGTCGATCGGGCAAACGGCGGCCACATTCAGCCGCTGTTCGGCGTGGGCTTCGAGGAGGTGCTGACCGAGACGATCGCCCCTGACCTGCCCGGCTACCGGGGCATGGGGCCCGTACGGGTGGGAAATCAGGCCTACGAGCATATTCAAAACGACGTGTACGGACAGATCGTGCTGTCGACCGTCCAGGCGTTCTTCGACGAGCGCCTGCTACGCCCCGCCACCATCGAGGACTTCCAGGCTCTGGAGCCCGTGGGCGAGCAGGCGTTCCGGCTTCACGACCAGCCCGACGCCAGCCTTTGGGAGTTCCGAGGCCGCGCCAACGTCCATACCTACTCGTCGGCCATGTGCTGGGCGGCGTGCGACCGCCTGGGCAACGCCGCCGAGAAGCTGGGCCTGGAGGATCGCGCCGCCTTCTGGAACGGCCGCGCCGCCCAGGTACGGCAGGTCATCGAGTCTCGGGCCTGGAACAAGAAGCTTGGCCGCTTCGCCGCCACCTTCGAGGGCGACGAACTGGACGCCTCGCTCCTTCAGCTGGTCGACCTGCGCTTCCACACCGCCGACGACCCTCGCAACGTCGCCACGCTGAAGGCCATCGAGGAAGGTCTGCGGCGGGGCGCCTACCTGCTGCGCTACGCGATCCCCGATGACTTCGGCTCGCCTCAGACCGCGTTCAACATCTGCACCTTCTGGCTGATCGAGGCCCTGCACCTGGCCGGGCGGAGCGAGGAGGCACGGGCGCTGTTCGAGGACATGCTGTCGCGACGCACGCCGGCCGGGCTTCTTTCGGAAGATATCGGCTTCGCCGACGGGGAATTGTGGGGCAACTACCCGCAGACCTACTCGTTGGTGGGCCTGATCAATTGCGCCGTGCTGCTCAGCCGTCCATGGACGTCGGTGCGCTGACGCGTGTTGCGATTTTCGCAAACTCTGAAATCCCGGCGCCATATGAGGCGCGCTACACCCGGCCCGGGACGTATCGTTATCGGAGGCGCTCATCGTGAGCCGTAAACTCGCCCTGGTCGGCGTCCTGGGTGCTGTCACCGCCGGCGTGGCGCACGCGCAGCAGGTCCAGCCCGTCGCGACGCCGCAGACCACCGCTCAGGCCGCGACCCCAAACGCCCCGTCGTCGGACCAGGAGGACACCGAGGTCGAAGCCGTCACCATCACCGCCAGCGGCAAGCCGTTCGGCGCGGTGCTGGGCGACATTCCGCCGGAAGAGACCTTCACCGCCGCCGACGTGCGCGCCATCGGCGTCAGCTCGGTGGAGGACCTGCTCACCGAACTGCAGCCCCAGACCACCAGCGGCCTGGGCGGCGATCCGGTGATCCTGCTGAACGGGCGCCGCATCTCGGGACGCGGCGAGATCCGCGACCTGCCCAGCGAGGCGATCCAGCGTGTCGAGATCCTGCCCGAAGAGGTCGCACTCAAATACGGCTACTCGGCCGACCAGAAGGTCGTGAACATCGTGCTGCGCCAGCGCTTCCGCGCCTCCACCGTGGACGCCACCGTGGGCGGCTCTACGGATGGCGGGCAGATGACCGAGCAGCTCAACTGGAGCCGGCTGCAGCTGAATCGGGACGGCCGCACGAACCTCTCGGTCAAGATCCAGAACAGCGACGCCTTGCTGGAGAGCGACCGCGACTTGGTCAGCCGCTCCAGCACCGGCCTCTATGATTTCGCGGGCAACGTCACGCCCGCCGGCGGCGGCGCCCTCACCAACCTGAGCGCCCTGGCGGGAACGCCTGTGACCGTGGCGGGTGTTCCGAGCTCCGCCGCCGCCAGCGCCCCGAGCCTGGCGGCCTTTCTGCCGGGCGCGAACCGGGCCAATGTCAGCGACATCACCGACGACCGCACGCTGCTGCCCCGCAACCGGCAACTGACGATCAACAGCGTCACCAACCGCTATATCCTCGACAACGTCTCGGCGACCTTGAACCTCAGCCTCACCGGGTCGGAGAACGACTCGCTGCAAGGCCCCGCGCGGGCGCGTCTGACGATTCCTGCCGCCAGTCCGTTCTCGCCGTTCGGCCAGGATGTTCTGCTCTACCGCTATCTCGGCGGACAGGACGCCCTGGGCCAGACCTCGCGCAACCTCGCGGGACATGCCGGCTTCACGCTGAACCGCGACACCGAGCAGCTTCGCCTGTCCCTGACCGGCAACTACGATCGCGCGATCAGCAAGACCGAGACCGATCGCAGCGTCGACACCAACGCCCTGCAAGCGCGCCTTGCGGGGCTGGAGGCCGGCCTGAACCCGTTCGGCGCCCTCCCCGCCCTGCCGCTCAACACCGACCGCGCCAAGTCGACGACCGACACCGCCGACCTGCAGTTCGTCGCCAACCGCGCCCTGGCCAAGCTCAAGGCCGGCGACCTGTCGACGACCTTGAAGCTGGGGGCGACGGGCTCTCGTCTAGAAGCGACGTCGATCCGCTCAGGCGTCCAGAGCGACAGCACCTTGTCACGCGGCGAGGGCGATGTTCAGCTCAGCTTCGACCTGCCTCTGACCAGCCGCCGCAAGGGCGTCCACGCCGCGCTTGGCGACCTGTCGGCCAACCTGAACCTCGCCGCCCGCCAGGTTTCCGACTTCGGGACCCTGACCACCGTAGGCGGCGGCGTGAACTGGTCGCCGGTTCGGCCGCTCAGCCTCATCGCTTCAGCCACGCGTCAGGAAAACGCGCCGAGCATCGCCCAGCTCGGCAATCCGCTGATCGTCACGCCGGGCAGCCAGGTCTTCGACTATGTGCGCGGGACCAGCGTGGACGTCACCCGCGTCAGCGGCGGCAATCCGGATCTTCGCGGCGAGACGCGAAATGTCCTGCGCCTGGGCGCCACCTACAAGCCCGAGAAGATCCAAGGCCTGTCCCTGACCGCCAACTACAGCCGCACGCGGATCGACAACCCCGTCGCCAGCTTCCCGGCCGCCACGGCCGCCGTGGAAGCCGCGTTCCCGGACCGCTTCACGCGCGACAGCGACGGCGTCCTGACCCGCATCGACACCCGTCCGGTCAACTTCCAGAAGCGCGAGCGTGAGCAGATCCGCTGGGGCTTCAACCTCTCCCGCCAGATCGGCAAGGCCCCACCGCCGCCGCCCGGGGGCTGGCGCGGACGGCAGGGCGCGGCCTCCGAGCGCGCCCCGACGCCCAGTCCAGCGCCCGACACCCCGTCCGAGGCCACCGCGCCGCAGCCCGCAACCGGCGCGGCGGCGACCACTGGCGAAGAGACCCCGCGCCCGGCGCTCGACGCGGGCGCGCGCGGCGGCGATGGACAGCGCTTTGGCGGCGGCGGACGCGGCTTCGGCGGCGGCGGCTTTGGTCGCGGCGGCGGCAATCCGCGGGCCACGCGCCTGCAGCTGGCGCTGTTCCACACGGTCCATCTCAAGGAACAGGTGACCATCGCCAACGGCCTGCCGGTGCTGGACCTGCTGAACGGTGACGTGCTCGGATCGGGCGGCGGTCAGCCGCGTCACGAGGTCGAGGCCCAGGCCGGGATCACCCGCTATGGCCTCGGCGCTCGGCTCACCGCCAACTGGAAAAGCGGGACGCACGTCGACGGCGGCGTCGGCGGCGCGACCACGGCCCTCGACTTCTCCAGCCTGGCGACCGTCAATCTGCGCCTGTTCGCCGATCTGGGCGTACGGCGCGAACTGGTCCAGGCCCATCCGCTGCTGCGCGGCGTGCGCCTGAGCCTGGCCGTCAACAACCTGTTCGACGCCGAGACCAAGGTTCGCGACGCCAACGGCGTGACCCCGCTCACCTACCAGCCGGACTATCTGGATCCGCGCGGGCGCGTCGTGCAGTTCACCGTCAGGAAGCTGCTGTTCTAGGCGGATACGCCGCTACCGCCTCCCGATCACGCGCGCTTGACCGGCGCGCGGGATCGAACGCCGCCGTTTCGCGTTTTGCCCCCCATGTTGCTTACCGCTGAGGGGGTTCTCGCCATGACCGTGGCCATGTCGGCCGCGCGGACGGAGTCCGCCAACCTAACCGCCCCGCCCCTGGACCTTCCGCACCGGGCCGCGCTCTTCCTGGATCTGGACGGCACCCTGGCCCCGATCATGCCTCGGCCGGACGACGTCGGGCCCGATCCCGCGCGTGCGCAGCTGCTGCGCCGCTTGCGCGAGACCCTGAACGGACGCGTCGCGGTCGTGAGCGGCCGGTCGCTTCCCGACCTCGATCACATACTCAGCCGGGGCGTGCCCGCAATTGGCGCGGTGCACGGCCTTGTGCGGCGATCGGACGACGGGAACGTCACCACGCTGGAACCCCACGCCGGCCTGGACGACGCCCGCCGGATCCTGGGCGAACTGGCTGATTGTGACCGTGGCCTGCTGTTCGAGGACAAGACCCTCAGCGTCGCCCTGCACTATCGCAATGCGCCCAGCGCCGCCGAAGCGGTGATCGAGGCTGCAGAGCGTCTATCGCAGGCCACCGGCCTGATCCTGCAGCTGGGCGATATGGTGGCCGAGTTGCGTACGCCCGGCGCCGACAAAGGCGCGGCGGTCACTGCGTTCCTGCGTGAAGCGCCGTTCCTCGGCGCAACCCCCGTCTTCGTCGGCGACGACCTCACCGACGAAGACGGCTTCGCGGCGGCCGAACGCCTAGGCGGCTTCGGCATTCTGGTCGGCGAACCGCGCCCGACCACCGCCCGCTATCGCCTGTCTGACACCCGCGACGTCAGCCGCTGGCTGCAAGCCCTGACCGCGCCGGTGACCGCATGAGCCGGTTGATCGTCGTCTCCAACCGGGTGAACCCGCCCAACCCGGCCGAGGGCGAAAGCTCGACCGGCGGCCTCGCCATGGCCCTGGCCGCGGCGCTGCGCGAATACTCCGGCATCTGGTTCGGCTGGAGCGGCAAGACGGTCCCGGAGTTCAGCGGCCAGCTGAACATGCAACGGATCGACGGCGTCACCGTCGCCACCGTCGATCTCGAGGAGACCGACTATCAGGAGTACTACAACGGCTACGCCAACAAGACGCTGTGGCCGCTGTTTCACTATCGCGTGGACCTGACCGCCTACGACCGCTCGTTCGGCCAGGGCTATGACCGGGTCAACCGCCTGTTCGCCGAGACCCTGCTGCCGCTGATCGAGCCGGACGACATCGTCTGGATCCACGACTACCACCTGATACCGCTGGCGCGAGAGCTCCGCCGCTTGGGCGTCACCAACCGGATCGGGTTCTTCCTGCACATCCCGTGGCCGGCGCACCAGCTGGTGGTCACCCTGCCCCGCCACCGGCAACTGGTGGAAGCGCTGTTCGACTACGACCTGATCGGCTTCCAGACCGAAGAGTCGCTTCAGGCTTTCGAGGGCTACGTCTTTTCCGAGGTCGAGGGCTCCAGGACCGACCGGGGCCAGCTGTTGGCGTTCGGCAAGCTCACCCGCGCGGCGGCGTTCCCGATCGGGGTGGACGCCCAGGATTTCGCTCGCCTCGTCGACGGCGATACGGCCCGCAAGGTCTACGACCGCATGATGGCCCACAGCGTGTTCCGCAAGATGTTGGTGGGCGTCGACCGGCTGGACTACTCGAAGGGGCTGGAAGAGCGCCTCATCGGCTTCGAGCGCTTCCTGCACGACCACCCCGAGCTTCGCCGCGAGGTGATGCTGCTGCAGATCGCCCCGATCTCGCGCGACGAGGTCGAGGCCTATCAGGACCTGCGAGTACGGCTCGACGGCCTGATCGGGCGCATCAACGGCGCCTATGCCGAGATGGACTTCACCCCCATCCGCTGGGTCAATCGTTCCTACCGTCGTGACGAGCTGGCGGGCGTCTATCGCGCCAGCAAGGCGGCGCTGGTCACCCCGTTGCGCGACGGCATGAACCTCGTCGCCAAGGAATTCGTCGCCGCGCAGGACCCGGAAGACCCCGGCGTGCTGATCCTCTCGCGCTTCGCCGGCGCGGCGCGACAGATGAAGGACGCCCTGATCATCAATCCCAACAGCCCCGAAGAGGTCTCCGACGCGCTGGACAGGGCTCTGTCGATGGACCTGGCGGAGCGACAGCGGCGGTGGCGCGCGCTCTTCGACAACGTCCAGCGCGAAGACGTCACCGCATGGCGCGACGACTTCGTATCTGCGCTGAAGGGCGAGCCGATTTCGGACGCGGCCACCACCCCGCTTCCGAAACCTCGGGTGCAGAGCCTGGACACCGCTGCGAAGGCCCTAAAAGCCCGCAACACCGAGGCGCAGGACGTCAGAGGCTGAGACGACCCAACGACGGAGGCGCCGCCTACTCGCCCATTTCGTCGATGAGCTTCTTGAGCTTGGCGACTTCGTCAGGCTTGAGCGGGCGGTGTTGGGCAAAGTGGCTGATCAGCGGCGCCAGCTGGCCGTCAAACAGGCGATCCAGAAGGCCCTGGCTTTCGGCCTGAACATAGGCGCTGCGATCGACCAGCGGACGATAGCCGTGCTTGCCGTCAGCGCGTTCGGAGCGGATCGCCTTCTTTTTCAGCAGGCGGTTGATCAACGTCTTGACGGTGGCCTCGCCCCAATTCTGCGCGCCACCGACCTCGGCGACCAATTCGTCGGCCGACAACGGCGAGCGGCGCCAGAGCGCTTCCATCACATGAGCTTCGGCGGCGGTGATGTGCATGACGCTTACATCCGTAATTCAACGCGAAACGCTATACCGGTTATTACGCCTGTCAAGTCGTGGCGCGCGGGATGACGCACAGCGCATGGCCGGGCGCTGGTAAAGGTCAAGCACGCAAATCCCTGCCCCGCGCGTCTAAGCCCCGATTGTCAATGACACCGGTTTCCACTACAGACATCGCAACCCCTGCAAAGCGGGGAAAGTGCCGGATTCGAGGGAGGACTTGCGGCGTGACCGTTTCTGAGGCCGACAGCGAGGTTTTCGCACCCGCGGCCATAGCCCCCCAATTCGTCAAGGCTCGTCAGCACGGCGTCAGCGTTCCGGGCTATCCAGGCGGCGTCATTCCCCCAAGCATGGCCGATGGCTATGCCGTGCAGGACATCGCCATCGACCTGTGGCCCGACGAGCTGGTCGGCTGGAAGGTTGGCCTGGTGCCTCCGCAACATCGCGAACGCCTGGGCGCCGAGCGTCTGGCCGGCTGCATCTTCAAGTCCAAGGTCCAGCAGGCCTCGAGCGGCGAACCCAACAGCTTTCGCGCCATCGACGGCGGCTTCTGCGCCGTCGAGGCCGAGTTCATCATCCGCCTGGGCAAGGACGCCCCCGAAGGCAAGACCGACTGGACCGTCGAGGAAGCCGCCGATTACGTCGGCGAACTGCTGGTCGGCGTGGAGATCGCCGGAAGCCCTCTGAAGACCATCAACGCCCTCGGCCCCACCGTGGTCGCGTCAGACTTCGGCAACAACGATGGTCAGATCATTGGTCAGGCCATTTCCAACTGGCGCGACATCGCCTGGGAGGATATGCCGGTCGAGACCTTCATCAACGGCAGGTCGGTGGGGACGGCGACGGCCGCGACCATTCCGGGCTCGCCGCTCGCCGCGCTGGCCTTCCTGCTGGGAACCGTCGCCGCGCGCGGCAAGCCGCTGAAGAAGGGTCAGATCGTCACCACCGGCGCCACCACGGGCATTCATGACGTGGTCGCCGGCGACGTCGCCCATGTGAGTTTCGGCCCGTTCGGAACCGTGGATTGCGTGGCCGTTCCGGCCTGACGCCAACACCAACGCGATAAAAACACAGGGGAAGGAAGCTAAGTTGATCGAGGTTCCAAAAGCGCCCGAACCCTCCGAGAAGATCGGACGGTATCGCTGGGTCATCGTCACGCTGCTGTTTCTGGCGATGGTCATCAACTATGTCGATCGCCAGACGATCGGCTTCCTGAAGACCGACCTGTCGCACGAGTTCGGCTGGAGCGAGAAAGACTACGCCAACCTCGTCTTCTACTTCCAGCTCTCCTACGCCGTGGCCTACCTCGTCTGGGGTAAGATCATGGACAAGATCGGGGCGCGCTGGGGTTTCGGCATCGCCTTCCTGATCTGGCAAGTCGCGCACATCGCCCACGCCGGCGCGCGCGGCCTGACCGGCTTCATCTTCGCCCGCATGGCGCTGGGCGTCGGCGAGGCCGGCGGCTTCCCGGGCGGCATCAAGGCCGTCACCGAGTGGTTCCCGAAGAAGGAACGCGCCTTCGCCACCGGCATCTTCAACGCCGGCACCAATATCGGCGCCATCGTCACGCCGCTGGTCGTTCCAGCCATCGTGCTGACCTGGGGCTGGCAGATGGCGTTCATCGTCACCGGCGTCGCAGGCCTGATCTGGCTGCCGATCTGGCTGATGATCTATCGCCGCCCGCGCGAGACGAAGAACCTGTCAGCGGCCGAGCTGGCCCACATCGAGCAGGATCCGGCCGACCCGGTCGAGAAGATCGCCTGGACCAAGCTGCTGACCAAGCGCGAGACCTGGGCCTACGCCCTAGGCAAGTTCCTGATCGACCCGATCTGGTGGATGTTCCTGTTCTGGCTGCCGGACTTCCTGGGCAAGCGTTATGGCCTGGATCTGAAGACCTTCGGCCCGCCGATCGTGGCGATCTATCTGCTGTCGGACGTGGGCAGCGTCGGCGGCGGCTGGCTGTCGTCGCGCCTGCTCAAGAACGGCGCTTCGATCAACAAGGCCCGCAAGCTGACCATGCTCGTTTGCGCGCTGCTGGCCGTGCCGGTGATGTTCGCCTCCTATGCCAGCTCCGTCTGGCTGGCCGTGCTGATCATCGGCGTCGCCACCGCCGCCCACCAGGGCTTCTCGGCCAACCTCTACACCCTGCCGTCGGACGTGTTCCCGCGCGGTGCGGTGGGCTCGGTCGTCGGGATCGGCGGCATGCTGGGCGCGTTCGGCGGCATGGTGTTCTCGAAGTACATCGGCCAGGTGCTGGAGAGCATCGGCAGCTACACGCCGATCTTCATCGTGGCCGGCAGCGCCTATCTGGTCGCCCTGCTGGTCGTTCACCTGCTGGCGCCCAAGATGGAGCCGGTGAAGGTCTAGTCACCGCGCTTCAAGCGAGACCGATCCGGGCCGGGGAGCAATCCCCGGCCCTTTTCGTTTGGGCCCGGGACGGTGGAGAACCGGGTGGCGTGGGACGAAAAGCGCTCTAAGTAAGAGTCATGCGCACGCCCTTGCTCACCGCCTCCGCCGCCCTCGCCGCCGCCTTGGCCGCCTGTGGTCCCGCCCCCGCTCAGCCCGGCCAGGCCGGCGCGCCCGTCGAAAGCCGCGCGCCGAACGCGCCGGAGCAGAAGCCCGCCTTCGCCAGCCAGACCCGCGCGCCCGGCCTGAACTCCGGGATCAGCGGCCAGTATCAGACGCTCGCCAGCGGCCTCGACCACCCCTGGGGCATGGCCTTCCTGCCGACCGGCGAGATTTTGGTGACCGAGCGGGCTGGTCGCCTGCGCGTCTATGGCAAGGACGGCAAGATTTCCCCCGCCGTGACCGGCCTGCCGGCGATCTACGCCCTGGGCCAAGGCGGCCTGCTGGGCGTCGCGCTCGATCCCGACTACGCCAAGAACGGCCTGATCTACTGGTCCTACGCCGAGGAAACCGACGGCGTGAACGGGACGGCGGTGGCGCGTGGCAAGCTGTCCCTGGGCGCCGCGCCCAAGGTCGAAGACGTCCAGGTGATCTGGCGCCAGACGCCGAAGATGGCCAGCGCCCTGCACTTCGGCGGTCGTTTGGTGTTCGGTCGTGACGGAAAGCTCTTCATCACCACCGGCGAGCGTTCGATCTTGGCCGGCCGCGTGCAGGCCCAGAACCTGGACGGCACGCTGGGCAAGGTGGTCCGGATCAACGCCGACGGCTCGATCCCCAGCGACAACCCGTTCGTCAACACCGCCGGCGCCAAGCCTGACATCTGGTCGCTGGGTCACCGCAACATCCAGTCGGCCACGCTGGACGCCCAGGGCCGCCTGTGGACCGTCGAGCACGGCGCGCGCGGCGGCGACGAACTGAACCGTCCCGAGCCCGGCAAGAACTACGGCTGGCCGTTGATCACCTATGGCGAGGAATATTCGGGCAAGCCGATCAGCGAGGGCGCGACGCAGAAGGCTGGCCTTGAACAACCCGTCTACTACTGGGACCCCGTCATCGCCCCGTCGGGCATGGCGCTCTACAACGGCGCCCTGTTCCCGGCGCTGAAGGGCAGCCTGCTGATTGGCTCGATGCGCGAGCAGCACGTCGCGCGCCTGGTGCTCAAGGACGACAAGGTGGTCGGCGAGGAGCGCCTGTTCACCGACATCGGCGGCCGCGTCCGCGACGTCACGGTCGGCCCGGACGGCGCGATCTATGTGCTCACCGACGAAGAGGACGGCAAGCTGATCAGGATCATCCCGAAGGGCTGATCGCGATAAGGGCCTGGGCGGCGACGCCCAGGCCCCTTCTAGGCAAGATTGGCTGCGATGATCCGCTCCACGGCGACCACGTCGCGCCAGACGCCATCAAGCTTGCCGTGCTTCTCATGCACGCCCACCTCGCGAAATCCGACCGAGCGCAACAGGGCCAGGCTGGCCTGGTTCTCCACGAACACCCGCGACAACAGCTTCCAGAAGCCAGCGCCCTCGGCGGCGGCGATCAACGCGTTCATGGCCACCCCGCCGACGCCCTGACCGCGATGCGAACGGCGGACATAGACCGAGAACTCCGCCACGCCCGCATAGCAGCAGCGATCGGCGTAGGCGAAGGTCACCGCATAGCCGACCACCTGCCCGGCCGCGTCGACCACGACCACGGCCGGATGCTTGCCGTCGAACCAGCCCGTCACGTCGTCGGGCGTGCGCGGCGTGGTCTCGAAGGTGGCGACGCGGTCGACGATACCCTCGTTGTAGATCTCGGCCATGGCCGTCGCGTCACCGACGGCGGCCGGACGCGCGGTCAGCGGTGCGGCGGTCATGCGGACGCCGTCTCGTGCTTCATGGCTTCGGCGGCCAGCGCCACATGCTCGGGAATCCGGCCTTGCGCCTTCCGCTCGCTGTAGCGATCGACCAGATAGTCGGCGCGGTCCCGCGTCAGCAGGGTGAACTTCACAAGCTCCTCCATCACGTCCACCACACGGTCGTAATAGCTGGAGGGCAGCATGCGGTCGTTATTGTCGAACTCGCGGAAGGCCATCGCCACCGATGACTGGTTGGGAATGGTGATCATGCGCATCCAGCGCCCCAAGAGGCGCAGGGTATTGACCGCGTTGAATGATTGAGACCCGCCGCTGACCTGCATCACAGCCAGGGTCTTGCCCTGGGTCGGCCGCACGCTGCCTATCTCCAGCGGAATCCAGTCGATCTGCGCCTTCATGATCCCCGTGATGGCGCCATGCCGTTCGGGGCTGCACCAGACCTGCCCTTCCGACCACTGAGACAGGGCGCGCAGCTCTTGCACCTTGGGGTGGTCAGGGCCTGTCGCGTCGGGCAAGGGCAGATCGCGGGGATCGAAGATCCGCGTCTCGCAGCCCAGCGCCTGCAGGATCCTGGCGGCCTCCTCCACCAGAAGGCGGCTGAACGAACGCTCGCGCAGCGACCCGTATAGCAGCAGGATGCGCGGCGGATGGCCGGCGCGCGCGTCGACCTCGAGGCGGTCGCCGTCGATCTTGGCCAGGAACTTGGCATCCAGGGCGGGGAACTCGGACAACGGCGCCTCCAGCATCGTCATTGAATGATCAAATAATTCGAGCATATTGGAAATATGGAATCAAAAGCCGCTGTCAACATGCTGTCGGCCCTGGGCCACGAGGGGCGCTTGGCGATCTTCCGCCTGCTGGTGCGGGCCGGCCCTGCGGGCGTCGCCGCCGGCGAGATCGCGCGCACGCTCAACGTGCTACCCAACAGCCTGTCGGCCAATCTCAACGTCCTGTCCCACGCCGGATTGATCGCCTCGCGCCGCGACGGCCGCTCGATCATCTACAAGGCCGACTATGACGCCATGAGCGGGCTGCTGGGCTTTCTGATGGAAGACTGCTGCGCCGGCGCGCCACAGATCTGCGCCCCGCTGAGCGCTATCGTCAGCGGCGGCATGGCTTGTGGGACGGCCAAGGCGTGAGCCCGTTCGATACGCCGCGCCGCCTCGTCGCCGAAGCCCTGGGGTCGGCCCTGCTGCTGGCCGTCGTGGTCGGCTCTGGGATCATGGGCGAGCGCCTTTCGGGCGGAAATGTCGCCATCGCGCTGCTGGGCAACACCCTGGCGACGGGAGCGGCGCTGGTCGTTCTGATCTGGGTCTTCGGCCCGATCTCCGGCGCCCACTTCAATCCGGCGGTCACCCTGGTCGCGGCCCTTCGGCGCGAACTGCCGATCGCCCTGGCGCTGGCCTATCCGCTGGCCCAAGTCCTGGGCGGGATCGCCGGCGTCTGGGTCGCGCACGCCATGTTCGGCGAGCCGATCCTGCAAATCTCGACCAAGCTGCGCTCCGGGGGCGGCCAAGCCTTCGCCGAGATGGTGGCGACCTTTGGCCTGCTGGCGACGATCCTGGGCGTCAGCCGTTTTCGGCCCGACAGCACGGCGATGGCCGTAGGGCTTTACATCACGGCCGCCTACTGGTTCACCGCCTCGACCTCGTTCGCCAATCCGGCGGTCACGGTGGCGCGCAGCCTGTCGGACACCTTCGCCGGGATCGCGCCGACCAGCGCGCCGGCCTTCATTCTCGCCCAACTGGTCGGCGCCCTGATGGCGGCGGCGTTGTTTGGCTGGCTTCTCAAGACGGACACCTCTCGATGACCGACACCGCCTTCCCGATCACCATCTTTCACAACCCGGCCTGCGGGACCTCGCGCAACACCGTGGCCATGGTCCAGGCCGCCGGCTATGCGCCGCGTGTCGTCGAGTACCTGAAGACCGGCTGGACCCGCGAGCAGCTGCAGGACCTCGCCGCCCGGTCCGGCGGGTCGCTGCGCGCCCTGATGCGGGAAAAGGGCACGCCAGCCGAGACCCTGGGCCTGCTGGCCGACGACGTCTCGGACGACCGCCTGCTGGACGCGATGGTCGAGCACCCGATCCTGGTGAACCGCCCCATCGTCGTCACGCCTAAGGGCGTGAAGCTGTGCCGTCCCTCCGAGCTGGTGCTCGACCTGCTGGACCGCAAACCCGACCAGTTCAGCAAGGAAGACGGCGAGGTCGTGATCTAGGCCTTCGCGGCGTCCGGCACGGCGTCCAATTCGCCCCGCGCGCGGGCCTTTCGGCCATAGACGATCTCGAACAGCGGGCTGGCCATCACCGTAGTGACGATCGCCATCAGCACCAGCATCGAGAACAGCGTCGGGCCGATGATGCCCTTCTGCAGGCCAATATTGATGATGATCAGCTCCATCAGGCCGCGCGAGTTCATCAGGGCCCCGATGCCCATGGCCGTGGCGTGGTCCTCGCCGGTGGCGCGGGCGGCAAGGTAGCAGGCGCCCCACTTGGCCAGGATCGAGGCGGCCAGGATGCCGAGCGCGATCAGCAGCAGCTCCGGCGAATTGACCATGTCCATCCGGGTGTTCAGGCCGGAATAGGTGAAGAACATCGGCAGCAGCAGCACCACGGCCAGCGGCTCGACCTTCCTCTTCAGCTCTTCGGTCAAGCGGCCGCGCGGCATCACCACGCCCATGATGAAACCGCCGAAGATGGCGTGAATACCGACCGCGTCCATCAGGAATGCCGACAGGCAGAAGGCCAGGATGACCAGGGCCAGCGCGTGGGTGCTCATCTCGCCCTCGCGCTCGACCATGCGGCCCAGCGGCGCCAGGATTTTCGGACCCAAGGTCAGGACCAGCAGCACCCACAGCAGGCCGCCGCCAATGGCCAGGCCCGCGACGCCCGGGCCGCCGCCGAACGTGGCCAGCACCACCGCCAGCACGCACCACGACACCGCGTCGTCGAACGCCCCGGCCGTCAGGGACAGCGTGCCCAGCGAGGTCTTCTGCAGGCCGCGCTCATTGATGATCCGCGCCAGCATCGGAAAGGCGGTCAGGGCGATGCAGGCGCCCATGAACAGGGTCGCCGCGCCCGGCGTGATGGCGGGCGAGAACAGCCCAGGGACCTTCAGCAGGAACGGCGTGATGATCGCCGCGATGGCGAACGGCGCAGCGATGCCGGCGAACGACACGCTCATCGCGCTCCTGGCCTTGGCCTTGAAGTGGTCGGCCTGAAAGGTCGTGCCGACCATGAACATGTAGAGCCCCACGCCCAGCTGGGCCCCGACATAGAGGACGTTGCGCGTCTCCTTCGGGAACAGGGCCAGTTGGAAATCGGGGAACAGCAGGCCCAGCAGCGACGGACCCAGGACCACGCCGGCGATCATCTCGCCCACGACCTGCGGCTGGGCCAAGAACTTCTTGCCCAACCAGCCGACCACCCGGCACGTGACCAGGATCACGGCCAGCTGCAGGAAGAAGTGAATGGAATAGTCGCCGGCAGTGTAGCTTTGGGCGGCCGCCGCCGTGGCCGGACCATGCGGCGAAAGAACGCCCGCCGCCGTCTTCAGCGTCTCCGAAATCAGGTCCGACACGTCCGTAAGCCCCCCAAATCACCGTACCGGCTTTGCGCCTTGTGGCATGCCGCGCAGACTAGGATCGCGGACGCAAACCATCGATCGCCCACTTTGACAGCCTTGTCACGCGCTGATTCCGGCGATTTTCGCACCCGTAAGGCGGTTCGCTGAGGTTCAGAGCCTGGGCAAGCCATCCATGATCGCGGTCAGGGCGATCACCGTCTGGGCCTCCATGGCGCTATGGCCGGCGTCGGTGATGACGTAGGTCGCCGGCGGCAGCCCCGCCGCCTCCAACGCCTGCACCAGCCGCGAGCCCTGGCTCAGGGGGCAGACCTGGTCGAAACGGCCATGGACGATATGCACCGGCGCCCCCGTCAACGCCGCCACGCCGTCGGTGATCTCGCCTTCCTTCAGGAACAGGTCATGGGCGAAGAAGTGCGCCTCGATCTGGGCGAAGCTCAGGGCGAACTCGGCCTCACCGAACTTGCCCGCGTCCTCGGTGGCCGGGATCATGTTCGAGATCGTCCCCTCCCAGACCGACCAAGCCAGGGCGGCTTTCAGCTGCGCCTCGCGTTCGGCGTCGGTGGTCGGCGCCGTGTCGAAGATCGCCTTGTAGGCGCCCATCATGTCGCCGCGCTGGTCGGGCGGGATCACCTCGACGAAGGCCTTCCACTCGTCGGGATAGGTGATGTAGGCGCCCGGCGCGGTCAGGGCGTACGGCTGCTCGGCATAGGTCTCGGCGTTGCCCTGATACATGTAGAGCAGGTCCTCCTTACGCCCCAGGAAGATGCCGCGCAGGATCAGCGAGGCGACCTTCTCCGGATTGCGGATGGCGTAGACCAGCGCCAGGGTGCTGCCCCAGCTGCCGCCGAACACATGCATCTTGCCGGTGATCCCCAGCGCGTTGCGCAGGGCGTTGATATCGGAGACCAGGTGATCAGTGGTGTTGTTGGCCAGGGCCTTCGCCGGGCCGTCAGCCGCCACGGTCGGGCGACTCTTGCCGCAACCGCGCTGGTCGAACAGGATCACGCGATAACGGTCCGGATCGAAGAAGCGCGACATCACCGGCGCGCAGGCCCCGCCCGGTCCGCCGTGCAGGAACATCACCGGCTCGCCATCGGTACGGCCGTATTCCTCCCAATAGAGCTCGTGATCCGGCGCGGTGTCGACCCGCAGCCAGCCGGTGCGCAGCGGCTGCCCTTGCGGATAGCTCCACTCGGTGGTGACCTTGCTGGTGGCGCGAAGCTTAGAGAAATCCATGGTCGAATCCTGCCGAAAGAGGTCGCGCACTCTCGCGCTGAAAGATGGAAATCTCTAGGCTCGAAACTCACGCTCTTCCGTGTCATCCCGGCCGTAGCGCAGCGGAGCGCCGGGATGACACGACATTTGGAACGCCCATGACCCTTGAGATCGAAGACCGCCTCGCCGCCGCCGCCTTCCGTCGCCTGGTCGAGCACCTGCAGATGCGCGCCGACGCCCAGAACATCGACCTGATGGGCCTGGCCGGCTTCTGCCGCAATTGCCTGGGCGATTGGGTCCACGAGGCCTCGGAAGGCGCGATCAGCAAGGAAGCCGCCCGCGAAGCCGTCCACGGCATGCCCGCCGCCGAGTGGAGGGCCAAGCACCAGTCGCCGGCGACGCCGGAACAGCTGGCGCGGATGGAGGAAAGCCTGGCGCTGAACGCGAAACTGCGGGCTGAGCGCTCGTAAAGGGATGGGCGAAGAATCCCTCTCTCTTCGAGAGAGGGAGGGGCCCGCGCCGTCAGGCGTGGGAGGGTGAGAGGTTGCGGAGCCAACCGAGAAACCTCAGCCTATTCAGAGCCCTCCTCTTCCCCTCCCTATCCTGAAAGGGTGAAACCACTCACCCTCCCAAGCTTCGCTTGGGCCCCTTCCCTCTCTCGAAGAGAGAGGGGACTTATTGAGCGTTCGCGCCTTTTCATCCCCGGCTCCAGAACCGGCCCTATCCTCTTCCCACCTCGAAGCACTGGGGAGGGCGCGCGGCCAGCGACCTTCGCGGCTTCGGAGGGCGGTCGAGCGGGGACAGGTTCGAGGGGGATACTCGGACGGTCCGGGGATCTGGTTGCTGGCCAGACCCGCCCGCCGTCGGCGTGGTTGGAGACAAAGGGATGTGTCTTAGCCTGTAGTGGCTCGTCCTCTCCGACCGCTGGGACTTCCGGAAACGGAGGCGCCCGGGTCCCGGTAAGGCCTGAACAGGGCCACCTGACGGGACGCTGATGGATAACGATCGCGCGGAGCGTCGGACTTCGTCGAAACGGTAACACCACAACAGAACTCCGGACGAAGGTCCGGCGCTCCGCATCCCTCCCCAATCCTCACGGTCACGCCGTTGGGCGGCTTCCGCGCGCTCCAATCCTCCCCCCAGCGGGGGAGGTGTCGGCCCAAAGGGACGACGGAGGGGGAAGAGGCAGGCTCAGCGGGACTTCCCCCACCGGCGCTTCGCGCCACCTCCCCCGCTGGGGGAAGGATTTCAGGAGCTCCCATGCCCTCCCCTCGCAAACCTCACCGCAAAGGCGCCTCACGCTCGGCCCGGCGTCGCCGGCACGAGCAAGCCTGGCTCACCAGGAAGCTTCAGGAGCGCTTCACGCGCTTCGCCGAAATCCTCGCGGAGAAAGAACGCGAAGAGCGGGAGGAATACCAACCGCCCTACGTCAAAGAAAAAGTCCCCGGCCTTGCGACCGAGGACTTCTCCTTGTTCTTCAAAGAGCGAGAGACGCTTAGCGGATGACCCGCGCGCCCTTGCCCTTCATCACGGCCTCGACCTCTTCCTTGCGCACCATCGAGGTGTCGCCAGGCGTGGTCATGGCCAGGGCGCCGTGAGCCGCGCCGTACTCGACGGCGGCCTGGGGGCCCTTGCCTTCCATGAAACCGAAGGCCAGGCCCGAGGCGAAGCCGTCGCCGCCGCCGACGCGGTCATAGATCTCGAGGTTCTCGCGCATCATCGAGGCGTAGAACTCGCCGCCGGCGTACAGGATCGCCGACCAGTCGTTGACCGAGGCGGTCTTGGCGTTGCGCAGGGTGGTGGCGGCGACCTTGAAGTTCGGGAACTCCTTCACGGCCGTCTGGATCATCTTCTTGAAGTTGGCCGGGTCGATCGAGCTGATGTGCTCGTCCAGGCCTTCCACTTCAAAGCCGAGGCAGGCGGTGAAGTCTTCCTCGTTGCCGATCATCACATCGACGTACTGGGCGATGTGACGATTGACCTTCTGGGCCCCTTCCTTGCCGCCCTGCGACTTCCACAGGCTGGCGCGGTAGTTCAGGTCGTAAGAGACGACGGTGCCGTACTTGCGAGCCACTTCGACGGCTTCGATCACGGCTTCAGCGGTGTTCGAAGCCAGGGCCGCGAAGATGCCGCCGGTGTGGAACCAGCGCACGCCTTCTTCGCCGAACAGCTTTTCCCAGTTCACTTCACCGGGACGGATCTGCGAGGCGGCCGAGTGACCCCGGTCGCTGCAGCCCAGGGCCGGGCGAACGCCGAAGCCCTTTTCGGTGAAGTTCAGACCGACGCGCGTGTTACGGCCCAGGCCGTCGAAATCGCGCCAGATGATGTGGGAGGTGTCGACACCGCCCTGCATCATCAGATCCTCAACCAGCCAGCCCAGGTCGTTCACCGGCAGGGCGGTGACGGCCGTCGAGCGCTTGCCCCAGCACTTCTTGAAAGCGCGGGCGACGTTGTATTCGCCGCCACCTTCCCAGACCTGGAACTGACGGGCGTTACGAACCCGGCCGAAGCCGGGGTCGAAACGCAGCATCACTTCACCGAAGCTGGCGCAGTCCCACTTCGTCTCCGAAGCCGGGCGGATGTTGAGGATATTGTCGGTCATTTGGTCTTAGGCCTTCCCACGAACCTTCTTGATCAGATCGACGGTCTCGCGAACCTTCTTGGAGATGCCCGCGTAGTCCTTGGCGTCCAGCAGCTCTTGCGTGATCAGCTTGGAGCCCATGCCGGCGGCGACGATGCCCGCACCGAACCACTTCTTCACCGAGGCCTCGTCCGGATCGACGCCGCCCGTCGGCATGATGCGGGTCCAGGGCATCGGGCCCAGCACCGCCTTGACGAAATCGGGGCCGCCGACCGACGAACCCGGGAACACCTTGACGATCTCGCAGCCCAGCTCCTCGGCGTACGAGATTTCCGAGGCCGAACCGCAGCCCGGCGAATAAGGGATCTTGCGCCGGTTGCAGACCTTGGCGACATCGGCGTTCAGGATCGGGCCGACGACGAACTTGGCGCCGTTGGCGATGTAGATGCCGGCGGTCGGCGCATCGACGATCGAGCCCACGCCCATGATGACGCGCGGATCGGCCTTATCGAAGTGACGGGTGACTTCGTAGAAGACGTGGCTGGCGAAATCGCCGCGATTGGTGAACTCGATGCAGGGCGCGCCGCCGTCGGCGCAGGCCTGGATCACGTTCTTACAGACCTCGACGTCCGGGTGGTAGAACACCGGAATGACGCCCTGGTCCATCAGGGCGGTCAGCACCGCCATACGGTCTTTCACCATCTCAAACTCCTTCCCGAAGGATCGTTCTTGCGCGAACGGCCGCACGGGCCGCCACGCGAGCAATATTTCGCCGGAATTGGCTCAGGGGGTTCCCTTAGACCGCGTCGCGCTCGGGCGCCACACCGCGCTTGCCGCTACGTCAAACTAAGGTCACCGGGCGAAGCGGGCTCGGACCGGTCGCGGTCCTCCGTGCGTCGGCCCCTCGCGCGATCTTCCGTCGCTGTCGCTTCCTTCCCCTTGGCCTACTTCCGCGCTCTCCGCGCTCGCCCGGATCGCAAAATTGAGGGCGTCGGATTTCGCCGACGCCCCAAAAAGTTTGCGCAGGAGCGAGCTCAAAGAGCCGCAAACGAGACGGACCGACCGCCAAGCCGAACCGAAACGCATGACACCGGTTACCAAAAGTGGCTAGGCCACTTCGCCACCGGTGTCATTGGCAGATAATCAGAAACCGATCCGGAGCGCAAGCGCCCTTCGAAGACGAAATGAACCTTACTAACCGCTTGGAATCACGAACTTTCAGCAAACTGGAAAAACACCGGTTCCTCACCCGGTGTTACGCAGCCCCGCCGCAATGCCGGCGACGGTCAGCTGAATGGCCAGACGAAGCGCTTCGTCGCTGTCCCCGGCCCGACGGCGGGACAGGAGCTCCAGCTGCAGATGGTTCAGCGGGTCGACCGAGCGGCTGGCCAGCGCCACGGATTCGGAGAGGTCCTGCTGATTGTCGAGCAGAGCGGTTCCACCCCGGATGGCCAGGGCCAGCCCGGTCGCCGCCTCGTGCTCACGCCGGATGGTCGCGAAGATCCGTTCGGCGTCGGCCTTATCCGGCGACAGGGCCACATAGCGGGCGGCGATGTCCATCTGGCTCTGGGCCAGGGCCAGCTCCATGTTCGACAACAACGAAGCAAAGAAGTCGAAATTGCCGGCCAGATCGCGCAGTTGCTCGACCGACAGGCCCGCTCGCTCAACGCCAGAGGCAAAGCCGTACCAGCCCGGCAGCATGAACCGCGCCTGCGACCAGCTGAACACCCACGGGATGGCCCGCAGGTCCTCGATCTTCCGACTGGCGGTGCGGCTGGCCGGCCGGCTCCCGATGTTGAGGCCCACGATCTCGCTGATCGGGGTGACCGACCAGAAGAAGTCTTCGAAGGCCGGGTCATCGTAGACCAGCGCCCGATAGCCGTGGAACGAAGCCTCGGCCAGGGCGGTCATGGCGGCCTCGACCTTGGGGTCGCGCTGCGGGACCGGACGCTCGCTGGCCATCAGCACGGCGGCGGCCAGACCGTCGAGATTACGGCGGGCGGTCGGCTGGTCGCCGAAACGGCGAGCGATCATCTCGCCCTGCTCGGTCATGCGGATGCGTCCCTGGACGGTGCCGGCCGGTTGGGCGAGCACGGCCTCAGCGGCCGGCCCCCCGCCCCGCCCGACGCTGCCGCCGCGGCCGTGGAACAGCTGCAAGCCTACGCCCATCCGGTCGGCCTCGTGGGCCAGCGCCGAGGCGCCGGTGGCCACGCCGCGCCGGCTGGCGACATAGCCGCCATCCTTATTGCTGTCGGAGTAACCGAGCATGATCTCCTGCACCGGCCGATCGCCCAGGATCGTCCGGCTGAGCGGCAGCTCCAGCCACTGGCGCAGCACCGCCGGGCCGTTCTCGAGGTCGCCGATGGTCTCGAACAGCGGCGCGACCTTGACCGAGGCGCGCGGCGCCGCACCGCCCCAGACCAGCCCGACCTGCTTGAGCAAAACCAGCGGCTCGAGCATGTCCGACAGGGTCGCCGACTTCGAGATGATGTAGGCGCCCAGGCATCCGTGGCCATAATCGCGCACCGCCTGGGCGGCCGCCTCCATGGTCGCCAGCTCCTTGGTCGTCTCTTCGTCATAGGCCGTGAACGGCGAGACCAACGGGCGTTGGTGCGACAGCTCGTCGATCAGCACCTTGCAGCGCGCCTCCTCGTCGAGCTTCAGATAGTCGACGCCCGTGCCCGCCCGGCGGAACAGCTCGTCGAGGGTGCGCTCATGCACATCAGCGTTCTGGCGCAGGTCCAGGCTCATCAGGTGGAAGCCACAGGCCTTGGCGACCTCGACCAGCGTACGCAGGGCAGAGCCGACCAGGCGCTCGCCGCCGTTGCGCTCAAGGCTGTCGATGATGACCGAGAGGTCGGCGACGAAGGCGTCCGGATGCGCGTAGGGCTCGACGCTGGTCACACCCGTCGCGAAAGCCACCGGCGCGCCGGTCAGCTTTTGGGAAACGGCGGTCAGGCGGTCGAAGATCAGCTCCAGCGCCAGGCGGTAGGGCTCGTCGATACGATGAACCGAAGGATCCTTGGCCTGGGCGGCCAGGGCCAGCAGCTCCTCGGACACCGGCGTATAGGCGGTCGACACGGCGAGATTGGACCACAGCTTGCGCACCTCGCCGGCGTACCAGTCGAGAATCACGCGGGACTGCGATGCGAAAGCCAGCTTCAGCGTCTGGCCGTTGACGCCCGGGTGGCCGTCGCGGTCACCGCCCAGCCACGAGCCCATCTTCAGCAGCGGCGCCAACTGGCCGTGCGTGCCGATCTTCGCAGTCCAGTCGCCGTAGAGGTCGATGATCGCCGGCAGGATCGAGGTGCGGACGATCGACAGCGCGTTGCGGATCTCGTCCTTCACCGTGATCCGCTCGGGACGGTAGAGGCGCGTCCGCCACATCAGGGCGATCTCGCGGAACAGGCTCTCGCGAATCTCGGCGTCCAGGTCCGGCGGCAGGTGATGGCGGCGAAGGGCCATCAGCCGCGAGATCTCGGTCTCGCGGTCCACCATGCTGCGGCGGCGCACTTCGGTCGGGTGCGCGGTCAGCACCGGCACGACATTCATCGCCGCGAACACCTTGGCGAGGTCGGCGTCGGACTTGCCGGCGGCCTTCAGCGCCTTGACGGCGTCGACGAGCGTGCGCGGGCGGTCGTCGCCGGGCTGGGCGTCAGCCTCGGCGTGGCGCCGACGGCCCGCGACGTCCTCGCCGATATTGGCCAGCAGCGAATGGCTGGCGAAGGCCCTCGCCAGGAACACCGCCTCATCGGTCGTCAGGTCGGCGAACAGGTGGTCGAGCTGCGGCGCGTCGCCTGTGGCGGCATCCTCCCGGGACGCGGCCTTGCGCGCCTTCGCCACCAGTTCGGCCTTCTCCGCGCCCTCCAGATAGGTGATCGCCTCGATCAGCAGGTCGCTGAGCAGATTGGCGTTCTGACGGACGTGGCGGCTGGTCGGACGATCGACGGCGATCGACAGGGCCGGGTTGCGCATGCGCGGACTCCAGGGGCCGCGCAAAAGGCGACCCCGATCAGAAATGGATCTCGAGAACACGTCGTCGCGCCGGGCCGTTCCCCGGCGCTTGACGTAGCGGCGCCCTCTAGCGTGCTTCACCGGGCGGGAAAAGCCGCCCGGCACGATGGTTGCGCTACCATCGCCTTATTGCGCGTTTTTCTTTCGCTAGCGAGCCAGCCAGCCGCCGTCCACGGGCAGAGTAATGCCCTGAACATAGTCCGAAGCGGACGAGGCGAGGAACACCGCCGCGCCGCCGATATCCTCCGGACGGCCCCAGCGACCGGCTGGAATACGGGCCAGTATGGCGGCGTTGCGATCCTGGTCGGCGCGCAGAGCCTCGGTATTATTCGTATCGAAATAGCCCGGCGCGATGGCGTTGACGTTGATCCCCTTGGTCGCCCATTCGTTGGCCAGGATTTTGGTCAGGCCCGCCAGACCCGACTTGGAGGCGGTGTAGGACGGCACGCGAATGCCGCCCTGGAACGAGAGCAGCGAGGCGATGTTGATCACCTTGGCCTGACCGCCCTCGAAACCCTGCTTCAGGGCCTGCTTGGCGAAGGCCTGGGTCAGGAAGAAGACGACCTTGAGATTGGTGTCCATCACTGCGTCCCAGTCAGCTTCGCTGAACTCGATCGAGTCCGCGCGACGGATGATGCCGGCGTTATTGACCAGGATGTCGACCTTGCCGAACGCGGCGACGGTCTCGTCGACCACGCGCTGGACGGGCTCGATCGAGCTGAAGTCGGCCTTGATCGACAGGAACTTGCGGCCCATCCCCTCGACGGCGGCCTGCGTTTCGGTCGGCTCGCTACGGCCCGCAGCGGCGATGTCCGCGCCGGCGGCGGCCAGGGCGATGGCGATCCCCTGCCCGATCCCGGTGTTGGCGCCGGTGACGAGCGCGACCTTGCCTTCGAGGCTGAACGGATTGGCCATTGTCAGTTCCTGTCCAAAATGGGTGTCATCCCGAACGACCTCAGAGGTCGATCCGGGACTCAGGGGCTAGCGGCAAGGCGGCCGCCCCTGGGTCCCGGCTCTACGCTGCGCTCCTGCCGGGATGACACCGGAGCGCGGTGGGCCAAGCCCCTATTTCAGCTGGCAGATGTCCAGCACGTTCATGTCGGTGTAGTCGAGGTTCTCACCGCCCATCGCCCAGATGAAGGTATAGTTGGCGGTGCCCGAGCCCATGTGGATCGACCACGGCGGGCTCATCACGGCTTCCTCGTTGGCGATCACGATGTGACGCATCTCGTCCGGCTCGCCCATGTAGTGGAAGACCCGGTCGTTCTCGCCCAGGCCGAAGTAGAAATAGGCTTCCGAGCGGCGGTCGTGCAGGTGGGGCGGCATGGTGTTCCAGACGCTGCCCGGCTTCAGCACGGTCATGCCCAGAAGCAGTTGGGCCGACTTGCAGGTGGTCGGCACGATGTACTGGTAGATCGTGCGCTCGTTGGAAGTCTCCAGCGCGCCACGCTCCAGCGGGATCGCGTCCGCGAAGGCCAGCTTCTTGGTCTCGAACGCGGCGTGGGCCGGCAGGCTGACCAGGTAGAAGCGCGCGGCGCCGTCGACGCCTTCGAAGGTGACGTCCTTGGCGCCCATGGTGACGTACAGGCCGTCACGCGGCACGATCTCGTAGGCAACGCCATCGACGGTGACCTTGCCGGTCGTCTCCCCGACATTGATCAGGCCCAGTTCGCGGCGCTCCAGGAACGGGTGGCCGGCGGCCGAGGCGGGCTCGGTCTGGTCGGGAAGCTTGATCGGGCTGGTCGCGACGACGCCGCCGACGACGAAGCGCTCGGCGTGATTGTAGGTCAGGACGATCTGGCCTTCCTGGAACAGGCCCTGCATCAGGTAGCGGTCGCGCAGGTCATCATTGCTGACCGCGAACATCATGTCCGGATGGGTGGCGTGATAGGTCTTGGCGAACATCAGGAAGTCTCCGGAAAGGGTGTTCTATTCGGCGGCGGCGCGCAGCGTCGTGGGACGAGCCCAGTCCGGACGCTGGTCGAGCTTGTAGGCCTTCTTGGGCAGGGTGTAGGTCAGGTCGACGATCAGCTCCTCGGCCTCGACAAGGTCCATCCGGTGCTCGGCGACCATGCGGGCGAGGAAGGCGCTGTCGACACGGCGGGCCACGTCGTGGCGAGCCGGGATCGACAGGAAGGCGCGGGTGTCGTCGTTGAAGCCAACGGTGTTGTAGAAGCCGGCGGTCTCGGTGACCTGCTCGCGGAAGCGCATCATGCCTTCCGGGCTGTCGTGGAACCACCAGGACGGACCCAGCTTCAGCACCGGGTAATGGCCGGCCAGCGGGGCCAGCTCGCGGCTGTAGGTCGTCTCGTCCAGCGTGAACAGGATGATCGACAGGCGCGGGTCGTTGCCCAGGCGGGTCAGCAGCGGCTTCAGCGCATCGACGTACTCGGTGCGCATCGGGATGTCCGCGCCCTTGTCGCGGCCATGCGAGTTCAGCAGGCCGACATTGTGATTGCGGTGCGAGCCTGGATGGATCTGCATGACCAGACCGTCGTCCAGGCTCATCTTGGCCATCTCGGTCAGCATCTGGGCGCGGAAGAGCTCGGCCTTCTCCGGCGTGACGTCCCCCTTCACCAGGCTGTTGAACAGCGCCTCGGCCTCGACATCAGAGAGGTCGGCGGTCGCCGCCGTCGGATGGCCGTGATCGGAAGAGGTGGCGCCGGCGTCGATGAACGCCTGGCGACGCAGGCGGTGCGCCTCCAGATAGCTCTTCCAGCTATAGACGTCCTGCCCCGAGGTCTCGGCGAACCGCTCGAAGGCGCGCGGGCCACGCTCGTCCTCGAAGTCGATGACCGCGTCGGGACGGTAGGCGGTGATCACGTGGCCGCCCCAGCCGCTTTCACGGATGGCGGCGTGATGCCGCAGGCTTTCGTGCGGCCCCTCGGTGGTGGCCAGCGTCTCGATGTTGAACCGGTCGAACAGCGCGCGCGGACGGAAGGCGTCCGTGGCGAGCGCGGCGTTGATGCGGTCGAAATAGTCGTCAGCGTTCGAGGCGTCGAGGAACTCGGTAAAGCCAAAGACCTTGGCGAACACGTGGTTCAGCCACACCCACGACGGCGTGCCGCGGAAGAGGTGGAAGTTCGAAGCGAACACCCGCCAAGCATCGCGGGGGTCGGTCTCGGGAACACCGGCCTTCGAGCGCACCTTCAGCGCCTCCAGGCTGACGCCTTGGCTGTAGAGCATACGGAACAGGTAGTGGTCGGGCGCCAGCAACAGATCAGTGGCGTCCTGGAAGGGCGCGTTGGTCGCAAACCAGGACGGATCGGTGTGACCGTGCGGACTGATGATCGGCAGATCCTTGACCAGCGCATAGAGGCCACGCGCGTAGGATCGCGTCGTCGGATCGGACGGGAAAAGACGATCCTCGTGAAAATTCAGAGGTCTGGCCATGGCTTAGCGTCTTCTCCCTTAGTCGATGGCGGCTTCGCCGACCGCCGCTCGTGTCCGCTTGGTAACCGGTGTCATGTCACGATGCAAGCACCAGAGCATGGCGCTTGTTCAGGCCGGAACAGGGCCCGAAGACTCCCGGATAACCAGGTTTGGTTCCATCTTGGTGACGTCGCGCGGCTCGCGGCGTTCACCGCCGATCAGCTTCTCGACGGCGATGCGACCGATCTCGCGCGTCGGGGTGTGGATGGTCGTCAGCGGCGGCCAGACAGCCTGGGCGATCTGGAAGTCGTCGAAGCCAACGACGGTCAGATCCTGCGGAACCGAAAGACCCGCCTTCCGGGCCGACTGCAGGACACCCGCGGCCATTTCATCATTGCCACAGAAGATGGCCGTCGGACGCGGAGTCCGCGACAGCAGCAGGTCGCCACAGGCTACGCCCGACTCGAAGGTATAGGCCCCTTGGACAATATCCTCAGGCGCCAGCGCCAGCCCGGCCTCGGCCAAAGCATCCTCAAAGCCCCCTCGCCGCTCGTGCGACGACCGGAAGCTCTCGGGACCGGAGATAAAGGCGATGCGCTTGTGGCCAAGCTCGACGATGTGCCGCGCGGCCTGAGCGCCGCCCATGCGGTCGTGACCGACGATCATGTGCTCAGGCTTGTCCAACTCGACCGACGCGATCCGGATGTAGGCGCATCCGATCTCATTGAGCAGCTTGGCCACACGCTCGTCCTCCGAGACCGACGGCGGTAGCACGACGCCATAAAGCTTCTGGCGCTCCACGAACGCGCGAATGTCGGTCAGGAAGGTCGGGCTGGAGCGATTGCAGGGGTGCACCACCAGCTCGAACCCCGAACCCCGCATGCCATCCAGCAGGCCAAGCTGCATGTTGACGACGTACTGCGGGTTGGGATTGTCGTAGATCATCCCGATCAGGAACGACCGCCGGAAGGCCAGCCCACGCGCCTGAGGGTCAGGCGCATAGCCCCACTCCGCGATCACCGCCTCAATCCGCTCACGGGTCTCGTCGCGCACGAAGGGCGACTGGTTGATCACCCGCGACACCGTCTTTTTCGACACGCCGGCCAGACGCGCGATGTCGTTGATCGTGGCCCGCCGCCGTCCGCCTTCGACGCTGGTCTCGTTTTCGTCGGGAGTCGAGGACGGCGTCTTGGAAGGGCTCACGGGGTTTCCAGCAGCTTCGGGCGTTTTCTTTTGTCATACTCCAGCCGACCCGAGCTCGCCAACAGAAGGCGGAACATTCGATTGCGAGATGATTGACACCGGTTTCCATCCTGCCGATAGCGAATGTTGAGAGCAGACAGGCGACGACGATCCCCCTTGATGACCCAATCGACCTCGATCCCTGACGAATCGATCCACGTCGTGGACGCGCGCGATCATGTCGCTACCGCGCTGCGTGATCTCGCCGCCGGCGAAAGAGTTCGCCTGAACGGCCAGACTCTGCTCGTCGGCGCGGACATTCCCAAGGGCCACAAGGTCGCGACACGTCCGGTGCGATCTGGCGAGGATGTGCTGAAGTACGGCTGGCCGATCGGACGCGCCACGAGCGACATCGCAGCCGGCGATCACGTTCACGTCCACAACGTCGCCACCCGCCTCGAAGGGGTCGAAGGCTACAGCTTCTCGCCCGCGCCTTCGGCGCCGACGTCACCTGTAGACGCGCGAACATTCCAGGGCTTTCGCCGGAAGAACGGCAGGGCCGGGACGCGGAACGAAATCTGGGTGCTGTGCACCGTCGGCTGCGTCGCGAACACGGCGCGCCGGATCGCCGAAAAGGCCAACCAGCGTTTTGGCGGGCGGATCGATGGCGTTCACGCCTTCCCCCACCCTTTCGGATGCTCGCAACTCGGCGACGATCTGGCCCACACGCGCAAGCTGATCGCGGCGCTGGCCAGTCATCCCAACGCCGGCGGCGTCCTGATCCTGGGCCTCGGCTGCGAGAACAACCAACTCAAGACGCTTCTCGAAAGCGCGCCAGATATCGATCGCGAGCGACTGAGAAGCTTCACGACCCAGATGGTTGAGGACGAACTCAAGGACGGGTTGGCGGCCGTGGAAGCGTTGGTCGAGATCGCCGAGCGTGATCGCCGTGAGCCGATCCCAATCTCCGAACTGGTCGTCGGCCTGAAGTGCGGCGGATCGGACGGCTTTTCCGGCGTCACCGCCAATCCCCTGGTGGGCCGCATCGCTGACAAAGTCGCCGAGGCTGGTGGCGCGCCCGTCTTGACGGAAATTCCCGAAATCTTTGGGGCCGAGAACGTGCTGCTGCAGCGCGCCGCAACGCGCGAAGTCTTCGACGCGGCGGTCGCCGTCATCGACGACTTCAAGCGCTATTTCATCGAAGCCAACCAGCCGATCTATGAGAATCCGTCTCCGGGCAACATCGCGGGCGGCATCACCAGTCTTGAGGAAAAGTCCCTCGGCGCGGTGCAGAAGGGCGGGCGCTCGCCGCTCGTCGAGGTGCTGCGCTATGGCGAGCGGGTCAGTCGCCACGGCCTGACCCTGCTGGAAGCGCCCGGCAACGACGCCGTCTCGTCCACCGCCCTCACGGCGGCCGGGGCGACCGTGATCCTGTTCACCACCGGTCGCGGAACGCCGCTGGGCTTTCCGGCGCCGACCCTGAAGATCGCTTCGAACTCCGCGCTGGCGCAGCGCAAACCGGGTTGGATCGACTTCGATGCGGGCCAAGTGCTGGAAGGCGTTTCCATGGAAACCGCAGCTGACCGACTGATGGATCTCGTGATCGAAACCGCCTCCGGCAAGGCGACCAAGGCCGAACAGAATGGCGAGCGTGAGATCGCGATCTGGAAATCCGGTGTCACCCTCTGAAATCCGCAAAGCTGGATTGCCACCGGTGTCCAAACTGGCTCATCTAGCGCCCCGACCTTCCCTTACGAAACTCCAGGCCTGCCCCCTTGACCGTTTCCACTGCGACCTCCCCCGCCCTGCGTCTCAGCGCCACCAGCTATCCCGGCGCGATCCCCGGCGTGGCCATCCCCAGCTATGACAGGGACAAGGTCCAGGTCGGCGTGGTGCACTTCGGCCCGGGCGCGTTTCACCGCGCTCACCAAGCCTACTACTTCGACAAGTTGCTGGGGCACGACCCGCGCTGGGGCGTGTGCGCCGTGTCGCTCAAGAGTCCCGGCGTCCGGGATGCGCTGGAGCCGCAGGATGGCCTCTACACCCTGGCCCAGTTGGACGCAGACACGACCTTCCGCGTCATGGGCTCGATCCTGGAGGTCCTGGTGGCGCCCGAGGATCCGCCTTCGGTTTTCGCGCGTCTCGCCGCGCCGACAACTCGTCTGGTCACGCTGACCGTCACCGAAAAGGGCTACACGCTCTCGCCTGACGGGGGACTGGACGAGAACCATCCCGACATCATCCATGATCTGGCCAATCCACGCGAACCCCGGAGCGCCGTCGGCTACATTGTGGAAGGCCTGCGCCGCCGTTTCGCCGCCGGGCTCGCGCCGTACGCGGTCGTGGCCTGCGACAACCTCGCCGACAACGGTTGGCGGCTGAAAGCCGCAGTGGTCGCCTATGCTGGCAAGCTGGATGAGGAACTCGCCCGCTGGATAGACCGCGAGGGCCGCTTTCCGCGGACAATGGTCGACAGCATCACGCCGGCGACCGATGACGCGCTACGGGCCCGCGTTCTCGCCGCCACCGGCCTGGAGGACGCCTGGCCGATCCAGCGCGAGGCCTTCACCCAATGGGTGGTCGAAGACGTGCTGCCCGCCGACGCCCCCGACCTCGCCAGTGTCGGCGTCATCCTCACCGACGACGTGCGCGGCTTCGAACGCGCCAAGCTGCGCTTGCTGAACGGCGTCCATTCGACGCTCGCCTATGCCGGTCTGCTCCGTGGCCATGAGACGGTGTTCGAAGCGGTCAGCGATCCTACATTGGCCGCCCTGGCGCGGGACATGATGGTCAAGGACATCATCCCGACACTGACGCCGCCGCGTGGTCTGGACCTGCAAGGCTATGCCGACGCGATCCTGGCGCGGTTCCAGAATCCGGAGATCCGCCACCTGCTGTCGCAGATCGCCTGGGATGGTTCGCAGAAGCTGCCGTTCCGGATACTGGGGACACTCACCGAAACACTGGAGGCGGGCCGGTCCATTGAACGGCTGGTGATCCCCCTGGCGGCCTGGATGCGCTTTGTCGCCCGTCGCGCCAAGGCCGGCGAACCGATCGTCGACCCGCTGCAGGAACGCCTGTCGGCGCTGGGCGCGGCGGCGACCGGCGACGCCAAGACCGACGTCGCCGCGTTCCTGGCGCTGGACACGGTGTTCCCCGCCGCTCTTGCGGGTCATCCAGCGTTCGTGGCGGCGCTCGAAACGGCCTATGCGAACCTGGGCTAACGCGTAACGCCGCGCGCGGTCAGCACCGGCACGACGGTGCTGACCAGGATCTGAAGGTCGAACACGAAGGACTGACGGCGCAGGTACTCGGCGTCCAGCGCGACCTTGTCGGGAATGGCCAGCTCATCCCGACCGTTGATCTGAGCCCAACCGGTCACGCCCGGCCGTAAGCTATCGACGCCGACCGCCTGGCGCGCCGCGATCAGGTCGTGCTGGTTGAAAAGGGCGGGACGCGGGCCAACCAGGCTCATATGGCCGATGAAGACGCTCCATAACTGGGGGAGCTCATCCAGGCTGAGCTTGCGCATCACGCCGCCGATGGGGGTGAGCCACTGATCGGGATTGTCCAACAGGTGCGTGGCCACCTCGGGCGTGTCGATCCGCATGGTGCGGAACTTGGGCATCGGGAACAGCATGGACGCCCGGCCCACGCGCTGGGACCAGTAGAGGCCCGGCCCCGGCGACGTCGCTCGCACCAGCAGCCAGAGCAAAGCGAGCGGCGCCGCGAGCACCACCAGCCCGACCCCGGCCGCCACCAGATCGAAGACCCGTTTCACGCCGCGGCCTAGGCCAGGTCGCCGCTGGCCGCATCAAGCAACAGATAGGCTCGCCCAGCGTCAGACGACAGCAACGCCGCCAGCAGGAAGCCCTCTCGGTCCTGGCCCGCCGCCTCGTCGATCATGCCCGCATATCGCTTGAGGAAGCGCTCGGTGTTGCTCTTCAGGGTGGCGTCGGAGAACAGGCGGCGCACCAGGCGGCGGATCGCCGCCGGGGCCAAGCGCTTCACCACCTCGCGCGCGCCGACGGAGTCGCGCGTTTGCAGCGCAGCGGCGATTTCGTCGATCCGACCACGCGGCAGGAGGGCGTGCGGATCGATGCCCATCGCCGTGATTTCCGCAGCCAGCTTCTCCCCGAGCCCAGAGTCGCCCGGCGTGCTGTTCTCAATCCCTGAGAGCAGGTTACGCCAACTCCAGTTTCCGTCCGCGTCGGTCTCGGGCTGAGGGCCACCGGCTTGTTTGCGGGCCGAGGCCTGTTCGAAAACCGAGCGGAATTCCTGGTCGGTCGCGGTGGGCGTCAGCCGCAGGCGGCGCCGATCGGCCGGCGGCTCGTCCTCGTCGTCGAACTCGGCGACGGGAAGCGCCGCCGGCGTCGGCGCAGGCGGAGTCGTCGGCGTTGCGCCGGCGCGACCCCGTGTTGGCGGGGCCAGCGTCGCGGCGCGCGCCGCTACAGTGGAAACACCGGAAGCCGTGACGGCCCCCGCCGCCTCGCTCAGCATCTCGTAGTTGCGGCGAACCCGCTCTTGGAAGGCCTGATCGATGGCCGCCGTTTCCTCGGCCGTGCGACGCACGGCGTTCATCAGCTGCTCGACGCCCTGTTCGATCGCGATGCGAACCTCCCCGGCCTTCTGCAGGGCTTCGGCGGGCAGGTCTGCGGTGCGCCGGCTGATCTCGGCCAGCATCCCCTCAAGCTCGTCCAACGTTCCGCGCGCGGTCTGCACCGAGTCCTGAAGCTTCTGCGCAGTGCGCGCGCCGGCCTGCTCGACCATCTGGGCGGAGTGCTCGATGATGTCGCGCGCCTCCTCCATCCGAGACTCGAACACCGCGTCCGCCTTCTGACCGGCGGCGAAGGCGATCTCGTTAAGTTGGTCGACACGGCTGCGCGCCGCTTCGACACGCGCCTCAACGCTCTCGCTGGCCTTCAGAGCCGCCTCAGCCATGGCTTCCATGGCCGCCTTGAGTTCCTCTTCCAGCAGGGAGCGCTGGTTTTCGGCGACGTCGCCAATCGTCTCCAGCGTCTTCTTGGTTTCCTCGGTTAGGGCGTCGCGCTGAGCCTTGGCGCCATCGGCCATCTCGCGGAACTGGTCCGCCGCCGCGCTGATCAGACCGCGCAGGATCTCCGCGCCCATGGCCGCTGTGTCCGACAACTCGGTCGCGCCGACGCGGGTGTAGGCCACGAATTCGGTCAGCTGCGCCGTCCGCGTTTCGGCCTCGGCCGCGAAGTCCTCCTGCTCCGAACGCAGCGCCTGACTGATTTCGACCAGCGCGGCCCGTTGCGCCGCGAGCGTCTTTTCGACCGAAGCCACCTGGTCCCCGACGCCGACGCCAGCGGTCTCCAGACGCGCGATCTGTCTTGAAAGGTCCTCAGCCCCGACGCGAGCGGCGTCGGACGCCTCGGCGGCGGCGGCGGCGAGATCGGCTGCGCGGGCGGCCAAGGCCGCTTCGGCTTCACGCAGTTGAGTCTCGGCCAGATCGGACGCCTCGGCGACCATTCGGGCCTGGCTGCCGATCGCGTCGACCACCGCCGTCGAGCGTGCATCCAGGGACAGCGAGAGGGTCTCCATCGCCGAGCGCTCGTGGCTCAGGCCTTGCGCCAACTGATTGGCCATGCGCGCGGACTCAGCGGCGGCGTCCGCGAGGCGCGCCGTCTCCTCGGCCAAGGCCTTGCGGAGCGAGATAATGTGCTCGCGTGCGCGCTCGGCCGATGCGGCGGCCTCGTCCACGCCCTGGCGCATGGCGTCCACAGCGTTCGTGGCGCCGGCGGCGGCGAAGGCGGCGGGGGTGACCAGTCGGTCGGTCAGGGTTCGGTTGCGTCGCAATTCGTCCGAAATACCGTTCGCCTGACGAAGCAGGTACGCGCCCAGCAAGGTCAGTAAGGCTGGCCCGATCGCCAGACCTGCGAACACCATCAGTGCAAAGCCTTCGATCTTGAAGGCCGGCACGCCGCGGGCATAACCCAGCGCGAAGGCGATCGGAGCCAGCGCCCAGAGCGCCGCGACCGCCGTCGCCAAAGTCCAGAAGAGGACGCCGGACATGCGACGCGGAACCGGCTCGGCTTCGAGGGCGATGGCCGGATCAGATGCGGAATCGCGCAGATCCAGCGCCGCATCGCGCCCGCGCGTCGTCGCCGCAGCTTCGGTCGGGGTCGCCTGTTCGACGATGGGCGCCGGCGGTTGGGGCGTCGCCGCCAGCGACTGAGCAGCTCTCGTTTCAGGCTCGGCGATCCTCGCCTGCTCGGCTTCCCGGCGACGCCGGGAGCGCGCGGAGGTCGTGGGCGGCACGGCGAGGTCATCCGCGCGCTGATCCAGCGTTAACGGCTCGCTAACAGGCGCATCGTCCTCCGGCGCCACGGACGCTGCCGGCTCCGGGAATTCAGGCGTGGTCTTGGGTTCCTCGGGAGGGATCTCCGTCGGCGTCGCGGAGAAATCGAGCGGTTGGCGCTTCTTAGGCTTCATACACAGCCAGGGTCCCAAGACGGGGCATAAAAGGGGCGTCGGCGAGGGGGCGTGGGTAGAACGTCGCGCGCCGAACCCCTCCTTCGCGTGTTACATGAACCTAACGGCGAAAAGCCTTGGGGAAAAGCGGCTTTGGTTGCGTTCTCGAGGGTTGCGACGCCAGGGCGCGGGTTCAGGCGTCGCGTTGTATGCGTTCCGACCCATTCAAGGCGACCGGGGTGGGTCTCACGGCCGTATCCCGCGAGCGGCTCACCGTCCGCGCTTCGGATGACTTTGCGTGAGGACAGACGGCGTGTTCAACCACGACGCCGAACTGGCAGAGCGCGAAGGACGACAGCCAGACGACCGCCACAGCCAACATTTCCGCCAGGAAGCTCATCGCTCGCCTCACGATCCCATAGCGACGTTATGCGAGAGCCGAATGGGTTCGGCGAGTGAAATTTTGGTCATGAAGCACCCCGCCGCTTGAGGCTGGCCCCAAGGCATCTGACAGCGCCCCCAGAATTCCGACGGTTGTCGCCGCCTCTGCCCGGGCCTAGGTGCCAGCCTAAGACCGGAGCGCCCTTGATCTGGCGCCAGGCCGGAGATTTTTCCTTTGCGGACCCAAGCCTTGGCCCTTACGCAATTCGCACCCGCCGCCTCTCCGCCGGACCCGATGACGCTCGATCCCACCATGGCTGCGATCACGCCGGCGCGCTTGACCCACCTCCAGCGCCTCGAGGCCGAGAGCATCCACATCCTTCGCGAGGTCGCCGCCGAGTGTGAGCGTCCGGTGATGCTGTACTCGATCGGTAAGGACAGCGCGGTGATGCTGCATCTGGCCGCCAAGGCGTTCTTCCCCAGCAAGCCGCCCTTCCCGCTTCTTCACGTCGACACGACCTGGAAGTTCCGGGAGATGTACGCTTTGCGGGATCGGGTGGCCTCGCAGTTCGGCTTCGACCTGCTGGTCCACAAGAACCCGGACGCAGAGGCGCGGGGGATCAATCCGTTCGATCACGGCAGCGCGACGCACACCGACCTTTGGAAGACCGAGGGGCTCAAGCAGGCTCTGACGAAGTACGGCTTCGACGCGGCCTTCGGCGGCGCGCGCCGCGATGAGGAGAAGAGCCGCGCCAAGGAGCGGGTCTTCTCTTTCCGCACCGCCGAACACCGCTGGGATCCGAAGAACCAGCGGCCCGAGCTTTGGAACCTGTACAACACGCGCAAGCACCCTGGCGAAAGCCTGCGCGTCTTCCCGATCTCCAATTGGACCGAACTGGACGTCTGGCAGTACATCCACCTGGAGAACATCCCGATCGTACCGCTGTACTTCGCGGCCGAGCGGCCAGTGGTCGAGCGCGATGGCGCGCTGATCATGGTCGACGACGACCGCTTCCGCCTGCGGGAGGGCGAAGTCCCGCAGATGCGGAGCGTCCGCTTCCGCACCCTGGGTTGTTATCCGCTTACCGGCGCGGTCGAGAGCACCGCGGCCACCCTGCCCCAAGTCATCCAGGAAATGCTGCTGACCACGACCAGCGAGCGGCAAGGCCGGGTCATCGACCACGACCAGTCCGCCTCGATGGAGAAGAAGAAGCAGGAGGGCTACTTCTGATGGCGCACCAGTCCGCCCTGATCGCTGAGGATATCGAAGCCTATTTGCATCAACACCAGCACAAGTCGCTGCTGCGCTTCATCACCTGCGGCAGCGTCGACGACGGCAAGTCCACCCTGATCGGCCGACTGCTGTACGACAGCAAGATGATCTTCGAGGACCAGATGGCGGCCCTTGAGGCGGACTCCAAGAAGGTCGGCACCCAGGGCGGCGCGATCGACTTCGCCCTGCTGGTTGACGGCCTGGCCGCCGAGCGCGAGCAAGGCATCACCATCGACGTGGCCTACCGCTTCTTCTCGACCGAGAAGCGCAAGTTCATCGTCGCCGACACGCCCGGGCACGAGCAGTACACGCGCAATATGGTCACTGGCGCCTCGACCGCCGATGCGGCCGTGATCCTGATCGATGCGCGCAAGGGCGTGCTGACCCAGACCCGCCGCCACAGCTATCTCGTCAGCCTGCTGGGTATCCGCAACGTGGTGCTGGCGGTGAACAAGATGGATCTTGTCGGCTGGGACAGGGGTGTGTTCGACGCCATCGTCGCCGACTACCGCGCCTTCGCCGAGCAGATCGGTCTGGCGGCCTTCAACCCGATCCCGATCTCGGGCCTCGGCGGCGACAACATGGCTGCTCGCAGCGACGCGACGCCCTGGTTCGACGGACCGATCCTCATGGAATGGCTGGAAGCCGTTGAGGTCGAGGACGACCTGCAGGCCAAGCCCTTCCGCATGCCCGTGCAGTGGGTGAACCGCCCTAACCTCGACTTCCGAGGTTTCTCGGGCCTCGTCGCCTCGGGCTCGATCAGGCCCGGCGACCGCATCCGCGCCCTCCCCTCGGGTCGCGAAAGCCGCGTGGCGCGGATCGTGACCCTGCCCGGCGATCTTGATCAGGCCGTCGCCGGCCAGTCAGTCACTCTAACGCTGGAAGATGAGATCGACATCTCGCGCGGCGACGTCATCGCCGCCGCCGACGCGCCCGCGCCGGTCGCCAATCAGTTCGAAGCCACGCTCGTCTGGATGGACGACGAGCCGCTGCCGCCCGGCCGCACCTACCTGTTGAAGCTGGGAGCCCGGACGGTCGGCGCCAGCGTCACCGACATCAAGCATCGCGTGAACGTCAACACGCTGGAAAAGACCGCCGCCAAGCGCCTCGAGCTGAACGAGATCGGCTTGTGCAACCTGTCGCTCGATCAGGCGATCCCGTTCGAGGCCTATGCCGACAATCGCCAGATGGGCGGCTTCATCCTGATCGACCGGCTGAGCAACCGCACGGTTGGCGCCGGCATGATCAACTTCGCGCTACGGCGCGCCGACAACATCCACTGGCAGCATACCGACGTCACCAAGGTCTCGCGGGCGGCGCTGAAACGCCAACGCGGTCAAGTGGTCTGGCTGACCGGCCTGTCGGGCGCGGGCAAGTCGACCATCGCCAATCTGGTCGAGAAGCGCCTGCACGCCCTGGGCCGTCACACCTATCTTCTGGACGGCGACAACGTCCGGCATGGACTGAACAAGGACCTCGGCTTCACCGAAGAGGACCGCGTCGAGAACATCCGCCGGGTGGCCGAGGTCGCCAAGCTGATGGTCGACGCGGGCCTGATCGTGCTGACCGCGTTCATCTCGCCCTTCCGGGCAGAGCGTCAGCTAGCGCGCGACCTCCTGGCGCCCGGCGAGTTCATCGAGGTCTTCGTCGACACGCCGCTGGCCGTGGCCGAAGCCCGGGACGTCAAGGGTCTCTACAAGAAGGCCCGGTCGGGTCAGCTTAAGAACTTCACCGGCGTCGATAGCCCATACGAAGCCCCGGAATCGCCGGAGCTGCGGATCGACACGACCGCCATCGATCCCGTCGAGGCGGCCGAGCGGATCGTGGCCTGGCTGGAAGGCCAGGAGATCGACTACACGATCTGAAACCGCTCAGAACCGGAGCCTGTCGGAAGACAGGCTCCGCGCCCGGCGCGTCAGCAGGATTGCGCCGACAAGGCCCAGCAGCGCCATGAAGGCGGTGGCCAGGTAACCGAACGCGCCGAAGGCGTCGAACAGCGGTCCCGACGCCAAGGTCGCTATGCCCAGCGTGAACCCCGACGACAGCGCCGAGTTGATCGCCTGGGCCGGCGAGGCGGCTGACGGCGGCGCCAGCTTTTCGATGAGCCGCAACGACGCCAGGAACGAAGCGGCGAAGGTCAGGGCATGTAGCATCTGTAGCGGGAATAGCGACCACAGGGGTGGCTCGAACGCGTAGATCGTCCAGCGCAGTACGGCGGCGCCGGCGCCCAGCACCAGGAACAGTTCCGGTCCCCAGCGGCGGCGCAGGGGCTCGAGAAACCACATGAAGCCGACCTCGGCCGCCACGCCTACGCCCCACAGCACGCCGATCATCGGCTCGCTGATCCCCTGCTTGCGCCAGAGGATGGCCGAAAAGCTGTAGTAGAAGGCGTGCGCGCCTTGGATGAGTCCGGCGGTCACCACCGCCAGGACGAAGGTCCGATTGCGCAGCAGCTCTGACAGGCCGTTCCAGCGTTCCGCCTTCAGCGGCTTGGCGCCCTCGGCGTGGACGCGCTCGGGGGGCACCAGGGTCGCCGCGGCGATCGCGCCAAACAGGCAGGCGGCCGCAATCCATACGGCGATGACCGTTGGCGCGGCAAAGGTCAGGATCGCGCCCATGGCCAGGTTGGCCGCGATGAAGGCGCTGGAACCCGTTCCGCGCGGGATGCCGTAGTTGAAATTGTCGACCCGCGCCCGCCGTAGGGTGATGACGTCGATCAACGGCGAAACCGTCGAGAGCAGCGTCTGGCCAAAGAACCAGGCCAGCATGAACCACCAGAGGTTCGCTGGGCCCAGCAGAGCGCCGTAGCCAATCGCCGCCCCCAGCAGCAACAGCACCATCGGGGTACGGCGCAAGGTGAAGCCGTCGGCCCATACCGCCAGAACCGGTCCGGTGAACGGCTTAAGTAGCAAGGGCGCGGCGAGGATCAGGCCGATCTCGCCGCCGCTCATGCCCCGGTCGCGGAGATAGGTGCCGATGTACGGGAGACTGACGCCCGAGCTCAGGAAGATGGCGGCGTAGAACAGGCACAGGCGCACCAGGGTCGAGATCCCCTGCCCCTCCGCCCTGTCCGCGCCGCCCGTCACCTTACTCCGCGCCGCCGAAGCGGGCCGTCCAGTCGGCGATCTGCTCGTCCTCGATCTTCTTGAACAGGACCTCCGGCACGGTCACCGGCGCGCCGACCGTCAGGGTGTCGAGCTCAGCCTTGGCGTCGTTCGACGGCCAGGCGGCCGGGAAGTTGAGGCCGAAGGCGTCGCCGATCTTCTCGGCCGCAAACGGGATGAACGGGGCCGAGATCTTGGCGTACAGCGTCGCCAGGTTCAGGGCGGTGCGAACAATGACAGCCGCGCGGTCGCGGTCGGTCTTGATCGCGGTCCACGGGGCGGCTTCCTGCAGGTACTCGTTGCCGACCACCCACAGGGCCCGCAGCGCTTGAGCGCTCTTGCGGATCTCGATGGCGTCCATCTGTTCGGAAAGGTCCGCCAGGCGCGCCGAGACATCGGCGAACAGCTTCTCCTCCAGCGGGCCGGGCTCGCCGCCAGCGGGGACCACGCCCTCGAACTTGCTCTCGTTGAACTTCAGGATGCGGTTAATGAAGTTGCCCAGCACGTCGGCCAGGTCGCGGTTCACGGCGCTGGCGAACTGCTCCCAGGTGAAGGCCGTGTCGCTGCCCTCGGGCGAATTGGCCGTCAGGTACCAACGCCACAGGTCGGGCGGCAGAATCTCGAGGGCTGCGTCCATGAAGACGCCGCGCTTGTTGCTGGTCGAGAACTTGCCGCCGTACCAGTTCAGCCAGTTGAAGGCCTTGAGCATGTCGACGCTCTTCCACGGCTCTTCGGAGCCGAGGATCGTGGCCGGGAAGCTGACGGTGTGAAACGCCACATTGTCCTTGCCCATGAACTGGACGTAGCGGACGTCTTCCGCGCCCGCATCGGTGCGCCACCAGCGCTTCCAGTCGCGGTCCGGCGAGCCTTCGGCCCACTCCTGGGTGGCGGCGATGTATTCGATCGGCGCATCGAACCAGACGTAGAAGACCTTGTCCTCGAAGCCTGGGCGCGGCACGCCGTTCTGAGCGACCGGGATGCCCCAGGCCAGGTCACGGGTGATGCCGCGATCGATCAGGCCCTCATCCAGGTGCTTGTAGGCGATCGAGCGAGCCAGCGGCGGCCAGTCGGCGTGGCTGTCGACCCAGGCGCGGATCTTATCCTGCATCTTGGTCTGCAGCAGGTAGAGATGCTTGGTGTCGCGCACCTCGATGTTCCGCGAGCCCGAGATCACCGAGTACGGATCGATCAGGTCGGTCGGGTCCAGCAGGTTGCCGCAATTGTCGCACTGGTCGCCGCGCGCCTTTTCGAACTTGCAGTGCGGGCAGGTCCCCTCGACGTAGCGGTCGGGCAGGAAGCGCTTGTCGTCGACGGAATAGACCATCTGGTCGACGCGTTCCTCGATCAGGCCATGGTCTTCCAGGGCCTGGCAGAAGTGCTGGGTCAGGCGGTGGTTCTGCGGCGAAGACGAGCGGCCGAAATGGTCCCACGACAGGCCGAAGGCCCGGCCGACGTCGTGCTGCAGCACGTGCTGCTCGGCGCAATAGGTCGCCACGTCTTGGCCGGCCGCTGCGGCGGCCAGTTCAGCCGGCGTGCCGTGCTCGTCGGTGGCGCAGATGTAGAGCGTCTCGTGCCCCTGGGCCCGCTTGAACCGCGCATAGACATCCGCCGGCAACATGGAGCCCGCGAGGTTCCCCAGGTGCTTGATACCGTTGATGTACGGCAGGGCCGAGGTGATCAGGATGCGAGCCATGCGGGCGCGGCCTTTCGGGGGAGTCTACGGAACGCTTGGAAGGGTCCGCATATAGAAGGCTCGCGCCCGAAACGAAAGCGCAAGCCGGTTGACCGAACAGCGTTCTTGGGCGCAGCCTTGCGAAAGCTGAGCCGGGTGGGCTCCATCCGGTGGTTTCGGGGGAAACGCCTATGAAGAACGTGAACTGGCTGGGCCTCGTCGTGGCCCTGGTCGCCGGCCAGGCGATCGGCATTCTCTGGTACGGCAACCTCTTCAGCGCCGCCTGGATGGAGGCCCAACGGCTGACAGAGGCCGATTTCGTCGGTCAGGACTGGAAGATGGGGCTGGGCGTCGTGAACATGCTCGTCATCCTTCTGGGGCTGGACTGGCTGCTGCGTCGGCTCGGCGTTGACGGCTATGTCGCCGGGGCCAGGATCGCCCTGCTGGTCTGTGTCTGCTTCGCCCTGACGGTCGCGGCGCTGAACTACATCTATGCTGCAGGAACGCTGTCTCTGTTCGTGATCGACGGCGGCTACCAGGTCGTGACCTACACGATCGCCGGCGCCTTGCTCGCCGGCCTGAAGCGCAGGCCGAAGGCGGCTTGAGTGGAAGGATCCTCCCCAGATGGGGAGGATCCCGACAGTCCGCGCTACAGCGGAATGTTGTCGTGCTTCTTCCAGGGGTTGGAGAGTTCCTTCCCCTTGAGGCTCTTCAGGCCTCGCACGATGCGACGACGGGTGCCATGGGGCATGATGACGTCGTCGATATAGCCGCGCGAAGCCGCCACGAACGGGTTGGCGAACCGGTCCTTGTACTCGGCCTCGCGGGCGGCCAGGGCCTCGGGGTCCTTGGCCTCGGCGCGGAAGATGATCTCCACCGCCCCCTTGGCGCCCATCACCGCGATTTCGGCGGTCGGCCATGCATAGTTGAGGTCGCCGCGCAGGTGCTTGGAGCTCATCACGTCATAGGCGCCGCCATAGGCCTTGCGGGTGATGACGGTGATCTTCGGCACCGTGGCCTCGGCGTAGGCGAACAACAGCTTGGCGCCATGCTTGATCAGGCCGCCGTACTCCTGCTTGGTGCCCGGCATGAAACCCGGCACGTCGACGAAGGTGATGATCGGGATGTTGAAGGCGTCGCAGAACCGAACAAAGCGCGCGGCCTTGCGCGATGAGTCGATGTCCAGCACGCCCGCCAGCACCTGCGGCTGGTTGGCGACGATGCCGACGGTCTCACCGTCCATCCGCGCAAAGCCGCAGATGATGTTCTTGGCCCACTCGCTGCTGATCTCGAAGAAGTCCGCCTCGTCGACGACTTTCAGGATCAGCTCCTTCATGTCGTAGGGCTTGGTCGGATCGGCCGGGACCAGGGTGTCCAGGCTCATCTCCTCGCGCAGCGGCTCGTCGAAGCTCTCGCGCTCAGGCGCGGCCTCGCGGTTGGACGAGGGCAGGAAGTCGATCAGGCGACGGACCTGGGTCATGGCCTCCAGATCGTTCTCGAACGCGCCTTCGGCCACGCCCGACTTGGCGGCATGGACCCGGGCCCCGCCCAACTCCTCGGCGGTGACGACCTCATTGGTGACGGTCTTCACGACGTCCGGGCCGGTCACGAACATGTAGCTCGTGTCCTTCACCATGAAGATGAAATCGGTCATGGCCGGCGAGTAGACGTCGCCGCCGGCGCAGGGGCCCATGATCACGCTGATCTGCGGGATGACGCCCGAGGCCATCACGTTCTCGACGAAGATGTCGGCATAGCCGGCCAGGCTGTCGACGCCCTCCTGGATCCGCGCGCCGCCCGCGTCGAACAGGCCGATCACCGGCGCGCCGACCTTCATGGCCTGACGCTGCACCTTGACGATCTTTTGGGCGTGAGCGTTCGACAGCGAGCCGCCGAACACGGTGAAGTCCTTGGAGAAGACGTAGACGACCTTGCCGTTGATCGTGCCCCAGCCGGTGACGACGCCGTCGCCGGGGATCTTCTGGTCCTGCATCCCGAAGTCGGCGCAGCGGTGCTCGACGAACATGTCGAACTCCTCGAAAGACCCCTCGTCCAGCAAGAGGTCGATCCGCTCGCGGGCGGTCAGCTTGCCCTTGGCGTGCTGGGCCTCGACGCGCTTCTCGCCGCCGCCGGCCTTGGCCTGCTGGCGACGACGCTCCAGTTCCTCGAGAATGTGCTGCACGCGCGTACTCCCCTGCCCGGTTCGTTAGACTGGCGGTTCTTCCACCTTATGAATTCAGCCCTAGCGAGGCGCGAGCCGGGGCGCAAGGCGGACCTTGCGGCAGCGCAGCATAAGCCGTCGCCGGAGCGTCATCGCAACGCGGCGAACCAGCGGTCGATCATCTGCGCCTCGACACCCAAGGCCTCGGCGCGCGCCTTGGCCTCGGCGTCCTCGCCCCACTGCTCGGCCTGATAGATTTCATCCAGCCGCGAAAGATCCAGCGCCTTCTGGCCGGTGAGACGCCCTGCGCGAACCGCCAGGGCCAGAACCGTCGAGCCGAACAGGCCCGCGGCGAAGGCCACACCGGCGAGGGCGAAGTCATCCAGGCTCAGGCCCAGGGCCTCGACCGCCGCCAGGGTGGCCGGGGGTTGCGGCGCGTGGATGACGCCCGTGACGGGCGTGAACACCAGACCATGCTCGGCCTTGGCCCAATCCAGCAGCGCCCCCCACTCCCGTTCTTGGCGCTCGACCAGCGCCCTGGGGCTGTCGGCGCGATAGCAGAGGTGATCGGAGGCGGCGTAGGCCATGATCTCGCGCGCGACCTCGGCGCGGGTCTCGGCGATCCTGTCGATGGCGGTGAAGGCCAGCCGCGTGGCGGGCATCAGGCTGTTGTCGATGTAGTCGACCTGGGCTTCCCACTCCGCGGCGATCATCTCGCCAAGAGCCCTGGTCGGCGCGACCAGAGGCTTCTTGGCCGGCGATTTGGGCGTACGGCCGTCCAGTTGCACCGCGAAGCCGCCCTCGGCCGGCGCGGCGGCGGCCGCCTTGTAGAAGCGCTTGGGTTTCAACAGCAGTTCGGACTTGTCGGACACGGGAACGGACTCTTTCACACGCCGTCGCGACGGAAGGGCGGCGGACCCGCGTTGAATGAGCAAGATCGCGTCATCACGCAAGGGAGAGCGCCCTTTGAGCCTACCATCCAAGGACATGATGGCCGCCATCGCCGCAACGCGTTTTGGCCTTGGAGCCCGCCCCGGCGAAATCGAAGCCGCCAAGGCGGATCCCCGGGGCTTCCTACTCGCCCAGATCCGCCGCGAAGGCGCGGACGTCCCGCAGGACGACGGCGAAAGCGCTGGCACGCGCTTCGAACAGATGCGCGCCTACCAGCAACAGCGCCGAGCCGAGCGCCAGAAGAAGGACGGCGAGGACGACGTAAAGACGGCGGCCCAGGCGTTCATGAACGCCCAGCGCGATCTGCGCGAGAAGGTCGGAGCCGACTTCCTGGCCCGTGCGCGCCTGGGCGCGGCCACGCCGGCCGCGTTCCGCGAACGCTGGACGCTGTTCTGGGCCAACCACTTCACGGTCTCGGCCACCAAACAGCTGACCTCGGTGCTGATCGGCCCGTTCGAGCGCGAGGCCCTGCGGCCTCATGTGTTCGGCCGCTTCGAGTCCCTGCTGGTGGCGTCCTCGACCCATCCGGCCATGCTGACCTATCTGGATCAAGCCCAGTCGATCGGTCCTAACAGCCGAGCGGCGCAGTTCGCCGCCCGGCGGCGCAACGCCAAGGCCGGTCTCAATGAGAATCTGGCCCGGGAAATCCTGGAGCTGCATACGGTTGGCGTGGATGCGGGCTACACCCAGGCCGATGTCACCGAGTTCGCCCGCGCCCTGACCGGTTTCTCGCTTGGCCGCGAGCAGGAAGACCGCGCTGGTCAGTTCCTGTTCCGCGAACAGGCCCATGAACCAGGCGCGCGCACCATACTGGGTCGACATTACGGCGAGGCGGGCATGGCGCAGGGCCTGGCCGTGCTGCGCGACCTCGCCGCCGATCGTCGCACCGCCCGGCGCATCTGCGGCAAGATCGCTCGACATTTCGTCGCCGATGTCCCGCCGCCATCCCTCGTCGAGCGGCTTGAGCGTCGGTGGCTGGAAACCGGCGGCGACCTGGCCGCTGTCGCCAAGGCCTTGGTCGAGAGCCCCGAAGCCTGGGACCCCGCGCCCGCGAAGTTCAAGACGCCCTACGAATACACGCTGTCGACCTGGCGGTTGATCGGCGCCGAGCCCTCGGCGATCGAACGCCTCGCGCCGATCCTGACAAGCCTGGGTCAGAAGCCATTCTCGGCCCCCTCCCCCAAGGGCTGGGCCGAGGACGCGCAGACCTGGGCCGCGCCCGACGCGCTGATCAAGCGGATGCAGTGGGCGCAAGGCTTCGCCGCCGCCGTCGCCGACCGCGCCGACCCCAACGCCCTGGCGCGCTCGGCGCTGGGCGAGCGCCTGACATCGCCCGTCGCGACCGCTATCGCCCGAGCCGAGACCCGCCGCGAGGCCTTCGCCCTCCTGATCATGAGCCCGGAGTTCCAACGCCGATGACCGCGCCTCTGAACCGTCGCACGCTGCTGGGCCTGGGCGCGAGCCTGGGCGTTTCAATCAGCTTTCTGGGAACCCAGGCTTTCGCCGCCTCGGAGGGCGATCTGGCGCGCAAGAAACTGGTCGTCATCATCTGTCGGGGCGGCATGGACGGCCTGTCGGTGTCACCGCCGGTGGGGGACGCGAACTACGCGGCCCTGCGCGGCTCGATCGCCCTGCAGCGGGACCAGGTTCAGATGCTGGACGAGACCTTCGGCCTGCATCCCGAGCTGAAGACCGTCTACGCCTTGGCGCAGAAGGGCCAGGCCCGCATCGCGCCTGCCATCGCCAGTCCTGACCGCGCTCGATCCCACTTCGAAGCCCAGGACGTGCTGGAGACCGGCTCGGCCAAGGTGTACGGCGCCGAGACCGGCTGGCTGAATCGCACGCTGGAGGCCCTGGCGCCGGTCCGCAAGGTCGAGGGCCTTTCGGTGGGAACCACCGCTCCCCTGATCCTGCGCGGCAAGGTCCAGGCGGCCAGCTGGTCGCCAGGCAAGCTGGTCGACGAGACCGCGCGCCTGCCCGGCCTACTGCAGGACCTTTACAAATCCGACCCCCTGCTCGGGCCCGCGTTCGCGCGAGGGCTGGAGACCGAAGCCATGGCCGAGACCGCAATGGCGGGGATGGCCGCATCCGGGTCGATGGCCGCGCCCGATCCCGCCCGAAACCGCGGCGGCGCCGAGACCGCGCGCAAGCTGGGCTCGACGCTGGGCGGGTTCATGACCCAGGCCGGCGGTCCGCAGATCGCGGCGGTCTCGCTGGACGGCTTCGACACCCACGCCAACCAGCCAGGCCAGATCGCGACCCGCCTGTCCTACATGGACGCCGTGCTGGACGGGCTTCAGCAAGGCCTTGGCGCGGAGTGGAAGAACACGGTGGTGATCGCCGTCACCGAGTTTGGCCGCACCGCGCGGGTTAACGGCACCGGCGGCACCGATCACGGCACGGCGTCCACGGGGGTGATCCTGGGCGGCGCGCTGAAGCCCGGCGGGATCGTCGGCGACTGGCCGGGCCTGGCCGATAAGGCGCTGTTCGAAAACCGCGACACCGCGCCGACGCTGGACATGCGCGGGCTCTTCAAGGGCGTACTGGCCGACCACTTGGGTGTCGACCGCGCCCTCCTAGACCGCAAGGTCTTCCCCGACAGCGCCGATGTGAAACCGGTGGCCGGTCTGGTCTGAACGGAATGTCGCGCCTCTAGGGCGTGGCCGTGGGGGACCAAGCGGCGCTTCTCAGCGTCGCTTGGTCTGCCGCCGGGCGAAAGGATCCTGGTCGGCCTCGTCCTCGGAGAAGCCGAACTTGCGGAAGCCCTCCTTCATCTCGGCGCTCAACGGCGCCTCGATGTGCAGCATGCCGGCCGACGGATGCGGCAGCAGGATCGAGCGGGCGTGCAGCTGCAGCTTCAGCCCCTCCGACAAGGGGGCGGACTTCTCGTCGCCATACTTGGGATCGCCCAGGATCGGGTGCCCCATGGCCTTCATGTGGGCGCGCAGCTGGTGGGTGCGGCCGGTGTGCGGACGCAGGGCCATCCACGTCACGCGCGGACCGGCGCGGCTGATGGTGACGAACTCGGTCTCGGCGGGCTGGGCGTCCGGGTCCTTGGGCTGGGCCGGAACCACAAGCTCGCGATCACCGACCCCGCGCTTGGCCAAGTGCAATTCCATCACGCCTTCGGTCGGATGGGGATTGCCCGCCACGATCGCCCAGTAGGTCTTCTGCGCCTTGCGCTTGGCGAAGGCGCCAGACAGACGCGCGGCCGCCGACGGGGTCTTGCCCAGCAGCAGCACGCCCGATGTGTCGCGGTCCAGGCGGTGGACCAGACGCGGCCGGTCGACACCCTCCCCCCAGGCGCTGAGCAGCTTGTCGATATGCTTGGTGGTCTTGGTGCCGCCCTGCACGGCCAGACCCGCCGGCTTGTTCAGGGCCAGGACTTCCTCGTCCTCGTAAAGCACCAGCGACTTGGCGTAGGCGACGTCGCGCGCCGACAGCTTGTTCTTGTCGGACGGATCAGGCGCGTCGGGCAGCGGCGGCACTCGGATCTGGCTACCGGCCGCCAGCTTGGTGTCGGCCTTGGCGCGCGAGCCGTCCACGCGGACCTGGCCCGAACGGAACAGCTTGTTCAGCTGTATATGGTTCAGGTGCGGCCAGCGACGCTTGAACCAGCGATCGAGGCGAACCCCGTCCTCGCCGGCGTCGACGTAGAGAGTGCGGACTTCCTTGGTGCTCATGCGAAGACTTTCCGGGCCACCAGCAGGCCCGTGAACAGGGCCGCGACCGCCAGAAGGACGCTCGCGGCGGAATAGGTGAACGCCTGGCCGTAGGCGCGCTTCTGGATCATCAGCGCGGTCTCCAGCGAGAACGAGGAAAAGGTTGTGAAGCCGCCCAGCGCGCCGACGCCCAGCAGCACGCGCCACTGTTCGCCGGAACCGTTGCCCCGATGCGCCAGCCATGAGGCCAGACAGCCCATCAGAAACCCGCCGACGATGTTGACTGTGAAAGTCCCGTACGGCCAGGCCGATCCCAGGACCCGCGTGGCGCCGACGCCCACCAGATAGCGCGCGACAGACCCGACGGCCCCGCCGGCCGCCACCAGGAGCAGCTTGTTCATGACCGCCTTATGCGCCGCGAGGCCGCGAACGCCAAGCGTCCACCGTCGATCCCTGGGTTTTCCCCTGCTCCCTTCACGGTAAACCCGGTCGGAAACCCTATTTCCAAACGAGAGGTTAAGCGCGTGATCGGCACTGTGCGGGTCCATCTAAAGCGCCAGGTCCATGCCCTTCGACACTCCACCCTCAGACGCGAACGAACGCGTGGCCTTGCCGACGCCCGTCGTCCGACGCCTGGCGGGCTCGGACCTGATCGCGCGCGGCTCGGTGAACGTCATCAGTATCAAGGCCATCCGCGCCTGGGCCGGCGAATGGTGGAGCCAGAAGCGCACCGATGTGTGGACCTATGTCGAGCGCAAGCTGAACGATCATCTGGACCGTCAGGACCTCCGCGCGCGGATTTCCGACAGCGAGTTTCTGATCGCGATGAACAACGACCAGGGCCTGGCGGCCCAGGCGACCAGCGTGAAGATCCTTGAGGACGTGCTGACGCATCTGTTGGGCGCGGCGTCGGTGATGGACCTCGGCGTCCGCTCGGTCATCGGCGTCGAGGACGGCGCGGCCGTATGCCGGCCGATCGACCCGATGGTGATCCTGGCGGCCCGCGCGCGGCGCGACTCCGCCCGCTCGCCGGTCCGCATCGCAATCGAACCCAGCGACGAGGCGCGACGCACCCCCGTGGCCTTCACCACCGCCGGCGGCGCGGCTCTGCGGGTCGATTTCACACTGGAGCACGTCGTCAGCCTGCGGCGGAACATCACCACGGCCGTGCGCATCGAACCGATGGTCACGCATCTGGCCAGCGGTCGTCAGGCCTCGGCGCGAGCGCTGACCAAACTCTCGGACCGCGATGTCGCCTTCATCGACGAGGCGACACTGAAGTATGCCAGCGTGTTCGCTCGCGCCGCCCAAGGGCCGAACACGCCCGAACTGATCCTGCCGGCCTCGTTCCGCACCCTGGGCACCCAGCGCGGCCGCGATCTCCTGACCGGAACGGCGGGCCTCTCGCTGAGCCTGCTGCGCGGCGGCGTCATGATCGAGCTGGTCGACGTGACGCGCGGCACGCCGGCGGGCCGCCTGCTGGAGGTGGTCGGACTGCTGCGCGCCCTGACGCGCGGGGTCATCGCACGCGTGCCGCCCGACAAGGAGGCGCTGCGCGTCCTGCGTGACGCCCGTCTGGCGGGCCTGGCGCTCGACGCATCGGACCTGTCGGGCGAGGCGGCGAAGATCGCGATGGACATCATGACCTTTGGTCGAGACGCGCAGGGCCTCGCTGCCATGACCGTTCTGCAGGGGTTGCCGGCCGAGGGGTATTTCGCTGCAGCGGACACGGCCGGACTGACCCACGCGTCCTTGCGGGCGACCTATCCGCTCGCCCGGCAGGCGGCCGCCTAAACGCTGGCGCGCCCGTATCCGACCACCTTGACGATCTCTCGCGCGTCGTAGGCGTCACGGTCGCGCGGTGTCGGTCCCTTGCCGAACACCACCTCGATCGAGCGTGCGACGGCGGGCCCTGGGCCAAGGTCGAAACTCGTGCCTACGCCGACCCCAAACCCCGTGCGGCGACCGAAGGTGGCGGAGCCGCCGCCAACCGATAAGGTCGGTCCCGCACCTCGACCACTGATGGCCGTCGATCGGTCGGCGATCCGAAACCAGTCATAGCCATCGCGCAGCGCCAACTCCGCAGCGCGCAGCAGCGCATAGTCGGCGACCTGCGCTTCAGGCGCGCCCGGACCGCCCTGGAAGGTGACGCGGTAACGCCCGGCCTCCAGGCGATACTCGGAATAACCCACTGCGGTGGGCGCGCCTTGGGCCGCGCGATAGACTGTAGGGGTGGTGGCGCAGGCGCTCAACAGCACAGCGGCCAAGCCGGCGGCGATCAAAGGTTTGACGGTCTTCATCACGGATGGCCCTTTCACGCCTGTTCAACGGTCGCCGGGGTCGGCTGTTCCGGAACCGGGAGGTTCAGAGCCTGGAGCATTGCGGTGAAATCGGCCGGAAGCGGTGCCAGGATCTTGCGCTCGCCGCCCAGCGGATGGGGGAAGCTCAGGCTGGCGGCATGCAGCATCAGGCGCGGCGCAGCGATCCCGCCCAGCATCAGCGCGCCGCCATAGCGGCTGTCGCCGGCCAGCGGTCGACCGATCGACGCCATATGGACACGCAACTGGTGCATTCGGCCCGTGTCCGGCGACAGCTCGACCAGCGCCGCCAAACCGTTGTGCGCCAGGGTGCGATAGCGGCTGCGCGCGGTCTCGGCGTCCGGATGGTTGGGGTCGCAGACGCGCATATAGGCCTCGCGCCCGATCGACTCGCGACGCAGCGGACTGTCGATCATGCCGCCCTTGGGTTCGGGCGCGCCGGCGACGATGGCCAGATAGCTTTTGCGAAAGCGCTTGGCCTCCAGCGCCTTGCCCAGCATGGCCGCCGCCGGCTTGGTCTTGGCCGTCAGGATCACGCCTGAGGTGTCGCGGTCCAGGCGATGAACCAGCTTGGGCCGAGGCCGGTTGGGCCGCGCAAAGGCCCACAGCAGGTCATCCAAGGTGTGCGCCTTGATGCGGCCGCCCTGGCTGGACAGGCCCGCCGGCTTGTTCAGCACGATGATCGTCTCGTCCTCGTACAACACCCACGACTGCGCCGCCGCGATCTCCTCCGGCGTCAGGGCGATGGGGGTCTCGGAGGCCTTGGGCTTGGCGACGCCGGGCGGGCGACGGAATTTCTGACCGCTCACTTGCCGTCCCTCCTGCGTTGACCCCAGGCCTCGAGGCGCTCGCGCACCTTGGCCTCCGCCCCGACAGGCTTGGGCTCGTAAAAGCGCCGGCGCTCCATGCCCTCCGGAAAGTAGTTCTGGCCTGACACGCCACCCTCCACGTCGTGGTCGTAGGCATAGCCATCGCCATAGCCGAGCGACTTCATCAGCTTCGTTGGGGCGTTCAGGATATGAGCCGGCGGCGTCAGGCTGCCGGTTTCTTTCGCAGCCCGGCGTGCGGCCTTGTAGGCGGTGTAGACGGCGTTCGACTTGGGCGCGCTGGCCATGTGGACGACAGCCTGGGCCAGGGCCAGCTCGCCCTCCGGCGATCCCAGGAAGTCGTAAGCGTCCTTGGCCGCCGTGGTCAGCAGCAGCGACAACGGGTCGGCCGCGCCGATGTCCTCGGAGGCCATGCGCACGAGGCGGCGTGCAATGAAGAGCGGGTCCTCGCCCCCCTCCAGCATCCGCGCCAGCCAGTAGAGCGCGGCGTCCGGGTCGCTGCCGCGCACCGACTTATGCAGGGCCGAGATGAGGTTGTAGTGCTCCTCGCGGTCCTTGTCGTAGGCGGGGCGACGCTTTTGCAGAAACTGGCCCAGTTGTGTCGCGTTCAACGGGCTATCGGTCCCGATCGAGAACAGGGTCTCGGCCAGGGTCAGCAGATAGCGGCCGTCGCCGTCGGCCATGGCCACCAGGGCCGAGCGCGCCTCGGCGTCGACCGGCAGCGGGCGGCTTTCGGCCGCCTCAGCGCGTTGCAGCAGAAGCTCCAGCGATTCTTCGGTCAGGCGCTTGAGCACAAAGACCTGGCAGCGCGACAGCAGAGCGCCGTTCAGCTCGAATGATGGGTTCTCGGTCGTCGCGCCGACCAGGGTGACGATCCCCTCCTCGACGAACGGCAGGAAGCCGTCCTGCTGCGCGCGGTTGAAGCGATGGATCTCGTCGACGAACAGCAGGGTCGACTGTCCCGCCATCCGGCGGGCGCGCGCCTGCTCGAACGCCTTCTTCAAGTCGGCGACGCCCGAGAACACCGCCGAAATCTGCATGAACTCATAGCCGCCGGCCTTGGCCAGCAGGCGGGCGATCGTGGTCTTGCCCGTCCCTGGCGGTCCCCACAGGATCATCGAGGCCAGGCGGTGAGCCGCCGCCATCCGGCCAATTGGTCCCTCGGCGCCGAGCAGGTGTTGTTGGCCCACCACCTCGTCCAGGCTTTGGGGGCGAAGACGGTCAGCCAGCGGCGCAGGAGCATGAGGCGTCAGGCCGGCGGCCTGGAAGAGATCGGACATGCGACTCTTCTAGAGCGTGGCAGGCGAAAGTGTGAGCGGTTTCACCGCCCACCACGCTCCGAGACGAGGCGCCGCCGCGGACGGCTCCAAATCTAGAACTGAGCCTGCACCAATTGTCCGCCGCGCTCGATGGTGATGTTCCAGCGGCCCGACCGGCCGGCGATCGCCGAAGCAAGGTCGGCCACCGTATTGATCTGGCGGCCATTGACGCTGCGAACAAAGTCGCCCGGACGCATCCAGTTGCCGGCATAGCCAGGGCCAATCTTGGTCACCAAAGCGCCGCGACCGACGAACGGATCGACGCCCAGGTCCTGGGCCACGGCCGGCGAGAGGTTCATCACCGTGGCGCCGTTGAAGGGGTTGTTGCCGCTGAGGGTGCGCTCGTCACGGGCCGGCGTTTCCGGCGCGGCGTCGGCGCGGACGGTGATGGTCTGCTCGCGGTCGCCACGGCGGATCTGCATCGGCACGCGATCGCCGACCTTGTGGGTGCCGATGGCGAACGCGCCGCCGCCTTCGTCGTTCACCGGCTGGCCGTCGATCGACAGAATGACGTCGCCTTCCCTCAAGCCCGCGCGCTCGGCCGACGAGCCCGGATAGACCTGCGCCACCAGCACGCCGCGCGGAGCGGCCATGCCCAGGCTCTTGGCGATGTCGGCCGTAACGGTCTGGCCTTTCACGCCCAGCCAGGGGCGCACGATGCTGTGGCCGCCGCCCAGAGCGGCGTTGACCACCTGGCGCACCACGCGGGCCGGGATGGCGAAGCCCACGCCCGAAGACGAGCCAGAGCGCGAGATGATGAAGGTGTTGATGCCGACGAGGTCGCCGTCCATGTCGACCAGCGGACCGCCCGAGTTGCCAGGATTGATCGCGGCGTCGGTCTGGATGTAGCTGCCGAAATCCGCGGCGCCGACGTCCGTCCGCGCCAGCGCCGAGACGATGCCGTTGGTGACGGTCTGGCCGACGCCGAAGGGGTTGCCCATGGCCAGGACGAGATCGCCGACTTCCAGCTGCTCCTGGTCGTCGATGGCCATCACCGGCAGCTTCTCGCCCTTGGTGTCGATCTTCAGCACCGCCAGATCGGCGCGCGGATCGTCCAGCAACACCACGGCCGGAAACTCGCGACGGTCGGCCAGTTGGACGGTGATGTCGCTCATCCCGTCGATGTTGTGATGGTTGGTGATGATGACGCCGTCGGCGCGGACGATCGCGCCCGAGCCCAGCGAGCCTTGGACCTGAGAACCGCCTTGGCCGCCGCCCATGAAGAAGTCCCAGAACGGGTCGACGCGGCGCTGGACCACCCGGCGGCTTTTGACATTGACCACGGCCGGGGCGGTCTTCTTCACGATCGGCGAGAAGGACTGCTTCATCGTGGCCGCGTCGGCCGGGACGCGACGCGTGGGCTGAGGCATGTCCGGGATAGCCTGCGCGTTGGACTGACCGGTCGGGTTCGAGCAGGCCGTCAGCAGGACAAAGACGGGCAGCAGGGCGCGAAGGTTGCGCATGTTGGTCACGAGGGACTCCTGGCGGTTCGCCGGAAACTCAGCCCAGCTTTCGGGCGAGTCTAAGGCGACGGATGGTCTAGGTTTCGGCCATGACCAAAGCCATCAGGCCGCCTGGGGTTCCGGCGCTGGGGCGGGCTTGGCCTTGGCATAAGCTAGGAGGGTCGCCGCCAGCATCAAGGCCGCCGCGATCAGGATCGGCAGGCCGGGTATGTGCAGCGTGGCGTCGTGCCGGACCGCGAAGGCGAACGGGATCAGGAACAGCGGCGGACCGATGATCGAGGCGATGCCCATCATGGCCGCGTTCGCACCCTGCAGCTGCCCCTGCTCGTTGGGGCCGACCCGGCGGGTCATCAGGCCCTGCAAGCCCGGCTGGATCAGGCCCGAGAAGGTGAAGATCGGCAGACCGGCCAGATACAGCAGTCCGGTCGGCGCAAAGGCGTAGATCGAAAAGCCCAGGAACCCGGCGAAGAGACCAATCATCAAGACGCCGCGCTCGCCAAACCGCTTGACCGCTGGCCCGACGACAAAGGCCTGGATCAGGATGCTGGCGATGCCGCTGGCCATCAGCGTCAGGCCGATCGTCTGCGGGCTCCAGCCATAGCGGAAGCCCATGTACAGCACGAAGACGCTGGGCAGCACGTTGTGCGCCAGCTGGAACAGGAAGCCCACGCCCGCCAGACCCATCAGGCCCGGATGGTGGCGCAGCAGTTGCAGCGAACCGACCGGGTTGGCCTTCTTCCAGTCGAACCGGGGTTGGCGACGCTCAGGCGGCAGAGACTCGGGCAGGACGAAGAAGCCATAAAGCCAGTTGGTCAGGGCCAGGGCCGCGCAGACCAGGAAGGGCGCGCGATGATCGAACTCCCAGAGCCAGCCGCCCAGGGCGGGGCCGAAGGTGAAGCCGATGCCGAACGCCGCGCCCATCAGACCAAAACCCTTGGCGCGGTTCTCCGGCGTCGTGACGTCGGCGACATAGGCGCTGGCGGTCGAGAAGCTCGCCGCCGTCATGCCGTTGAAGATCCGACCGACGAACAGCCACCAGAGGTTCGGCGCAAAGGCCATGAACAGGAAGTCGACGCCCAGGCCGAAGATCGAGGTCAGGATCACCGGTCGGCGGCCGAAGCGGTCCGACATGAGACCGAGAATCGGCGAGCAGAAGAACTGCATCAGGCCCCAGGTCGTGGCGAACAGCACGTTCCAGTCGGCGGCCGCCGCCGTGTCGCCGCCGCCGAACGACTTTACGAGGTTGGGCAGCACCGGGATCATCACGCCCAGCGACAGCACGTCCAGGATCGCGGTGACGAAGATGAAGCCCAGGGCGGCCTGACGCCGCCCGCCTGTGATCGTGGTGTTCATGACCGCCCCTTGTCGCCCGCCCCTAGGTGGACGCTGTTCGTCCGCGCCGCAAGCCCGGCGAGAAGGTCGCGCCACCATTCGCCGTGCCGCGCCAGAAACACCGTGTTTGGAAAGCCGTGCCGCGCTACATGGGGGCCAGGAACGCTGTCCCAGCCACGATGCTCGACAGTGACGCGGGTCTCGTCGCCAACCGCGTCGAAGCGGACCTCGACCTCGGTGTTCATGTCCGGCGCGAAGGCGGCCTGCCGCCAGCCGAACACCAGCCGCTCGCCGCGCTCCCAGACGCTGACCGCGCCGACCTCAAACACCTTGCCGCTGGGCAGGCGCTCGACCAGCCGGCGGTTCTCGAACGCCATCACGCCCGGCGAGCGCGGCGTGAACGAAAATAGCGTGTTAGGCCGCCACCACAGCGCGATGTCGTCGACGAAGGCGTCGAACACGACCTCGGGCGGCGCGGCGATGCGCAGCGAGACCAGAATCCGCGAACTCACGAGCGCTGACCCTCTACATGCGCCTTCAGCGCCGAAAGCTGGTCAACCCAGTGGGCCTCGGCCGCTTCCAGCCAGGCCTTGAGCTCGGCCATTGATCCGGGCCTTAGGTGATAAACCCGCACCCGGGCGTCGAACTCGGGGTGGCTCTCTTCCACCAGACCCGACTGGCGCAGGGCCCGCAGATGACGGCTCATGGCGGGGGCGCTGAGACCCAGGCTCTCGGCCAGTTCTCCCGCCCGCCGCGGCCGCTCGCGCAGCAGATCTACCGCGCGCCGCCGATGCGGGTCGGCCAAGGCGGCCAGGGTGCGGTCGAGGGCCTCGCTCATGACACGAGACCCAGCAACGTCTTCGGCGCGACGTTGCGCCAGGCGTCGAGCAAGGCCCCGCGCGCCGTCGTCTCGTCGCACGCCGCCAGACGCAACCGCGTCGCGCCGCCCTTTCCCCAGCCGCCGGGCACGGGAACAAACACGTCAGGCAAGGCCGCAACCCGCGCCTCCTGCTGCTCGGGCGTCAGCTTGACCATGGCCCAGGCGATGTCCGGATTGCCAAGGGTCGCGAAGATCTTCCCGCATCGGAAGTCGACCGTGCCCATGTGCGACGCCTCGATCGCCCGAGGCAGGGATAGGGCTAGGCGGCGGAAATCGTCCGGTGAGATCAAGGCTTGCCGACCGTGATTTTCAGACCGCTCCGCGCCTCCATCTCGTCCATCGAGACCACCTCGACATCGGCCGAGACCGTCCAGAGATGGCCTTCCAGGTCGCGACAGCGATAGGTGCGCGCGCCGTAGAACTGGGTTTCCGGGGCCTGGAGAATCTCAGCGCCGGCTTCTGCGGCCCGTCGGCAATGAGCGTCGACGTCGCTGTCGATATAGATATGCACCGTCTGAGTGACCTTGCCGCCCATCGAGGCCGGGCTGGCGTGGGCGGGGCTCCACTCGCCGCCGACCATCAGGCGCGAGGCGCCGTGGCTCATCTCTGCGTGGGCGACGCTGGCGTCCTCGCCCTCGATCAGGAAGGTCAGCTCGAAACCGAAGGCGGCTTCCAGCCAGGCCAGAGCCGCCTTCGGATCGCGGTAGGTGACGGCCGAAACCAGGCCGGCGGGATTGGACATGCGCCACTCCTTCTGAATAGACGCAATATTTAACGCATATCGAAACTATATCCGCAAGCCACCGCGCTCAGTACCGATCCTCCAGCACCATCGCCGCGCCCTTCTCGGCGATCATGACGGTCGGCGCGTTGGTGTTGCCCGAGGTGATGGCGGGCATCACCGAGGCGTCGATCACGCGCAAACCCTCAACGCCCCGAACACGAAGCCGGCCGTCGAGCACCGCCATTCGATCGTGATCGGGCCCCATGGCGGCCGTGCCGACGGGGTGGAAGATCGTCGTCGCCAGCGCCTTGGCGGCGGCGAGAAGGGCCGTGTCACCCTCGACGTCAGGGCCGGGACGGAAGGCCTCGGGCTGATAGGCCGCCAAGGCCCCCTGCCCCATGATCCGGCGGGCCCACTTCAGCGAATCCACCGCTACGCCTCGATCCTCTTCCGTGGCGAGATAGTTCGGATCGATCCGGGGCGCTTGCTCAAGTCCTGGCCCTGACAGCGTCACCGCGCCCCGGCTCGTCGGGCGCAGATTGCAGACGCTGGCCGTCACCGCGCCGAACCGATGCAAACCCTCGCCCCAGCGATCCAGGCTGAGCGGCTGGAAGTGGAACTCCAGATTGGCGGTCTCGTACGCCGGGCCTGAGCGGCAGAACATCCCCAGCTGCGACGGCGCCATGGTCAGCGGGCCCGAGCGGCGCAGCAGATAGTCCAGACCCATGCCGGCCCGGCGAAGGAGATTGGCGTAGTCGGTGTTCAGGGTCCGCACGCCCCGCACCTTGAACACCGGACGGATCTGCAGGTGGTCCTGCAGATTGGCGCCAACGCCCGGCAGGTCGTGGGTCACGGGCACGCCGGCCTGCGCCAAGGCTGCGCCAGGGCCGATCCCCGAACGCTGCATGATCACCGGCGAGCCGACCGCCCCCGCCGCCAGGATCAACTCGCCCGACACCCTGGCGGTCACCGCCTGACCGCCTCGACGCCCGTGCAGGCCGCGAACCCGCTTGCCGTCGAGCACGAGCCGCTCGACCTCAACGCCCTTCACCAGTCGCAGGTTAGGGCGGCTCAGGATCGGCTTCAGGAACGCGGTGGCCGTGCTCCAGCGACGTCCCGCGCGCTGGTTGACCTGGAAGTACGACGAGCCCTCGTTATCGCCGCCGTTGAAGTCGTCGATCTGGGCGACGCCCGCCTGCTCGCCCGCGCGGCGGATGGCGTCCAGCACATCCCAGCGGACGCGCGGATGCTCGACTCGGTACTCGCCACCGCCCCTGTGGTGCTCGCCCTGCGGGTCGATGTGGTCCTCGTGCCGCAGGAAATAGGGCAGGACGTCCGACCAGCCCCATCCGGCCAGCCCGCGCTCACGCCAGCCGTCATAGTCGCGAGCTTGCCCGCGCATATAGATCATGGCGTTGATCGCCGAGGAGCCGCCGATCACCTTGCCGCGCGGATAGGCCAGAACCCGTCCGTCCAAACCCGCCTGCGGCGTCGTCTCCAGCATCCAGTCGGCGCGCGGGTTGCCGATCGCGAACAGATAGCCGACCGGGATATGCAACCAGATCCAGTTGTCGCCGCCGCCCGCCTCCACCAGCAAGACCCGATGGCGCGGGTTCGCCGACAGGCGGTTGGCCAAAAGGCATCCCGCCGAGCCCGCGCCGACAATGATGTAGTCGTACTCGCCCAGATCCGCCGTTTCGCTGCCCACGCGTGATGGTCCTCCCCGTCGCCAGACTGCCGCCAGCGGCGCGGTGTGGGAAGCGCCTTGCGGTGCGCCGGCTATCGCAGCGCCTTGCGCACGACTTTCAGCGAGGCGTCGGTCCTTTCCGGGCGAACGCCGGTCACTTGGGCCAGCAGCGCATAGACGTCGACATTGTCGAACACCGGCAGCGCGACGCCCGGCTTGAACGATGGCCCGTGCGCCACGAACACCGCCTGCATGGTCGGATCGTAAGGGTCGAAGCCATGCGCCCCGCCATCCCGGGCGTCCCCCTCGCTCGCCTTCTGCCTCGCCGCCGCCTTGGTCGTGTACCAGCCTGTCTCCGACAGGCAGACAATCGCGGGAACCCGGGGGTTGCGGCCATAATGGAAGCGGGCCGGGACGCGGTGCTTCTTCCAGCAACTCATGTGCGGCAGGGGTTTGGATAGAAACGCCTTCTCGACCGCCTTGCGCTCATCCGGCTTGGGCGAGAATGACGTCACCGCGCCGGTCGTCACCAATTGGATCTTCGAGACATCGACCAGCTCGTCCAGCACCACGCGATTAGCCGCCGGCAATGGGGCCATGCCGTGATCGGCGACGATGATGATGTCAGTGCTCTCGAAACGCCCCCGCGCCTTCAGGCCTTCGACCAGCCGCCCCAAGGCCGCATCGACCGACGCGGCGGCGGCGCGGACTTCGGGGGACTCAGGGCCGTAGTGATGCCCCTGGGTGTCGACGATGTCGAAATAGAGGGTCGAGAACGCGATCGGCGGGCCATCAGCGTTGTCCAGCCAGCACAGCACCTGATCGACGCGGGCCTCGTGCGGCATGGTCGCGTCGAACTTGACCCAGTGCGAGGGGCGTACGCCGTCGATCTCGACCTCGGAGCCGGGCCAGAACATCGCGGCCGCGCGCTTGCCCTGCTGCTCGGCCGAAACCCAGAACGGCTTGGCCTGGCTCCACCAGCCGGGTTCCAGGCTGCGCATGGTGAATTTCTCGGCCGAGACGCTGGGATCGATCATGGTGTTGGCGACGATCCCATGACGGTCCGGACGCTTGCCGGTGATCAGGGTGTAGTGATTGGGAAAGGTCACCGACGGGAATGACGGCCGCATGGCCGCGCGGGCGCCGTCGTCGGCCAGGGCTTTCATGACGGGGGTGTCGCCGCGATCCAGATAGTCGGCGCGGAATCCGTCGATCGACACCAAGATGGTCAGGTGCGGCGCCTTCTCGCGCGCCTCAGCCACGCCGGCGACGACAGTCAGGCTCAACGCCAGAAACAGGGACAGCAGGCGGCGCAGGATCATCGTCAGGCTCGATCTGAAACTTCGGTCTCGCCGGTCATCCATGGCCCAGATTGCAGGCGTATGACGAGCGGTGATTTCCGGCGGATGACACCCTCTTAACTTGGCGGTCGCGGGCGCGCTCGCCATAGTCCCACCGTCGAGCCGACTCGTTTCGGCGTCCGGAACCGCTTCATGTCGATCGCCCTGGAGGCCGCCGGCCTCACCAAGACGTATGGGGCGGTGCGCGCCCTGGACGACTTCTCCATCGCCATTCCCGCCGGCGGCGTGTTCGGGGTCCTGGGCCCCAACGGCGCGGGCAAGAGCACGCTGTTCCGGATCGCGCTGGGGCTGGTGCGCCCCACCAGCGGCACGGCGCGCCTGTTCGGGGCCGCGCCGGGCGACATCACCGCCCTGCGCAAGGTTGGGGCCATGATCGAGACCCCGCGCTATCCGCCCTATATGACGGCGCGCGACACCCTGAAGATGCTGTCCCTGGAAAGCGGCAAGGCCGACGCTGATATCGGCGAGTGGCTGGAGCGGGTCAGCCTGACCCACGCCGCCGATCGCGCCACCAGCGGCTTTTCGGTCGGCATGAAGCAGCGCTTGGGTCTGGCCGCCGCCTTTCTGACCAAGCCAGAACTCGTCATCCTGGACGAGCCGACCAGCGGCATGGACCCGGCGGGCATCCAGGAGATCCGCGCCCTGATCATCGATCTGGCCAAGATCGAAGGCGTCACCGTCATCCTGGCCAGCCACCAGCTGGACGAGGTCAAGCGCGTCTGCGACCGCGTCGCCATCCTCTCGCGCGGCAAGGTCGTCGCCGAGGGCGGCGTGGCCGAACTGACCGCCGGCGAGGCCCGCCTGCGCCTGACCCTGGCCTCTCCCCTCGCTCCGGCGCTGGCGGTTATGGGCGATCGCGGCGAAGCCGACGGACGGGACGCCGTGCTGGCGGACATCCCCCGCGCCGAGGCCCCGGCCGTCATCCGGGCGCTGGTCGAGGCCGGCGTCGAGATCGTCGAAGCCCGCTGGCGCGAGGTCGATCTGGAGGGCGTCTATCTGAAATCCCTGGGCCAAACGCCGACGGCCGCCACATCGGAAGGAGCCGCCTGATGCTCGCCGACGCCATCGCCGCCGAACGCTTCCGCCTGCTGCGCGACCGCGCCGCCGTCTTCTGGGGCTTCTGCTTCGCGCCGCTGGTAGGCTTTGCGCTTAGCATCGGCGGAGACCTCTTCCTGCGCTTCGTCATCAAGAAGCCGATGCCAGGCCTGACCATCGGCCTGATCGACCAGGTGTTGAAAGCGCTGTCGAGCGGCGCCTCGACCTTTGGCGCGCTGTTCCTGATGATCGGCGCCGCCGCCGTGCTGGCCGGCGACTATCGCTGGGAGACCTGGCGGCTGCTCACCCCGCGCAACACCCGCCAGAACCTGCTGCTGGCGAAGCTGATCGTCGTCGGCGAGGCGGTGTTCTGGAGCCTGCTGCTGACCGGCGTCCTGTCGGCGCTGGCGGCCGTGATCGGCGCCGGGATCAACAGCAAGAGCCTGACTGTGTCGATGTTCGACCGCAACCTGTTCGACATCATCGGGGTCCTCGCCATCACCTGGCTGGAGGCCATGACCCTTACGGCGCTGGCGGCCTGTGTGGGGGTGCTGTCGCGCTCCACCATGGGCGTCGTGATCGCGTGCCTGGGCTTCCGGTTCGTGCAGACCATTCTGGCAGGCTCTCTGCGGCTGATGGAGCAGAACGAGGCCCCGAGCTGGAAACTCCTCTCCCTCCCCGTCTACGACGCCGACCTGCTGCGCGCGGCGCTGCTGGACCCGACCCAGCTTGGTGCGGCCAGCGGCTCGGCGGGCGTGGCGCTGGCGGTGCTGCTGACGTGGCTCGCGGCCCTGACGGCGGGCGCGGTGTGGCTGTTCCAGCGGCAGGACCTGACCAAGGAGTGAGGGCCGCCCCGGACACCGAGGGGGCATCGTGGGCGCTAGGCGACCCTTGCCCATACCCCCCGGTTTCGGCCGTGCGACACGGAGAGTAGAATGCGTAGCCCAGGACTGATCTTGCTTCTGTGTGGGACCCTGTTGGCGGGTTGCGCCAGCGCGCCCCGCCCGGACGCCTTGCGACTGGCCCCATGGAGTCGGGTGTTGCGAGACCAGCAACCGGACGAAGCGCTCGCGGTCGTCTATCGGTGGCGAGGACGGAACTTGGTGTTCGTGGGCGCTAAACACTCGACGCGCTCGGATAGCCATACGTTCAAGCTCATCGCAGAGGCCTACGCGCGCGAGCATTTCAACGCCCTCATCGCCGAGGGTTTCCCCTACTCGCGAGGGCCGAACGCGCCGCGCACCCTGCGTTGGCTTGAGACCCAGACCGAGACCGATGGCTTTGTCATGGGAGGCGAAAGCGTTCCGGCTTTACGCGGCGCCGTTCAACAGCAGGCGCGCATTTGGGGCGGCGAACCCGACGATAGCGATGTTCGCGATCGCACGCTCGCGGACGGCATCTCGGCCATTGACCTGCTGGGCTTCTATACCCTCCGCTCAGTGCCTCAATGGATCAGAGAGCAGAGGATCACTGACGGCGGAGATCCCCGTGTGACGGCGCTCATCGAGAGCGAACTGATCCGCAATAGAAGTCGGCTGGGGCTGTCCGAGACGCTGCTGCCCGACTACGCCGCGTGGGCGGACTGGTACAAACAAACGAACGGTCAAGCCTTCGACCGCAACTTCAAGCTCGAAGAAGTCGGTCCGCTGGTTGATGGCGACTTCAGCACCAACAAGATCTCGGCAGCGGTCGGGCGGGCGCGCGACGCGTTCCTCCTGAGCGTCATCGCCGATCATCTCGGCAAGGGCGAGACCGTTCTGGTCGTGTTCGGCGCGAGCCATCTGACGATCTTGCGCCCTGCGCTTGATCACATGTTGGGCAAACCCTGCTACGTCGGCGCGAGTCTGGGGCCGGCGCCGACATCCTGCTTCGAATAGAAGCCGCCGGGAACTCGCCCGAAGGGGATCTGACGCTGAAAGCCAACGAAAAAGGCCCCGGATCGCTCCGGGGCCTTCTTGCTCAGCCGAGGCTGAAATCTCTTAGTCTTCGGCGTCGGCCGTGAAGACCGGGCCCGAGTCCTTGCCCTTTTCCGAGACGTCGCGGTCGACGAATTCGATCACGGCCATCGGGGCGTTGTCGCCATAGCGGAAGCCGGCCTTCAGGACGCGGATGTAGCCGCCCTGACGGTCCTTGTAACGCGGGCCGAGGACCGCGAAGAGCTTGCCGACTTGTTCGACGTCGCGAACCGAGCTGATGGCCTGACGACGGGCGTGCAGGTCGCCGCGCTTGGCCAGGGTGACCAGCTTTTCGACGATCGGACGCAGTTCCTTGGCCTTGGGCAGGGTGGTGACGATCTGCTCGTGCTTGATCAGCGAGGCCGACATGTTGGCGAACATGGCGGTGCGGTGAGCCGAGGTGCGGCCGAGTTTACGGTGAGCCTTACCGTGACGCATTTTGTATCTCCTGGGCGATCAGCCCGAACGGCGCAAAACCAGTGAGCGCCTGATTATCACCAATCCTGGTCTGTCCCGACCCGGTCAGAGCGAAGCGCCGGGGCCCTCCACCGCGTTGGCGGCTTCATAAGGCCCAGGCCGCCCTCCGAAAAAGGCGGCCCGGATTAAGCGCGTTAGGCTGGAAGTCTTAGATCTGGTCTTCGAACTTCTTGGCCAGGTCTTCGATGTTCTCCGGCGGCCAGTTCGGCACGTCCATGCCGAGGTGCAGACCCATGCCGGCGAGCACTTCCTTGATTTCGTTCAGCGACTTGCGGCCGAAGTTCGGGGTGCGGAGCATCTCGGCTTCGGTCTTCTGGATCAGGTCGCCGATGTAGACGATGTTGTCGTTCTTCAGGCAGTTGGCCGAACGGACCGACAGCTCCAGCTCGTCTACCTTCTTCAGCAGGGCCGGGTTAAACGGCAGTTCCGGCTTGGACTCATCGGCCGACTTGGCCTTCGGTTCCTCGAAGGTGATGAAGATCTGCAGTTGGTCTTGCAGGATCCGGGCGGCGTAGGCCACGGCGTCCACCGGAGTGACGGCGCCGTTGGTTTCGACTTCCAGGATCAGCTTGTCGTAGTCCAGCGACTGACCTTGACGGGTCGGCTCGACGCGGTAGGCGACGCGCTTGACCGGCGAGTACAGGGCGTCGACGGCGATGAGGCCGATCGGCGCGTCTTCCGGACGGTTGCGGTCAGCCGGGACATAGCCCTTGCCGTTGTTGACCGTGAACTCCATGCGCACCGAAGCGCCGTCGTCCAGCGTGCAGAGCACGTGGTCGGGGTTCAGGATCTCGATGTCGGCCGGAGTCTCGATCTGACCAGCGGTCACCGGGCCGGGGCCCGTGGCGCGCAGGGTCATGCGCTTGGGGCCTTCGGCGTGCATGCGCACGGCCAGCTGCTTGATGTTCAGAACGATGTCGACGACGTCTTCACGGACGCCTTCGAGCGAGGAGAATTCGTGCACCACGCCATCGATTTGGATGGCGGTGACGGCGGCGCCTTGCAGCGACGAGAGGAGAACGCGACGCAGAGCGTTGCCGAGCGTCACGCCGAAGCCGCGCTCGAGCGGTTCAGCGACGATACGGGCCTTGCGGGTGGCATCGGCGCCGGTTTCGATTTGCGGCTTCTCAGGACGGATCAGTTCGTTCCAGTTTCTTTCGATCACGTGGTCGGGTCCCTTGAACGCGGCTCGCCGGCCGCGGTTTACGCAGCCGGCGAAGGAAGATTGTGGTCTAAAAAGTACTAGACGCGACGACGCTTGGGCGGACGGCAGCCGTTGTGCGGGATCGGCGTGACGTCGCGGATGGTCGTGATGGTCATGCCCGCAGCTTGCAGCGCGCGCAGGGCCGACTCACGGCCCGAACCCGGACCCGAAACGTTGACTTCCAGCGTCTTCACGCCGTGCTCGGCAGCCTTCTTGCCCGCGTCTTCGGCGGCCATCTGCGCGGCGTACGGGGTCGACTTGCGCGAGCCCTTGAAGCCCATCATGCCGGCCGAGGACCACGAGATCGTGTTGCCCTGGGCGTCGGTGATGGTGATCATGGTGTTGTTGAACGAGGCGTTCACGTGCGCCACGCCCGAGGTGATGTTCTTGCGTTCGCGACGTTTAACGCGAGCCGGTTCCTTGGCCATCGGTCAGGCTACCTTACTTCTTCTTGCCGGCGATCGGCTTGGCCGGACCCTTGCGGGTGCGGGCGTTCGTGTGGGTGCGCTGACCGCGGACCGGCAGGCCCTTACGGTGACGCAGGCCGCGATAGCAGGCCAGGTCCATCAGACGCTTGATGTTCATCGAGTTCTCGCGACGCAGGTCGCCCTCGACGGTGTAGTCACGGTCGATCGTCTCGCGGATCGCGAGGACCTCGGCGTCGGTCAGTTGATTGACGCGACGCGCATCCTCGATGCCCACCTTCGTGATGATTTCACGAGCCGACTTTTGGCCGATGCCGTGAATGTACTGAAGCGCGATCAGAACGCGCTTGTTCGTCGGGATGTTGACGCCTGCGATACGGGCCACGTCTAATGTTCTCCTAGTCACGCACTAAAGACGCGAACGGCGCCCCCGGCCGGATCAGGGATCCAAACCGGCGCGCACGGATCGCGCCCTTTCGCGGAAGCGCCCCGTTATAGGGATCGTTTCGCTTCCGTCAACAACTGAATCCGGGAGACATCCCCCAAATTCGGGCTTTCTTAATCGACCACAGGCGCGTGAGCAAAGTCACGCTCTCTCCAGAGATGGGGCCCGCTTATCGCTGCCGGATAGTCATCCTGCGGCGACGGGCTCCAGCGCGTTGTCGATCGACGCGGCGACCGTTTCGACGGTCCCCATGCCATCCAGTTCCGTCAGCTTGCCCTGCCCTTCATAGTAGGGCAGCAGCGGCGCGGTCTGAGCGTTGTACGCGGCCAGACGAGTCACGAAGACTTCCGGATTGTCGTCGGGCCGTCCCTGCTCTTCGAACCGCTTCTTGATCCGTTCGATCAGGGCGGGCTCGTCTACCTTGAGTCGGAGAACGACGTCGATCTTCTGACCGCGCGCCGCCAACATTTTATCCAACGCCTCGGCCTGAGCCACCGTACGGGGGAAGCCGTCGAAGATCGCGCCGCCGGCCGCCTCGGCTTCAGGCAGGCGATCTTCGATCAGGGCGATGACGATTTCATCGGTCACCAGCTCCCCGCGATCCAGAACGCCCTTGACGCGCTGCCCCAGCTCCGAGCCCGAGGCGATGGCCGCGCGCAGCATGTCGCCGGTCGAGAGCTGGACCATGCCGCGCTCCGTGACCAGGCGTTTGGCCTGGGTCCCCTTCCCCGCCGCCGGCGGGCCGAACAGGATCAGATTCATAAATGCCCCTTCGCGCGTTGGCGGGTCTCCGCCCGCTCCTCCCTCCGCAGACCTAGATTGCGCCGGGAGAAAACGGAAGTCAGTTTTGCGACAAACCGACTTCCGACGCCTGGTTTGGAAACAAGACCGCGCTTAGCGGTTGCGACCGCCCCGCAGCTTCGACTTCTTGATCAGCCCCTCGTACTGGTGCGCCAGCAGGTGCGACTGGATCTGCGCCACCGTGTCCATGGTCACGGTCACGACGATCAGGATCGAAGTGCCGCCCAAGGCGAACTGGTTCGACTTGATCGCCATCATCGCCAGTTCAGGCGCGACGCAGACTGCGGTGATGTAGGCCGCGCCGATCACGGTGAGGCGCGTCAAGACATAGTCCAGATACTCGGCGGTGCGTTTACCCGGACGGATACCGGGCAGGAAGCCGCCGTACTTGCGCAGGTTCTCGGCCGTCTCGTCCGGATTGAACACCACCGAGGTGTAGAAGAACGAGAAGAAGATGATGAGCAGCGCATAGAGGATCAGGAACGCCGGGTGGCCGTGCTGAAGCGCGCCCACCACGCTCGGCAACCAGCCGGCCCAATCGGGCAGGTTCGCCGTCTGGATGAACTGCAGGGCGGTCGTCGGCAGCAGCAGCAGCGACGAGGCGAAGATCGGCGGGATGACGCCCGCCGTATTGATCTTCAGCGGCATGAACGAGCTTTCGCCGCCGATCATGCGGTTGCCCTGCTGGCGCTTGGGATAGTGAACCAACAGGCGGCGCTGCGAGCGTTCCATGAACACGATGGCCAGGATCGCGGCCACGCCGCCGATCACCACCAGGAACAGCGGCATGTAGTTGTTGTTCGACTGCCCTTGGGTCAGCATCTGCATCAGGATGATCGGCAGACGCGCCACAATGCCGGCGAAGATGATCAGCGACACGCCGTTGCCGACGCCGCGGCTGGTGATCTGCTCACCCAGCCACATCAGGAACATCGTGCCGCCGGTCAGCGAGACGATGGTCGATACGATGAAGAACGTCTGGCCGACGCCGTCAGCGACGACGCCCGGCTGCGCCACGATACCCATGGCGATGGAGGCCGACTGAACGATCGCGAGGATCACCGCCAGGTAGCGGGTGTACTGGTTCAGGGTCTTGCGGCCCGCCTCGCCCCCTTCCTTCTTCAGTTTTTCCCACGGCGGATACACCGTGCCCATCAGCTGCACGATGATCGAGGCGCTGATGTAGGGCATGACGTTCAGCGAGAAGATCGCCATCCGCTCGACGGCGCCGCCGGAGAACATGTCGAACATGCCCAGAATGCCCTTGCTGTTCTGACTGAACAGCGAGGCGAAGGCGACCGGGTCGATGCCGGGGATCGGGACGTAGGTGCCAAGGCGGTAGACGACCAGCGCGATGATCGTGAACCAGATACGCTTGTGAAGTTCGCTCGCCTTCTGGAACGAGCTGAAATTCATATTGGCTGCGAGTTGTTCGGCGGCCGAGGCCATACAGATCCCCACGACTCAGGAGCGCGATCGTCGAAAGCCAATACCGCTTCGGTGGCGACCGCGCTCTGAAATAAGGTTTCCTGGATCACGCTGATCCGAGGAGAGCGCCACAAATAGGTGAGGCCCGCCGCGATGTCACGGCGAGCCTCGAAATTCTGTCATCCCGGTCGGAAACGCGGTCCCGAAAGCGCGAGGCGCTCAACGGGATGACATATGCCTTTAGGCTTCGGCTTGCGCCTTGGCCTTCTTGGTCACGGTGACCGAACCACCAGCGGCCTCGACGGCCTTGATGGCGGCTTCGGTGGCCGAATAGACGGTCAGCTTCAGAGCGGTCTTGATCTCGCCCTTGCCCAGCAGCTTCACGCCGTCCAGTTCGCGACGGATGACGCCGGCGGCGACCAGCTCAGCAGCGCCCAATTCGGCGCCCTTCTTGATCTTGCCAGCGGCGACGGCCTGCTCCAGGCGCCACAGGTTCACTTCGGCGAACTCGAGACGGAAGGGGTTGTTGAAGCCGCGCTTCGGCATACGCATGTGCAGCGGCATTTGACCGCCTTCGAAGCCGTTGATGGCGACGCCCGAGCGCGCCTTCTGGCCCTTCACACCGCGACCGGCGGTCTTGCCCTTGCCCGAACCCGGGCCGCGACCAACGCGCATGCGGCCCTTGGTCGAGCCTTCGCGGGGAGCCAGTTCGTTCAGCTTGGTCATATGTGCCTCTCCTTGGAGATCTGCGCCCAGCCAGGCGGCTGGACTCGGCTTTTGAAAAACAGAGCGCGCTTAAAACCCCAAAACGCGAGAAAACTCAATGGGGCGAATGCGCGAATTCAAACGAAAGCCACCCCGGATCGCTCCGGGGTGGCGTAATTCACATCGCGTAGAAGGACTACTCGACGATTTCCAGCAGGTGCTGGACCTTGCGGATCATGCCGCGGGTCGACGGGTTGTCCTGCAGGGTCGAGACACGACCCACGCGGTTCAGACCCAGACCCACGAGCGTGGCGCGCTGGTCCTTTTCCCGACGGATCGGGCTGCCGGTTTGGCGAACCGTAACGGTCTTAGCTTCAGCCATGACTTAGCCCTCGATGGCTTCCGGCGCCGAAGCGCCGTCGGCACGGCGGCCGAGGATGTCGCCAACCTTCTTGCCGCGCTTGGCGGCGATCTGGCGGGGCGACGATTGCACCTTCAGGGCTTCGAACGTGGCGCGCACCATGTTGTACGGGTTCGAGGAACCCGTCGACTTGGCCACGACGTCCTGGACGCCCAGGGTTTCGAGAACCGCGCGCATCGGACCGCCGGCGATGACGCCGGTGCCGGGAGGCGCCGCGCGCATCATCACCTTGCCAGCGCCCCAACGGCCAGCGCCGTCGTGGTGCAGGGTGCGGGATTCGCGCAGCGGAACGCGGATCATCGTCTTCTTGGCTTCTTCAGTCGCCTTGCGGATGGCTTCCGGCACCTCACGCGCCTTGCCATGACCGAAGCCGACGCGGCCCTTTTGGTCGCCGACGACCATCAGAGCAGCGAAGCTGAAGCGACGACCACCCTTCACGGTGGCGGCGACGCGGTTGATGTGGACGAGCTTTTCGACGATGTCGCTGTCGACCCGCTCTTCGGGGGCGTTGCGGTCGCGACGGTCCCGGCGTTGACCGCCTTCACCGCGCTGTTGTTCACCACGAGCCATTTTCGTTCCCTTAGAAGTTCAGGCCGGCTTCGCGCGCGGCGTCGGCCAGGGCTTTCACCCGGCCGTGGAAGATGTAGCCGCCACGGTCGAAAACGACGTCCTTGACGCCCTTCTCGATGGCGCGCTCGGCGACGAGCTTGCCGACCTTGGCCGCGGCATCCTTGTCCGCGCCCTTGCCTTCGGCTTCCAAAGTGGAGGCCGACGCCAGGGTCACGCCGCGAGCATCATCGATGATCTGGGCGTAGATGTTCTTCGACGAACGGAAGACCGACAGACGCGGACGACCGTTGGCGAGGCTCTTGAGGCGGGTGCGAACGCGCTGAGCGCGCTTGGCCGCCGATTCACGAGGAGAGAGCGCCATGGCTTACTTCTTCTTGCCTTCCTTGCGGCGAACCTTCTCGCCAGCATAACGCACGCCCTTGCCCTTGTAGGGTTCCGGCGGACGAATGCGGCGGATCTTCGCGGCAATCTCACCAACCGCCTGCTTGTCGATGCCGGCGATCTTGATTTCGGTTTGCTTCGGCACCGCGAAGGTGACGCCGGCCGGAGCCTCAACGTCCACGTCGTGGCTGAAACCGAGTTGGAGGCTCAGGGCGGTGCCCTTCATGGCTGCGCGGTAACCAACGCCGACCAGTTCGAGGCTTTCCTCGAACCCGGCGGTGACACCATGCACCATGTTGGCCACCAGCGTGCGGGACAGACCCCACATGCCCTTGGCGCGCTTCGTGTCGACGCGCGGAGCCAGCAGGAGCTCAGAGCCCTCTTGCTTGACTTCGACTTCGTCGGCGATCGTCCACGACAACTGACCCTTGGGGCCCTTCACCGTGACCGTCTGACCCGCGAGCGTGACTTGCACGCCCGAGGGGATTGCGACGGCTTTCTTACCGATACGTGACATGCTCTTTCCCTCCCGCGCCTAGTAGACGCGGCAGAGGACTTCGCCGCCGACGTTAGCGTCGCGTGCAGCGGTGTCCGACATGACGCCCTTCGGCGTCGACAGGATCGAGATGCCCAGGCCGTTCTTGATCGGCTTCAGGTCCTTGATCGAGGAGTAGACGCGACGGCCAGGCTTGGACACGCGGCTGATCTCAGCGATCACGGGCTCACCGTCGAAGTACTTGAGCTCGATCTCGAATTCGGGGAACGCGCCGGGCTTCTCGACCAGCGAGTAGCCGCGGATGTAGCCTTCGTCGGCCAGCACGTCCAGGACGCGGGCGCGCAGCTTGGAAGCCGGCGTCGAGACCTTGGACCGCTTGCGTTGGGCGGCGTTCTTGATGCGAGCGATCATATCGCTCAGGGGATCGTTCATCGACATCTGATCGTCCTCACCAGCTCGACTTGACGAGGCCGGGGATCTGGCCTTGCGAACCCAGTTCGCGGAGGGCCACACGGCTCATCTTGAGCTTACGGTAATAGGCGCGCGGACGGCCGGTGACTTCGCAGCGATTGCGGATGCGGATCGCGGCGCTGTTACGCGGCAGCTTGGCGAGCTTGAGGCGAGCCTCGAAGCGTTCCTCGAGCGGCAGGGTCTCGTCGTTGGCGATCGCCTTCAGCGCGGCGCGCTTTTCGGCGAACTTCTTGACGAGAGCCTTGACGGCTTCGTTGCGGTTGACGGCGCTTTTCTTGGCCATGGTTTCTTTCCCTTCCCGCTCTTAGTTCACGAACGGGAACTGGAATTCCTTCAGGAGAGCCTTGGCTTCCTGATCGGACTTCGCAGTGGTGCAGACGATGATGTCCATGCCCCAGATCTGTTCGATCTGGTCATAGTTGATTTCCGGGAACACCAGGTGCTCCTTCAGGCCCATGGCGTAGTTGCCACGGCCGTCGAAGCTCTTGCCGTTCAGACCACGGAAGTCCTTCACGCGCGGCAGCGCGATCGTGACCAGGCGGTCGAGGAATTCGTACATCCGGTCCTTGCGCAGGGTGACCTTGGCGCCGACCACCATGCCTTCGCGCAGCTTGAAGCCGGCGATCGACTTGCGGGCGCGGGTCGCGACGGGCTTCTGACCGGCGATCGCTTGCAGGTCCTTCAGCGCGGTCTGGGCCTTCTTGGAGTCGGCCACGGCCTCGCCGATACCCATGTTCAGGACAATCTTGTCCAGCTTGGGGATCTGCATCTCGTTGGTGTAGCCGAACTGCTCCTTCATCGCGGCGCGGATGCGCTCGCGATAAACGGTCTTCAGCCGGGGCTCGTAAGCTTGATCAGCCATTGATCACCTCGCCGGTCGTCTTGGCGACGCGCACCTTCTTGTCGCCTTCGATCTTGAAACCGACGCGGGTGGGCTTGCCGTTGGAGTCCACGATGGCGACGTTCGAGACGTGCAGCGCGGCTTCCTTGTTCTTGATGCCGCCTTGCGGATCGGCTTGGGTCGGCTTGGTGTGACGCGAAACCATGTTCACGCCTTCCACGACGACCCTGTTGTCCTTCGGCAGGACTTGAAGGACCGAGCCTTGCTTGCCCTTGTCCTTGCCGGCCAGAACGACGACGCGGTCGCCCTTCTTGATCTTAGCGGCCATTACAGCACCTCCGGAGCGAGGGAGATGATCTTCATGTGGTTCTTGGCGCGCAGTTCGCGGGGAACCGGGCCGAAGATCCGCGTGCCGACCGGCTCGCTCTGCTTGTTCACGATCACCGCGGCGTTCTTATCGAAGCGGATGACCGAGCCATCCTTGCGCTTCAGATTTTGATTCACCCGAACGACGACGGCGCGAAGCACGTCACCCTTCTTCACGCGACCGCGCGGAATGGCTTCCTTGACGGAGACGACGATGACGTCGCCCACGCTGGCGTAGCGACGGCCAGCGCCGCCCAACACCTTGATGCACATGACCCGGCGAGCGCCAGAGTTGTCGGCGACTTCCAGGTTAGTTTGCATCTGGATCATGGTCTAAACCTTCCAGATTAAGCCGAAGCCTTGGGAAGCACTTCCCAGGTCTTCAGCTTGGACTTCGGAGCGCACTCGATGATGCGGATCGCTTCACCGGCCTTGTACGCGTTGGCTTCGTCGTGCGCGTGGTACTTTTTGGACTGACGCACGATCTTCTTCAGAACCGGGTGGACGATGGTCCGTTCGACCTTCACCACCACGGTCTTGTCGCCCTTATCGGAGACGACGACCCCTTCGAGGATACGCTTGGGCATATCGTTCTCCTTAAGCCGCGGCCTTGGCGCGCAGCACGGTCTTGATCCGCGCGATATCCTTGCGGATTTCGTTGACGCGGTGGGTCTTCTCGACCTGGCCCGTGGCGGCCTGGAAGCGCAGGTTGAACTGCTCCTTCTTCAGGCTGATCAGGGTGTCGGCCAGCTGGTCGGGGGTCATGCCCCGGATTTCAGCGATCTTCATGAGCCTCAGGCCTCCTGAGCCACGCCCGCATCGATGCGGGTGACAACACGGGTGCGGATCGGCAGCTTGGCGGCGCCAAGGCGGAGCGCTTCACGCGCGATATCGTCCGGCACGCCGTCGATTTCGAACATGATGCGGCCCGGAGCCACGCGAGCGGCCCAGTAATCCACGGCGCCCTTACCCTTACCCATCCGGACTTCCGCCGGCTTGCCGGTGACCGGCACGTCCGGGAAGATACGGATCCAGACGCGGCCTTGACGCTTCATCTGGCGGGTGATGGCGCGACGGGCGGCTTCGATCTGACGGGCCGTGATGCGCTCCGGCTCGACGGCCTTCAGGCCGTACGAACCGAAGTTCAGCAGGGTGCCGCCCTTCGAAGTGCCGTGGATGCGGCCCTTGAACTGCTTGCGGAATTTGGTCTTCTTCGGAGACAGCATGGCGATCTAATCCTTAGGCGCGATCGCGACGGTCACGACGGTCGCCCCGGTCGGGACGATCACCACGCTCACGTCCGCCACCTTCACCGGCCGGGCCGGATTCGGTCGCCAGACGCTTGTCGAGCGCCATCGGATCATGCTCGAGCACCTCGCCCTTGAAGATCCAGGTCTTCACGCCGATGATGCCGTAGGTGGTCTTGGCTTCGGCGAAACCGAAGTCGATGTCGGCGCGCAGGGTGTGCAGCGGCACGCGGCCTTCGCGGTACCACTCCATGCGAGCGATTTCAGCGCCGCCCAGACGACCCGAAACGTTGATCCGGATGCCCTTGGCGCCGAGGCGCACGGCCGACTGGATCGAGCGCTTCATGGCGCGACGGAACGCGATACGGCGCTCCAGCTGCTGAGCGATGGACTCGGCGACCAGCTGAGCGTCGGTTTCCGGCTTGCGGATCTCGACGATGTTCAGGTGGACTTCGCCCTCGGTCATCACCGACAGGTCCTTGCGGAGCTTGTCGATGTCAGCGCCCTTCTTGCCGATGATGACGCCCGGACGGGCGGCATAGATCGTCACACGGCACTTCTTGTGCGGACGCTCGATGATGATGCGCGAGACACCAGCTTGGTACAGGCGCTTCTTCAGAGCGGCGCGGACCGCGAGGTCTTGGTGCAGCAGCTTGCCGTACTGGTTGCCGTCGGCGAACCAACGACTGTCCCAGGTGCGGTTGATGCCGAGCCGCAGCCCGACCGGATTGACTTTCTGACCCATTAGGCGGCCTCACCCAGTTCGCGGACCACGATCGTGATCTCGGAGAACGGCTTCTCAACGCGCGTCGCGCGACCGCGAGCGCGGGGCGAGAAACGCTTCATGATCAGGTTCTTGCCCACATAGGCCTCGGCGACGACCAGCGAGTCGATGTCGAGGTTGTGGTTGTTCTCGGCGTTCGAGATCGCCGAGTACAGCGCCTTGCGGACGTCCTGGGCGATGCGCTTGTGGCTGAACTCGAGCTCGTTAAGAGCGCGCTGGACGTTCAGGCCACGGATGGACTGAGCGACCAGGTTCAGCTTACGCGGGCTGGTGCGCAGGGTGCGCACCTTGCACATCGCTTCGGCGGCCGGTAGGCGGCGTTCTTGCTTCTGCTTGGCCATGATTACTTCCTCTTGGCCTTCTTGTCGGCGGCGTGACCCGGGAAGTTCCGGGTCGGCGCGAATTCACCGAACTTCATGCCGACCATGTCTTCCGACACGAGCACGGGAACGTGCTTGTGGCCGTTGTGCACGCCGAAGGTCAGGCCGACGAATTGCGGCATGATGGTCGAGCGGCGCGACCAGGTCTTGATGACGTCCTTGCGGCCCGACGACAGAGCGGCATCGGCCTTCTTCAGGAGGTACCCGTCGACAAACGGGCCTTTCCAGACGGAGCGGGTCATGGCTTAGCGGCCCTTCTTCGCTTTATGGCGCGAGCGGATGATGAACTTATCCGTGGCCTTGTTGACGCGGGTCTTGGCGCCCTTGGTCGGCTTACCAGCCGGGGTCACCGGGTGGCGACCGCCCGAGGTCCGGCCTTCACCACCACCGTGGGGGTGGTCGACCGGGTTCATGGCGACACCGCGGACGTGCGGGCGACGGCCCATGTGACGAGAACGACCGGCCTTGCCGAGGTTCTGGTTCATGTGGTCGGGGTTCGAAACGGCGCCGACGGTGGCCATGCACGTATCGAGCACCATGCGCAGTTCGCCCGAGTTCAGGCGGATCTGGGCGTAGCCGGCGTCACGACCGACCAGCTGGGCGTAGGCGCCAGCCGAACGGGCGATCTGACCGCCCTTGGCGGGCTTCAGCTCGATGTTGTGGATGATCGTGCCGATCGGCAGCGTGCGCAGCGGCGAGGCGTTGCCCGGCTTCACGTCGACCTTTTCAGCCGTGACGACTTCGTCGCCGGCCTTCAGGCGTTGCGGGGCCAGGATGTAAGCCAGCTCGCCATCAGCCTGATACTTGATCAGGGCGATGAACGCGGTGCGGTTGGGATCGTACTCGAGACGAACGACCGTAGCCACGCCTTGCTTGCGACGCTTGAAGTCGACCAGACGGTACAGGCGCTTGGCGCCGCCGCCGCGGAAACGGACCGCGATACGGCCGTTGCCGCCGCGACCGCCCGACTTGGTCAGGCCTTCGACGAGCTTCTTCTCGGGGCGACCCTTGTGAAGTTCGCTGCGGTCGATCAGCACCAGGCCGCGCTGGCCGGGGCTGGTCGGGTTAAATTGCTTCAAGGCCATGTCTTAGAGCCCCGTCGTGATGTCGATCGACTGGCCTTCGGCCAGGGTCACGATCGCTTTTTTGACGTCGTTGCGACGACCCACGATGCCGCGGAAGCGCTTGGTCTTGCCCTTGGTCACGATGGTGTTGACCTTGGTCACCTTGACCTTGAACAGCTCTTCGACGGCGGCGGCGATTTCGTCCTTGGTCGCGTCGTTGGCCACCTTGAAGACAACCTTGTTCTGCTCGCTGAGCAGGGTCGTCTTTTCGGTGATCACCGGCGACAGGATCGTGTCGTAGTGGCGAGCGGTGGCGGCCATTAGGCGGCTTCCTTCTCAGCGAAACGGGCCGAGATCGCTTCGACCGCGTCCTTGGTCAGGACGAGGGTCTGGCGACGCAGCACGTCGTAGACGTTCAGGCCGGCGTTCGGCAGGACATCCACGTTCGGGATGTTGCGGGCGGCGAGCTTGAAGTTCGCGTCCACTTCCGGGCCGGCGATGACCAGGGCGTTCTTCAGACCGATCTTGTCGAAGTTGGCGCGCAGGGCGGCCGTCTTGGCTTCGGTCAGAACGGCGCTGTCCAGGACGACCAGCGAGCCCGACTTGGCCTTCGACGACAGAGCGTGCTTCAGGGCCAGGGCGCGGATCTTCTTGGGCAGGTCGAAGGCGTGGCTGCGGACCACGGGACCGTGGGCCTTGGCGCCGCCGACGAACTGAGCCGCACGACGCGAGCCGTGACGAGCGCCGCCGGTGCCCTTCTGCTTGTACATCTTCTTGCTCGTACGAGAGACCTCGTTACGAACCTGAATCTTGTGGTTACCCGAGCGGCGCTTGGCCAGCTGCCAGGTCACGACGCGCTGCAGGATGTCGCCGCGGATCTCGTCGATGCCGAAGATGGCGTCGTCGAGATCAACGGAACCGGCCTTGCCGCCGTCCAGTTTGATGACGTCGAGTTTCATTAGCCTTCGCCCTCTTCGGTCGCAGCCGCGGGGGCCTCTTCAGCGGGGGTCTCAGCAGCGGCCGGAGCAGCTTCGCCAGCCTTGCGGAAGGCGCCCGGACGCGGAGCGTCGGCAGGCAGAGCCTTCTTCACGGCGTCGCGAACCTTCACGTAGCTGCCTTCATGGCCGGGGACGGCGCCCTTGACCAGGATCAGGCCGCGCTCAACGTCGACCTTCCAGACGGTCACGTTCAGCGTGGTGACGGTTTCTTGACCCAGGTGACCAGCCATCTTCTTGCCCGGGAACGTACGGCCCGGATCCTGGCGGTTACCGGTCGAACCGTGCGAGCGGTGCGAGACCGAAACACCGTGGGTGGCGCGCAGACCGCCGAAGTTCCAGCGCTTCATAGCGCCGGCGAAACCCTTACCGACGGTGACGCCCTGGATGTCGACCTTCTGGCCGGCGACGAAGTGGTCGGCCGTCAGTTCAGCGCCAACTTCGATCAGTGCGCTTTCCTCGACGCGGAATTCAGCGACGACGCGCTTGGGCTCAACGGCCGCCTTCGCGAAGTGACCACGCATGGCGTTGGAGGTGTTCTTGGCCTTCTTGGCGCCAGCGCCGAGCTGGAGGGCGGTGTAGCCGTCCTTCTCAACGGTGCGAACGCCCGTGACCTGGCAACCGTCGAGCGACAGGACGGTGACCGGCACGTGCTGACCAGCTTCGTCGAAGAAGCGGGTCATGCCGAGCTTCTTGGCGATAACGCCGGTGCGTTGGGTGGGGAGAGTCATGGATCGGCCCTCCTTACAGCTTGATTTCGACGTCAACGCCGGCCGACAGGTCGAGCTTCATCAGCGCGTCCACGGTCTGCGGAGTCGGGTCAACGATGTCGAGAACGCGCTTGTGCGTACGGATCTCGAACTGCTCGCGCGACTTCTTGTCGACGTGCGGCGAACGGTTGACAGTGAATTTCTCGATAAGCGTGGGCAGGGGGATGGGGCCCCGCACCGTCGCACCCGTACGCTTGGCCGTATTGACGATCTCGCGCGTGGAATGATCCAACACGCGGTGATCGAAGGCCTTGAGCCGGATGCGGATGTTCTGACGATCCATATCGCTCGGTTTCCTAGTGGGCTGCGCCCGCGTCTCGAACCATTTCAAAGACCAACTCGGAACTCAGGTGAGCCCCGTACGCAGCGTCCGCAAAACAAATGTCCCCAACAGTCGCCTGTCGGGGGTGATGACCAGATATTGCACCCCTTCCGAGGAAGGTTAGCGGCGCTATGTCCGGGCGTCTCGCGAACCGCGTTTGAGCCCGAGAGCTCACAGCCGGTCCAACAGAGGCGCGCTTGTACGTTCCGGAATCGGTTTCGTCAAGCGCTCTGTCCGGTTCGTCGCGACTTTGTGGGACGCGAGTCGTCGGGCCGGTTCTGACTAGGCCCCCCCCCGTTCCGAAGCAAGTCCTCGGACGCGATAACGCCCCGGCGAGACGATCGTCGGGGCGCTTCTAGAGCCTCTCTATATACGTATCCGTGGGCTCTACTGGCCGATGATCACGTCGCCCGAGCCTGCCACGTGCTTCTTCACCGGGCCGGTGACCCTGGCGATCTTGACATCGCCCGAGCCCATCACCGCCAGTTCGACCTCGCCGGCTTCGCCGTTGAAGGTGACATCGCCCGAGCCCATCACGCTGACCTCGACCGACCGGCTACGCCCGCCGGCGACGGTGATGTCGCCAGAGCCCGCGATATTGCCCTCCAGCTTGCCGCCGATGCTGGCGACCCAGACATCGCCCGAGCCCGCGATATTGGCCTCGAGATCCCCGGCGATCGCCTGGGAAGACACATCGCCGGACCCCGCGATGCTGATCTCGGCGTGGGCCGCGGTCCCGGCCTTGGCGCCGCCCGATCCAGCCTGACTGATTTCCAGCTTGCCCTTGGTGTTGGCGATGGTCCAGTCGCCGCAACCGGCGTTGCCGAGTTCCACGCTGTCCGAGCGACCGATGGAGCCGAACACAGCGCCGCCCGCCTGGACCTTCACGTTCATCGGGGTGCGCACCGCGACTTCCGGGAGATTGTCGTAGGAGACATCCCCCACGCCGCGCACCTTGACGACGACCTTGCCGCCGCGGCTGTTGCAGCCGTTAATCCGGCTCATCCTCAGATCGCCATCGATGACGACCTGCTCGCCGTCCTGGCGCACCGAGAGCGGCAAGGCGGCGTTAGTCGTCAGGAACTCGACCTTCACGTCGGCGCGGTTCTCAGGGATGATGACGACGCGGGCGACCGCGTCCTTGATCTTCACGGAGGGCGCGGCGGCGGCAGCGCCGGCGGCGGTCGTGGCGATGGCCACAACGGCCAGGGTGGTCAGAGCCCGCATCGGTATCTCCCCAAGGATGCGTTGAATTCGATGGGGAGAAGCTAGCGACCGCCTGACACCGTTTCGACTTAATTCGAGGTCATGACCCCGAAGTCATGTTCGGCGGAACGTCAGTCGACCATCAGCGCTAGGCCGACGAGACCGAAGCCCATCCCGAGCGCCGCGCCCAACCGGGGATGACGGCGGGCCAGCGCGGTCAGGAAGCCGCCTCCCCCGCGAAGTTGCCCGACGAGACCGGGCTCGCAGGCCACGATCCGGTCGAAACGCCGCGCCAGTCGCGACGCGCCGATCGTCCGCATTGAGTGGCCCCGCGCACCGCCGCGCCGTTCGATCAAGCCCTCGAAGACGACCTCGGCCGGGTCGGCGAAGTCACGCTTGTAGCTGTCCGCATCGACACCGAAGTCGACCCGTTCGACCCCCAGTCCCGCCGCCGCTTCCAGGGTGTCCAGGGTCATCAGCGCGCCGGGGGAGTAGCGCGCGAACGCGGGATCGTAGATCGGGAACCACAGATGATGGCGCGTTCCGGACAACAGGCCCAGTTCCGCCGCGACCATCCTGCCCCCTGCCCGCAGCGTCGCCATGCGCAGGCCGAAGTCCTCGGTTCCAGAGGTCGCGAGCCGCTCCAACAGCGTTACGGTCCAACCGCAGGCGAACACATCGTACTGATGCGTCCGGGCGATCTGCGCCCGCTTTCGATCCACGATCAACGCCACGTCGTCGAGCGTCGCCGGCGCGAAAGAGAAGGACAGCGGACCGTGATCGCGCTCCAGCGCCCGCCGACGCCGGCGCTTGTCCTTGAGAAAGCGCGCGTCGCGGCCCGCCAAATAAGCGTCGAAGCCGTGCGAAAGGTCGGCCGCCATGGCCGATCGGGGCGAGAGACCTGGCAGATCCGCACCGCTCGGACTGACCAGCCCGCCGAAACGGGCGCGGCGCGCGCCGGGCAGATGCGGCAGAAGCTGGGCGATCGACACGCCGGGCGCGGCGATCAGTCCATGAAAGTCGCTGAGCGGCGCAGCCAAGGGCTGCACGAGGGCCCCGCGCCTCTGGAACGGCAAAAAGCCACGCAAGCCGTCACCGTCGCGCACGACGGCCAGCCGCGCGCCCGGCGCGACCTGAGCGGCGATCTCGATGAAGCGAAGGTCGAAATAGGGGCTGCCCAAGGCCGGCGTCGCGTCGCGCAACGCGCGCCACGCCGCCCGCTCGCTCGCTTCCAGGGCGGCGACGTCGACGATCTCGACACGGATGCGATCGGCCTGCACGCGGCGAAGTCTCCCTAGACTGCGCGCATTTAGACCAAAGCCTCCTAACAACCGCTTTCGTTGAGCGCCGATCGGCGAAGCCGGACGGGGGCGGACTTGTACGCCGGCGTTCCCGAGCGCTGGTCATGGTCGTCCAGCGCGATCACCACATTGGTCTCGGGATAATAGGCCGCCAGGCAGCCGGTCGGGATATCCCGAGCCACCAGGGTAAAGCCTCGCGCCACGCGCCGACCGCCCTCGTCGAAGGCCGCCGCAAGGTCCACTCTTTCCCCCGCCGCCAGCCCGAGGCGGGCGATATCTTCAGGGCTGGCGAACACCACGTCGCGACGCCCGAACACGCCTCTGTAACGGTCATCCTGACCATAGACCGTCGTATTGTACTGGTCGTGACTGCGCAGGGTCGTCAGCAGCATCACGTCCGGATCGCCCCGGCGCGGATCGCCGCCCTTGGGGTCAAAGATCAGGAAGTTGGCCTTACCGGTGGCCGTCCGCCAGATCCGGTCAGAAGGCCCCACCGGCAGGCGGAACCCACCCGGAACCCGAACCCGCTCGTTGTAATCCGTAAAGGCTGACGGGAAGACGCGCGCGATAAGATCGCGAACAGCGTCATAGTCGTCGGCGAGGCCGCTCCAGTCGACCAACGGGTCCTGGCCGAACGTCGCTGTCGCGATCCCCGCGACGATCGCCGGCTCCGATAGCAGATGGTCTGACGCGGGCGCGTTAAGGCCTCGCGACGCATGGACCATGGACATGGAGTCCTCGACCGTCACCGACTGACGGACCCCGCCCCGGACGTCCATCTCGGTGCGCCCCAGGCACGGCAGCAGCAAGGCCGCCTTGCCGACCAGCAGATGGGTGCGATTGGGCTTGGTCGCGACATGCACAGCCATATCCAGCTTGCGCATGGCGGCGAAGGTGCGCGTGGGGTCGGGGGCGGCCACGGCGAAGTTACCGCCCAGGCCCACGAACACCTTGGCCCGCCCCGCCTCCATCGCCGCGATCGCCTCGACCACGGTGTGACCGTGGGCGCGCGGCGGCTCGAAGCCGAAGACCTCGCGGATCGCGTCCAAAAGCGCCGTCGGCGGCTTCTCCCACACCCCCACGGTGCGCGCGCCCTGGACATTGGAATGGCCCCGCAACGGGCAGATGCCAGCGCCGGGCCGTCCGATATTGCCCCGCATCAGCAGCAGATTGACCAGTTGCTGAACCGTGCTCGAGCTGTCGCGGTGCTGGGTCAGGCCCATGCCGTAGCAGAGGATCGCCGCCTTGGCCTGGGCGTAGATGGCGGCCGCCTCCTCGATCCGCGCGCGCGGCAGGCCGCATCCCGCCTCGATCGTCGACCAGTCAAGCGCATCGACCTGCTCGACAACGGCTTCGAAGCCCGTCGTGTGCTCGGCAATGAAGGCGTGGTCCAGAACCCCGCCGTCCCGCGCCTCCAGAGCCAGCAGGGCCTTCATCATGCCCTGGACCAGCATCGCGTCGCCGCCGATCGTCACCTGGTAGTACGCCGAGGCGATGGGCGTAGAGCCCAGGGTCGCCATCTCCACCGGATCCTGTGGCGAGGCGAAGCGCTCCAGCGCCCGCTCCTTGAGCGGGTTGAAGGCCAGGATGGTCGCGCCGCGCCGGCTGGCTTCGCGCAGAGTGGCCATCATGCGGGGGTGGTTGGTCCCGGGGTTATGGCCAAAACAAAGGATCAGGTCGGCGTGGTCGAAGTCCTCCAGCGTGACCGAGCCCTTGCCCAGGCCGATCGAGTCCGGGAGGCCCACGCTGGTGGGCTCGTGGCACATGTTCGAGCAGTCGGGGAAGTTGTTGGTCCCGAACCGCCGGCCCAGCAACTGATACAGGAACGCCGCCTCGTTCGACGCGCGACCCGAGGCGTAGAACTCGGCTTCGTTCGGATCGCTCAAGGCCTGAAGCGCAGCGCCGACGCGCGAGAAGGCCTCTGCCCAACTGATCGCCTTGTAGCGATCATCGCCCGGATCATAGGCCATCGGCTCGGTCAGGCGGCCCAGATCCTCGATCTGGTGATCGCTCCAGGTCAGCAGTTCGCTGACGGTGTGGCGGGCGAAAACCTCGGGCGTGGCGCGCTTGGTCGTCGCCTCCCAGGCCACGGCTTTGGCGCCGTTCTCGCAGAACTCGAAGGACGACGTGTGCTTGGGGTCAGGCCAGGCGCAACCGGGACAGTCGAAACCCTCCGGCTGGTTGGCGTGCAGCAGGGTCTTGCCGCCCTCGATCACCGTTTCCTGGTCCGATAGCGCGCCAGCGACGGCCTTCAGCGCGCCCCAGCCTCCCGCGGGGCCGTCATAGGTCCGGACGCCAGGAATCTTATTGTCCGCCATCAGGCCGGCTCCATCATCCGATCGACCAGCCGCTCACCGCCCGCGAACACCGCGTGGCCATCGGCGCGCGCCAGCGCCACAAGGGTGAGGTTCGCCGCCTGCGCCCGATCAATGGCCAACGCGGTCGGCGCCGACACCGCCACCATGATCGGGCAGCCGAGGCGCACGGTCTTTTCGACCATCTCGAACGAGCAGCGGCTAGTCACCACGACGAAGCCCGTCGCGGGGTCATGCCCTTCACGCAGCAACGCGCCGGCCAGCTTGTCCAGCGCATTGTGGCGGCCGACGTCCTCGCGCAGCAGCAACAGGTCCCCGTCCAGCGAGAAGAACGCGGCCGCATGAGTGGCGCGGGTCAGGCGGCCCAGGGCTTGCTCGATCTCAAGCCTCTCCAGGGCGCGCGGAATGACGGTGTGCGCCAGGACTGTGTCCGAGGCGGCCAGCGTCGGCAGCGGTCGAACGGCGTCGGCCAGACGCTCCACGCCGCACAACCCGCAGCTGGACCGTCCCTCCAGATTGCGCGGGCGCGCCTTGCGGGGCCCCGCGCCCGGCCCGAAGCGGACATCGACCAGGACGCCGAGCTCCTCGGTCCGAACATCGATCCCGGCGATATCCTGAGCGGCGGCCACGGCCTCGGTGACGACAAAGCCACGCGCCAGATCCTCCAGATCATCCGGCGTGGCCATCAGCACCGTATGCGGGCGACCATCGAACGACAGACCGACGGCGGTTTCCTGCGGCGTGATGCGCTCGAAAGGCCGCGCAGCCTGATCGGCGCGCCACTGCAGGGCGGGACGGGGATCGGCGACGGAACGCGACATGCTTGAAGCCTACTCCCACGACGCCGAGCGGTACAGCGGCAGTCGTGACGCCCGCTGAAGGCTGGGAAAAAGGGATCAGACTCAGCCTTCGGCGGGCTCCAGGCGCGCCAGCACGACGCCCTCGCTAACCTGACCGCCCGCCGCCGCTGCCAGCTCGGCGACCACGCCGTCGAATGGCGCGGCCATGGCGTGCTCCATCTTCATGGCTTCAAGCGTCAGCAAGGTCTGGCCCTTGCGGACCGTCTGACCCGCCGAGACCGAGACGGAGACAATCTTGCCCGGCATCGGCGACAGGATCGCGCCATCCGAGGCGCCGCCCTCGCCCGCCCCGGCGACCTTGGCGACAAAGTCGAACTCCACGACGTCGCCGCCCTCGAACACTTGGATCGGGCCCTTGCCATAGGTGGTCGGCAGCCGGGTGACGTCTTCGAACGTCGAACCGTCGGCGCGGCGGATGTCCCAGGACCAGTCTTCGCTTCCGCCGCCGATCAGGGCGACGCGCAGGGGGGTGGCCTTGCCGTCGGTCGACATCGGAAGATGCATCTGCGCCCGCGGAGCATTCATGCGGAAGCCAAGCAACTTCGACGGCGCGGGCTCCCACGGATCGCGACGGGCCTCGGCCTCCAGGAAGCTGTCCAACCGCCAGCCGATCGCGGCCATGGCGGGCTCGTCGCTGAAGGTGCGTTCCGTCAGCTCGTCGAGGCGCGCCTCAATGAAGCCGGTGTCGACCGCGCCGTCGACGAAGTCCGGGTGGCTGGCGCATTTGGCCAGGAACGCGGCGTTGGTCTTGACCGGCCAAACCTCGACCAGGGCGCAGGCCTCGGCAAGACGCTGGGCGGCGTCCTCTCGGTCGGCGCCGTGGGCGATCAGCTTGGCGATCATCGGATCGTAGAACGGCGTGACCTCGCCGCCCTCCTCCACCGCGCTGTCGATCCGGACGTCGCCTTCCGGCATCCGGAAGTGCTTGAGCTTGCCCGTGGATGGGAGGAAGCCGGTACTCGGGTTCTCGGCGTAGAGCCGCGCCTCCATGGCCCAGCCGTCCAGCGTGATCTCGTCCTGCTCCAGCGGCAACGGCTCGCCCGAGGCCACCCGCAACTGCCATTCGACCAGATCCTGGCCGGTGACCATCTCCGTGACGGGATGCTCGACCTGGAGGCGGGTGTTCATCTCCATGAACCAGATGCGGTCGGCGCGCAGGCCTTCGCTGGCGTCGGCGATGAACTCGACGGTGCCCGCGCCAACATAGTTCACGGCCTGGGCAGCCTTGACGGCTGCGGCGCAGACAGCGGCGCGGGTGGCCTGATCCATGCCCGGGGCCGGAGCCTCCTCGATGACCTTCTGGTGGCGACGCTGCAGCGAGCAGTCGCGCTCGAACAGGTGGACGACATTGCCGTGGCTGTCGCCGAACACCTGAACCTCGATGTGGCGCGGTCGGGTGACGTATTTTTCCAGCAACACACGATCGTCACCGAACGCGGCCGACGCTTCGCGGCGGCACGAGCCGAGCGCCGCCTCGAAGTCCTCGGCGCGCTCGACCTTGCGCATGCCCTTGCCGCCGCCGCCGGCCACCGCCTTGATCAGCACCGGATAGCCAATCTTGGCCGCCTCGGCGGTGAGGCGTTCAACCGACTGATCCTCGCCCAGATAACCGGGCGTGGTGGGCACGCCGGCCTTGATCATCACCGCCTTGGCGGCGTCCTTCAGGCCCATAGCCCGGATCGCCGAGGGCGGCGGGCCGATCCACACGAGACCCGCGTCCATCACGCTTTGCGCAAACTCGGCGTTCTCGGACAGGAAGCCATAGCCCGGATGGATCGCCTCGGCGCCCATCTGCTTGGCCGCCGCCAGGATCTTGCGGGGATCCAGATAGCTCTCCCTGGCCGGCGCCGGGCCGATCAGGATCGCCGCGTCGGCCTCCATCACGAACGGCGCGTTCGCGTCCGCCTCGGAATAGACGGCGATCGTCCGCACGCCCAGTTCGCGAGCGGTGCGGATGATACGGCGGGCGATCTCGCCGCGGTTGGCGATCAGGACGGAGGAGAGCAAGTCGGAACCCTACATCTGGGAAAGGGTGAAGAGCATCAGGCCGGTCACAAGCAGGCCAAAAGACACCACGCTTGAGACCCACACGATGAACGTCTTGAAGAGCGCGCCGACGATGCTCGAGCCATAGCCGCCGCGCAGGGTCTGGAAGAGGTTGACCGGGGCCCAGAACGAAATCAGCACAAACCACGCCGCCATCAGCGGCCCGGGCAAGACAAAACCGATCGCGTTCACCAGGAACGAAAACGAGATCAGATTGGTGGCCACCAGCAGGTGGTCATAGATGAAGAACTGCCGGCGGTTCACGTAAACGAGCGCGAGGCTCAGCCCCATGATCGGCAGCAGCAACACCGCCAAGCGGTGCGCCCAGCCGAACATCACGACGAGATAGTAATCGGGATTCTGAACGGCCTTGGCGAGATTCTCCTTGAGCCAGCCCTCCGTGACGACCTTGGCGGGGTTGCCATCGACAACCTTGCCCCCCGGGACAGTCACATTGACCTGCACACCGTCGATGGTGGTTCCCGTGAGCTTTCGCTGACCGTTTGGCAGAAGCTCCTCATCATCAAACTGGATGTCACGGATCTGCTTGGCGGTGTCCGCGCCCTTGTTTTCGGCCTGGGCGCGCGCCTCGACGGCGGCGTTCGGGTTGTTCTGAAGCGCATCGGCCTCTTTGATCTTCGCTGCGTAGCGGATTTCAGCCCGCTTCACGTCATCAGCGTACTCGGCCCCAATGGCTTTTTGGTCGGCGCCGGGCTCCTTCAGGTCAGCGTCGCGCTGAGCGGCGAGTTCCTTCAGGCGCTCGGCGCGGACCTCGGCCGCCGTCCTGCGCATCTCATCGGCCTTGGCCTTGCGCCCCTCAGACGTGGCCAGGGCGGCGATCTCCTGCTCTTCCTTCAATTCCATCTTGTGGCGCGCGCCGTGGATGGCGTGCTCGGCGGCGAAGATGAAGAGAAGCAGCGCGACCAGGAAGGTGCGGAACGGCGGCACGTGCCGGGCGATCCGGCCTTCCATGTAATCCTTGGCCAGCCTGCCAGGATTGAAGAACAGCAGCGGCAACGTGTTCGCCAGGCGGCCGTCGAGGTGGAACATCCCCTCGATGGCCTCCCAGATCAGGTGAAGGATCGAACGGTGGTGCGTATCGGCGTTCTGACCACAGCTGTAGCAATACCAGCCTTCAAGGGGCGTCCCGCAGTTTTTGCAGGGCTGGCCCTGCTGCGTGAACGGCCGCTTCTTCGGACGAACAAAACTCGCCGCCGAGTCCGCTGCTGCTGCTTCCAGATCTGCGCCCGTCATAATGCCCCCGGTTGAGTCTATTCAGACCAAGCGGGTTTACGACGCGAGAGGAAAGCGCGCACGCCTTCTTGTCCCTCGGGCGACACGCGGCGGCGGGCGATACGACGAGCGCTTTCCTCGATCAGTCCCTTGTCGAGCTTTTGACCAACGAAGTCGTTGACCAAGGCCTTGGCGTCACCGATCGCGCCGGGCGCGCAGGGCGCCATTTCGGCGATCAAGGCGTCGCGCGCGGCTTCAAGGCTGGCGACATCCTCGAACACTTCGTCGACCAGACCAAAGCCCCAGGCGTCGTCAGCGTCGAAGACGCGGCCGGTGGCGAACAGCAGTTTGGCGGTACGCGGACCAAGAGCCTGGATCACGTAGGGGCTGATCGTCGCCGGCGTCAGACCCAGCTTCACCTCCGAGAAGGCGAACTTGGCTTCGACCAGCGCCAAGGCGTGGTCGCAGGCCGCGACGAGCCCTGCTCCGCCGCCGAAGGCCGGGCCTTCGACGAGGGCCACCGTCAAGGCCGGGATATCGTGCAGCGCCTTGAGCATGTGCGCGAGTTCCAGCGCATCCTGGCGATTGTCATCCTCGTCCCAATCGACCGCGTCGGCCATCCAGGAGAGGTCCGCGCCAGCGCTGAAGGCGCCGCCGACGCCGCGGAGGAACACCACGCGGACCCCCTCGGCGCCGTGCAGGGTCTCGAAGGTCTGACGCAGGGCTGCGATCGTGGCGGCGTCGAAGGCGTTCTTCTTTTCCGGCCGGTTGATCCACACGGTGACCGCCCCATCGGGCGTGCTGTCCATGTGGACCAGCGGGCTCATCGCGTCGGTGTCGGGAACCTCGACGATGGGGTCGGCGATCGGGTTGGTCATGGGAAGGTCCTTCCTGGAAGCTACATCCGGAAAACGCCGAAGGTGGTCTCGGGGATCGGCGCGTTCAGCGACGCCGAGATGGCCAGACCCAGCACATCACGGGTTTGCGCCGGATCAATGACGCCGTCGTCCCACAGTCGGGCCGTGGCGTGGTACGGATTGCCCTCGTCCTCGTAGCGCTGGCGGATCGGCGCCTTGAAGGCCTCTGCCTCTTCCGGCGTCCACTTGGCCGCGTCCCGGTGGACGGTGGCCAGCACACTCGCGGCCTGCTCGCCACCCATGACCGAGATGCGGCTGTTGGGCCAGGTGAACAGGAAGCGCGGGCTATAGGCGCGGCCGCACATGCCGTAGTTGCCGGCGCCGAAGCTGCCGCCGATCAGCACGGTGAACTTCGGAACCTCGGCCGAGGCGACCGCCGTGACCAGCTTGGCGCCATCCTTGGCGATGCCGCCGGCCTCGTACTTCCCGCCGACCATGAAGCCCGAGATGTTCTGTAAAAAGACCAGCGGAATCTTGCGCTTGCAGGCGAGTTCTATGAAGTGCGCGCCCTTGACCGCGCTCTCGCTGAAGAGGACGCCATTGTTGGCCAGGATGGCCACCGGCTGCCCCCAGATGCGCGCGAAGCCGCAGACAAGGGTCGTGCCGTAGAGCGCCTTGAACTCGTCGAAGTGGCTGCCGTCAACGATGCGCGCGATCACCTCGCGCACGTCGTAGGGCGCGCGGACATCGGTGGGCACGATCCCGTAGATCTCTTCGGGGTCGTAGGACGGCGGCTCGGGGTCGGCGAGCACCAGTTGATCCGGCTTGGTCGTGTTCAGGTTGGCGACGATCGAGCGGACGATCTCCAGAGCGTGCTCATCGTTCTCGGCGACGTGGTCGACGACGCCGGAGCGACGACCGTGCGTCTCGGCGCCGCCCAGCTCTTCGGCCGAGATCACTTCGCCCGTGGCGGCCTTCACCAGCGGCGGACCAGCCAGGAAAATGGTGCCCTGGTTGCGAACGATCACCGTCTCGTCGCTCATCGCCGGCACATAGGCCCCCCCGGCGGTGCAGGATCCCATCACACAGGCGATCTGCGGGATGCTGGCGGCGCTCATCCGGGCCTGGTTGAAGAAGATGCGGCCAAAGTGGTCGCGGTCCGGGAAGACCTCGGCCTGGTGAGGCAGGTTGGCGCCGCCGCTGTCGACCAGATAGACGCAGGGCAGTCGGTTCTGCGCGGCGATCTCCTGGGCGCGAAGGTGCTTCTTCACCGTCATCGGGAAGTAAGCGCCGCCCTTCACCGTCGGGTCATTGGCGACGATCATCACCTCACGGCCCGACACGCGACCGACGCCGCAGATCATGCCCGCGCCCGGCGCCTCGCCATTGTATAGATCGCAGGCGGCCAGCTGGCCGATCTCCAGGAACGGCGAGCCCGGATCCAGCAGGCGCTCGACGCGATCACGAGGCAGGAGCTTGCCGCGCGCGGCATGTCGTTCGCGGGCGCTCTCCGGTCCGCCAAGGGCGGCTTGCGCCACCTTGGCGCGAAGCTCTTCCACGAGCGCCCGGTTGTGGGCCGCGTTTCTGGCGAAGGCGTCGCTGGACGCGTCGATAACGGAGTTCAACTTCGGCATGACCGACGCTTAGCCTTTTCCACCCTGCCCCGGAAGTCGGAGATTTTTGGACCCCAAACCCAAAGATTCCGAGCCAAAACCGTTCTCGACCATTTCGCTTCCGCGATCAACAGTTGCGCCTGAACGCCCCCTTGTGGTCAAGCCTGCCGGTTCGGGTTAGCGTTCGCGCCGTGGAAACGCCCCTGCCCGACGACTCGGCCCTGGCCCGCCTCTTCGCCCGTGCTACACGAACCGGGGCGGCGGCTTGGTTTTCCCTGCCCGGCGGCGCGACCCTGTTTGAACCCGGTGAAGCAGCGGACCAGCTTTATTTCCTGAAGACTGGGCGCCTGGGCGCTTTCCGCCGCGAAGAGGGTCAGGAGCCGCAGTTCCTGGGCGTGATCCGCCCCGGCGAACCTGCTGGCGAAATGGCCCTGGTCGGGGGTACGGCGCATTCGGCCAACATGGTGTCTCTCCGCGATAGTGAAGTGCTGGCGCTTCCCCGCGACGACTTCTTCGAGGCGGCCGAGGAAGATCCGACGGTCATGCTGGAGCTCTCCCGGCTGATGATCCGCCGGGCGCGCCAGGCGCAGACCCACGCAGCGATCGGCGATCCGTCGGTCTTCGGCTTCATCGCGGTGGAGCCCGGCGCGGCGATCCGGCCGGTCGTAGAGCGCCTGGGCCGCTGCATCGAGAACCTGGGCTATTCGGTCACCGTCGAGGGCGGCGAGTCGCTGCTCGCGCCGACCGAATGGTTCAGCAACGTGGAGCGCGAGCACGACTTCGTGCTTTACGTGGCCGAGGCCGACGAGACCGCCTGGAAGCATGTCGTGGGCCGTCAGGTCGACCATCTGTTTCGCGTTGGTCGCGGTGATCGATCGCCGCCCACGGCCATCCCGTCCTACGCATCGGGTCCATTGCAGGCCCAGCGGCTGGTGGATCTCATCCTGCTGCAGTCCGCCACCCTCGACCGCCCGTCCGGCTCGGCGGCCTGGATGGCGGCGACGCAGGCGGCCAGACTTTTCCATCTGCGCGAGAATGGCGTCGGAGACCTACAGCGTCTGGCCCGCGTACTCACGGGGCAGTCGGTGGGCCTGGTCCTGTCCGGCGGCGGGGCCCGCGCCTACGCCCATATCGGCGCGATCCAGGCGATGCGCGAACGCGGCATTCCGATAGACTTCGTAGGCGGCGCATCGATGGGCGCGATCGTCGCGGCTGGTCTGGCCATGGGCTGGGACGACGGAGAGCTTGAAGCCCGCATTCAGAAGGCCTTCGTCGACACCAGTCCGCTGGACGATATCGCCTTCCCTATGATCGCCATGACCCGCGGCGAAAAGGTCCGCGACCGGCTGAACGAGCACTTCGGCGAAGTCGACATCAGCGATCTCTGGCTGCCGTTCTTCTGCGTGTCGTCAAACCTGACCTCCGGCTCCTATCAACTGCACCGTACCGGCGATCTGCAGGTGGCGTTGCGAGCGTCGATCTCTTTGCCGGGCGTGCTTCCGCCCGCCACCGAGAACGGGCAGGTGCTGGTGGACGGCGCGGTGATGAAGAACTTCCCCGCCGACGTGATGCGGTCCTTTCAACTTGGCCCGATCGTCGGTGTCGACGTCACGCGCGGCCGCAGCATCACCAGCGCCGACATCGTCACGCCGCCGTCGCTGTGGAACTGGATCGTCTCGGGCGAGTGGCGGAAGGGGCCGCCGATCGTGGCCCTGCTGATGCGCGCCGCGACCGTGACGACAGGGCGCGACCTCGCCGCGGCGCGCGAGGCGACCGACGTGCTCATCACTCCGAAACTGGAGGGGATCGACATCCGGGACTGGCGCGCCTTCGAACCGGCGGTGAAGGCCGGCTACGTCGCGGCGGGCTTCGCGCTGGACGGTGTGGATCGGCCGATCACTGATCTTCGCAAGCGTCCAAGCCTGATCGAGCGCCGCGCCCAGCGGAGCCCAGCGTGGCAGAGATGATAAGCGCTGCCCGGAGAAGCGGCCGGGCGATCAGGGGTCGCGCCAAGCGTCATCGCATGCCCCGACAAGCGACCGCGACCTCGCGTCGCAAGCGATAGCCCCTTCCCTTTCGCTGACGGCGGTCCAATATCTGTCCTGTGTTGTTCAACAACTGAAAGGAGGTGATCCAGTGTCTCATTGTCTCCAACCGCGGTCGCAAGTCGTGACCTGGAGCCCGAAGAGCGAGGTCTCCGCCTAAGGCGTTGAGCGCCAAGGGTTTAAGGTCACAGGCTGCGAGAGCGGCTACGACGATGGAGGGCCGCCCCGAGCGATCGGGGCGGCCCTTTCCATGTATCACAGGTCAGGATCAGCCGCCGATCAGCTCGCGTCCGATCAGGAAGCGGCGGATTTCGTTCGTGCCCGCACCGATGTCGTAGAGCTTGGCGTCGCGCAGCAGGCGCTCGACCGGCCATTCCTTGGTGTAGCCGGCGCCGCCAAGGGCCTGGATCGCTTCCAGCGACACCTTCACGGCGTTCTCCGACGCCATCAGGATCGCACCGGCGGCGTCGAAGCGTGTGGTCTTGCCCGCGTCGCAGGCCTTGGCGACGGCGTAGACATAGGCCCGCGCCGAGTTCAGGGCCACGTACATGTCGGCGATCTTGCCCTGCATCAGCTGGAACGATCCGATCGGTTGGCCGAACTGCTTACGGTCGCGAACGTAGGGCAGAACGATATCGAGACAGGCCTGCATGATGCCCAAGGGCCCCGCCGCCAGCACGGCGCGCTCATAGTCCAGGCCGCTCATCAGCACGCCGACGCCCCCGCCGACCGGCCCCATCACGTTCTCTTCGGGGATCTCGCAGTCCTCGAACACCAGCTCGGCGGTGTCCGAGCCGCGCATGCCCATCTTGTCCAGCTTCTTGGAAACGCTGAAGCCCTTCATCCCCTTCTCGACGAGGAAGGCGGTGATGCCGCGACTGCCTTCGCCGGTCTTGGCGTAGACCACCAGCGTGTCGGCGTGGGGCGCGTTGGTGATCCAGAACTTCGTGCCATTCAGGATGTAGCGATCGCCCACCTGCTCGGCGCGCAGCTTCATCGAGACGACGTCCGAGCCTGAACCGGCCTCGCTCATGGCCAGCGAACCGACATGCTCCCCACTGATCAGCTTGGGAAGGTAGCGGCGCTTCTGCTCCGGCGTCGCCCAGCGGCGGATCTGGTTCACGCAGAGATTGGAGTGCGCGCCATAGCTGAGCCCCACCGAGGCCGACGCGCGGCTGACCTCTTCCATCGCCACGACGTGCTCGAGATAGCCCAAGCCCAAACCGCCGAATTCCTCTTCGACAGTGACGCCATGCAGGCCGAGGTCCCCCATCGGGACCCAAAGGTCGCGCGGGAAGGTGTTGGTCTCATCGATCTTCGCAGCGATCGGCGCGATCTTGTCGGCGGCGAAGCGCGCCGTGGTTTCACGGATGGCGTCTGCGGTCTCACCCAGCGCGAAATCCATCGAGGGAGCGAAAGTCATCGACACAGTTTCCTTCCCGAGCGCCCGAACGAAAGATGTGGGCGGTTTTAGCGCTTGTCACGCTCTGGCTCAGCACCGAGACAGCGTGTGCATCCGATCGCAGTCGATTTCCACCGGAAAACTGTCGAGACATAGCAAAAACGCCCGCCGGCCATCGGGACCAGCGGACGTTCTTGCTCACAGCTTCCGCATGGGAAGCAAAGAAAACTACTCGTCGTCGCTCGTATCGGGACCGGCCAGGCGACGCAGCAGCAGATAGGCCGACACCACGAAGCAGATCGCACCGACCATGCTGGCGCCATAGCCGAACAGCTTCACCTGGCCATCGGAGCCCGCCGCGACGGTGAGGATCCAGAGAACGCCGCCGCCGAACAGGGCCAGGCCCAGGATGCCCAGGCTGATGAGGAGACTGGCGTTGCCGAAGCGCGGCTGCTCGGGCTCGACCAGAGGCACATCCATCACGCCGACGCTGGCGTCTTCGCTCGTCGAGAAGCCATCGAGATTGAACACCGAGGCGTTCGTCACCGGCGCGCCGAACAAAGTCGGCTCGCTGGGAGCGGAACGCATCGGCGTCGGGATCTCGACGGGCGCCTCGGCCTCGACCTCTTCGGTCGTCTGCGGAGTCAGACGGAACGGCGTGAACTCGACCGGCGCGGGCGGCGCTTCATCCGGAACAGCCTGCGGCTCCTGCGGAAAGAGCGTCGGAGCGGGCTCGATCGCGGCCGGCCGGGTCGGCACGGGCGGTTCGGGCAGGCCCAGATCGTCCTGGCGGATCGCCGGTTTGGCGATCGGCGCCGGAGTCTCCGGCAGGATCGCTTCCAGACGAGCAGCCACTGCAGCGGCCGACTGCTCGGTGGCGGTCGGGCCGTCCTCTTCCGGGACGACGACGTTCAGCGGCAGCCCGTCCTCGCGCTCGGCGACGACCCGGTCGCCTTCCGTCCGCGTGTTGACGGCGGCGGGCGTCTGGCGGGGCACGGCGCAGCTGGCGTCATAGTCGACCCTGGGCCGCAGCACGGGGCTCGGCGCCGGGACCCATTCGCCGTTGGCCGGCGTCAGGAAGAGGGTCTTTTCGGCGGCGCGGCGGCGAACCAGCGCGTCGATGACGATCCGCTCGCCCTCGAAGTCGGCCTTGCGCCACATCTCCATCGCGCACGCGGCTTGCAGCAGCGAGCCCTCGTTGATCCGGCGCAGCACGCCCGAGCGGAGGAAGTTGTCCAGGCCGATATTGAAGGCGAAGCAGACCAGCGCGTCGAACTGGTTCTGGTTCAGCGGCGCGTAGGTGTGCTCGTTCACCGAATGGGCGACCGAGATGAGATCGTAGAGGAGCAGCGCCTCGGCGTCCTTTTCCGAGACGGAGGCCCCCTCGCGGGCGGTCAGGGTGTGGCCATAGCCGACCGTCCAGCGCCCATCGGGGAGCTGCGCGGCCTTCTGACGGTACCCTTCGAATCTCTTGATGAGATCGATGGCGGCCCGGGAGACCTGATGACGCGGTTTCATCGCCTAGATTGACCCAGTTTGAGACAGACGCGGATGCGTTCGCCTGTCTCGGCGCAAGGTCGGCGCCAGTTTCCCCGGGTGAGCGAGATCAGCAAAAAGCCCCACCGGCTACGATGGGGCTTCTCATCGGCCGGGCGATGGTGCGCCCATCGGGCCTAGCGCAACCCAGGCGCCGATCCCGCTTCGATACGCTGCATCGCTCGTTGCCTCGCTTGAGCCCTGGCGTCGTGATGTTTCAAACGCTGCTTAACGAGCCGAACCAGTTCATCGGGGGGGCCAACCGGAGGTGGGCCACCGGGAAGGCTTTTGCCTTCTGGCTTTATCGAAGAGACGGAATATTGCGTATCTCGGGCGGTCTCAAGATCATACCACTGTCGCAAGGTAGCGCATGTAGTTCGTGAAATCAGACTGCTGCTGAAGGACTTCTTCAGACATATGACGCGATCTGGTTCGGCTTTCCGCAGGGCGTTGAGCTGAAGTATGATCTCATTATCTGGAAGCGTCCTGGGCGGTCCATTTCCACGGCTTTCAACCGTTAGCGGATCAACGACAGTCGGCGCATCCTGATCAATCTGGCCCGCAAGCGCGGCTATCAGGACGATCATGAACATCGCGCCTCTCCCACCACTGTTTACGCTGCCGCGCCTACGCAGCATGACAACCTAGCGGCGATCAGTCGAATCTCAATCCTTAGTTGAATTTTGCGAAAGCAACAACTTCCTGCAGACAGGCTCAAGGCATTGCGCACTGATCAGCCTCTCGTCGGTGGCCAAACCCGATCCGATCACCTCTGCGTCAACACACACTCTGGCGCTCTCGAGTCGCCGAAACACCTTCTGCACGTCGTGTCAGTGCAGTAGCAGCGAGGCGATCAGCAGCACCGCGAAGAAGCCGGTGAAGTCGGTCAGGAAGGTGACGAAGATCGATGACGACACCGCCGGGTCGCGCCCCATCTTCTCCAGCGCCAGCGGCATCAGGATGCCGCCCAGCGCGGCGGTGAAGATGTTGGTGATCAAGGCCGCGCCGACGATGATCGCCAGCTTGTCGTGGTGGTCAGACGGCCCGAAGAACATATAGGTCGCCGCGCCCATCACCAGCGCCAGACACAGGCCGTTGACCAGGCCCACCAGCAGCTCCCGGGCCACGATGCGCCGGGCGTTGGCCGTGGTCAGCTCCTTGCTGGCCAGGGCGCGCACCGCGACGGCCAAGGTCTGGGTGCCGGCGTTGCCGCCTAGCGAGGAGACGATCGGCATCAGGATGGCCAGGGCCACCAGCTGGGCGATCTCGTCCTGGAAGATGGCTACGCCGCTGACCGCCAGGGTCGCGGTCGCCAGGTTCAGCATCAGCCACGGCAGGCGCGACTTGACGATCTCGATCACCGAGGCGTCGCGGCCCGCGTCCGACACACCGGCCAGGGCCAGGATGTCTTCTTCGGCCTCGTCACGGATGACCTCGACGATGTCGTCGACGGTGATCTGGCCGACGAGGCGACCGCCGGGCTCGATCACCGGGGCGCTGATCAGGTGGTACTTGTCGAAGATATAGGCGACCTCTTCCTGGTCCATCTCGACCGGGATTTCGGTGACCGCCTCCATCAGCTCGGCCAGCGGCGTCTGGCGACGGCTACGCAGCAGGATGCTGATCGGAATGGCCCCAACCGGCTTGAAGGTCGGATCGACGACGTAGACGTCGAAGAACAGCTCGGGCAGCGAGTCACCGGCCTCGCGGACGTGGTCGATCGTCTGGCCGACGGTCCAGAATTCCGGCGCGGCCAGGAACTCGCGCTGCATCAGGCGGCCGGCGGTCTCGTCCTCGTAGGACAGGGTGGTCTCGATGGCGGCGCGGTCGGTCTCGCCCATGGCGGCCAGCACCTGGAAGCGCTTGGTGTCGTCCAGGTCGTCGATGACGTCGGCGGCGTCGTCGGTGTCCAGCTCCTCGAGGGCCCGGGCCAGGGTGACGGACGGCGTCGCCTCCAGCACTTCCTCGCGGATGTTGTCCTCAAGCTCGGAGATGATCTCGCCAAGCGCCTGAGGGTCGAGCAGCGGGATGACTTCCTCGCGGTAGTCGGCCGTCAGAAAGCCCATCAGGTCGGCGACGTCCGCCGGGTCAAGCGCCGTGACCAGTTCGCCGAGGCGCTTGGTGTCGCCGCGATCGGCGGCGTCGATCACCATTTCGACGTAGTCGGGATTGAGCGCGTAGTCGTCGCCCAGGGCGAGGTCTTCGAGCTCCTCGGGCGTCTCGGTCTGCGGAAGCGGGATATGAGCCAGCGGGGTGTCGTCCAGCGCGTCGTTGTTCAGTTCGGCGGTGTCCCGGGTCATGGGGGCCTCCTGAGCTCTAGAGCTGCTGGATTCGTGCTGGTTGGTCCGATGAAGCGACCTTGGGGCGAATCCAAGGCCTGAAACGATTAGAGCGCCCCCGGCGAGTCGGAAACCGATTTCGCCAGGCGCGCTCTACTCTTGTTCACCTTGGTGCGGTCGAGAAGACTCGAACTTCCACGGGTTGCCCCACAGCGACCTCAACGCTGCGCGTCTACCAATTCCGCCACGACCGCTCGTGGTGAGGGGCGGCTGGTAGCAAACTGAATCGGCTTTGGGAAGCCGGAAGTTGGAGAATGTCGAACTCCGTCCCGCGACAGATCAGCTGCCGCCGGCCATGTAGTCGTAGACGTCAGCCGCGCGGGTCACCTGGATGGCGATGCGATCGTCGCTGATCTGGATTTCACCGCGCGCGATCGGGTGGTTGTTGGCCAGGATCCACACCTCGTCATGGGTCTTGGCGTCCAGCGGAATCACCGCGCCACGGCCCATGCGCAGAAGCTGCTGCATCGGCAGGATCGAGCGACCCAACAGGACCGAGATCTCGACATTGACGGCGTTGACCTGGCTCACGAAGTAAGACCCTTGAACTGACACGCACGACCCACCTGGTCGCGGCGTCCAGGATTGCAAGAATAAGGCCGCATGCTTTCGCTCCCGTTAAACCCTGAAAAGACTGGCCTTCCGCGCATGTCGCGCGACGACGGGGTCCCGGTGGGGTGGGCGGTTTCGACCCAGCCCGTCCCCTACCCGGCAGCCGTTGCCGCCATGGAGGCCCGCGCAGCGGCCATCGCCGACGGAACGGCAGGCGAGCTGATCTGGCTTTTGGAGCACCCGCCGCTCTATACGGCCGGCGTCTCGGCCAAGCCCGGCGACCTGATCCAGCCTGATCGTTTCCCCGTGTTCGAGAGCGGGCGCGGCGGCCAGTTCACCTATCACGGCCCAGGCCAGCGCGTGGCCTATGTGATGCTGGACCTGACCCAGCGCGGCCGCGACGTGCGCGCGTTTGTGGCGGCGCTGGAGGCGTGGATCATCGACGCCCTGGCCGCCTTCAACGTCACGGGCGAACTGCGCGAGGGCCGGGTCGGCGTGTGGGTCGAACGCAAGGGCGCCGGCTGGAGCCGCGAGGACAAGATCGCCGCCATCGGCGTCAAGCTGCGACGCTGGGTCAGCTTCCACGGCATCAGCCTGAACGTGGAGCCGGACCTGTCGCACTTTTCGGGCATCGTCCCCTGCGGGCAGACCGAGCACGGCGTGACGAGCCTGGTGGACCTGGGCCTGCCGGTCGCCATGGATGAAGCGGACGCAGCGCTGCGGGCAAGTTTCGCCAAAATCTTCGGACCGGTCGAGGACGCTGAGGTTCCGGTTTAAGGGCATGCGCCTTCTGTCTCTCTGATCCCCTCTCCTTGATGAGGAAGGGCCGGGGCGAACAATCCTCCCCCCAGCGGAGGAGGTGGCGCGAAGCGCCGGTGGGGGAAGTTCTGCTAAACCGGCCTCTTCCCCCTCCGTCGTCCCTTCGGGCCGACACCTCCCCCGCTGGGGGGAGGATTGAGGCGCGCGTCCGCCGCTTCACGCGGCGCGACCGCTGAAGGTGTTGGGGAGGCGACGGAGCGGCCGGGCGAACCCGGAGACCGTGAGTTTTGTTTTGCGTTTCGGCTCGCGCTTCCGCTCC